>Ga0209694_1000002_pt1 | contig 623271 bp, 556 predicted proteins | sample GluameincwithD2O_FD_187499 | JGI IMG/M metagenome (GOLD analysis project Ga0209694, IMG submission 187499) | Mouse cecum microbial communities from Vienna, Austria - Glucosamine amended microcosms incubated with D2O (SPAdes) (version 2) | ecosystem: Host-associated > Mammals > Digestive system...
GGCGGCCGACGATCGCGCCGTAGGGCACCGGCCCGTCGGGCAGGGGGGAGCCCCCGTCGTCCGTGCCGGACTCTATGCGTTTAGAACTCTCCTCACCACTCCTCATCCTCACCTCATCCTCACCTCTCCTCACCTCAGAGGGTTGCTTTGGTGAGGGGCTGTTTTCTGGGTTGGTCGGTTGCTTTGGTGCGCTCCTTTGGTCGTCACCATTGGTGCGCTCCTTTGGTGCGCTCCTTTGGTCGCGCTCCTTCTCCTGCTTCGCCAACCGACGCGCTGTCATTTCCTTGTTTATCGAGTTGCGCTTCACGCTCGCCTCGATGCGGCTCTTGGTGATGAGCCACATCGGGTACCACGGCTCGCCCTCGTCCGGCAGCTCGCCGTCCAGCCCGTAGGCCACCAGGGCGTAGACCAGGTCCCTGCCCTGGTCTGCCGGCAGCATCCTCGCGGCGTCCAGCATGTCGCGCTGTATGGTCACGCCCATCTCGGCTCCTCCTCTCTCGGCATCTCGTCCCACCGGTCACGGGCCTCATCCAGCGTCCACGCCAACGGCCCCCGCGCGCCGCAGCCGTGGCAGGCCATCTGCCCCTTGGCCGGGTAGTGTCCCTGCTCGCGCACGAAGGCGGGCCTCTCGTTGCCACAGCAGGGGCACGGCTTGATACCGCTCATCCCAGCACCATCCCCTCCAGCTCCTGGCCGACCCGGTACACCTCGAGGCCCTCCACGAGCAGGCGCTTCACGGCCGGGTGGTCGTGGCCGATGGCGGCGGCGACCTTGCGGTACGCCCGCCACATCGCCGCCCGCGCGTGGGCGCAGGCCATGGACGCGGCCAGCAGGGCGGCGCGGTCCTCGGCGGTGAGGTCAGTCATCGGCGGTCACCTCCCTCACGTCCAGTCGCCGCGCATGCGGCGGCGGTACTTCTCCAGCAGCTCCCGGTCCCTGCGCTCGGCCATGGCCGCCTCCGGTCCCCGGTCCGCCTCCGCGCCGCAGCGCGGGCAGTACCTGGCCGTCCTGGAGAGCCGGCACCCGCAGGCGCCGCAGCGGACCGTCGGCGCGCCGCCCTTGGGGCCGGAGCACACGTCGACGGGGACGGGGCGCCCCCCCGGGCGGTCACGAGGCCCCCGCGAGGGCCTTGGCGCGGGCCACGATGTCGGCCCTCATCGCAAGGCCGCAGCCAGCCGTGCCGTATCGATCCATTGGGTTCTTGCCGTCGACTATCGCCGGGCAGTCATTGCACATCACGTCCCGGCACGACCAGTAGTCGATGAGCTCCTTCTGTGCGTCATTCTTCAGCCGCTCCCAGCTGTCGGGCTCCGGCTCGGGCTCCGGCACGCCGCCCAGGGCGTGGAGCAGGGCGAGGCGGGCGCCCTTGGAGACGCCGACGGGGTTGCCGTCGACGTCGATGACGGTGTCGTGCTCGACATAGGGCTCGAGGACGACGGAGAAGCCGTCGCCGTGGCGGCAGATGCAGGCGCCGGGCTGGTGGATGCGGTCGGCGTCCATGAGGGCGCAGGCGAGGGCGTCGAGCACCTCGTCGCGGCGCTCCCGGGCGGCGATGGCGGCGCACTCCTCGCTGATGGGGTTCGTCATGGGGTCTCCTTAGAACGGGATGTCATCGGTCTGGGGCGCGGCCGGCGGCTGCAGGGTCGGCTGCGCGGGTGGCTGCGCAGGGGCCGCGGGCGCCGGCCAGGAGGCCTGCGGCGGCGCGTAGGCGGGCTGCTGGGGCTGGGGGGCCGGGTAGGCCTGCGGCTGCGGGTAGGCGCCCTGTGGGGCCGCCTGCGGGCCGTCCTGGCGGGGGCTCATGAACTCCAGCTCGTCCACGACCACCTCGACCTTGGAGCGGTTCTTGCCGGTCTCCCTGTCCTGCCACTGGCTCCAGCGGAGTCGGCCCTCGACGGCGACCTTGGTCCCCTTGGTGAGGAAACGGGAGATGGACTGGGCGCGGTTGCCGAACACGACGCAGTCGATGAAGTTCGGGCGGTCCTCCCACTGGCCGGTCTGGGCGTTCTTCGTGCGGTCGTTCACGGCCACGCCCATGCGCAGGACCCGGGTGCCGCCCTGGGTCGCCTGCAGCTCAGGGTCGCGGGTCAGGTTGCCGGTGATGGTGACTCGGTTGATGCTCATGCGTCTCCTCTCGAGGCCGCGTCCCTCGCGGCCAGCTCTCGTATCCTGGCGGCCACCGTCACCGGAGGCCGCGCCATCCTCTCGGCGAGGAGCCCGAGGAGCCGCCTGAGCGCCTCGTCCTCCTCCGGCCTCCACCGGTCCCCGCGCCTCTCCGCCGCCCCGATGAGGCAGGCGCGCCTGGAGATGGCCCCGGGCGTGCGGTCCACCCCGGCGGCGAGCCATCCCGGCCACGACGGGCCGTGCTTGCGGTAGTGCTCGTAGAGGGCCGCGTCCTCCTCCGGGCTCCACGGCCTCGTGCCGCCGAGCCTCGGGGCGCTCACGCGACGCCCCTCATGCCGCACCGGGCCGCCCGGACGCGGAGCTCGGAGGCCCGGTGGTGGAGGTCCGCCGCGGCGTCCTCCAGCGCGTGCACGTCCTCCATGGACAGGCCGGCGCCGTCCTCCACGGCCCAGGCCCTGCCGTCCACGTCCTCGGAGACGCGGCGCAGGTCGTCGGCCAGGAACATGAAGCCCGCCACCACCTCGCCGTAGGTGGGGGCCGTCCGCCCGCTCACGACGCCGCCCCCTCGCGGCGGATGGAGCCGTGGAGCCCCATGGCGCGCATGGCCCCCACGAGGGCCAGCACCTCGGAGCGGGTGGCCCCCGTGACGGTCAGGTGCCAGTCGCCCCGGGGCTCCTCGGGGGCAGGGGCCGGATCGCCGGCCATGCGGGCGTAGTCCTCGGGGCCAGGGCGCCAGGTGGCCGGGGCGGTGGCGGGCTCCGGCGCCTGCCCCGGCTCGGGGACGGGTCCGGGCTCCGGGAGCGGCTCGGGGGCCACGGCCGCGGCCATCTCGGCGATGCGGGCCTTGGCGTCGGCGGCGTCGCGCCCCGCGGCGATGGCGGCGGCCACGTCCAGCGTCTCGAAGTAGGCGCGCTCGGCGTCGGGCAGGGCGTCGCCGAGGCCGGCGGCCTTGAGGGCCTCCCAGCCGTCGGCCACCTTGGCCACCTTGGCGGCCATCTCCTCCTGGGCCTTGGGCAGGCTGCAGGAGCGCCGGAGCCACCGCTCGCCGTCCATGAGGCGGGGGAGGGGCACCACCGGGGCCAGCAGATCGGCGCCCTCCGCGTAGAAGGCCTCGAGCTCGGCCGTGCGCCGGGCGCGCCACGCCTCGTCGGCCTCGGCTATGGGCTCTCCCAGGCGCTTGGCGGCGTCGGTGGCCTTCCGCTCGATGGCCTTGCAGCGGTCCTCGAAGGCCTTGAAGGGGCGCATGTAGTCGCGCTTCACGCGGTTGCGCTCCTGGGAGACGGCCTTGGCCATGCGGTTGAGCTGGGCGCGGGCGCCCTTGGCCCAGCGGTAGTTGTCGGGGTCGGTGCAGTCCAGCCCCTCGGCGGAGAGCTCCTCCACCGCGCCTGTGACGTAGGCCTCCAGGGAGTCGAGGTTGGCCTCGAGGCTGGCGGGCACCAGCTCCACGGCGACCTCGGGGGCCTCGGTTCCTCGTGACATGTCGGGTATCCTCTCGTCGGGGTCTCGGGGCCGGGCGTGCGTGCGCCCGGCCCCGCTCTCGTGTCGGCCGCTAGAACTCGATCTCGTCGGGCTCCTCGGCGGCCTGCGCCGCCGGGGCGGCGCCCATGCCCTCGAGCGTCTCGGCCACCTTGGCCGCATAGGCGTCCCAGTCGCCCAGGTGGTCCCTCGGGTCGCCGTGGGCCGCCATCAGCTCCCGGGCCACGGTCTCCTCGTCCTTGTCGAGGGCTGTTGCCAGGCGCTTGGCGGCGTCGCGCATGAAGGCGGCCTGCTCGGGGGAGAGCCGCGCGGTGGCGGCCTGCGGCTCGGGCTGCGTCGACGCCTGCGGCTCGGGGGCCGGCGTCGCGTCCACGACGGTCACGGGGGCCGCCTCCCGGGGCGCCGGGTCCATGTCGTGCATCTCGTCGGGCGTGTAGGCGACCCCGTAGAGCGCCTCGGGGCAGGCCTCCCGGGCCGCCGCCGTGATGGCGCGCCAGGTGAGCATGGTCATGGGCTGCCTGACGTAGTTCTCCTTGGCGGCGAGGCCCATGGCCTCGGCCCACGCCCGGTCCCGGGTCACGGAGATGGGGTAGTCCGGGTCGTCGCAGCGCACCACCGTGGCCGTGACGCTCTGGGCCGCCTCGTCCTTGGCGATGCGGAGCTTGTGGCCCGCCTTGCGGACCTGGGCGGCGATGAGCTCGGCCGACGCCGTGGGCTTGCCCTGGATGACGTTGATGCGGTAGAGGCTCTCGGCCGGGGACAGGCCCATGGAGGTGCCGAGGCCCACGGCGATGAGGACGTTGGCGGGCGAGTTGCGGTAGGCGGTGGGGAGCAGGGTCCCCTGGGCCACGGTGTTGGCGAAGTTCCACTGGTCGGCCATGGTCAGGGCCTGGGGCGCGGCGGGCGCCGCGAGCTGGGTGGCCGCCACGTCACTCACCGTCCTCGGGGCTCGCGTTGTCGTCGGCGTAGAAGAACCTGGCGCGCTCCCTCTCGGCGCGCTCGGCCCTCTCCTCGGCGTGCGTGCGCAGGGCGTCGTCCACCAGGGCGATGTCTGCCAGGGCGCGCAGCGCCATGCAGAGCTTCCGCTCGTGTTCGGTCATGTCGGTTCCTTTCTCAGAGCTTGTCGACCTTGATGTGCAGGAGCCCGCCGTCCCGGCGGGTCCTGTCGTGCTTGTGGACGAGCAGCCACGTCACCTGGGCGTCGTCGCGGTAGGCGAGCCCGCCGAGGGCGTCCAGCACCGCCTTGGCCACGTTGTCGGCGTCCGGCTTCACGCAGTCGGGCTCGGACAGCACCCGCTTGGGGCGGCTTGCCGGGAGCGGCCGGTAGATGTGGACCTCCACGGCCACGGGCCCGAGCGGCACAAGGCACGCGTCGCCGTGGGCGGCGGCCCAGGCCGAGCGCACGCGGTCCTCGGCCAGGCGCGTCCGGCGGGGCGTGAAGGTCCTGCCGCTCCGCCCGTCGCGCCCGGCGCGCTGCCAGCCCACCACCTCGCCCGGCACGTCCGCCTCCCAGCTCATGGGGCCACCCCCAGGAGCTCGTCCGGGCCCACGGCGAGCCAGCTGCAGAGGTGGGCGAGGTAGTGGACCGTCGGGAAGCTCTCGGAGCGGATCCAGCGGCCCACGGTGGATCGGGCGATGTCCAGGGCGTCGGCGGCGTCCGATGCGGTGAGGCCGCGCTCGTCGAGGACGCGCTCGAGGTTCGCCCCCAGCCACTCGGCGCTGTAGAGCGGGCCCATCACAGGTCCCACCCGTCGGCGCGGGCGTGGGCCAGGCACACGTCGGCGGTGATGGCGGCGCCCGTCTCGGCGGGGCGGGCGTTGGCCGCCTGGAGCCCCCACACGAGGGCGAGCCACGCGGCCCAGAGGACCGCCATCCAGATCAGGACGCGCAGCTCGGTCGGCACGGGCGAGGGGGCCGGCCTGCGGCGCCTGCGGGCGGCCATCAGGCCACCACCCGGGGCGTGGCTGGGTGGCTGCGCAGCCACGCGTCGAGGTCGTCGACGTGGACGAGGCGACGGGCGGAGTTGGCCACGTGCTTCGTGGGGTCCATGGCCTCGTCCACGGTCATGTAGGCCGGGATCTGGCCGGTGGAGACGAGCAGGATCACCTTGGCCTCGGTGCAGCGCATGTGGCGGGCCGCCTCGGTGACGCTCAGCCACTCGCGGCGCAGGGGAGGGAGCTTGGCGGAGCCCATCACTCCTCACCGCCCTTCCCGGGGTAGTAGCGGCCGCCGTCGCCGCCGCGGTGGACGCCGTCGGTGTAGGCCTTGGGCCAGGAGGTGATGACGTCGTCCAGGTCGCTGCGGGAGATGAGGGCGAACTTGCCGCCGGGGCGGGCGTAGGCGGTGACGGTGCCCTGGGCGAGCAGCCCGAGGAGGTAGTCGGTGGAGCAGTGCAGGTACGCCCGTGCCTGGGCCATGGTCAGCCACCCGGTCATCGCGCGTCACCGCCCCCCATGACCTCGCGGACCGCGGCGTCGATGGTGTCCACGAGGGTCGCCTGCGCCGCGGCTCGCATGTCGGAGAGGTCGTGCGTCCCCAGTACCTCGGCGATGGCGGCTGCGGTGCCCAGCCCGGCGCAGAAGCCGGCCTGGCAGGCCTCGGCGGCCGCCTGGGCCGTGGCGGCCATGCGGCTGGCCTTCTTGCTGTCCTCCCGGGGCACGGCGCTGGTGCCGACGAGTCCGGCGGCGTCGCAGCACGCCAGCAGCGCGTCCCTCAGCTCTGCGGTGTCGACGCGGCCCTTCCTGTCGTGCTTCTTGTTCTTGCTCATGTGGGGTCTCCTCTCGTTAGTAACTAAAGTTACCTACCTCGGCAAATAAAAAAGAGCTCCTCCGGCTCCATGCCGAAGTAGTCCGCGAGCCTGTCCATCTGCTCGGCGGTGAAGCGCTTGGGGTCCCGTTCCAGCTCGATGTAGTGCCTGCGGCTCACGCCGAGGACCCCTGCGGCCTCGGCTTGGCTGTACGTGCGCGCCTTTGCCTTGAGCTCCTTGCGGATGGTTGCGAGCTCCGTCATGGGCACCTCCTTTCCTTGGCACTGATAGTACCACAAGGTACTAGAAGGAGTACCAAGAATGACGTTTCTTTTGTACCTCTAGGTTCCAGATAATGTACCCGTAGGGCACAACTCTTGTAATCCACTGTTGAGGGGGTGTGGCGTCATGGGCTTCGCTGAGGCAATTAAGAGCCTTCGAGACAACTGCGATATGTCGCAGCAGGACGTGGCTGACAAGGTGGGGGTCTCTAGGGTGACCGTCACGAAGTGGGAGAACGGGCAAACAGAGCCCCGGGGAGAGAACGCGGTCAAACTTGCGTCGTTATTCGGCGTCTCCGTCGCCCAGCTCCTCGGTTATGACTTCGACTCTCTGCCGCGAGGGGCAATGCCCATCACCAGCTCAGAAGAGGCCATGGTCCCGATGCTCGAGCTCGGCTCTATCCATGCCGGGGACCCGAAGGAGGCCATCGAGGACGCGGTGTTGGTGCAGGTCCCGGCCGACGTCGCCCGATACCATCGGTCCGGTTACCTCCTCCGCGTCGAGGGAGGGTGCATGGACCGCGTCTATCCCGAGGGGTGCCGCGTCCTTGTCGACCCTGCCATGGAACCTCGCCCTGGCAGCGCGGTTGCCGCCCAGGTCGATGGTGGAGACGTGGTGATGCGCCGCTACTACCGGGGGCGAGACACATTGATGCTGGTCTCGGACTCCCTATCCGGCGATTACGAGGACATCGTCTTCAAGGGCGGGATGGGGGACGTGCGCCTTCTCGGGGTCATCTGCTGGTTCCAGGCCGAGCACGACGAGAGAGGTTGAGCCATGGGGATGCTTGACTTCGTCAGGTCCATCGTTCGTGCCGCCGTCGACGGCTATGAATCCGCCGGCGCCCCTGCGCCCGTGGAGGCGGACGAGTACGTCGTCGACGAGCCACGAGACGGATACGAGGTCCGGGTCCGCTTCGAGGTGAGGGAAGACCCTAAGCGGGAAATGGAGGCCGCCAGGTTCGCCGAGGAGGCCAGGCGACGGGAGGAGGGGTGGGCCCAGAGGCAGCGGGATAACCGGGACTTCCTCGTCAGGAACGGCGTCGACGTCGACATCTTCACTGCGGAGAAGGGCGTCGCCGACGTGCGCGGGCTCCTCGCGTCGTTGTGTGCCCCCCTCATGAGCTTCCGACCGTCGCTCTCTGACGTCGAATCCCGCGTCATGTACTCGGACCCCACAAAGACCGGGAGAGTGCCGAAGAACGTCGCGTCGGTCCATATGTCCAAGGACACGTCCATGGAGGACTTCGATGCCGGTCTCATCGGGGTCGCCTCGGATGCGTTGTCGGCGTCGGTGGACTACCTCGCCGACGGCACGGTGAACAAGGCCGACATCATCAGATGGCACGCCCACCACGGGGCCATAGTGCGTATCCGTACCGTGCGGGGCGCTCGCCGCGTCACCCACGTCGAGACGAACACGGGCTATGACGGGACGTGGAAGCTCATCTACCACGACCTGAAGGCCGAGGACGAGGAGCTTGCCCAGGAGGCCGTCCGGCAGGCCGCGAGGTACCTATCCGACGGCACGGTTCCGACGATGAGCGGGGCCGACCTCTGATGGCCGTCCGCGTCATCGGGACCGTGGTGTACGAGCAGGGGTACCTGTACCGGTAGGGGGGGAGATGGGTTTTCCTGACAGGTTGAGGTCCCTCCGTCACAAGGAGGGCATGACGCAGCATGATCTTGCCGACCGGCTCGGTGTCACGGCGCAGGCGGTGTCGAACTGGGAGTCCGGGAAGGCGACACCGGGCGTCTCCCGCCTCAAGGCCATCGCCGGCGTGTTCGGCGTCCCGGTCGACGACATTGTGGCGGACGACGCCCACGACGACGAGGGGGCGGGGGAGGTCGTCATCTACCGGTCGGCCGAGGGGGAGCCCGCCATCGACGTCCGCTTCGAGGGTGAGACCGTCTGGCTCACGCAACAGCAGATGGCCGACCTCTTCCAGACGTCCCGAACGAACATAGTCGAGCATATCGGGAACATCTACGACGAGGGTGAGCTCGACGTTCAATCAACCTGTCGGGATTTCCGACAGGTTCGTATAGAGGGGAGCCGCGACGTATCGAGGGAGGTCCCCCATTACAACCTGGACATGATCATCTCCCTCGGGTACCGCGTGCGCTCGAAGACGGCCACTCAGTTCCGCCGTTGGGCCACCGAGCGCCTGAAGGAGTACATGGTCAAGGGCTTCGTCCTTGACGACGAGCGCCTGAAGGGGTCAGGCGGTGGGTCCTACTGGCGCGAGCTCCTCGAGCGCATCCGCGACATCCGCTCCTCGGAGAAGGTCATGTACCGTCAGGTGCTCGACCTCTACGCCACGAGCGTCGACTACGACCCGAAAAGCCGGGAGTCGGTCGCCTTCTTCAAGATGGTCCAGAACAAGCTCCACTTTGCCGCCCATGGCCACACCGCAGCCGAGGTCATCTACGAGAGGGCGGATGCCGAGAAGCCTTTCATGGGCCTGATGACGTTCTCCGGCGACCATCCCGTCCTCGCCGATGCCCGGGTCGCGAAGAACTATCTCACGGAGGACGAGCTTGCCGTGCTGAACAGGGTCGTGTCCGGATACTTCGACTTCGCCGAAGTCCAGGCCATGCGGCACAACCCCATGCACATGAGCGACTACGTGGAGCATCTGGACAAGGTGCTGGCGTCCACCGGGCAGCCCGTGCTGGACGATGCCGGGACTGTGAGCCACAAGATGGCCATGGAGAAGGCCGAGCGCGAGTACAGGAAGTACCAGGCGGCCACGCTCTCCCCGGTCGAGGAGGACTACCTGCGCACGGTCAAGGGCCTGGAGAAGAGGGCCAGGGATGCGTGCGGGCGCGAGCGGCCCTGACCGCTCGAAGGAGGGACCCGGGCATGTCGGCTTATCGTCTCGAGGAGGAGGCGCACTCATGGCCAGGCGCAAGATGGGGACCATCCTGTGGTCCGATGACGGGACCAGCTGCCGGGTCCAGGTGACGCGCGGTCGCCGGTCCGACGGGTCCCGCAGGCGCGTCACACGCACCCTGTACGGCGTATCCGCCGACGAGGCGGAGGCGGAGGCGGTCCGCATGGCCGCCGAGCTCGGGGCGTCGGACCTCGCCGGCGACTCCATGACGCTCTCAGACTTCTACTGGGGGCTTTTTCGCGACACTCCCAGCAACCGCGGCACGCCCCGCACCAAGACCACCCTCAGGGGCTACGACCAGGCCATGCGCCGGTACGTCCTCCCAACCCTCGGCGACGTGCGGCTCGACCGCATCACCCACGACATGCAGGCCCGGGTGGTCCAGGCGGCCGGTAGCCCACGCAACTGCAAGGCGGTCCTCAGGGCCGTCCTGCGCTCCGCCTACGACATGGGGTACCTCGCCGAGGAGCCCATGAGGCGCCGCATCGTCGCCCCGCGCCACCGCAAGGAGCAGGTGCAGCCCTGGGACCTCCGGGAGGTGGCCATGGCCGTGGAGGCGTCGCGCTCATGGCGCCCCGAGCTCAGGGCATACCTCGCCCTCGGGCTCTCGGGCCTGCGCAAGAGCGAGGCCCTGGCGGTGCGACCCCGCGACCTGTCGGTGACCACCCTGCACGACTTCGTGACGGGGGAGGCAACCGAGTCCATGACGGTGACCGTGCGCCGGTCCTACAACGAGGTCGACGGCCTCAGGGAGGGCACGAAGAACGACCACAGCGTCCGCAGCGTTCCGGTCTTCGCGCCGCTGCGCCGCGACCTCATGGAGATCGCCCGGTCCTGCGACCCCGAGGCGCGTCTCGTCGACCTCTGCGAGAGCCACTTCAACAAGGAGTGGACCCGCGCCCTGGAGGCGTCAGGCCTCAGGCGGGTGCCGCCCGGGACCCTGCGCCACACGAGCGACACCATCGCCCTCGACTCGGGCGTCGCCCCGGATCTCGTGGACAAGATGCACGGCCGCACGGAGCACTCGTCGACCTACCGCAACTACTACCGGCCGGCGCTCTCGGCCATGGAGCAGGCCGCCCGGCGGGTGGGGGAGACGTTACGATAGCGTGCGGTGCCACGGCGTGCCATGGCCGGCAAACGCGAGCATACCTAAGCAGGGGCGATTATCCATATTGACGGCGTAACTGCTGGTAGAAGGGGTGTTGTTGGATGGTTTACCCGCACTCAAAAACCCCTGGGGGCAACCCCGTGTGAGTTCGAGTCTCACCTCGGGCACCATGGAAAGAAGCGGCTCCCGGCACCCGTTTGGGTTCCGGGAGCTTTTTTAGATATGCAGTGTCCCATTGGTCGGACACTTTTGTCCCACCACCCGGACACTTTTGTCCCATTTTCCCGACGGTCGGGTCTCCTGCCGTCCGGGCGGGGCCGTGCGCGCCATGGCCACCCTGTAGGGGCGCCCTGCAAAGGGGGTCTTGCGGCAAGTGCCCCTTACGGGGTGGCAGGTCGCGCATCGAGGCTGCCATGGGCGCCAAAATCCACCCTCCAAGGCCCCTTTGCGGCAGAATCCTCTTAAAGGGCGCACGGCAACGAGGGCTTGCGCCAAAGGGTCCTTACAGGGGCCCCTAGAGGGCGGTCCTGCCGCACGGCCGGGATAAATGGGCGGCGCCCGATGCAGTGCGGGGCCATGGGTCGGCGGCATCCCGCCCCGGGGCCCACCGCTCCGGGTCTCCCGCCCCGGACCCCGGCACCCCCGTCTCCCGCCCCAGACCCTGCGCTTTCCACCTTGCAACCCCGCTACCTGCGGTTCGCTACCCCCAGGTGCCTTCCGGTAGCTTAAGAAAGCATCCAGCGGTTGGTAGAATCGTGGGTCCCGCAACCCCATCGTGGGTGCCGTCGCGTTTCCCGCCGCCCGAAAGGACATCCATGAGCTTCCGAGAGAACGTCCAGCACCTCCGCGCCGCGCACCGCATGACCCAGGAGCAGCTCGCCATGCTCCTCGGCGTCTCCCGCCAGTCGGTCACCAAGTGGGAGTCGGGCAAGTCCAACCCCGAGATGGACAAGCTCCTCAAGATCTGCGAGATCTTCGGCTGCACGCTGGACGACCTCGTCTGCGGCGACCTCACCTCCCGTCCCGCGGAGCCCACGGTGGCCATGCCCGACGCCGCCCCCGCCGACGTCTGCGGCTACGACGAGGAGCGCCGCTCCTTCGCCCGGTCCGTCTCCACGGCCGTGGCCTGCTTCATCCTCGGGCCGGCCTGCTCGGCGCTTCTCGAGTCCCTCGGCCGCCTCGCCGACATCGACCATCGTCTCGTCGACGTCCTCGGCGTCCTGCCGGTGCTCGGTCTCGTGGCCGCGGGCGTCGCCCTCGTGGTGCCGGCGGGCATCCGGCATTCGGCCTTTGTGCGCAGCCACCCCTTCGTGGAGGACTTCTACACCGAGGAGGACCGTGCCGCCTGCCGCACCCTCCTCACCCGGCGCCTCGTGGCCGGCATCGCCCTCATCCTGCTGGGCGTGGCGGTGTGCGTCGTCGTGGACCAGTACCTCTGCCTCGAGGACCTCGCCGGTGGCCTCATGCTCTGCCTCGTGGCCGTGGGCGTCCGCTTCATCGTCCTGGGCGGGATGCTCTGGGGCGGCATGGACGTGGGGGCCTACAACAGCGCCAACGCCGGCGCCGAGGCGGATGGCGCCCTCGGCCCCCGCAGCCGCCGCGACCGCGTCACGGGCGGCCTTTGCGGCGCGGTCATGCTCGTGGCCACCCTCGTCGGCCTCGTCATGCTGTTCGTGCCGGGCTACCAGACGCCGCTCTTCTGGCTGGCGTGGCCCATCGGCGGCATCACCTGCGGCGTGGTGAGCTGCCTGACCTCGGCCTTCGTGGCCGACGAGTGAGCCTTTCGCACCGGTCACGCAAAGACGGGCGCCCCGCCACCGACCCTCGTGCCGGTGGCGGGGCGCCCCTGTCGGCCGCGCTGCCGCCGTCCCCTAGTCCTCCACGATGACGAGCTCGGGGCTCTCGCGGGTGAGCGTGCCACGGGCCGTGACGGTGCCGCCGAGGAACCGCCCCACGAGCTCCCCGAGCTCGTCGATGGCGGCCGCGAGGTCGTCGGAGCGCCCCGGGTCCACGGACTCCATGACGAGGAACGCGTCGCGGGAGTCGTCGGAGAGCGCGGTGCGCTGCCCGTCGCGCCAGTTGAGGCAGCGGCAGACGGCGCCCTCGTCGTCGCGGTAGCAGACCTCGCCGGGGAGTGTCGGGTCGTCCTTCTCCTCGCCGAGGGCCCAGAACGCGTCGCCGCCCTCGGTGACGCCCAGGCGCAGGTCTCCGGCGAAGGCGTTCACGTCCTCGCCGCCCACGGGGAACGCGTGGCGCAGGCTCACGATGTTGTAGAGGTCCACGGACGGCGTGATGGGGCCCACGGGGTTGTCCTTGAGGACGCGCTTGAGGAGGTTCTCGATGGAGCAGCGCGCGCCGCGCTTGGTCTTGAAGCTGCGGTAGGCCTCGCGCCACACCTTGACGGGCGCGTTCTCGGCCAGGGTGGGGGAGTCCAGGTGCCTGGCGGCGTCGCGGTTGGCCTGCTCGAGCAGGCCCGCGATGGCGGCGCGGTCCTCGGCCCCCACCTCGTCGGCGGTCCTCATGCCGCGCACCACCAGGCAGGCGACGGACGCATCGGGAAAGAGGTCCCAGAACGAGTCCTCCACGACGAACCTTTGCATGACGGGCTCCCTTCCCGGCCGCATGGGGCCGAGTTCGATGGCGGATGCTATCTCGCTCGGCCGGCTGCAGCCCCCGGGTCCCGGTGCCGGCGTCTCGACCTCGTCCCAGCCTAGCATCGTCGTGCCTCCCCTTCAAACGCACCTTAAAAAACGGATGTGGAGAGGCCCGGTGCCCCGCTTCCGGGCGCGCCGACCGGGCATGAACCACCCCAAACCCGAGGAGGACCCGATGACCGCAGACACCGCCGACAGCCCCAGCACCGCCGCCCCCGCGTTCGATGCGGCCGCCCTAGTGGCGCGCCAGCACGCCTACTTCGACGCCGGCCGCACCCAGGACGTGAACCTGCGCATCATCGCCCTGCGCCGGCTCTACGACGCCATCAAGGCCAACGAGGGCCGCATCGCAGAGGCCATGCACGCGGACCTCGGCAAGTCGCCCGACGAGACGTACCTCTCCGAGGTGGGCCTCGTCCTGTCCGAGATCTCCTACCAGATCGCCCACGTGCGCCGGTGGTCGCGCCCCAGGTGGCGTGTGCCGAGCCTGCTGAGCTTCCCGTCGTCCTCCGTGGACTACCCGTGCCCCAAGGGCGTCGTGTTCGTCATGAGCCCGTGGAACTACCCGTTCATGCTGGCCCTCGACCCGCTCGTGGGCGCCGTCGCCGCCGGCAACTGCGTCGTCGTCAAGCCGAGCGACTACTCGCCCAGCGTGAGCCGCGTCATCGCCGACATCCTCGCCGGGGTCTTTCCGCCCGAGCACGTCGCCTGCGTGCTCGGGCACCACGACGTGGCGGACGCCATCCTCGAGCAGCCCCTGGACCACGTGTTCTTCACCGGCTCCAAGGCCGTGGGCGCCTACGTCATGGGCGCCTGCGCCAAGATCTGCTGCCCGGTCACCCTCGAGCTCGGTGGCCAGAGCCCCTGCATCGTGACGCCGGACGCCGACATCGACCTCGCAGCCCGCCGCATCGTCTTCGGCAAGTTCCTCAACTGCGGCCAGACCTGCGTCTGCCCCAACCACGTGTTCGTCCACGAGTCCGTGCACGACGGGCTGGTGGCGGCCCTCAAGCGTGAGGTGCGCCGCCAGTACGGCGCGCGCCCCCTGGAGAACCCCGCCTGGGGCCACATCTGCAAGCGGCGGCACTTCGACCGCATCGTGGGCCTCGTCGACCCGGCCAAGGTGGTCCTCGGCGGGCGCATGGACCCTGCCACCCTGCGGATCGAGCCCACGGTCATGGACCGCGTGACCCTGGATGACGCCGTCATGGCCGACGAGATCTTCGGCCCGGTGCTGCCCGTCCTCACCTACACGGACATCGGCGACGTGTGGCACGAGGTCGCGGCACGCCCCACGCCGCTGGCGGCCTACATCTTCACCCACGACCCCGCGACCGTCGACTACTTCAAGCGGCGCCTGCGGTTCGGCTCCGGCTGCGTCAACGACACCGTCATGCAGCTCACCACCTCCAACCTTGGCTTTGGCGGCGACGGCGCCTCGGGCATGGGCCGCTACCACGGGCGCTTCTCGTTCGACACGTTCACCGACGTCAAGGGCGTGCTCACCGTGTCCACACGCCTGGACATGCCGTTTCGCTATCGGCCCTACACCAAGGCCCATATGGCCGTGGTGCGCCTCCTGGAGCGGTAGGGGGATGTGGCGGTTCTTTGGACCGCCCCGCACGGCTTGCATCCGGGTGGGCCTGCGGTACCATGGTTTCTCGCATGGGTCTGCCCATGCCCAAGCGGGACCTCGCGTCCCCACCTGATCGGCACCCGCGGGTCGCTGACTGGTACCAGCAAAACGGATCTCGCGGCGCTCGGCGCCGCGTCTTCACAGGTGTTGCGTGCCGGTGGCTTCCTTGGGATGCCACCGGTTTTTCTATGCGGCCCCGGCCGCGCAGAGAGGAAGGTGCACCGACATAGCCAAGAACGATGGACCCCGCATCAACGGCCAGATCAACGCCCGTACCTGCCGCCTGATCGGCGTCGACGGCTCCCAGCTGGGGCTCTTCGGCGTCCGTGACGCCCAGCGCATCGCCGACGAGCAGAACCTCGACCTGGTGGAGATCGCCCCCAACGCCGACCCGCCCGTCTGCAAGGTCATGGACTACGGCAAGTACAAGTACGAGCAGGCCATCAAGCAGAAGGCGGCCCGTAAGAACCAGCAGCGTGTCGAGATCAAGGAGATGAAGTTCCGTCCCAAGATCGACACCGGTGACTACGAGACCAAAAAGGGCCACGTCATGCGCTTCCTCAAGAAGGGCGCGCGCGTCAAGATCACCATCATGTTCCGCGGCCGCGAGATGGCCCATCCGGAGCAGGGCCTGAACGTCCTCGAGCGCCTCGCCGACGACCTCAAGCCCTACGCCACCGTGGAGTCCCAGCCCAAGATGGAGGGCCGCAACATGCATATGCTCGTCGCCCCCATCAAGGGCGCCTTCGACGAGAAGCCCGAGGACACTGCAGAGAAGAAGGAGAACTAGCATGCCCAAGATGAAGACCCACAAGGGTTCTGCCAAGCGTTTCCGCCGCACCGGCACCGGCAAGATCATGCACGCCCACGCCTTCAAGAGCCACATCCTGACCAAGAAGTCGCCCAAGCGCATCCGCCGCTTCCGCAAGGAGGCCCCGCTGGCCGCCGGCGACGCCAAGGTCGTCTCCCAGCGCATGGGCAAGTAGCTCGCGCCCTTCCGTTCCCTTCGTTTTCGCCGGGCCCCGGGCCCCATTTAGGAGTTGATTTACATGGCACGAGTCAAGCGCGCTGTGAACGCCAAGAAGCGTCGTCGCACCCTCCAGGAGCGCACCAAGGGTTATTACGGCACCTCCTCGCGCACCCTGCGCGGCATGAAGGAGCAGAGCCGCCACTCCATGCAGTACCAGTACCGCGACCGTCGCAACAAGAAGCGCGACATCCGCAAGCTCTGGATCCAGCGCATCAACGCCGCCGCCCGCATGAACGGCCTCAACTACTCCAACTTCATGCACGGCCTGAAGCTCGCCGGCGTGGAGCTCGATCGCAAGGTCCTCTCCCAGATCGCCTACGAGGACGAGGCCACCTTCGCCGAGCTGGCCGAGGTCGCCAAGAAGGCCCTCGCCGAGTAGGGCGCGACGGGACCTGCACCATCGGATGACATGAGGGGCGCCGCCGGTATCGTCGGATACGGGCGGCGCCCCTCCGCCGTTAGTCCCGCGTCCCACCACCCGGACACTTTTGTCCCAATGGTCGGGCACTTCTGTCCCACCATCCTGACACTTCTGTCCCAAGGGCGACGGCCCTGCTGCCTCACCCCATGTGCTGGCGGTGGGCCTCCTCCTCGAACTCCGGGTCGTCCGGGCCGATGAGCTCGTCTCGCCCCTGGGTGTCGTAGTGGTGGAGCAGGACGGGCGTGAAGAGCTTGAGCCTCATGGCAAAGAGCGCCGACATCGCCACGAGGAATGCGAGGACGAGGATGCGGGGGAGGGGCTCCACCTGCGTCATGACGACGGCCCCCAGGCAGAGGGCGGCCGTCCACAGGTAGATGAGCACCACGGCCTGGCGCTGGTCGAAGCCCTCCTCGATGAGGCGGTGGTGGATGTGGCCCTTGTCGGCATGGCCCACCGAGACGTGGGCGCGGCGCCGGCGCACGATCGCCGAGAAGGTGTCGATGATGGGGATGCCGGCGAGCACGAGGGGGAGAAGCAGCGTGGTGAGGCCGGCGACGCGCGCCACGGAGAGCAGCGATATGACGCCCAGGAGGAACCCGAGCAGCAGCGACCCGGAATCCCCCATGAAGATGGAGGCCGGGTTGAAGTTGTACCGGAGGAACCCGAGCGTGGCGCCGCAGAGCGCGATGGAGAGGGCCGCGGCGTCCATGCGGTGGGCGAGGACGGCCAGCACGAACATCGTGAAGCTCGAGATGCACGTGATGCCGGCGGCGAGGCCGTCGAGGCCGTCGATGAGATTGATGATGTTGGCGAAGGCCACGAGGTAGATTACGGTGATGGGGTAGGCCAGCCAGCCGAGGGCGATCTCGCCACCGGCGAAGGGGTTCACGATGTCGCCGATGACCAGGCCGCTCGCGGCGGCGATGGAGGCCGCAGCCACCTGGCCCAGGAGCTTGGGGAGGGGCTTCAGCTGCCGCACGTCGTCCACGGCGCCCACGACGAAGATGGCGAGGACCGACGCCGCGATGCCCTGGTAGGTCACCGTGAGCTTTGGGCTGGGAACGAGGACCACGGGCCACTGGAGCCGGGTGGTGCCCAGGTACTGCACGATGCAGGCGAGGATGAGCCCGCAGAGGATGGCGATGCCGCCCATGCGGGGGACGGGCCTCACGTTCACGCGGCGCTTGGAGGGCATGTCCACGGCGCCGAGGGCCACGGCGACCCTCCGGGCGACCGGCTCGGTGGCGAGCGTACCCGCCAGCGCCGCGAGGAACACGCTGGCGAACGGTATCCAGTTCACGGGACCTCCCTCCGGTGTCCGCCCGGGCCGTCCGTCGCGGCCGTCAGGTCTTCCAGTCTACTTCATGGCCCGCCTTGGCCAAAAAGGCCATGGCCTCTGCATGGAGGGGATGCGCCGTCGCCCGGCGTTCCCGGCCGCTTCCCGACGTTTTGTGCACTTTCGCGCCCTCCGGCGGGGGAGCGACGAGGGGTGGGGTATTATGAGTTCGTCGACTTTCGCGGTACAAACTGGGTGAACCGACGCGTTTGTTTCAGGGAGTCCGCATCTCGTCCTCAGTACAGGTATCCTCCGTTGTTGAGGAAGCTGGAACCGGCGACGAGGACACCCACCTGTGAGAGGTGGGTTCATTATCGTCCCGCGGGGTCGACTCGCAGATTCGGGGCGGGGCCCATCGGGGTCCCGCCCTTTCCCGTGCCGGGCGCCGCTTGACGCGCGGGGCCGCAGGTGCGACAATCGCTTCTGCGCAAATGCGCTTGGGGACGTAGCTCAGCTGGGAGAGCGCTGCCGTCGCATGGCAGAGGCCGAGGGTTCGATTCCCTTCGTCTCCACCAGACGAATCCAAGAGGGGCGCCCCTGGGGGCGCCCCTCTTCTCGTAAGCGTCCGAGGGGAGCGTGCCGTGGGCCTGCTCGACGAGTCCGCCTACACCGAGTGCCGCCTCTGCCCCCGGGGGTGCGCCGTCGACCGCACGGCGCCCGGCCCCCGCGGCGTGTGCGGCCAGGGCGACGGGGTCCGCGTGGCCCGGGCCGCCCTCCACTACTGGGAGGAGCCACCCATCTCGGGGGAGGCGGGCTCGGGCGCCATCTTCTTCTCGGGCTGCCCCCTCGGGTGCGTCTTCTGTCAGAACCACCGGATCAGCTCGGAGGGCTTCGGCCGCGCCGTCTCGGTGCGCCGCCTGGCCATGGTGATGATGGAGCTGCAGGGCCAGGGCGCCCTCAACGTCAACCTCGTCACGGCGCTGCACTTCGCCCCGCAGGTGGCCCGGGCCGTGGCGCTGGCCCGTGACGCCGGGCTCGCCATCCCCGTGCTCTGCAACACCTCGGGCTATGAGCGGCCCGAGCTCGTGGCGGCCCTCGACGGCGTCGTGGACGTTTGGCTCGCCGACTTCAAGTACGCCTCGCCGGACCTCGCGGCCCGCTACTCCCGCGCCCGGGACTACCCCCGGGTGGCGGCCGCCGCGCTCTCCCAGATGGTGGCGCAGGTGGAGGCCCGGGGCGGTCGCAGGCTCGCGCCCGACGGCACTATGCTGCAGGGCGTCGTCGTGCGGCACCTCGTGATGCCCGGCGCCTCGGACGACTCCATGGCGGTGCTCGACCGCGTGTGGGAGATCGGCGGCAACCGCGTGGACCTCTCGGTCATGAACCAGTACACGCCCAACGCCGAGTGCCGCGCCCGCGGCGACGAGCTCTCCCGCACCGTGACGGACGCCGAGTACGAGTGCGTGCTCGACCACGCGGACGCGCTCGGCTTCGAGCGCATGTGGTGGCAGCAGGGCGGCACGGTCTCAGAGAGCTTCGTGCCCGAGTTCGATGACACCGGGGTGGCCGGCCCCGAGCTCTGAGCGCCATCTGGCATGCCAACCTGCCGTCTCCCGGCCCCGGCGCCCTGTGGCCCCCGTTTCCGTGAAGGCGCGCCCCTGCGCGGGGTACACCGCGGTTGTGAGTCTGCAAGCGGGGTATAGACCGGCGCGAAAGGTTGTGACCGACGCGCCCGAGAAGGAGGCAAGCATGTTCGATTTCTTCAATCGCGACCACGAGACCCGCGAGTCCAAGGACCTCGACCGCCCGCAGGAGATGACCGAGGCCGAGCAGGCTTCGCTCGACGACCGGACGAAGGCCGAGAAGGAGGAGAAGGAAGTCCTCGAGCAGGCCCGTCGCGACATGATCGACAACGAGGAGGAGGGCTACCTCCGTCAAACCGTCTACGACTCGGTCTACGAGACCGCCCGTGACGAGGAGATCGGCCGGTAGGACCTTCGGCACACAGGGAGGGCGCCGGGAGGACCGGCGCCCGTTTTCGTGAGGAGAGACCATGGCATACATCTATGACGAGCCGCTCAACGACCGCAGCGGCATCGGCGGCAAGGAGAAGATGGAGCGAGAACACGCCGTGGGCGAGATGGACGAGCAGCTCGAGGAGGGGCGCCCCGAGGTCGCCGGGAGGGCCGAGGCCGAGCGCCTGGCCGACGAGGCCGAGGCCCGCGAGACAAAGCGCGCCATCGCTGAGAAGATGGAGGACGAGGCCGAGCAGCGCTAGGCCCGTCCTGTCCCTTCTCCGTCGGGAGGCCCCATGTCAGACACGCCCAACGCCCTGAGCGACCAGGAGCGCGCGGAGCTCGAGCGGCTCCGCGCCGAGAAACGGCGCCGCGAGGCCGACACCGCAGCCGCACGGGAGCGCGCGGAGCTCGAGCGGCTCCGGGCGGAGCGAGACGCCGAGGCCTGCGACGCGGCGGCGCACGAGCGCGAGGAGCAGGCCCGCCGGCGCATGGAGCCCGGCGACGATCTCTCCATGCCCACGGCCCAGAAGGTCGTCTTCGCCATCTGCGTGGTGCTCATGGTCTGCGGAGTGCTCTACATCGCCTTCGCACCCAGATAAAGCCCGGTCTTTCCGGACCTGTGCGCGCCCTTCCCCGCAAAACGGGGGAGGGCGCGCTACCATTGCCCCGAACCGCGCCACCGCCCGCGTACAGCAAAGGGAGACCTCCCATGTCGCTCACCGACCGCACCGTCCCCACCGACGTCGCACTCAACACCGACCTCTACGAGCTCACCATGGCCCAGGGGTTCTGGGAGTCCGGGCTGGCCGACACCCGCGCGGTCTTCTCGATGTTCTTCCGCGAGAACCCCTTCGGCGGCGGCTACGCCGTGGCCTGCGGCGCGGGCCAGGTGGCCGACCTCGTGGAGAACTTCCGCTTCGAGCCCGACACCGTCGAGTACCTGCGGGGCCTCGAGGCCCCGAGCGGCGGCCCCATGTTCAAGGACGGCTTCCTCGACTACCTGGCTGACTTCAGGTGCGACCTCGACATCCACGGCGTGCGCGAGGGCGACCTCGTCTTCCCCCGCGAGCCGCTGCTGCGGGTGGAGGGGCCCATCATCGCCTGCCAGCTCGTGGAGACGGCCCTGCTCAACCTCGTGAACTTCCAGACCCTCGTGGCCACCAAGGCGGCCCGCGTGGTCCAGGCGGCCGAGGGCCACACCGTGAGCGACTTCGGCCTGCGCCGCGCCCAGGGGCCCGACGGCGGCCTGGCCGTGGCCCGTGCGAGCTACATCGGCGGCGCGAGCTCCACCTCCAACGTGCTCGCCGGCAAGATCTACGGCATCCCGGTGTTCGGCACCCATGCCCACAGCTGGGTCATGGCGTTCCCGAGCGAGCTCGAGGCCTTCCGCGCCTTCGCCCGCTCGGCGCCCAACAACTGCGTGCTCCTCGTCGACACCTACGACGTGGCCCAGGGCGTCGAGAACGCCATCACGGTGGCCCACGAGATGGAGGGGCGCGGGGAGCGCCTGGCGGCCGTGCGCATAGACTCCGGCGACCTCGCCAAGCTCTCCAAGCTCGCCCGGGCGCGCTTTGACGAGGAGGGCCTCGGCTATGTGCGCATCAGCGCCTCCAACGACCTCGACGAGTACACCATCCAGTCGCTGTTCGCCCAAGGGGCCCCCATCGACTCCTTCGGCGTGGGCACCAAGCTCGCCACGGCCGATCCCCAGCCGTCCCTCGGCGGCGTCTACAAGCTCTCGGCCTACCGCAAGGGTGACGAGGGCACCTGGCGCCCCACCATGAAGCTCTCCGAGATGGCCTATAAGCGCACCGTGCCGGGCGTCCAGCACATCCTGCGCTACCGCGACGCGTCGGGCGTGCCCGTGGGGGACGTCATCGTGGACGACGACTGGGTGGACGAGACCCGCGCCGGCCGCGCCGTGGACGTGCTCGACGTCGACACCCTCTACGACTTCGGCCGCTACGAGGCCGAGGAGGTGCTCGTCTGCCTCGTGCGCGACGGCGCCGACACCGGGGAGGGCGGCACCATCGACGAGGCCCGCGAGCGCTGCCGCGCGTCCCTGCGCTACCTGGACCCGGCCACGCGCCGCTTCCTCAACCCGCAGATCTACCCCGTGGCGCTGGAACCAGGCCTCTCGGCCCTGAGGAGCCGCCTCGCCCGGGAGGAGCGCGAGCTCGCGGGCAACCCCGTGGCCTGAGGTTTTGCGCCCGCTGCAGGGGCGGTGCTCCGTGATACACTACTTGCATTCTTGCCCCGTGTCCTTCCCGGGGTGTTTCATCCGCTGTGAGAAAGGACCTCTCCCATGCCTGAGACCATCGAGGAGCTTGTGCGCCAGGCCGTGGCAGCCGCCCAGGCCGCCGGCGACCTTCCCGCCTTCGAGGTGACCGATGCCGGCGTCGAGCGACCGGCCGACACCTCCCACGGCGAGTGGACCTCCACGGTGGCCCTGCGATCGGCGCGGCTCGCCCGCATGGCCCCCGCCAAGATCGCCGAGGCTGTGGCCTCCCACATGCCCGCCTCGCCCGAGGTCGAGAAGGTCGAGGTGGCCGGCCCCGGCTTCATCAACTTCTACCTGGCCACGGCCGCGCACAACGAGATCTTCGCCGAGGCCCGCGCCGAGGGCGCGAACTTCGGCCGCTCCGACGCCGGCCACGGCGAGAAGGTCCAGGTGGAGTTCATCTCCGCCAACCCCACCGGCCCCCTGCACGTGGGCCACGGCCGCTGGGCCGCCATCGGTGACTCCCTCTGCAACGTCCTCGACTTCGCCGGCTACGACGTCCAGCGCGAGTACTACATCAACGACCACGGCTCCCAGATGGACGTCTTCGGCAACTCCATCTCCGAGCGCTACCTCCAGATCGGCGAGGTCATGGAGAAGGAGGGCCTCGACCTCGACGGCGCCGTGCAGTTCCTCGTCGACGACCGCGAGGCCTACATCGCCGACGAGGACGACTCCGCCCCCGAGACGCACCCCTACATGGACTCCTTCAACGAGAAGCTCGGCGGCAACTCCTACGGCGGCGACTACATCATCACCCTCGCCCGCGAGTTCTGGGACGCCGACGGCGACAGGTGGATGGGCGCCACCGAGGAGGAGCGCGCCCCCGAGTTCCGCGAGCGCGGCTACAAGCTCCAGCTCGGCCGCATCAAGGACACCTGCTCGAGCGTGCGCTGCGAGTTCGACAACTGGAAGAGCGAGCGCTCCTTCTACGTCAAGGATCCCGAGACCGGCGTGAGCCCCATCGACGCCACCTTCGCCATGCTCGAGGAGCAGGGCCTGCTCTACCGCACCGACGACGGCGCCCTCTGGGTCAAGACCACGGACTTCGGCGACGACAAGGACCGCGTGGTCGTGAAGTCCAACGGCGAGTACACCTACTTCGCCTCCGACGTGGCCTACACCTGGGAGAAGCTCACCAACTACGATTACGAGATCAACATCCTCGGCGCCGACCACCACGGCTACATCCGCCGCGTGCAGGCCGTGGGTGCGGCCATGGGCTTCCCGGGCAAGTACGAGGTGCTGCTCGGCCAGTTCGTGAACCTGCTCCGTAATGGCGAGCCCGTCCGCATGTCCAAGCGCCGCGGCACCATGGTCTCCTTCGACGAGCTCATCGACGAGGCCGGCGTGGACGCCACCCGCTACACCCTCATCAGCCGCTCGTCCAACCAGACCATCGACTTCGACATCGAGAACGTCCGCAAGCAGGACAGCTCCAACCCGGTGTACTACGTGCAGTATGCCCACGCGCGCATCTGCTCCATCCTGCGCCGTGCCGCCGGCGTCGACTACGCCGAGGCGGAGAGGATGGGCATGGAGGCCGTGGCCGCCAAGGCCGTGGGCCCCGACCCCGACCTCTCGCTGCTCACCGACCCCACCGAGGCCGAGCTCGCCCGCACGATGTCCAAGTTCGCCGAGCTCGTCGCCGGCTGCGCCCGCGACCGCGCCCCCTTCCGCATCACCCACTACGTCCAAGAGCTGGCGAGCGAGTTCCACCGCTTCTACAACGAGTGCCAGATCCTGCCGTCCGACGCGCGTCCCATCGACCCCGCGCTGTCCCACGCCCGCCTGGCCGTGTGCGACGCCGTGCGCATCAACCTCGAGGTGGCGCTGCGCCTCATCGGCGTCTCCGCCCCCGACAGGATGTATCGAGAGGCGACGAACGATAACGCTTAGGTATCTTTGAGTTGTTGAAGCGGCGTAGGCTGTAGCCTGCGCCGCTTTTTTTGTCCCGGCCTGCTCCTAAAACGATCATACAAAGAAGGTAAAAAGGAACTGTCCGGCGTAGGCTGGCACATTCGCCGTATTTCCCCAGCACCCGGTGGCACTTACGCCCTGGCAGAAGTGGGTGTTCCCTACTTTTAGTATGAACTTCAGCTGCGTGCTAATCTGGAAGTTGAAAATCGCCGAGAGTTGGAGTAGAAAAGGATACGAATTTGGTATACACGTGAATGCGATAGAAAAAGAGTCCTTTTTGAGTACGTCAGCGCTCGGAATTGATATTCTGGGCATGACGGGAGCCAAAGGGGACCCCGTTTCTGTCGCAACGGCCCACAGACCGATCGGGGAGGCAGCGTCATGGAGCTCAAGGAATTCATGTCCGTCAGATGCGCGTGCAACATCGTTCGCCAGGAGACGCCGGCGCCCGAACGCCTCACCTTCGAGGAGCTCGCCATCCTCTGCCACCTCTTCGAGAACGGCGACGAGCTGAAGACCTCCGAGATCGCTGACTACCAGGGCGTGCTGCGCCCCACCATGACGCACCGCACCAACCACCTGGCCCGTCTCGGCCTCATCACGCGCCACGAGGGCATCCACGACCGACGCAACGTCTGCTGCGCCATCTCCGACAAGGGCGTCGAGGTCAAGGACCGCCTCTGCCGCGAGGTCTGCAGCCACATCCAGAACGGCGCCCCGCTGCACCGCTCCAGCCCCGAGCGCATCTGCAAGTTCATCGACGCCATGGGCACCGTGTTCTGCATGTCCGGCGACCTCGTGCTCCTCGCCCTCCAGATGAGCGGCGACGACTCCCTCTCCGTCTCCCAGATCGTGCGCACCCTTGGCCTGCTGCAGCCCACCGTGTCCATGTCGGTCTCCAGCCTGGTGGACCGCGGCATGGTGGAGCGCAACCGCGCCACGCCCGACGCCACCCGCACGCTCCAGGTGAGCCTCCTTCCCGAGGGCAAGGCCCGTGCCTTGGAGCTGGCCGACCGCGTGAACCAGATCGTGGTGCGCCGCAACCGCCGCTCCCACGGCACCGCGGAGGCCGAGTAGCCCGTCGGCGCACATTCGCCCCGCATGCAGGCGCCCGCCCATCCGGCGGGCGTTTTTTCTTGCCGCTGGGGGAGGGCGTCAAACCGCAGGGCTCTGCTGTGGTATAGTGCCTGCGATGCCGCGGCCTTTGAGCCGCTGCTCCCCGCGGGCGCATGTCCCGCCACCTTCCAGAGCACCTCAGCGTCCCACCCCGCATGCCGTCGCGCGCCGGACGCCGTGATGCCCTCCCAACCCTGTGTGCAAGAAGAAAGGCTCCCCATGGCCCAAGACGAGAACCCCGCCGTCGCACCTGCGGACCCGTCCCCCTCGGAGGAACCGGCCAAGCCCAAGCGCCGCCGCCGCGTGAAGCCGCCCGAGCCCCAGGACGCCGCGGCGGACGCTCCCGCGGAGGAGACGCCCAAGCGCAGGCCGGGCCGTCCCCGCAAGAAGCCCGTCGAGACCGAGACGGCGCCCACCAAGGATGCCGCGCCCACCGAGGCCCCCGAGGCCTCCCCGGCCGAGGGGAAGGCCGGCGAGCCCGAGGGCGAGGCCAAGCCCAAGCGCCGTCCCGGCAGGCCCCGCAAAAAGGCCGCGGAGGCCGCGGACGACGCCGCCCAGGACCGCCAGGGCGATGCCAAGGCCGGCAAGGGGGCCGACGACGCCCGCGACGACCGGGGCCAGGAGAAGGCCGAGAGGGCGCCCCGCGACGCCCGGGACAGGGGCGACCGTCCCGAGAGGAACGACCGCGACCGCGGCCAGGGCCGCGGCAACAACGGCCACCAGCAGAACGGCAAAGGCTACAACGGCAACGGCCGCAACGGCGGCCACCAGCAGAACGGCCGCAACAACCGCAACAACCGCCACAAGAAGCAGGTGCAGACGGCACCCAGCCTCACCCGCGAGGAGCTCGAGGCCCTCAAAGTGGCCGAGCTCCGCACCAAGGCGGCCGAGTACGACGTTGACCCCAAGGGCCTCCGCAAGGCCGAGCTCGTGGACGCCATCTACGATGCCGCCGCCCGAGCCGAGGGCTTCCGCACCGTCACGGGCGTCCTCGAGATCACCAACGAGAACTACGGCTTCGTGCGCACGGACCACTACATGCAGGGCGAGGACGACGCCTTCGTGCAGCAGGCCATGATCCGCAACCTGGGGCTGCGCCGCGGCGACCTCGTCGAGGGCACCGTGCGTCCCGCCGGCCCCGGCAACAAGTTCCCGCCCGTGGCGCGCGTCACCGCCGTCAACGGCAAGGACCCCGAGCTCGCCCGCCGTCGCCCGCGCTTCCGCGACCTCACGCCCGTCTACCCCAACGAGCGCCTGTACATGGAGACCGGCCGCGAGTCCATTACCGGGCGCGCCATCGACCTCGTGGCGCCCGTGGGCAAGGGCCAGCGCGGCCTCATCGTGAGCCCGCCCAAGGCCGGCAAGACCACGGTGCTCAAGCACATCTGCCAGTCCATCGCCATGAACAACCCCGAGGTACACCTCATCTGCCTGCTCGTGGACGAGCGCCCCGAGGAGGTCACCGACATGGAGCGTTCCATCCGCGGCGACGTGGTGGCCTCCACGTTCGACATGCCCGCCGACAACCACACCCACGTGGCCGAGCTCGTCATCGAGCGCGCCAAGCGTCTCGTGGAGGAGGGGGAGGACGTCGTGGTGGTGCTCGACTCCATCACGCGCCTGGCCCGCGCCTACAACCTCGCGGCGCCCGCGAGCGGGCGCATCCTCTCGGGCGGTGTGGACTCCGCGGCCCTCTATCCGCCCAAGCGCTTCCTCGGCGCCGCCCGCAACATCGAGAACGGCGGCTCGCTCACCATCCTGGCCTCGGCTCTGGTGGACACCGGCTCCAAGATGGACGAGGTGATCTTCGAGGAGTTCAAGGGCACCGGCAACATGGAGCTCAAGCTCGACCGCGAGCTGGCCGACAAGCGCATCTTCCCAGCCATCGACCCTGTGCAGTCGGGCACCCGCAACGAGGAGCTGCTCATCGCCAAGCAGATGCAGCCGTTCGTCTGGGGCCTGCGCCGCGTGCTCGCCAACATGAACAACGTGGAGCGTGCCGAGGCCTCCCTCGTGAAGGGCCTCAAGCAGACCGAGACCAACCAGGAGTTTCTCATCCGCTCGGCCAAGAAGGCCGCGCAACTGGAGTACTCCGACTAGCGTCCATGGGCATCGAGGGGTCGTCCCTCGGCAAGACGGGGGCGGCGCGCCGGGGGTATCCCGCGGCGCGCCGCCCCCTCTCGTCGTGGGGGGGTGATTATCGGCCGTTCTTCTTCCGGTGCCTGGCATAGGTCCTTCCCACGGCGCCCTGCAGCGCCATGACCAGGCCCGTGGGCAGCGCCTTGCAGAGGCCGTTGGCCACGCACATGTCCGGGGCGGTGATGATGCAGGCCTTGCCCCTGAGCGACTCCCTGAGGGCCTTGGCGCACACGGCGTCCGGGTCCTCGAAGCCGATCCACTCCATGGATGCGAGGGCCTTCTCGCTGCCCGGGCGGTCGAGGAACGCGGTGTCCATGAACTTGGGGCAGACGGCGCTCACGTGGATGCCGGCGTCGCCGAGCTCACGGTCGAGGGCGCGGGAGAAGTCGAGCACGAACCGCTTGGTGGCCCCGTAGACCGAGAGGCCGGGCTGGGGAACGAGGGCGGCCGCACTCGCGATGTTGACGATGCGGGAGCCCGCGTGCATGTAGAGCAGGCAGCTGTAGCAGAGCTCCACCACGGCGAGGCAGTTGAGCCGCACCATGTTGCCGTTGGCGGTGGCCCCGATGGAGGTGAAGGGGCCGAACTTGCCGAACCCGGCGCAGTTGAGGAGCCACTGGACGTTGAGGTCGCGCTCGGCGGCCAAGGCCCCGTCCACGGCCTTGAAGCTCGCGGGGTCGCAGAGGTCGAGGGCGAGGACCTTGGTGGGGGCGGCGAGGTCGGAGGCGACCTCGTCAAGCTTTTCCGCGCTGCGGGCGATGAGCCAGATCTCGTCGAGCGGCCCGCCGGCCCCCTGGTCGAGGAGCTTGGCAAAGCGCAGGCCGAGGCCGGATGAGGCGCCGGTGACGATGGCGATGTTTCGCACGGTGGGTCCTTTCGACGGGGTCTCCCAAGTGCTTTCGACAGTTTTGCACGGTGCGGCGTACATGTGGGTGGTTACCCCTCGGCGGACCGGCGAGTGGTTCCGTTGTGGGAAGAATCATGGATTTGGCATAGGGTACAGGAGGGAAAATGGACTATAGTCGGAGTTGGTTCGACGCACTTCGCGACGGTAAACGCAGCAGAAACCCACCAAACCGTTGCACTGCAAGCGTCTCGTACGCCCAGCGCATCCCGGGGACACCGCTCCCCATCTGCTCATACCGCCGCCGTAGGCGTCCTCGCGGCGAAGGGATGCATCGATGGTCAAAGATCACGGGAGCCGGGCGGTTTTCGCAGGCTTGGCAACTTCCACGACCCTCTGGTCGGTCCCTTCCCTCGCCCAAGCGTCGCCCCTCGACGGGGCGTCCCCCATGCTCGCCTGCACCGGCGCGGCCGTCCTCGGCTTCGCCGCCGGCGCCGCGGTTGCGGCCGTCCTGGCCCGCCGGGCCGTGGCGGGGGAGCGCTCGGAGCTCCTCGCCCGCATCTCGGCCCTCGAGGAGGCCGTCCAGGAGACGCGCCTCACGGGCACCGTCACCGGCCGCCATGTGGCCACGGGCGAGCCCCGCTACCGGCTGCGCCGCACCGACGCCGCGACGGCCGTCGAGGAGGCGCCCCTCGCCGCCCCCGCACCCGTAGCGCAGGCCTCCGAGCCCGCGCCCGCTGCCGAGGCCTCCGCGCCCGTGGAGGCGTCCGAGGCGGGGACCGACGCCGCGCCGCGCCCCAAGGGCCGCCACTTCAAGGGGAGCGTCGCCGCTGCCCGTGCCGCCGCCCCGGCATCCGAGCCCGTGCAGGCCGCGCCCGCCGCGAAGCCTGCCACTCCGAGCCCTGTCGCCCCGGACCCCGCGGCCCCGCTCGCCGACCGCCTGCCGGCCTTCGGCGTCCCCGACGAGGAGCGCCCGTTCTCCGCACCCACCCTGGGCGACGCCGGGCTCCACACCGCCGCGCCGGTGGAGGACTACGAGAGCGTGGCCGCCCAGTACGCCCAGCGGAAGTCTTTCAAGAACCGCATGATGGCCCTCTCCAAGGGCGTGGGCCGGGTCCTTGCCGAGCGCCTTGGCGGCGACATCATGGACGACCTGCCCATGATCCAGCGCGCCGACGGCACCGTGGCCGACGTGGGCACCTCCTGGTGGGAGGCCGCCGCCGCCATGAACGACCTCGAGATCTCCCGCGACCTCTCCAACGAGCTCGCCTCCATCCGCGAGACCGTGGACGACGTGGCCGCCGCCGTGGACGCCTCCGTCTCCTTCGAGGTGCCCTTCTCGGCCTCCGACGTCCCCGGCTGCCCCGCCCAGACCCTGGACCGGGAGGAGCCCGCCGCCACCGCGACCGCCGAGGGGTCTGCGGCCCCCGTCGCCACGACGCCCGTCCCCGCCTCCGCGGCCCTCGAGGCCGACTCCACCGACTGCATGGACCTCCAGGGCCGCTCCGACGGCTGGGAGCAGGCCCTCGACGCCCTCGACCAGCGCTTCGACGACAACCTCGTCTCCGGCAAGGCCGAGTCCACCCCGGCCGGCGTCCGCTGCGAGGTGGAGCCCGTGGCCGAGTTCTCGCGCTTCCAGGACTTCGTGGGCGGCGACGACACCCTCGACGAGCCCGACGGCCTGGAGCCCGACACGCAGTTCCTCACGTTCCGCGCGCCGGCCGGCCACCCCGAGGTCACCGACACCGCGAGCTACGTGAACTACCTCGTAGCCCACGAGATGGGCGAGAACCGCTCCCGCACCGCACGCCGCGCCGTCAAGCACGCCCTCAAGGTCATCCCCGGGGGCACGTCGGCCGACCTCAAGGTGGTGTAGGTGACGGCCTCTCCCAAGGACGGCAAGACGGCGCGCCGGACCTGGGTCTGGCGCGCCGTCCTCGTGTGCTGGTGCCTTTTCATGTGGAGCCGCTCGCTCAAGGCGGGCGACGCTTCGCTCGGCGACAGCGCCTTCGTGGTGGGCCTCGTGCGCCCGCTCTTCGAGACCGTGGGCGTCACCGACGCCGACCTCATGCAGTTCGTCGTGCGCAAGCTCGCCCACTTCACCGAGTACCTCGTCATGGGCCTCGTCTGCCGCCAGGCGTTCCCTGCGGACCCGGGGCGTCGCGGCAACAGGGCGGCCTACGCGGCCCGGGCCCTCACGGTGGTGCTCGTGCCGAGCGCCGACGAGTGCATCCAGCTCTTCGTCCCCGGGCGCTCCGGCATGGTGCGCGACGTCCTCATCGACATGGCGGGTGCCGCCTGCGGCCTCGCCCTCAGCGGATGGACGTCCCGTCTGTGCAGCAGGAGAGCGCGAAGGTCCTGAGCCCGGGGTCGACCCTTTGGGCCGCGGCCCCCACGGCGGCGGCGCGGGCGTCGCCCAGACACGCGGCCATCATGGTGGAGCCCGAGCCGCTGATCCAGAACGCCGAGGCGCCGGCCCCCAGGCAGGCGGCGCGGCAGCGGTCGTAGTGGGCGATGAGGGGGCGGCGGTAGGGCTCGTGGAGCCGGTCGTCGCAGGCCTTGGCGAGGAGCTCGCCGTCGCCGGTCTCGAGGGCGTGGCACGTGGCGGCCACACGGCCCATCTGCCACACGGCCGTGGCGAGCGGGACGGAGGGGGGCATGACGCGGCGGGCGTCCTCGGTGCGCACCTCGTAGGGAGGGCACACGGCCACGAACCGCCAGGCGTCGCTCACGGGGGCCTCCATGCACACCACCTCGCCGTCCCCCGTCGTGAAGGAGCTCGTGAGACCGCCGAGCACGGCGGGGGCCACGTTGTCGGGGTGGCCCTCCCGCTCGCTCGCCAGTTCCACGAGGCGCCGGCGGTCCACCTCCACGCCGGCGAAGGCGTGGGCCGCGGCGATGCCGGCCACGATGCACGTGGAGCTGGAGCCCAGGCCGCCGGAGAGCGGGATGCCCGTCTCGCAGGAGAGGGCAACGGGCGATGGCTTGACGCCGAGGGCCCGCGAGGCTTCGAGGTAGGTCGTGTAGGCCAGGTTGCCCGGGTTGGCGAACCGCGGCTCGCAGCCGGAGAAGGAGCTCTCCTCCGCCCGCTCGAACGTGAAGCGGTTGCCCAACGTGAGGGCCAGCCCCAGGCAGTCGAAGCCCACGCCCAGGTTGGCCGACGTGGCCGGAACCCAGACGGAGACCCGGTCGCGCGACACCGTCACGCCCCCGCGGGGAAGACGGCCCCGGCAGCGCGCTCCACGGCGGCGCCCATGGCGTCGCGGTCCACGACCTCGGTGAAGCGCACGGCGCGGTCCCGGAGGGCCGAGAGGGGCGCCGGCGGCTCGGTGCCGGTGAGCGCGGCCAGACGGTCCATGGCGGCGAAGCCGTCGAGCCCCGCAACGTCCTCGCCCAGGGCGGCGAGCACCTCGGCCGGGAACTTGTAGGGGCTGGCCGTGGCGAGCACCACGCGCGCGCGGCCTTGGGGCTCCTGGGCGTCGAGCACGGTCTTGGCCACGGCCGTGTGGGGGTCGAGCAGCACTCCGTCTCGCTCCCAGGTGCGCCGGATGGTCCCGCGGCACTCGTCGTCGGTGGCGCGGCCGCCCGAGAAGGTGGAGCGGATAGCGTCCATGACGGGGGCGGGCACGGTGTAGGCGCCCTTCTCGGCGAGGTCGGCCATGAGGGAGGCCACGAGTTCGCAGTCGCCGTCGGAGGCGAAGTAGAGCAGCCGCTCCAGGTTGGACGACACGAGGATGTCCATGGACGGCGAGATGGTCTTGTGGAACGGGCGCCGGCGGTCGTAGGTGCCGGTGGCCAGGAAGTCGCAGAGCACGTCGTTGGCGTTGGAGCACACGTGGAGGCGCCCCACAGGCAGGCCCAGGCGCTTGGCGTAGTAGCCGGCGAGGACGTCGCCGAAGTTTCCGGTGGGCACGTAGAAGTCCACCTCGTCGCCCATGGCCACGGCGCCGCGCTCCAGCAGCTGGGCGTAGGCGTCCAGGTAGTAGACCACCTGCGGCACGAGGCGCCCCACGTTGATGGAGTTGGCGCTGGAGAGGAACACGCCCTCCCCGGCCAGGCGCACGGCCAGGTCGCGGTCCGCGAAGATGCGCTTGACCTCGCCCTGGGCGTCGTCGAAGTTGCCGCGCACGGCGTACACGGCCACGTTGCCGCCGGCCTGGGTGGCCATCTGCAGGTGCTGGACGTCGCTCACCTTGCCGTCGGGGTAGAACACGCAGACGCCGCAGCCCTCCACGTCGGCGAAGCCCGCCAGCGCCGCCTTGCCGGTGTCGCCGGAGGTGGCGCATACGATCATGACGTCGCGGCCGTCGCCGGCGCGGGCCTGGCCCATGAGCTGGGGCAGCATCTGCAGCGCCACGTCCTTGAAGGCGCTCGTGGGGCCGTGGAAGAGCTCCAGCAGCCAGTCGTCGCCCACCGGGGTCACGGGCGTCACGGCCGGGTCGTCGAAGGTGTCGCCGTAGGCGCGGCGCACGCAGCCCGCCACCTCCTGCTCGGTGAAGTCCGGCAGCAGGTGGCCGAGGACGCGCCGGGCGCGGGAGGGGTAGTCGCCGGCCCAGAGCGGCTCGAGGTCGAGGGGGGAGGCGAGCACCCCGTCGCTCACGTAGAGCCCGCCGTCCGGTGCGATGCCCGCCAGTATTGCTTGCTTGCTTGTTACGGGTTCGAGCAGAGAACGGGTGCTGTGGTAGAACGAATCCATCGAGACTCCCCCTCGGTCGAGCGGTGCAGGGTTCTGCCCATGGTAGCGGAGCCGCCCCGTGGGTCGCCGAGGGGCGATGGCCGCGAAAGATTGGATTAACAGAGATGAGAATCGCCCTTCTCGGCGCCGGTACCGTGGGAGGCGGCGTCATCGAGATCGTCGACTCGCGCGTCCCCTCCCTCGAGGTGGCCCGCATCCTCACCCTCCCGGGCACCTACGACGACCCCCGCGTCACCTACGACTTCGCCGACATCGTCTCCGACGACTCCATCGAGTGCGTGGTGGAGGCCATGGGCGGCCTCGAGCCGGCCCACACCTTCATCATGGAGAGCCTCGCCGCCGGCAAGCACGTGGTCACGGCAAACAAGGCCGTGGTGGCCGCGTTCCTGCCGGAGTTCTGCGCCCAGGCCGAGGAGTCCGGCGTGGGCTTCTTCATCGAGGCCACCTCGGGCGGCGGCATCCCCTGGATCGCCTCCATCGAGAAGGCGCGCCGCATCGACCGCATCGAGCGCATCTCGGGCATCCTCAACGGCACGTCCAACTATATCGTCGACCGCATGGCCAAGGACGGGGCCGAGTTCGCCGACGTGCTCGCCCAGGCCCAGGCCCTCGGGTACGCCGAGGCCGACCCGTCGGCGGACATCGACGGCATCGACGTCGCCAACAAGTGCGTCATCAGCTCCACCGTGGCGTTCGGCACGCTCTGCCGCCGCGACATCCCGGTCCACGGCATCCGGAACCTCACCAAGGCCGACCTCGACACCTTCGCCGACCTGGGCTACGCCGTGCGCCTCATGGCCCGCGCGGCCCGCGACGACGACGGCTACGCCGCCTGCGTGGAGCCGGTGCTCCTGCCCCTGGCGTCGGTGGAGGGCAACGTGCCCGACAACTTCAACATCGCAACGCTCGCGGGCACCACCGTGGGCCCGCTCAAGTTCTACGGCCAGGGCGCCGGCGCGCTGCCCACGGGCAACGCCATGGTGCAGGACCTCGTCGACTGCGCCGGCGGCGAGCGGCCCGTCTACCCCACGGGGGAGACCCTGTCCTGGAAGCCCGGCCTGCTCCGCGCCGACTACGTCTTCCGCACCGCGGCCGCGCTCCCCGCCGACACCCCCGGCACCGCCGTGGAGGTCGCGCCCGGCTACGTCTCCGTGGGCGGCCTCTCCGCCACCGAGGCCGCGGCCCTGGCGGACGCCCTCCTCGCCGAAGACCCCGCCACCCTCATGGCCGCCGTGGCCGACGTCGACTAGGGGCCGGAGCCCCCGAGAGCTAAGGACCATCGCCCGATGATCAAGATCACCAAGTTCGGCGGCTCGTCGGTCGCCAGCCCCGAGCAGTTCGCCAAGGTCAAGCGCATCATCGACGCCGACCCGGCCCGCCGCTTCGTCGTGGTGAGCGCGGCCGGCAAGCGCTTTGCCGGCGACAACAAGGTCACCGACCTCCTCTACCTCGTGAACGCCCACCGCGACTACCACGTGGACTGCTCGGACCTCCTCGACGACATCGAGGGGCGCTTCCTCGCCATCAAGGAGGGGCTGGGCCTCACCTGGCCCGTGGCCGAGAAGTTCCGCGACTTCCGCGAGGGCCTGGCCGACGACTCCCCGGAGTACGTGGTGAGTCGCGGCGAGTGGTTCACCGCGCACCTTATGGCCGAGTACCTGGGCCTGCCGTTCGTGGACGCCGCCGACGCCATCGTCTTCCACCACGACGGCACCCTCGACCTCGAGCGCACGGCCGATCGCGTGCGCGAGCTCGTGGTGCGCCGCGGGAGCTTCGTCATGCCCGGCTTCTACGGCGCCACCTGCGACGGCGAGATCAAGCTGCTGGACCGCGGCGGCGGCGATATCACGGGCTCCATCCTGGCCAACGCCCTCTCGGCCGACCTCTACGAGAACTGGACCGACGTCTCGGGCTTCCTCACGGCCGACCCGCGCGTGGTGGATCGCCCCCGCACCATCGAGCGCATCACCTTCGACGAGATGCGCGAGCTCTCCTACATGGGTGCCAACGTGCTCCACGAGGAGGCCATCTTCCCGGTGCGCGAGGCCAACATCCCCATCGCCATCCTCAACACCAACGACCCCGAGGCCCAGGGCACCATCATCCGCGAGCGCGTGGAGACGAGCCCCGACGACCCGGTGATCACGGGTATCGCGGGCAAGCGCGACTTCATCACGGTCTACATCGCTAAGACGCACATGAGCGACGCCGTGGGCTTCATGCGTCGGGCCCTCTCGGTGTTCGAGCGCTACGGTGTGAGCGTGGAGCACATCCCCACGGGCATCGACTCGTTCTCGGTGGTGGTGAACGGAGCCGACGTCAAGGACTCCATCTACTCCATCGTGGCCGACCTCCAGAAGGAGCTTCAGCCCGACCAGGTGAAGGTGGTCGACAAGCTGGCTCTGGTCTCCGTGGTGGGCCGCAACATGAGCTCCCGCCCCGGCTCGTCGGGCAGGCTGCTCGGGGTGCTCGGCAACGCCGGCATCAACGTGCGCATGATCACCCAGAGCTCCCAGGAGATCAACATCATCATCGGAGTGAACAACGAGGACTTCGAGCGCACCGTGGCCGTGGTGTACGAGGCGTTCGTGGTGAACGAAGGGAAGTGAGGGCGGTGCCCGAACCCAAGAACGTCGCCATCCTCGGCGCCACCGGCGCCGTTGGGGCCCAGATGCTGCAGTGCCTCGAGGAGCGGGACTTCCCCGTGGGCGAGCTGAGACTCCTTGCGAGCAAGCGCTCCGCCGGCACGGACATGTGCTGGAACGGCCGTCTCCTGCGCGTGACCGAGGCCACCCCCGAGAGCTTCGAGGGCGTCGACATCGTGCTGGGCGCCGCCACCAACCCCGTGGCGGAGGCCCTGCTGCCCCACGCGGTCGCCGCCGGCGCCGTGTGCGTGGACAACTCCAGCGCGTTCCGGCTCGACCCCGAGGTACCCCTCGTGGTGCCCGAGATCAACCCCGAGGACGTGGCCTGGAACCACGGCATCGTGGCCAATCCCAACTGCGCCACCATCATCGGCCTCGTGTGCGTGGCGCCGCTGTCGCGCGTGGCGGGCGCCAGGCGCATCGTCTGCAGCACCTACCAGGCCGCCAGCGGCGCCGGACTCCCCGGCATCGAGGAGCTGGAGGCCGAGAACCAGGCCATCGTGGAGGGCACCCCCATGCCGGAGCCCCGCGCCTTCGCCTACCAGCTGGCCTACAACCTCATCCCGCAGATCGGCGGCTTCGACGGCCTCGGCTACACCTCCGAGGAGATGAAGATGCAGAACGAGGGCCGCAAGATCATGCACGACCCCGACCTGCGCGTGAACTGCACCTGCGTGCGCGTGCCCATCGCCCGCAGTCACAGCGAGTCCATCACCGTGGAGTTCGAGCGCCCCATCACGCCCGACGAGGCCCGAGATGTGCTGCGCCAGGCCCCAGGCGTGCGCGTGGTGGACGACCCGGCAGGGCGGCTCTACCCCATGCCGCTCGACACGAGCGACCAGGACCTGGTGTACGTGGGCCGCATCCGCGAGGACGTCTCGGCGCCGGAGGGCGTGAACTCGCTCACGTTCTGGTGCTGCGGCGACCAGATCCGGAAAGGCGCCGCCACCAACGCTGTGCAGATAGCAGAATTGCTGCTCTAGGGGTAGAATGGGCGCTGTTTGGAGCTGCAAGGTCCAGATAACGCGCCCATAGCTCAGTGGATAGAGCACCGGTCTTCTAAACCGATGGTCGACGGTTCGAATCCGCCTGGGCGCACCATGACCTTGAGGAGAGCCCCCGTGGCCGCAAGCCGGCCGTGGGGGCTTTTGCCATGGCGGGGGGGGGTGTGCGGTCTGCGTCCGGTGCGTCGCAGCCGCCCTGTAGGGTGGGCGTGGCACAGGCACGCCCTCTAGGGCGCCTCTGTTGGAGGCCCTTGTCCCATTCCTCCGTTAGAGGGGGAGCACCTAGCCCCCGTTGGTCCATGGGCCCCTTAAAGGGGGCTTTTCGGCCGCAAGCCCCCTTTGCAGGGTGAGACCGTCCCCCTTCATCAAGACCATGCGCCACACCGGCGTAGCAGGGGGACCCTAGAGGGCGCCCGTCTGCCCTGTCCCAACACCCTGTCCCAACACCCGGACACTTTTGTCCCACGCACGAGTCGTCGCGCATGCCTGTGACATCACTGGGCTGGAAGACATGGCAGAGTTTGCTGAAAAGAAAGAAGAGGACAAGGGGTGATGACACTTCCACGGCCCTCACCCTCTGCGACTCCCACCGCGTGCTCAGCTCTGTGGACCTGAAGACGCCATGGCCTGCGCCTTCGCAACCGGCGAACCGCCCGCCAAGCGATTCTGGGTGCCAACATCATCGTCGCGTCGCTAGGGAGCTCGGTGCGTTCCGATGGCCTCGTCCTTGACACTCAAAAGGCTGCCTGCCGGTGTCTGATCACGGGCAGACAGCTACCACGATTGTGTGCTCGCAGCTGTCAATTTGGTTGGCAATGCCGACACCGCAGCCGCAGCGGCGGGCATGCCTGCGGGTATCGTCTGCGGCATGTGGGGTCCTGCGGAGCGGTTGGGCGCACTGCTCGGCATGGTCCGCAGCCATGTCGAGGCCGGCCCTGTGAACTCGGCCCCGCAGCCGTTTGGTGGTTTTTCTCTCCGCGGGGCCCCGAAAACCACCAAATGGCGTGTCGTTTGGTGGTTTAGATCAGGATATGTACCGAAAAGTACCAAACGTCCAGAGAGACCCCGAGGATCGGCCTTGAGAACCTGGGACAAACTTCGCCCGCAGGGAGCGAGTCGGCGCCCATTACATCAAACAAGAAATACGCGAAGTGACAGATGGGCCAGGCACCGCTGTCACGCCTGGCCGGTGGCCCCGGCGCACGGCCGCCGCCAAACCGGGTACCCTCCCTCCGCACCAGCACCAGCACCAGCACCAGCACCAGCACCAGCACCAGCACCCGCAGCCAGGAGCCCCCATGGCACAGTCCCGCAGCACGCAGCCCAGCCAGCCGTCGCCTTTCGCCGGCTCCTCGGAGCCGCCCATCCCCGACGCCACCCTCCGGCGCTTCTCCGGGTTCGTCGAGGCCCGCGACACCGGCCGCTCGCTGCGCAAGCGCTGCCCGAGGAGCTCTCTCGCCCGCTGGGAGGTCGTGCCCGACCGCACGTCGGCCCTGGACCTCATCCTCTCCCAGGAGCGCGGCCGCCTGCAGGCCCTCATCCCCGAGCGCCACCGCCGCATGGCCGCCTCGCCCTTCGCCTACTTCCGCGCCACGGCGCTGCCCATGGCCGCGGACCTCTCCACGACGCCGTCCACGGGCCTCATCGTCGAGGCCTGCGGCGACGCCCACATCGGCAACTTCGGCGGTTACCGCTCGCCGGAGTCCGCGTTGGTCTTCGACCTCAACGACTTCGACGAGGTGGCCCGCGGCCCCTGGGAGTGGGACGTCAAGCGCATGGTCTCGAGCGTGGCCGTCTGCGCCCGCAGCCGCGGGTTCGGGGCGGCCACCGCCCACGACGCCGCGCTCGCCTGCGCCGCGGCCTACCGCGAGGCCATGGCATACTTCGCCCACCAAGGCGCGCTTTCCATCTGGCACACCCACGTGGACGTCCAGGGGCTCCTCGACGCCCTCTCCGCCGACGCCTCCAAGAAGGAGCGCCGCCAGGTGGCCAAGGGCCTCGCCGCGGCCTTTGCCAAGGACAACTCCCGTGCCTTCAGAAAGCTCGTGGAAGGGGAGGGCGCCGACCGGCGCATCGTGTTCGACCCGCCCGCCATCGTGCCGCTGGACCGGTTCCTTCCCGCGGGCGACGTAGAGCGGTTTCCGCGCTCCCTCGCCGAGCTCTTCTCCGCCTACCGCTCATCCCTCGCCCCGGAGAACCGCGGGCTCATCGACCGCTACGCCTACGTGGGCGCCGCCCTCAAGGTCGTGGGCGTGGGCAGCGTGGGTATGCGCAACTGGGTGGTGGCCCTCTCCGGCCGCCAGGTGGACGACCCGCTCGTGCTGCAGTTCAAGGAGGCCGGGGAGTCGTGCCTCTCGCGCTACACGGGCCTCGCGCCGCGCTACCGGGGCGGCGAGCGCGTGGTGCGCGGCCAGCGCCTCATGCAGGCCACCGGCGACGTGCTCCTCGGCTGGGCCGACGTCCCCGTCCCCGGCGCCCCGGGCCGTTCCTTCTACGTGCGCCAGCTCTGGGACTGGAAGGCCACGGTGGACCTGGACGCCATAGACGCCGACACCCTCGCGCTCTACGGAGAGCTCTGCGCCTGGACCCTCGCCCGCGCCCACGCGCGCTCCGGCGACCGCGGGGCCATCGCCGGGTACCTCGGCACCTCGGACGCGGCCGACCGCGCGCTCTGCGCCTTTGCCGAGGCCTACGCCGAGCAGAACGAGTGCGACTACCGCGTCTTCATGGACCACGTCGCCGGCGCGGCCGGCACGGGGAAGGGGGAGGCCTCATGAGCCTCGGAACCGTCGACACGTACCTCACCCGCCGTCACGCCCGCCGGGTGCAGCGCGAGCAGGCCGTGCCCGAGCGCGACTGGGCCCCGGTGCCCGCGGGCTCCTACACGCTCCTCGTGCTCTTCAACCTCATGGCGGCCTTCGACGAGGGCCATGCCATCCTCGCCGTGGGGCCGTCCGCGGGCGACCTCATGACCTACTCCTACTACCGCCGGGGCAACGCCCTCAAGGCCCCGGCGTCCATGGCCTGCCTGCGGGAGCCGGAGACCTTCGCCGCCCTCCGCCGGGCTTCCGGCTGGATCGTCCACGGCAACCCCGGCAACTGGTGGAACGAGCACGTGGACTGCGCCGTCGCCCTCACGGCCCCCTCCAAGGCCGGCCGTGCCGTGGCCGACTACGCCGAGGGGGTCAAGGCCGCGCCCGGCACCTACGACCTCGTGACCCACAACTGCCTCGCCTTCGTGGAGGAGGCCTTGGCCGCCGGCGGCGTGCGCCTCACCACGGTCTCTGGCGCGGGCCTGCGCACCTTCGTGCCCAAGGACGCCTTCGAGGCGGTGACAGGGGCCACCGGCGCCACGCCCTTCCGGGAGTGGAAGTATTGGTTCGACGACGTCCCTGCCCCCGACGACGGCCTGCGCACCATCGGCGACGACCCCGGCACGGAGCGCGGCGACGCCCCGGCGGCGCACCGGGGGTAGGGGAGGCCTCTCGGGACCCATCGCCGTCCCGCGCACCTACACCGCCCGCACCCCGTGCGCGGAAGCCTTTGTGTGCCGCGCGGGCGGCCCCCGTCGTGCGGCGCGGCAAACGGGTACGTAGGGCCCAGCACACGCCCACAGGAAGGAACACCCATGGCCACTGCGTTCTACGGCACCATGTCCATCGCTACGTCCGTCATAGGCGACCCCGCCTTCAAGTCGCTCTGGGACGCCACCCTCGACGGCTACGACGAGGCGAGGCTCACCTACGGCATCACGTCGGTCTACGGCTCCGACGAGGAGGGCGGCCGCACCGTCTACCAGGTGAGCGGCAAGACCGACGACGGCTTCGACGAGGACGCCGCCGCCTGCCTCTGCGGCTCGCTTTCTGTGGAGGACGCCGGCCGCATGCTGAAGGCCCTCGAGGACGCCTCCGCCGCCATCGCCTTCGACATCGACGAGTACGACGTCGACGCCGACTCCCTCACCCGCGAGAAGGCCACCGTCACCGTCGAGGACGGCCGGGCCCGCCTCTCCGACACCTCCTACGACGACGTGCCCGTGACCTCGCGCAAGCTTGTCGACATGGGCTTTGCCGAGGAGTCCGAGCTCGACGACGAGGAGCTCGCCGTCATGGTGGCTGCCGAGATCCCCGACGGCCCCGAGGCCGACGACCTCGTGGACGCCATCGAGGACCTGCGCGAGGACGCCCGCCACGACGGCGTCTTCACCGCCGAGGAGACCGCCGACCCTGTGGCCTTCGCCCAGATGCTTGAGGCCTCCTACGCCGACGAGGACGACATCGAGTAACCCTTCGCCCTCCCGGACGCGCGGGAACGCGGCGCCGGGCCGGCCCGTCCGAGGCGACGGAGCGGCCCGGCGCCGCGTCGCTGCGGGTACAATGACACGCGTTGCCCTGCCCTGCGAACCGGAAGGTGGCCATCCGTGACCGACATGCCCAAGACCTACGATCCCCAGACGACCGAGCCGCAGCTCGTCGAGCGCTGGATCGACGCCGGCTGCTACCAGCGCTCCAAGGGCACGGGCGACTGCACCGTCGTCATCCCGCCCCCCAACGTCACCGGCGTGCTCCACATGGGCCACGCCCTCGACGACACCATCCAGGACGCCTTCATCCGCTACAACCGCATGGCCGGCCGCTCCACCCGCTGGATCGTGGGCCTCGACCATGCCGGCATCTCCACCCAGACCAAGGTGGACAAGCGCCTGAAGGAGCAGGGCGTCTCCCGCCTGGAGCTGGGGCGGGAGAAGTTCGTGGACGCCTGCTGGGACTGGACCCGCGAGTACGGCGGCACCATCGTCAAGCAGATCAAGCGCATGGGCTGCTCCGCGGACTTCGCCGACGAGCAGTTCACCATGAGCCCGCAGTTCTCCCACGCCGTGCGCAAGGTCTTCTGCGACTGGTACCACGCCGGCCTCATCTACCGCGGCGAGCGCATCGTCAACTGGTGCCCCAACTGCTGCACCGCCATCTCCGACGACGAGGCCGAGTACAAGGACGAGCACGGCCGCCTCTGGTACCTGCGCTACCCGCTCAAGGAGCCCGTGGACGGCAAGGACCACATCGTCGTCGCCACCACGCGCCCCGAGACCATGCTCGGCGACACCGGTGTGGCCGTCTCCCAGGACGACCCCGAGGCCTCAAGGTTCGTGGGCGCCACGGTGGTCCTGCCCATCGTGGGCCGCGAGATCCCCATCTTCGCCGACTGGCACGTGGACGCGGGTTTCGGCACCGGCTTCGTCAAGGTGACCCCGGCCCACGACCCCAACGACTTCGCCATGGGCGAGGCCCACGACCTCGAGAAGATCAATGTCTTCGACGAGCACGCCCACGTGGTGGACGGCTACGGCGAGTTCTCCGGCATGGACCGCGACGAGGCCCGCGCCGCCGTGGTGGCCTGGTTCGAGGAGAACGGCCTGCTCGACCACGTCGAGGACCACGACCACTCCGTCATGCACTGCTACCGCTGCGACACCGCGCTCGAGCCCTGGCTCTCCGAGCAGTGGTTCGTGGCCGTGGACAAGCTCAAGGGCCCGGCCACCGAGGCCGTCACCTCGGGCGACGTCACCTTCCATCCCAAGCGCTGGGAGCAGACCTACCTCACCTGGATGGAGAACCTCAAGGACTGGTGCATCTCGCGCCAGCTCTGGTGGGGCCACCGCATCCCCGTCTTCACCTGCGAGGACTGCGGCTGGGAGGACGCCTCCATGGACGACGTGGAGGTGTGCCCCACGTGCGGCGGCCGCCACGTCCACCAGGACCCCGACGTGCTGGACACCTGGTTCTCCTCGCAGCTCTTCCCCTTCGCCACCCAGGGCTGGCCGGAGCACCCCGAGGAGATGGCCGGCCACTATCCCACCAAGGCCCTGGTCACGGCTCGCGACATCATCGCGCTCTGGGTGGCCCGCATGATCATGAGCTCGCTGTACTTCTGCGACCGGATTCCCTTCGAGGACGTGGTCATCTACGCCACCATCCTCGCCAAGGACGGCAGCCGCATGTCAAAGTCCAAGGGCAACGGCGTCGACCCCATGGACCTCATGGCCAAGTACGGTGCCGACGCCATGCGCCACAACCTGCTCACCTTGGTGACCAACAACCAGGACGTGCGTTTTGACGCCACCTTCGACAAGAAGACCGGGGCCTTCGAGTCGAGTCCCCGCACCGAGCAGGCCCGCGCCTTCGTCACCAAGATCTGGAACGCCTGCCGCTTCGCCCTCATGAACATGGAGGGCTTCGAGCCCGGCGCCCCGGTGGCCGCCACGCCCGAGGACGCCTGGATGCTCTCGCGCCTGGCCAAGCAGGTGGCGGACACCACGGCGTGCCTCGAGGAGTACCGCTTCGGCGACTACGCCCGCGGCCTGCAGGGCTTCTTCTGGAACGAGGTGTGCGACTGGTACATCGAACTCTGCAAGGGCCGCCTGCAGTCCGAGGACCCCGAGGTCCGCGTGGGTGCCCAACGCAACCTCGTCTTTGTGCTCGACACCTCGCTGCGCCTGCTGCACCCGGTCATGCCCTTCGTGACCGAGAAGGTCTGGGAGTCCATGCCCGCCTCCGCCCTCGACCTCGCCGAGGCGGCCAAGACCGGCTGCGACTCGTCCCACGACGGCCGCTTCCTCATGCTCTCGGCCTGGCCCGAGCCCGCGGCCTACGGGGCCTACGTCAACGACGAGGCCGAGGCCGATTTCGAGATCGCCCGCGCCCTCGTCTCCGGTGTGCGCTCGTTGCGCGCCCGCTATCGCCTGAGCCCTCGCGCCGAGGTCGACGTGGTGGTCAAGGCCGCCCCGGCCGACGCCGCCCGCCTCGAGGCCCAGCGCGACTTCCTCGTGGAGGTGGGCCGCCTCTCGTCGCTGGTGGTGGGCGAGCACGCCGAGAAGCCCGCCAACTCCGTCTCGTTCGTGGCCCCGGGCTTCGAGGCCTACGTGGTGCTCGATGGCCTCGTGGATCTCGGCGAGGAGGCCAAGCGCCTGGAGAAGGAGGTCAAGAAGGTGACCGGCGAGCTCGCCGGCATCGAGCGCACCCTCGGCAACCCCGGGTTCCTCGCCAAGGCGGCCCCGGAGGTCGTGGAGGCCAAGCGGGCCCGCAAGGAGGAGCTCGAGGTCACGCTCTCCCGCCTGAGCTCCCAGCTGGAGGACCTCTCGGAGTAGGGACGGGCGGCTTCCTCCCAGGGAGGACGTTCGGGTTCCAGGCACCCCGCGGGCTGGTCCCGCGGGGTGTCTTTTTGCGGGGCGGCCCATGCCAAAGGCCGCTCCGGCATGGGTTTTGGCCCCCGCACCCATGCCGCAGGCGCCCTTGCATGGGGCCGAGGGCCAGGCGTAGGGCCCAACCGGCGGGCCCTGTCGCAGTGGGGTCCCGGGGACCGCCCCGCCTTCGTGGCGGTCCCGTTTTTCAGCTACTATGGCGTCGACCGTGGGGTCGATGAGCGGGGAGAGGGGCAGGACCGTGGCCACCATCAAGGATGTCGCCCGCATCGCCGGGGTGAGCAGCGCCATGGTCTCGCGCTACCTCAACGACGGCTACGTCTCTGCTGAGAAGCGTCAAGGCCGACGAGGCCTCCGCCTCCGAGCCCGCCGCCGCTCCCGCGGCCGCCCCGGCGCTCCTGGCCGCCGAGACCCTCGTGGCCCCGCTCGCCGGGTCCCCCGCGGCCGCCGCCTACATCGCCGACCCCACCTTCGCCGCCGAGATCCCGGGTCCCACCGTGGCCATCGACCCCGGTGAGGCCGACAGGCTCCCCGTGGTGGCCCCGTGCGGCGGCACCGTGAGCACGGTCTTCGACACCGGCCACGCCGCAGGCATCACCAGCGGCTCCGGCGCCGAGATCCTCATCCACGTGGGCGTGGACACCGTGAAGATGGAGGGGGAGGGCTTCTCCAAGCTCGTCTCCGAGGGCCAGCGCGTGGCCGCGGGCGACCCGCTCCTCGACGTGGACTTCTCCGCCGTGCGCCGCGCCGGCTACCCCGCCACCACGATGATGATCGTCTCCAACGCCTACGACTTCGACGTGGAGCGCCTCGACCTCTCCGCCCCCGTGGAGCCGGGCAAGAGCGACGTCATGGGCCTTGCCCGCAAGGGCTGAGACGCCTGTCTCCGAGGGCCCGGGCCCGGGCCCCGGCTGCGGCCGGCGCCCAGGCCCGGCCCGTACCCGACACCCGACCATTGGAGATCAACCGGTGAACTCCCTCACCCGAGACCTCGCACGACTCTGCCGCGCCCGCACCGAGGAGACCGCCCATCGCGGCCACGGGCCCTGGTCCCAGCGGTTCCACCTCATGCCCGAGGCCGGCTGGCTCAACGACCCCAACGGCCTCTGCCAGAAGGACGGCGTGTTTCACGCGTATTACCAGAACTCGCCCTTCGACTGCCACGGGGTCTACTCGGGGTCCGCCGTCGTGCACGGGGGCCGCATCCACGCCTTCTACACCGGCAACGTCAAGCGCGAGGAACCCGGGCGCGAGTTCGACTACGTGCTCGACGGCCGGGAGTCCAACACCGTGCTCGTGGAGAGCGACGACGGCGGCGTCTTTGGCTCCAAGCGCCTGGTCATGACGGTGGACGACTACCCCGCCTCCGTCACCTGCCATGTGCGCGACCCCCGCGTCCTGGCCAACCCGGGGGAGGGCGGCCCCGCCTTCCTCATGCTCCTGGGCGCCCGGGCCAAGGGGGCGGACCGCGACCGCGACCGCGGCGAGGTGCTCGTCTACGGCTCCGACGACCTCGTGCACTGGGCCTTCGCCAACACGGTGGCCTCCGAGCGGCCCCTGGGCTACATGTGGGAGTGCCCCGACCTCCTCGTGCTGGGGCCGCGGAGGCCACGCGTGCGCCGGGCTTCGACCCCGCCGCCCCGCCGCTGGCGGTGCTCTCGGTGAGCCCCCAGGGCATGGAGGGGCCCGCCGCCGGCGCCAACGTGTACCCGAGCGGCCACATGCCCTTCTCGGGGTCGCTCCTCGGTCCCTGCTCGCTGGGGGAGTTCACGCTGTGGGACGCCGGGTTCGACTTCTACGCGCCCCAGACCTTCGAGACCGAGGACGGCCGGCGCATCCTCATAGGGTGGATGGGCATGGCGGACTGCCCCGACCACGCCAACCCCACCGTGGACCACGGCTGGCAGCACTGCTTTACACTGCCTCGCGAGGTGGTCACCGACGGCCGCACCGTCCTCCAGCGCCCCGTGGTCGAGCTCGCCGGGTTTCGCGGGCCGGTGCTGGAGGGGGAGGGGTCGCTCCGCGCGGAGGGCCTCCCGGCCTTCGACCTCGAGGTGTCGGGCATCCGGGGCCCCCGGTGTGCCGTGACGCTCGCCGGCGGCCTGGACGTCACCTACAACGCCGCGGTCGGCGAGGTGGCCATGGCGTTTCGCGACCGGTCCCGCGGCTCCATGGGCGGCGGCCGCGGCGAGCGGCGCGTGGCGGTGCCGGCCCTCCGGTCGTTCCACGTCGTGGGCGACGCCTCCTCGGTGGAGGTCTTCTGCAACGGCGGGGAGCAGGTGTTCTCCACCCGCTACTACCCATCGTCCTACTCCGTGGCCGTGGAGGCGCCGGGCGCCCGCTCCCGCCTGTGGCCCCTGGAGGTACCGCTCACCTTGTAGAAACTGTTCAGGTTCCCGTCGTCATCGGTGGACCGCGATCAAAACTGTATCGTTACAGTCAGTAAGGCATATCGCTCTCGTTCACCTACCCAGGGAGGAGACCCATGTCCGAGAAGAAGCCCCTGCGCATCGGAGCCCTCGAGGCCGGCGGCACCAAGATGGTGATGGCCGTGGCCACCCCCGAGGGCGAGGTCCTAGAGCGCGAGGAGATCCCCACCGGGGAGCCCGGCCCCACCTGCGAGGCCATCGTGGCATGGTTCGCCGGGAGGGACATCGACGCCCTCGGCGTGGGCGCCTTCGGCCCCACCGGCGTGGACCCGGAGTCGGATACCTACGGCTGGATCCTCGAGACCCCCAAGACGGCTTGGCGCCACTTCGACTTCCTCGGCACCCTCAGGAGGGGCCTCGACGTGCCCTGCGGCTACGACACCGACGTCAACGCCGCCTGCCTCGGCGAGGCCACCTTCGGGTGCGCCAAGGGCCTGGGCACCGTGGTCTACATCACCATCGGCACGGGCATCGGCGCCGGCGTCATGGTGGGCGGGAAGCTCCTCCACGGCATGCTGCACCCGGAGGCCGGCCACATCTCCCTGCGCAAGCGCCCCTACGACACCGGCGCCAGCGTCTGCGGCTTCCACGACTCCTGCTTCGAGGGCCTGGCCTCCGGCCCCTCCATCGAGGCCCGCTGGGGCGCCAAGGGGGTCGACCTCGCCGACAAGGCCGAGGTCTGGGAGCTCGAGAGCGAGTACATCGCCGAGGCCCTCGTCGACTACGTCATGGTCTACTCGCCCGAGAAGATCGTGCTGGGTGGCGGCGTCATGAAGCAGGAGCAGCTCTTCCCGCTCGTGCGCAACAAATTCACCGAGCTCCTGGGTGGCTACATCCAGACCGAGCAGGTCAAGGCGCAGGATAGCTACATCGTGCCCGCCGGCTGCGGCGGCGACCAGGGCATCCTCGGCTGCACGGCCCTGGGCGTCGAGGCCCTGGAGGCGGCGGGGGAGTAGCGGCCCCGAGGCGGCCGTTCCCCATAAGGCCCCTGCATGACGGAGGCCCGGGTCCCCAGCGCTGGGGTCCGGGCCTCCTACCGTGGGCGCTGTGCGTCCTCGCTGCCGGCGGCCTAGGTGATGTTGATGGTGTGCAGGGCGGAGCGGCTGCCCACGTTCCGCGAGACCGAGTACTCGAAGGGGGCGCCCGAGTCCAGGAAGCCGATCTGCTCCAGCTCGAGCAGGGGGTCCCCCTCGGCGATGTCCAGGCGCCCGGCCTCCTCGGCCGTGGCCGCCACGGCCCGCACGATGCGGTGGAAGCTCGCCAGGTGCAGCCCGAGGTCCTGCCGCAGGTAGTTGTAGATGGAACCCTCCACGTGGTGCCGCTTGAGGCCGGGGACGAGCTCCAAGGGCATATAGGTGTCCTCGATGACGAGGGGCACGCCGTCGAGGAGGCGCGTGCGCACGTCGTGGTAGCAGAAGTCCTCGTCGCCCAGGTCGAGTCGGGCCGCCACCTCGGCGGGGGGCACCTCGATGGCGAACAGGTGGACCACCGAGGAGACCTCGCCCTGGTGGGCGTGCTCGTTGGTGAAGCCGATGGAGCGGTCGGTGCGGCCTATGTAGAGGGTGTCGCCGGCATGGCGCCCGTCCACCCCCTTGGACTCCGGCGTCGCCTTGACGAAGGTGCCCGACCCCCGGCGGCTCGAGACCAGGCCCTGCTCGGCCAGAAGCTCCACCGCCTTGCGCACGGTGACCTTGCTCACCCCGTAGAGCTCGCAGAGCTCCACCACCGTGGGCAGCCGCTCGCCGGGGGCGATGGCCCCGTCCTCGATGGACGCACGGATGTCCTGGGCGATCTCTGCGTACTTTGACATGGCTGCCCCCCTCGAGGCCGGTGGGGGAGTCCCCAAGTTGTGTGCAAAAAGAAGAATACCGCTTGCGGAGGGATAGCTACCGCTCGCACTCGAATAGAACCCAATTTCTCAAAAAATCGCTGTGTAAGCAGAATTATATCGCTACAATTCTCACCAAGAAGCGCGACCCAAAAGGGGGGACCCCGCGGGCCGCACCAACCGAGACGTGCAAGGAGGACCATGGAACCCATCACCCTGCCCGAGAACTTCTTCTTCGGCGCGGCCATGTCGGGTCCCCAGACCGAGGGCCGCTGGGCCGAGGGGGGCAAGCTCGAGAACCTCTGGGACACCTGGTCGATCGAGAACATCGACGACTTCTACAACAAGGTGGGCTCCTACGTGGGCAACGACTTCATGACCATGTACGAGGAGGACCTCCGCCTTCTCAAGGAGGAGCTCGGCTTCACCACCTTCCGCACCTCCATCCAGTGGAGCCGCCTGCTCGACCGCGACGGCGAGCTCAACCCCGCCGGCGTCGAGTGGTACCATCGCCTCTTCGCGGCCGCCGGGGAGGCCGGCCTCGAGATCTTCGTGAACCTCTACCACTTCGACATGCCCACCTACCTCTTCCGCCGCGGCGGCTGGGAGAACCGCGAGGTCGTGGACGCCTACGAGAACTACGCCCGCAAGGCGTTCGCCGAGTTCGGCCAGGAGGTGCGCTACTGGTTCACCTTCAACGAGCCCACCGTCGAGCCCGAGCAGCGCTACCAGGAGGGCGTGTGGTGGCCCTTCACCAAGAACTTCAACCGCGCCCGCACGGTGCAGTACAACATCTCCATCGCCCACGCCAAGGGTGTGCAGGCCTTCCGCGAGGCCCAGTCCGCCGGCCTCGTGCGCGACGACGCCCGCATCGGCCTCATCAACGCCTTCATGCCGCCCTACACCAAGGACGACCCCTCCGACGCCGACCTCGAGGCCGTGCGCATGGTGGACGGCATCAACAACCGCTGGTGGCTCGACCTCGTCACCAAGGGCGAGCTTCCCGCCGACGTCATGGAGACCCTGGCCGAGCGCGGCTGCGTGCTCCCGGTGCGCCCCGGCGACGACGCCATCCTCGCCCGCGGCACCGTGGACTGGCTGGGCTGCAACTACTACCAGCCCACCCGCGTCCAGGCCCCCTCGCGCGACGTCGACGACGCCGGCTGCCCCGTCTTCGCCGACAAGTACGTGTGGCCCGACGCCGTCATGAACGAGAGCCGCGGATGGGAGGTCTACCCCAAGGGCATCTACGACTTCGGCATGACCGCCGCCCGCGACTATCCCGACCTCGAGTGGTTCGTCTCCGAGAACGGCATGGGCATCGAGGGCGAGTACAAGAACCGCGACGCCTCCGGCAAGGTGCAGGACGACTACCGCATCGACTTCGTGCGCCAGCACCTCACCTGGATCGCCAAGGCCATCGAGGACGGCGCCCGCTGCGTGGGCTACCACTACTGGGGCGCCATCGACAACTGGTCGTGGAACAACGCCTTCAAGAACCGCTACGGCTTCATCGAGGTCGACCTTATGGAGAACTACCGTCGCGTCCCCAAGCTTTCCGCCGCCTGGATGCGCCAGGTGGCCACCTCCCACATCGTCTCGTAACGGCCTTCCGGCCGGGGAGGGGAGCCCCGGCCGGGGCGGGAGAGGGGCGGGTGCCCGCCCCGTTCTGAGAGAGCAAGAGAGTCAAGCGAAGAAGAGAAAGAGTTAAGGAGACACCATGGCATCAGGCAAGGGTCAAGCCTTCCTCGACAAGTTCGCCGAAGTGTCGGCGAAGATCGGCAACCAGGTGCACCTGCGGTCGCTGCGCGACGGCTTCGCCACCATCATGCCCATCTACATCCTGGCCGGCATCGCAGTCCTTATCAACAACGTCGTGTTCCCGCTGTTCCTGACCGGCGACGGCCTCGCTGCCGCCCAGTACTGGGGAAACGCCATCACCCAGGGCACCCTGTCCTTCGCGGCCATCCTCCTCTGCGGCGTCATCGGCTACTGCTTCGCCCAGAACAAGCGCTTCGGCAACGCCATCGCCTGCCTCGTGGTGAGCGTCTGCTGCCTCGTCATCATGTTCCCGCAGGCCGTCAATACCGCCGTCTCCAACCTCACCTACGCCGTGAGCGCCGGTGAGACCGGGGCCGCCACCCAGACCCTCGAGGCCGTGGACATCGCCAGCACCCTCGGCATCGCCGAGGACGCCTCGGTGACCACCGCCGCCACCGGCGTCATCTCCACCACCAACACCGGTGCCAACGGCCTGTTCGCCGGCATCATCGTGAGCCTCGTCGCCACGACCATCTTCATCAAGATCTCCTCTGTCGAGAAGCTCAAGATCAACCTCGGCGAGGGCGTGCCCCCGGCGGTGGGCAAGTCGTTCAACGTCATGATCCCGCTGCTGTTCACCCTGTCCATCTTCGCCCTGGTGGCTGCCCTGCTCCACGGCATCTGGGGCACCAACCTCATGGACATCATCGCCACCTGCGTCTCCGCGCCCCTCAAGGACGTCATGAATGCCGGCCCGCTCGCGGTCATCGTCATCTACACCGTGGCCAACCTGCTCTTCTGCCTGGGCATCCACCAGTCCACCATCTCCGGCGTCCTGGCCGAGCCCATCCTCACCGTCCTCATCGTCGAGAACATGGCCTTCTACGCCGCCGGCGAGGCCATCCCTGCCGACCACTACATGAACATGCAGATCGTGAACTCCTTCGCCCTCATCGGCGGCTCGGGCTGCACGTTCATGCTCCTGCTCGACACCTTCCTGTTCTCCAAGAACAAGGCGTCCCGCGACATCGCCAAGCTCTCCATCCTGCCCGGCATCTTCAACATCAACGAGCCCGTCATCTACGGCTACCCCATCGTCTACAACGTGGCCCTCATGGTTCCCTTCGTGATCCTGCCCGACATCTTCATCGCCGTCACCTACGGCCTCACCTGCATGGGCTGGATCTCCCCCTGCGTCGTCCAGGCCCCCTGGACCACCCCGCCCGTCCTCTCCGCCCTCTTCTCCACCGGTATGGACTGGCGCGCCGCAATCTGGCAGGTCATCGAGATCGCCATCGGCATGGCAGTCTGGCTCCCCTTCATGAAGGTCTCCGAGCGCGCCCAGGCCAAGCAGCTCGAGGAGATGCAGAACGCCGCCTAAGGCCTTCTGGGACCCTGAGGCCCCGCACCACCATCCCCGACCGTCGGGGGCATGCCTCCCCGCGCTCCCCGACGGCCCCACCCCCGCGCCATGCGCCGCACCTACACTGATCCCATGGGCCGCTGGCCCGGAAACCGCTAAGGAGGAACCATGCAGAAGATCATGCTCGTGTGCAACGCCGGTATGTCCACCTCGCTCCTGGTCCAGAAGATGCAGAACGAGGCCAAGACCCGCGGCCTCGACGTCGAGATCGAGGCCCGTCCCATGGCCGAGGCCATGGAGGCCCTCGACACCGCCGACGTCCTGCTCCTCGGCCCCCAGATCGGCTATGCTAGGAGCGACTTCGAGAAGGCCACCGACAAGCCCGTGGACGTCATCGCCATGGTCGATTACGGCCGCATGAACGCCCCCAAGATCCTGGACGACGCCCTCGCCAAGCTCTAAGGGCGCACCGGAACGCACCTGAGGGGGCGCGCCACGTCAGCGGTGCGCCCCCTTTTTCTAGACGAGAGACGCCCGGCACGGCCGGGCGGGAGGGAGAGAGACCCATGGACGAGATGAACGAGCTCCAGCTCACCTGCTTCGAGATCATCAGCTACGTGGGCACGGCCAAGTCGTGCTACGTGAACGCCATCTCCAAGGCCCGCGAGGGGGACTTCGAGGGCGCCCAGGCCCTCATCGCCGAGGGCGACACCGCCTACGCCGGCGGCCACGACGTGCACCTCAGGCTCCTCCAGGCCGACGCCGCGGGCGAGCGCGACGCCGAGGCGCCCCTCATCCTCCTGCACGCCGAGGACCAGATGGCGAGCACCGAGACCGTGAAGATCATGGCCCTCGAGTTCATCGCCCTCTACAAGCGCCTGGACGGCGTTGAGGCCTAAGGCCCCACGGCTCCGCACGCACCTCTCCTGGACGGCCGGCCCCCTCGCGGGACCGGCCGTCTATCATTGGCGCGATAACGTCGGACGGGGAGGGGACCGTGGACAAGGGGACGTTGAGGCGGCGCGCCCGGGAGGCCCGGGACGGGCTCGGGGCCGCCGGGCGCGTGGCCGCGGACGGACGGCGTGCGGCGGCCGTGGAGGCGTCCGGGCTCTGGGCGGCCGCCGACGTCGTCCTCGCCTACGTGCCCATGGGGTCCGAGGCGGACCCCGCCGCCCTGGTGGACGCCGCCCTCGCCGGGGGCAAGGCGGCGGCCCTGCCGCGCTGCGTGGCCGGTCGCGGGCTGGAGTGGCGCGCCGTGGGACCGGGCTGGAGGGGCGGCCTCGTGGGCCATCCCTTTGGCATGGCCGAGCCCGACCCGGGGCGCTGGGGGTTGCTCGACGTGCCGGCGGCGCTGGCCGGCGGCGCCTCGGTGCTCGCGCTCTGCCCCGGCCTCGCCTTCGACGGCGAGGGGCGCCGCCTCGGCTACGGCGGCGGCTACTACGACCGGTTCCTCTCCGCCGCCCGCGCCCGCGCCTGCGACGGCCCCGGCACGTTCGCGGCCGTCGGCCTGGCCCACGGCTGCCAGGTGCTCGACGCCGCGGTGCTCGCCTCCGTGGAGGGCCCCTGGGACGAGCCTATGGACGCCTTGGCCCTCGACGGGTCTATCATGCGGTGCGCACACACACCTTCTACCGAGGAGCGCCTGTGACCGAGCCCGAGAATCAGCGGCCCTACGAGGTGCCGTTCCCTGTGGAGCCCATGGACTACGAGGGGGCGCTGGCCCACCTCCACGGCATCCTGAGGCTGGGGATCTGCCCCATGCTCGAGACCGTGGTCGACATGCTCGCGGAGCTCGACCGCCCCGACGGGCGCTTCTCCGTGGTGCAGGTGGCCGGCACCAACGGCAAGACGTCCACGTCGCGCTACACGGCGGCGATCCTGGCGGGGGAGGGGCTCTCCACCGCCCTCTACACGTCGCCGGAGCTCGTGGACTACACCGAGCGCATGGAGGTGGCCGGCCGGCCCGTCTCCCGCGAGGGGTTCGCTCGGGCCGTGGCCGCCGCCGCCGAGGCCGGGCGCCGCGTGAACGCCGCCCGGGAGGCCGCGGGAAAGCGGCCCTACGACGTCACGGAGTTCGACACCCTCACCGTGGCCGCCTGCGTGCTCTTTGCCGAGTGCGGGGTCGACGTGGCCGTGCTCGAGGTGGGCATGGGCGGCCGCTGGGACGCCACCACGGCCACGCACCCGGCGGCCACCTGCGTCACGGGCATCGGCCTCGACCACACACGCATCCTCGGCGACACCCTGGAGGAGATAGCCGGCGAGAAGGCCGCCGTCATCAAGGCCGGCCAGGCCTGCGTTCTGGGGCGCGGTACGGCCGAGCCGCCCTCGGTGCAGGACGTCCTGCTGGGGCGCTGCGCCGACCAGGGCGTGACGCCCGCGGTGGTGCGCACTGTGGGCGAGCCGACGCCTGCCGGGCTGCCGGTGTGCCGGTTCTCGGTGGTCTCGGAGCCCGCCGCCCTGGGCGACCCCCTCGTCCTCGACGTCGAGGCGCCGCTTTCCGCCTACCGCGGGCTCTCGGCCGTCAAGCCCCGTTACCAGGCTGCCAACATCGCCTGCGCCGTCGCTTTGGCCGAGGGGTTCCTCGGCCGCCCACTCGATCCTGCGGCCCTCGCCGTCTCCGTGGCCGCATGCCCCACGCCGGGGCGCTTCGACCTCGTCCGCGCCGAGCCGCCCCTGCTCGTGGACGCCGCCCACAACCCGCAGTCGGTGGCCGTGTTCCTCGACAGCCTGGGGGCCCTGGACGGCGCGGGGCGGGTGCCGGAGCTCGTATGCGCGGTCCTCGCCGACAAGGACGTCGCCGGCATCGTGGGGCTGCTCGCCGACGCCTTTCCCGTGGTGCACGTGTGCCGGACACCGAGCCCCCGCGCACTGCCGCCCGAGGAGCTCGCGGGGCTCTTCCGGGAGGCCGGTGCCACGGTGGCGTCCGTCTCGCCCACGGTGGCCGGCGCCCTTGCCGCGGTGGGCGACGCCCCCGCCGTGGCTGTGGGCTCCATCACGCTGGCGGGCGAGGTGTGCCGCGTGCTGAGGGCCGGTACGGGGGAGTGACGGCAACCGGTTGCCTTTGCGGAGCGGGGTCGTGGCGCCTGCGGGGCCGGGGCTCCCGCCCATGGGCAACCGGTTGCCCATGGGGCCGCCTGACGACGACGTATGGGCCGTCGAGAGGCCCCGACCGCCGCCGGTGCGTGCCGTAAGGCTGTGTGGCGGGGCTGTGATGGAGAGGGGAGTGTCGTGCCGGTACGGTACAATGCACCAAGCACGCAGCTCGAACGCACCGCCGGTGCAGATAGCCCCGAAGGAGCCACCCGATGCAGGACCTGCTCGATCAGATAATCACGCCCGAGGTCCGCATGGTCCTCTACCTCATGCTCGCCTGCGTGGTCATGCTCTACCTGCTCTCCATCGTCTACGTCATCCGCGACGCCCAGCGCCGCGGCGCCGAGCCCTGGTGGCTGTGGGCCATCATCTCGGTGGTTCCCATCGTGGGCCTGCTCGCCTACGTCATCCTGCGCCCCAGCAGCTACCTGGTGGACCGCGAGGAGCAGGACCTCGACATCGCCCTGCGCGAGCACCAGCTGTCCCACTACGGCATCTGCCCCAAGTGCGGCACGCCCATCGACCGCGACTTCATCGTCTGCCCCATCTGCAATACGCAGGTGCGCAACGTCTGCCCCACGTGCCACCGTCCGCTCAACGCCGACTGGAAGGTGTGCCCCTACTGCCGCACCCGCATCCAGTAGGCACGCCCACAACGGATCGCCCAGGCCCGCTCCGGCGGGCCTTTTGCTAAGGAGGGAGCCCCATGCCCCGCGAGACCATGGCCCAGAAGCGCGAGCGTGCCGCCGAGGTGGAGCGCCGCATGTTCGAGGTGTACGGCGAGGGGGCCTGCTCCCTGGACTATACCGACCCGTTCCGCCTCACCGTCGCCGTGGTCCTCTCGGCCCAGTGCACCGACGCCGCCGTCAACAAGGTGACGCCGCTGCTGTGGGAGCGGTTCCCCGAGCCCGCCGACCTCGCCGCCGCGGATACCGCCCAGATCGAGGAGATCATCCGGCCCCTGGGCTTCTACCGCGCCAAGGCCGCCAAGCTCAAGGGCCTCGCGCAGATGAGCGTCTCGGAGTTCGGCGGGACCGTGCCCCAGGACATCGACGAGCTCCAGCGCCTCCCCGGCGTGGGCCGCAAGACCGCCAACTGCGTCATGTGCCAGGCGTTCAGGGACCCCCAGGGCATCGCCGTCGACACCCACGTGTACCGCATCGCCCACCGACTCAAGTTCTGCGGCCCCTCGGCCAACACGCCCGACAAGGTGGAGGCGGCACTGCTCAAGGTCTACCCCCGCGAGCAGTGGCTCTACATCAACCACCAGTGGGTGCACTTTGGCCGCGAGTACTGCCGCGCGCGCAACCCGCGGTGCTCCGAGTGCTTCGTGGCGGACATCTGCCCGAGCGCCGGCAAGTGCTGACCCGCCCCGTTGTCCTGTCCCATCACCCGGACACTTTTGTCCCATTGGTCGGGCACTTTTGTCCCACCATCGGGCACCGCTGCCGCCGCATCATCAGTTGCGAAACAAGCGAAGTGACAGATGGGCCAGGCACCGCTGTCACACCGGGCTTGATTGATATGTGACACGTCCGCCCACGGTGCCCTCCGGCCCGCGGGGTATGAACCCCCGTCGAACGACGATTCGAAGGAGGCCCCATGGCCAAGAAGGACAGGAAGAACGACCGCCTCGACCCCGACGAGGTCGAGCGCCGCGTCAAGGAGGAGCTCGAGCGGATCGGCGCCGTGCCGGTGCGGCCCGACGGCGCGGACCTCGCCGAGGGGGAGGACGTGGAGATGGCCACCGTGGAGGAGGTCATGGCGCCGGTCCAGACCACCCCGGTGGAGCTCGAGAACGAGCTGGCCGCCTACCTCATCGACACCGCCGTGCGCTCCGTGGACACCGAGAACCAGCGTGGCCGCTCCATCGGCTCCTACTCCAGCCGCCTGCTCATCGGCATCGCCGTGCTGGCCGTCGTGGCCCTGGCCGTGGCCGTGCCCACCATCCTCATCCTCGCCCCGGGTTGGGAGGCCGTGCTCATGACGGCCCTCTTCACTGGCGTGCTCGTGCCGCTGCTCGTGGCGTTCCTGCTGGCCGTGACCGCGGGCGCCGGCTCCGCACGCATGGTCAAGGGCGTGCCGGCCGACCTCTTCTCCACGGCCGTCTCGGCCCCCGTCAAGACCAAGATGGAGCTCGCCAGGCGCATCTGCGCGGCCGAGCAGGAGCGCTACGAGGAGGCTAGCCGCAGCCACGACCGCGTGGCCGGCGCCCTCACCGCCGCTCGCATCCTCATGCTCGTGGCCGTGGGCTTCTTCGTGGTGGCGCTCCTGTTCCTCTGCGTCATCATGTTCGTGCACGTGGCGTAGGCGCCGGGCGGGGCCTCGACCCCGCCCGTGCAGGGACGACCGCCCTGGGCGGCGGGACGGCGACCGGCCGCCCTGCTGCCTTTCTCGTGCCGCGCGCCGCCCCTTCCCACGCGCCGACCCCGCGCGCGACGCCGCCCAGCCTTGTGGACACCTTCTGGACCTTGTTAGCCCCGGTTACCTTTCATCGGTTCGCTCTGGCTAACTTGTCGCGCCGAAAAACGGACCGAAAGGTACCTCCGCAGATGATCGACAGGCGCCTCATCGCCGTTGCGGCCGCGGCCGTGGTGCGCCTCCTCTGCACCGCCGCGTCGTCGCGTCAGAGCCATCTGTCCTCGGCCGAGGTCAAGCTGCGCCTGCGCGACCTCATCTACCGCAAGCTCCTCGCCCTGGGTCCCCGCTACCGCTTGGTGGTGTCCACCTCCGAAGTCGTGCAGGTGGCCGTGGAGGGTGTGGACCAGCTGGAGACGTACTTCGGCGCCTACCTCTCGCAGTTCTTCTACGCCATGCTCGCCCCCGTCACGCTCTTCGCGGTGCTGCGCTTTGTGAACGTGCCGGCCGCCGCCGTGCTGCTCGTGTGCGTGCCGCTCATCCCGGCCGCCATCGCCGCGGTGCAGACGTGGGCCAAGAGGCTCCTCGGCACCTACTGGGGCCGGTACACCTCCCTCGGCGACACGTTCCTCGAGAACCTCCAGGGCCTCACCACGCTCAAGGTCTACCGTGCAGACGCCTTCAAGCAGCGCGAGATGAACGAGGAGGCCGAGCGCTTCCGCCGCGTCACCATGCGCGTGCTCACCATGCAGCTCAACTCCATCACCATCATGGACCTCGTGGCGTTCTGCGGCGCGGCCGCCGGCACCTGGGTCGCCGTGACGCAGTTCCAGGCCGGCGCCGTGGGCCTTGCCGGCGTGCTCTTCACCGTCCTCGTGGCCGCCGACTTCTTCATCCCCATGCGCCAGCTGGGCAGCTTCTTCCACATCGCCATGAACGGCATGGCGGCGTCCGAGAAGATCTTCCGCCTGCTCGACGCCGACGTCCCGGCCGACGGCACCCTTCCCGTGCCGGACGAGGGCCCCATCGTCGCCCGGGGCCTCTCGTTCACCTATCCCGGCGCCGAGGGGCCCACCCTTCGCGACCTGGACATCGAGGTGCCCCGTGGCTCGTTCACGGCCGTGGTGGGGCGCTCCGGCTCCGGCAAGTCCACGCTGCTCAAGCTGTTCATGAGGTTCTGGGACGTGCGGGGCGGCTCCGTGGCGGTCTCGGGCACCGAGGTGGCCGACGTCGACACCGACAACCTGCGCGACCTCGAGGGCTACATGACCCAGGACACGCACCTGTTCCACGACAGCATCCGCAACAACCTGCGCATCGCCAGGCTGGACGCCACCGACGACGAGATCGAGGCCGCCTGCCGCGCCGCGTCGGTTCACGACTTCGTCGCCGGCCTGCCCCAGGGCTACGACACGCCGGTGGGCGAGCTCGGCGACACGCTCTCGGGCGGGGAGCGCCAGCGCCTGGGCCTGGCCCGCGCGTTCCTCCACGACGCGCCGTTCCTGCTGCTGGACGAGCCCACGAGCAACCTCGACAGCCTCAACGAGGCCCAGGTGCTGAAGTCGCTCGCCGAGGGGCGCGACGGCCGCACGGTGCTGCTCGTGAGCCACCGCGAGTCCACCATGCGCGTGGCCGACCGGGTCTTCTCCGTCGAGGACGGGAGGTTGAGCTGATGACTGCCGCCGGGGACGCCCGCCGGCCCGCGGCCGCCGTGGAGGCCGGGCGCGCCCGGGAGCAGGAGGTCGTCTCGCAGATGATCGGCATCTGGTGCCACGCCAGGCACGGCACCGCCCGCGGCGAGCTCTGCGACGAGTGTGCCGAGCTGGAGGCCTACGCCCGCGCCCGGAGCGAGCGGTGCCCCTTCATGGAGACCAAGACGTTCTGCTCCAACTGCCGCGTCCACTGCTACCGGGCGGAGATGCGCGAGCGCATCCGGGAGGTCATGCGGTTCTCGGGACCCCGCATGCTCCTGCACAGGCCGGTCATGGCCTGCCGCCACGTGAGCGAGTCCCGCAGGGAGAAGAAGGCAATCGAGAGGGAGATGAGCGATGGTCGTTAAGAAACTGCCGTTCCTCGTGCTCGGGTTCGTCGGGCTCGGCCTGGGGTTCGTGGGGGTAGTGCTGCCGCTCATCCCCGCGTTCCCGTTCCTCATGCTGGCGGCGTACTCGTTCGCCCGTTGCTCCGAGCGTCTTGACCGCTGGTTCCGCGGCACGCGCCTCTACCGCGACAACCTGGAGGACCTCGTGGGCGGCCGCGGCATGACCCGCACGGCGCGCCGCCGCGTCATGGGCGCCGTCACGCTGGTCATGGCCGTGGGCTTCACCCTCATGGCGCTGAAGGGCCTCGTGGTGCCGTGCACCGTCCTGTTCGCCGTGTGGCTGGGTCACATTCTGTACTTCGCCTTTGGCGTGAGGCGCCGCGAGGAGGACGGGGAGGCCGCCGCGGCGTAGGGGGGGGATCTGGGACGCGGCCCGCGACCCGTCCCGAGGCGACCGGTCGCGCTGCGGGGCCACACGGCGGGGCCCTGTGGTGGGGCCAACATGGCGCGGCCTCTCCCCGGCGCGCCCCCTGGCAAGCGCCCCCTGGTTCTTAGGTGCGTCCCCTTGCGAGAGGCCATTTGGCGCGACGCCCCCGACGTGCGGCCCCTCTGACAAGCGCCCCCGATTCTTCAGTGCGGCCCCTGCAGGGTGACCTTGTCCCCAAGGCGCCCTGCAGGGGCCCTTCCGTCTTTTGGCGGTGCATCTCCGCGCCCTAGAGGGGGATGATGCGCCCGGTAGGTGGCCGCGACCGCCTCCCGCAGACGGGTGGGGGCGGAAAACCCCCTTCAACGGCCCCCTATGCCGGTGGCTTGTCCCAAGGGTGGGTTGCAGGGCGCACGCTAGGCTCGTCTCGCTCCAAAAGGGCTTTGGAGGGGGGACTTTTCGTGCACTGGACGCCCTTAGAGGGCGCCCCGCCACCCTCCAAGGGTCCTTTGCCGCAAGCCCCCTCCGCAGGGTGCCCCTAGAGGGGGGTCTTGCGGCTTCCCGCGCGCCGGCCGCCCAAGCCCCGCCGCCACGCCCAAGCCCCGCCGGCCGCCCAGACCCTCGCCTCACCAAAGGTTCCACGGGGTGAAGAGCTCCCGATGCAGGCGGGCGCGCCTCTCGAGGGTCGAGCGGCAGAGCGGCCGCTGCCTCACGCCGAGCCTGTCCGCCACCTCTTCCATGAAGGCGTCCAGGCGCTCCCGGCGGTCTGCCATGTTGGGTGTCAGGGGCAGGATCTCAAAGCCCATGTGGGCGGCGGCCACCAGGCGGTCCTTGTCCTCGAGGGGGCGCATGCCCTCCTCGTGGCCGTGGGAGTCGTACTCGACGGCCAGGTGGCTCTCGGGCCATGCGAGGTCGAGGTAGATCGCCCGCTTTGCGGGGAGCAGGGCCCGCGCCCGAGCGTTGAGGGCCACCGGGTGGTTGCGCTGCGGCTCGGGGAGACCGTAACCGCCGCGGCGCGCGGGGAGCGAGGCGTAGAGGACGGTCGCCGCCTCACGCGGGGAGGCGCATCCGTCGAGCAGGTGCGGGGCGGCCGAGCGGGCCGTGGAGACGTGCCTCGCGCCGTCCGGCACGGAGGCGAGGAGATCTGCCACCTCGCCGGGCGTCGTCAGCGGGCCCGGCCGCCTCCTCATGCCTTGGGGCGCCATGGAGTAGGTGCCGCACAGCTCGCATCCCAGGAGGAGGGCCTGCCCGAAGCCGAGGCCACGCGTGCGGAGCAGCCAGTGAAATGCGGGGGAGGGGGCGAAGACGCCCAGTTCGGGCGGGTCGGACGGGTCGTCGAGGCGCACGAGCGCCCCGTGGGGCAGCCCCACGCCCCAGCGCCTGCAGCCGATGCTGCCGCCGTGCCGACGGGCGGCGTCGGTGCCCACGAGGCACGGTATGGGGAGGGGCTCGTTCTCGGGGCGCCTGCGGGCCCCGTTCACCACCGGCCTGAACGACGGCTCCCAGCGGGAGAGGGCGTCCAGGGCCGGTGCCCCGTCCATGTCGCGCATGTTGGCCGTCGCGGATGCCAGGGCGATGGCCGCCTCCTCGTCCGGGACGGGGGCGAGGGTGATTCCCGAGAGGTACGCCGCGCGGGCGCACCAGTCGTGGACGATGAGTGCCATGGATCCTCCCTTGGTCGTCTCCGTGGGTCGGCCGACCCACACGACAAGGGTGTCCACGTTGCGATGATGATGGATGTTCTCCGAGCATACCTAACGGGTGGCGCCCTGTGAAGACGCCTCCCGCCTGACGCCTTTCCGACGGCGGCCGTCAGGGGGGGGCGGCAGGGGCGCAGCCGGCGAGGAGCGCCCCTTGCCCGCGCCCGCGTGCGCCCCGCCCCTTGCCCGCGCTCCGCCCCGCGCCCGCCCTCGCGACACGCCCGCGCCAAGAGGGGTATCCTTGACCCCATGCGCCGGCATCGGGCCGGCTCGTATCCGGAGGGTGCACCCCATGAACCAGCGCGTCCCACAGCCCGCAGCCATGCGGCCCGTCAAGGGCGTCCTCGCTGCGTGCGGCACCCTCACCCTCACCCAGACTATCTAGGCGCTTGGCGAGCGGCCCCGGCCGCCCGGTGAGCGCCGCCTCCTGTACGGGGACGTTCCTGCCGCCAGGCGGGCCGGCCCCTGCCCGTTGTCGTCAAACGGCCATCGTGAGGCCGAGAAAACAAGAAGGAGTCAGCACCATGTCCAACCCCATCTCCGTCAACCTGCCCGACGGCTCCGCCCGCGAGCTCGAGGCCGGCGCCACCGCGGCCGACCTCGCCGCCTCCATCGGTGCCGGCCTGGCCAAGGCCGCCCTCGCCGCCAAGGTCAACGGCGTGCCGCAGGACCTCGCCGCGCCCCTGCGCGACGGCGACACCGTCGAGATCCTCACCATCAAGAGCCCCGACGCCCTGCCCATCGTGCGCCACTCCTGCGCCCACGTCATGGCCGAGGCCATGAGCGAGCTCTTCTCCAACGTGGCCTTGGGCATCGGCCCCGATGTCGAGAACGGTTTCTACTACGACTTCCAGACGCCGGACCAGATCTCGTCCAACGACTTCGAGCGCATCGAGGAGCGCATGCGCGCCATCATCCGCGAGGACAAGCCCTTCGTGCGCGAGGTCGTCAGCCGCGAGCAGGCCCAGGAGATGTTCGCCGACCAGCCCCTCAAGCTCGAGCTCCTCGACGACATCGACGCCTCCGAGGACGTCACGGTCTACCGTCACGGCGACCACCTCGAGCTCTGCCGCGGCCCGCACGTGGCGAGTGCCGGCAAGATCCCGGCCGACTCCTTCGAGCTGCAGAAGGTGGCCGGCGCCTACTGGCGCGGCAACGCCGAGAACGAGATGCTGCAGCGCGTCTACGGCGTCGAGTTCGCCACCAAGAAGGAGCTCAAGGCCTACAACCACATGATGGAGGAGGCCCGCAAGCGCGACCACCGCGTCCTCGGCCCCAAGCTCGGCATCTTCGAGACGCTCGACGAGGTGGGCCCGGGCCTGCCGCTGTTCTTCCCCAAGGGCGCGCGCATCGTGCGCACGATGCAGGAGTGGCTGCGCAAGGAGCTGTACCGCCGCGGCTACGAGGAGGTCATCACCCCGCACGTCTACAAGTCCGATGTCTGGAAGACCTCCGGCCATTACGACTTCTATAAAGAGAACATGTACTTCTTCAACATCAACGAGGGCACCGACGAGGAGCCGCGCCTCTCGGAGTTCGGCGTGAAGCCCATGAACTGCCCGGGCCACGTGCTGCTCTACAAGAGCAACCTTCACAGCTACCGCGACCTCCCGCTGCGCTACTTCGAGTTCGGCACGGTGTACCGCCACGAGCTCTCCGGCGCCGTCAACGGCCTGTTCCGCGCCCGCGGCTTCACCCAGGACGACGCCCACGTGTTCTGCCGCGAGGACCAGGTGGTGGACGAGGTCGAGAGCATCATGGACCTTGTCGACCAGATCATGGGCACCTTCGACCTCACCTACGAGTGCGAGATCTCCACGCGCCCGGCCCACTCCATCGGCACCGACGAGATGTGGGAGAAGGCCGAGAGCTTCCTCAAGGAGGCCCTCGAGAAGCGCGGCGTGCCCTACGACATCAACGAGGGCGACGGCGCCTTCTACGGCCCCAAGATCGACGTCAAGGTGAAGGACTCCATCGGCCGCACGTGGCAGTGCTCCACCATCCAGGTGGACTTCAACCTGCCCGAGCGCTTTGACATCACCTACCGCACGGCCGACAACACCCAGGAGCGCCCCTGGATGCTGCACCGCGCCATCTTCGGCTCCATCGAGCGCTTCCTGGGCATCCTCATCGAGAACTACGCCGGCGCCCTGCCCCTGTGGCTGGCTCCGGTCCAGGCCGAGATCGTGCCCATCGCCGACCGTCACCTCGACTACGCCGAGGACGTGGCCAAGCGCCTGCGCGCCGTGGGCGGCCGCGTGGAGGTGGATACCCACTCCGAGCCCATGCGCGCCAAGATCGCCCGCGCCCAGGAGCAGAAGATCCCCTACATGCTCGTGGTGGGCGACAAGGAGGCCGAGGAGGGCACCGTCTCCGTGCGCGAGCGCTCCGAAGGCGACCAGGGCTCCATGGCCGTGGACGAGTTCGTGAAGGTCATCGCCGACGCCCAGGTGTAGCCGCCGTGGGGCCTTCCCCCCAGGGGCCCGGGCTTTTGCATCATCGGGGCAACTGGAAGGGCCGGCCGTATCTGGTGATACGGTCGGCCCTTTCTCGGTGTTCTCATCGCGGTGGGCGACCCCGGGCCGGCCGGGGCCGCCGCTTTACCGCTTTTGTGCTTGATGGCCATGGAGCCAGGGCCACTGCAAGGAACCTGATACCATTTTCGGCGATCCCGTCGGAAGAAGGAAAACGTTGAAGGTCCTGTGCCTGGGCGAGCCGGTCCTGCGCCTCTCCCCGCGTCCGCCCCTCATGCTCCATCAGACCGACCAGCTCTCCATGGCCTTTGCCGGCTCCGAGGTCACCGTGGCCAAGTCCCTGGCCCTCCAGGGCGACGACGTGGCCCTGGCCTCGGTGGTGTCGTCCAACACGCTGGGGGAGCGCTCCCTCATGGAGCTCCGCCGGTTTGGCGTGGACGTCAGCCGCGTGCAGCGGGCCGACTGCCGCCTGGGCGTCTATTACGTGGAGCGCGGCGGCACCGTGCGCCCCGACCGCGTCCTCTACGACCGCGACGGCACCGCCATGCGCGACGTGGGACGGGACGATTTTGACTGGGACGGCCTGCTCAACGGCGTAGGGTCGTTCTACTTCTCCGGGGTCGTGGCCTCCATCACGTCCACCCTCGGCGACGTGGTGGAAGACGCCCTCGTGGCCTCCAAGGGACGGGGCATCCGCACCTTCTGCGACCTCAACTTCCGCCGCGGCATGATCACGCCTGCAGCCGCCCGCGAGCTTTGGGGGCGGCTGCTGCCCTATGTGGACGTGGTGTGCGGCTCCGACGAGGACTACGTGGGCATCTGGGAGCGGGAGGGCTTTGAGGGCGACGGCGACCAGTGCGCCGCGGCCGCCGACCGGCTCATGACGGCCAACGGCATCCAGTCGCTGGCCATGAACCGCCGCGACGTGGACGCCGGGGGGCTCCTCTCGGTGCGGGGCATGCTGCTCTCCGAGAAGGGCCTGTTCCGCTCGCGCTCCCGCGACGTGGCGCCCATGGAGCAGTCCGGTTGCGGCGACGCCTTCTCGGCCTCCATCGTCCACGGGCTGCTCAACCGCTGGGACGCCCAGCACACGCTGGACTATGCCGTGGCGCACGCCGCCTACAAGGCCACCGTGGAGGGAGAGCTCTCCTGGGCCGACGAGGCCACCATCGAGCGGATCGTCACCGGCGACGCCCGCGGCTCCATCATCCGCTAGCGGCCGCCGGTTGAGAGGTGCGCCAAGTAGCCACCTGGTGCAGGTCGCGGAGGCTTCTGCCGGTCGGGATGTGCACCAACTAGCTACCTGGTGCATGTTGGAGGCGCTTTTCGGGCCGATAGGTGCACCAAGTAGCTACCTGGCGCAGGTCGCGGAGGCCCCTGCCGGTCGATGGGTGCACCAACTGGCTACTTGGTGCAGGTCGGATGCGCTTTTCCGGTCGATAGGTGCACCACCTGGCTACTTGGTGCAGGTGGGGGCGGCTCTTGCCGGTAGGGAGGTGCACCAACTAGCTATCTGGTGCAGGTCGGGGGGCTTCCGTCGGTAGGAAAGTGCACCAACTGGCTACTTGGTGCAGGTCGCGATGGTCCCTGCCGGTCGAGAGGTGCGCCAACTAGCTACTTGGTGCAGGTTGGGGGCGCTTTTCGGGCTGGGAGGTGCACCAACTGGCTACTTGGTGCAGGTCGGGGGGGCTCCTGCTGGTCGATAGGTGCGCCAAGTAGCCACCTGGTGCAGTTCGGAGCGGCCCCAGCCGGTTGATAGGCGCGCTAACTGGCTACCTGCTGCAGGCCGCGGCGCCCCCTGCCGGCCGAGACCTGCGCCAACCGGCCACCCGCTGCAGGTCGGACCGCCCACCTACCCGTCGAGCCGACCGACGAGGTCGCCGGCGCCCACGGCCCCGGCCTCTCGCGAGCCGTCGCGCCCCTCCACGGCCGCGCCTAGGGGCCGGCCCACGGCCACCCCCACCACGCACAGCGCGCATACGGTGCCCAGCGCCACGGAGAACGACGTCGCCTGGGCGAGGAGCCCGGCGCCAAAGCTGCCCGCCAGGGAGGCGAAGATGCTGTAGGTGTTCACGGCGGCCAGGTTCTTTGCCATGGCGGCGGCCCCCCACACCTTGGCGCACACGTACGTCATCATGATGACGGCCACGCCCCAAGAGAACCCGCAGGCCAGAAGGGCCACGGCCTGCATCGGAAGGCTTCCGGCGCCAAGGGACCCGAGCAGCGCCAGGATCGAGGCCACCATGGCGGCCGACGTGGCGCGGATGGTCGCCGGCGCGCCGAAGCGGTCCGCCAGCCCGCCGCCCACAAGGCGCCCGAGGCCCGACCCCACGTTCACGAACCCGATGACGAAGGCCGCCGTCACGGCGTCCGCCCCCAGGCTCGCCGGCAGCTCGCGCCCGAGGCCCGTCACGGCCATGCCGGCGCCGCACACCAGGAAGAGCCACAGGTAGAGAAGCCTGAAGCGGCGGTCGGCCACGAGGGGCCCGCCGTCTGCGCCGCCCTCATCGGCCGCGCCGGCCCCCGCGCCCGCCGGCTCCACCACCACGGCGGAGGCGGCCCAAAGCATGCAGAGGAACGCCGCGCCGAGCACCCTCAGCACCACGCGCCACTCCACGACGCCGTAGACCCAGCTCACGGCCGGCCCCAGCAGGAACCCGCCGATCCCAAAGCCCATGAGGCAGATGCCCTGGGCGAGCCCGCAGCGGTCGGGGAACCACTCGGTCACGGCAGCGATGAGCACGTCGTAGGCCAGGCCGATCCCCAGGGCGCAGAGCGCGCAGTAGCAGAGGCAGGTGATCGGGAACGCCAGCGGCCCGTCGGCGACGGAGCAGCCCACGAACCCCGCGGCGAGCAGCACGCCCGCCGCCATGAACGTGGCCCGGGTGCCCCAGCGCCCGCTCATCCTGGCCCCGGCCACGCCGCCGAGGGTGAACATCCCTATGGAGAGCGCGAACACGAGGGTCATCTGCGAGACGGACCACCCCCAGAGCTCCTTCATGGGCGCGAGGACCACCGAGTAGGCGTAGATGAGACCGAGGAAGAGCAGCAGGAGGGTGGACGCGGCGAGGATGCCGCGCCTTCCGCGGAGGGAAGCCATGGGGGAGGGGCCTTTCTTTCTTGTACGACGTCCTGATGTGGGGGAGGGGGCGGCCGGGGACCGCCCGCCCGGAGGCCCTAGGCGGCGGCTACGCTGCGGCCCTGGGCGCGGGTCTTGACCTTCTTCTTGCCGCGCACGAGCCCGGGGTGCAGCCGGCGCACCACGGCAAGGGCGTCCTCGCAGGTGTACCCGCCCGGCACGCTCGCCAGCTGGATGCGCACGGGGGCGAAGCCCGTGGTCAGATTGGCCTCGAGTAGCTTGCGCTGGCGCCCGTTGAGGCGCGCCGAGAAGCCCTCGACGTCGGCGAGCTCCAGGCACAGGTAGCTGTTGGCGCCCATCTCCAGGATGTAGGCGGCCGAGACCTCGTCCCAGGCGACCTCGCCCGGGCTCATCCAGTTGGAGCGGTCGCGGATGCCGCGTTCGTCGATGGCCAGCAGCTCCGGGCGGCGCACCAGGCGGTCGACGCTCCACGCCAGGACGCCCAGGCCCAGGGGAAGGCCCGCCGCCCCCATCCACAGGCGGATGGACAGCTCGTCCTGGCCCGGGGCCAGGGGGGCGAACAGGGCCAGGGCGCCGGCCACGGCCACGCATGCGCCCATGAACGCGGTGAGGGCGCACTTGACGCGGTCGCGCATGATCACGAGCTCGGTGGGTCCACAGTTGCGTTTCTTAGAAGATGGCATGGTCTGCCCCCAGGGGTCGCCGCCTGCGTTGACTCCAGTATATGGAGGGACACCTTCTCCACGGATGCAGAGCCAGAATATGTGTAGGAAATGTGTAGTAGATAGAGTCTTAACCCTATCTGAATCCATATGAAGCGATGGGACCAAGAAATACCAGCTATACGCCCCGTACATTTGTGAAGGAAAAGTGGAGAGACAACAAATACACCATTTGGGAACCACTCAGAAAAATGGAGACATACGATGGGGCCGTGGAAAGAGGGGGCAGTCCGACCCCTCACGACCTTCGACAGAGAGAGGAAGGACATGGCCAAGAAGTACATCGTGGGCGTCACGTCGTGCATCGTGGGCATCGCCCACACCTACATGGCCGCCGACGCCCTCAAGCGGGCCATCGAGGCCGCGGGCTGCGAGGCCAAGGTGGAGACCCAGGGTGCCGACGGATCCGAGAACGCCATCACCGAGGAGGACCTCGCCCGCGCCGACGCGGCCATCATCGCCGCCGACCTCAAGATCAAGGGTCTCGAGCGCTTCGAGCCGGTTCCCTACATCTCCTGCCCCACCGAAGAAGTCATCAAGGACGCCCCCTCCGTGGTGGTCGAGCTTTTGGAGGCGATCGGATAAATGGCCGAGCTCGCACGCAAGGGCGCCAAGAGCGCCAAGAAGTCCCAGGGCGCCGTCATCAAGGAAGCCATCTTCACCGGCGTCTCGTACATGATTCCCGTCATCGTGGGCGGCGGCGTGCTCCAGGGCATCGCCAAGGCCATGGGCGGCTACGACATCGCCCAGCAGGCCGCCGAGCTCGCCTACACGCAGTTCACCTTCGCCATGGTGCTCAACGCCATCGGCGCCGCCATCATGAACCTCTCGGTGCCCATCATCGGCGCCTACTCGGCCTACGCCATCGCCGAGAAGCCCGGCCTTGCCCCCGGCTTCGCCGTCGGCTTCATCTCCGTCACCACCCAGACGGGCTTCCTGGGCGCCCTCGTGGGCGGCATCCTCGCAGGCTACCTCGTCAACTGGATGAAGGACCTGATGAAGAAGGCGCCCAAGGACCTGCAGTCGGTCTTCCCGATCCTGCTCATCCCCGTGTGCGCCACCCTCATCGTCTGCCTGGCCATGTGGTACGTCATCGGTGTGCCCATCGCCTGGTTCATGGGCGCCCTCACCACGTTCCTCACCGGCCTCGAGGGCGGCAGCCGCTTCATCTTCGGTGCCGCCATCGGCGCCATGATGTCCATCGATCAGGGCGGCCCCATCGGCAAGGCCACCGCGCTCTTCACCAACGGCCTCAACGCCGACGGCGTCTTCGGCCCCACCGCCTCCAAGATGTGCGGCGGCATGCAGAACCCCATCGGCATCTGCATCGCCATGCTCCTCGGCGGCAAGAAGAAGTTCGCCGAGAACGAGCGTCAGACCATCGTCTCCGGTCTCATCCTCGGCTGCTGCTACATCCAGGAGTACGTGATCCCCTTCCTGGTCAAGGACCCCATCCGCGTCCTCGTCTGCTGCATGTGCGGCGGCGCCGTCTCCGGCGGCCTCGCCATGACCTTCGGCCTGGAGTCCATGGCCACCCACGGCGGCGTCTTCGTCGTGCCCCTGATGACCGCCTCCGCCGACGCCCCCTTCGCCGGCCCGGTCATGTTCCTGCTCTGCTGGCTCGCCGGCGCCCTGGTCACCGGCGTCTCCTACGCCCTGGTCAAGGCCCCCATCAGCGCCACCGAGACCGACACGGGCAACCCCATCCTCGACAACCTCGTCTAGGAACGGTCCCCCGCAGGGCCGGGGGTGCGAGGAGCATCCCCGGCCCTTTTCCGTATCAGCGCCCCCATCGTGAGCAAAGGGAGAAGCCCCACCATGTACACCTCCATGAAGGAAATGCTCTGGCACGCCAGCGAGAACTCCTACGCCGTCATGGCCATCAACTGCACCGACATGGAACAGGCCCGGGCCATCTGCCACGCCGCGGCCGCCGAGCACGCCCCGGTGATCATCGACATCTCCCCGCGCCAGATGAAGGCCCACGCCACCCCCGAGGTCATGGTGCCCATGATCCGCGCCATCGCCGAGCCCCTGGCGGTGCCCGTGGCCCTCAACCTCGACCACGGCGGCGAGTACGCCGACATCGTCCGCTGCATCCAGGCGGGCTTCTCCAGCGTCATGATCGACTCCTCGAGCTTCCCCTTCGAGGAGAACGTGCGCCGCGCCCAGCTCGTGGCCTCCGTCGCCCACGCCCACGGCGTCTCCTGCGAGGCCGAGCTCGGCCACGTGGGCGTCGCGGCCGCCGGCGACGGACGCTCGGTCGACATGTACACCAACGTGGAGCAGGCGGTGGAGTTCGTGGAGCGCACCCACTGCGACTGCCTGGCCGTGGCCATCGGCACCGCCCACGGCTCCTACCCCGACGACTTCGTGCCCAGCCTCGACTTCGACCGCCTGGCCGAGCTCAAGGCCGCCCTCAAGATGCCCCTCGTCCTCCACGGCGGCTCCGGCGCCGGAGAGGAGAACATCCGCCGCTGCGTGGAGCTGGGCATCAACAAGATCAACGTCTGCACCGACCTCTTCAAGTTCCAGCGCGGCGCCATGCACGAGCGCCTCAACGCCGAGCCCGGCATCGACTATATGGACATCCAGATGGTGGGCGAGGAGGCCGCCATCGGCTTCATCCGCGACTACATGCGCATGATCGGCTGCTCCGGCACCTACGCCTTCGACGGCTCCGGGGAGGAGCTGGACTAGATGGCCCCGCGGCGGCCCGGGAGCTCCCGGGGGCGCGCGGCCGGCAGACGGCCTCGAAGGCGGCGAAGGCGGCGGGAAGAGAGGGGAGTGGTGGGCATGATCTCGGGCGACCTCTGCTGGGGGTCCCTCGCGGACGACCTCATCATAGGCTGTGACGGCAAGCGTCGCTGGGCCGGTGCGCCCCGCACGCTCTACGCGACCTTGGAGCAGAGCGCCCGGCGCTACCCCCACCACGACGCCGTGGTGGACGACGACGGCACCCGCACCACCTACGCGGCCCTCCTCGACCTGGTAGACCGCCTCGCCGGGCGCCTGGAGCGCCGCCTCTCGGTGCGCCCCGGCGACCGGGTGGCCCTGCTCATGGAGGCGGGCCTTCCCTACGTGGCCTCCCTCTACGCCGTGAACCGCCTGGGGGCGGCCGCCGTGGCCGTGCCCACCAAGTGCCGCCGCGACGAGGCCGTGACCCTGCTCTATGCCGCCGACGTCACCCATGCGGTGGTGGGGCCCGAGTACGAGGCCTGGGCGCCGTCCCTGCCGGTGGAGCCCGACCGCGTGCTCTGGGCGTCCCAGGTGGCCGGCGGCGACGTTCCGGCCCCGGCCTCGGCCCCCCACGGGGACGCCGCCTCCTGCGCCCTCATGATGTTCACCAGCGGCACCACGAGCCGGGCCAAGGCCGTGATGCTGTCCAACGAGAACGTGGTACACGCGGCCCTCACCTACGGCCGGCTCTGCGGCACCACCATCGAGGACCGCTGCCTGGTGTGCCTGCCCATCTACTACGTCACGGGCCTCGTGGGCCTGGTGGCCCACTTCGTCGCGGTGGGGGCCACGGTGTGCCTCCAGCGGCGCTTCGACGCCCAGCGGGCCCTGGGGCGCGTGGCCGCGGAGGGCGTCACCTACCTCCACGCGGCCCCCGCGGCCTTCTCGCGCATGCTGGACGAGCGCGGGGCCTTCCCCGAGCTCCCCTCGGTGCGCATGGTGCTGTCGGGGTCGGCCCGGGAGACCGCGGCCACCATGGACGCCTTCCGGCGGTGGATGCCCCAGTCCCAGTTCCGGGTGGTCTACGGCCTCACCGAGACCGCCAGCCCCGCCCTGCTCTTCCCAGGCGACACCCCCAGCTCCCCCTGCCCCATGGCCACCGGGCTCCCCGTGCCCGGCATGGACGCCAAGATCGTGGACGGCGCCGGCAACGAGGTGGCTGACGGCGCGGCCGGGGAGCTGTGGCTCCGCGGCACCAACGTCTGCGAGGGCTACTGGAGGCGCCAAAGCGACGCCCACAAGGGCGACGGCTGGTTCGCCACCGGCGACGTGGCCCGTCTCGACCACGGCCTCGTCTGGGTGGTGGACCGCATCAAGGACATGATCAACCGGGGCGGGGAGAAGGTGTGGTGCTCCTCCCTGGAGGAGCACCTGGCCGCCGTGCCCGGCGTGGCGGCCGCCCTCGTGGCCGGCATCCCCTCCGCCGCCTACGGCGAGGTGCCCGTGGCGGTCTGCGTGCGCGAGGCCGGCTCCCGCGTCAGCGAGCAGGAGGTGCGCTCCTGGCTCTCGGGGCGGGTCGCCCGCTTCGAGGTACCCGAGCACGTGGTCTTCGCCGACGAGCTGCCCCTCACCCCCGCCTCCAAGCCCGACCGCGCCCGCGCGGCCTCCATCGTCCTCGACCACATCGCCCAAGAAAGGACGGCCGTCCATGGCTAGCGCCCTCGACGCCCACTTCTGCACCCCCGACGAGGCCATGGCACAGATCCGGGACGGCCAGACCGTGGCCACCGTGGCCATGACCCTGGTGTCGGCCTCGGAGTCAAACCTCAAGGCCCTGGAGCGCCGGTTCCTCGAGACCGGGCACCCCCGGGACCTCACCCTCATCCACTCCTGCGGCCAGTCGGACCGCGAGCGCGGCATCCAGCACCTGGCCCACGAGGGCATGGTGCGCCGCATCGTCGGCGCCCACTGGGGGCTGCAGCCCAGGTGGATGGAGCTCATCGCCTCAAACAAGGTGGAGGCCTACTGCCTGCCCCAGGGTCAGATGGCCCAGCTCTACCGCGAGGCCGCCTCGGGGCTGCCCGGCAAGGTGAGCCAGGTGGGCCTGGGCACCTTCATCGACCCGCGCGTGGAGGGCGGCAAGATGAACGAGCGCACCCGGGCCTGCGAGGACCTCGTGGAGGTGGTGGAGCTCGACGGCCGGGAGTTCCTGTTCTACCGGGCGCTCCCCATCGACTGGCTCCTCATCCGCGGCACCGCCGCCGACGGCCAGGGCAACCTCACCACCACCGACGAGGCCATGAAGCTCGAGGTGCTGCCGGCGGTGCTCGCCTGCAAGCGCTGGGGCGGCAAGGTGGTGGCCCAGGTGCGCGAGCGGGTGGAGACCGGCACCCTCGACCCCAAGGACGTCACCGTCCCCGGCGTCTTCATCGACTCCGTGGTGGTCTGCCCCGACCCCGAGACCGACCACCGCATGACCTCGTCGTTCTACTTCGACCCGTCGTTCTGCGGCCAGGCCCGGGTGCCCGAGGAGGCCATCGAGCCGGCCCCCATGAACGAGCGCAAGCTCATCGCCCGCCGCGGCGTCTGCGAGCTCTACCCCGGGGCCGTGGTGAACCTGGGCACGGGCATCCCCAACGACATGGTGGGCCGCGTGGCCGCCGAGGAGGGACTGTCCGACGACGTCATGATCACCGTCGAGAGCGGCATCTACGGCGGCGTGCAGCTGGGCGGCGTGGACTTTGGCATAGGCCAGAACCTCACGGCCATGGTGGCCCACCACGAGCAGTTCGACTACTACGACGGCGCCGGCGTGGACGTCACGTTCATGGGCCTCGGCGAGCTCGACGGCCAGGGCAACGTCAACTCCACCAAGATGGGGGACCGCTGCGCCGGCGCCGGCGGGTTCATCGACATCACCCAGAACGCCAAGAAGGTGGTGTTCCTCGGCACCTTCACCGCCAAGGGCGGCCGGTACCGCTTCGAGGACGGCCGCCTGGTGATAGAGCGGGAGGGGGAGGTGCGCAAGATGGTCCCCCAGGTGGGCCAGCTCTCCTTCAACGGGCCCGCCGCCCGCCGCGCCGGCCAGGAGGTGCTCGTGGTCACCGAGCGCGCCGTGTTCCGCCTGGTGCCGGAGGGTGTGGAGCTCGTGGAGGTCGCCCCGGGCATCGACCTCCAGACCCAGGTGCTCGACCTTATGGGCTTCACGCCCATCGTGAGCCCGAACCTCAAGGTCATGGACCCGGCGCTCTTCACCGTGGACGGCCCCGCCGGCATCGCCTTGGGCCCGCGCCCGGAGGGGCGCTGAGAGACGGCCCTCCCGGCAGCATTGAATCATCGGATTAACCATAGCGGACACATTAATTAAGGAAAGGAAGCACACCTCATGAACGAGAAGAAGGTCGCGGTCATCGGCTCCGGTCTCATGGGCGGCGGCATCGCCCAGCTCTGCGCCCAGTCGGGCTTCGAGACGGTCAACGTGGACATCGCCCCGGAGCCCCTGGAGCGCGCCCAGGCCCTCGTCGAGAAGCTGCTCTCCGGCAAGGTGGCCAAGGGCAAGATGGACCAGGCCGAGAAGGACGCCGTCATGGGGCGCCTCACCTACAGCTGCGACTTCGCCGACATCGCCGACGCCGCCGTGGTGGTGGAGGCCGTGCCCGAGCGCCTGGATATCAAGAAGGCCACCTTCGCCTCCATCGACGAGCACGCCGACCCCGAGGCCGTCCTGCTGACCAACACCTCGGGCCTCTCGGTGTCGGCCATCGCCGCCGCCACGGCGCGCCCCGGCTCGGTCATGGGCATGCACTTCTTCTATCCGGCGCCGGTCATGAGGCTCGTGGAGCTTGTCCGAGGCATCGCCACCACCGACGACACCTACGACCGTGCCGTCGCCTTCGCCGAGGCCATCGGCAAGGAGGCCATCGACGCCCCGGAGCTGCCGGGCTTCGTGGTGAACCGCCTCATCGTGCCCTACCAGAACGAGGGCGCCTTCCTCGTCATGGAGGGCGTGGCCCCCGAGGACGTGGACCGCGGCATGAAGCTCGGCTGCAACCACCCCATGGGCCCCTGTGAGCTCATGGACTTCACCGGCATCGACGTGGTGCTCGCCACCATGCGCGGCCTCTACGAGCAGTTCGGCGACTCCAAGTACCGCCCCGCGCCCATTCTGCAGACCATGGTCGACGCCGGCCGCCTGGGCCGCAAGACCGGCCGCGGCTTCTACGACTACACCAAGTGACCGTAGCCCGAGAGAGAAGAGAGAGGGAAGAGCTTTGAACAGGACCTTCGAGAAGCACGACGACGACATCGTCATCGTGGCCGGCGCCCGCACCGCCATCGGCCGCTTCGGCGGCAGCCTCAAGGACGTCTCGGCCATCGACCTCGGCGCCACCGTGGTGGCCGAGGCCGTGGAGCGCGCCGGCATCGACCCGGCCGAGGTGGACGAGCTCGTGGTGGGCCAGGTGGGCGGCTGGGGCCCCAACGGCTTCGTGGCCCGCGCCGTGGGCCTCAAGGCGGGCCTGCCTAACGAGACCTGCGCCTACTCGGTCAACCGCCAGTGCGGCAGCGGCCTCCAGGCCATCGTGGAGGCCGTGATGGAGATCCGGTGCGGCGCCAGCGAGGTCGTGGTGGCCGGCGGCACCGAGAACCTGTCGCAGCTGCCCTACTACGTCACCGACGCCCGCTGGGGCGCCCGCATGGGTCACAAGCGCTTCGAGGACGGCGTCATCGACATCCTCACCTGGCCCCTGGACGAGTCCCACAACGGCGTGACCGCCGAGAACGTGGCCCGGGAGTTCAACGTCACCCGCGAGGAGCAGGACGAGTTTGCCGCCCGCAGCCAGCAGCGCGCCGTGAAGGCCGTGGCGGACGGCGTCTTCGCCGACGAGATCGTGGCCGTCAACGTGCCGGGCCGCAAGGGTGCCGTCACCGTGGTGGACACCGACGAGAACCCCCGCGACGGCGTCACTGCCGAGGGCCTGGCCCGGCTCAAGCCGTGCTTCGTCTTCGACGGCACCGGCACCGTGACCGCGGCCAACTCCAGCTCCCTGAACGACGCCGCCGCGGCCGTGGTGGTCATGACCCGCGCCAAGGCCGCCGAGCTGGGCTGCGAGCCCATGGCCACCATCCGCGGCTGGGCCGTGGCCGGCTACGACGCCGCCCTCATGGGCTACTCGCCCTTCCTCTCCACCAAGAAGCTCGCCGAGCAGCTGGACATCGACCCGGCCGAGGTGGGGTTCTTCGAGCTCAACGAGGCCTTTGCCAGCCAGGCCGTGGCCGTGAGCCGCGACCTCGGCCTCGACCCGGAGCGCGTGAACGTCTACGGCGGCGGCATCTCCCTCGGCCACCCCATCGGGGCCACCGGCGCCGTGCTCGCCCTCAAGTGCGCCTATGAGCTCGGGCGCCGCCACCCGGAGAAGGGCGACGCCATGGTGTCCATGTGCATCGGCGGCGGCCAGGGCATCTCTATGTACTTCACCGCCGGCTGATCCCGCCGGCCCGGTACCGGGCCACTGTTTGTCACCGGGTTTTCCCACCGTTCAAAGATCCCTATGGATAGGAGTTGCGCGTCATGGTCAATTTCGAGTTCCTCGTTCCCACCAAGGTCGTGTTCGGCAAGGACACCGAGAGCGAGGCCGGCCGCCTCGTCAAGGAGTACGGCGGCACCAAGGCCCTCATCCACTGGGGCGGCGACTACGTACGCACCACGGGCCTGCTCGACCGCGTGGAGAAGGGCCTCGCCGAGGCCGGCGTCGAGTACGTGGAGCTGGACGGCGTGGTGCCCAACCCGCGCCTCTCCCTCGTGAAGGAGGGCGTGGAGCTCGCCCGCAAGGAGGGCGTGGACTTCGTGCTCGCCATCGGCGGCGGCAGCGCCATCGACTCCTCCAAGGCCATCGCCTACGGCCTGACCAACGACTTCGAGCTGGAGGACCTCTTCCTCGGCAAGGTGGCCACCGACAGGATCGCCCCCCTGGCCGCCATCTCCACCCTGGCCGGCACCGGCTCGGAGACCTCCAACTCCACGGTGATCAACATCGACACCCTCGACGGCCCCATGCTCAAGCGCTCCTACAACCACGAGTGCGCCCGCCCGCTCTTTGCCATCATGAACCCCGAGCTCACCTACTCGCTGCCGGCCTTCCAGACCGCGGCCCCCGGCGCCGACATCATGATGCACACCATGGAGCGCTACTTCACCACCGTGGAGCACACCGAGCTCATCGACGCCATGGCCGAGGGGCTCATGCGCACCGTGAGGACCGCGGTGCCCGAGGCCCTGGCCAACCCCGGCGACTACGCCGCCCGCTCCAACCTGCTGTGGGCCGGCTCGCTCTCCCACAACGGCCTCACCGGTACCGGCAACGTGGGCGACTTCGCCTGCCACGCCATCGAGCACGAGATCGGCGCCATGTTCGACGTGGCTCACGGGGCCGGCCTCACGGCTATCTGGTCCGCCTGGGCCAGGTACGTGCTGCACACCAAGCCCGAGCGCTTCGCCCAGTTTGGCGTGAACGTCTTTGGCGTGGAGAACGACTTCGACGACCCGGTGGCCACGGGTCTCCGCGGCATCGAGGCCTGGGACGACTGGTGCCACAAGATCGGCCTGCCCACGACCCTCACCGAGCTGGGCATCGACCCCACCCCCGAGCAGATGCGCGAGATGGCCGAGGGGGCCGTGGAGGCCCGCGGCGGCAACCTGGGCGGCTTCTGCCACCTGGAGGCCAGCGACGTGGTGGCCATCCTGGAGGCGGCCCGGTAGGGGAGCCGGCCCCCGGGTGCGCCGCACCTCTCGGCACCCGGGGTCCTCTCGGCACCCCTCGGCACCTGAATGCGGTTGAGGGCGACTCGCGGCGCGGTCCAGCCGCCAAAGTCGCCCTCAGCTGCGTTCAGGAGGGCGAAATCCGCCCCCAGTCGCGTTCAGGTGCCGAGGAGGTCGCCCCCATTCGCGTTCAGGTGCCGATGCGCGATGTAGACGTGTGACAAAGGTGCCTGGCCCATCTGTCACTTGTCCTATTGCGTGTTTGATGAAATCGCCGACAACCGCCGACAACCGCCGATAACCGCCCGCTCGGCCCGGCCTCGTAGCCGTTACGCTTGATATCCCGCCAGCTCCCAAACCGAGGAGGACCCATGCCCCGCTTCCTGTTTGCCTGCGACTCCTTCAAGGGCACGCTCTCCTCGGCCCGCACCGCGGAGCTGCTCGCCGAGGCCGCCGAGCGGCACTTCCCCGGCTGCGGGTGGGCCGCCGTCCCCATGGCCGACGGCGGGGAGGGGACCGTGGACGCCGTCGTGGCGGCCACGGGTGGCGAGAAGGTGACGGCCCGGGTGGACGGCCCCCTGGGCGACCCTGTCCAGGCCGCCTACGGCATGCTGCCGGACGGCGGCGCCGTCATAGAGATGGCCGCCGCGTCAGGGCTGCCCCTCGTGGCGGGCCGGGAGGACGTCCTCGCTGCCTCCACGCTGGGGACCGGTCAGCTCGTGGCCCACGCGCTCGACCGCGGGGCACGCGGCGTGGCCCTGGCCATCGGCGGGTCGGCCACCAACGACGGCGGCAGCGGTTTCCTCGTGGCGCTGGGTGCTCGCCTGCTGGACGCCCGGGGCGAGGAGGTCGTCCCCTGCGCCGCCGACCTCGGGCGCGTGGCGGCGGTGGACCTCTCGGGGCTGGACCGGCGCCTGGCCTCCGCGGGGCTCACCGTGATGTGCGACGTGGACAACCCGCTCCTGGGCGAACAGGGCGCCACCCGGGTCTTCGGGCCGCAGAAGGGCGCCACCCCCGAGGTCGTCGAGCGCGTGGAGGAGGGCATGGCCGTCTACGCCCGTGCGCTCTCAAAGGCCTGCGGACGCGACGTCGCGTCCGTCCCGGGGGCAGGGGCGGCCGGCGGCCTGGGCGCGGCGTGCCTGGCGGTGGGGGCCACCCTCAGGCCGGGCATCGACACGGTGCTCGACCTCGTGGGCTTCGAGGGGCTTCTCCGTGGCACCGACCTCGTGGTCACCGGCGAGGGGCGGCTCGACGCCCAGACCGCCCACGGCAAGGTGGTCTCGGGCGTGACAGCGGCCTCCCGGCGGGCGGGCGTGCCCTGCGTGGCCGTGGCGGGGTCGGTGGACGAGGGCTACCGTCCGGGCGACATCCCCGGCCTTGCCGCCGCGGTGTCCTGCGTTACGAGGTTGGAACCCCTGGAGCGGGTGCTCGCCCATGCTGAGGAGAACTTTGCCGCCGCGGCGGACCGCCTCTTCTCGCTTCTGGCCATCGACCTCGCGTGACGGCGGGCGGGTTTTGACAGGCTCTCGCGCTCCTTACAGCCCGTTTGACAGAAGGTGGTCGCGTAGATAGGGGACCGCAAAGGTGAGCCTGCCGCGTCCGGCCTGCTCCACCACGCCGGCGTCGAGGAGCCTCCTGCGGTACTTCTGGGCGTAGTCGGGGGTGACCCCGAGGCGCTCGGCGACGTCGCCGATGCGGCTCGACCCCTCGTCCGGGGCCATGGCCGTGAGGAAGTCGACGTCGCGGTCGGAGAGGGCGCGCAGCGTCGTCTCGCAGACGTCGTTCTCAAAGTCTGCCTGCGAGGAGGCAGCCGCGCTCTCAAGGATATCCGGTGTGAGCTCGCCGCCGGGCTGCAGGCGGATGGCTATGTTGTGCCCCAGGAGCTGCATGAGGTACGCGGACCCCTGTGACGCCTCTGCCGCCTGGCGCGTCATGGGGCCGGTGCTCGCGATTCCGAGCTCGCGGAACGCATCCTCGTAGAACGCCTCCACGTCGCCGATGGGGATGGCGGGGAGGGGGAGCTTCCGGGCGCGGTTGAGGAAGGTGAGGACGCGGTCGTTGAGGGTCGCGGAGACGGCGCCGGGGAGCCCCGCCATCACGATGGCGACGTCGAGGCCCTGGCCGACCAGTTCCTGGTACACGGAGACCAGCTGACGGACCTCCGGGGAGTTGGCCTGAAGCTCGTCGATGAGGATGAGGGAGCCCCTGCCGAGCTCGCTCAGCCTTTGCACGGTCTGGGTGAGACGGTGCTCGGGGCTGGCCACGGTCGGAGCATCCTTGGAAAACTGGACCCCGACGGAGAAGCCGAGCGCCCCGATGCTGCCGCCCGAGATGCAGGCGTGGTCGTCACCCTCGACGTACCTGCCGGCGTCTGCCTGCAGTTTCTCGACGATCCTGTCGAGCATCCCCTCGGAGGGGATCGTGGGGCTGGCGACGGTCCAGCCGCGGGCGCGGGCCCGTTCGGCGAGCTCCCAGAGGAGGACGGTCTTGCCGCTGCCCCGTTGGCCGAGCATGACGATGGAACGCTCCCTGCTGCCGGGGGCGGAGTCGAGACCGGCGAGCATCGTCCCGATCTGGGGTTCCCGACCCACCAGTTGGGACGGGCGGTTGCCAAACGAGGGGGCGAAAATCGTGTCTATGGTCATTCATCCTCCTCACCTGCAGTTTTCCTTTTTTTCCTATTTTTTCCTTTTTTTCCTATTCGTCAAGCGGGCCGTCGCTGCGCGGGCTGGGAGCCGCCATGGGCGGGCGCTGCCGTCCCGGTCGTGCCACTCCTCGCGCAGCGCGTAGGGGACGGCACCCACCAGCACCATGTCCCCGCGACGGCTACAATCCCCCCAAACCCCGACGGATGGGAGTCGCCATGGAGCCGGACCGTGTTCTCGTAGACGTAGACGCCCTGCGCGCGTACCTGCTCGACTACTGCGGCACGGCCATGTTCTCCGGCTTTCCCGCGGCACTGCTGGACGTGGCCGACGTGGACGGCGCGAGCCCCGAGGAGCTTGTCTCCATCGCGGAGCGCCTGGGCGTGGACCCGGCGCGGTTCGCGGTGGGGGAGTGAGGGGCGCCGGCCCCCACCACAGCCCAGTCCCACCCCACTCAGCTCCGGCCCCTGCCTCGCCCGGCCTCCGGCCCCCGCCAGCGACCGGTCCCTTACTTGAGCGTTGGAATTGTTTCTGCTCGGCGCACCATGGCCCATAGCGCGGGCCCCGGCGTGGTCTATACTCAAACGGCAAACAACCTTAAAGAATGGATTCTTGCCTAAACAGGCCTTGCGAGGGGGATGCGGTGTCTGAGACCGTGATTTTGACGAACGGGGGGGGGCGCTCCCGGCCTAACCGCTACAACGGAGCCATAACCAGGGAGCAGTACCTCTTCCGCGAGCTGGTCGTTGCGGCCCGCATGCTGCAGGACGACCCCGACCCCGCCGCCGTTCTCGAGCGCATCGTCTCTACCAACGCTTTCGGCTACCCCACGGAGCGCGAGCTGCGCTCCATAGGCCGCGCCTGCCTGCGCCGCCTCGTGGCCCTCTCCGGCGACCCGTCCCTCCGCGCCTCCCTTGTCGACCTCCTCCTCAACGGCATAGCCTCCCAGCGTCATCAAGTGGCGCTCTACGCCATGGCCCGCGATAACCGGCTGGTGGAGGAGTTCCTCGTCAACGTGGTGGCCGAGAAGCGACGCGCTTTGGACCCCTCCCTCACCCGCCGTGACATCGTGACCTTCCTCGAGGGCCTGTGCGGCCAGGACGCCGTGGTGGCCTCGTGGTCGGACGCCACGCTCAACAAGATCCGCCAGGTGCTCGCCAAGTCCCTCGAGGAGTCGGGTCTCTACGACCGCAAGGAGGAGCGCCTGGCCCCCGTTCTGGCGGACCCCGAGCTCTCGCGCCTCATGGGCCTCAACGACGACGGTCGCCTCATCCCCGCCTTCGGGGAGGTGATCTAGGTGCCCCGGACCATGGCCACAGACATCACCGCCGCCTTCAGCGGCCTGCGCGAGCGCCTGGACAGCGAGGACTTTCTCCTTGGCCGCGGCCTTGCCAACGAAGTGGCGCTCTACATCCTGCCCTACGACCCCGCCCGGGAGAACGAGGTGCGGGCCAAGACGGCCGATCTGGTGGCGGACTCCCAGGCCGGCAAGCTCCGCGCCGCGGTGCACGAGGCCAACCTCTGGCGCATCTTCGAGCAGATAAGCACCGAGCCCCGGGACGTCTTGTCCAAGTACGCCCAGCTGGAGGAGCGCCGCGGGTCCGAGGCCCTGCTCGATCGCATTCAAAAGCGCAACGGTCCCGAGGACTACGTAGCCGCCATGGGCAGTGAGCCCCACGAACCCGGCAGGGACGTCCTCCTCATAACCGGCGTGGGCCAGGTCTACCCGTTCATACGGGCCCACCAGGTGCTGAGCGCGGTGCAGCCCGTGATCTCCAACGTGCCTGTGGTCATGCTCTACCCCGGCGCCTACGACGGGCAGTCTCTCAAGCTGTTCAACTGTTTTATTGACGATAATTACTATCGTGCGTTCTCGCTGCTCTAGGATGGTTTTGCCATGCAGATCAAAGACATGTTCGCAAAGTCCATCGACCGCAACATCGAGGGCGTGGTCAAGGTGGACCAAGACTCCGCCCCCGTGGTGCGCCAGGAGCTCGAGGAGTACGTGGTCACCCGGGAGGTCGCCGGCCTCCTGGCCTCGTTCTACGACAAGTACGAGGCCGCCATCGACAGCCCCAACGACAAGATCGGCGTCTGGATCTCTGGCTTCTTTGGCTCCGGTAAGTCCCACTTCCTCAAGATGCTCTCGTACCTGCTGTCCAACCGCTCTGTCGACGGCACGCCGGCCATCGACTTCTTCAAAGGCAAGCTGGAAGACTCCATGGTCGAGGCCCGCATGAGGCGCGTGGCCGACAAGACCTGCGGCGAGACCATCCTCTTCAACATCGAGGACAAGCGGGTGGGCGCCAAGGACGCCGGTGCCATCACCCGCACCTTCGCCCGCGTCTTCGCGGACCACCGCGGTTTCTACGGAGAGGACGCCACGCTGGCACGCCTGGAGGCCTACATCGAGAAGCAGGGCAAGACAGAGGCCTTCCGCGCTTCCTTCGAGGAGGTGGCCGGCGAGCCTTGGGTGGACGCCCGCCCCGACTACGAGTTCAACCAGGAGGACGTCGTTGACGCCCTTGCCAACTCCGGCGTCATGACCCGCGGCGAGGCCGAGGATTGGTTTGCCAACCGCGTGAACGTGCGCGGCACGGCGGACGAGGTGGGTTCCGTTGACTCCCTCACCACAGAGATCTGTGCCTACGCCGAGCGCCGCGAGCGCGAGTTGGGCCGCCCCTTCCGCCTGGTGTTCATGATCGACGAGGTGGGGCAGTTCATCGGCGACAACACCGACCTCATGCTCAGCCTCCAGACCATCGTGGAGTCCCTGGGCGTCAAGGGCGGCGGCCGCGTGTGGGTGATGGTCACCAGCCAGGAGGCCATCGACGAGGTCACCAAGGTGGCGGGCAACGACTTCTCCAAGATCCAGGGTCGTTTTGACACCCGTCTCTCGCTCTCCAGCTCCGGTGTGGACGAGGTCATCCAGCGCCGCATCCTGGAGAAGACGTCCGGCGCCAGACAGGTGCTCGAGGCCGAGTACGCCGAGGACGCCTCCGTTCTGGCCAACCTCTTCACCTTCAAGGACGCCACGGCCGACCTCAAGGGGTTCCGCTCGGCCGACGAGTTCTCGCGCTCGTTCCCGTTCCCCAGCTACCAGTTCCGCATCGCCCAGCGGGCCATGAGCGAGATCCGCAAGCACGGCAGCTCGGGCAAGCACCTCTCCAGCGGCGAGCGTTCCATGATCAGCGGCTTCAAGGAGACGGCCCAAGCCGTCAAGGTCGAGGACCAGCGCGTGCTCGTGCCGTTCTGGCGCTTCTACGATACCCTGGCCACCTTCATGGAGAGTCATATCCGCCAGGTGATCGACCGTGCCGATGAGGCCGCCAGGGTAGGGGAGGGCCTGGAGCCCCGGGACGTGGAGGTGCTCAAGCTCCTGTACCTGGTGCTCTACGTGGACGACGTACCCTCCAACCTTGAGAACCTCGTGGTGATGATGACGTCGTCCATCGACGAGGACCGCATGGCCCTGCGCGCCTCCGTGGCCGAGTCCCTGGACCGCCTGGTCAAGGAGAACTACGTGGGCCGCATGGGAGATACCTACCGGTTCCTCACCGACGACGAGCAGGAGATCGCCCGTCAGATAGCGCGCGAGGAGCCCGACAACGGCACCATGGTCAACGCCATCAGCGACGCCCTCTTCAACCGGATCTTCGAGGACACCAAGGTCTCCGTGGGCGTGAACTCCTTCCCGGTGGAGAAGCGCGTGGACGGCATCCGTATGCAGGGCAACCCCGGTGGCCTGCTGTTTGAGGTGCGCAGCCCCATCTCCGAGGCCATGCCCCGCGGGCAGCTGCTCCTCGACTCCAGCGGCCAGGCCATCCTGGTGCTCCCCGAGGACGCTCCCTATTGGGACAGGCTGTACCGCGCCGCCCAGATCGACTCCTACATCAAGAAGAAGAACTACGGAGCCCTCAGCCCCAACGAGAGGAAGATCGTCCAGGACCGGCAGGAGGAGTCCGCGGACCTCAAGAAAGAGGCGCAGTCCGAGATGTTCACGGCGGTGGCCAACGGCGCCCTCTACGTGAACGGCGAGGAGGTCCAGAACCAGGGCATGGCCGCGAGCAAGCGCATCGACGACGCCCTCAGACGCCTGGTGGGTTCCGTCTACGACAAGCTCGGCCTCATCCAGAGCACGGCGCAGGGCGACTCCAGCATCACGGAGCTGCTGCACAACCCCCTCACCACGGACGGCGACCAGGGCAACCCCGAGGCCGTGCAGGCCATGGGCAACTACCTCACCGGCAGAAAGCGCAACCACATCAAGACCACCATGGAGGACGTCCAGAAGACGTTCCAGGACAGGCCCTACGGTTGGCGCGAGGTGGACGTGGCCGCCACCATGGCCCGCCTCATCGCCGCCAAAGACGTGGAGGTGCGCGTTGCCGGCGCGGTGCTGGCACCCACGGACCCCAAGCTGCCGGGCTACCTCCGCAAGCCCAAGCTCACCTCCAAAGCCGCGGTGGGCGTCCGCGAGCGGGTGACCGAGAGCACCCTCGCCCGTTCCCGCGACGTCATCGTCACGCTGTGCAGGCCGAGCTTCTCCCTCCCTCTTGAGGAGGACGCCCTGCACAAGGGCGCCCAGGAGGAGCTCGAGGGGCTGCTGGGCACCCTTGAGGGTTGGCTTGGCAATGAGTACCGGAGAAACCCCGGCTACCCCGGGCACAGCACCGTGGCCGACGCCAAGAACACCGTCAAGGGGCTGCTGGACCTCGCCACATCTCCCAGCGACTTCTTGCAGGCCATCGCCAAGCGCGATACCGAGCTCGAGGACCTTGCAGAGGACCTCGAGGATGTGAGGACGTTCTTCAACGGGCAGGCTCCGCTGTGGGACAGGGCGTCCAAGCTCGCCGGCGACAGCGACGAGCGCGACTACCTGGAGTACGAGCCCTCAGTTGCCGGGGCCTACAAGACCCTGGACGAGGTCCTGGGAAGCCGTAACCCCTACGGACGCATCAAGGACCTTGCCGACCCCATGCAGATGGTCGAGCGCGCCCATGAGGAGGCGGTCGCACAGAAGCGCGAGGAGCTCGATCGGTTTGTGGCCGGCATCTTCTCGGACGTCGAGGACTACGCCCACGAGAAGGGCGCGAGGCTGTCCGACATCGCTCAGCAGCGCACGTCGTTTGAGGGCCAGGTGCGGGGGAGCAGCTCACTCGTGGCGCTGGATGCCTTGAAGACGCGTGTGACCAACGCCCAGAACCACCTCATGGCCGATGTGGACCGCGAGTACGGGCGCATCAACACCCCCAAGGCGCCTACGGGCCGCATCAACAAGGAGAACCCGTCCGAGACGGCAAAGCGGGCGCCCGCGCCCGCGGCCCCTCCCAAGCCCAAGGCAAAGGAGGTCCCAAGGGCGGAGGCCTTTCAGCCGGCCCTGCTGGAGTCTGTGGAGGATATCGATTCCTACATCAATAAGGTTCGCAATCGTCTGATGCAGAGGCTGGCCGACGCGAACGGCCCCATCCGTCTCTCCTAGTCCGCCTGGAGGCAATGCTGTGGATACCTCGTCCCTCGAGAAGTTTGCCCTTGCCGCCCGCCACGCCCTGGAGGAGGGCGTGGCCCAGCGGCTCTACGCCCTGGCGCTGGATGACGACGGCCGGCGGGAGTCCCCCGCCGGCAGCGACGTCGTGCGCGGCCGGGTGCTGTCCAGCCAGGAGCGGGCCTGGCGCGACGTGCTCCTGGCCGTAATCGATGAGGAGGGCCTCGCCGCCTTCTCCTCGCGCATGGCTTACACGTGGTTCAACCGCCTGCTGGCCATCCGGTACATGGAGGTGCACGGCTTCTTGCCGTGCCGCATGCGCATGCTCTCAAACGCGGAGGGCGCCTTTGAGCCCGAGGTCCTCGCCCGGCCCTTCGAGGTGGAGATGGAGGGGCTCGATGCGGGGGAGGTGGCCGCCCTCGTTGCCTCCGGCGACGACGAGGCGCTCTTCCGCTGCTTCCTGCTGGCCCAGGTGAACGAGCTGGCCGCCATGATGCCGCAGGTGTTTGGCGAGGTGGGGGCGGTGGAGTCGCTCACCCTGCCCGGCAACCTGCTGTCCCGGAACGACGGCAACGCCGTGTACCTCGCGGTGCGGGACCTCCCGGAGCACCCCGTGGACGGGGAGGGGGAGCCCCTCCAGAGCGTCTGGCGGCCCAAGGACGAGGACGGGGACGCCGACCCCACGGAGGTCCTCGGCTGGCTCTACCAGTTCTACAACGCCGAGGCCAAGCAGGAATTCTTTGACTCCAAACGCAAGGCCACCGAGGAGGACCTGCCCGCGGCCACACAGCTCTTCACCCCGCGCTGGATCGTGCGCTACCTGGTGGAGAACTCCCTGGGACGCCTGTGGCTGGAGTCCCGCCCAGGCTCGCGCCTCAAGGAGAAGATGCCCTACTATGTGGCTCCCGAGGAAGGGGAGGGGGGCGGTTCTCCCGCCGGGCCGGTCTCTGCCGAGTCCATCACCCTGTGCGACCCGGCGGCAGGTTCCGGCCACATGCTTGGTTACGCCTTTGAGCTCTTGTGCGCCATGTACGAGGAGGAGGGCTACCGCCCCCGCGACGTGCCCGCCCTCATCCTCGAGAAGAACCTACAGGGGTTTGAGGTCGATCCCAGGGCGGCCCAGATTGCGGCCTTCCGCCTGCTCATGCTGGGCCGCGAGCAGGATCGCCGGATGCTCTCCCGCGGAGTGGAGCCCAAGATCACGGTCTTTGGGGACGTGCGCTTTGAGGACGGCCCCCTGGAGATGACGGCCCTGGAGGAGGGCCCCGACCTGCGCGACGTGCTGGCCCACCTGGGGGAGGTGGGGAGCCTCTGGCGTCCCACGGAGGGTGACGTGGCGACCCTGCGCACCACGGCCGCCCAGCTCTCCGACGACGACATCTTTGAGCGGGGCGCCAAGGTGCACGTGGGGCGGGCCCTGACCTACGCCGACGTCCTCTCCCAGGCCTTCGACGTGGTGGTGACCAACCCGCCGTACATGGGGAGCTCCAAGTTCAACTCGTGGATGTCCGAGTGGATCAAGCGGAATTGCCCGGACGTGAAGAGCGATCTGTGCACCTGCTTCATTGAGCGGACCATGGGCATGCTAGTGCCCAAGGGTTACGCGGCTCTGGCTACCTCAAATTCATGGATGTTCCTGTCCTCTTTTGAGAAGCTCAGGAATCGCATCATCGATGGATTTGACATAGAAACCCTTGTGCAGCTTTCCGTTCACGGCTTCAAGGGTATCGCCGCCCAGGTCATGGCGTTCGTGATTAGCGAAGGCTATACCGGAGCGAAGGGTGGTTACATCAGGTTGAACGACTTTGACCATCATTCGCTGCAGGAGCCAAAGACGCTCGAGGCCATTCAGAACCCCGACTGCGGCTGGCTCTACCGCGCCGACGCCTCCCGCTTCCACGAAATCCCCGGCAGCCCCATCGCCTATTGGGCGAGCGACGCGATCCTCGGTGTGTTCGAAGACGGTGAAGCTCTATCTACGGTCGGCCGGCCGCGACAGGGACTTAAAACGGGAAAGAATGACTTGTTCCTTCGCATGTGGTGGGAGGTCTCAGTCAATCAGTCGGACTATAACTGCTCGTCAATCCAAGAGTCGGTTTCCTCGGGAGCACGGTGGTTTCCGTATAACAAAGGAGGCGACTTTAGGAAGTGGTATGGCAACAACGACTATGTCGTTGACTGGGAGGCTGACGGCAGGCGAATACGTGGATTTACGGACGCCCGTGGTAAGCTTCTTTCTAGACCGCAAAATACCGATACTTATTTCTCTCCTTCAATTACTTGGTCTAATATTTCGGTCGGGTCTATTGCTTTTCGCTACAAACCTGCCGGGCATATTTATGACGGTGTCGGGCCAAGCATTTTTTCCAAAGAGTCTGATCTGGACTATTTACAGGCGGCCTTGAATAGTTCATCAATTTTATCTATTTCGTCGATTCTATCTCCGACACTCACCTTCGAGGTGGGCCAAGTGGCAAGTTATCCCGTAATTGTGGACGAGGATAATCGACCAAGAGTCGCATCGCTTGTCGGAGAGCTCCGGCATGAGTCAAAGGAAGACTGGGACTCCCAAGAGACATCCTGGGACTTTCGGCGGAATCCAATGGTGTAGCCATGAACACTGAAGCTGCTGCAAGGAAGTGGGGATTAAAAGAGAGGACAGTCAAGAATGCAGTAAAAGATTCGAGGATTCGATTTAGTCGTGATTTGAATGGAGCAATCGTTATCCCGGATGACGAATTAGCCCCCATTCCAAAACGGGTGATACAGAGCTTGATTCAATCTGTGTATGAATATAAGAACAACAACCTAATCGATTTGAGCGGGCTACAACCGAGTCAACGCGAGAGTATCTTCTCCGCGATGAGGCAGCTGGAATGGCGAGGCTATCTTGCTGGTATCGGCGAGTGTTCTTCGCTCCCTGTGCTTTTTGAAAGCGTGGTTGTCACAAATAAAGGGAGAGACTTGGCCATGGCGAAGCCTCTCCCCGGTTCGTTCGCTAAGACAATTAGAGAAAAATCTCTCCTTATAGCAATAACTCTTATAGAGAAATATCTTGTCAAGTAGGGAGGCGTTCTAATGTCCCTTGTCGCTGACAAATACCTCGCCCTCAAGGCCGGGGTCAACGACCGCTTCGACCGCCTCAAAGCCAATGAGGAGGAGCTCAACCGCATCTTCGCCAAAATCTATCATATGGAGGGCGAGGTCCCCATCGAGGTGGAGGACAAGTACGTCTCCGTGGCGCGGATCTTCGACACCGAGGATGAGATTCCGGAGTCCTTCAAGGGCAACAAGTACGTGCGCACCAAGCGGGATGAGATTATCTCCCTCATCTCCTACGCCGTGGGTTGCATGTTCGGCCGCTGGTCCCTGGACAAGGACGGCCTCATCCTGGCGGATGCCGGCTCCACCGTGGAGGACTACCTGGCCAAGTTGGCAGAGGACGGCGTGGCCGAGCCCACGTGGATGCCCGACGCCACCAACGTGCTCCCCATCACCGACGACGTCTACTTTGAGGACGACCTCGCCTCCCAGCTCTTTCGCTGGGTGGAGACCGTCTACGGCAAGGACTCCCTGGAGGAGAACCTCGCCTTCATTGCGAATGCCCTCAAGCCGGACGCCAGGGCCACCCCGCGCGACGTCATCCGCGAGTACCTCATCAAGGAGTTCTACAAGGACCACCTCTCCACCTACAAGAAGCGGCCCATCTACTGGCAGCTGGACTCCGGCAAGAAGAACGGCTTCAAGGCCCTCTTCTACCTGCACCGTTACCGCCCGGACCTTCTGGCCCGCGTGCGCACCGAGTACGTGCACCCACAGCAGCAGCGCTTCCGCGCGCGGCTGGATGCGCTTGACTCCGAGCTCTCCTCCGCCACGCCCAAGGAGAAGGCCCGCATCAACAAGGAGCGCAAGAAGGTGGAGGCCCAGGCCGCAGAGCTCGCCGTCTGGGAGGAGGCCCTGCACCACGCGGCGGACCAGATGGTGGAGCTTGACCTGGACGACGGCGTGAAGGTGAACTACGCCAAGCTGCAGGAAGCCGCCCGGGGCGAGGGCATGCCCAAGAAGGTGAACCTGCTCACGCCCATCAAGTAACGGCTGCCGCGGTTAGAAACAGAGGGAACCAGTGGAGATCGCAGAGATACGGGACAGGCTCGTGGAGCTGTTCGAGGGCCGCCACACGGAGGGCACGGCCCCCACGGTCGTGGTCTGGCACGACCCCGACCGCAACTTCGAGGATGTCCTCGACCAGGTGGAACTGCTCGGTGTCACGGTGATCCGGGAGGAGCGCGACCACCTCTTTGAGCTCAAGCGCCGCCTCAACGACGAGCTGTCAGAACAGGACGTCCTGGTCTGGCGTCCCCGCGAGCACAACCTGGAGGGAGACTGGCTCGCCGATGTCGAGGCTCGGGCCACCCCCTTCTCGGCCGATGCCGTGTCCATGATCCTCCAGGACCTCAACGCCGCGGACACCCGCGAGCTCAGGGACTTCGTGCGCGCGCATGGCAAGGCCCTCGCCGCCAAGAACACGGCCAAGCGTCTCAAGGAGGTCGCCGGCTCATACGGCTCGGCCCAGGAGTTGGAGGCCGCCCTCGTGGCGGCGCTTCTGGGGTCGGGCGCTGAGCCCGAGGCCTCGTCCATCGTGCGTGCGCTCCTCGTGGCCGATGGGGACCGTCTGGAGAAAGCCCTCAAGAAGCTCAAGCGCCACGCCATGGACGGCGCGCTCCAGCGCATGGTGGGGGAGTGGACCGGCTACACCGGGGACCTCTCCAACACGGACGCCCTGGGTAAGCGCCTGCTCACCGGCGCCCTTGCGGCAGCCCTGGGCGCCGACGCCTCCGCCGAGATGGCGGCGGTGGTCACCCCGGAGCAGGCGGCCATGGCCATGGACGTCTTCCGCCAGTGGGTGGCCTCCGGCAAAGACGTCGACGTGCTGGACGACCTCGTGGACCGCTTTTCAGACCCCGGTGTCCGCGGCTTTTTGGAGGGCCTGCCCTACGACGTCCTCCTCAACGTGGACGTGCTGCCCGTGGTGGACGAGGTGCTTCTCAACCGCGTCTTCTTTTTGGTGTTGGCGGGCACCGACGACTTCCGCGCCATCGAGCACCTGGTGCAGGTCCGCCAGGGCACGGCGTGGTACGGGCGGTTTGAGGGCTACTACTCTGTGCTGGCGGCCATCGCGGCCATGCTCGCGTGGTGGCGCGACAACCCCGGCTTTGCGGAGGCGGCGGACGCCAAGGCGGTGTGGAAGCGCTACACCGAGACCCTCTGGAAGATGGACGGCCTCTACCGGCGCCTGATCGGCCACGCGGCCAGGACCTCCCTCGACTACGTGGACGCGGTGGACGACCTCTGCCGGGACGCCGTCCGCCTCATGGAGGCCCGCTACAAGGAGGAGTTTCTCGTCCCGCTGGACAGGCGCTGGATGGCGGCGGCCGGCAAGGACTTTGAGAGTCGCGGCTACGTGGACGGCATCGACCGCTCCTGCCACTTCTTCCTCCCCGACGGCGCGGACGACAGGCGCCGGTGCGTGGTCGTCTCCGACGCCCTGCGCTACGAGGTGGCCCAGGAGCTCGCCGACCGCGTGGGCCGGGAGACCGTCTGGGAGGTGGACATGGGCGCCATGCAGGCTCAGTTTCCCACGGTCACCTCCGTGAACATGGCCGCCCTGCTGCCCCATACGACCTTTGTCTTTGCGGAGGACGGCGAGGACGGCTTCAAGGTGCTGGTGGACGGTGTCCAGGCCAGGGACCGCGGGCTGCGCCAGAACGTCCTGCGCGGGAGCTGCCCCTCGGGCCTGTGCGTGGGCTACGAGGACTACATGTCCCGTGGCCGAGACGAGCGCAAGGGGCTCGTCGGCGACGCCAAGGTGGTGTACGTCTACCACAACGCCATCGACGCCACGGGGGATCGCGCCCCCACTGAGAACGACGCCTTCCAGGCCTGCGACCGCGCGGTGGACGAGCTCTTTGCCCTCGTGAAGCGGTTGGGCGCCGACTACCCCTCCGCCAGGATCACCGTGACGGCCGACCACGGCTTCCTCTACACCCGCGACCCCCTGGACTCCGCGGACTCCGTCCCGGTCTCTGACGTGGTGGAGGGCTCCGTCGTGGGGTCGGGGCGGCGCTACGTGGTGGCCGAGAAGCCCGTGGAGGCTCCCCAGCTGCAGCATGTGAGCCTGGACCACCTGTCCGGCGGCCGCCTCGTGGGTCTCACGCCCCACGGCTGCGTGCGCTTTGCCCAGCCCGGCGCCGGCGGCAACTTTGTCCATGGCGGCCTGTCCCTGCAGGAGGTCTGCGTGCCCAGGCTGACGGTCACGGCCAGGCGCCGGGGCTCCAAGGGCGCCCAGGAGCCCACGGCCGCCGCGCTGGAGCTGGTGAGCCCCCTCTCCGTCATGAGCAACACCATCGTCAACCTGAAGCTCCGGCAGACGGAGGCCGTGGGCCCCAAGGTACGCCCCGCCACCTACGAGGTGTACGTGGCCGATGCCTCCCACACGCCCATCACCGACGTCTGCATCGTGGTGGCCGACCGCGAGTCCGCCGAGCCCTGCGACCGCACCTTCACCGCGCGCCTCACCCTGAGGCCCGGCGCCCCCAACGAGGCGGACGGCTGCAGCATCGTGGCCAGAGAGGCCCGGGGCGACGTCCTGGTGCTGCAGCCCGACCTCAAGGTGCGCACATTTGGCGCCGGCGTGGACTTTGGTTTCTAGACCCGAGAAAGACGACGACCCTACCTGGGAGTGGTGATAACAGTGGCAGACGAGTGGGACGACGTGTTCGACGACAGCGACCTCGACGACGGGGAGGGCTTCTCCGGCCCCTGGGACGTCGCGCCCCCCGAGCCCCTGGACGACGAGCCCGCCGACGACGAGGAGGTCGTGCGCTCCTACGTGCTCGACGAGCTCGACCGCAAGGTGGTGGAGTGCTTCCCAGGCAAGGTGGTGCGCAAGGACCTCACGGCCATGATGCGCCGCGGCACCAACATCCCCGTCTACGTGCTCGAGTACCTCTTGGGCATGTACTGCACCACGGAGGACCCCGACGCCCTGGAAGAGGGCATCGGGCGCATCCGCAAGATCCTCGACGAGAACTACGTGCGCCCCGACGAGTCCGAGCTCATCAAGTCGAAGATCCGCGAGCACGGCCAGTACACCGTCATCGACAAGCTCGGGATCACCTACGACGAGTACGAGGACGTCTACATCGGCAAGTTCTCCAACCTGGGTATCCGGCCGTTCTCCGTGCCCTCGGAGTACCCGGACCGCTATAACAAGCTGCTACTGGGCGGCATCTGGTGCATCTCCCGCATAATCTACGCGCCCATGTCCGAGGAGGACGAGGACGGCGTCTGGGGCGACGCCCCGGCCAAGTCCAAGAAGAAGGGCAGGCGCAAGGCCAACGACCCGCGCAACTCGCCTTTCTCCCTGGCGAGCCTCACGCCCATCCAGATGCCCAACCTCGACCTCGACGACATCGTCGCCCAACGCCGGCGCTTCACCACCGAGGAGTGGAAGGAGATGCTGCTGCGCTCCGGCGGCTACGAGCCCTCCGAGCTCACGGACCGAGAGCGCATGCACTTCCTCGAGCGCATGGTGCCCCTCATCGAGCGCAACTACAACCTGGTGGAGCTGGGGCCCCGCGGCACCGGCAAGTCGCACCTGTACAAGGAGGTCTCTCCCTACGCGGTGCTTATCTCGGGCGGGCAGACCACCACGGCCAACCTCTTTGGCCGCATCAACCCCAGCGTCTACTCCAACCAGGCCTACGGCCTGCTGAGCCTGTGGGACTGCTGCACCTTCGACGAAGTGGCCGGCATGCGTTTCAAGGACGTCAACCTCATCCAGACGCTCAAGGACTACATGGCGTCGGGCTCCTACGTGCGAGGCCGGAGCGAGGTCAACGCCGACGCCTCGCTGGTCTTTGAGGGCAACATCAACGACACCGTGGCCAACATCCTCAAGACCACCCACCTCTTTGAGCCGTTCCCGCCCGAGTTCAACAACGACAGCGCCTTCTTCGACCGCATCCACTGCTACCTGCCCGGCTGGGAGATCCCCAAGATGCGCTCGTCGCTGCTCATGCGGCGCTTCGGCCTCATCACCGACTGCCTGGCCGAGTTCTTCCACGCCATGCGGGGCAAGGACTTCACCCACCACATCGACCGCTTCTTCACCCTCAACGACTGCTTCAACCAGCGCGACGAGGTGGCCGTGCGCAAGACCTTCTCGGGCCTTGCCAAGCTGGTGCACCCCGACGGCGAGATGACCAAGGACGACGTGCGGGAGCTGCTCGACTACGCCATCGAGGGGAGACGTCGCGTTAAGGAGCAGCTCAAGACCATGGCCGGCATCGAGTTCATCGACGTGGGGCTGGGGTACCGCGACAACGAGACGGGCCTTTCCACGATCGTCGCCGTGCCCGAGCAGGCCGAGGGGTCGCTGGTGCCCGAGGGCACCCTGCCGCCGGGCCACGTCTTCTCCGTGGGCGCCAACGCCGGCGGCGAGCAGGCCGTCTACAAGCTGGAGAACAAGGCCGTGCAGGGTGGGTTCGACTTCAAGGTGGAAGGCGTGGGCTACAGCAAGGACGTCCGGGAGTCCCTGCAGGCGGCGTTTGACAACTTCAACAACTGCGGCAACCGGCTCGTCCCGGGTATGGACATCGCCGCCTACGACTACCTGCTGTTCTTCAACGACGTCCAGGGCAAGGGCCTCTCCAGCGAGTGCTCCCTGGCCGAGTTCGTGGGGCTGTGCTCCGCGGCCGCCGGCAGACCTGTGACGGCCCAGACCGTGGTGCCGGGCGTCGTGCGCCTCTCGGGCACCATGGACGAGCTGCGCGACCTGGAGGACATCTTCCGGGTGGCCAAGAACGCCGGTGCCAAGAGGATCCTGCTGCCCAACTCGTCCATCGCCGCTCTGCAGACGGTGCCGGCGGACCTGCTCAACGGCATCTCGCCGTCGTTCTACCCGGACGGGGACATGCTGGCAGCGGCCCGACTGGCCCTCAACCTCTGAACCACCGTCCCACCACCCGGACACTTTTGTCCCAATGGTCGGGCACTTTTGTCCCAAAACGCGAACTGGAGGGGGCGCGGACGAGGAGGCGCGCGCGGATGCCGGCGGCCTGACCGAGGCCGCGCGGGCCATCGCCGACTCCCTGGGGATCGGGGCGGCCGTGGACAAGGAACGCGCCGCCTCTGACCTCAGGCGCGAGGAGGGGTTGGCGGAGGCCCGCCGCGCCGCCATGATGGACATCGTGGCGTCGTGGCGCAACGAGGTGAGCAAGCGGTCCGCGGCGGCGGAGCGTGCAGTCGCCCGCGTCTTCTGGGCTGCCGAGTCGCAGGTACGGGCGCGTCTCGCGAAGTCACCGACCATGCCGGCGGGCATCAACTACGTGGACCGCTACGACGCCTTCATCCAGATGGAGGACAGCCGCGAGCTCGTCAAGCGCCTAGAGCAGACCCTCCTCACGGCCGATAAGGTGATTGCGCGCATCTCCCGCGTGGACGTCGGGGCCGCCCTCACCGACGCCGCCGCCACCTGGGAGCGGCTCGTGGCGCCGCTGGCCGACGTCAGGGTGGGGGAGTCCGGCGTCACCCTCGCCGCAGCCGTGGCGGACCCGGTGGAGACCGACTCCCTCCGGCGCTTCGCGGATCTGCGCGCCCGGGAGGCCGACGCCGTGGCCGACGCCGTGTAGCAGGCTTTTGCCAAGCACACCTCCGGCGACCTCATGGCCAGCGTCGTCCGCTGCAACCGCGACGAGCTGGAGGCGGCGAGCGAGACCGAGGCCGCCGTGGTGGATGCCGTCCATGCCGTGGACGAGCGCAGGCACGCCATGAGCCGAGAGGTCGCCGGTTCCGCCTTGGCGGCCCCCGACGTCGGCACCATTGTGACCTCCGCCGCCGTGGAGGACGTCCACCCGCCTGAGGAGTTGGCGCGTCTCGCCGCGGCGGTGCGCGGCTCCTTTGCCATCTACCGACGCGTGGTGAACGACTAGGGCGTGTTCGGCGCCTTCTCGCGCGAGGACAAGGACATCGAACGCGGCATGGCCGACGGCAGGTCGTGGGCCATGGGGCGGTCCTCCGAGGCTCCCGTGAGCCTTCCCATCATGGTGGAGATGGACAGGGTGGTCTTCCTCTCGGCCAGGGACCACTACAGGAAGCGATGAGGAGGGGTCTTGGCAGGAGTGTCGGTGTTGCACGTAGGCCGGTGACGGGCTACCTCCTTGAGAGGGTGGGCGATATCCACTTCATCTCTTCGAGTGGGACCGCTATCCTGATGGATAGCGGTCCCACTGTTATCGTGCGGGTGCTCCCGCTGCGGAAGTCGCTCTCTGACCGGGTCAAGGTCCATCTTGCAGTCAAAACGATTCGCTTGTATAGTATTGGTCAGTGATGAGACTCCGTGGACTCTACGTGAGGCGGAGACTGGAAGGGGATCGTCCGTACGGGCGGTCCCCTTCCTAGATTTACAGGGAGAAGCATGGGCGGTTCCCATCCTTTTTGCACCCTCGACGAGCAGATAGAGAGGCTGTCCTCCAGGGGGATGGCCGTAGATGACGAGAGATCCGCAAAGGCCTTCCTGATTAGCCATAACTACTACCGCGTTGTAAACGGTTACAAGGACTTCTTCCTAGACCCGGAGAAAAGTAACGATTCCAAGGACGTGTTCCGCAGGGGGTCGTCCTTCGAACAGCTGATGACGCTGTTCTCGTTTGACAGCGAGCTCAGGTCGAGGTGTCTGTTCGCCCTCGAGGTGGCCGAGAGCAGGATGAAGACGGCTACTGTCTACGCTTTCTGCGACAGATATCCCGAAACGCTGAGCTACCTGTCCCCTGAGTCCTACTGTCAGCGCAGCCAGTACTACAGGCCCGACAGACATCAGGAGAACTTGGATTCCCTTCTCGAGGTCCTGAGGAGGGCATCTCTTCAGAACTGCCATAACAAGCCTTACGTGCAGCACTATCTCGACGGTCCAAGCGGAGAGGTGCCCCTGTGGGTCCTGGCCGGCTGCCTGACGTTCGGGAACATGGCCCATTTCTTCGACCTTTGCACCCCTTCGTGCCGTAACGGTGCCTGCAAACTCATCGGCGAGGTCGTCGGCAGGCGGTTGGACCCGAAGAGGGCGTCTTTCATTTACAAAGTTCTCAAGGACTACCGCAACATCTGCGCCCATGGCGACCGGCTTTTCTGCGCCAGGACCGGCCCGCGCAGGGACCGGGGATTCGATGAGCTCATCTCACGGATTAGGCCGGTGCTGACCGAAGGGGAATTCGCTAGTCTCGTTGCCGAGCCCATCTCGGACGCACTGTCTATGCTCGATGCGTTTCCGGACATCGAGGCCAACGTCATGATCGAAATGGGGTTGGACGGGGCAGTCTTGTGATTGGTTCCAATACTAAATAATTATAGTGATTTATAGAATTTATTTCTAAAAAGGAAATAATCGATCTGCCGGGCTATTGAATTGCATTTAAAACTTGGGTGTGTGCAGCCTCCTAGCCTCGCCATCCCCGGCATGAGCTTTCCGAAGGCCAGCCAGCGTATTCCCGGCTTGTAGATCTCTGCAGAGAAAAGACTTCATTTCTCGGGTGCTGTTTTCTGCCCATGAGAAAGGCGTCCCGGCACAAACGGCGTAATTTGCAGTCTCAAAACGGCGTTTTTTGCAGGGTGAGGAGGGCGTAATTTGTAGCTACGAAACGGCGTATTTTGCAAACGTGCGTTTGAGTTCGGTATTTATCTCGGTTTACGGGCACGCGCCACCATCGCTCGTTCGTATCGTAAACCGGTCGTTCAATCTCAAGACAAATGATTCGTCAGGGATTCCAGTTAAAATGTCATTAAGGTAACGACTACTCTTACGGGGGTCCATTGAGGGAGACGAATGAGCCAAGAGACGCCATGCATCGCCCGAAGAAGGATGGCCGGGCTGGGGAGATCGGCGGCAGCGGGGTTGCATCTTACAAGAACGTGAATCGCCTCTACGACCAAGAGCGCTTCCACGCCTCTCAGGGTCACGGCTTCGCGGCCGAGCAGGCTAACGACCTCTACGACAAACTTCATGGTAAGGAAGTCCATCCGGGCTTGGGCGACGACAATGCAAAAGACGGACCCGACCGCATGGTCAACGGGCGCTGGATTCAGTCCAAATACTACATGGATGGCAAAGCGGCGATAAATGCCTGCTTCAGGGACGGGGGCAGGGGCGAGTTCCGATATTATGCCGATACCGGCGAGCCCATGGTTATCGAGGTCCCCAAAGACGACAGGATTTATGCTGCCGCCGTCGAGCAGATGCGGAAGAAGATTGCGAACTGCCAGGTCGAGGGGGTGGACGACCCTGCCTGTGCGGAGCGGTTCGTCAAGCGGGGCAACTACACTTACAAGCAGGCCCGCAATATCGCGAAGGCGGGCAACATCGACTCCCTCAAGTTCGACGCGACCAACGGTGCGATAACTGCCGCCTCTGCCTTCGGGGTGAGTGCAGTCATCACGTTCGCCACGAGCATGTGGAGCGGTGACGAACCCGACGTGGCCGCCAGAAAAGCCGCTGCAAGTGGCCTCAAGGTCGGAGGGACAACGCTCGTCGTCTCCATCGCCTCGAGCCAATTACTCAAGGCGGGCCTCAACAGCGCGATGGTCGGTGGGACCGAAGCGATGGCGGCAGCCCTCGGTCCAAAAGCGTGCGCCGTCATCATCAACGCGTTTCGTCCTGGCTCCCCTATCTATGGGGCAGCCGCCATGAGGAGCGCCGCCAAACTGCTGCGCGGCAATGCCGTTGTCGCTGCTCTCACCGTTGTGGTGCTCTCGACGTTCGACGTCTCAGAAATTGTGAGAGGCCGCATATCGAGCGGACAGCTCGCGAAGGACTTGGCGGCGAACCTCACCTCCGTGGCCGGAGGCACGGCGGGTTGGATAGGCGGGGCCGCTGTTGGCACTCTCGTGATGCCTGGTGTCGGCTCGGTCGTTGGCGGCCTCGTTGGCTCGATGGGTGCCGGTGCGGCCGCGAGCTTTGCCACCGGCAAGCTCATGGGCCTGTTTATCAAAGACGATGCCGAAGAGATGTTTGAGATCGTCAATGCCCAGGTTGCCGCGGCGTCAGCCGACTACCTATTGAGCGAGGGAGAGGTGAGGTCACTCGTGGACTCGATTAGCGGGGAGCTTGATGGAAAGGCAATAAAGGACATGTATGCGTCGAAGGACAGAGAAGCATTCGTCCGCAGGCTCATCACCCCTCGTGCCAGGAAGCTGGTAGGGAAGAGAAAGCGAATCCATGGTTCCCACGATCAAGAAATCGAGGCGGGGGTTGTCGATGTCCTCAAGGAACTGGTGGAGGAGGCCGAGAATGGCGACACGGCTGAGGAACTTGCTTAGAGAGTCGGCGGACGATTATTCCGAATCACTGTTGGAGCTCGACAGCAAGGTGAGCGACAGGCACTTTGATAGAGGCTCCTATATCGTTGAAACCAAGATCGTGGAGCCACCGGCATTCAAAACGGTGCGAGACACCGCCGTCAAGATGGGGACGGTCCTCGAGGAAGACGAGGCTGATGGCGTGGTCAAGGCCATGCTCAGGGGTGGTGCGGCAAATCTGGCGCCGGTGCTGCTGGTTGCCATCGTCAGCGAGGACGCAATGGGGGTCGGCGCGTATTCCCGTGAGGGCTTGATACCTCAGCATGCGGCAAGGAAGGCCGTCCAACAATTCATGGAGGGCATTGAAGGGTCATGATCTACGGCGTCACTACCCTCCGATAACGGGCCCTTCCCCCGCTCATATCTCGCCGCCAGGTAACCCGACGCGCCCGTCGTATGCCCGCGGGTCGCTGACGCGGCTCGATTCGTGTCAAAACCCCGCAGCGTCAGTCGATTCCCTCGTGCGCCCCCAGCCCGCCGGGCCCGGCGTGTTGCTACTCCCTCAGCAGGCCTAGCTCACCTAGCCAGTCCACAAAGGCGCCGATGATTGTGCTAGTGCGCTCCTCGATATCGGCTTCGGTGAAGTCATCGCGGCCAGCAATCTGTACCAGTTCGTGCACGGCCGTTCCGGGAATCTTGGCCCCCTTGTCGTTTACGTAACCCTCGTAGTACTTCTTCTTGTCCTTCAGCTGGTAGTCGGCGGCACGGATGTTCACGCGCTTCTCCAGCATCGCCTTGTTCCCCAGCGCTTCCAGGTTGGCTTTCTTGGAAAGGGGGCTTGTCTCGTTGCGCCTACGGGCGTAGATGTGCTCAATCTCGAGCGTGGTGTCAGGGTCGAGCAAGGGCTGCTCGGGGTCGGCGAAGGCCCACCAAACCAGCATGCTGCGCGTGAAGCGACGCTGATTTGTGAACTGGAAGCTCTCGAATCGTCTCGTCATCACCGCGCGGTCGAAGGGCTCGGCGTTGAAGTGCATGGGTTCGCCGTTCACGATGTCGATGAGGGCCGGGTACACGGGTCCGCGCAGCGCGTTTACGCCGGGACGCTCAAGCGAGTAGGCGTAGATGAAACCCGTTATCTGGCTGAGGAAGTGGTAGAGTTCTTCCTCGTCAAGTTCGTTCTGCGCGTCACGCTTGGCGAGAAACCAGGTGCTCAAGAGGTAGGTCCACATGCCATTGGGGGCATAGCTCAGCACAAACAGGCGGCGCAGTACGCGCTCGCTGAACCCATCCTGTGCCTCTACCTTTCTCCAGAACTCAAGAAGCGCCTCTAGGTCGTCCAGTGAACCGTCCTCCCTCAGGATTTCGTAGGCGTTGTTGCTGTAGAAGTCGCGCAAGCTTCTGGTGGTTGTATCGCGGATACCTTTGAGGGCGCGGCGGTAGTACATATAGCGGGTGAACAGCTCGTCCATGGGCGTGCCCTTGGTGGGGCGGAGTATCTGGGCCGCCGTCTCCTCGAGTTGCTTCCATCGGGTCACAAACTCGTCTTTCCTGCCTGCGGCGCTGTAGTGCTTGTAGAACTGGCTCTTGAAGATGTCAGCGTCGGCCAAGGGCAGCCCGCGGTCGTTCAGGGTCGAGAAGATGCGCAGCGCTGTGTCCTGGCTTTCCGCCTCGATGGGTAGCAGAATCACGTTGTTCAGGATGCGCCATGCGAACTCGGCGACATAGGAGGGATAGCTGTTAACGAGCTCGTTGATACGGTCCTCGAAGAACCTGTAGTTCTTTGCATACTGGCTTTTTTGACTTGGCTCGACTCTGCCGCTGTATAGGATGCTGAGAAACACCTGCTTGTGGTCGTCCGAAGCCACCTCTGAGTCCAGCTTGAGCTTCGTGTGGTCGACCTTGTTGAGGCTTGCGGTTTTCCAGATGCACTTCTCCAGGTCGCTGTGCATCGTGACCGAGTCTTGGTCCTTCATGCTCTCGAAGCGCGTGCAGAAGGCGCGAAGCAGGAGCATGATTGTGGTGAGCCTCTGCTGCCCATCGATCACCTCCTTCTTACCTCTGTCGTTTTCGAAGGTGACAATGGGTCCGAGGAAGTACTCCTCGTTGTCGTTAAACAGATTGATGTTATCGTCCGGCATGGCGAAGGTGCGCAAATCGTCCCAAAGCGTCGCGCACTCGTCCTCCCCCCAGGCGTAGGGTCGCTGGTAGTCTGGGATAAGGAAGTCGGCGTTCTTCTCGGTGAGAAGGCCGTTAATCGTCTTCTGGTCGATATTCAGCTTCGACATGGCATGTCTCCTTGTGTCCATGCGTCAAATTCATAACAAGAATCATGCCACCGGTATCCAAGTGTGCCTTGAGTTGCTGAAAATCATCTAGTATCAACAGGCTGTTATCGACGAGCGTGTGTTTGCGGAAGGTCGTACCGTCAAGCATGCAGAAACCCTCGTGCTGGCCAATGGTACAGCCCAGAACAGAGAGGGCGCTCAGAGCCGTGGCGGTGGGTTGGGACCCGTCGGACTATCGGTGCGATGACGGCGTGTGAATGATTCCGCCGGCGCTGGGACGCGTGTCCTCTAATTTAAACATATATGCAGAATCTGTATCCGGAGGCTTTCTGATTCCCGTGCGCCGCTCGTTTGGCATCATGGCTCATCGAAATCAATCTGAAAGGGCATGATGAAAAGCAGGTTTGCACTCCTCCCGGTTCTCTTTGCAACGTTCGCCCTGGCGATCGGCCTCACCGCCTGCGGTGCCCAGCCCAAGGACGAGGGCCCCGACTACGCCGACGACCAGGCCATGGCCGTCATCGCCGAGGGGCTTGTGGCCCGTTCCGACTATCTCGACGAGCAGCAGGAGGCCGGCGAGGACACCAGCTCCGCTGCGCATCTCACCAAGGCCGTCCAGGCCGAGCTCGACGTGGTCTCTCCGCTCAAGGACCGCCCGTTTGAGGACTCTAAGCTCCAGGAGTCCGTCATCGCCTACGTCAACGCGCTCAACGATTCCCTGAAGATCCTCGAAGACTATCCCACAACCAGCCTCGAGTTTTATCAGAAGTGGCAGGAGGTGTACGGGGAGCGCACCGGCATGCTCAAGACCTTCGCCGACAAGTACGAGCTCACCGTGCCCGAGAGGTTCCAGGCCACCTTTGACGAGATGCTGGCTCAGGGCGGCGCGGCCCTCTCCCAGAAGGAGACCAAGAACGCCATCGAGCAGCTGGTGGAGTCCATCGACTTCCAGAAGACCGATGACGGCTATGGTCTCTTCACTTACTCGGGCGTGGGGGAGAACACCACCGAATACGACTTCAAGGACGTGGGCCTGGTCGTCTCCCTCTATGACGCTGACGGCGTGAAGGCCGAGGAGACCTACACCAGCACCACGTCGTGGGCTTCGGGCGAGAAGGTGAAGTTCGAGGCCATGTCCAGTGTGGATGCTGCCAACATCAAGGTGAGCGTGAACTACTACTCCGTGGCTGACTAGCCCCGGTGCGGAAGTTGTCGCAGCATTCCAAGCTCCTCTCGGTGGTCAAGCCGTCGAGAGGAGCTTTTTCTAGACCGCTGGATGCCCCTGTCCCATCAGGACGCTCTGCTGATAGCACTACGGATGCTACCGTGGGTCCATTACGATGCCTACGCCCGCGGAGGTCTGATGGAAGATGAGCTTCAGAGATGCGCCGAACTGCTCCGCCGGTTCGGCGAGTTGGATCGTTCCAGGCATGATTCACCGACGTTTATGGAGGTCGCGGGTATCGGCACCAAAGAGGTGGCTGCAAGCAATATTCTTGCGTTTCTGATTGATCCAACAGCGGCGCATGGATTTGGTGAGCTGTGGTTTCGCTCCCTCATGGAGGCGGCCGGTCAGGCAGGCGATCGGACGGCTTACGAACATCGGAGCGATCGTATCGGGCACGTGGAGCGGGAGCGTGCCACTGCAAAGGGCAATCGAATCGACCTCGTGGTCCACGGCGAGGGCGTAGTGGTGGGCATCGAGAACAAGGTTCTTGCCGACTTGTACAACGACCTAGAAGACTACGCCGCCACGATCGATAACGACGCGTTCAACGAGGGCTCCGAACCCGTACGTCTCATTCTCTCGTTAACCGACCTTTCCGATGTTGCATCACCTGGCGGGTTCACGTCGGTTACCTACCGGGGCCTTTTTAACCGGATCAGGGAGAATATGGCCGGTATTGAGTGCCCGTCGGGTGCGTGGCCCGTCTTTGCCGAGGACTTCATGAGCACAATCGAACGTTTGGAGACGAGGGTGGATGATTCTACTAGTGGTTTCATCAGGGCGCATTGGGACGACGCCTCTCGTTTTCTCGAGACCGTCCAGCAGTATCGGGCGGAGCAGCTGGAGTTCTGCCAGACTATTGCCGCATTGCTTGATGAGCGCGGGGAAATCGAGGGCGTCAACTGGGCCAAGCAGTGGCCCGAGTTCCTTGGCGCCATCGTGGTTCATGACTCGGCGCCGTTCGACTCTCACCTTCTCACGGTGAGGGATAGGCACCTGTGCGTCTCGACGGAAGCGTGGGCGTGTGAAGAGGGCTGGCGTATCTGGTGCTGGCTCCGCGGAAACAAGGGAGCGTCACCGGTGCTATGGGCGAAGGTAGACGAGATCGCGCGTGGCCAGGGAGAGGCCATGCGCGATCGTGCCGACGGCACTCTTCAGATGCTTCCCCCCGATGCTACCGTCGAGGAAGTGGCTGCTGCTGTGGAGAAGTGGGCGAAGGAGGCAGACAGGGCGATGGGGGCGCTCGACGGTCGGCCGTAAGGCTCTTCCGTCGCGCTTACCTCCTTGCCGCCGCAATCCTGTCTCCCTCGTCCACGCCTGCACTCAGCTCGCGCAGCTTGGCGAGGGAGATGGACCTCTGGCTGGTCTTCTGCGGCTTGCCGGCGGTCTCCCACGCCTCTTTGCCCGGGCCGTTGTAGACCTCCTCAAAAGACCCGTCGCCGTGGATGAGCAGCACGATCAGGTAATCGGGCTCCTCGTACAACGCCACCCGCCTGCCTTGGGTCGCTTTGATCTGCACAAGCCTGCCGGTGGAGAGGTCCTTGGCATCGTGCACCGGGGCCGAGGCTTTGAGCAGGTCTAGTCCGTAGTGCTCCGCCGCCACGACCTCGCCCAGGCTTCCCACCATGTGCCCGTCGGGCGTGAAGTGGCGTCCCGGGTAGAGCTCGCCCAGTCGGTTGGTTACGGCGTATAGCTCGCGGATCGCCTGGGCGGTCTCCGCTCTCGGCTCGATGATTGCGGCCATCCCTCACTCCCGCTCCCCGTGGAGCACCTCCCAGAGCCACTGGCCCTCCGCGGAGAGGTCCTCCCTCTCAAAGCCGCTGGTCTTGGTGCATCCCGCCTTGAACAACGCCGACGACTCGTCCTTGTTCGACAGGTTCCAGCACACGAAGCTCACGTCGAGGGAGTCCATGAGGTCCACCCACGCGTCGGCCGACGCCGGGTCCACCGCCCCCGACCCGCTGGCGTCGCACACGCCGAACTCGCTCACAAACACCGGCAGCCCCGCCTCCACGGCCCCCTGCAGCCGGTCGCGCAGGTCCTGCTGGTGGGTGGCGGCGTAGAAGTGCAGCGCGTACATCACGTTGTCAAAGGCCAGGGGCTCGGCGGCGGCCTTGTCCACCTCCTGGGACCACGTGGGCGTGCCCACGATCACCACCGCGCCGGGCGCGTGCTCGCGTATGACCGGGATCACCTCGTCGGCGTAGCGCCTCACGTCGTCCCACGATGTGTCGCCGTTGGGCTCGTTGCAGATCTCGTAGATCACGTTGGGGCGGTCCCCCAGCCGCTCGGCCATCCTCCCAAAGAAGTCCTTGGCCTCGTCCAGGTGGGCGTTGGGGTCGCCCTCGGCGAGCACGTGCCAGTCCACGATGGCGTAGAGGTCCGCCTCGGCGGCCGCCTCCACGCCCGCCGCCACGAGGTCCTCCAGCCGCCCCCGGTCGCCGTCGGTGCAGTAGCCGCCGCTCTCCTCGGTGTACATCGCCAGGCGCACCACGCTGGCGCCCCAGTCGCTGCGGAGCTCCTTGAAAAGGGTCTCGTTCACATAGTCGGGGTACCAGGCCAGGCCGTGGGTGCTCACGCCCCGCAGCTGCACCGGCCGGCCGTCCTCGCCCACAAGGCGGCTCCCCTCCACGCGGAGCTCCCCGGTGACGGAGGGCGCCGCGTCCCGGGCCTCCCGGTCTCCCTGCGCGTGGGCGCCCTCGTCTTCCGTGGGCGCGGCGGCAGGGGCATCCTCGGCGGGGTCCTGGCTGACGGGCGGCTCCGACGGGGCGGGGCAGGCCGCCAGCCCCAGGCAGAGGCACATCCCAAGGGCCACGGCAACTGCGCGCAACGGGATCCTGACGGTCATGGCGCTCCTCTCTGCAGGGTTCTGCACAAAGGTAACAGGTGCCTTGTGCCGGTATCCTTTGGCCCCTTATCATGAGCGGCGCCTGAAAACGAGAGGAGCCCCCATGGCCGCCACCGCCCAGACCAGCCCCGCCGCCCCCATCGTTCTCCTTGTGGAGTCCGGTGCCGATGTTCCCTCCGCCGCCCGCCAGGACCTGGGCATCGAGGTGGTGCCCATGCACGTGACGCTGGCGGGGGAGACCTTTGACGACGGCTCCGTCCCCTGCGCCCGGATGCTCGCCGCCTGCGCCGAGACCGGCGCCGTCCCCACTACCAGCGGCTGCACGCCCCACGACTTCACCGTGGCCTTCGACCGCATCCACGCCGAGCGCCCCGACGCCCACATCCTGCACCTGGCCTACTCGGCCGCCACCACCTGCTCCTACGAGTCGGCCCTCACCGCCGCCGAGGGCCGCGACTACGTGACCTCGGTGGACGTCAAGAGCGTCACCTGCGCCCAGTACCTCCTGGTCTCCGAGGTGGCACGGTTCCTGGCCGCCAACCCCGGCGCCACGGTGGGGGAGGCCGCCGACCTCGCCCGGGACCTCTCCGGGCGTATCCGCCTGGGGTTCATCCCCGGCGACCTCGCCTTCCTCCGCGCCGGCGGCCGTCTGAGCAACGCCGCCTACGTGGGGGCGCACCTGCTGCGCATCAAGCCCACCATCGAGATGATCGACGGCCTGCTCGTGGCCACCAAGAAGCACCGCGGCTCCATGGCCCGCGCGTGCCGCGCTTTCCTCGACGACTTCCTCTCCAAGGAGGACCTCGACCGCTCGCGCCTGGCCTTTGTCTACTCCCACGGGCTGTCCGACGGGATCCGCGCCGACGCCGAGGCCCGGGTGCGCGAGGCGGGCTTCCGGGAGGTCGAGTGGGTGGAGACCGGCTGCGTCATCGCCTCTCACAGCGGCCCGGGCTCCTTCGGCGCGGCGGCCATCGCGAAGCGCTAAGGGCGGCAGGAGCGCGGGACGCTGGGGTGCGGGGTGTCGGGGAGTGTCCCTCCACCTTCTTGGCACCCTCCGCACCTGAACGCGATTGAGTACACCCCCTTCTCCACCTGAATGCGAATAAGGGCGGATTTCCTGCCCCTGAACGCGGTTGAGGGCGGATTCCGACGCGGTTCGTCGTCGAGAGTCGCCCTCAACCGCGTTCAGGTGCCAGGGGGGGCGAGAGGAGGCGCTGCCGAGGAGAGGTGCCGAGAGAGGGGCGCCGAGGGGACGCCGCGGGAGCGGGCACCGGCGACCCCCTCGCGGGGTATAAACCCCTCGCGAGCCCCAACGCCAAGGAGGCGCCATGTCCCGATCGGTCATCACCCTTTCCGCCTACCAGACCACCGCCGAGCGGTTCTTCACCACCCTCGTCGACCACAAGGTCGACCTGCTCCTCGACGTGCGCCTGCACAACACCAACCAGCTCTGCGGCTTCACCAAGCAGCGCGACCTCGCGTATTTTGCCAGGGTCATCGCCCACTGCGACTATCTGCACGACGTCGAGCTCGCCCCCAGCCAGGAGCTGCTCCAGCCCTACCTGCACCACGACATCGACTTCGACGAGTACGCCAGCGGTTACCGTGCCCTCATCGAGGGTCGCGGCGGCATCGCCATCTTTGACAGGGACGCCGGCCCCCACGCCTCCGTCGCCATCCTCGGCACGGCCACCAAGAAGCGCCGCAGCCACGCCGAGGTGTTGGCCCAGATGGTCGCCGAGGCCACAAAGTAGCGGTCCAATATTCCTCCATAACCAAAAACAAGCAGCTCTACCTCGATAAATGACAGACGCGGCCAGCAAACTGTCAGGTATCGGTCAAAAACCGGTCAGGTCGCCCGTGCACACTGGGCCCATGAGCATTGTCCTGTGCGACCTGGATGCTTGGACACTTTTTGCCTCGCGAGCACCTTTGCGCCGCGTCCCGAAGGAAGAGGCAGACCGCGCCCTGGAGAGGGCGACCTGCACGACGGCAGACGCCGCGCTCGTGCGGGACCTTCCATGGCGCCGCGAGCTCGACGGGCATGTGCGGGTGCTGGCGGGTGCCGCCCCCGAGGACGACGTGCCCGTGCATCTCGCTGTCTCTGAAGGCAAGGCCCGCCATCGGGCGAAGGGGCTCGTTGCGCACCGCATGGCGATGCCCCTTGCCAAGGGCTCGCTCTGCTCCACGGAACAAGGCGTGCTCACGGTGTCGCCGGAGCTCTACGTGCTCATGCGCTCCCGGATTCTCTCGCCAGCCTCTCTGGCGGTGGTGGTGTCGCTTCTCTGTGGCAGGTACAGCCCGCGGTTTGACGACCCGTCCGGCACATCCGTTCAGTGCGAGCCGGTCGCCTCGGTGGCCTCTGTCCGCTCCTTTGCGAAAACGTGCGAGGGGCTGTGGTTCTCGCGCACAAACGTCTGCCGCGTCTTGGACTGCGTTGCCGACGGCTCGCGCTCTCCCATGGAGACGGCTCTCAACGTGCTGCTTAGCCTTTCTGCGCGCGACGGCGGGTACGGGCTGCCCAAGCCGGCACTCAACAGCCCGATTCACCTGAGCCGCAACGAGGTGTTTGCCATGAGGGGGCAGCGGCGGTGCGAGATCGACTTCTTGTGGCCAGATCACGGTGCGGGGCTGGAGTACGACGGGGGAGGGCATTTTGACTCGCGGGAGGCCATGGAGCAAGACCGCCTTCGCGACGCGCTGATGAAGGAGCGGGGCCTGGACATTGTGCGGTGGACATGGCCGATGGTCTCGGACGAGGTGGCCTTCGACCTCAAAGTGAGGGAGCTTGCCCGAAAGCTCGGCGCAAAGGTGTCGACGGGCCCTTGCTGCAACAGACTGGTCGAGCGCAGAGCGCTGAGGGCGTTTGTCCTGGGGCGGCATCTGGTGTGGTGAGAGGCTGTCGATAGGGGCGCGGCCAATACGCGCCAACTTTAAAGTTGGCGTGCACTCCGGCCGGCGCCGGCTCGCAAGTACGCACCAACTTCATTGTTGGAGCGCGTTTCGGCCGAAAAAACGGCTGCCGGGCGCTCCCGGCACGCACCAACTTCAAACTTGGCGTGCGTTCCGGTCGGCCAGCGCGCACCAACTTCAAAGTTGCCGTGCCTTCCTCGGCCGAGGCTCCTCCCCGGGCCGCACCTTCCCGGTCAGAAAGCCGGCCGTCCTGTCTTCCCATCCACTCGGGTGGGCAAGAAACCCTAGAATCACTCCCAATGACAACCGCGAGCGCCCCCAGCGGCAACCAGATAGGAGAGCCATGACCAAGAAGGCCAAGAAGACGTCTGGACCCAAGAGCAACTTCACCTTCAACGACGACACCATGGCCCTCGTGACCGCCGTGGTCGACGCCACGCCCGACGACAACGTCCTGGCGCTCTTCGACCCGGCATCCGGCATGTCGTACTTTGGCATCCCCGGCCCGCTGCTCAAGGCCGACCTCGTGGGCGGCCGCGACTCCAAGCGCTACACCGCCTCCTCCCGCGACTTCGGCCGCGGCATCCAGGGCCACGTCTACAAGGCCTGGATGCCCTCCCAGCACGGCCGCCTCGAGCTCCTCGTGGCAGAGAACGAGAAGCGCGCCCTCGAGGAGACCCGCGACGTGGACGACCCCGCCGACGACACCACGCCCGACCCCGAGTGACCGCCCCCGCCGACAAGCCTGCCGCCCCCGACGACCCCGCCGCGGCCCTGACCGGGATGCTGGGCGCCCGCTGCGCCCGCACCTGGCTCGTGGCCGCGACGCCGGCCGAGGCGGGCGCCACCCTCGGCGTGCCGTGCGCCCCCGTGGTCTCGTGCGCCCTCGACGCCCCGGGGCTGCCTGCCTTCTCCGTGCGCGACCTCCGCGCCGAGAGGGCCGCACGGCCCCGGGGCGCCCTTCTCGGCTGCGACGTGTCGGCCACCGGCTCCTACCTGTGCCCGGCGGCCATGCGTGGCGCGGACGTGGTCGTGAACGACCTCTCGTCCCTCGGCCTCGGCCCCGCCGCCGCGCCCAGCCCCGCCGCCGCTCCCATCTGCGCGCTCTCGCTCTCCCGGGACGCCCTCCGCGATGCCGCCGCCGTCTCCGCGGCCGAGCGCCTCGCGGCGTCCCGCCCCATGGAGCCCGCGGCCGTCCGGGCCCTCTCCGCCGCGCTGCCGGGCTTCCCGGAGCGCTGCCGCCGCCGGGCCGACGCCGCCTCCGCCATGGCCTCCTACCTCGCCTGTCATCCCGACGTCGCCGCAACGGCCTACCCCGGCCTCAAGGGCGACCCCGCCCACGGCACGGCCGAGCGCATCCTGGAGAACGGCTTCGGCTTCTCCGTGGCGTTCGTCCCCGCCTCGTCGCCCGCCGCCGTCCTCGCCGCGGCAGATGCCCTGGAACCCGGCGCCCGGCGGCCCGCCGCCGCGGCCCCCGACGCCCCGCCCCCGACGCCCACGACCCTCGCGCCGCTCCCGTCCGCCCGCGCCGCCCCCCAGGCGCTTCTCCTTACGGTGGGGGACGCCGACCCGCTCGCCCTCGTCATGTGGCTGGAGCGCCTCCTCGACCCCTTCGGCGAGTTTTGAAGTAATTGTGCAGGGGCGCCCCGCCTCGAGACCGTCCCTTGGTTTTCAGATTCTTTTGCGGCAACAACGATCCTTTGTCAAAACAAAAGATGGCATCGGTTTCCAAGGGGATGGTCCCTAACTTTTCGCAACGTCCCCGCTTAGGGCGTCGCGGCCTCTCGCCGGTTGCTGCGGGAAAACTCAAATGACCATTCCCAAGTGGTCCTTATTGACAATATGAGAAACTACATATATAATAAGAGTTCAAACTCAACCAGCTAGAAATACCTGTCAAGTGCAATTCGGTAAGTGGTTCACGTAGCGAAACCCCTCCCTGAACGCTACTATCTCATTGTCAGGGAGCATTCGGTCTGCGCCCGGTCCCGGGTGCGCCGACCCGCAAGGAACATCCAAGGTCAGATGGAGGTCATCCATGGCAAATCCCGACCAGGTCCTCGACACCGTCGAGACCATCGACAGCGTCGACGCCCTGAAGGCGGCCCTCGACGAGATGCGCGTCGCCGAGGCAGAGTACGCCACCTTCAACCAGGAGCAGGTCGACAAGATCTTCTTCGAGGCCGCCATGGCCGCGAACAAGGCCCGCATCCCGCTGGCCAAGCAGGCGGTCGAGGAGACCGGCATGGGCGTCGTGGAGGACAAGGTCATCAAGAACCACTACGCCTCCGAGTACATCTACAACGCCTACAAGGACACCAAGACCTGCGGCGTCATCGAGGAGGACGCCGCCGGCGGCTACAAGGTCGTGGCCGAGCCCATCGGCGTGGTGGCCGCGGTGATCCCCACCACCAACCCCACCTCCACCGCCATCTTCAAGTGCCTGCTGGCCCTCAAGACCCGCAACGCCATCATCATCTCCCCGCACCCCCGCGCCAAGGAGTCCACCATCGCCGCCGCCAAGGTCGTGCGCGAGGCCGCCGAGGCCGCGGGCGCGCCCAAGGGCCTCATCCGCTGGATCGAGCAGCCCAGCCTCGAGCTCACCAACGAGCTCATGCGCGACGCCGACATCATCCTGGCCACCGGCGGCCCGGGCATGGTCAAGGCCGCCTACAGCTCCGGCAAGCCCGCCCTGGGCGTGGGCGCCGGCAACACCCCGGCCATCATCGACTCCTCGGCCGACATCAAGCTCGCCGTCATGTCGATCCTGCACTCCAAGACCTTCGACAACGGCATGATTTGCGCCTCCGAGCAGTCCGTCATCGTCCTCGACGACATCTACAAGGCCGTGAAGGACGAGTTCAAGCGTCGCGGCGCCTACTTCCTCAAGGGCGACGAGATCGACAAGGTCCGCAAGACCATCATCATCAACGGCGCCCTCAACGCCAAGATCGTGGGCCAGTCCGCCCACACCATCGCCGAGATGGCCGGCGTCGACGTGCCCAAGAACACCAAGGTCCTCATCGGCGAGGTCGACTCCGTGGAGCTCTCCGAGGAGTTCGCCCACGAGAAGCTCTCCCCGGTGCTGGCCATGTACCACGCCAAGGACTTCGACGACGCCATCGCCAAGGCCGAGCAGCTCATCGCCGACGGCGGCTACGGGCACACCAGCTCCCTCTACATCGACACGATGAACGAGAAGGAGAAGATGGCCAAGCACGCCGAGGCCATGAAGACCTGCCGCATCGTCATCAACACCCCCAGCTCCCAGGGCGGTATCGGCGACCTCTACAACTTCCGCCTGAAGCCCTCCATGACCCTGGGCTGCGGCTCCTGGGGCGGCAACTCCATCTCCGAGAACGTGGGTGTGAAGCACCTCATCAACACCAAGGTCGTGGCAGAGAGGCAGACCAACATGCTGTGGTACCGCACCCCGGACAAGATCTACTTCAAGCGCGGCTGCATGCCGGTGGCCCTCGCCGAGCTCGGCACCATGGGCAAGAAGCGCGCCTTCATCGTCACCGACCAGTTCCTCTACAAGAACGGCTACTCCAAGCCCATCGAGGACAAGCTCGACGAGATGGGGATCGTGCACTCCTGCTTCTGGGACGTCGCTCCCGACCCCACGCTGCAGTGCGCCGAGGAGGGCGTGAAGCAGATCCGCTCCTTCGAGCCCGACTGCATCATCGCCCTGGGCGGCGGCTCCGCCATGGACGCGGCCAAGATCATGTGGCTCATGTACGAGCACCCCGAGGCCCGCTTCGAGGACATGGCCATGGACTTCATGGACATCCGCAAGCGCATCTTCACCTTCCCCGAGATGGGCACCAAGGCCTACTTCGTGGCCATCCCCACCTCCTCCGGCACCGGCTCCGAGGTCACCCCGTTCGCGATCATCACGGACGCCGAGACCGGCATCAAGTGGCCGCTCGCCGACTACCAGCTGCTGCCCAACATGGCCATCGTCGACGTCGACAACATGATGAACCAGCCCAAGGGCCTCACCTCCGCCTCGGGCATCGACGTCCTCACCCACGCCCTCGAGTCCCTCGTGTCCATCATGGCCAGCGACTACACCAAGCCCGCGTCGCTGCAGGCCATCAAGCTCGTGTTCGACTACCTGCCCGCCGCCTACGACAAGGGTGCCGCCGACCCGGTGGCCCGCGAGCACATGGCCAACGCCTCCTGCATGGCCGGCATCGCCTTCGCCAACGCGTTCCTGGGCGTCAACCACTCCATGGCCCACAAGCTCGGCGCCTTCCACCACCTGCCCCACGGTGTGGCCAACGCCGTCATCCTCACCCGCGTCATGCGCTACAACGCCGTCGACCGCCCGGTGAAGATGGGCACCTTCCCGCAGTACGCCTACCCGGAGGCCAAGGAGCGCTACTGCGAGGCCGCCCGCTACGTGGGCATCACCGGCAAGAACGACGACGAGGTCTTCGAGAGGTTCCTCGCCGCCATCGACGAGCTCAACGAGCACGTGGGCATCAAGAAGACCATCGCCGACTACGGCATCCCCGAGCACAACGACGAGGGCACCGGCTTCCTCGACACCCTCGACGAGATGGTGGAGCAGGCCTTCAACGACCAGTGCACCGGCGCCAACCCGCGCTACCCGCTCATGAGCGAGATCAAGGAGCTCTACCTCGACGCCTACTACGGCCGCGAGCCCCAGAGCTACGAGGACTAGACCGGCTTGACCGGGTTGCCGGGCGCCCCTTGGGGGAGGGGCGCCCGGCCTGCCCGTGCGTTTCGCCCATACACCTGAGAGAGAGGAACGAGAGTGGAGCAGATAGTCCAACGCGGCAACAAAGCCGTCTTCGTGGACGGTGGGAACATCGTCAAGGTCTTCAACGACGCCAAGCCCGTCTCCGACGTCTTCAACGAGGCGCTCAACCTCGCCCGCGTCAACGAGGCCGGCATCCCCACCCCCGAGCCCGTCTCGGTGGCCAAGTACGACGGCTCCTGGGCTCTCACCACCACCTACGTGCCCGGGCGCACCCTGGCCGACCTCATGGCCGAGAACCCCGACAAGGTCGACACCTACCTCATGATGTTCGTCGACTTCCAGATCGACATCCACAGCCACCGCGCGCCGCTCCTCCAGCACCAGAAGGACAAGTACGCGCGCATGATCGCCTCGCTCACCGACGTCCTCGACGCCACCACGCGCTACGAGCTGGAGATGCGCCTGGACGGTATGCCCAACGAGGTCTCCGTCTGCCACGGCGACTTCAACCCCACCAACGTCATCGTGGGCGACGACGGCAAGCTCTACGCCTGCGACTGGGCCCACGCCACCCAGGGCTCCGGCGCCGCCGGTGCCGCGATCTCCTACCTCCTGTTCGAGATCGACGACCACGAGATGGCCAGGCGCTACCTCGACCTCTACTGCAAGAAGAGCGACACGCCCAAGCAGGTTGTCCGCAACTGGATGTCCATCGTGGCCGCCGCCGAGCTCTCGCGCCGCCGTGAGGAGTCCGCCAAGGACTTCCTGCTCCGCTGGATCGACGTGGTGGACTACCAGTAGGCTCACTGCGTCGCCGACGTCAAGGGCCGGCACCCCGCATGGGTGCCGGCCCTTTTTTTTCTGTTTTCTTTCTGAAATGTGGCACAATGGGGGAACCGTACTAAAGGACACTTTCAGAAAGGTTCCCCATGGAGAAGAAACTCTGGCAAAAGGTGGCCACGGCCGCCCTCGCCGTGGCTCTGGCTGTGGTCCCCGCCGTCGGTCTCGTCGGTTGTGGCGGCAACCCGGCCGACCAGGTCAAGTCGGTGGTGACCTCCAACTTCGACCAGATCAAGAGCCTCGATGCGGAGGCCATCGACGAGCTCGGCAGCATGGACGAGCTCAAGGAGCTCGAGACTACCTACGGCATCTCGTCCGAGCGGCTCATCAAGGCGTTCTATGGGCACTTCGACTACACCGTCGACTCCGTCGAGGTGGACGGCGACACCGCCACCGTCAAGATCACGAGCTCCAACGTCGACCTGCAGAAGGTCGTCGAGAGCTACATGGACAGCCTCACCGAGTTCGCCACGAGCGACGAGGCCCAGAATCTCGTGACCGAGGGTGGCCAGCAAGCCGTGCAGGACAAGGTCGTGGAGCTGCTCATGGCCGCCTTCGAGGCCGAGGACGTGCCCATCGCCACGGGCCAGACCGACCTGGCCATGGAGCGTGCGGACAACTCCTGGACCTATGTCAACGAGGGCGAGGTCCTGCAGGTGCTCTTTGGCGGTCAGGACCTCCAGAGCGCCATGAGCCAGTTCTCCTGATCCCTGCGGGGGGTTTCAAGGACCGGCTGACGAGAGGGGGCCGGCACCCGGTGCGACGGGTGCCGGCCCCCTCGGCAGTGCGGGCGGGGGAGGGCTCAGCGCTGGCGGTACACGCGGTACTCGTAGGCCACGCCCTCGTCGGTCTCACCGCCCGGGCAGCGCTTGGAGAGGCACCAGCCGGGGTGCGTGTCGAGGTTGGGGAACCACGCGTCGGCCTTGGGGCAGAGGGTGTGGTTGACCGTCACGTCGCAGGCGCTGCACAGGGGTAGGAAGGTGCGGTAGACCGACTCGCCGCCGATGACCCACACCAGGTCGTCGTCGGCCACCATGGACAGGATCTGGCTCACGCGGTGGGCCACCTCCACGCCCTCGCGGGCAAAGGACTCGTCGCGGGTGAGCACGATGTTGCGGCGCCCCGGGAGCGGCCTGCCGCCGGGCAGGGTCTCAAGGGTCTTGCGGCCCATGACCACGGTGTGGCCCCAGGTCTTTTCCTTGAACAGGCGCATGTCGGCGCGGTTGGAGGCCGAGAGGCGCCCCTTGCAGCCGATGGCCCAGTCGTCGGTGACCGAGACGATGGTGCGGAACTCTGGCTTCATGGGAGCGCCTTCCCTAGACGGCGATGGGGATGTTCTTGACCTGCGGGCCGTGCTCGTAGCCCTCCACGACGAGGTCGTCCACGGTGAAGTCGTAAAAGTCGGTGACCGCCGGGTTGAGCGAGACCTTGGGCGCCGGGTATTGCGGGCGCTCGATGAGCTCTTCGACCAGCGGCACGTGGCGGTCGTAGATGTGGGCGTCGGCGATGACGTGGAGCAGCTCGCCGGCCTCCATGCCCGACACCTGCGCCACCATCATGAGCAGGATGGCGTACTGGCACACGTTCCAGTTGTTGGCGGCCAGCACGTCCTGGCTGCGCTGGTTGAGCACCATGTTGAGGGTGGGGCGGGGGTTTCCCGGCTCCTGGGTCACGTTGTAGGTGACGCTCCAGGCGCAGGGGTAGAGGCCCATCTCCGGCAGGTCGCCGACGGTGTAGGTGCTCGTGATGATGCGCCGGGAGAACGGGGTGTGCTCGAGGTCGTAGAGCACCTTGTCCATCTGGTCGAAGTCGCCCTCGGGGTAGTGGGTCACCTGGCCGATCTGGTAGCCGTAGGCCTTGCCGATGGACCCGTTCTCGTCGGCCCAGGAGTCCCAGATGTGGCTCGAGAGGTCGCCCACGTTGTTGGACTTCCTCTGGTAGATCCAGAGCACCTCGTCCATGGCGCTCTTGAGGGCGGTGCGGCGCAGGGTGATGGCGGGGAACTCTCGGCGCAGGTCGTAGCGGTTGACCACGCCGAAGCGCTTGACCGTGTAGGCCGGGCTGCCGTCCTCCCAGTGCGGGCGCACGAGCTCGCCCTCCGTGGTCGTCCCGTTGTCTATGATGTCGCGACACATGGAGCAGAACAGCTCGTCGGCGTGGCTCATGGTGCCTCCCTAGGGGTGTCGTTGCATGGGAAAAGGGCCCCGCGAGGGGCCCGGTGGGTCGGGGGTCAGGACGCCGAGAGGCTCAGCGCCTCCATGAGGCTCTCGTAGCCGTCGTCGGCCACGGTGTTGAGGCCCTCGCGGCAAGTGTCCTCGAAGTCGTCCAGCGTGGTGCTGCCGTTGCCCGCGGCCGCCTCGCCGAGCGCGGCGAGGGCGTCGGCCGTGTCGTCCCAGCGCTCGGCCACGGCGCGGGCCGCCTTGGCGAGGAGCCTCGCCTCGCGGCCCTCTACGCCCTCGGGGAGCGCGTCGGCGAGCCCTGCCGCCTGGGCGGCGGCGTCGGCGGCCGTCTGGCGGGCCTCCTCGACGGCCTTGGCGGCGGCCTCGTCGTCGCCGTCCTCGGCGGAGGCGAGGGCGGGGCGCAGCTTGGAGACCACGGTGCCGTTGGCGGTGGCGTCGAGGGTGCAGAGCCCCTTGACCCAGTCGCGCACGCCCTGGGGGACGCCGGAGTAGTCCGAGGCGGCCACGTAGTCGTCGATGGTCACGTCGTAGGATTCCACATAGGCCTCGAGCCCGCCCTCCAGCGTGAGCTTGTCGACGGAGGCGCGGTCGTCCCAGCCGAGGCCGCCGTCCCAGCCGTCATAGGGGCTCGTGCCGTCCCAGCCGTCGTAGTCGTCGTACCCGTAGCCGTCCCAGCCGTCGTAGTCGTCGTACCCGTAGCCGTCGTCCAGGTCCCAGTAGTAGGGCACGCCCGCCACGAGGAGCGAGGACGTGCAGCCGCCCACGCCGAGGGCGAGGAGGCAGAGGACCGCCAGGGCGCACACCACCCCCACGACGGGGCCGACGCCGGCATGGTTGTGCTCGTGGTCAGTGGTCGCAGAGGCCGACTCGACGACGGGGTCGCCGTCCGGGACGTTGGCGACGTGCTTCTCCTCCATGGGATCCTCTCGCGGGCGGTCGGGTGCAGGTGGCCTGATTCTAACAGGCAAAGGCGGGACCCCGTGCGGCACGGCGGTCGTACGGTCGGGGGCGCGTGCCCTAGTGCTCCTCGAAGATGGCGCCCCACCAGGTCTGGAGGTTCCTCATGAGGTCCACGTCGGCGGGGAGCCAGGCGACGTCCATCAGCTCGTCGCGGGAGAGCCAGCGGAGCTCGTCGTGCACGGAGGAGACGGGCTCCTGGCCCGCGGCGATGCGCGCGCAGAAGACGTCCATGGAGAGGTGGAAGTCGGGGTAGTCGTGCTCCACGTGCTCGAGCGCCCACAGGGATTCCAGGTCGCAGGAGAGCTCCTCGCGCACCTCCCGCACGCAGGCCTGCTCGGGCGTCTCGCCGGGCTCCACCTTGCCGCCGGGCAGTTCCCAGAACCCCGCCTGGTCGCCGTCGCTGCGGCGGCAGGCGAGCATGCGGTCGCTGCCGTCGACGATGAACGCCGCCGCCACGGTTACCTGCCTCATGGGTGCCTCCTCGTCCGGGTGCCTGCGGGTGGTCGCTCCGTCCCATTGTGGCACCTTGTCCCGCCGCCCGGCACGGCCGGGTGCGGTCGGGCGGCATGGCGGCGCGGTCCCGCTGGGACAGAAGTGCCCGGGTGCTGGGACAAAAGTGCCCGACCATTGGGACAAAAGTGTCCGGGTGGCGGGACAGGGGGGCGGTGGGTTTGCGCTACCCATTTACCCCTGTCAAAATGATGGCTCGATTACCGGGTGCTTTCAGATCCGTGATGGGAGGGGAGGGCCATGGCCGTCTACGTGCTCTCCGACGTCCATGGGCACCTGCGGGCGCTCGACGGCGCCCTCGCCCAGGCGTCGCCCGCCGACGACGACCGCGTCTACGTGCTCGGCGACATGGTCGACCGGGGGCCGGACCCCCTGGGCGTCATCCGCCTGCTCCGCGGGTTGCCCAACGCCACCGTGCTCGCCGGCAACCACGAGCAGCTCATGCTCTCCTGCGTGGGAAACCCCGACGACCGCGCCGCCTGGGACCTCTGGATGCGCAACGGCGGCACCACCACGGCGCAGGGCCTCATGGCCCTGGTGCCCGAGGCCTACGAGCACACGGTCTCGTGGGTGCGGCGCCTCCCGCTCTTCGACGTCGTGACGGCGGGCGGCCGACCGTGGGTGCTCGTGCACGCCGGCATCGTGGACCCCGCGCCCCCCGAGGGCGGAGTGTGGGACGAGCGCTCGCTCTTCTCCATGCTCCTGGACCAGCGCCCCGACGACCTGCTATGGGTGCGCTCGGGGTTCTGGGACCGCCCCACGGGGCTCGTGTCGGAGGAGGGCCCGTCCCCCGTGGTGGTGGCCGGCCACACGCCCTCCACCTACCTGCCCTACGTGACCGACGCCATGGACGGTCCCGTGGCCGACGACGACGGCCGCGGCGTCATGGTCTGGGTGGGCGGCGACAAGCTCGATGTCGACTGCGCGGCGGCGGGGGGCCACCCGGAGGGCCAGGTGGGGATCGTGCGCCTGGACGACGGGGCCACGTTCTACGAGCCGGTGCGGGAGGGCGAGTAGGGGAGGGCCCGGGGCCTGGCGCCCGGGGCCTAGCGCTTCTTGGGCGCCTTCCAGCGGCGGGGCTGCTTCACGGCCTTGGGGCGGTACGCCCGGGCGGCGTCGAGCACCTCGCCCACGGTGTAGGAGCCCGGAAACGCCGCCACGCGGATCTCGACCGCCGGGATGCCCTGGGCCAGGCGTGCGCGGACGTTGGCCGCGGGGTGGGGCGCCATGCGCCCCTGGAGGCCCTCCGGGTCCTTGAGGTCGATGGCCAGCGTGTGGCCCTGGCGCACCTGCCAGTCGTAGACGGCGGCGATGTCGTCCCAGGGTATGAGGCCGGGGGCCGCGGAGGAGGAGTTGTCGGTGATGCCGCGTTCGTCCACCTCGAGGGCCCAGCGGTGCTCGGGGAGCATGCGCATGAAGATGATGGCGCAGGCGGAGCCCACGACCACGCCCGTGGCGGAGGCCCACACGCGCCACGGCGCCTCCCCGTAGGAGCCCACCGACGTCACCAGGATGAACAACGACGCCACGGCCACCACGGCGCCGATGGCGATGAAGATGCGCTGACGGGTGGTGTCGGCGGCGATGCGGAACGGCTGGGGACCTTCGGTGCGAGCGGTCATGGGACCTCCAAGACGGCGGGCGCGCAGGCGCCGCGCGGCGGTGGCTTCCTGATGTCTTTCTGTTAAAGAAAGAGGAGAAGCCCGGCATTGGTTTTGGGCTGTGCCATGCTGCCTATAATGACAGGTGGGCGCGGTGCCGCGCCCGCCAAACCGTGATGAGTGGCCAAGATGCCCCAAGGAGGCAACATGAGCGATTTCGTTAAGGCAAGCCAGGTCTTCGTGGACAACCCCTCCAAGAGCCGCGAGGAGGTCCTCCAGCTCCTGTCCGAGCAGGCCGTGGCCCTGGGCATGGCCGAGGACGCCGCCACCGTGCGCGCCGCCTACGACGCCCGCGAGGACATGGGTGCCACCGGCATGCAGGACGGCTTCGCCATCCCCCACGCCAAGGCCGACGCCATCAAGGAGGCCGGCGTCATCGTCGTGAAGCTCCAGGAGCCCGTCGAGTGGCCGTCCTTCGACGACAAGCCCGTCGACGTGGTCATCTCCCTGCTCGTCCCCGACGGGGAGGCCGGCACCACCCACATCAAGCTCCTCTCCAACGTCGCCGTGATGCTCATGCGCGAGGAGTTCCGCGACGCCATGCGCGCCACCGACGACGCCGAGAAGATCGCCGCCATCATCAACGACGGCCTCGACGCCTAGCCGCGCCCCGATCGGCCCTGCCCCGGCGCCCCCTGCTGCCGCGATGCGGCCCGGGGCGCCTTTTTTGTGGGGAGCGGCCCTTGATGCGGGCGGACCCGCGCTTGGGGGCGTTCCGGCGGGCGAACCGTTCCAACACCACGGTCACCCAGCTGGAGATGAGCAACGGCTGCAGCACGAGGTTGATGTTGGCCGGCGTGAGGGCGATGGAGAAGAACTGGCCGAGGCCCTCCGGGTGCCCGAGGCGCGCCACGCTGGCAAACCCCTCGAAGAAGCACTGGTAGACCACGCAGAAGATGGTCAGCCATTGGATGATGTACTCGAAGATCTGGTACTCGTCGCCGCCCATGGACACCCAGCCGAAGCGGCCACGCAGGAGGCGCCGCACCTCGTACTGCACGATGGCGGTGGCAAACACCAGGAGGAAGATGGCGGTCATGAGCGTCCCCGCCGAGAACCGGCCGTCGTCGGTCACCAGGAGGCCCATGAGCGCGGCGGTGGGCCCGGGGACCCGGAGCAGCGCGGCGGCCCCCACCAGGAGCGCGGCCATCACCAGGGCGTTGCCCACCATGACGACGCAGAACTCCAGCACCACGTGGAAGATGCGCCAGCGCACCTTGGGGTCGTCGCCCTGGTACATGATGCGCCCGCAGGCGTAGAGGGTCACAAGCACGATGAGTGCGCGCGCGATGACGGTCACGGGGCTCCCTTCCCACGCATCCTGTCCGGGGCACGGCGCCCCGGGGTGCTCTTACCCATCGGGCGAGGGTGAGGGGCCCTGGGTGCCTTGTGAGACAATGGCCGGTGTCCGATGAGCGCCGACCGCGAGAGGGGGACCCGAATGGGCAGATGCCGCTGGCACAGGCTGGGGAGGAGCTGGCCCGTGGAGGTCCCCGCCGAGGGGCTGCTCCACGGGGCCGTGTCGCTCGAGCGCGGCGCGTCCGGCTGGGTGCGTCCGCTGCGGTTCTTCCCCTCCCAGCTCAGGGCCCTGGGGAGCTGCGCCGCGTGGCACCCGTCGCTCTACCGGGCCCAGGCGCGCACCACCTCCGGGATCGTGGTCGAGTTCGAGACCGACGCCTCCGAGTGCGCCCTCCAGATAGACGTGGACCCCGAGCCCCGCACCACCGCGGCCCAGGTGGAGCTCGCCGTCGGAGGCCCTGCGGACGACCCGTTCGACGGCGTCTCGGCCACGGTCGACGGCCGGCCCGTGGCGCCGTGCATGCCCCCGGAGGGCCCCGTGGAGCTCGTGGTGGACCTCGCCGGCGAGGACGGGGACCCCACGCTGCCGGGGTTCGACCCGCGCCGCCACGTGCGCATCTACCTGCCGGCCCTGAGGGGCTGCACCGTGGGCACGGTGCTCTGCGACGGCACGTACGTGGACCCGGTGCCGCCCCGGCCCACCCTCCTCGTGCTGGGCGACTCCATCTCCCAGGGGTTCCTCGCCGGCGACCCGGCCGGCACCTGGCCGGCGCTCGTGGCGGCCGACAAGGGCCTCGACCTCGTGAACCAGGGCGTGGGCGGTCTCGTGTTCCAGCCCACGGCCCTCATGGGACTCGGGGCCCTCGAGGCCCCGGACACGGTGTGGGTGGCCCTCGGCCCCAACTACCGCTTCGAGGGGTGGTCCGGCACCGTCGTGGCCCGCGAGGTCGCCGCCTACATCGACACCGTATGCTCCCTCTGGCCCGAGGCCCGCCTCTTCTGCGCCACGCCGACGCCTCACGACGAGGACGCCTACCCCACGGCCCGCGGCGCCGCCTACGGCACGGTCCCAGGACTCATCGCCGACGCCTGCGCCCGCCACCCTGAGGTGACCCTCGTGGACGGCCTCGAGCTCCTTGAGGACCGCGCCCGCTACTTCGCTGACGCCGACCACCCCTCGGCCCGCGGCGCCCGGCTCATGGCCCTGCGCATCGGCCGCGTCATGGCCGGCGAGCCGCCCATCGACACCATGGCGGCCAAGAAGGCCCGCCGCGCCGCCCGGGAGGCCATCGCCGCCCGGGAGGGCGCCGAGCCCTGCGACCTGCCGCCGGAGGACACCGAGCCCATCGACCTCGCCGCCCTGGCGCCGGCCGTGCCCTGCCACCTGGAGCCGCTGGCCCCGGCGTCGGTGGGGGAGGGCGCCCCGGCCCGCGCCGACGCCGCGCCCGCACCGGCGCCCGACGCCGCCGCACCCGCCCTCGGGCGCGCCCTGGAGGACCGCTTCAACGCCCTCTGCGGGTCGCTGCCCGGCCTCGACGCCGAGGGCCGCGCCGCGGGGCAGGCCTACCTCGCCGGGACGCACGCCCTCTACCACGGGGCCCCGCTCAGCTGGGCCTTCACGCCCAAGCTGTTCACCGTCGAGGGCGAGCGCCTGCTCGCCGACGCCGCCGAGACCATGTACCGCATCATGGCCAAGACGCTCCGGGCCTACCGCTGCGACCCGGCGGTGCGCGCCGCCTTCGGGCTGCCCGCCGACGTCGAGCGCCTCTGCCTCATCGAGGACCACTTCCCCTGCCCGGTCCCCGTGGCCCGCGTGGACGTGTTCCTGAACGAGGACACCGGGGAGTACTGGTTCTGCGAGCTCAACTGCGACGGCTCGGCGGGCATGACGGCCACCGACGAGGTCTCCCGCGCCGTGGCTCTGAGCCCCACGTTCGCCGCGCTCGAGGGGGAGCGCCCCGGCCTCGACCCCTACTCGGTGGTGGACGCCTGCGCCCGTGAGGTCCTGGACTGCTACGGCGCCTGGGACCTGGCCGGGACCGGGCCCTTCCCGGCGGGGCGGCCCAGCCTCGCCGTCGTCGACTACCTGGAGTCGCTCTCCCGCGACGAGGCTGAGGACTTCGTGGCCCGCTTCGCCGCCATGGGCGTGGACGCCCGCATCACCGACATCCGCGACCTCTCCGTCGACGAGGTGGGCGGCCGGTGGCGCCTCATGGACGGCCGCGGCCCCATAGACTGCGTGTGGCGTCGCGTGGTGGTCTCGGAGATGATGGGGAAGCCCTGCGAAGGGGCCGACGCCCTGGTCCTCGCCGCCGAGGAGAACCTGGCCTGCGTGGTGGGCGGCTTCTCCACCTGGCCCTGCGCCACCAAGAACGTGTTCGCCTTCTTCCACGGCCCGCAGGCGGCCTCGGTGCTGGACGCCGGGGAGCTCGAGTTCGTGCGGGCCCACGTGCCGTTCACCAAGGTGCTCGCCCCGGGAGACGACCTCGCCCCCTACCTCGACCGGGAGGCCTGGATCGTCAAGCCCGCCGACGGCTACAACGCCGACTCCGTCGTGGCCGGCCGCGACGTGGACGACGGGCGCTGGCTCGAGGTCCTCGGGCGGGGCCGCGAGACCGGCGCCGTCGTGCAGGCCTACGCGCCGCAGTACGTGTGCCCCGTGGTCGTGGGCGGCTGCGCGCCGGAGGACGTCACCCAGCTCTCGGGCGTCGTGGATGCCTCCTGTATGGAGGGCCTCTACCTCTTCGGCGGACGCTTCTCGGGCGTCTTCACCCGCTGCGGCGTGGGCGCCACCATCGGCGAGTGGACGAGCCGCCTCAACATGGGCTGCTTCGTGGACCGCGGGGGCCGGCCGTGAGGCCCGGCAGCCGGCAGGGCGCCCTCAACCCCCTGGCGCCCGGCCTCGCCCGGGGGCTCTCCCCCGAGGCGCGGGCCCAGGTGGCCGAGAACGCCGCCCGGGGTGCCTGCAGCCCCTGGGCCACGCCCGACTCCGCTGCGCTCCGCCGTGCGGACGAGCCCCGGGACGTGGCCACGGCCCTCCGCCCCGCCTTCATGCGCGACGTCGAGAAGGTCATGCACCTGCCGGCCTACAACCGCCTCGCCGGCAAGACCCAGGTGTTCAGCTTCCTCGCCGACGAGGACCTCTCGCGCCGCGGCCTCCACGTGCAGCTCGTGAGCCGCGTGGCCCGCGACATCGGCCGGGCCCTCGGCCTCAACTGCGACCTCATCGAGGCCGTGGCCCTCGGCCACGACATCGGCCACACGCCGTTCGGCCACGCCGGCGAGCGCTTCCTGGACGCCATCCTGCGCCGTCGCGACGGGCGGCGGTTCTTCCACAACGTGCACTCCGTGCGCGTGCTCGACACCCTCTACGGGCGCAACCTCTGCCTCCAGACCCTGGACGGCATCCTCTGCCACAACGGCGAGTGCGAGCTCCAGCGCTTCACCGTCTCGGGCCTCTCCTCCTTCGAGGGGTTCGACGCAGCCGTGGCCGCCTGCGCCACGGAGGGCGAGGGAGCCGTGGGGCACCTCAGGCCTATGACGCTCGAGGGCTGCGTCGTGCGCGTGGCCGACATCGTGGCCTACGTGGGCAAGGACCGTCAGGACGCCATCCGCGCCGGTCACGTGGGGGAGGGCTCCTTCGCCGACGGCCTCGGCGGCGCCTACAACAGCTGGGCCCTCGACGCCTTCATCTCGGACATCGTGGAGTCGAGCCTGGGCCAGGACGCCATAGTGATGAGCGACGAGGGGTTCGCCGAGCTCAAGCGCGCCAAGCGGGAGAACTTCGAGCGCATCTACCACTCCACCGAGATAAACGGGGCCACGAGCCACGCCGTGGAGGGGCTGTTCGAGCTCGTGTTCGACGCCGCCCTCGACGACCTCCGGGCCGGTCGGGCCGAGGCGCCGGTCTTCGCCCACCATGTGGCGCCCCTGGAGGCCGACCTGGCCCACTACGACCGCACCTACGACTGGGAGGCCGACCCGGTGCAGACGGCGGCCGACTACATCGCCTCGATGACCGACGACTACTTCATGGCCCTCGCCGAGCGCCTGGACCCCACCGCCGCCAAGGTCTTCCCCCAGCACAACTATTTCGACGCCCTGGCCTGAGGCCTGCGGCGCCCCAGCGCCCGCGCCCACCCCAGTGCACATCAGTCCGTGCCCCGCGCCTGTGCCTGATTTTCAGCTACCATTGCCCGAACAACCGCGAACATCCTCACGTTAGGGGAGACCAATGCACCCTGAGACCAGCCAGTCCCCGCGGGCCGGCCGCGCCCTCACGCCGCGCGCCCTCGTCATCGGGTCGGTGGGCAGCGCCGTGCTCACGGCGAGCTCCATGTTCATCGCCCTCAAGATGGGGGCCCTGCCCTGGCCCATCGTCTTCGCGGCCCTGGCCTCGGTGGTGACCCTGAGGGCCCTCGGCAGCCGGGACCTCCACGAGGCCAACGTGTGCCACGCGGCCATGAGTGCCGGCGCCATGGTGGCCGGCGGCCTCGCCTTCACGCTGCCCGGTCTCTGGATGCTGGGCCCCCAGTACCAGGTGACGTTCCCCCAGGTGCTGCTCTGCGCCCTGTCGGGCACGGCCCTCGGCCTCGTGGCCTCGGCGGTGCTCCAGCCCTACTTCATCCGGGAGCGGCGTCTGGCCTACCCCGTGGGTCTCTCGGCGGCGGACACCCTCAGGGCCTGCGACGGCTCCCAGGGCAAGGACGCCCCGGTGCTCTTCGGGTCCATGGGCCTCGCCGCCCTCTACGCCTTCGTCCGCGACAACCTTGGTGCCCTGCCCTCGGTCCTGGGCTTCGGCGGCGTCATCCCCGGCGTCACCCTGGGCGTGTACAACTCGCCGATGATGGCGGCCATGGGCTTCGTGGTGGGCGTCGTGCCCGCCCTCGTGTGGTTCGCCGGCGCCGTCCTGGGCACCGTCGTGGTGGCCTGGGCCCTTCCCGCCCTCGGCGTCATCGCCGCCGCGGACGCGCCGTCCATCCAGACGAGCCTCGGCCTCGGTCTCATGCTCGGCGTGGGCGGCGGGGCCGTGGTCTCGGGGCTCGTGCCCGTCGTCAAGGCGCGCCTCGCGGGTGGCGCCGGCGCCGCGCCGCGCCCCGACGCCGCCGAGGAGCGCCGCCGCCTCTCCGTGCCCCGCTCCGCCGTGGCGCTCGCCATGGCCGTGGTGGCCGTCGTCGCCTGCGTGGGCCTCGGCCTCGGGCCGCTGCCGTCGGTCGTCGTCATCCTCGGCGCGTGGTTCTCGGTGTACCTCTCCGCGTGGCTCACGGGAACCATGGGCATCAACCCCATGGAGATCTTCGGCGTGCTCGTGCTGCTGCTCGTGCGCATCGCCTTCGCGGGCCTCTCCATGGAGACGCTGTTCCTCGGCGCGGCCGTGGTGGCCGTGGCCTGCGGCATCGTGGGCGACGTCATGAACGACCTCAAGGCCGGCGACGCCCTGGACACCGACCCGCGCGACCAGTTCGCCGGCATGGTGGTGGGCGGCCTCGTGGGCGCCGTGGTCGCCTCGCTCATGCTCATGGCTCTGGCCGGCGCCTACGGGCCCGAGGCCTTCGGCCCCGAGGCCACCGGCGCCGACACCTTCGTGGCCGCCCAGGCCTCCGTCGTGGCGACCATGGCGGGCGGCATCCCCCACGTGGGCGTGTTCTTCGGCGCCTTGGCGGCCGGCTTCGTCATGGCCCTGCTCAAGCTGCCGGTCATGACGCTCGGCCTGGGCGTGTACCTGCCGTTCCACATGAGCGCGTCGGCGGGCCTCGGCGCCCTCGTGCGCATCGTCGTGGAGCACCGCCACAGGGATGACGACCCCGAGGCCAAGGCGGCCCGGGAGGCGCGCTGGCAGGCGGCGGCGTCGGGCCTTCTCGGCGGCGAGTCGCTCGTGGGCGTGGTGACGGCCTTCGTGGCCGTGGCCCTCATGCTCGCGGGCTGACGGCCGGCCGGGACACGCACGGCTGGGGCGCGGAGGGCGCCCGGGACCCGTCTCAGACGGCGGTCCCGGGCGCCCTGTCCGTCTGCGCCCGCGTGCTGTACCCGGGCCGGACCCTCAGCGGCCCAGGGCCCTCCGCCGGGCGTCGGCCGCGGCCACGAAGGCCGAGAAGAGCTCGGGCTGCGTGCCCATGATCTCGGGGTGCCACTGCACGCCCATGAAGAACGTGCGGTCCGTGAAGTCGATGGCCTCGGGCGTGCCGTCGAGGGCGCGCGCCACCACGTGGCCGCCCTGGGGCACCTCCGAGATGGCCAGGTGGTGGATGGAGTTCACCCGGGTCTCCAGGCAGCCGAGGATGCGGGCGAGCTCGCTGTTGGGCTCCACCAGCACGTCGTGGCTCGGCGTGTCGAAGGGCTCGGGCTGCAGGTGGCTGCCGATGTGCGCGGCCATGGACCAGGCCTGCTCGCTCACGTCGCGCACGAGCCTCCCGCCCATGGCCACGTTCATGACCTGGAGGCCGCGGCAGACGCCCAGGCACGGCACGTCCCGGTCCCAGCAGGCGTGCACGAGGGCGCCCTCGAAGGCGTCGCGCACGGGCATGGTCTCGCCGAGGGGGTGGTGGGTGGAGTCGTCGTAGGCGCGCCCGCCGAAGCTCGCGCCGTCGATGTCGCAGCCGCCGGTGAACACGATGCCGTCGAAGCGCTCGGCCACCTCGTCGGCGCAGGCGTCGGCGCCCTCGTGGGCGGGCAGGCCCACGGGGAGGCCGCCGGCCTCGTAGACGCGGTCCGCGTAGTCCTTGAAGATGATGAGGTACTCGCCCGTCTCGTCGGGCCTGCCGCAGATGCCGATGAGGGGGCGGCGGCAGGTCCCCGCCGTGTAGTCCATGGTCCCTCCGTCGAGTTCGTGGGTTTGGGCCAGTATGGCGAACATTAGTTTCCAAGACCTTACAATACCTGCCATGGACACTCTATTCTCCCAGCGGGAGCGCGAGGCCAAGGCGCGGTTCGCACCTCTCGCCGCCCGCATGCGACCCCACACCCTCGAGGAGTTCGTCGGCCAACCCCAGGCGGTGGGCCCCGGCTCGTGGCTGCGCCGCGCCATCGAGCACGACGTGCTCTCCTCCGTGATCCTCTACGGCCCCGCCGGCACGGGCAAGACCACCCTGGCCCGCATCGTGGCCAACGTCACCCGGGCGGAGTTCGTGGAGGTGTCGGCCATCACCGGCACCGTCAAGGACCTCCGCCGCGAGGTGGACGCCGCCGAGCACCGCCTGCTCTCCGACGGCCGGCGCACGATCCTGTTCGTGGACGAGATCCACCGGTTCAACCGTAGCCAGCAGGACGCCCTGCTCCACGCCGTGGAGGACCGCGTGGTGGTGCTTGTGGGCGCGACCACCGAGAACCCCTACTTCGAGGTCAACTCGGCCCTGCTGTCCCGCAGCCGCGTGGTGGAGCTCACGGCCCTGGACGACGGCGCCGTGGGGGAGCTCGTGGACCGCGCCCTGGCCAGCGACCGGGGCCTCCGTGGCTGCTTCGCCCTCGACGACGAGGCCCGCGCCGCCGTGGTGTCGCTCGCCGGCGGCGACGGCCGGGCCGCGCTCACCACGCTGGAGCTGGCGGCCCAGCTCGCGAGCCCCGACGGCACGGTGCCGGCGTCCGTCCCGGAGGAGGGCCCCTACGCCATCACGGTCGCCGAGGTCGAGGAGGCCAACCCCCGCCGCGGCCTGCCCTACGACAAGGGCGGCGACATGCACTACGATGTGGTCTCGGCCTTCATCAAGTCCATGCGGGGCTCCGACCCCGACGCCGCCCTCTACTGGCTCGCCCGCATGATCGACGGGGGAGAGGACCCGCGCTTCATCGCCCGCCGCATCCTCATCTGCGCGTCCGAGGACGTGGGCAACGCCGACCCCCAGGCCGTCCTCGTGGCCGAGGCCGCCTTCAAGGCCGCGGAGGTCATCGGCTACCCGGAGTGCCGCATCAACCTGGCCCAGGCGGCCACGTACCTCGCCCTCGCGCCCAAGTCCAACGCCTGCGAGGCCGGTATAGACGCCGCCCTCTCCGAGGTGCGCCGCGGACCGCGCCGCGAGGTGCCCAACCACCTGCGCGACCGCCACCGCCCCGGGTCCGACTCCTACGGGCCCTACCTCTACCCCCATGCCTTCCCGGCCGGCTGGGTCCCCCAGCGCTACCTGCCCGAGGGCCTCTCCGCGGGTGCGTTCTGGCACCCGTCGGAGCGGGGGTGGGAGGCCTGGCGCCGCGAGGCCGTGGCCCGCGACCGCGGCGGTGGGCCTGCGCCCTCAGATGGGTAGAATGCAAACCATCGGAGCGAACGGGCCCCGGCCGAGGCCGGCGCCCTGAGAAAGGGAACGCCATGAACATCTGGATTATCGTCGCGCTCGTCGTGCTCATCGCCGCCTTCGTGTGGGTGGGCGTCGAGATCGCCCTCACCCTGCGCAAGGTCCGCGGCAAGGTCGACGGCCTCGTGGACAAGGTCGACGGCACGGTCGACGGGCTCCAGGGCACCATCAAGAACGTCGACAAGGCCGTCGCCGACCTCAACCCCGCCATCCAGGAGGTCAAGCCCCTCCTCGGCAAGGTGGAGACCACGGTGGACGCCCTCTCCCTCGACCTCCTTCAGGTGAACACCATCCTGTCCGACGTGGGGACCGTCACCGGGGCCGCCTCCGACGCCACCACCGCCGTGAGCGGCGTCGTCGACAAGGCCGCCGCCGTCGCGGGACGCGCCGTCAACAAGATCACCGGCAAGGGCGGCGAGCAGGGGGCCCAGCCGCTGCCCGAGGCCGAGGCTGCGGCCATCGACGCCGCGGCTCCCGAGGTAGAGACCGTCTCCGACGACAGCGGGTACTTCACCTATCCCGCCAGCGCCCCCACCGACAGCGACAACGAGTAGGAGAGGCCCCATGGATAGCAAGATCGTCGAGCTCAAGACCCCCGCATCGGCGGAGTTCGCCCGCTCGGTGCGCATGCTGGCAGCCAACCTGGCCGTGGTCTGCGGCCTGTCCATCGACGACGTCGAGGACGTGCGCATGGCCGCCGAGGAGGGCTTCGTCTACGCCTGCGCCACCGAGCAGGACTTCTGCGACATCCTCTTCGCCATCGACGAGGCCCAGATCCGGATGAGCTTCTCCCTGGGCCCCTGCCGCGACGTGGAGGACGCCTATGAGGAGGGCTCGTTCGACTACGCCCAGCTCATCCTCGGCTCGGTCACCGACGAGTACTCCATCGACGACGGCCACACGCGCCTCACGGTCCTCAAGAAGATGGGAGGGGCCGAGTGAGCGAGTCCAGGCCCCAGGTCTCCCGGACCTCCGGCATCCACGCCCGCCGCATGTCCGCCGGTGCCGGCAGAGGCAAGCTGGCGTGGGACAAGGAGCGCACGCGGGAGCTCTTCGCCCTGTACAAGGACGAGGGCGACGAGGACGCCCGCGAGCAGCTCATCGTGAGCCACCTCAACCTCGTGCGCTTCCTCGCCTCCAAGTTCAAGAACCGCGGCGAGTCGCTCGACGACCTCATCCAGGTGGGCACGATCGGCCTCATCAAGGCCATCGACCGTTTCGAGCCGGAGCGCGGCCTGGAGTTCACCACCTACGCCACGCCCACCATCATGGGCGAGATCAAGCGTCACTTCCGCGACAAGGGCTGGTCCGTGCGCGTGCCCAGACGCCTGCAGGAGCTCTCGGCCAAGGTCAACCAGGCCACCGACGAGCTCACGAAGGATCTCCAGCGCTCGCCCTCCGTGGACGAGATCGCGGCCTCCCTCGGCGTCACCGTCGACGAGGTCCTCGAGGCCATGGAGTCCTCGAGCGCCTACAGCTCCGTGCCCCTCGAGGGCGGCGGCTCCGGCGACCAGGACGCCCCCTCGGTCATCGACCACTACGCCACCGAGGACCAGGACCTTCTTGCCTCCGACGACCGCATGGTCATCGAGGACACCATCGGCTCCTTCTCGCCGCGCGAGCAGGAGGTCCTCAAGATGCGCTTCCAGGACGGCCTCACCCAGGTGGAGATCGCCAAGCGCCTCGGCGTGAGCCAGGTACAGGTCTCGCGCTTCCTGCGCCGCACCCTCAAGAAGGTCCAGGACCGCATCGACCCCGAGGGGCTGATGGGGTAGCATGGCCGGCCAACCGTCAGTACAGCAGCCGACGGGGGTCCCCGCGTCCGACCGCCTGCGCATGGTGCGCGTGTGGACGGTCGTGGGGTTCGTCCTCGTCTTCATCTTCGTGGTCTGGGCCCTGGGCTTCCTGGCCCCCGCCATCGAGTTCCTCGCCGTGGGCATCATCGTGGGCTTCATCTGCAGCCCGCTCGTCAACTGGCTCGAGAACCACGGCGTGGGGCGCGCCCTCGGAGCCATCATGGCCCTCGTGTGCGTGCTCGGCGTGGCCGCCGCTGTGGTGGCGGTGCTGGGCCCCGCGTTCACCGAGCAGCTCACGTCGCTCCTCGAGCGCATCCCCGGCTACCTCCGCGAGACCCAGGACTGGCTGCGCTCGCTCTTCGAGCGCTACGGCAACGCGGACACCGCGGACCTCCAGCAGAACATGACCGGCGTGGTGGACGCCCTGTCCACCATGGGGTCCAGGTTCGCCACCGACCTCGCGAGCCAGCTCTCCAGCGGCCTGCTGCCCAACCTCATGAACATCGTCAACGTGTTCTTCATGTTCTTCCTGGGCCTCGTCATGGCCTACTGGCTCGCGCGCGACTACCCCAGGATCGTGCGGGAGTTCGCCGTCATCGCCGGCCCCGCCCACCGCGACGACCTCACGCTGCTCCTGGCCGTCGCCAGCCGCTCCATGGGCGGCTACATGCGCGGCATCGTCATCACGTCCATCGTGGGCGGCTCGCTGGCGTTCCTCGGCTTCACGGTCGTGGGCCAGCCCTACGCCCCGCTCATGGGCATCCTCACGGGGCTGCTCCACTTCGTGCCCGTCGTGGGCCCCTGGATCAGCGCGGCCATCGCCACGGTGACGGCCCTGTTCGTGAGCCCGGTGTGCGCCTTCTGGACCCTCGTGGTGGCCATGGTGGCCGAGAACGTCACCGACAACGTCGTGAGCCCCGTCGTCATGCGCTCCGCCGTCCAGGTGCACCCCGCCCTGTCGCTCCTCGCCATCGTGGTGGGCTCGAGCCTCGGCGGCGCCGTGGGCATGGCCATCTCCATCCCGGTGAGCGCCGCCATCAAGGGCGTGTTCATCTACTACTTCGAGACCCGCACGGGCCGCCAACTCGTGTCCCGCGACGGCGCGCTCTTTCAGGGCACGCCCTACCGCCACGCCGACGGCAGCCCGGCGCCCTCCTGCGACGCCCTCGACGACGACCACTTCTTCGCCACGAGCCGCCTCGTGCCCGAGCCGCCGGAGACCGACGTCACGGCCGAGGCCGACCCTGCGCCCAGGCCCGACGTCACCGAGGTCATCCGGCGCCACGCCGCGGAGGCCGCCTCCATCCTCGAGCGCGGCCACGACCGCGCGTCGGGGCAGCGCGGCGGCGACGCCCAAGACGACGACCGGGACCGGGACAAGCGGTAGAATGCCCCCTGTATGCGACCAGCCTGCAAAGGAGAAGCCCCGTGGCTGAACTTGACTACCCGACCATGACCACCGCAGAGATCCGCTCCTCGTTCCTCGACTTCTTCGAGGCCCACGGCTGCAAGCGGTTCCCGTCCTCCTCGCTGGTCCCCGACGACCCGTCGCTGCTCCTCGCCAACGCCGGCATGAACCAGTTCAAGCAGTACTACCTGGGCACCAAGACCCTCAAGGACGCCATCGGCGCCACCTCGTGCCAGAAGTGCCTGCGCACCAACGACATCGACGCCATCGGCCTCGACGGGCGTCACCTCTCGTTCTTCGAGATGCTTGGCAACTTCGCCTTCGGCGGTTACTCCAAGCGCCAGGCCTGCGAGTGGGCGTTCGACTTCATCGTCAACCACCTGCACCTCCCGCTCGACCGCCTTTACTTCACCGTCTTCACCGACGACGACGACTGCGCGGCCATCTGGGAGTCCCTGGGCGTGGACCCGGGCCACATCTCGCGCTTGGGCGAGGATGACAACTTCTGGGCCGCCGGCCCCACCGGCCCCTGCGGCCCCTGCTCCGAGATCTACTTCGACCAGGGCGAGGAGCACGGCTGCGGCAGCCCCGACTGCGCCCCGGGCTGCGACTGCGACCGCTTCCTCGAGTTCTGGAACCTCGTGTTCACCCAGTACGACCGCCAGGAGGACGGCACGCTGGCAGACCTCCCGCACCAGAACGTCGACACCGGCATGGGCCTCGAGCGCATGGCCGCCATCATGCAGCACAAGTCGTCCAACTACGACGGCGACATCCTCTGGAGCCTCATCGAGCTCGGCGAGCGCCTCTCCGGCGCCACCTACGGGCAGGAGTTCTCCAAGGACGTCTCGCTGCGCATCATCGCCGACCACTCCCGTGCCGTCACGTTCATGATCGGCGACGGCATCCTGCCCTCCAACGAGGGCCGCGGCTACGTGCTGCGCCGCCTGCTCCGCCGCGCCGTCTTCCACGGTCGCCTGCTGGGCATCGAGGACGCCTTCCTCTGCGACTACGTGGCCGAGGTGACGCGCCTCATGGGTGACACCTACCCCGAGCTCGTGGAGAACGCCGCCCTCATCGAGGGGACCGTCCGCGCCGAGGAGGCCCGCTTCTCCTCCGTCATCGAGACCGGCCGCCTCTACCTTGAGGGGGAGCTCGAGAGGCTCGCGGAGGGGGAGACCCTCTCCGGCCACGTGGCCTTCACCCTGCACGACACCTACGGCTTCCCCGTGGACCTCACCCGCGAGATCGCCCTCGGCGCCGGCCACGACATCGACCAGGGGGCCTTCGACGCCGACATGGAGGCCCAGCGCTCCCGCGCCCGCGCCGCCGGCGCCACCGACTCCGACGCATGGAGCCAGGTGGACGTCTGGACGGCCCTGTCCGACTCCGTGGACGCCACGGAGTTCCACGGCTACGAGGGGGGCGAGCTCCGAGGCTGCACCGTGCTGTCCATCGTGCGCGACGGCGAGAGCGTCATGCGCGCCGAGACCGGCGACGACGTGGAGGTCGTGCTCGACCGCACCCCGTTCTACGCCGAGATGGGCGGCGAGGTGGGCGACACCGGCGAGCTCTCCGGCATCGAGTTCCGCATGGATGTGGACGACACCGTCTCCCACGACGGCCTCACGGCCCACGTGGGCCGCGTCAAGGGCGGCTTCGTGCGCGTGGGCGACATTGTGACCGCCGAGGTCGACGAGCGCCGCCGCGAGCTCATCCGCCGCAACCACACGGCCACCCACCTGCTGGACGCCGCGCTCAAGCGTGTCCTGGGCGACCACGTGCACCAGGCCGGCTCCCTCGTGGCCCCCGACCGCCTGAGGTTCGACTTCACCCACTTCGAGGCCCTGACCCAGGCGCAGGTCCATAGCATCGAGGAGCTCGTCAACGAGCAGATCTTCCTCGCCCTGCCGGTGACCACCGAGCTCATGTCCATCGAGGACGCCAAGGCCTCCGGCGCCGTGGCGCTCTTCGGCGAGAAGTACGGCGACGAGGTGCGCGTGGTGCGTGCCGGCGAGGGCCCCGAGCCCTTCTCCGCGGAGCTCTGCGGCGGCCTCCACGCCTCCAACACCGCCGAGCTCGGCATCTTCAAGATCGTGTCCGAGGGCTCCGTGGGCAGCGCCGCCCGTCGCATCGAGGCCGTGACCTCGCTCGGCGCCCTGGACTTCCTCAACGGCCGCCTCGACGCCCTCGACGCCGCGGCCGCCTCCCTCAAGAGCCGCCCCGCCTCCGTGGCCGGCGCCGTGGACGACATGTTGGCCCGCGAGCGCGACCTCAAGGCCAAGCTCAAGCGCGCGCTCTCCGGCGCTGGCGCCAACGCCGCCGTGGACGCCCTGGCCGGCGCCATCCAGTGCGACGGCTACAAGGCCGTGGTGACGCGCCTGGACGGCCGCGACGCGCGCGACCTCCGCGGCGTCTGGGACACCCTGCGCGAGCAGGCCAAGGGCCCTGTGGCGTGCTTCCTCGTCTCCCAGTCCGACGAGGGCAAGACGTCGCTTCTGGCCGCCGGCACCAAGGAGGCCGTCGAGGCCGGCTTCGACGCCGGCGCCGTCGTGAAGGCGGTCACCGGTGCCTTCGGCGGCCGCGGCGGCGGCAAGCCCGCCATGGCCCAGGGCGGGCTGCCCGGCCCCGCGGTCATCGCCGACGCCCTCGACGCCGTGCGCGAGCGTCTGGGCCAGGGGAAGTAGCCGGTGCGGTACCTTGCCCTGGACATAGGGGAGCGCCGCATCGGTGTGGCGGCGTCCGATGTCTCGGGCGCCGTCGCCTTCCCGGTGTGCGTGCTCCCCGCTGACGAGGTGCTCTCGGGCGCCCGGACGTTCCGTCGCGTCCTGGAGGACCACGAGCCCGACGTCCTCGTGTGCGGCAGGCCCAGGACCATGGCCGGTGACGACGGCCCCCAGGCCGAGCGGGTCATGGCGCAGGCGCGCGACATCGCCCGTGCCTGCGGTCTTCCTCTGGAATTCGCGGACGAGCGTCTCTCCAGCACCGAGGCTAAACGTATCCTGAGGGCCCAGGGCATGGACGAGCGCTCCATGCGGGGCAAGGTAGACATGGTCGCGGCGTCGCTCTTCCTCCAGGCGTTCCTCGACGCCCGACCCCACGAGAGTTAGGAACCCATGGCAGACCCCAGGAACCCCCGCGGCGGCGCCGGCGCGGGGCAGGGACGTCCCGACCGCACGCCCCGTCACAGCCGTCAGCAGGGACGTCGTGCCGCGGAGGCCCCGTGCGCCCCGCTGGCCCGTCATGCCGCCTCTCAGCGCGCCCAGGCCCCGGACCGCGCCGCCCCCCCGCGTCGCGGGGCCTCCCGTGCCACCGCCCAGCGCGTGGCCTCCGGCGCCACCACGCGCCGGGTCTCCGAGCGCACCCAGGCCCAGACCCGCAGTCGCGGCGCCGTGCGCCACCCCGGGTCCGGCGGCCCCGCCGCCCCCTCGCGCCTCCCCCTGGTCGTGGCCGCCGTCGCGGCGGTCGCCGCCGTCGTGGTCGCCTGTCTCGTGGTCTCACGCTGCGCCGCGTCCCCGTCCGACGCCCCCTCCCAGGAGCCCGCGTCCGGCGAGGTGGAGATCCAGGTGGCCGAGGGCGCCGGCACCGACGCCATCGCGCAGTCGCTCGTGGACGCCGGCCTCGTCAAGGACTCCGCCACGTTTACCAAGGCCGTCATGGCCCAGGGGGCGGGGCAGTCGCTCAAGCCCGGTACCTACCGCTTCGCTGCGGGCATCCCGGTCACCCAGATCGTGGAGCAGCTCGTGGAGGGCCCCAACACCACGTCCAACCGCGTCACCGTGCCGGAGGGCCTCACCGTGGCCAAGACGGCCGCCTACGTGCAGGACGCCCTCGGCATCCCGGCCGACGACTTCGTGGCCCAGGCGAAGGCCTCCAACTACTCCTCCGACTACCCGTTCCTCTCCGAGGCCGCCGACGACTCCCTCGAGGGCTTCCTCTGGGCCTCCACCTACGACTTCTCCGGCAAGGAGGTCTCGGCCGACGCCGTGATCCGCGCCATGCTCGACCGTTACGTCACGGCCACCGCGTCTCTGGACTGGCAGTCCGGTGAGGCCGCCCTCAAGGGCGCCTACGGCGTGGACTTCGACGACTACGACGTGCTCATCCTCGCCTCCGTCATCGAGCGCGAGGCCGTGACAGAGCAGGACCGCCCGCTCGTCTCGTCCGTCTTCTACAACCGCATGCGCGACGGCATGCCGCTGCAGTCCGACGCCACCATGGGCTATGTGACCGGCGGCGAGGTGACGGCCGACGACCTCAAGAAGGAGTCGCCGTACAACACCTACCTCAACAAGGGTCTGCCCCCCACGCCCATCTGCACGCCCTCCATCGAGTGCGTCCAGGCGGCGCTGAACCCGCAGTCCACCGACTACCTGTACTTCCTCATCATCGAGAACGGCACCTACTCCAACCACACGTTCTCGCGCACCTACGACGAGCACATGGCCGCCATCGAGCAGGCCAGGCAGGACCAGGCGCCATGAGCGCCGAGCGCGGGGGCACGCCCCTGACCCGCCCGTGGGCCCGCTACCACGCGGTCCCCGACATCCCCGTGGGGCGCCTCGTGGACGAGGGCGTGCGGCTCGTGCTGCTCGACCGCGACAACACCTGCGTCCCCGGCGACGCAGAGCACCCGCCCGCCGAGGTGGCGGCATGGTTCGACCGCGCTCGAGCGGCCGGCCTCGCCCTCTGCCTCGTCTCCAACAACTTCCACGGCACCCGGGTGGCCGCGAGCGCCGCCGAGCTGGGTGTGCCCAAGGTGGACCACGCCATGAAGCCGGCGCCCTTCGCCCTCTGGGCCGCGTGCGGGACCATGGGCGTGCCCGTGGAGCAGACGGTGCTCGTGGGCGACCAGGTGTTCACCGACGTCATGGCCGCCAACCTGGCCGGCGTGCGCCCCATCCTCGTTGACCCGCAGTCCACCGAGGAGCTCTGGTACACCCGCGTCTTCCGCCTGTTCGAGCGGGCCGCCTCGGGCGACCCCGCCTACCGCCCCTGACGCGGCCGTGGCAGCCTTCCTCGCCCTGGCCGCCTGGGCCTCCGTCGCGGACGCCCGCGAGCGCAGGCTGCCCAACGCCCTCCTGGCCGCCATGGCGGCCGTCGCCCTGGCCTTCCAGATGGCCCGGGCCCTCTCCCTGCCGCTCTCCCCGGGGCTCCCGTGGCTCGCCGCCCTCGCCGGCAACCTTCCTGCCCCCGGCCCCCTGCTCGTGGGTGCCGTCGCCGTGACGGCCGCCGCCGCTGCGGCCGAGCTCTGCGCCCGGCGCCTCGGCCGGGGTGCGGTCGGCATGGGCGACGTCAAGCTCCTCGGCTGCTGGGCCGCGCTCCTCGGCTGGGGGCCGGCCGTGGCCGCCATGGCCGCCGGGCTCTGCCTCGGCGCGGCCGTTGCCGCCCTGCGCGGGCGGGCCACGTTCGCCGTGGGCCCGTGGGCGTGCCTCGCGGGCGTCGTCGCCGCATTCCTCTGCGCCTTCGGACCGGTGATACTATCGTTCAGGTGAAACCGGCGAGACGGGGGGAGGGGGAGCCCCATGGAACATAACGGCATGGTCGTGCACGACGACTGCGACCACGTGCTCTTCGTGGGCTTCTCCGGCGCCGGCAAGTCCACGGTGGCCCGCAACCTCGGCCACATGTTCCACCGGCGCTACGTGGACACCGACCGCCTCGTCGAGCGCCGGCTCCACGGCTCGCTGCCCGTGCTCTGGCACTCGAGGGGCGAGGCGGCGTTCCGCGACGCGGAGGCCGGGGTGCTCGAGTCGCTCAAGGCCGAGAAGTCGCTCCTTGTCTCCTGTGGGGGCGGCACCGTGGAAAGCGGGCGCAACCGGAGGCTCATGGGGGAGCTCGGCCACGTGGTCTTCCTCGACGGCACGTTCGAGGACTCCCTCGCCCAGATGCGGTCCATGCGGCGCAGGCCCGACCTCGTCGACCTCGCCCACGCCGCCAACGTGTACGAGCTCAGGCGCCCGCTCTACGAGAGCGTGTGCGACTATCGCGTGATCATTACCGGCAAGACGTTCGAGGAGGTCGCCTGTGAGTGCGGCGCCCTGCTCTGGGAGGAGGGGCTGCTGTGAGCGAGGAGACCGTGAACGACACGGCCGGGGCCGTCGAGGGGGTCTCGCCGGCCTCCCCGGACGCCGGTGCGGGGGCCGTGGCCCCGCTGCGCCAGACGGTGTCCGCCAACGGCGCCTCGTGCGACGTGCGGGTGGGCGACGGCGTGCTCGACAGGTTCGGCCGCGACCTGCGGGTCTGCTGCGGCCGCACCGGCACCGCCGCCCTCCTTGTGGAGGAGGGGGCGGACCCGGGCCTCGTGGAGTCGCTCCGCCGCCTCGTGACCGACGCCGGGTTCCTCGTGCGGCGCCTGCCGGACGTGCCGGCCGCCGACGCCGCGGATGCGTCGCGCCTGCCCGGCCTCTGGGAGGCGCTCGGCTCATCCGGCGTCACCTCCTCCGACGCCCTCGTGGCCGTCGGGGGCAGGGCCACGCTGTCGTTGGCGTCGTTCGCCGCGAGCACCTGGTGCGGCGGGACCCCGCTGGCCTGCGTGCCCCTGTCCCTCGACGCGCTCGTGCTCTGCCCTGCCCTGCCGCTGCCGCTCTCCTCGGGCGGCGAGGGGGCCATGGTCTCGGCGCGCTGCCGCATGGCCATGTGCTACGCCGAGCCCGGGACCCTGGGCATCGCCGCCCTCACGCCGGGCAACGTCGCCGGCCGCGCCGCCATGGTGGCGGCCGCCGTGTGCGAGTCCCGCGACGCCTTCAACACCCTCGTGATGCGCTCGGAGGCCATGGCCGCCGGCGACGCGGCGGCCATGGCCGGGCAGGCCCTCGAGGCCGCCCGCGGCGTGGGTCGCGTCAACGCGTCCACGTCCGTGGCCGTGCGCCGGTCGCTCTCCTACGGCGAGACCTTCGCCCGGGCCCTCGGGCGCTTCCTGCCCGGGGTGGGCTGGGGCCTCCGGCTCGGCGAGGGCCTGCGTTTCGCGGCACGGCTCGCCGTGGGTGCCGTGGAGGGCGACGTCGACCTCGTCTTCGCCCAGGACGCCCTGCTCGACCGCCTGTCGGTGCCCGAGGTGCCCTGCGCCCTCGACCCGGCGGCGCTCGGTCGCGCCTTCCGCGAGGAGGAGCTCGCCCGAACCAACCGCGCCATGGTGGCGCTGCCCCACGCCGTGGGGCGCGTGCGCATGGCCGCCGTGGACGACGCCGTGCTCGCCGAGCACCTCGACGCGTGGTGCGCGGCGAGGTCGATCCTGTGAACCGCGCCCGGGGACGGGCAGGAGAGAAAGGGGAGTGCCGCATGTCCGAGGCACAGCAAGGAAGGGTCGCGCGCCTGCGCGCCCTCATGGGGGAGCGGGGCTACGACGCCGTGGTCCTGCGCAACAACGCCGACCTTAGGTGGCTTACCGGAGCCGAGCGCACCTTCGACGACGAGGTGGCCCACACCGCGGTGGTGACGGCCGACACGCTGCTGCTCCACACCGACTCGCGCTACTACAACACCTTCATGGAGCGCCTCGGGCCCGACGGCCCCTGGGAGGTCGACATGGGGAGGACGCCCCACGCCGCCTGGGCCGCCCGCGCCCTCGCCTCCGCCCGGGCCTGCGTGGCCGCGGTGGAGGACACCGTCGCCGTGGGGTTTGTGGACGACCTCGCCCGCGGCCTCGACGCCGAGTCGTGGGCCTGTCTCATGCCCCGGCTCCACGGCGCCATCTCGCGCCTGCGCATGGTCAAGGACGACGAGGAGCTCGCCCTGCTCCGCCGCGCCCAGGAGATCACCGACGCGGCTTGGGAGCACATCCGCTCCTACGTGCGCCCCGGCATGAGCGAGCTTGAGATCCGCGCGGAGCTCGAGCGCTCCATGTTCGAGCACGGCGCCGAGGCCGTCTCGTTCGACTCCATCGTCGCCGCCGGCCCCCAGGGGGCCAACCCCCACGCCCAGCCCGGCGACTACCGCGTGCGGGAGGGCGACTTCGTCACCATGGACTTCGGCGCCCTCTACCACGATTACCACGCCGACATGACCCGCACCCTCGTGGTGGGGGAGCCCTCTGAGAAACAGCGCGAGGTCTACGACGTCGTGCGCCGGGCCCACGAGGAGGCCGCCGCGGCCGTCAGGGCCGGCGTCGTCGGCGCCGACATCCACCGCATCGCCCAGCGCGTCATCGAGGAGGCCGGCTACGGCGAGTACTTCGGCCACGGCCTTGGCCACGGGGTGGGGGTCGAGATCCACGAGGACCCCAACTTCAGCCTCCGGTGGGAGGAGCCCGTCCCCGAGGGGTCCGTCGTGACCATCGAGCCGGGCATCTACATCCCTGGCGAGTTCGGCGTACGCATCGAGGACACCGGCGTGGTGACCGCCGACGGCTACGAGCCCTTCACCCGCCTCGGCCACGAGCTGGAGTCCGCCAGGGGCTAGGTTCGGCCCGTCGGTTCCATATTCTATGGACATGGTTAAACGCCCCATGGGCAGCCCGTCGGCGCCCGTGGGGCGTCCCCTTCTGCCGGTGCCGGGGAGGGCCGCCCAGCGCTACCGCGGGGCCCATGGAGAAAGGAAAAAGGTCAACGCAAACGGAAAGTTGGGTACACTGAAATACCAACGGACCGGATAATATATCGAAAGCATGTCCGACGGTCTGGCATCCTATAGGTGCAGATGAACAATGATTTATGGTCATCTTTCGACTATTTGAGCAGAACCTTAATATGTAAAAACTGGCCATTATATCTTCATTTGTGCGCTAAATCAACAAAAATGCGCCGCAAAAACCTATCACGGAAAAAATCCGCCTCCTCGCCACCCCGTCGGGGTGCCTGGGCTATAGTTCATGAAGGTTTTTGTACATGTAAACGACAAGGATAATTTTAGGAGGTTATGTGATGGTAGGTATTGTCCTGGCAAGTCACGGCAAATTCGCCACCGGCATCCAGCAGTCCGGCTCCATGGTCTTCGGCGACCAGGAGAACGTGGCCGCGGTCACCCTGATGCCCAGCGAAGGCCCCGACGACTTCAGGAAGAAGCTGGAGGAGGCTGTCAGCGGATTCGACAAGGACGCCCAGGAGGAGGTCCTCTTCCTGGTCGACCTGTGGGGCGGCACCCCCTTCAACCAGTGCAGCGCGTTCGCCGACGGCCACGACCAGTGGGCCATCGTCACCGGGCTCAACCTGCCCATGCTCATCGAGGCCTACACCGGCCGCTTCTCCCTGGGCACCGCCCACGAGATCGCGACCAAGGTGTTCGTCGAGGGCCGCCGCGGCGTCCGCGTGAAGCCGGAGTCGCTGCAGCCCAAGCCCAAGGGGGGCGCTGCCGCGGCCGCTTCCTCCGCCGGCTCCGCCGCGCTGCCCGAGGGCACCGTGGTGGGCGACGGCCAGATGAAGCTCGTGCACACCCGCATCGACTCGCGCCTGCTCCACGGCCAGGTGGCCACCAACTGGGCCCGCTCGGTGGGCTGCAACCGCATCATCGTCGTCTCCGACGCCGTGGCCCACGACGACCTGCGCAAGTCGCTCATCGTCGAGGCCGCCCCTCCGGGAGTCAAGGCCAACGTCACCACCATCGCGCAGTTCGTCAAGTGCTACAACGACCCGCGCTTCGGCGACGTCAAGGCCCTGGTCCTCTTCGAGAACCCCGAGGACGCCCTCGCGGTCGAGGAGGCCGGCGTGCCCATCAAGCACATCAACGTCGGCTCCCTGGCGCACTCCGCCGGCAAGACCATGATCTCGCAGGCCATCGCGGTCAGCGAGCAGGACGTCCAGGCCTTCGTCGCGCTCCGCGACAACGGCACCACGTTCGACACCAAGAAGGTTCCTTCTGACGGCGGCGAGGACCTCTTCGCCCTCATCCAGAAGAACAACATGATGCCGTAGCCACTCGGCTCTCTAGAAGGATGCAAAAGGAGGATTCATGGACATCCTTTCCGCCGTACTCATCTTCGTGATCGCCTTCCTGGCGGGCATGGAGTCGGTGCTCGACCAGTTCGAGCTGCACCAGCCCATCATTTCCTGCACTCTGATCGGCCTGGTCACCGGCCACCCCGTCGAGGGCATCATGCTCGCCGGCACCCTCCAGCTCATTGCCCTCGGCTGGATGAACATCGGCGCCGCCGTCGCCCCCGACGCGGCCCTCGCCGGCGTCTCCTCGGGCATCTTCGTGTGCCTCAAGGGCATGGGCGTGCAGGAGGCCGTCGCCGTCGCCATCCCCATGGCCGTCGCCGGCACCGTGCTCACCATCTTCGTCCGTACCATCACCGTGGGCTTCGCCCACGGCGCCGACGCCGCCGCCGCTCGCGGCAACGTCGGGGGCGTCGAGGCCTACCTCTGGCTCTCCGTGGCCTGCCAGGGCCTCCGCATCGCCATCCCGGCCATGATCATCATGGCCATCCCCGCCGAGGCCGTTCAGGCCGCCCTGGCCGCTATCCCCGAGTGGATCACCACCGGCCTGTCCACCGCCGGCGGCTTCATCGTCGTCGTCGGTTACGCCATGGTCATGAACATGATGGCCACCGCCAAGGTCTGGCCGTTCTTCTTCCTCGGCTTTGCCCTCGCCTCCGTGTCCGAGCTCGGCCTGATCGCCATGGGCATCATCGGTGTGGCCCTCGCCTTCGTCTACCTCGACCTCTCACCCGAGTTCAACGGCGGCGGCAACGGTGGCGCGGCTGCGGCCACCGCCGGCGGCGGCTCCGACCCGCTCGACGACATCCTGAACGACTACGAGTAAGACGAGGGAGGATTGAAACCAATGGCTGAGACCAAGAACGAGATTACCCTTGACCTCGAGGACCGCCGCGCGGTCTGGATGAGGACCTGGCTGCTTCAGGCCAACTGGAACTACGAGCGCATGCAGAACGTCGGCTGGTGCTACGCGATGATTCCGGCCATGAAGAAGCTCTACAAGGACCCCGAGGAGCAGAAGGCGTTCCTGAAGCGCCACCTCGAGTTCTTCAACACCCACCCCTACGTGGCCGCCCCCGTCTGGGGCGTGGAACTCTCCCTCGAGGAGAACCGCGCCAACGGCGCCCCTGTCGACGACGCCGCCATCCAGGGCGTCAAGATCGGCATGATGGGCCCGCTCGCCGGCGTCGGCGACCCCATCTTCTGGGGCACCCTGCGCCCGGTCATCGGCGCCTTCGCCGCGTCGCTGGCCCTCACCGGCAACATCCTCGGCCCCATCCTGTTCTTCGTGCTGTGGAACGTCATCCGCATGGCCTTCCTCTGGTACACCCAGGAGTTCGGCTACAAGGCCGGCGCCTCCATCACCAAGGACCTCTCCGGCGGCCTGCTGCAGCGCGTCACCACCGGCGCCTCCGTGCTCGGCATGTTCATCATGGGCGTGCTGATCCCGCGCTGGACCTCCATCGACATGTCCTCCGTGGTCTTCTCCACCGCCGACATGGGCTCCACCACCAACGCCTTCCCGGCCGTGGACGAGCTCGTCGCCGCCCTCAACGGCGTTGCCAACGGCGGCATCGTCACCCCGGACGTCATGGCCAACGGCCTCAACAGCTTCCAGGGCATCGCCTCCCAGGGCTACAGCATCGTGGAGAACGCCGCCGCCGCCTCCCAGTCCGACCCCGGCGTGTGGCGCCTCATGAGCACCACCACCCTCCAGAGCGTCCTCGACCAGCTCCTGCCCGGTCTCCTGCCGCTCTGCCTGACCTTCCTCTGCATGTGGCTCCTCAAGAAGAAGGTCAACCCCATCGCGATCATCTTCGGCCTCTTCGCCGTGGGCATCCTCGGCGCCCTCGTGGGCATCTTCTAAGAGCCTGCACAGAGATCGCTCGCATCGAGGGCGGGGTCTTCCGGGACCCCGCCCTTTCCTGTAACGCGCCGGGCCCGACCTGGGACCATGGGTTAGGATTGCACTCGTTCCAGACATCCAGGGAGGTGGGACCGTGTTCGGCAAGAAGGACGACATCTCGGCCATCGAGGAGGACGGCGTCCGGACCAAGGAGGACCCCGGCGAGCTCAACCGCCGGGTGGACCTCGTCGTGAACGCCAACAGCTTCGCCTCGGCCGTGTTCCCCAAGACCGGCAGGCTCATTCTGGGCGACGTGGGTCTCGAGTTCAGGGCCGACTCCGGCGTCGGCTTCATCCAGATCCCCTGGCCGAGCGTGGAGGAGGTCAAGGTGGACGTCGTGGCCAACAACTATGTCCGCGCCATCACCGTCTCCACCCCCGACTGCTCGCCGCTGGAGTTCGTGGTGTCGGACGGCAAGAACCTCGTCCGGTGCCTGGCCGGGCACGTGGGCCGCGAGCGGCTCGTGCAGGCCACCCACGCCACCGGGGAGGTGGGCGACGCCGTCAGGCGCCGCGTGGGCAGGCTCTTCTCCCGCGGCAGGGGGGAGGAGTAGGGGAGGTTCGTCCCTCCTTCTGCACCGCCGCGACACAGCCAGGGCCTATACTTGACCCCCGTACGTGGCGAGAACCGCCGAGAGCTCTGTGTTAGAAAGCGAGTCACCAGTGGCAACCATCAGCACCGCAGATTTCAAGAACGGCATGGGCCTCCGGATCAAGGACAAGATCTACACCATCGTCGAGTTCCAGCACGTCAAGCCCGGCAAGGGGGGCGCCTTCGTCCGCTACAAGATCCGCGACCTCAAGAGCGGCCGCGTGATCGACCAGACCTGCAACGCCGGCTCCAAGTTCGAGAACGTCCAGCTCGTCACCAAGGAGTACCAGTACCTCTACAACGACGGCCAGGACTACTACTTCATGGACAACGAGACCTACGAGCAGCTGCCGCTGTCCGCCGACTACATCGGTGACAACGCCAAGTGGCTCCTCGAGAACGACGTCTGCCAGCTCCTGTACGCTGACGACGAGCTCCTCGGCGTGACCCCGCCCATGTTCATCGAGTGCGAGATCACCGAGACCGACCCCGGCTTCAAGGGCGACACCGTCCAGGGCGGCACCAAGCCCGCCGTCATCGAGACCGGCGCCCAGATCCAGGTGCCCATGTACCTCAACGTGGGCGAGAGGATCAAGGTCGACACCCGCGACGGCAAGTTCGTCTCCCGCGTCTAGCACCCAAGGCCCTGCCAGGCGCGGCCCGCGGCACAAGCCCGGGCCGCGCCTTCTTTGTGGCCGGGCCCGTCCGGCGGCTCAGGGGCCGCGGATTGGGCATTTATCGGGAATCAGGCGCCCTGCGTCTATACTTGACGCGGCAGACCCCAGTTTGCGGGCGCACGAGCGCAGGAAAGGACCAGGAACATGGCCAACGAGCTCTCCATCGATGGCTTTGCCATCTCCACCAACGTCATCGCAACCATCGTCACCATCGCCGCCGAGAAGGTCGACGGCGTGGCCTACGTCAACGGGCACAACGTCGCCACGAGCCTCATCACCATGTTCACCTCCAAGCCCACCGTGGCCGAGGACACGGTGGAGTGCGAGGTCACCGACGGCAAGCTCGACGTGACGCTGCCCATCGCCGTCTTCTTCGGCTACACCTTCCCCGAGGTGGCCCAGGGCGTGCGCGAGGCCGTCGCCAACGCCGTCACCACCCAGATCGGCGTGCCCGTGGGCGCCGTGAACATCCGCATCGACGAGCTCGTCTTCCCCAAGGAGTAAGCGTTGTCCAAGTCCCATCTCTCCGGCCGCCTCCTCGCCCGCGCCCAGGCCCTCCAGGTCCTCTTCCAGGCGGAGGCCACCGGCCGCCCCGTCGACCGCATCCTCGCCGACGAGTACGTGGTCACCGACGGGCCCATCGACGACTACGGCCGCGACCTCGCCCTGGCCGTGTACGACCGCCGCGGCGACCTCGACCTCGTCCTCGGCACCGTGGCCCGCAACTGGTCCGTCGGGCGCATGGCCTCGGTGGACCGCAACATCCTCCGCATCGCCCTCTACGAGCTCCTCTACGAGGAGGCCGTGGGCGACGCCGTGGCCATCGACGAGGCCGTGCGTCTCTCCAAGGTCTTCGGCGGAGACGACTCCTTCTCGTTCGTGAACGGCGTCCTCGGGCGCCTCCAGCGCGACATGGGTTCCGGCGTGGACCTCGTGGCCCGCGCCCGCGAGCAGCGCGCCGCCCAGGAGGCCGAGGCCCTCGCGGCCCAGGCGGCCGAGGCCGGCGCCGACCAGGAGCTCCAGGCCGAGGCCGACGACGCCGCGGCCGCCGACGACGCCGCGGCGGAGGCCGTAGACGCCGACGTGGCGGGGGCCTGACGTGGGCGCCCGCTCGGAGCGCGCCCACCGCGGCTTCGATGAGGTCACCGACCGCCTCGACCAGATCGTGAGCGACGTGCGCGCCAAGGACACCTCCCTCGAGCGCTCCCTCGACCTCTTCGACGAGGCCATCGCCCTCGGCTCCAAGGCCGTGGAGCTCGTGGACCGCACGGACTTCTCGCCCGCCGAGAAGGAGCGGATGGCCGGCCTCGCCGCCGAGGACCTCGTGAGGGCTCAGGAGGGGGCCAGCGGCCAGGTCGCCGCGGAGCTCCTCGACGGGCGCGCGTCCGAAGGTCCCGCCATGGCCGTGCCGGGGCACCCCGAGGGCGCGGACGAGGCCCAGGCGGCCATGGGGCGCGCCGTGGACGACGCCGACGACGGGGCCTGGGCCGACGGGCCGAAGGAGGGTTAGGCGTGCCCAGGCGGCGTCGGCTCGACGACGAGCTGGTGGCTCAGGGCCTCTTCTCCTCCCGTGACGAGGCCATGCGGGCGGTCCTTGCCGGAGACGTGTCCGGCGCCGGGTTCCGCTACTCCGCCCCCGGCGACCAGGTGGTGCCGGGGTGCGAGCTCCACGTGCGCGCGCAGCGCCCCCACGTGAGCCGCGGCGCCGAGAAGCTCGCCGCGGCCCTCGACGCCTTCTCGGTGGACCCCGCGGGACTCTCCTGCCTCGACGTGGGTTGCTCCACGGGCGGCTTCACCGACCTCCTCCTGGAGCGTGGCGCCGCATCGGTGGACGCCGTGGACGTGGGCTATGCGCAGTTCGCTTGGAGCCTCCGGGGCGACCCCCGGGTGAGGCTCCACGAGCGCACGAACATCTGCGACCTCCCCGGGCGCGACGACGCCCCGGACCCCGTGGACCTGGCCGTGTGCGACGTGTCGTTCACCTCGGTGACCTCGGTCGTGGGCGCCGTGCGCGCCCTCCTGAAGGAAAGGGGCACCTTCATCGTCCTCGTGAAGCCGCAGTTCGAGGCCGACCCTGCGGACGTGGGGGAGGGGGGCGTCGTCCGCGACCCCGCCGTCCGCCTCGCCGCCGTCGAGCGTGTGGCCGACGCCCTCGACGGGTGCGGCCTCGCCGTCCAGGGCTGGGTCCCGAGCCCCATCAAGGGGGCCAAGGGCAACCAGGAGCACCTCCTCGTCGCCCGCGAGGGTGCCACGCCCCGTCCGCTTGTCTGCACCCTTAGAGACGTCTGACAGGAGGCGCCGCCATGGAGGTCCTGCTCGTCCCCAACTACTCGCGCGCCCAGGCCGTCGAGGGCGCCCGGATGCTTGCCCGCTACCTCGAGGGGCAGGGCGTGGGCGTCCGCTGGGTGCGCGACGGCGAGCGCGCCCCCCTCGGGGCGGTCACGGCCGAGGGCGCCGACCTCGTGGTGTCCCTGGGCGGCGACGGCACGCTGCTCCGCGCCGCCGGGATCGTCATGTACTCCGGCGTCCCCATCCTGGGTTTGTCCTACGGCCATCTGGGGTTTCTCACCGGCGCCGGCTCCGACCACGTCGTCGCCTCGGTGGCGGCGGCCCTCGCCGGCGAGCTCCATGTGTCGAGACGCGCCACGCTCTCGGTGGACGTCGGCTTCGGCGACGCCGAGGGGCGCGCGCCCGTGGAGGAGTGGCGCCGGGGGGTCTTCTGCCTCAATGAGATGGCCCTCTCGCGTGGCGCCATGGGCAACCTCGTGGAGTTCGACGTCTCGGTGTCGGGCAGCCCCATCGACCGCCTCAGGGCCGACGGCTTCGTGGTGGCCACGGCCACCGGCTCCACCGGCTACGCGCTCTCCGCGGGCGGCCCCATCGTGACCCCCGAGTTCAACGGCATGGTCAACGTGCCCGTGGCGCCGCACACCATCCTGGCGCGCGCGTTCCTCACCTCGCCGTCGGACGTCGTGGAGCTGTCCATGACGCCGGAGCGCCCCGTGGAGCGCTGCGTCTTCTGCGACGGGCGCCTCATGGAGGGCCCCGAGGGCCTCGTGCCCATGGTCGTGCGCGTGAGCCGCGGCCCCGGCGACATCGTCCTGCTCGACGACGACACCCACGGTTTCTACCGGAGCGTCTCCCGCGTCTTCTACGGAGGCACCAGATCATGATCGACGCCATACACGCCACCGACGTCGCGCTCATCCGCGACGCGTCCATCACCTTCTCCGACGGCCTCACCGTCATCACCGGCGAGAGCGGCTCGGGAAAGACCGCCCTGCTCTCGGCCGTGAAGCTCCTCGTGGGCGAGCGGTCCAACGCCGACATGGTGCGCGAGGGCGCCAAGGGTCTCACGGTGGAGGGCCGCTACTTCGCGGGCGACGACGAGGACGGTCACGTGGTCAGGCGCAGGGTGGACGGCCGCGGCCGCAGCCGGGTGACCGTGGACGGCTCAATCTCCTCGGTGAGGGAGCTGGCGGAGACCCTGGGCGCCACCGTGGACCTCTGCGGCCAGCACGAGCACCAGCGGCTCCTCTCGGCCGCCCACCACGCCGAGCTCCTCGACGCCTGGGTGGGCGCGCCCATGGACGCCGCGAAGGGGTCCTACCGGGAGGCCCTGGCCGCCGCCCGCGCCGCCGCCCGGGAGCTCGACCGCGTGCTCGAGCTCGGGCGCACCGCCGCCGACCGCCTGGACCAGGCCCGCTACGAGCTCGACCGCATCGACGCCGTGGGGCCCGGCGAGCGCGAGCTCGAGGAGTTGGCCGAGCGTCTGCCCAAGGCCGAGAACGCCGAGATGCTCATGCGCGCCGCGAACGACGCCTACCGGGCCGTGACCGCCGACGACGGCGTGGCCGACCGCCTGTCCGAGGCCGTGCGGGACCTGCGCCAGGCATCCTCGGCCGACCCGGCCCTCGAGGGGTTCGCCGCCTCGTTGGAGTCAGCCCTCATCGAGGCCGAGGACGTGGCCGCGTCGCTGCGCGCCTACCGCGACGCCCAGGACCTCGACCCGGCCGAGCTCGCGTCCATGCAGTCGCGCCAGGCCGAGCTCCAGGGCCTCATGCGCACCTTCGGCCCCACCATGGCCGACGTCCTCGCCCGCCGCGCCGCCGCGGCCGAGGTCGTGGAGGCCGCCGAGGGCACCGGCGAGGCCGAGGCCGCGGTCCGGGCGGCCGTCGACGCCGCAGAGCGGGCGCTCGCCGAGCGGGCCGCCGAGGTGGACCGCCTGCGGGCCGAGGCCGCCGCCGGGCTGTCCGAGGCCGTGACGGCGCAGATGGGGCGCCTCATGATGGGCGGTGCCTCGCTCGAGGTGGCCGTGACCCCGCTGGCCCGCGACGAGTGGACCGCCGCCGGCCCCAGCTCCGTGGAGCTCATGTACCGGCCCGGCGAGGCCATGGCGCCCCGGCCGCTGCGCAAAGTGGCCTCTGGCGGCGAGGTGAGCCGCGTGACCCTGGCCTGCAAGGTGGTGCTCGGCGACGCCGACGAGGTGGAGACCCTCGTGTTCGACGAGGTGGACGCCGGCGTGGGCGGCACCACGGCCGTGGCCCTGGCCCAGGTGCTCTCGGACCTCGCGGGGAGCCACCAGGTGGTCTGCGTGACGCACCTCCCCCAGGTGGCCGTGGCCGGCGACGCCCACTTCGTGGTGCGCAAGGTGGAGGGTGCCGACGGTGTGCCCGAGACCCGCATCGAGGAGGTGGACGGCGAGGAGCGCGTGGCCGAGATCGCCCGCATGCTGGCGGGCGACGAGTCCGAGGCGAGCCTCGCCCACGCCCGGGAGCTCCTGGCCGACCGAGGCTAGGGGAGGGCCCCTGAATAAGACAGGAGCGACGCGCCGCCCGGTATCGGGTCGCGCGCCGCTCGTCGCTTCGTGCCATTCGGGCATCCTCAGCGGTGGAAACAAGCGCACCAATCAATTAGTAGATATAACAGCAATTTGCCAATTATATCGGAAATACTATATTTGATTTCTCGAAATGGGCTGAGACCAGAAAAGGTATATTAATGCAAAGTAATTAGCTGTTTTTACGTCCAGCAGAAGCTGGAGGTAGTATGTTCAAACAAAGAAATAAAATAATACCTAGTCTCCTCCTTTTGCTTCTATTGTCTAGTTTGCCCACGTATGCGAATGCGGTGCCGAGCCTACCAGATGATCTGAATAGGGGTATTGCAGCAGAGGCTACGAGTTCAGTTTCACCAGAAAGTCGTTCTGTTCTCTTGGACGGGGTTCTGGATACGTATATGTCCTTCTATTGCTACGTAAACCCTGCTCATAATCGCAGAGAGTTTAATCAAACTTACAAGAGGTTATATTTCGGCCATAGCTACACGAGACTTAACAAAGATTTGATTATCGGTTCCATGAGTGGTTACCCTTGCCCAGTTGACCCCTCTCATGGAGGCGACTGCTACGACTTGAAGTGCCAATATAGGGTTTGGTGATTATGGTGAGTGATTCTGTCGTCAAGAATGGACATTTCGGTTTAGTTGTTGCTTTGGTTCCGTGTACTTCCCTTTTTGTCCTAGGCGAATCTGCTCTTGCTCAGACTGGGGCTGGGGGAGCATCAGGTTCCACCTCTATCATCCAAGGCCGGTCAGCAGCTGAAGAGGTTGTTGATACATATTGTACATTTGACGGGATTATAGGATGAGTCCCATATAACCGTTATAGGTTTGGTGACACATACAAGGTGATTTCATTTAGGAACACTTATAATTTTGTTGGTGTCGAGAGGGTCGGCGAGCCGGAGTTTAAATCCTCTAAACTTGATGGATCAAGTACTTTCAAAATAAATGGAAATGGTGCAATCGGTTGGGTAACAACTTGGAAGTGTATTTATTCGGTTAGGTAAAGTGGCTTCGTAGAGAGAAGGTCGCGCCATGGTGGGCTCTGCAAGGATTCGTGTCGCCTCAGCCCTCGTCGTGGCCGGGGCCTGGCTCCTCTCGCTCCCGCTTGCGGAACCGACGCTTCGTGGGTTCTTCTTCATCCTCGGCACCGAGGGGGTGGCCTCGGCCTCTTTCGGCGACCTGGCGCTGGCATACGGTCCGGCGGTCGTCGCGGCGGCGGTCGTCTCCCCGTTGCTGGTCGCCGTCCAGGGGTTCTTCGTCGCGCGGTTCGTCCGCGGCGACGACTCGGTCCCCCTGTCCCGTGGGGCCCGCCGGGGTGTGCGGCTCGCGGTGGCGGCGATGGTGGCCGCCTACGGCGCCCTCGTCCTCTGGAGCCTCTCCCATACTGGCCTCGCCTCGGCGGAGCTGTGGGCGACGGTGGTGTTCGGGATGGGGTACCGTGCCCCCATGGTGGCGCCGTTCCCGAGCCTCTGCGCCTTGGTGGGCATCCTAGCGGCCATGGGATGGGGGCGCAAAGCCCCGATTGCCGAGCCTTTGGCCTGATCTTGCGTTTGCCCATGCGCCTGAAAGCGATTGAGGGTACGTGCCTCGCACGTACCCTCAATCGCTTTCAGGCGCAGCGGACGCCCGCGTGCCGCGAGGCGATCCCTGCCGTTAACGGTGGTAGTAGCCCAGCCCCTCGTAGCGGGGCTCGCAGCACACGTTGATGCCGAGCTTCCGGTAGACGCTCTCGTCGGCCTCCGAGAGGATGACCGAGAAGAACGCGTCGCAGCCCTTGAGGCTGGCGAGGCCCTCGAGCACGGCGGCTGCCACCTCGTCGGTGGCCGACGACTGCGAGAGGGCGATGAGCGTCTCGTCGGAGTGCAGGCGCGGGTTGTGTCCGTGGAGGAAGCGGGTCTTGAGGCGGCAGATGGGCTCGAGGGCGTCCTCGGCGATCACCGGGGTGTCGGGGTCCACCCCGGTCACGGCCTTGCAGGCGTTGAGGAGCGTGGAGCTCGCGGCACCGAGGAGGTCGGAGGTGCGGCCCGTGACCACGGTTCCGTCCGGGAGCTCGAGGGCCCCCGCGGGCGCCCCGGTGGTCTCGGCCTTGAGGAGGGCGGCGCTCCTCGCCGGCAGCAGGTCGGCGTCCACGCCGGCCTGCTTCATGAGGAGCTCCAGGCGGGCCTGGGCGTCCTGGCCGTCGCCGGTGCGCTTGACGTGGCAGGCGGCTTGGAAGTAGCGGCGCACGATCTCGCGGCACGAGGCCTCGCGGCACGCCCCGTCGTCGGTGATGGCCGAGCCCACCATGTTGACGCCCATGTCGGTGGGGCTCATGTAGGGGCTCTCGCCGGCGATACGCTCCATGAGGGCGCGGACCACGGGGAACACCTCGACGTCGCGGTTGTAGTTGGTGCAGGTCTTCCCGTAGGCCTCCAGGTGGAACGGGTCGATGATGTTGGAGTCGCCGAGGTCGGCCGTGGCCGCCTCGTAGGCCACGTTCACCGGGTGGGTGAGGGGCAGGTCCCACACGGGGAACGTCTCGTACTTGGCGTAGCCGGCCGAGACGCCCCGGCGGTGCTCGTGGTAGAGCTGGGAGAGGCACGTGGCGAGCTTGCCGGAGCCGGGACCCGGGGCCGTGACCACCACGAGGGGCTTGGAGCACGGCAGGTACTCGTTCTTGCCGAAGCCCTCGTCGGAGACGATGCGGTCGATGTCGTGGGGGTAGCCCTCGATGGTGAGGTGCAGGGCGCAGGGGATGCCGAGGGTGGCCAGGCGCCGGCGGAAGGCGTCGGCGGCGGGTTGCCCGGCATAGCGCGTGAGGACGACGCCGGCCACGGGGACCTGCTGGGAGCGGAAGAAGTCGGCCAGGCGCAGGGCGTCCTCGTCGTAGGTGATGCCGAGGTCGCCGCGCACCTTGGACTTCTCGATGTCCTGGGCGTTGATGGCGATGACCACCTCGAGCTGGTCGCGGAGCGTCGTGAGCATCTGGAGCTTGGCGTCGGGCTCGAAGCCGGGCAGCACGCGCGAGGCGTGGTAGTCGTCGATGAGCTTGCCGCCGAACTCCAGGTACAGCCTGCCGCCGAACTGCCCGATGCGATCGCGGATCCGCTCCGCCTGGAGCCTCACGTAGGCGTCGTTGTCAAAGCCCGTCTCCATGGGGCCCCCTTCTCTCGTGTTTGCACAGGTGCGATTATGGGCCAGGACCGGCTTGTGCGCTGGGCTCATTACCATCCCATGAACTCGGGGACGCCCTTCGGGGGACCGGGGCGCCCGTATTAGAATGAGGTTCCGTAGGGACCCGTTCATTTTCAGTGAAAGTGCAGGTAGAACCATATGACCAAGCACGTCTTCGTCACCGGCGGCGTCGTCTCCTCATTGGGCAAGGGCATCACCGCCGCCTCCCTCGGACGACTGCTGAAGTCCCGCGGCTACAAGGTCATGATGCAGAAGGCCGACCCGTACCTGAATGTCGACCCCGGCACCATGAGCCCGTTCCAGCACGGCGAGGTCTTCGTCACCCAGGACGGCAAGGAGACCGACCTCGACCTCGGCCACTACGAGCGCTTCATCGACGAGAACCTCACCCGCACCTCCAACTTCACCACCGGCCTCATCTACCAGTCGCTCATCGCCCGCGAGCGCGCGGGCGACTTCCTCGGCGGCACGGTGCAGGTGGTGCCCCATGTAACCAACGCCATCCGCGACAAGTTCCGCATGATCGAGGAGCACACCGACGCCGACGTCGTGATCACCGAGCTTGGAGGCACCATCGGCGACATCGAGGGCCAGCCCTTCGTGGAGGCCATGCGCCAGTTCCGCAACGAGAAGGGCCCGGCCGACGTCTGCTTCATCCACGTGAGCCTCGTGCCCTACATCAGCGCCGCCCACGAGGTGAAGACCAAACCCACCCAGCACTCGGTCAAGGAGCTCCGCTCCCTGGGCATCCAGCCCGACTTCATCGTCTGCCGCAGCGACCACGAGGTCGACGAGGCCATCCGCGCCAAGATCGCCAACTTCTGCGACGTCCCGGCCGACCATGTCTTCGAGAACTCCGACTGCCCGTCCATCTACGACGTCCCCATGCACCTCGCCGAGCAGGGGTTCGACGTGGAGGTCTGCGAGCGCCTGGGCCTCGAGCCCCGCGAGCTCAAGATCGGGGACTGGACGGCATTCACCCGCGCCATGCACGCGGCCGACGCCCAGTCCGACACCGTGCGCGTCGCCGTCGTGGGCAAGTACACCCAGCTGCCCGACGCCTACCTCTCCATCATCGAGGCCCTGCACCACTCCGGCGTCTACTTCGGCCGCCACGTGGAGGTCCAGCTGGTTGACGGCGAGAACCTCACGGCCGACGACGTCGAGGAGGTCCTGGGGTCCGCCGACGGCATCCTCGTGCCCGGCGGCTTCGGCGTGCGCGGCCTCGAGGGCAAGATCCTGGCCGCCGAGCGCGCCCGCACCCGCGAGGTGCCCTTCCTCGGAATCTGTCTCGGCATGCAGGTGGCCGTCTGCGAGTTCGCCCGCCATGTCGCCGCCATGCCTGACGCCAGCTCCACCGAGTTCGTGCCCGACTGCGAGTACCCGGTCATCGACCTCATGCCCGACCAGGAGGACGTCACCGACATGGGCGGCACCATGCGCCTGGGCGCCTACCCCTGCAAGGTGGCCCCCGGCACCCTGGCCCACGAGGCCTACGGCGAGGACCTCGTCTACGAGCGCCACCGCCACCGCTACGAGGTGAACAACGCCTACCGCGACGAGCTCCGCCAGGCCGGCCTCACCATCTCCGGCGTCTCGCCCGACGAGCGTCTCGTCGAGATGGTGGAGCTCCCCGAGGACGTGCACCCGTGGTTCGTGGCCGCGCAGTTCCACCCCGAGTTCAAGAGCCGCCCCACACACCCGCAGCCGCTGTTCCGCGAGTTCGTGCGCGCCGCGGTGGCCTACCACGACGGCTGCGACCGCCACGGGGTGGAGCCCCCGGCGGACCTCGGGTACTGACCTGTGGACATGGACGTCGCCGTGGGCGCCTTTCTCGACTACCTCGTGGCCGAGAGGGGCGCCTCGTCCAACACGGTGGCCGCCTACGGGCGCGACCTCCGGCGCTACGTCGACGACCTCGCCGAGCACGGCGTGACCGACACCTCCGGCGTCACCCGCGCCGACGTGGAGGGGCACGTCTCGCGGCTCTTTGAGCAGGGGAGGGCCGAGTCGTCGGTCAAGCGCGCCACCTCGGCCGTGAGGTCGTTCCACCGCTTCCTCGTGGCCGACCGCGTGGAGGAGGCCTACCCGGCGGCCGAGGTGCGTGCCCCCAAGCAGGGCGAGCACCTGCCCGACGTGCTCTCGGTGGAGCAGGTCTTCTCCCTCCTGGACCAGCCGTTCCCCGACGACGCCGCCGGCCTGCGCGACCGCGCCATCCTCGAGGTGCTCTACGGCTGCGGCCTGCGTGTCTCCGAGCTCTGCGGCCTGGACCTCCTGCGCGTCTCCCTCGCCGACGGGCTCGTGCGCGTCGTGGGCAAGGGGTCGAAGGAGCGCCTCGTCCCGCTGGTGGGCACCGCCGCCGACACCCTCGCGGTCTACCTCGACCGATCACGGCCCCTGTTGGCCTCCACGGCGTCCGCCGCCGGGCGCAAGGCCGCCTCTCAGGGGGCGGTCTTCCTCAACCGGCGGGGAGGCCGCCTCACGCGTCAGGCCGTCCACGGGCTCTGCGAGCGCTGGGGGCGCTATGCGGGTATCGAGGGGCTGCACCCCCACACCCTGCGCCACAGCTTCGCCACCCACATGCTCCAGGGGGGCGCCGACCTCCGGGCAGTGCAGGAGATCCTGGGTCACGCCGACGTGGCCACCACCCAGCTCTACACCCACCTGGACCAGACCCACCTGCGCGGCGTCTACCTGGGGGCGCACCCCCGGGCTCACGAGCGCTGACGCCGGCATCGCCCCGGTCTGCCCTGACGGCGGTGCCTGGCCCATCTGTCACCCAGCCCCCGATATGCGCCCCTAAGCCATCCCCGGTTGTCGGGGCCCAGCCGTCCGGGGTCTTGCATCAAAGGGGACGACCTCCCGGCCCGCGGCGCGCATCGTCAGATGCGCGCCGCGGGCCGGGCCGGAGTTCTCGTGATGCAAGACCCCGGACCCGCGTGGCGAAGGCCCCCGTTGCCGTCCCACCTTCTCCCACCGCCTGTCCCACCTCGCTCCACCATGGGGCCACATCGGCTCCCACTGGACACCCTCCGGGGTCAAATGTGGAGGCGCGTCACAAAGAGGCAACGCTTTTTCAGGGGGATGGGCCGTTTAGCCCAAGGACCGCTCCCCGCGACTCGATTCGCAATCGCATAGATGCCGATTCTGATAACACCAGCAAGTGAGGGGCGCCCTCCCGCAAACTCCGGGAGGTGGAGAACCGCCGTCCCACGGTCATCAGCAACAGTTCAGCTTATGTAACCAATGGGAAAGAAAAAACTTCCGCAGGGATACTATGAGAATTGCAACCCATAAACCTATCTCTGATAATAATTCATATATGAAATAAAAAAAGAACGTCCCCGTATTTCTTAGCTAGGTTTTTGCACCCTACCGAACAGGTTTTCGACTGAAGGCCACCAAGGGGCCTGACCTGCTCGAACAGCCGTTCTGAATCAACATGAGGTATATCAAAGTCACGGTTCGGGGCCAGATGTTGTGGGTGGGTTCTGGGGGGACAAAGTGGGTCGAAGTGTTGCTAAAAGGTGGGCGCCACCCTAGAATCAGTGCCATGCAACGGCGAGGGAGCCGGGGCAGACTCGGTTTCGCGGGGGACTCCAGATGTATCTGACGGGCAGCAGGAAGCATAGCCTTGACTCCAAGGTGCGCCTCACGCTTCCCGCCGACATGCGTCGGGAGTTCGCCGAGAAGGTCTGCCTCGTCCCCCTCAACGACGCACTGTACGGGTTCACCCCCGACGGGCACCGGGCGTGGGTCGACGGGTTCTTCCCAGACGGCTTCAACCAACGGTCCAGGGACGACGTCCGTCTCCGCCAGCTCCTGAACTCCAGGACGGTGACGGTGGACATCGACTCCGCGGGGCGCATCGCGCTCGGCAAGGTACCTGAGGACGTGCGGGCCAAGCTCGGCCTCGCTGGCGAGGTCATGGTCGTGGGCAACGACGACCACTTCGAGCTCTGGAACGTCGAGGAGTGGGAGAGGGCCCAGGAGGCCTTCGACGACGACCTCGAGGCGCTCATGTTCGGCGGGATGTAGGTGGACCATTGACAGAAGAATACCGGCACGTACCCGTACTGCTCGACGAGGTCGTCGAGCACCTCGACCCCAAACCGGGCGAGACCGTCTGCGACTGCACCCTCGGCGGGGCAGGCCACACCGTGGCCCTCGCCGCCAAGGTCGCCCCCGACGGCCTCTCCCTGGGGATCGACCAGGACGACGCGGCCCTCGCCGCGGCTTCCGGGCGCATGGAGCGTGAGGCGCCCGGGGCGGACCACCTGTTCCTCAAGGGAAACTTCGGCCAGCTCGACGAGCTCCTGCTCGAGGCCGAGGTCCCCGGGGTGGACTGCTTCCTGTTCGACATCGGGGTCTCGAGCCCGCAGCTCGACCGCGCCGAACGCGGCTTCTCGTTCCACGAGGACGCCCCGCTCGACATGCGCATGGACCCGGGGAACAACCCCACAACCGCAGCAGAGGTCATCAACACCTACTCCGAAGCCGACCTCGCCCGGATCCTACGCGTCTACGGAGACGAGCGCCACGCGGCCGCCATCGCCAAGGAGGTGGCCCGCCGGCGGGCCAAGGCGCCCATCGAGACGACCTTGGAGCTCGCCGACGCCGTGTCCTCGGCCTACCCGGCCAGGGACCGCCGTGGCAAGCACCCGGCGCGCAAGGCCTTCCAGGCCCTGCGCATCGAGGTCAACCGCGAGCTCGAGGTGCTGCGGAGCGGCCTCGAGGCTGCCATCCGCTGGGCCAACCCCGGCGGGCGCATCTGCGTCATCAGCTACCACTCCCTAGAGGACCGGCTGGTGAAGCATGTGTTCACCGAGGCCTCGCAGGGCTGCACCTGCCCACCCGACCTCCCGGTCTGCGTGTGCGGGAACGTGCCGGTACTCCGAGTCGAGACCCGTCGGCCCATAACGGCCGCCGACGGGGAGGTACAGGCGAACCCCCGGGCACGGAGCGCCAAGATGCGCGTCGCGGTCAAGCTGTGACGCACACGCGGCACCGGGCCCACCCCAATCAGCTTTATCTGGGCCGCAAGGCCCTCGGATAAAGACGCGGGCACCACCGACGCACCACTACCACACCACAACGCACCTCAAACGCACCACCAACGCACCACACCACACTCCACCGCACCACACTTTCATTGGGGGCACCATGAACTACCGGGGATCTGAGGCCGAGCGCCTCGACAGTCGCGACTTCGCGCGGCAGGGCGCGCGCCGCTCCTTCGACGTCGTCGAGGGCGCGGGGCTCGACTCCGCCGTCCGACGCGGCGTGGCCCCGGAGCGCCTGGCGGCCTTCAGACTCGCGCTCGCGTGCGTGGCGGTCTTTCTCGTCCTGGGCGTCGCCCGCGTCGCCGTCACGGCGGCCACCGTCCAGACCCTCGAGGCCAACTCCGGGCTCGCCGGCCAGGTCAGCGCCGCCGAGGACACCGCCAAGGAGCTCCGCATCGAGGCCGCGGTGCTCTCCAACAACTCGCGAATCACCACCATCGCCACCGAGAACCTCGGCATGGTCTACGCGGGTGCCGGCGAGTCGCTCACCGTGAGCGTCTCCTAGGGCACGCCAGCGACCTGCCGGGGCCGCCCCCGAGGAGGGCCCGTGTCACGGAACCAACAACCCAAGCGCCCCAGGAGCCCCCGCAGCCGCGGGGGCTCTTCCTACGACGGCGAGCGGAGCCAGGCCCAGAAGGGCCTCTTCTCGTCCATGGGCTACCTGCTTCTGGCCATGGGGGTCGTGGGCGTCGCGCTCGTCGCCCGCCTCGTGTGGCTCCAGGTGGTCGACGGCCCCCGCATCGCGGAGGACGCCCGCACCCAGCGCACCAACGTCATGACCCTCCAGGCCAAGCGCGGCACCATCTACGACCGCAACGGCAACGTGCTGGCCACCTCCGTGGAGTGTCGCACCCTCTATGCCAACCCCAAGGAGGTCACCGACCCCCAGGCCGTGGCCAAGGTGCTCGCCGACAACCTCGGCGGCACGGCCCAGGACTACCTCTCGTACCTCACCCAGGACACCACGTTCGTCTACATCAGGCGCAAGGTCGACACCTCGGTGGCCGACAAGATCCGCTCCGCCCTGGCCAAGGCCGAGCTCACCGGCCTCTACCAGCTGCCCGACATGAAGCGCGTGTACCCCTATGGCGCCGTGGCCGGTCAGGTGCTGGGCCTCGTGGGCACCGACGGCGAGGGCCTCACGGGCCTCGAGCTCCAGTACAACGACATCCTCTCGGGCAAGAACGGCGAGCGCGTCCTCGAGACCGGCGTCGGCGGTACCCCCATCGCCGGCGGCGCCTACATGGAGGAGCCCGCGCAGGACGGCACCGACATCGTCATCTCCCTCGACATCGACATCCAGGAGATAGCCGAGAAGAAGGTCGAGGAGGGTGTGGGCACCTACTCCGCCGAGACCGGGTTCGCCACGGTGGTGGATCCCAAGAACGGCCAGATCCTCGCCATGTGCTCCACGCCGTTCCTCGACCCCGAGGACACCGCCGAGGTGACGCCCGAGCAGCTCACCGTCAGGAGCTTGACCGACTCCTACGAGCCCGGCTCCGTCATGAAGGTGCTGACGCTGGCCGTGGGCCTGGAGAACCACTCCTTCAACCTCGACACGAGCTTTACGGTCCCCGGGAAGGTGCAGGTGGGCGACGACTACGTCGGCGACGACGACGACCGCAAGGAGACCATGGCCATGACGCCGCGCGAGATCATGCGGCGCTCCTCCAACGTCGGCGCCGTCCTCATGGGCACCGCCGAGGGGGCCCAGGCCTTCTCGGAGGGCATCGCCAGGTTCGGCATCGGCCAGACCACGGGCATCGACTACCCCGGCGAGGTGGCGGGCCTCGTGACGCCCCTCGACTCCTACACCTCCGCCTCCCTCGGCGCCATGTCCTTCGGCCAGGGCGTGGCGATCCCGGGCATCCAGATGGTGCGGGCCGTGTCGGCCGTGGCCAACAAGGGCGTCCTCACGACGCCCCACTTTCTCATCTACAAGGGCACCGAGGAGGTGCAGTGGCCGGAGGGGGAGCGGGCCTGCTCCGAGGAGACCGCAGACCAGGTCGTCGACGTCATGCGCACGGTGGTCCAGGAGGGCACCGCCACCAAGGCCGCCGTCGAGGGCTACGACATCGCGGCCAAGACCGGCACGGGCGAGCAGGCCTCCGAGGAGGGCGGTTACAAGAAGGACAGCTACCTCGCCTCCTTGGTGGGGTTCGCCCCCGCGTCCGACGCCGACGTGCTCGTGTACGTTGCGTTCAACGGTGTGTCGCAGCTGGCCTCGGATTCTGCGGCCCCGGTCTTCTCGGCTATCATGGGTGAGTCGCTCTTGGACATGGGTGTGGACCCCACCGCCTGACGAGCGCTTTCGGCTTTCACGATCGGGCGCACCGCGCCTCTAGGGGAGTGACATGTACAGAGCATCGGTATCAGAGACCGCCCGACGCGGCGGCGCCACCGTGGTGGCGGGCGACGCGTCCGTCGAGGTCGGGGACTTCACGGTCGACTCGCGGTCCGTGGGGGAGGGCGGCTGCTTCGTCTGCTTCCACGGCGAGTCCCGCGACGGCAACGCCTATGCCGCCGCGGCCCTCGAGGCCGGGGCGGCCTGCGTGGTCATGACCCGCGAGGCCACGGCCGCGGAGGCCGCCCTCGCCGAGGCGCACGGCGCCTGCCTCCTCAGGGCCGACGGCGACGACGCCGAGGGCTTCCTGCTCCGCCTCGCCGAGTCCTGGCGCCTCGAGCAGGGCTGGTGCGTCGTGGGCGTCACGGGTTCCGTGGGCAAGACCACCACCAAGGACATGCTCGCCTGCGCCCTGGCCGCCGCATGGCGCGTGCACTCCAACAGGGGCAACCTCAACAGCGTCATCGGCGTGCCCCTCACCGTGCTCTCCGCCCCGGACGACACCGAGGTCTTCGTGTGCGAGATGGGCATGAACCACGTGGGCGAGATCGACGCCATCGCCCGCTGCGCCCGCCCCCACGTGGGCTGCGTGACCAACATCGGCACGAGCCACATCGGCATCCTCGGCAGCCGCGGGAACATCGCCCGTGCCAAGGCCGAGATGGTGCCCTGGCTGGCGGCCGACCGCGGGCTGGCCTCGTCCCCCGCCCCCGCCCCCGCCATGGCCCTCACGGCCTCCGACGACTTCACCGCCCTTATCGGCGGTATCTGCGAGGAGGAGGGCGTGGCCACCGACGTCGTGGGCGGCCGGGACTCCGCCGTGCGCGCCGAGGGCGTGGAGCTCGACGGCGACGGCTGCCCCCGCTTCACCGTGGTGACGCCCCAGGGGTCCTCCGAGGTCCACCTGCGCCTCAGCGGGCGCCAGACCGTGCCCGACTTCCTTTTGGCCGTGGACCTCTGCCTGCGCCTGGGCATGGGGCTCGGCGACGTGGTGGCGGCCCTCGAGGCCATGGAGCCCACACACATGCGCGCCGAGGTCGTGGCCGCCGCCCGCGGCTTCCGCGTCATCGACGACTCCTACAACGCTAGCCCGTCCTCCATGGCCGCGGCCCTCGACCTGCTTTGCGAGATGGACTGCGACGGGCGCCGCGTGGCCGTGGTGGGGGAGGTGGGCGAGCTCGGTGACGAGGCACCCCGCCTCCACGGGCTCATGGGCGCCTACCTGGCCGCCAAGCCCCTCGACATCGTGTGCGTCGTGGGCGGGGAGATGGCCGACGCCATGGCCGACGCCGCCCTCGTCATGGGGCTGTCGGACGACCGCCTCGTCCGCGTGCCCACCGCTGCCGACGCAGCGCGCGTCCTCGGCCCCGTCCTCGGCGAGGGCGACCTCGTCCTGGCCAAGGCGTCCCGCTCCGTGGGGCTCGACGCGTTCGTGGAAGAGGTGCGTGCCTGATGCTCGCCGTCCCCGCCTACCCCACCTACACGATCTTCCTCGCCTTCGGCATGGCCGTCGTCGTCGCCATCCTGCTCATGCCGCCCTTCATCCGCTTCATGAAACGCGACGGCATCGGCCAGCAGGTGCGTGCCGACGGCCCCCAGACCCACCTCGTCAAGCAGGGCACGCCCACCATGGGCGGCGTCGTGATCCTGGTCGCCATCCTCGTCACGCTCGTGTTCTTCGGCCTGTGGAGCCCCGACCTCATCCTCGCCGTCGGTGCCACCTACGCCACGGCCCTGCTCGGCCTGGCCGACGACATCGAGTCGGTCTCCCACGGCCGCTCCCTCGGCCTCACCCCGGCCCAGAAGATGGCGGGGCTCACCCTGGTCTCCGTGGTCTTCTGCCTCCTGGCCGTCAACTGGGCCGGCATCACCCCCACGGTCACCTTCCCGGGCGGCTTCTCCGTCGACCTCGGCGTGCTGGCCTTCTCCGTCGGCGGCGTGTCCGTGCCCTGGGTCTACATGGTCTTCGTGTTCCTGCTCTTCGCGGGCCTCTCCAACGCCGTCAACCTCACCGACGGCCTCGACGGCCTTGCCGCGGGCACGGTGCTCGTGGTCATGGTCTTCATGGCCATGGTGTGCTTCCGCTACAACGAGCTCTCCCTCGCCGTCTTCGCCGCCTGCGTGGCCGGTGCCTGCGTGGGCTTCCTTTGGTACAACTGCCACCCGGCCCAGGTCTTCATGGGGGACACCGGGTCGCTCGCCCTCGGCGCCGCCTTCGCGGCCTTGGCGGTCCTCACCAAGACCGAGGTCACCTCGCTCATCATGGGCGGCCTCTTCATCGTCGAGGCCCTCTCGGTCATGATTCAGGTGGTCAGCTTCAAGAAGACCGGCAAGCGCGTCTTCCTCATGGCACCCCTGCACCACCACTTCGAGAAGAAGGGTTGGAGCGAGACCAAGGTGGTCATCCGCTTCTGGATCGTCTCGGCCGCCTTCGCCGCCCTCGGATTCGCGCTCTACTTCCAACTCGGATAAGGAGGCACCTCCCATGGACAACGTCCGTCCCGACGCGCTGGGGGACGTGCTGGTCCTGGGCCTGGGCCACACCGGCCAGGCCGTGGCCCGCTACCTCCTGCACCTGGCCGACGACCCCGCGACCGCGGCCCGTGTGGGCTCGGTGACCGTGGTCGGCGGCGCCAAGAGCTCCGACGGCCCCGCCGCCCGGGCGCTCCGCGCCGCCGGCGCCGCCGTGACCGTGGGGGAAGACTCCGTGGAGGGCTCCTACGACCTCTGCGTCGCGAGTCCCGGCATCTCCGAGTTCTCCGATCTGTTCGCCGCGGGCCGTGCCGCCTCGGGCGCCGTCGTCGGCGAGCCCGAGCTCGTGTGGCGCGAGAGCCCCGAGCGCTGGATCGCCATCACCGGCACCAACGGCAAGACCACCACGACGTCGCTCGCGACCGCGCTCCTGACGGGCGCCGGCATCGACGCCGTGTCCGTGGGAAACATCGGCACCAACCTCGCCGACGCCCTCGACGCGGGGCGCCCGGCGGGCCGGTGGTACGTGACCGAGCTCTCGAGCTTCCAGCTGGCCACCACCGAGCGTCTCCACCCCCGGGTCGCCTGCCTGCTCAACGTGACGCCCGACCACCTGGAGTGGCACCGCACGTTCGACGGCTACGTCGCGGCCAAGGAGCGCGTCTTCGCCAACCTCGACCCCTCCGACCTCGCCGTGCTCGTCGTGGACGACCCGGTGTGCGCGCGGGTGGCCGACGGCCTCGAGGCCCGCGGCCTCACGGTCTGCCGCGTTTCCGTGGAGGGCGTGCCCGACGCCCCGTGCCGCGCCTACCTCGACGGGGACACCCTCACCGTGGACCTGCCCGACGGCACCCACCGCCTCGCGGACTTCTCCGCCATGGCGCTCGAGGGGCCCCACAACGCCGCCAACGCCCTCGTGGCGAGCGCCTGCGCGCTGTTCGCCGGGGCGCCCGACGACGCCGTGACCGCCGGGCTCGTCGCCTTCGGCCCCCTGGAGCACCGCATCGAGCCCGTCCGCACCGTGGACGGCGTGCGCTACGTCAACGACTCCAAGGCCACCAACACCGACGCCGCCGTCACGGCCGTGGGCGCCTTCGCCCCAGGCACCGTGGTGTGCCTCGTGGGAGGCCACGACAAGGGCGGCGACCTCGCCGACTTCTGCCGCGCCATGGGCGGCGCCTGCCGTGCCGTCGTCGCCTACGGCGAGGCCCGGGCCCGCATGGGCGGCGCCCTCGAGGAGGCCGGCGTCCCCGTGACCTACGCACCCCACATGGCCGAGGCCCTCGAGACCGCCCGCGCCCTCGTCCGGCCGGGCGACGTCGTGCTGCTGTCGCCGGCGTGCTCCTCCTTCGACGAGTTCTCCGGCTACGAGGAGCGCGGCCGCGCCTTCAAGGACCTCGTCCGAGCCCTCGTGCCGGAGGGGGGCCGCCGGTGAGCCGGGCCCGCAGCGACAGGGGCGCCGCCAAGGCCCCCGCCAAAGACGCCCCCAAGGCCGCCGGCGGCGCCCGCGGCGCGTCCGACTGGCTCTCGTCGGTGGCCGCCAAGGTCCCCGCGCGCATTATGGAGCCGCGTCTCACGCTCATCCTCGCCACGACGGCCCTGGTGGTGTTCGGCCTCGTCATGGTGTACTCCGCCTCGTCCGTCAAGGGCATCATCAACGGCGAGAGCCCCTCCTCGTACCTCGTGAAGCAGCTCATCGGCACCATCCTCGGCCTCGTGGCCTGCGTCGTGTGCGCCAAGGTCGACTACCACACGTGGGGGCGCCGGTGTCTGCCGTACCTCTGGGTCCTCGCCGTGTTGCTCATGGTGGTCGTGCACCTGCGCGGCACCGACTCCCACGGCGCCACGCGCTGGATCTCCCTGGGCCCGCTCTCCTTCCAGCCGTCGGAGTTCGCCAAGATCGTGGTGGTCGTGACGGCCGCCGCGGTCATCGCCGACTACGTGGTGGGGCACCGCCCCGCCACGCCTGTCGCCTTCCTCGGGGAGGCGGCCTGGAAGGTCGGCCTGCCCGTGGCGCTCGTCCTGTTCCAGCCCGACAAGGGCACGACGCTCGTGCTCGGGGCAGTCATCTTCTGCCTCTGCCTCATGGCGGGGCTGCCGAGGAGGCCCCTTCTCGTCTGCGCGGCCGTCGCCGTGGCCGCCTACCTCGCCCTGTCCCTCAAGGACGACTACTCACGCAGCCGTTTCCTCATCTTCCTCAACCCCGACTCCGACCCCACGGGGGCCGGCTACCAGGTGATCCAGAGCTTCCGCGCCTTCGGCTCGGGGGGCCTCTTCGGCACGGGCATCGGCATGGGAGCCATGAAGTACTCGTACCTGCCCGAGGCCCACAACGACTTCATCCTCGCCGTCATCGGCGAGGAGTGCGGCCTCGTGGGCATGGTCCTGGTCATCGCGCTCTTCGCCCTGATCCTGTGGTCGGGCTTTCGCATCGCGCGGAACGCCCCCGACTTTTTCGGCAGCCTCCTGGCGGCGGGGTCGAGCATGCTCATCGTCTTCACGTTCCTGCTCAACCTTTCCGGCGTCATCGGCGCCTTCCCGCTCTCGGGCAAGGCCGTGCCGTTCCTGTCCTACGGCGGCACGTCGATGATGGCGTCGCTGCTCGTCGTGGGGACGATCCTCTCGGTGTCGGTGCACAGCCGTCTACCCGAGACGGTCCACGACCGGCGGCGTCGGAGCCTCGGGGTCGTGCGCGACGGCGCCCCGGCACCCGTGCCGACGGTCGAGGGCTCCACGGCCGGCGCCCCCACGGCGCGGTCGCTGCGCCTCGTGCACGACTCCGGCTCCCGCGGCGACGCCCGGCGGGGAGACCCGGGGGCCGGGGGCCGGTCGGGCGACCGCGGCGGCGGCCGCGAGGGGTCCGGAAGGGACGGGTCCCACCCGGAGGCGCGACGCACCCGCGACTCCAGCGGGCGCGAGCGGATCGAGCTGGGGCGGAGCGCCACCGAGCGCCTCAGGCCCGAGCGGGGGCCGGAGGTGCGCGAGCGTCGCGGCCCCTCGTCAAGGAACACCGGAAGGAGATAGCCCGTGGGTGATTCGCTGAACGTGGTCATCGCCGCCGGCGGCACCGCCGGCCACATCAACCCGGCCCTTGCCTTGGCCGAGGAGCTCCGCGACCGGGGCCACCGCGTCACGTTCTTCGGCCAGACGGCCAAGCTCGAGGGGACCCTCGTGCCCGAGGCGGGCTTCGACTTCGTGCCCATCGAGGTGCGGGGCTTCGACCGCTCGCGGCCCTGGACGGCCGTCTCGGCCCTCGTGCGTACCAAGATGGCGGAGCGCGACGTCGCGGTGCACTTCGCCCGCACCGGCGCCCCCGACGTCGCCGTGGGCTTCGGCGCCTACGTGGAGGTCCCCCTGCTGTCCTGGTGCGCCGCGCATGGGGTGCCGGTCATCCTCCACGAGCAGAACTCGGTGCCGGGCCTCGCCAACAAGATGCTCGCCCCCAAGGCGGCCACGGTGGCCGTGGCGCTGCTCCAGGCCGTGAGGACGCTCTCCGGCCACGCCGGGGCCGGCACCAACGTCGTGGTGGTGGGCAACCCCGTCCGCCGCTCCGTCATCGAGGGCGACGGCGCCCGCGGCCGCGCCTCCCTCGGCATCCCCGACGACGCCCGGGTCCTCCTCGTCTTCGGCGGCTCCCTCGGCGCGGCGTCCGTCAACGACGCCATGGTGGCCCTCAAGGACGAGCTCCTGTCGCGTCCCGACCTCCATGTGGTCCACTCCTGCGGCCGCGACGGCTACGAGGCCACGGTCGAGGGGCTCCGCCTCACCGACGGGGAGGCGGCCCGCTGGCACGTGGTGCCCTACATCGCGGACATGGGCGACATGCTCGCCGCCGCCGACCTTGTGGTCTCGCGCGCCGGCGCCAGCTCCATAGCCGAGATCGCGGCCCTCGCGGTGCCCTCGGTGCTCGTGCCCTACCCGCATGCCACGGCCGATCACCAGACCACCAACGCGCAGTTCCTCGTGGGGGCGAAGGCGGCGGTCCTCGTCCGCGACGACGAGCTCTCCGACCCCTCCTTCCAGGGGTTGCTCACGGGCCTCCTCGACGACCGCGCGCGCCTGGACGCCATGCGGGCGGCCGCCCGCGGCCTCGCCCAGGACCAGGCCGCGGCGCGCCTGGCGGACCAAACGGAGAAACTGGGGAAACAGGGCCGCTAGCCGGCTCAGGGGCTACAGTCTTTACCGATACGGACACGGCTGTCGCGCCCCGCCCGGGGCGCTCGAGAGGGGCATCCATGACAGACAACGGGCTTGGCTTCGAGCGCGCCCACTTCATCGGCATCGGCGGCGCGGGCATGAGCGGCATCGCCCTCGTCCTCCACGAGCGCGGCTGCACGGTCACCGGCTCCGACCTCAAGGAGTCCCGCTACGTGCGCGACCTGCGCGACGCCGGCATCGAGGTCGCCATCGGCCACCGGGCCGAGACGGTCGACGAGCACTGCCCCGACGTCGTGGTGACCTCCACGGCCGTGCCCGAGACCAACCCCGAGGTGGTGCGCGCCAAGGAGCTCGGCATCCCCGTGTGGCCCCGCGCCAAGATGCTCTCGGCGCTGTCCCGCGGCCGCCGTACCGTGGCCGTCGCCGGCACCCACGGCAAGACCACGACGTCGTCCATGACGGCCACGATGCTGGCCAACATGGGCCTCGACCCGTCGTTTCTCATCGGCGGCATCGTGGAGGACTTCGACACCAACGGCCGCAACGGCTCCGGCGACCTCTACGTGGCCGAGGCCGACGAGTCGGACGCGTCGTTCCTGCTGCTCGACCCCGACATCGTAGTGGTCACCAACATCGAGGCCGACCACCTGGACCATTACGGCAGCCTCGAGGCCATCGAGGAGGCCTTCTCCCAGTTCATGGCCTCGGCCGGCGAGGACGGCACCGTCATCTGCTGCGGCGAGAACCCCCACGTGGTGGAGCTCGCCCGCGCCGCCGGCCCCCGCGTGGTCTCCTACGGCTTCGGCGGCCAGAACGACGTCGTCTGCACCCCGGACGCCGCCACCCGCTCCATCTCAAGCTCCATGGAGGTGGGCTTCCCCGACGGCCAGCTCGCCCACGTGACCATCAAGGGCAACCCCGGCTCCCACAACCAGCTCAACGCCACGGCGGCCCTCACCGTCGCCTGGGTGCTGGGCCTCGACATCGCCGAGGCCGCCCGGGCCCTCTCCGAGTTCGGCGGCGTGCGGCGCCGCTTCACCCACGTGGGCGACGTCGCCGGCGTCACCGTGGTGGACGACTACGGCCACCATCCCACCGAGGTGGCCGCCACCCTCGCCGCGGCCTCCGGCCTCGACTTCGACCGCGTGGTGGTGGCCTTCCAGCCCCACCGCTACAGCCGCACCCAGGCCCTTGCCCCGCAGTTCGCCCATGCCTTTGACGACGCCGACGCCCTGCTCGTCATGGACGTCTTCCCAGCCGGCGAGATGCCGGTGCCCGGCGTCTCCGGCAAGACCGTGGCGTCGGCCGTGGAGGCCGCCGGCTCGGTGGGCGACGTCCGCTACGTCCCCGGCCGCGCCGCCATCGCCGCCGCCATCGCCGAGGAGGTCCGCCCCGGCGACCTCCTCATCACCATGGGTGCCGGCGACGTGACCATGGTGGGCCGCGAGTTCATCGAGCTCATGAAGGAGCGCGAGTCCTAAGGGCGCCCCTCCCCCTCAAACGCGCCGCCACCGCACCCCCGGGAGACCAATGAGCCTGTTCAATGCATTCATGTCGCTGTCCGGCGCCTACGACGCCGACGTGCGCCGGGACGAGCCGCTCTCCCGGCGCACGTCGCTGCGCGTGGGCGGCCCGGCCGCCCTCTCGTGCTGCGCCCACAGCTACCCGGCGTTGGCGCGGGTCCTCGACACCCTCCGGCGGGAGGGCGTGCCCACGGCCGTCCTCGGCAAGGGGTCCAACGTGCTCGTCTCCGACGACGGGTACGAGGGCTGCATCGTGAGCCTGGGCCGCGAGTTCTCCCGCATCGTGGTGGACGTCGAGCGGGGGACGGTGTCGGCGGGCGCCGGCGTGCAGCTCGCCAAGGTGGTCAACGCCGCCTATCAGAGCGGCCTCTCGGGCCTCGAGGACCTCGCGGGCATACCTGGGACCGTGGGGGGCGCCGTCGTCATGGATGCCGGCAGCCGCCACCACTGGATCGGCGCCGCCGTGAGGGCCGTCGTCTGCGCCAAGCCGGGGGAGGGGCTCGTCCGCCACGAGGGGTCCGACATCGACTGGGGCTACCGGCGGACCTCCATCCCCGCCGACGAGACCGTCCTCGAAGTGGAGCTCTCCCTCGCCCCGTCCATCAAGCCCCAGGTGGCCCGCGCCATGGACCGTCGGCTGGCCGTCCGCAAGGGGAGGGTCCCCATGGGCGTCCCCTCCACCGGCGAGGTCTTCATGGACCCGCCGGACCTCTCGGCCTCCCGGCTCCTCGCCGACGCGGGGCTCCGGGGCGCGCGGTCGGGGGGCGCGCTGGTGAGCCGGCTCGACCCCGGCTACATCGTCAACGACCGTCAGGCGCGCGCCGTGGACGTGCTCGCGCTCATGCACCGCATGCAGGAGACCGTGGAGGAGGCGAAGGGTGTCAGGCTCAAACCGCAGGTCAAATTCCTCGGCTTCCAGTCGTAGGCGCACGGACCGGCCCGCGAGGGGGCGGCGCCAGGCGCCCGCGCCCCGTCCCACCCGGCGCCTCGCGGCGGCGGGCAGCGCGCGAGAGACCAAGTCCGTCGGCCGCCTCTCGGTCGCGGGCCTCGGCCTCACCGACCACAAGCGCCGCCCCTGGCCGGCCGCCCTCAAGTGGGCCGTCGCGGCCCTCGTCGCCGTCGGCCTCGTGGTGGGCGCTCTCTTCGCGGCGAGCCTGACCCCCGTCTTCACGGCCACCTCCATCGAGGCCGAGCCGTCCGACCACCTCACGGCCGAGAACATCATCAAGCTGGCCGCCGTGCCCGACGGCGCCACGCTCCTCAACGTCGACACCGGGGCCATCGCCGAGCGCTTGGCCAAGAACCCGTGGGTCGCCGACGTGAGCGTGCGGCGGGAGTACCCCGACCGCCTCCGCATTACCGTGACGGAGCGCGACATCCTCGCCATCGTGGTCGTGAGCTCCGGCAACGTCGCGTGGTACCTGTCGTCAGACGGCACCTGGGTGGAGCCCGCCAAGCTTGCCGGCGGCTCCGACAGCCTGGCCGACCAAGCCCTCGCCCTCGCGCGCCAGGAGGGCTGCCTGCTCATCCGCGACGTGCCGGGCACCGTGTCGCCCAAGGCCGGTGCCAAGACCACGGACGCCCCCATCCTCGGCGTCATCGACTACCAGAAGGGCTTCACCAAGGGCCTCGCCGACCAGGTGGTGTCCTACTCGGCCTCGAGCGAGGAGGCCATCTCGTGCGTGCTCGAGAGCGGCATCGAGGTGAGCCTCGGCGACCCCTCCCAGATCTCGTCGAAGGAGGCCGTCGTCAACGAGCTCATGGCCCAGCACCCCAACCAGCTCACCTACATCAACGTTCGCAACCCCGCCAAGCCGAGCTTCCGTAGGGTCTCGAGCAACTCCGTGGCCCAGGGCAGCGGTGTGCAGGCGCCGGCAGCCGACGGGGGAGGGGGCGACCCGCAGGCCCAGGGGGACGGCTCCCAGGGCTCCGGTGACGGTACCAGGACGGGGGACGGCGACCAGTCCGCCGACGGCTCACTGCCCACACAGGATGGTTGAGGGTGAGGTAGAGGGTTATGCTTTTGAAAGCCGCCGGTAAAGGCTCTAGCTGGGACGTTCATAGGACTGACAGACCGGTTGACGGGTCACTCGCATTTATGGCAATATAAGTCGCTTTAGCTGATTCGTAGAGCTTAACTTGAACCTTAGGGTTCAGCGGGGGAGGGCGAGCAGGCGTCCGCCTCGAAGAAGAAGGACCTGCGCACCACACAGGAAGGCCGGGAGCATCCCGAGGAGGAACCATGAAGGACACCGAGACCCCCAACAACTACCTCGCCGTCATCAAGGTCGTGGGCGTGGGCGGCGGCGGCACCAACGCCGTCAACCGCATGATCGAGGAGGGCATCCGCGGCGTCGAGTTCGTCGCCGTGAACACCGACGCCCAGGCCCTCGCCCTCTCCGACGCCGACATCAAGGTGCACATCGGCACCGACCTCACCAAGGGCCTTGGCGCCGGCGCCAACCCCGAGGTGGGCATGCAGGCCGCCGAGGACTCCCGCGACGAGATCAAGGCCGCCCTCGCCGGCGCGGACATGGTCTTCATCACCGCGGGCGAGGGCGGCGGCACCGGCACCGGCGCCGCCCCCGTCGTGGCCGACATCGCCAAGAACGACATCAAGGCCCTCACCGTGGCCGTCGTCACCCGCCCGTTCACCTTCGAGGGCCGCAAGCGCGGCCAGCAGGCCGTGGACGGCGTGGACGCCCTCGCCGAGAACGTCGACACCCTCATCGTCATCCCCAACGACCGCCTGCTCGACCTCGCCGAGAAGAAGACCACCATGCTCGAGGCCTTCCGCATGGCCGACGACGTGCTGTGCCAGGGCACCCAGGGCATCACGGACCTCATCACGGTCCCCGGCCTCATCAACCTCGACTTCGCCGACGTCTGCACCATCATGCGCGGCGCCGGTACGGCCATGATGGGCATCGGCCTCGCCTCCGGCGACTCCCGCGCCGCCGACGCCGCCCAGGAGGCCATCTCCAGCCGCCTGCTCGAGAGCTCCGTGGACGGCGCCACCCGCGTCCTGCTCTCCATCTCCGGCAACAAGGACCTCGGCATCCAGGAGATCAACGACGCCGCCGAGGTCATCGCCCAGAACGTGGACGCCGACGCCAACATCATCTTCGGCACCGTGGTCGACGAGAGCCTCGGCGACCAGGTGCGTGTGACCGTCATCGCCACCGGCTTCAACGACGGCAACGTGCAGCCCCAGCTCAACATGGGCGGCTTCGGCGCCTCCACGCCCAAGCGCGCTGCGGCCCCGGCCCCCAAGCCCGCCTCCAACAACTTCGGGGACCGCGAGTTCGACATCCCCGACTTCCTCAAGCGCGCCCGCGGCTGATGGGCGCCCCCTCCTTGGTGGAGAGGACCGTCGACGGCGTGACCCTGCTCGGCGACTTCGGTCGCCCGAGCAGGGTCACGTTCGCGTTCACGGAGCGCACGGGCGGTGTCTCCCTGCCCCCTTTCGAATCCCTCAACCTCGGCGACCACGTGGGCGACGACCCCGCCGCCGTGGCCGAGAACCGCGCCCGCGCCCTGGCGGCCCTGGGGGCCGGCGACATCGCCGGGTCCCTCGTGGTCCCCAACCAGGTGCACGGCGACCGCGTGGTGACCGTCCGCTCCGCCGACCCCGCGGCCGTGGCCGCGGCCCGCTCCGAGGCCGCCGAGGGGGCCGACGCCGTGGTGTGCCTCGTCCCCGGGGTGCCGGTGCTCCTGTGCTACGCCGACTGCGTCCCCGTGGTGCTCGTGGCCCCCGACGGCTTTGCCGTCGTCCACTCGGGCTGGAAGGGTACATACGCACGCATAGCCGCCAAGGCGCTCGGGGCGCTGTGCGAGGGCTCCCCGGTGCCCCCGTCCTCGGTGCGGGCCTACCTCGGCCCCCATATCGCGGGATGTGACTATGAGGTGTCGACCGAGCTGCTTAATCGGTTCGAAACCGAGTTTGGTAGCATTGTCGGGGTCGACGCCAGCCACCTCTCGCTGGCCGCGGCCATCGTGAACACGCTCGTGAGTGCAGGGATGGACCCGTGCAACATCGTGAACCCAGAGATATCGACGCCCGCCTCCACGGACCGCTTCTTCTCGTACCGCGCCGAGGGGGGCATGTGCGGGCGGCACGGCGCGGTGGCCTGGCTCGCCCCGTGAGGCGCTTCGGCGCGCTGGCGTGCCTCGCGGCCTGCGTCGTCGCCCTCGCCGGCTGCGCCCCCTCGTCCGGGGCGACCGGCGACACCGTGACCGTCGCCGGCTCCACCACGGTCATGCCCATCGCCGAGATGGCGGCGGAGCGCTTCCAGGAGCTCACGGGCGACCGCGTCCTCGTGAGCGGGCTGGGGTCCTCCGCGGGCATCGAGGCCGTCATGAACGGCACGGCCGACATCGCCACCTCGAGCCGCGGCCTCACGGCCGCCGAGGAAGCCACCGGCGAGCTCGTCACCACCGTCATCGCCCGCGACGGCATCGCCGTCATCGTCAACGCCGGCAACCCGGTGGGCAACCTGACCGTCGGCCAGCTCCGCGCCGTGTACGCCGGCGACGTCACCAACTGGTCCGAGCTCGGCGGCCCCGACCTCCCCATCCTCGTGGTCAACCGCGACGAGGCCTCCGGCACCCGCGAGGCCTTCAAGTCCATCGTCATGGACGGCGCGCGCTTCGACGCCTCGGCGGCCGTGCTCCCCGGCACGGGCCAGGTTCGCGACGTCGTGAGCCGCACCCCGGGCGCCATCGGCTACATCTCCATCGGCTTCGTGGACTCCGCCTTCACCACCTCCAAGGTCAAGGCGCTCTCCATCGACGGCGTCGAGCCCACCGAGGCCAACGTCGCCAGCGGCGTGTACCCCGTCTCGCGCAGCCTCTACCTCTTCACCAAGGGCGAGCCCTCCGGCGAGGCGAAGGCCTACATCGACGAGGTCCTGTCGCCCGACATGGCCCAGACCATCCGAGACGCCGGCTACATCCCGGCCTCCGAGTCGGAGGGAGGCGACGCCTCGTGAGCAAGAAGGAAGAGCCCCTGCTCAAGCCCCCGCGCCTGGATGACATCGACCCCAACACGGCGCCGGCGCACAGCTCCAACCTCAAGCTCGTTAGCCGCTCCACCATGATCAAGGAGCGTGCCCTCGAGGGCCTCTTCCTCGTGTGCGCCTGCGTGGCCGTCCTGGCCGTGCTGCTCATCTTCGTCTTCACGCTGTGGAAGGCGATGCCCGTCCTCTCCGACATCGGCATCCTGAGCTTCTTCGGGCTCACCTGGGCGCCCTCTGAGGGGGAGTACGGCATCATGGCCCTGCTCGCCGGCTCCGTCATCGTGACGGCCGGCGCCTTGGTCATCGGCGTGCCCCTCGCCATCGGCTGCGCCGTCTACCTCACCGAGATCGCCAACAAGCGCCTCTCGGGCATCGTGTCGACGGCCGTCGACCTCCTGGCCGGCGTCCCCTCGGTCATCTACGGCTTCTTCGGCCTCGTCATCCTGCGGCCCCTCGTCGCCGACGCCACGGGCGGCCTGGGCTTCGGTGCCCTCACAGCGTGGCTCGTGCTCGCCATCATGATCGTGCCCACCATCACGACGCTCACCATGGACGCCCTGCGCTCCATCCCCATGGGCGTGCGCGAGGCCAGCTACTCCATGGGCGCCACCAAGTGGCAGACCATCTACAAGGTGGTCCTCCCCGCGGCCAAGCTCGGCATCGTCAACGCCGTGGTGCTCGGCATGGGCCGCGCCATCGGCGAGACCATGGCCGTCCTCATGGTCGTGGGCAACGCCCCCGTGGTGCCCGAGAGCGTCTCGAGCCCCATCTCCACCCTCACGAGCCAGATCGCCCTCGACATGGGCTACTCCAGCGGCCTGCACCGCTCCGCGCTGTTCGGTATGGGTGTGGTGCTCTTCGTCATCTCCGCGGGGCTCGTGGGACTCGTGCGTCTGGTGAGCCGTCCCCGCGAGGCCAAGGTGGACACCGAGAAGCTCGCCGAGGAGCGCCGCGAGAGGGAGGACGGGACCCGCGCCACCCAGTGGGAGCTCGCCGAGGACGTCGCCGCCCCTCCCGCCGGTCTCGCCGCCGACGTGGCGGCCCAGGAGGGTTCCCGCGCCCGCATCAAGCGGCTCCTGTCGTCCGGTGCGTCGCCCAAGGTGTCCAAGTCGGCCACCAACAGCGCCATGCTCGGCGTCTTCCGCGCCGCCGGCGCCGTCACCACGGCGGTGCTCGTGCTCATCATCCTGTTCGTGGCGGTCAACGGCCTGCCGGCGATGAGCCTGGACTTCGTGTTCGGCTGGCCCGAGGGCGTCAACGCCGAGGGCGGCATCTTCCCCACGATCGTCTCGTCGCTCTACGTGACGGCCCTGGCCATGCTCGTCTGCACGCCCATCGCCGTGCTCGCAGCCGTGTACCTGGCCGAGTACGCCAAGCAGGGCCGCCTCGTGAACTTCATCCGCTACGCGAGCGACACCCTGTCGTCGGTCCCCTCCATCGTCATGGGCCTGTTCGGCTTCGCCCTGTTCGTGGAAGCCTTCGGGTTCGGCCTGTCCATGCTCTCGGCCGCCCTGGCCCTGGCCCTGATGATGCTGCCCATAGTCATGCGCACCACCGAGGAGGCCATTCGTGCGGTGCCCCGCTACATCCGCTGGGGTGCCTACGGCCTCGGTGCCACCAAGTGGCAGGTCGTGAGCCGTGTCGTGCTCCCGAGCGCCTTCCCACGCATCGCCACCGGCATCGTGCTCGCCATCGGCCGCGCCGTGGGCGAGACCGCCGTGGTCATGTACACCATGGGCCAGGCTATCAACCTGCCCGTGACGCCGCTCGACTCCGGCCGTCCCATGACCATCCACCTGTACCTGCTCGCCAACGACGGCATCAACATGCAGGCCGCCTACGGCACGGCCCTGCTGCTCATGCTGCTCATCCTCGCGTTCAACCTCTTCGCCCGCCACCTCTCCCGCAAGAGCGCCAAGAAAGCCGGAGGCAAGTGATCCCATGACCGAGTACCGCAACGCTCCCCGCAACGAAAAGACCGGCATCCATGTGGCCGACTTCGACTTCTGGTACGGGGACTTCCACGCCCTCACCGGCGTCACCATGGACATCGCCCAGAACAAGATCACGAGCTTCATCGGCCCGTCGGGTTGCGGCAAGTCCACGTTCCTGCGCTGCATCAACCGTATGAACGACCTCATCGAGGGCACGCGCACGGCCGGCACCATGGAGCTCGACGGCAGCGACATCTACGCCGCCGGGGTGGACCCCGTGGACCTCAGGCGCCGCGTGGGCATGATCTTCCAGCAGCCCAACCCGTTCCCCAAGTCGATCTATGAGAACGTGGCCTTCGGGCCGCGCCTCCAGGGCGTCACGTCCAAGGACGACCTCGACGGCATCGTGGAGGAGTCGCTCAAGCGCGCCAACCTCTGGAAAGAGGTGTCCAACCAGCTCGACAAGAACGGCCTGGCCCTCTCCGGCGGCCAGCAGCAGCGCCTCTGCATCGCCCGCGTGCTCGCCGTCCAGCCGGACGTCCTGCTCATGGACGAGCCCTGCAGCGCCATCGACCCCACCTCCGTGCAGAAGGTCGAGGACCTCATGTACGAGCTGGCGCCCGAGATGACCATCATCATCGTCACCCACAACATGCAGCAGGCCGCGCGCATCTCCGACTACATGGCGTTCTTCCTCCAGGAGCACGCCGGAGAGCCCGCCACCCTCATCGAGTACGGCGTCACGAGCGAGATCTTCTCCTCGCCCAAGGACCAGCGCACCGAGGACTACATCACCGGCCGGTTCGGCTGATCGGCCAGCCCCGCACGCCCCGAGAGAAAGGAGCCCCATGAGGGAGCAATTCGACCGCCAGCTGGCGCGCCTGCGCCAGGAGCTCGTGTCCATCTACGCGGAGACCGACCTCCAGCTCCACGACGCCGTGGACTCCCTGGTCCAGGGCGACAAGGCCAAGGCCCGGGCCGTCAAGAAGGCCACGCGCGCCATCGACCTGCGCTGCAACGAGCTTGAGGACCGCGCCTACAACCTGATCGTGCTGCAGAACCCCGTGGCCAGCGACCTGCGCCTCCTGCAGTTCGTCATCTACTGCAACTTCAACCTCGCCCGCATGAGCAACCACGTGCGCAACATCGCCAAGACCACCAAGCGCTGTGCCGGCCACGACGTGCCCGGCCAGCTCCTCGACCTGCTCGCCAGCGAGGCGCACCTCGTCTACCGCGTGCTCGGCGCCACGGTCCAAGCCATCGTCGACAACGACATCGCCGAGGCCGCCGAGCTCCCCGAGCTCGACCGCCCAGTGGACGACCTCTACAAGAGCTTCTACAGCTCGTTCTCGCGCCTCGGGCCCGACGACGACATCGACGCGGCCAGCCGCGTGATCATGGCCGCCCGCATGCTCGAGCGCATCTCCGACAACTCCGTCGAGGTGGGGGAGCGCCTGGTGTTCCTGCTCACGGGCAACCACGAGGCCCTCACCGCCCTCGCCGACATGGACGAGGAGGAGATCGAGGACCTCTACGTGGGCCAGAACGCGTCCTTCTCCCTCGGCGCCGAGAAGATCGAGCGCCTGGCCAACCAGATCCCCGAGATCGAGGTGGGCGCCGACTCCGACCCCATCGTGGACGACGAGATCATCTCCGGGAACATGAGCCAGGCCCTCGAGATGGCCGCCCGCGCCGCCGCCCAGGCCAAGGCCGAGAAGGCCGCCAAGAAGGCCCAGAAGGCCGGTGCCCAGAAGGAGGCGCCCAAGGACGGTGCGAAGGGCGCCCAGAAGGGGGGCGATCCCCGATGAGCCCGGTGGAGGACCAGGGGGCCTACCGCGCGTTCCTCGCCCGGCGCCGCGCCGAGATTGAGGCGCGCATTGCCGCTGCCTGCGAGCGCGTGGGGCGCGACGCCTCTGAAGTCCGGGTCTTCGCCGTCTCCAAGACGGTGGGGCCGGAGGAGGTCGTCTCGGCCATGGCCGCCGGCTACACCTGCTTCGCGGAGAACCGTCCCCAAGAGCTCGTGCGCAAGCTCGCCGCCCTCGAGGCCGCGGGCGTCGACGTGCCCCGCTTCGACATGATCGGCAACCTCCAGAAGAACAAGGTCAACGCGGTGCTCGGCCGCGCCACGGTCATCCAGTCGGTCTCCTCGGCGCACCTGGCCGAGGCCGTGAGCCGCCGTGCCGCCGAGCGCGGCATCGTGGCCCGGGTCCTTCTCGAGGTCAACGTGTCCGGCGAGGAGACCAAGGGCGGCTTCGCCCCCGCCGAGCTGGCCCAATGGGCCGAGCACATCGCCGACCTCCCTGGCATCCAGCCCGAGGGCCTCATGACCATGGCGCCCGCCCACGAGCCGGTCGAGGACCGCGAGACGTTCAGGGGACTCCGGGAGCTTCGTGATAGTCTGGAGACCGAGACGGGCCTCGTGCTGCCGGTGCTCTCCTGCGGCATGAGCGACGACTTCGAGATCGCGGTGGAGGAGGGCTCGACCCTCGTGCGCCTCGGCCGCGTCGTCTTCGACCCCGACTACACCCCCGCCGCCGGCGACCCGGCGGCCAAACGCGACTAAAACGAGACCAAGGAGGGTCTGCCGTGAGCTTCCTCGACAACATCCGCGACCGCCTCATGGGCGAGTCGGGCCAGGGCTACGACGACTACGACCGCGGCTACGACGACTACGACGACCAGTGGGGCGATGAGCACCAGACCAGCGGCGTCCTCGGCAACACGTCCCGGCCCGAGGCCGAGTCGGTCTCGGTCTACACGAGGAGCGGGCGTCCCGTGGAGGAGGGCGTCTCCTCTCCGTCCGCCGGCGGGTTCAGCACCTCGCAGCGCATGGGCGACGAGCGCTGGGGCGCCGGCAGCACCCACCGCACGGCGGGCGACTACGCGCCCTCGGCCACGAGCGTGCTCGGCAACTCCCACACCCCCACGCCGGGCGACGTGGGCCTCACGCCCGTCCCCCGCGTGAGCTCCGGCAAACTCCCGCCCTACGTGCTCAAGCCCACGAGCTACGACGACGTGCAGCTCGTCATCCGCCGCGTGCGCACCAACCAGCCCGTGGTCATCTCGTTCAGGAACACCCAGATCGAGATCGCCAAGCGCATCCTCGACTTCTGCTTCGGCCTCTCCTGCGGCGTCGACGGCGCCGTGGAGGAGATCGACGACCGCGTGTTCGTCGTCCTGCCCAACGGCATCGAGCTCTCCTCGGCCGACCTGGAGAAGCTCGCCGCCGACCGCGTGATCGGCGGTAGGTAGCGTGCGCGCCTCGGAGGCCGCCGTCTGCATCGTCGGCGGGGGAGCCATGGGCGGCGCCATCGCCCGCGGGCTCGTGGCGTCGGGCACCTGCCCCGCCTCCCACGTGACGGTGTGCGACCACAACGACGCCAAGCTCGAGGCCCTCGCCTCCGATTGCGCCGTGTCCACCGCCAGGGATGCGGCCCGCGCCCTCGCCGCGTCGCCCGACGTGGTGGTCGTGGCCGTGAAGCCGCAGGTCCTCTCCTCGCTCCTCGAGGAGGTGGGGCCCGCCGTGGCCGGCTCCCTCGCTGTCTCCATCGCCGCCGGCACGCCCCTGGGCTCCATCGAGGAGCAGCTGGGGGAGGGAGCCCGCGTCGTCCGCGTCATGCCCAACCTTCCCGTGGCCGTCCGCCGCGGCGCCTCCGCCGTGGCCCGGGGCCTCTGGGCCACCGACGACGACGTCGCGCTCGTGTGCGAGCTCTTCGGCGCCCTGGGCTCCGTCGCCGTCATGCGTGAGGACCAACTCGACGCCGAGGGTGCCGTCATCGGCTGCGCGCCGGCGTACTTCGCCCTCATGGTCGACGCCCTCACCCGTGCCGGCGTGGACGCGGGCCTTCCCGCCGCGGCGGCCCGCGACCTCGCCTGCGCCACCATGGGGGGCGTGAGCGAGATGCTCTCGGACTCCGGCGAGCACCCCCGCGCCTACATGGAGAAGGTGACCTCCCCCGGAGGCACCACCGCGGCGGCCCTCCGCGTGCTCGAGCCGGCCCTCGTGGAGGGCTGCTACGGCGCCGTGGACGCGGCCCTCGAACGCACCCGTGCCCTATCCCGGAAAGGCTGAGCCCATGCTTCCACTCGCCCGCGCGGTGAGCACCCTGTTCGAGATCTACGAGTTCATCATCCTCGTCTGGTGCATCCTCAGCTGGATTCCCCGCACCCCCGGCGGCTTCGTCGACGACCTCTCCCAGGTGCTCTCCCGCCTCGTCATGCCCTACCTCGGCGTGTTCCGGCGCGTCATCCCCTCGTTCGGCGGCATCGACTTCTCGCCGGTGGTGGCCATCCTGGCCCTCTCCATTCTGCAGCCCATCGTCGTGAGGCTCATCCTCATGCTGTAGCGCCGCGGCCGGCCACCTGCATTTCTCGTGGTGGGCGCGGCACGGCGCCTCCGTGCGCTAAACTTTTCCCTGTTCGTGCAATTGCACCAGGCCATCCTTTAGTGAAGGGACCGAGAATGGCGATCACACCAGCGGACATCGAGCAGCTCACGTTCAGCGCGTCCAAGCAGGGTTACGACACCGAGGAGGTCGACGCCTTCCTCGAGGAGCTCGCCGGCGAGGTCGACGCCATGCTCCAGAAGATCATGGACCTCAAGAGCCGCCTCACGGCTTCCGAGCAGGCCCTCGACGCCGCGCGCGCCCAGGTCGCCCAGCTCGAGGCGCAGGGCTCCTCCTCCGAGATCGTGTCGGTCCAGGCCTCCAACGTCACCATCGCCTCCGAGCGCCAGATCTCCCAGGCCCTCATCGCCGCCCAGCAGACGGCCGACCGCATGGTGGCCGACGCCCGCGACAGCGCCGACAAGATCAAGAACGACGCCGACCAGAAGGCCCGCGAGGTCATCCGCCAGGCCCTTGCCGAGAAGCAGAACGAGCTCGACGAGATAGACCGCCTCAAGGCGTCCCGCGAGGACTTCCGCACCCAGTACAAGCAGCTCCTCCAGCACTTCATGGACGACGCCGAGTCGGTGTTCCCCGACCAGATCCTGTCCTCCACCTCGGGCTCCGCGCCCCGCTACGACATGCCCAAGGTGACCGAGACCGTCGACGCCAGCGCCACGGTCTACGTCCCCGCCTCCGACGGCGCGCTCGACGACCTCGACTAGCCCCGCTGCGACCCGACGGTTCCGTGGACGGCCGGCCCCGTGCTGGGGCCGGCCGTCCCTTCATTCGCGGACCCCTCCCGGCCGTTCGCAGACAATTCAGATTACGTCCATAAACCAGAAGGTCTTCTCCTGAAGAATGGGGGCACCACCGGACGCAGGATCCGGCAGCCCACGATCCCAGGGAGGCCGCCATGGCATGGACACCCCTCAACGACAACTACGCCGTCAACGACGAGACGGCCACCGTCATCTGCCGCGCCATGCGCACCACGGGTTTCTTCGACGACAGCTACCGCGTGTGCGACGACCCGCTGACCCGATCCACCAACCGCGGCGTGAGCTTCGCGACCTTCGACGACCGCGTCGCGGCGGGGGAGCGCGGCGGCATCCGCAGGGTCTCGTTTCCCATGGGCATGAGCTACGAGGACGTGGTGGACGCCATCCGCGTGTACGGCCGCATCCGCTGACCTCCAGACCGACGACCCCTCCTTCCGCGCGGCCCACGACGCCCACCCCGTCGCGGGCCGCCCTCCCATGGGCCTGTGGCCCCGGGGCCCGCGAACGGGTATCGTCTTGGGCTGCCGACCGTCTGCGGAGAGGAGTGGGGCCCATGAGCTGGAGTCAGCCCGTAGAGACCTATCTGGAGGACCTCGGGGCGCCCACGCCGGCCCCCGGCGGCGGGGCCTCGAGCGCCTTGGCCGGCGCCGTGGGGGCCGCCCAGCTCCAGATGGTCGTCGCTCTCACCTGCGCCAATCCGCGCTACGCCGGGGTGGCGGGGCGCATGGCCGAGCTGGAGGCCGCCCTCGAGGCCGACCGCAGACGCTTCCTCGCCCTCGCCGACGAGGACGCGGAGGCCTATGGGCGCGTGGCCCGGGCCCTCAGGCTGCCCCGTGGCACGGACACCGAGTGCGCGGCCCGCTCCGAGGAGCTCGCCGCGGCCCTCCTCGGCGCCGCGGCCGCCCCCTTCGCCATCATGGACCTCGCCGTCGCGTGCCTCTCCCTCTGCGACGAGGTGGCCCGCACCGGCACGTCCATGGCCGCCTCCGACGTCACCGTGGCCGCCGCCCTCCTGCGCGCGGCCGTGGACGGCTCGGTGGCCACCGTGCTCGCCAACACCCGCTGGATGGCCGACCGCGCCCTCGCGGACGGGCTCGTGGCCCGGGCCGACGCCGCCCGCGGCGAGGGCGAGCGCCTCGCCGCCTCCGCCATCCGCCGAGCCGAGGAGGACCTCCGATGAACCGAGAGCTCGAGGGCGCACCCGTGGCCGCCTCCATCCGAGACGCCTGCCTCGCGAGGGCCGCGGCCCTCGCCGACCGCGGCGTCACCCCGCGGCTTGCCATCGTCTCCGCGGGCGACGACCCCGGCAGCCGCTGGTACCGCGCGGCCGCGGCCCGGCGCCTCGAGGGCTGCGGGTGCGAGGCCGACGTCGTGGAGCTGGACGCCGACGTGACCCAGGGGGCGCTCGAGCGCCTTGTGGCGGACCTATCGGCCGACCCCGCCGTCCACGGCATCCTCGTGCTGCGGCCGCTGCCCCCCCACATCGACGAGGCGGCCGTCGCCGCGCTCGTGGCGCCCGCCAAGGACGTCGACGGCGTGGCCCCGGCGAGCGTCGCCGGCCTCGCCGCGGGCGACCCGGCGGCCTTCGCCCCCTGCACGGCGGCCGCGGTGATGCGCCTCCTCGACCACTACGGCTTCGAGTGCCGCGGCGCCGCGGCCACGGTGGTGGGGCGCTCGTCCACGGTGGGCCGTCCCGTGTCCCAGCTGCTGCTGGCCCGCGACGCCACGGTGACCGTGTGCCACTCCCGCACCGCCGACCTCGCGGCCGCCTGCCGCACCGCCGACCTCGTGGTCACCTGCCAGGGGCGCCCCCGCTCCATCACGGCGGACATGGTGGCCCGCGGGGCCTGGGTCGTGGACGTGGGCACGAGCGAGGACGAGGACGGCTCCATGGCGGGCGACGTCGACTGGGGGCCCGTCTCGGCCAGGGCCGGCGCCGCCACCCCGGTGCCGGGCGGCGTGGGGTCGGTCACCACGGCCGTGCTGGCCGAGCACACGGTGACGGCCGCCGAGCGCGCCGCCGCGCGGGGCCGCCCCGCCTCCCCGTTCCGCGACGACCCGGTGGTCTCGCAGCTCTTCGACCGCAGGTCGGTGCGCGCCTTCACCGACGACCCGGTGGGCCCCGAGCTCCGCGAAGCCGTGCTCGAGGCCGCCTGCCAGGCGCCCACGGCGGGGAACCAGCAGCTCTACTCCATCGTCCAGGTGGACGACCCGGAGGCGAGGGCGCGCCTCGCCGTGCTCTGCGACGACCAGCCGTTCATCGCCCGGGCCCCCTGGGTGCTCGTGTTCCTGGCCGACTGCCGCATCTGGCCCGCCCTCTACGCCGAGGCCGGCGTCGAGGGGTTCCGTGCGCCCGGGGTGGGCGACCTCATGCTCGCCGTCTCGGACGCCGTCATCTGCGCCCAGAACGCCGTCGTGGCGGCGCACGCCCTCGGGCTCGGCTCCTGCTACATCGGCGACGTCATGGAGCGAAAGGAGGAGGTCTCCGAGCTCCTGGGCCTGCCGCCCCACGTCTTCCCGGCGGCCATGCTCGTGCTCGGCTTCCCGACGGCCGGGCAGGCCGCACGCCCCAAGCCGGGGAGGGCCCCGCTCGCGGCCAAGGTCATGGGGGACCGCTACCGCACCCTCGAGGGCGACAGGCTCCGCTCCCTCGTGGCGGACCGCGTGGGCGCCAAGGGGTTCGACGAGTGGGTGCGCGCCTTCTGCGCCCGCAAGCACGACTCGGCCTTCTCCCGCGAGATGACCCGGAGCGTAGCGGCCTACCTCGACGGGTTCGACCGCACGGGCGAGGCGTCCGTCTGACATACGGCTCGGAACCCGGTCCCGGGGCACCTTGGAGCGTCTATACTTCCAAAGGACTGTGCACGTCCCCGGGGGTGCAGGCCCCGGTACAAACCATCCCAGGAGAGGGAGGTACACACCCCATGAAGGGAATCGTCCTCGCAGGCGGCCATGGGAAGCGCATGTATCCCATCACCCGCGCCACGTCCAAGCAGCTCCTTCCGGTCTACGACAAGCCCCTGATCTACTACTCGCTGTCCGTGCTCCTCGAGGCCGGCATCCGCGACATCCTGGTCATCTCCAAGCCCGAGCACCTCGGCTCCTTCCAGGAGCTCCTGGGCGACGGCTCCCAGCTCGGCATCAACATCGTCTACCGCCCCCAGCCCACCCGCGGCGGCATCGCCGAGGCCTTCGTCATCGGCCGCGACTTCATCGGCGACGACGACGTGGCCCTCGTGCTCGGCGACAACGTGTTCCACGGCTCCGGCTTCGGCGACAAGCTCAAGACGGCCCAGAAGAACGCCGCCGACGGCCAGGCCACGATCTTCGGCTACCGCGTCGACGACCCGCAGCACTTCGGCGTCGTGGAGTTCGACGACGACGGCAACGCGGTCTCCCTCGAGGAGAAGCCCCTCGAGCCCCGCTCCAACTACGTCGTGACCGGCCTGTACTTCTACCCCTCCGACGTTTGCGACTACGCGTCCCGCCTCCAGCCCTCCACCCGCGGCGAGCTCGAGATCACGGACCTCAACCGCATGTACCTCGACGACAAGCGCCTCAAGGTGCAGCAGCTCGGCCGCGGCTTCGCCTGGTTCGACACCGGCACCATCGACCGCCTCTTCTCCGTGGGCGAGTACATCCGCTCCGTCCAGGAGGCCACGGGCGTCAAGGTGGCCGCCCTCGAGGAGATCGCCTACGACGCCGGCTGGATCCGTCGCGCTCAGCTCCTCAAGCTCGCCGACGGCCTCAAGAAGACCGAGTACGGCCACTACCTCGAGAAGATCGCCCTCTCCACGCGCCGCTAGGCCATACGGGAGGACCGTGGCAAAGGACGGGCCCGCACCCCCTGGGGAGCGGGCCCGTCCCCTTGCCCGGGCGCCCTGTCCTCGGGCGCCGTGCCGGGCGGTGTCAGTCGGTGGGGAAGGCCTTGACCTCGGTGCCGGGGAAGAGCGGCGCCTCCCCGCTCTCCACCGCATAGGGGGAGAGGGCGTCGACGACGAGGCGGCAGCGCTCCGGCAGGATGCGGGCCGTGAACGACGAGACCTCGTGGTCGAGGGGGTCGCCGTCTATCTGCATGGGGATCGGGCGGCTCGACGATATGGTGGCCTCCCTGGCCCTGAACCGCTCGATGGACGGGCGCCCCAGGTTCGCGCCGTGGCGGTCGATGAGGCCCAGGAACAGCGGCTTCAGGAGCCCCACGGCGTCGGGGGACTCCAGGACGATGATGTCGAGGAGGCCGTCGTCGAGGCGGGAGTCGGGCACGATCTCGAGGTCGCCCTGAAGCATGGCGCTGTTGGCGGCAATGCAGGCGATACCCTCGCGCACGAAGGTCTCGCCGTCGGCCTCCACGGTGAAGGTGACCAGCGGCGGGTTGGGGTTGCCCACGGCGGCCATGAGGTAGGCGGCCTGGCCCATGGCCTTCTTGTTGGGGACGGCGGCGCGCATGAGCTCGGCGTCGAACCCGGTGCCGCTCATGAGGGTGAAGCCCGCACGGTGCTCGCGCCCCTCGGGGCCCATCCAGCCCACCTCGCCGAGGTCGCACTCCATGGTCCGGCCGATGCGGCACGCGCGGGCGAGGGCTGCCGGCTCCGGGGAGTTGCCGAGGCTGGCGAAGAACAGGTTGGCCGTCCCCGAGGGGAAGACGCAGACGATCGCCCGGTGGCGGCGCAGGGCGTAGAGGAGCGACGCCACGGTGCCGTCGCCGCCCGACACCACCACGAGGTCGAAGTCGTCGGCGTCCGCCACGGCCTCGTCGGCGTCCCAGTCGGCCGCGAGCGAGCGGAACTCGCAGCGGTCGCCCGTGTGGAGGAGACTCCGCTCGAACAGGTACACGGCGTCCGACCCGAACCCCGACGCCCCGTTGTGCACTATCAGGGTCCTCATGGGTCCCCCTCCCGCCGTGGGGCCGCACTCGCCGCGGCCTCGCCTGTCGGTCTAGTATAGGGGTCGGCCCCGACCCAGGGCCGTGCAGCCAGCCCACGCCCCGCCGGTCCCTGTGCGGGACCGGTCAGAAGGAACCCCATTGTTCATAGACAGCGCCGCCGAGCTCGCCGCGTTCTGCGGGAGAGCCGCATCCTCGCCCATGCTCGCCCTCGACACCGAGTTCCTGCGGGAGCGCACCTTCCGCCCGCAGCCCTGTCTCCTCCAGGTGGGCACCCACGACGAGCAGGCGGCCGTGGACGTCATCGCGCTCACGGGCGAGGCCCTCGCGCCCCTGCGCGACCTCCTGTTCGACCGCGCCCGGGTCAAGGTGCTGCACGCCTGCAGCCAGGACCTCGAGATCTTCCAGATCCTGTTCGGCGACATCCCCGATCCTGTCTTCGACACCCAGGTGGCGGCCGCGTTCGTGGGGCACCGCCTGCAGATGGGCTACGGCGCCCTCGTGGAGGCCGTGTGCGGCGTGCACCTGCCCAAGACCGAGAGCCTGACCGACTGGACCCGGCGCCCCTTGGACCCGGAGCAGGTGTCCTACGCCGAGGACGACGTGCGCTACCTGCCCGCCGTCTACGACGGCCTCGTGGCCGAGCTCGTGCGCCTCGACCGCCTCACCTGGGTGCTCCCCGAGATGGAGTCCCTCGTCGCCAAGGCGCGCTGCGCCGCCGATCCCGAGGACGCCTTCCGCCACGTGAAGCGCGTGGGCACCCTGAACGGCCGCCAGCTGGCCGTCTGTCGGGAGGTGGCCGCCTGGCGCGAGCGCAAGGCGGCCCAGCGCGACGTGCCGCGCAAGTGGCTGCTCTCCGACGAGGTCGTCATCGAGGTGTCCAAGCGCATGCCCCGCACCCAGGAGCGCCTGCGCCGCGTGAGGGGCACGGCCCAGCTCAAGGAGAAGGATGGCGACGCCATCGTCTTGGCCGTGCGCCGCGGTCTGTCGTGCCCGCAGGACCGGTGCCCCCGCGTCGTGCACCGCGCCCGGCCCACCCAGGAGTCCGAGAGCGTGGTCGACCTCATGAACGCCCTGGTCCGCCTCGTGGCGGAGCGGGAGTCCATCGCCCCCCAGCTCCTCTCCGGGCGCGACGACCTGATGGCGTTCCTCGACGACCCGGCGTCCTCGAGGCTGGGGGAGGGGTGGCGCCGCGACCTCATGGGCGACATCCTGTCCGACCTTCTCGCGGGGCGCGCCGGCCTCACCGTGAAGGACGGCCGAGTGGAGCTCCTCTGACCCTTTGCGGGTTGTATAGAACAGATGTTCTGCAACGCCCGCTGGGCTATACTTGGGAAACCGTCAGGGTCGGAAGGTCCGACCCTCGTACCTGAGGAGTGATCAAGCATGCCCCTGTACTATCCCATGGGGTTCGACTCCGGCTACCTGCTCCTGGTGGTCGTCTCCCTCGTCCTGGGCTTCGCCACCCAGCACTACATCGACAGCACCTACAAGCGCTGGAGCAGGGTCCCCGTGCCCGACGGCCGCACCGGCGCCTTCATCGCCCGCTCCATGCTCGAGGCGGACGGTGTCGGCGGCGTCGGCATCGAGGTCGTCCCCGGCGAGCTCACGGACCACTTCGACCCCCGCGACAACTCCCTGCACCTGTCGCAGGCAAACCTCTCCGGCGCCTCGGTGGCCTCCGCCGCGGTGGCCTGCCACGAGGCCGGCCACGCCGTGCAGTACGACAAGGGCTACGTGCCCGGCCGCATCCGCACGGCGCTGGTCCCCGTCGTCAACCTCGCAAGCAATGTCTGGATGATCGTGCTCATCGTCGGCATCTCCATGTCGTTCGCCGGCCTCGTCGACCTCGCCATCATCCTGTTCGCGGCCTCCGTGCTCTTCCAGCTCGTCACGCTCCCGGTGGAGTTCGACGCCTCCCGGCGCGCGCTCGCGTACCTGCGGACGGCCGGGTTCGACGGCGAGGTCGTCGCGGGCGCCCGCAAGGTGCTCACCGCCGCCGCCCTCACCTACGTGGCCGCGGCCCTCGTGTCGTGCCTGCAGCTGCTCTACCTGCTCGGCGTCAGCAACAGGAGGGACTGAGGTGGCGGTTCGCCCCCTCTCGGTGTCGGCGGCCGTCGGGCTCGCCAGGCGCACCGTCGAGGACATCCCCCAGATCCAGGTCATCGGCGAGGTCAGCGGCTTCCGCGGCCCCAACGCCCGCAGCGGCCACTGCTACTTCTCGGTCAAGGACGAGTCGGCCGCCATGGACGTCATCGTGTGGCGTGGCGTCTACCAGGGCTCCGGCGTGCAGCTGCGCGACGGCCTCGAGGTGACCATGAGCGGATCGTTCCAGGTGTACGAGCGCTCGGGCCGCCTGAGCTTCGTGGCCCGGCGCCTCTCCCTGGCGGGGGAGGGGCTACTCCGCCAGCGGGTGGCCGAGCTCGCCCGGCGCCTCGAGGCCGAGGGCCTCATGGACCCCGCGCGCAAGCGCCCCGTGCCCTCCTTCTGCGAGCGCGTGTGCGTGGTGACCTCGCTCTCCGGCGCCGTCATCGACGACGTCAAGCGCACGCTGGCCCGCCGCAACCCCCTCGTGCGTATCGACGTCGTGGGTTGCTCCGTGCAGGGCCCCGACGCCCCGGCCACCATCGTCGAGGGCCTGCGGGCGGCCGCGGCCTCCGCGCCCGACGCCGTGCTGCTCGTGCGCGGGGGCGGCTCCTTCGAGGACCTCATGGCCTTCAACGACGAGTCGGTGGCCCGCGCCGTGGCCGCGTGCCCCGTCCCGGTGGTCACGGGCATCGGCCACGAGCCCGACCACTCCATCGCGGACGACGTGGCGGACCGCAGCTGCTCCACCCCTACCGCCGCCGCCGAGTCCGTGGCGCCCGACACCGTGTCGCTCACGGCCGCCCTGGACCGCTGGGGCCAGCGCCTCGCCTCCTCCTTCTCCCACCGCCTGGAGGGGGAGTCCCGCGCCCTCGACGCCCTTGCCGGCCGCATGGGCCAGGCCCTGGGCGCGCGTCTCTCCCTCGAGGCCGCGCGGGTGGAGGCCCTTGCGGCCCGGCCGGTGCTCTCGGGCCCCGAGGCCGTGGTGGACGCCCGGCGGGCCACGGTGGAGCTCATGGCCGACGACCTCGCGGGGGCCATGGAGGGCCTGCTCAGGTCCCATGGGGCGTCCCTCGACGTCCAGGGCTCGCGCCTCGGCCGGGCCGCCTCCGCGGTCACCGCGCCCTCCTTGGCCGCGCTCGAGTCGCTCTCCGGGCGGCTCGGCCGCGCGGCCCCGTCCGTGACCCGTCGCGGCGAGGAGGCCGTGAGGCGCATGGCGGCCTCCCTCGAGGCCCTCTCGCCCCTCAAGGTCATCGCCCGCGGCTACGCCATCGTGCGCGGCCCGGACGGCGCGGTGGCGAGCTCGGTAGCCTCGCTCTCGCCCGGCGACAGCGTCGACGTCTCGGTGTCGGACGGCTCGTTCACGGCCACGGTCGCGGCCTGCACGCCCGCACCCACCACCCGGTAACCCACAGCGGAAGGAGCCACCCATGGCAGAGCCCACCCCGGTGGACCAGCTCACGTTCAAGCAGGCCTCCGTCGAGCTCGAGCAGATCGTCTCGTCGCTCGAGCGCGGCGACCTCGAGCTCGAGGAGGCCCTCGGCGCCTACGCGCGCGGCGTCGAGCTCCTCACGAGCCTCCGCGGGCGCCTCGCGAGCGCCCAGCAGCAGGTCTCCGTGCTCTTCGACGCCACCCAGCCCCAGCAGGCCCCCGCGGGCGCCCAGGGCGCCGCGGCCCCGCAGCCGGCGGCCCGGCCCCCCTACGGCGCCGACGGCCCGCTCTTCTAGCCCGGACCCCATCCAGAGGAGGAACCCATGGAGGACTGCGTCTTCTGCAAGATCGCCGCGGGGGAGATCCCGGCCGAGAAGGTGTACGAGGACGACCTCGTGTGTGCCTTCAAGGACCTCTCGCCCCAGGCGCCGGTGCATGTGCTCGTGATCCCCAAGGCCCACTACGGGTCCGTGACCGACGGCGTGCCGGCGGAGACCCTCAAGGCCATGTTCGACGCGGTGGCCGAGGTGGCCCGCACCACCGGCGTCGACGCCACCGGCTTCCGCTGCATCGCCAACACCGGCGCCGACGCCGGGCAGACGGTGCCTCACGCCCACATCCACGTCCTGGGCGGCGCCCCGCTGGGGGAGTCCCTCGTCGTCTGCGAGGGCGGCCGATGACCCGCGAGGAGACGGTGGCGCGCGCCCTCGAGCTCCACACGGGGGGCTACAACTGCGCCCAGGCCGTGGCCTGCGCCCTGGCCGAGGCCCTCGGCGGCGCCGTCGACCTCGACGAGGCCCAGCTGTTCGCCGCCTGCGAGGGCCTCGGGCTCGGCATGGGCGACATGGGCGGCACGTGCGGGGCCATATCCGGCGCCTGCGTGGTCTCCGGCCTCGTCGGCTCCACGCGCCGCCTCGATGCCCCCGACTCCAAGGCGGCCACTTACGCCGTGGGCAGGGAGCTCCTCGGCCGCTACCGGGACGCCGTGGGCTCCGTCACCTGCGCCCTGATCAAGGGGCGCACCGGCGGCCCCGTGCTGCTCGGGTGCCACGACTGCGTGGGCACGGGCGCCGGTGTGGCCTACGACGTGCTGGTGGGCGAGGGCTGAACCTGTCTCCCATTCGCGGTCAAGCGTGTACACTTGTCTGACGCCGGCCCACAAGGGCCGGCGTTTCCACGAGAGCGGGCCCCGGGCCCCCAGAGGAGGACGTCCATGAACGTACTGGTCATCAATGCCGGCAGCTCTTCCCTCAAGTACCAGCTGCTCGACGTAGACACCGGCGAGGTCTTCGCCAAGGGAAACTGCGAGCGCATCGGCATCGACGGGTCGTTCATCGGCCACCAGGAGCGCGGCGGTGAGAAGGAGCGGCTCGTCGTCGACCTCCCCGACCACAAGACCGCGGTCAAGCACGTCTTCGAGATCATCGACGGCCTCGGGCTGCCGGTGGACGGCATCGGCCACCGCGTGGTCCAGGGCGGCTGGTACTTCCCCGAGTCCGCCGTGGTGGACGACGAGGTGCTCGCCAAGGTCCGCGAGGTCGCCCCGCTGGCCCCCCTCCACAACTACGCCGAGGCCGACGTCGTGGAGATCTGCCGCGAGCTGTACCCCTCCCTCGGCAACGTGATCGTGCCCGACACCGCCTTCCACTACAACATGCCCGAGCGCGCCTGGCGCTACGCCCTGCCGCGCGACGTGGTGGACAGCCTGCACATCCGCAAGTACGGCGCCCACGGCACCTCCCACCGCTTCATCTGGCGCGCCGTGCAGGAGTTCACGGACGGCGCCTGCCACAAGCTCGTGTCGTGCCACCTCGGCTCCGGCGCCTCCCTCTGTGCCGTCGAGGACGGCCACTCCGTCGAGACCACCATGGGCCTCACGCCCCTCGACGGCCTCATCATGGGCACCCGCTGCGGCACCCTCGACCCCGCCACGGTCTTCTACCTGCAGCGCGAGGGCGGCTACACCGTCGACGAGGTCGACACCATGATGAACAAGCAGTCGGGCCTGCTCGCCCTCTCCGGCATCTCCAGCGACTCCCGCGACATCGAGGAGGCCGCCGCTAAGGGTGACGAGAAGGCCGAGGTCGCGCTCGACATGTTCGCCTACCGCTCCGCCCAGCTCGTCCTCGAGATGGCCGAGGCCATGGAGGGCTTCGACACCATCGCCTTCTCCGCCGGCATCGGCGAGAACTCCGACGACGCGCGCGCTCGCATCTGCGCCAAGCTCGGGTGGATGGGCGTCAGGATCGACGACGCCAAGAACGCCGTGCGCAGCGACGAGGTCCGCGAGATCTCCGCGGCCGACTCCGCCATCCGCGTCCTTGTGGTGCCCACCAACGAGGAGCTCATGATCGCCCTCGACGTCCAGGAGAAGCTGGCCTAGGGCGGCCGCCCCGCATCGTCCCGGCTGTGTGAACAGGGGGCGCCCGCGACCGGTCGGGTCGCGGGCGCCCCCTTTCCTCTCCGCCGCCGTCCTTCGCCCGGGGCCTCACCGTCTATTTGGTGTCGACGCAGCGGAAGCTCCAGTCGCGGGTGTCGTGGTGGAGGACCGTGTACTCGAACAGCCTGCCGTCTGACAGGAAGCTCACCTGGTCGATCTCGAGGATGGGCACCTCGGAGGGCAGGGAGAGCCAGATGCGCTCGTTGAGGTTCGGCATCACCGCGCGGATGGAACGGTGCGTGGAGGAGACCGTGAGGCCGAGCCCCACCTCCACGTGGCGGTAGATGGACTGTGCGGCTTGCTGCTTGGTGAGGTTGGGGACCGTCTTGACGGGGATCCAGGTGTAGGCCACCGCACCGCGGCTGCCGTCGATGGAGCGGACGCGCTCGATGTGGTAGACCGGCGTCCCCTCGGGCACGCGGAGCCGCTCGGCGACGACCCCCTCGGCCCCGCACACCTCGAAGGTGAGGATCTGGGTGTCCACGGAGGCTCCGAGCTCCCGCGCGCTCTCGGAGTAGCCCTGCACGAGCTGGTCGAGGGGCGCGGAGTCCTCGGGGTCCACGTCCTTGACGTAGGTGCCCGACCCCCTGCGCTTGATCACGAGGCCGCGGTCGTAGAGCACGTCCATGGCCTTGCGCACGGTGATGCGGCTCACGTCGTAGGTCTCGCACAGCTCGTCGCACGAGGGGAGGCGCCGCTGGGGCTTGAACTCGCCGCTCCGGATCTTGGACTCTATGTCGTCGGCCACAAACAGGTATTTGAGCGGCATGTCCCTCCTCGACGGTCGACATATCAAAGCCCCTCAATGATAGCCCTCATTGCGTGCGGACCGTGGCCTTTCCCGCCGGGGCGCGCCCGCGGCCGCGACGGGGGTTAAAGTGGGGGTGCCCGCAGAGCCTCACCCGAAGGAGCGCACCATGGCCGACCTCATCTTCCTCGAGCCCGTCTTCCACGAGAAAATCTGGGGCGGCCGGCGCCTCGCCACCGAGTTCGGCTACGACATCCCCGACGGCCCCATCGGCGAGTGCTGGGCCATCAGCGCGCACCCCCACGGCGACTGCGTCGTGGTGGGCGGGGAGTACGACGGCATGCACCTCTCCGAGGTCTGGGACGGGCACCGCGAGGCCTTCGGCTCCATGGAGGGCGACCGCTTCCCGCTCCTCATCAAGATCCTCGACGCCGAGGGCGACCTCTCCGTGCAGATCCACCCCGACGACGCCTACGCCGCCGAGCACGAGAACGGCAGCCTCGGCAAGCGCGAGTGCTGGTACGTCCTCGACTGCGAGCCCGACGCCACCATCATCGTGGGCCAGAACGCCAAGGACCCCGAGGAGTTCCGCGCCATGGTGGACGCCGGCCGCTGGGACGAGCTCCTCAACGAGCTGCCCATCCACAAGGGCGACTTCTTCCAGATTGACCCGGGCACGGTGCACGCCATCAAGCACGGCACGATGATCCTCGAGACCCAGCAGTCGAGCGACGTCACCTACCGCCTCTACGACTACGACCGCGTCACCGAGGACGGCACCAAGCGCGAGCTCCACATCGACAGGTCCTGCGACGTCGTGGACTACGGCGTCGTGGCCCCCGCCTCCGGCGAGGTGGACGTCGTGGCGGACGACCGCGGCGTGGCCGTGCTCGAGAGCAACGAGGACTACACCGTGGAGACCGTGGACGTGGATGGCTCCCTCGAGCTCGCCGAGGACGCCCCGTTCCTGTGCGTGTCGGTTATCGCCGGCGAGGGCACGGCCAACGGCCACGCCGTCAAGGCGGGCTCCAACTTCATCGCCCCCTCTACGGTTCCCACGCTCTTCCTTGAGGGCTCCATGCGCCTCGTGGTGAGCCGCCCGTAGAGGCCGGGCGGCCGCCGGCGCTCCCGATATACCCACGAAGACGCCTGTGACGAGGGCGCCCGCAGCCGCCACCGGCCGCGGGCGCCCTCTGTGTGCCGCGCCCTTCTACGTGCCGCGCCTTCCCCCCCCGGGGGGGCTAGAACGGGCGCACGGTGAAGGTGCGCTCGAAGGTCCCGCCGGGGGCGAGCAGGGTCACGCCGCGCTTCCCCTCCATGGCGTCGCCCTCGTCGGTACCCGTGGCCGTGCCCGTCCAGGGCTCCACGGCCACGAAGGGGGCGTCGCCGGCGGCCGACCAGATGCCGCAGTACTTGAAGCCGGGGAAGTTCACCTCGACGCCGTGGCCCGACCTGGTGCCCTCCAGGCGCACGGTGCGGCCGGGCACGTCCTGGAGCACGATGGCGTCGCGGTCGAACAGCCGGTGGGAGAGGGGCAGCACGGCCTCGTCGTCGACGACCGCCACGCGGTCGGACCAGTCGATGAGGCGGTCGTGGATGACCGGCGCCTCGTAGGTCCAGGGCTCGGCGAACTCGAGCACCCAGTCCTCGAACGCCTCGCCGGAGCCTGGCTCCAGCGGCACGTTGAAGGCGGGGTGGCCGCCCAGCTGGAAGGGCATGGGCACGTCGCCGGTGTTCTCCACCGAGAAAGTCTGGGCCAGCGCCCCGTCCCCGACGGCGTAGGTCATGGAGAGGGAAAAGGCGTAGGGCCACTGCCCCCGCGTGCCCTCGTCGTCGGTGAGGCGGAACGTGACGGAGGCGGGCCGGACGTCCACGACCTCGTGCTCGTGGGTGCGGGCGATGCCGTGCTGCGCCATGGTCGCGGGCCCCTGCTGGGTGGTGCAGCGGTCGCCGCGGAGCGCGCCCACGATGGGGAACAGCACCGGGGCGCGGCGGGGCCACCACCGCCCGTCGCCCCGCCAGAGGTACTCACGGCCGTCGAGGGCGAGCGACAGGAGCTGCGCCCCCTCGGAGTCGACGGCCGCCCTGAGGTTGTCGCTTGCGATGACGGTGGTTGCGCCCACGGCACGCTCCTCTCGGAAACGGCGCCCCCGGTGGGCGCCCGTTCCCGTCCTACCACGGGCGCCGGTCGTGAGACAATGGCTTTTAGTCATTTACCAAGAAAGGAAGGCGATGGAAGACCTCAGGATCGCCACCATCGGCACGTCCATGATCACCGGCCAGTTCCTGGAGGCCGTGGGGCTCGTCGACGGTATCACCTTCGCAGGCGCCTACTCCCGCTCCCTCGAGAAGGCGGAGGAGTGGTCGCGCGCCCACGGCGCGGACAGGGCCTGGGACAGCCTCGACGCCCTCGCGGCCGACGACTCCGTGGACGCCGTCTACATCGCGAGCCCCAACCTGCTCCACGCCGAGCAGGCCCTCAAGATGATCGGGGGCGGCAAGCACGTCCTCGTGGAGAAGCCCCTCGGCACCACCCGGGCCGAGGCGAGGCGCGTGTTCGAGGCCGCCAGGGAGAAGGGCGTCGTGGCCATGGAGGCCATGCGCCTCGTGCACGACCCCGCCTGGCGTGTCGTGGCCGAGAACCTCCACTTCCTCGGCACCCTCCGCAGGGCCAGCTTCCCCTACGGCAAGTACTCCAGCCGCTACGACAAGGTGCTCGCCGGGGAGCAGACCAACATCTTCGACCCCGCCTTCGCTACGGGCGCCCTCATGGACATCGGCATCTACCCGCTGAACGCCCTCGTACTCATGCTCGGCGAGCCGGACGACCTCATGTGCTTCGCCGACACCGTCGACGTCACGGGCGACGGCGGCACCATCGACCTCTGCGGCACCGTGCTCTTCGACTACCCCGACGCCGTGGCCACGGTGTCGTACTCCAAGGTCACCGACGACCGCCTCCCGGCCCAGATCGAGGGGGAGAAGGGCACCATGATCGTCGACAGCGTGCCCCAGCCCAGACGCATCGAGGTCTTCTACGGCGACGGCTCGAGCCAGGTGCTCCCGGTCCCCGGGCGGAAGAACCGGACCGACCACGAGGTGGGCAACATGGAGTTCGAGGTCGCCGACTTCCTGGCCGCCTGCCGCGGCGAGCTCTCCCTGGAGCGCCTCAACGAGAACACCCTGGCCGTGATCGGCATCATGGACACCGTCCGCCTGCGCGAGGGCATCGTCTTCCCGCACGACGAGGGCTGACATCCACCTGAGAGACAAGGAACCCCATGGTCAAGAAGCGCTTCCGGGCGGCCGCCATCGCCGCCGCCCTCGCCCTGTTCGCCGTCTGTGGCCTCGCCGCCTGCGGCCCCGCCGACACCGCCGCCCCCGCCGACGACGCGGGGAAGGCGCCCGTCACCGTTCGCGTGGCGTCCATGAAGGGCCCCACCTCCATAGGCCTCCTCGACCTCATGGACAGGGCCGACGCCGGCGACGCCCCCGTGCCCTGCTCCTTTGACGTCGTGGGCACCGCCGACGAGGTGGTCAAGAAGGTCGTGGCCGGCGACGTGGACGTCGCCCTCGTGCCCGCCAACGTGGCCGCCGTGCTCTACCAGAAGACCGACGGCGAGGTGCAGGCCGTCGACATCAACACGCTCTCGGTGCTCGAGTGCGTCACGGCCGATGCCAGCGTCACCGACGTCGCGTCCCTTGCCGGGCGCACGGTCTACCTCACCGGCAAGGGCGCCACGCCCCAGTACGTGATGGAGTACCTGCTCTCCAAGGCCGGCGTGGCCGACCAGGTGACCCTCGAGTACAAGAGCGAGGCCACCGAGGTCGTTGCCGCGCTGGCGGCCGACCCCTCCGCCGTCGCCGTGCTGCCCCAGCCCTACGCCACCGCGGCCCTCTCCAAGGTGTCCGGCGCCCGCACCGCCTTCGGCCTCGGCGACGCCTGGAAGGCCGTGGCGCCCGAGGGCTCGGAGCTCGTGACCGGCGTCACCGTGGTGCGCGCGGAGTTCCTCGCCGAGCACCCCGACGAGGTCCGCTCCTTCGTCGACGCCCAGAAGGCGTCCGTCGAGGCCGTGCTCGCCGACCCGGCCTCGGCCGCCGAGGTGGCCGTTGAGAAGGGCGTCGTGGACAACGAGGCCCTCGCCGAGAAGGCCATCCCGCACTGCGGGCTCGCCTGTGTCACCGGCCAGGGGATGAGGGACGCCCTGTCCGGCTACCTCTCGGTGCTCTTCGACGCCGACCCCGCGTCGGTGGGCGGCGGCATGCCCGAGGACGACTTCTACTGGCTCGACTAGATGGCCTCCACGTCCCCGAACGGCGGCCGCCCGGCGCCCGCGCACGGCCCCGCCGCCGCGCGTCGGGCCCGGGCGGCCGCCGTCCTCGGCTGGCTCGCCCTGTGGCAGCTCGCGGCTTGGGCCGTGGGCCGGCCCCTCCTGCTCAGCGGCCCCGTCGACGCCGCCGCCTCCCTCGTGTCGCTTGCGTCCACCGGGGCCTACTGGGGCTCCGTGGGGCTCTCGGCGCTTCATGTGGCCCTGGGCTTCCTCGGGTCCGCCGCCCTCGGCTGCCTTATGGGGGCTGCCGCCTCGCGCCGCCCCGGGGTGCGCGTGGCTCTCGAGCCGCCCATGCTGGCCCTCAAGGCCGTCCCCGTGGCGTGCCTCGTGGTGATCCTGCTGCTCTGGGTGGGCTCCGCCGGCGTCGGCATGGCGTGCGTGGCCATGGTCGTGCTCCCGGCCTACTACTTCTCGGCCCTCGAGGGGCTCGGCGCCCGCGACCGCACCGTCGAGCGCGCCCTCGCCGTCATGGGCGTGGGCCGCGGGTCGAGGCTCCTTGCCTGCTCCTGGCCCGGCCTCCAGCCCTACCTCGCGGCGACCTCCCGCGTGACGGTGGGCATGGCGTGGAAGGCCGGTGTCGCCGCCGAGCTCATCGCCCTGTCCGGCACCACCCTGGGCGCCCAGGTCTACCAGGCCAAGCTCCTGCTCGACACCCCCGCCCTCATGGCGTGGACCGTCACGGTCGTGGCCTGCGCGGCGGTATCCGAGCGCCTCGTCACGGCCCTCGTGGCCGCGTCGGTGCCCTGGGCCCGGCGCCTCGCCGTGTCCCTGGCCGTGCGCCGGGGCCCGGCTGCCCGGGAGCCCGGCACCGTGCTGTGGGCCCGCGGGCTCGAGGTCTCCCACGGCGGGGTGCCCGTCGCGGCGCCGGTCACCCTCGAGGCGGCGCCGGGTGACCCCGTGGCCGTGGTGGGGCCGTCCGGGGCGGGCAAGTCCAGCCTCGCCGCCGCCTGGTGCGGGTGGCTCGGGCCGTCGGCGGGAGAGTGCGGGCCCGACGCCCCCCTCGGCCTGCTCACGCAGGGCACCGACCTCGTGGACGGCCTCACCGCCGAGGAGAACGTGGCGCTCGTCTGCGGCGACGCGGCGGAGGCCCGCTCCGTGCTGGGGCGGCTCCTGCCCGAGGGCTGCCTCGGCCGCCCGGTCCGGGGGCTCTCCGGCGGCCAGCGCCGCCGCGTGGCCCTGGCCCGGGCCCTGGCCGCCCCCGCGGGCCCCCTCGTCCTCGACGAGCCCTTCTCGGGGCTGGACGCCGGTGCCCGGGACTCCGTCGCTGCCGCGGTGCGCGGGGCCGCTCGCACGCGCGCCGTCGTCTTCCTCGTGCACGGGCCCGAGGAGGCGGCCCGTCTCGGGGCCCGGGTCGTCCCGCTCTCGCCGGCGGCCGGCGCCTAGGCCCCCATGACGAGCCGCGGGCGGTGCGGCCCCTCCCACCCCGCGGTGCAGCGCTCCCGCACGGCGGCGAGCCGGGCCGGGTCCGAGAGGGACCGCGCCCGCACGGGGCACACCCCGATGCAGGCCATGCAGCCGTCGCAGCGGGCGGTGTCGGTGAGGTAGGGCTCGTCGGCGGGGATGCAGCCAGCGGGGCACGCGCCGGCGCAGGCCCCGCACCCCACGCAGGCAGCCGGGTCGCACTCGGCCGTGAACCCGAGCTCGAGGCGCTCGCGGGGGCAGGAGGCGGGCGGGAGCGGCGGGGGAGCGAGGTCGAAGAGCCCGCCGGCGTCCCGGAGCGCGGAGGCGACGGCGGCGCCGAACGAGCGGTAGGCGGCGAGGTCGTCTGCCGTGGGCCGGCCGGCGCCGAGGGCGGGGACCATGACGTGGCGCACCGGAGCGAGCACGGCCGCCACGGGGACGAGCCCGAGGTCCGGCGCGATGGCCTCGAGGTCGTGGAGCCCGTGGCCCGGGTCACGGTCCCCGTAGGCGCACACGAGGACGCAGGGGGAGAACGCCGTGTGCACGCGCCCGAGGCGCTCCAGCCCCAGGGCCGGCACGGCGCCTCCGGCCACCGGCGCCCCGAGCACCACAAGGGTGCCCGGGTCCACGGGCTCGGGCCGCGTGCCCCGCGCGAGGTCGCGCTCGTCCCAGGCGAGCCCCGTACCCTCGGCGACGGCCCGGCACACCGCGGCGGTGGACCCGCACGGGCTGTAGGCCGCGACGGTCGCTGACGACGGCTCCACGGCGCCTCCCTCCCGGGGCCGCGCCCCGTCCCAAGATTTAACATCCCAACTATGGCGCCCCTCGGTCCCATGGGGCAAGATAGATTCGTTCAGACTGTGTTACGGGGCTCGATAGCCCGTGAAACACGACGACAGCGCGCCGTTTCGTTCGCGTTGTTTTCCGATCCCCGTCGTCGAGACCCGGTCCCGGCCCTGTGCCGCGGCCGGGCCGCCGCGTACCCGAGGAGGTCCCATGTTCGACGAGCGACTTTCCGCCTACGGCATCCGCGTCCAGGAGGAGGACGTCCACTGGGACCTCTCCGTGACCCAGCTGGTGGAGGAGGCGCTCGTCCGCAAGGAGGGCGAGCTCGCGTCCACGGGCTCCCTCGTCGTGCGCACGGGCGACCGCTGCGGCCGCTCGCCCAAGGACCGCTTCATCGTGGACACCGAGGCCCAGCGCTCCGCCATCTGCTGGGGAGAGGTCAACCGCCCCATCTCCGAGGAGCACTACCGCCGCATCAAGCGCGGCATCTGCGAGCGCCTGAGCGAGCGCGACCCGTTCGTCATCCGCGGCCTCGCCGGCGCCCGGCGCCCCCACAGCCGCAAGTTCATGGTGGTGGCCGAGGAGGCCCACCAGGCGCTCTTCGTCAAACAGATGCTCGTGCGCCCCAACCGCTTCGAGCTCTGGCGCTACGGCGACCCGGACTTCGTGGTCCTGGCGTGCCCCAGCTTCAAGTGCGACCCCAAGGTCCACGGCACCAACTCCGAGGCGGCCGTCGTCATCAACTTCGAGGAGCGCGTGGTGCTCGTGGCCGGCACCGGCTACTCGGGAGAGATCAAGAAGGCCGTCTTCTCGGTCATGAACTACCTGCTGCCGGTGGAGGACGACGTCCTCACCATGCACTGCTCGGCCAACGTCGACCCCGCCACCAACTCCAGCGCCGTGTTCTTCGGCCTCTCGGGCACCGGAAAGACCACCCTCTCGGCCGACCCGCGCCGCCAGCTCATCGGCGACGACGAGCACGCGTGGTGCCGCGAGGGCGTTTTCAACATCGAGGGTGGCTGCTACGCCAAGACCATCGGTCTCACCCGCAACCGCGAGCCCGAGATCTGGGACGCCATCCGGTTCGGCACCCTCTGCGAGAACGTGGTGCTGAACCCGCTCACGCGCAAGCCCGACTACATGGACGACTCCGTCACCGAGAACACCCGCGTGTCCTATCCCGTGGAGTACGTCAAGAACGCCCTGCTCACCGGTGTGGACGGCATCCCCGACGTCGTTATCTTCCTCACGGCCGACGCCTTCGGGGTGCTGCCCCCGGTCTCGCGCCTCACCCCCGAGGGAGCCAAGTACCACTTCCTCACCGGATTCACCTCCAAGGTGGCCGGCACCGAGGAGGGCGTCGAGGAGCCGCAGCCCACGTTCTCCTCCATGTTCGGCGAGCCGTTCATGCCGCTGGCCCCCGAGGTTTACGCTCGCAAGCTCGGTGAGAAGATCGGCCGCCACCAGGTGCGCTGCTACCTCGTGAACACCGGTTGGACCGGCGGCCCCTACGGCACGGGCCACCGCATCGACCTCGGTGCCACCCGCGCCATCGTCGACGCAGTGCTCGACGGCTCCATCGAGGAGGCGACGTTCGTGCACAACGACCTCTTCAACCTCGACGTTCCGCTGTCCTGCCCCGGCGTGGAGCCGCGTATCCTCGACCCCCGGAGCACCTGGGTGGACGGCTGCGCCTACGACCGCTGCGCCCTCGAGCTGGCTATCATGTTCAAGGAGAACTTCGACCGCCGGTTCCCCGACATGGCCGACATCGCAGAGGCCGGCGGCCCCCACATCCCCGAGGCCTGACGGCCGCCCGGCCGGGGCCCCGCGAGAAAGGCTTCGCCATGGAGTACACCGACCTCGTCCGCGCCCGGTACTCGTGCCGCGCCTTCGACGGCTCTCGGGCCGTCGAGCCCGAGAAGCTCGCCGCCGTCGTGGAGGCGGCACGCGTGGCCCCCACGGCCGTGAACCGCCAGCCGTTCCACGTGTGGCGGATCGCCTCCGAGGAGGCCCGCGCCGCTGTCGAGGGGAATTGCCGGTTCACCTTCGGCGCGCCGGAGTTCCTGCTTGTGGGCGCCAAGGCCGACGAGGCGTGGACCCGCCGGTACGACTCGGCCAACTTCGCCTGCGTGGACGCCTCCATCGCCGCGACCCAGATGATGCTCGCCGCCTCCGACCTCGGCCTCGGCAGCACATGGGTGGCCTGCTTCGACGCCCCCGCGCTCCAGGCGGCTCTGCCCGAGACGGCCGGCTACGACCTCGTGGCCCTGTTCCCCATCGGCTACCCCGCGCCCGACGCGGCCCCGGCCGAGCAACATGGGCGCCGCAAGGCCGTGGACGAGCTCTACTCGGAGCTCTAGGTGGTGCTCGCCCGCCGTCCGGCCACCGAGGCCGACATCCCCGCCTGTCTGGCCGTCTACGCCGCCGCACGGCGGTTCATGGCAGCCTCGGGGAACCCCGGGCAGTGGGGTTCTTCGTGGCCCCCGGCCGCGCTCGTGGCGGAGGACGTCTTTGCGGGGCGCCTCTGGGTGACGGAGGAGGGCGGCCGCGTCTGCGGGTGCTTCGCCGTCTGCCTGGGCGACGAGCCCTCCTACGCCTCCATCGACGGCGAGTGGCTCGACGCCTCGCCCTATGTCACGCTGCACCGCGTGGCGTCCGACGGGTCGGCCCGCGGGGTCCTTGCCGCCGCCGTGGAGCAGGCCCGCTCCGAGAACCCCCACGTGCGCGTCGACACCCAGCGGGACAACGCCCCCATGCTCCGCGCCCTCGCCGCCCAGGGCCTCTCGCCCCGCGGCACGGTCACCGTCCACGACGGCACGGAACGCCTGGCCTTCGAGCTGGCCTGAGACCTCAGGCACGGTCCCGCGCCATGGGGAAGGGCCGGGCGCCGCCCCCGTCGGGGGAGCGGCGCCCGGCCCTCTGCGTGCGGGCGCGGGGTTGTCCTGCGGCCTACTCGGCGGAGGCGAGCTGGGCCTGTACGGCGGTGATGGCCACCACGGCCACGATGTCGGTGGCGGAGCAGCCGCGGGAGAGGTCGTTGACCGGCTTGGCGATGCCCTGGAGCAGCGGGCCGTAGGCCTCGGCCTTGGCCAGGCGCTGCACGAGCTTGTAGCCGATGTTGCCGGCGTCGAGGTTGGGGAAGACGAGGACGTCGGCGTTGCCGGCCACCTCGGAGGTGGGGGCCTTCAGCGCGCCCACGGTCTCGTCGAGGGCGGCGTCGGTCTGGAGCTCGCCGTCGCAGAGGAGGCCGGGGGCCTTGGCGTGCACGAGGGCCGTGGCCTCGGCCACCTTGTCCACGTACTCGGAGTTGGCGGAGCCGTGGCTGGAGTAGGAGAGCATGGCCACGTGGGGCTCGGTGCCCATGAGCTGCTTCCAGGAGGCGGCGCTCGCGATGGCAATCTCGGAGAGGGCCTCGGCGTCGGGGTACTCGTTGAGTCCGATGTCGGAGAAGACGAAGGTGCCGTGGTCGCCGTACTCGCAGTCGGGCACGCACACGACCATGAAGCCGGAGACGAGCTTGGTGCCCGGGGCGGTCTTGAGGATCTGGAGCGCGGGCCGCAGCGTGTTGGCGGTGGAGTGGCAGGCGCCCGAGACGAGGCCGTCGGCGTCGCCCATCTTGACCATCATGGTGCCGAAGTACGTGGCGTCGTCCACGAGCTCGCGGGCCTGCTCGATGGTCATGCCCTTCTTGGCGCGGAGGCGGCGGAGCTCCTGGGCGTAGGCCTCGTGCTTGGGCGAGGTGCGGGGGTCGACCATGCGGGCGCCCTCCACGGGCTCGGGCTCCTCGCCGTTGTGGAGGATGACGAGGTCCGCGAGGCCCTCTTCCACGATCCGGCGGGCGGCCTCGATGGTTCTGGGGTCCTCGCCCTCGGGGAGCACGATGGTCTTGCGGTCGCCCGCCGCCTGTGCCTTCATACGTGCCAAAAAGTCGCTCATGGAAACGCTTCCTCTCTCTGGGTGGGCCCCGCGGCCGAGCGCCGGCCTTCCATGCGGGCATATCGTGGCGGTCCGTGCCGCTCGCGACCATTATAGGTACGCGTGCTAACATTTCTTGCGGAATACGTGGCTTGGCGTCTCCTGGCTGCCCGACGGTCCGGGGGCGCCTCCGTGCCGTGACAGAAGGGTTCGATCCATGAGCATACGTACCGGGCTGCCGGAGGGTTTCCGCGCCGAGGACTACGACATGGTGGTCGTCGGCGCCGGCTATGCCGGGGCGGTCTGCGCCCGCCGGCTCGCCGAGGGCTGCGGCTTCAAGGTGTGCGTCCTCGAGCGCCGCGACCACATCGCCGGCAACGCCTACGACGCCTACGACGACGCGGGGATCCTCGTGCACGTGTACGGCCCGCACATCTACCACACCTTCTCCGAGCGCGTGGACCAGTTCCTCTCCCGCTTCACCGGCTGGACGGACTACCAGCACCGCGTGCTGGCCGACATCCACGGCACCCTCATGCCCGTCCCGTTCAACCACGCCAGCCTCAAGCTCGCCTTCGGCGAGGAGCGCGGCGAGGAGCTCTACCGCAAGCTCGTGGCCGCCTTCGGCGAGAACAAGAAGGTGCCCATCATGCAGCTCCGGGAGAAGAACGACCCCGACCTGCAGGAGGTTGCGGACTACGTCTACGAGAACGTCTTCCTCTACTACACGATGAAGCAGTGGGGCAAGACCCCCGACGAGATCGACCCGTCCATCACCGGCCGCGTCCCGGTGTTCATCGGTGACGACGACCGCTACTTCCCGGCGGCCCCCTACCAGGGCATGCCCGAGCAGGGCTACACCCGCATGTTCGAGCGCATGCTCGACCACGACCTCATCGACGTCTTCCTCGAGGTCGACGCCCGCGACATCCTGACCGTGGACGACGAGCACGTCACCGTCCAGGGCAAGCCCTACGGCGGCGAGGTCGTCTACACCGGCCCCCTCGACGAGCTGTTCGGCTGCGACCTCGGCGACCTGCCCTACCGCAGCCTCGACATGCGCTTCGAGACCCTGGACATGGACCGGTTCCAGCCCGTGGGCACCGTCAACTACACCACGAGCGAGGACTTCACCCGCATCACCGAGTTCAAGATCATGACCGGCCAGGTCAAGGAGGGCGTCACCACCATCATGCGCGAGTACCCGCAGCCCTACGAGCGCGGCCGCGGCATGACGCCCTACTACGCCATCATCGAGCCTCAGAACGAGGAGCTGTACCGCCGCTACCGCGACCGTGTGGACCACCTCACCAACTTCCACCCGGTCGGCCGCCTCGCCGAGTACCGCTACTACGACATGGACGGCGTCACCGCGTCGGCCCTGGCACTCTCCGACGAACTCATGGCCGCCCACGCCTGACGGGGGCACCACGACCCGTCAGGAACCCGACAGATGAGGACGCACCCACCGATGAGCACCAAGACGCTTTCCGTAGGCATTCCCTGCTACAACTCGGCCGAGTACATGGACCACGCGATCTCCTCGATCCTCGAGGGGGCCCACTTCTCCGACGACATCCAGGTCATCGTCGTCGACGACGGCTCCACCAAGGACGACACCTTCGCCAAGGCCAAGGCATGGGAGGCCCGCTACCCCGACCTCGTGAAGGCCGTCCACCAGGAGAACGGCGGCCACGGCATGGCCGTCCTCTCCGCGCTCGAGGCGGCCGACGGCGTCTACTTCAAGGTGTGCGACTCCGACGACTGGTACGACGGCGACGCCCTCGACTCCCTGATGAAGACCCTCCGCAGCTTCATCGACTACGACGTGCGCGTGGACCTCGTCGTCACCAACTACGTCTACGAGCACGTGGAGGACGGCAAGCAGAACGTCATCGACTACCGGTTCGCCCTGCGTCGCAACAAGGTCCTCACCTGGGAGAAGATCGGGCACTTCGGCTACGACCAGAACCTGCTCATGCACGCCCTGTGCTACCGCACCGACATCCTGCGCGACGGCGGCATCCCCATGCCGGCGCACACGTTCTACGTGGACAACATCTACGCCTACGTGCCGCTGCCCCGCTGCAAGACGCTGTACTACCTGGACGTCGACCTCTACCGCTACTTCATCGGCCGCGAGGACCAGTCGGTCAACGAGAAGGTCATGGCGGGCCGCATCGACCAGCAGCTGCGGGTCACCCGCATCATGATGGACGCCTACCACCTCTACGACGACGTCGAGAGCACCAAGCTCCGCACGTACATGCTCGACTACATGAACCTCATGATGGCCGTGTGCTCCATCTTCGCGCGCCTGTCCGACGTCCCCAACGCGCGCCTCAACTGCGACGCCCTCTGGGAGTACTTCAAGCAGTACGACAAGCGCATGTACAACTACTGCCGCAAGGGCCTTATCGGCATCGGTGCCAATCTCCCCACCAAGATGGGGGAGAAGACCTCCATCGGCCTGTACCGCATCATCCAGAAGGTGGTCAAGTTCAACTAGGCGGCGCTTCGGCTGTTTCATTTGACGCGACCGGGCCGCAGGTCCTGGGGCAATTCGCGGCTTTGCCGCTCAGATGCCCCGGGACCTGCGGCCCGGTCGCACTGTGTTCGGCCGGAGCGGCCCAGTTGCACTCGAGGGGCCACCCACCTGAGGGAAAGCTCGGGGCTCCGCTCTTTTTGGTCATGGGCCCCTTCCAGTTAAATAGGTAAATCGTCGGCATCCACGAGGGCTGTGCCTGCGGTATTGGGGATTAGTATCTGAGATACCAATAGGCCCTCGAACGGAGGTCGATTATGAAGGTCAAGAAATCGCTCGTTGCCGCCGCGCTCTGCACCGCTCTCTGCGCCGGGGTCTCCGGCGCCGCGTTGGCCCGGACCGTCTACTACAAAGGCACCGGAGTTTACTGGAACTACGGCCGCAACGCCGGTGTCTTTGGCTTCTCTGATTGCAACTCTCAAAAATACGAGCATTGCTCTTCTGTTAATGGATACAGCTCTGGCTGGCAGCAGCCCGGCACACTGTCGCAGGCATGGGGGTTTGTTGGCCCGTCAACAATTCAGGCCTACTGGAACTGCCGGGGGTAAGGCGGCTCCTGGTTTAATCCCCTTGGCCTAGTTTCCCTTTACATCTACGAGAGGGTATCCAGTGAAGAGATGGTACTCGGTAGTCAGCTTGGTCGTCATTGTTTGCCTTGCTGCTGTCGGCACGCTCTGCGCCAAGGGGGTTTTGGAGGCCTTGGTGATGCGGTCGGCGGGCTCGTGGCTCGCCGACCGCCCCACTCTCTACACCATGCAGCTCTCCGATGAGAGCAGGGAGCGCTTGGTGGGTGCGGTCCAGGCGTTTGCCCAAGACCATCCCATGACCGTGGTGAGCCACGACTCGGTCGTGCAGCAGTCGGGGGCCACTCTCTATACCTTTGGCGTTTTGGCCTCTTCTGCTGCGGTTTCCGCCGTGGAGCCCTTGGACGTATTGGGCACTCCCGTCGTGGACGATGCTGTGGTGAGCGCGGTGGTCTCAGGCGCGCCCGGCGCCTATGCGGGCTTTGGCAACAACGCCTTCGACCGGGTGCAAGAGCTGCCAAGCATTCGCGCCGGGGCATACTTTAGGGTTCAAAAACTGGATTCTGCTGCAGTTGTGGGCAGCTCCTGCACGGTGTTGGGGCTGAGCGACGAGGAGTTCCAGGCGCTTCTGGCCGATGTCGCGACTGCCACGGGGTGCAGTGGGGAGGCGCTGACAGAAAAAACCTTCGGCTCTGTGCCGATGGCAGGCCTTTTCGCATTCTTCTCCGCCGGGGCCTTCCTTCTGCTCGCCCTCGGGCTTTCCCTTCTTTTGGTGGCCCGCTCTCTTTTGGAGCTCAAGACCCTCGGCGTGCGCCTGATGCTGGGATGGGGCGCGGGGGGATTTTTGCTTCGGCTGTTCAGGCCCCAGCTGGCGCAGCTGCTTGCCGTGGTGCCGGTATGCTTGGCAGGCACCGCCCTCATGTTGAGCGGCTTTGGCCTCACCGCCCCGTTGGCGGCCTTTGTGGGCACAATCGTGGCCGCGCCGGTCGTGGCGGTTTTGCTCTCGTTGGCCCTTGCCGCCCTGCCCATCCTGCTTGTCAAGCCGGTGGACGCCATCTGCGCCCGCTACTCGCGGCGGGGATTCTACGTATTGGCGGCCGGCGTGTACCTTGTCACCTTGGCTGCGGTCTTTGGCGGCTCTTTGTATATCAATCAGCCGCTTGCCATGTACACAGACCTTGCCCGCACCCGCTCTGTGTGGAGCGCCTACGAGGACTGGTGGGTGGTCAAGGACCTTTCCGTGGACGGACAGCACTTTGTGGGCGATGCGATGGCCCAGGCCAAGGACGTCTACGACTGGTATGCCGCCCACGAGGACGATGAGGGCGTCTACCTGTCAAATGTCTCCTATACCCCTGAGGTCGATATTGAGGGCGACCTGCCCGATGCCGCGGTGCGCCCCGTCCCTTTCTGGTATCTGGCAGCTTCTCCCTCCTATCTCGAGCAGGCCGGCGTGGAGCTTTCGCCCGACGTCCTTGCCAAGGTGAGGCAGGGGGTGCGCGTGTACCTGCTGCCGAGTTCGCTGAGCGCGGGCGAGACCGAGGCTCTGAAATCGTACCTTCTCGCGTCTCGAAAGCCGTGGGACTCCAATATCGTCACGGAGTACATGAAGCACCCTTCCACGGAGTTCGTTCCCTACGACGGGGCCAAGGGGCTGTTCACCTGGGCCACCCATGAGGGGGAGCCTGCAGAGACCTCGGGCATGGTCATCGCCGTGCTGAGCGCCGAGAACATGGTGCCCTTTGAGTCGGAGAGCCTGGTAGCCAGCGGCCTCAACAGCTACTTGAAACTGGATGGCCAAGCCGCCTCCCAGCTTTTGGACAACGACTCTGTCGCCTTGAACAGTGGCTTGGACCTGCGATTTGCCACCGTGGGCAACTTCATCGACGGCATGAAAAAGTTATTCGAGGAGCTCTTTTTCTTGTTCGGCATCGTCCTTGCCATGCTTGTGATCATCGTCGCCGTCATGGTCCTTTGCATCGTCGAGGTGGTCAACCGGGTGAGCGCCCGGGAGGTGTCGGTCAAGTGCGTGCTCGGCTTTGGCCCGTGGACCATTTACCGGAGGGAGTTCCTCTTTGTGAACATCGCCACGCTTACGGGCGTGGCCGTGAGCGCCCTCGCCCAGTCCACTGCAGGCCTTCTCATGGGCGGCGCGCTGCTCGTTGCCTCCAACCTGCTCATCGTGCTGGCGGCCCGCCGAAGGTCTGTGGCGGTCGTGTTGGAAACCGTGTCGAAGGAGCAATGATGGACTCCTCTATCCAGGTAAAAGACCTTGTCAAGTGCTTTGGCGAGCACAGGGTCCTCTCGGGGCTCAGCCTCAGCATTGCCGCAGGGGAGGCGGTGGCCGTCACCGGGCCGTCAGGCTGCGGAAAGACCACGCTGCTCAATATCTTGGGGCTGCTCGACACCCCCACGTCGGGCTCGGTCTGCCTACTGGGAAAGGCCTACCCGCCCATCAACAGCCGCAGCGCCATGCTCCTTCGCCGCAGCGCCATCAACTACCTCTTCCAGTCGTTTGCCCTCATCGACTCCAAGACGGTGCGCGACAACCTGCTTCTGGCCCTCTACCACACCAAGCTGGCAAAGAAGGAGAAGCTGTCCCATATCCAGGAGATGCTGGGGCGTTTTGGCGTGGGGGACAAGCTGGACTCTGTGGTGAGCGAGCTTTCCGGAGGGGAGAAACAGCGCGTGGCCATGTCCCGGGCCATGCTCAAGCCCGGCGACCTCATTCTTGCCGACGAGCCCACCGGCTCCCTTGACAGGAGGATGGCCAACATCGTCATGGACTCGCTTCTTCGCGCCACCCGCGATGCCGGCAAGACCCTTGTGATGGTCACCCATGACATGACCATGGCCGACAAGTGCGACCGGATCCTCACCATGGAGGAAGGGCGCCTCGTCTAAGAGCGGTCGGGCTTACTGGTCCATCGACGGCTTGAGGTAGTCGTCCAGCACTTCGGGCATGCAGCCGTCGTCGCAGCTCGACCGCAGGATGCGGCAGCCCTTTGGCAGAAGCGGCCTCGCTAGCTCGCTCACGTTGGAGACCACGAGGGGAAGGCCTGCCACCTCGAGCATGGAGAGGTCGTTCACCGAGTCGCCCAAGGCCACCGTCTCGTCCATGGGCACGCCGAGGGTGGCGGCGATTTCTGCGAGGCCCGAGCCTTTGCCCACGCCTGCGGGGTTGAACTCCACGTAGCGATCGCTCGAGAACACCGGCTCTACGGCGTCCACGAGGTCGCCGAGGGCGTCTTGCGCCTCGTCGCGGAGGACATGGAGGGCGTCAAGGTCGGTGTTCTCGAACAGGATCTTGTACACAGGCTCGTCCAGCGAAGCCGCTTCCTCCCACGTGGACGGAACCACTTCCATACGGCCGCGCAAAAACTCCCGCTCGCCGTCGTTAAGGCTCATGGCCAAGGTGCGCCCCTCTAGGTACATGTGGCCGCAGAGGCCCCGCTCCTCCCCAAAGGCGCGCAGGCGCTCGGTCACGGCGGCATCAAGCGGGTGCGCGGCAACCACCGTGCCGTCGTTGGCGCACACGTAGCCGCCGTTGAGGGTGATGGTGTAGGAGTCAGGGTCGCCCTTTGTGCCCACCTCTTCCAGGATGCCCTGGACGCTGAAGTAGGGGCGGCCGGTGGCCACCACAAAACGGACCCCCAGCTTCCCCATGGCGGCCACGGCATCAAGGTTTGACTGGGTGGGTCTCTTGTTGTGGCCGAGGAACGTCTCGTCCATGTCGCTTGCAACGATGTGGTACATCGGCAGTGCCTTTCCTTCTGAGTGTGTGTCGCGACCATTCTAGCCACGGGCGCCTCCGGCGGCATTTCCCGGCGCTAGACTGAGAAAAGTCTATGTTCATACGGGAAGGGGATCATCATGGCAAAGACATGCGCCGTTCTTCTGGCGGATGGGTTTGAGACCATCGAGGCGCTGGCCCCGGCAGACTGCCTTGCCCGTGCCGGGGCCCAAGTGAGCCGCGCAGGCTGCACCGGTTCCACCGTCACGTCCGCCCAAGGGGTGCCGGTGGTCTGCGACGCGGAGCTCGCCGACGTCGACCTTGCCTCCTTCGACCTCGTGATTGTGCCGGGCGGCCTCGGCGGCGTCGACAACCTGCGTGCCTGCCCTGCGGTCGCAGCCGAGCTCAAACGCCGTGCCGCCAGCTCCGACCTCCTCGGCTGCATCTGTGCCGCCCCTGCGCTTCTGGCCGAGAACGGCCTGCTCGACGGCCGGGTCGCCACGTGCTATCCCGGTTGCGACACCGACTTCCCGGCAGGCGTGCGCCCCGAGAAAAACGGCGTGTACCGCGACGGCAACCTCGTCACGGCCAGCGGCCCCGCGTTTGCCGTGCCCTTTGGCCTCGCCCTTGTGGCCGCCCTGCTCGGGGAAGAGGATGCCCGTCGGGTGGCATCGGCCATGCTCGTGGAGTAGGGCCGTGATACTCGCGTCCGCCTCTCCGAGGCGCATAGAGCTTATGCACCGCGCCGGCTTCTGCCCGCGGGTCATGCCTGCCGACGTTGACGAGCGTCGCCTTGAAGGGGAGGCGCCCTTGGAGCTCGTGGCCCGCCTCGCCCGTATGAAGGCCCTTGCCATGGTGGAAAAGGCTGAGGTCAACGAGCTTGTCGTGGGCGCAGACACCATCGTGTGGATGGGAGATGAGGCCTTGGGGAAGCCCGCCTCGCCCAAGCAGGCACAAGCCATGCTCACCGAGCTCTCGGGCCGCGTGCACCACGTGTCCACCGGCTGTGCCATGGCGTTGCACGCAGCCGACGGCTCTGTGGCCGACGAGACGTTCACCTGTACCACCGATGTACGCTTCTTCGACCTTGAGCCGGCCGAGATCTCCTCCTACGTGGCGAGCGGGGAGTGCTTTGACAAGGCGGGCGCCTACGCCATCCAAGGCCTTGGAAGCCTGCTCGTGCGCGACATCGACGGCAATTACGACAACGTGGTCGGCCTGCCCGTGGCAGAGCTTTCCCGGAGGATGCGCGCCTTTCTCCGTACGATGGGCACTGACGCTTCGTGACAGGGGCCATACACGCGCCTGAAAGCACATATGTGCTTTCAGGCGATCTTGATATAGGGGTTGTCCATGAAAGGAGGGGCGCCATGAGGCTCCCAGGATTCGACGACGTGTACGTGGGGCATCGCAGCGACCCTGAGGCGGGCACCGGGGTCACGGTGGTGGTGGCGCCTGCGGGGGCCGTCGGGGCCGTGGACGTGGCCGGCGGCGCCCCGGCCACCCGCGAGACCGACCTGCTGCGCCCCGAGGAGACCGTGGACCGCGTCCACGCCGTGGTGCTTTCCGGCGGCTCCGCCTACGGGCTTGCAGCCTCATCGGGCGTCATGGACGAGCTGGAGCGCAGGGACATAGGCCTTGACCTCGGGGTCTGCCGTGTGCCCATCGTGTGCGGCGCATGCCTGTTCGACCTGGCGGTGGGCGACCCCTCCGTGAGGCCCGATGCCGCCATGGGGGCCGAGGCCTGCGCCGAGGCGCTCGACGGCTCGGACGCGGCAGGTCTTGCCCAGGGCAACGTGGGCGCCGGCACGGGTTGCACCGTGGGAAAGTTCCTCGGCCCCGACATGGCCATGAAGGGCGGCTTCGGGTGGTCGTCCGCCTCGGCGGGCCCGCTCGTGGTGACGGCCGTTGTCGCGGTGAACGCGGTGGGCTCGGTGACAGACCCCGCCACAGGCGCCCCGGTGGCGGGCGCGCGGGTGGCCGCCGACTCCGCGGCTCAGGTGGCGGACCCCCTGTCGGCCATTTTGGCCGGCGCGTCCATGCCCCTGTCCGTGCTCGACCGCACCAATACCACCATCTCGTGCGTGACGACCAACGCCAAGCTCACGAAGGCCCAGGCCACCAAGGTGGCGCAGATGTGCTCAGACGGGTATGCCCGCGCCATCGCGCCCAGCCATACCACCAACGACGGCGACTCCGTGTTCGTGCTCGCCACAGGCCAGGTCGAGATGCCGGTGGACCTTGTGGGCGTCCTCGGCCAACGGGTGCTGGCAGACGCCGTGGCGTCCGGCTGTCGGGAGGCCCGAACCGCCTACGGCTTTCCCGGGGCGGCAGGGTAGGGGCCATCTTCCTTCCTGTTGCTGTGTGTGAGGCACTGCGCCTGGGGGCGGCTGGGGGCGACTCAAAGGGTCGCCCCCAGCCGCCCCCAGGCGCATCGGTGCCGCCCTGTTGTGCGGACGGGAGGAGAAGCGCGCCACCGTAGCGCAACGAATCGGCCAAATCGGCAAAACGATGCGCCACGGTGGCGTGCCCGGTGGTGCGGCACGCCACCGTGGCGCGGTTGTTGTGGGACGTGGTGCGGGCAGAGGCGCCGGCAGTTGCTCTACTGTCTAGGAGCGGGGGCGCAGCAGCGTGACGCACTCCACGTGGAAGGTCTGGGCGAAGAGGTCCACCGGCTTCACCCAGACGGGAGAGAAACGCCCCGCCTCCTCAAAACGGTCGAGGTCCCGGGCGAGCGTGGCCGGGTCGCACGACACGTAGGCGATGGCGCGGGCGTCCAGGGTGGAGAGCTTTTCCACCACGTCGGGGGCGAGGCCTGCTCGCGGCGGGTCCACCACCACGATGTCGGCTCCCTCGTCGGGAAACTCGCGGCCGGCGTCGCCTCCCACGGCGTCAGCGTTGTCGATGCCGGCGCGCTCGAGGTTGTGGCGCAGGTTGCCCACGGCGGGGCCGTAGGACTCCACGGCATCCACCCAGCTTGCGCGACGCGCCAGCGGCAGCGTGAACGTGCCGGCGCCCGAGTAGAGGTCCATGGCCGCGTCGTCTGCGCCGGGTTCAAGGGCCTCCAGCACCAGCTGCACGAGCTGCTCGGCGCCCAGCGTGTTCACTTGGAAGAACGACGGGGCACTCACCCGCATGGTCTCGTCGAGGATGCGCTCCTGCCACCAGCCGTTGCCGTCCAGGCGTTCGGTGCCGGCCAGCTTGCGGGCCTTGAGCGGGCCCTTTGTCATGACGCGCACAATGGAGCTGGCACCCGTGGCGTCGCCGAGAATCTTGGCGGCCTGGGCGCGGGGAAACGGGCTCGGCTCCGTCCAGAGGGCCACCTCCACGTCGCCCGTGCGCCTTGAGGCCCGGATGCCCACGCGCTCCACGTTGAGGTTGTGGGAGTTGGCAAGGTAGGAGAGCGACCCCGAGACCGCCTTCACAAGCCCCTCGTGGTCCGCGTCCAGCAACAGGCAGCGGTCCACCTTCACTACGCCGGAGTCGCCCTGGGCGTGCATGCCCACGACAGCGCGGCCGCGCCTGCGCTCCACGGCGAGCTCCACCTTGTTGCGGTAGCCCCACGAAGCTCCGGGGGCCAGAACCGGTGCCACAAGGGCCTCGGCCCGCTCTGCCCCTAGGTGCCCGATGCGCGAGAGGCTCTGCACCACGTTGTCGCGCTTGGCGGCGAGCTGCGCCGCGTAGTCCATGGCGGCCCAAGGACAGCCGCCGCAGACCGAGGCCCACGGGCAGCGCGGCTCCACGCGGTCGGGAGACGGCTCCAGCACGGCTGTGACCCGCGCTTTGACAAGGCGCTTTTCCTCTCGCACCACCTCGGCCTCAACGACGTCGCCGGGCACCGCTCCCGTCACGAACACCGCCCTGCCGTCATCGGCGTGGGCCACGGCGTCGGGCCCGTAGGCCATGGACTCTATCTTGAGGCGCATCTACCGTCCCTCCCTGCGGCGTCGCTCGCGCCGCCTCTGCTCTCGCTCGTTTTTCCTGTCCGCCTTGGCCTGGGCCGCCTGTGCCGCCTCGGGCCCCATGACAAGGGTGCGAAGCCCCAGGCCGATGAGGGAGAGCGCCGCGGCGACGCGCCCGGGGGGCCTGCGCACGATGGTGGTGGGAGCCTCGCTGCCTGCCGACCCTTCCACGGTGGGTTCTGCCTTCACCTCGTCCGCGTCTTTCCCGCCTGCGCCCTCCTTTTTTTGTGGGCTCGGCTCTGCGGCGGACTTGTCCGGATCGGCGGCAAAGTCGGGCTCGTGGGGAAGGCCCGACGCCGGCGCGTCGTTTTCTCCAACGGCCTTGTCGGCTTCGGCAAGGGTCGCGGCGCCGGCGGTGACGGCTCGGGCGAGCACCTCGTCCTCCACAACGGGGTCTGCGCCAACGGCCATGGGGCGCACGTCGGCGGCGACGTTGGGGACCCTCGTTGCCGGGTAACCGGCGTAGAGGGCGATGAGGCGTCTGGTCACGTCGGGCGGCAACGACGCCAGCTCGGGCGAGAGGGGGGTGCCGCGGTCAGCGTGCCCGCGATTGACCATGGCGTGGTGGTAGGCGAGGGCGATGAGCACCTCTTGGCTGTTGACCAAAGGGTCGTCGGCTTCCACAGGGATAGGGCTCCACGTTCCCGACGTCGTGAGGCGCCTGGCCTTCACGTTGTCGGAGAGTTGGAGGTCCATGTACTCCACCACGAGCTCGCGACAGGTGGGGTCGAGCACGGGGAAGCAGATCTCCACGCGGCGCTCGGTGTTGCGGGTCATCATGTCGGCGCTCGACAGATAGAGCGTGTCGGCATGCTCGCCGAAGGCGTAGACGCGGGAGTGCTCCAGCAGGCGTCCAACGATCTGGCGGATCTCAAGGCCTTCGGTGCGCTCTGCGATGCCCGGCAGGATGCAGCAGATGCCGCGGACGACAAGGGTCACCGAGACGCCCGCCTGCACCGCCTCGGCCACCTTGTCGATGACGTCGCGGTCGGTGAACGAGTTCATCTTCATGAACACGCGGCCGCGCGCCCCGGAGCGGGCGCGGCCGATCTCGCGGTCGAGGCCGCGCATGATGAGCGGCTTCAGGCCCGAAGGGGCCACGCCCAGGTGGCGGTAGGTGCCATGGAGGTTGCCCAGGGTGAGGTTCCTGAAGAATGCGTTGCCGTCCTCGCCGATGCCTTTGTCGGCCGTGAGCAGCAAGAAGTCGGAGTACAGGCGGGCGGTCTTCTCGTTGAAGTTGCCGGTGCCCAAACAGGTGATGCGGCGGATGCCGTCGGTGCCGTGGTAGGTGATCTGGCAGATCTTGGAGTGGCACTTGTAGCCTTCGGAGCCGTAGATGACGGTGCAGCCGGCCTGGGAGAGGCGCTCGGCCCACTCTATGTTGTTCTTCTCGTCGAAGCGCGCGCGGAGCTCCATGAGGACGGTGACGTCCTTGCCGTTCTCGGCGGCAGTGATAAGGCTCTCGCAGAGGCGCGAGCGGGTGGCCACGCGGTAGAGGGTGATGCGGATGGAGATGCACTCGTCGTCGGTGGAGGCCTGGCGCACGAGGTCGAGGAACGGGTTCATGGACTCGTAGGGGAAGTAGAGCAAGACGTCGTGGTCCATGACCTGGTCGCGCACGGGCACGGAGGCGTCGACCATGGGGGAGCCCTGCGGCTCGAAGGGCTCGAACAGCAGCGCCTGCCGGTGACGGGCAGGCAGCTTCGACTCGAGGCCGTATACATAAGAGAGGTCCAGCGGGATGTCGAGGCGGCTCACCCGCTCGCGGGAGAGGCCCAACTCCTCGCGTACCAGCTCCTCGAGCTCCTCGCCCAGGCTGCCCTGGAACTCCACGCGCACCGGGTCGAGGCGCAAACGGCGGCGCAGGATCTTCTTCATGTGCTGGCGGTAGTCCTCTTCCTCCTCCACGCCCTCGCCGTCGGGGTCGATGTCGGCGTTGCGGGTGACGCGCACGACGGCGCATTTCGTGGGAACCATGGAGCCGAATACGTCGGAGTGGGCGAGGCCTTGGACGATGACGTCCTCCACGAGCGCGTAGCGGTAGCGGTCGGGGCCCGAGGGCAGCGCCACGACGCGGGGCGCGTTGGGTGGCACCTCCACCATGCCGAGCAGCTCTCCCTCCTCGCCGGCGTCGAGGGCGCACATGACGTAGAGCTGCCCGTTGCGCAGGTTGGGGAAGGGGTGGCGCGGGTCCACAACAAGGGGGGAGAGCACAGGCAGAAGCACCCGGTCGAAGTGGCGGCCCACGGCCACGTTGTCGCGGTCGTCGAAGTCTCCCACGCCCACGCGCTCCAGGCCGAAGCGCTCGAGCTGGCGCTCGATGGCGCCGAAGGCCTCCTCTTGGCGCCCGAGAAGGTCGGGGAGCAAAGAGAACAGCGCGTCGAGCTGCTGGGCAGGGGTGAGGTCGCTCTTGTTGTCGCGCGGCGGGTTCTTGAGGCCCTCCATGGTGGAGAGGCCGCCCACGCGAATCATGAACCACTCGTCGAGGTTGCTCTGGAAGATGGCGCAGAACTTGAGGCGCTCGAAGAGCGGCACCTCGGGCGTGAGCGCCTCGGTGAGTACGCGGTCGTCAAAGCGCAGCCAGCTTACCTCGCGGTTCTGGGTGTAGGAGTAGTCTCTGAGCTGGTGGGGTGCCTCCTTGGCGCGGGCGCGCCTGGACTCCTCGTGCCCCTTGCGGCTCGCGCTCTTGGCATAGGCCTTGAGGGCCGCGGCGTCGCGCTTGGCCTTTTTGCCGCCGTGCGCCTTGTCCTTTTGGGCGCGCTTGTCGGGCGCTTGCCCCTTCTGGCCTGTGTCCTTCCGTTTTTTGTGGGCCTCTCGAGTTTTTTTCAGGTTGTTTTTCTTTTTCTTAGGGCTCTTGGCCATGGGCGCTCCTCGATGTCGGCCTTGCGGCCGGTTGTTTTCATCCCCATTATGCGGTGGATGCGCTGTGGGGCCGGCTGCATTTCGGGCATTGAAACGCGTCTTTCGCAGCAAGGGGGCGCCGATTTTCCAAGGCCGTTTCGGCCCCTATGCATGGTCCCGCAATAATATGCAGTAATAGAGAGACTATATGCACATATTACGGCACTGTCGGATAAAGCAAATATTGCAGTTTTCTGATGTGTTGTATCAATGGGGGGATGCATTGAATTAAATAGAGAACCCATATTTTAGTGTGATTGCATAATCACAGGTAAACCACGAGTTATACACAACGAATTCACTAATAAGGCCAAATTCAGAGCATATTGCCGTCCACAGCTGAAAAGTAACCGTTGGCCGTGAACAGGAAACATTATTCACCGTCAGCGAACCATAATTGGCACAGCGAAACCGAGGCTGGCGGGTGCCCGAGAACCCCGCGAACCGCGTGTTCCCACCGATAATTGGTCCGCACAATGGCTGGCGTCCCGCAAAAAGGCGAGGCGCCGTCGACAGAAGGAGGCACAATGTCCAAAGGGCTACATGTCCCGAGCGAGATCGGCGACCTGAAGAAGGTCATGCTGCATCGCCCCGGCGACGAGCTGCTCAACCTGCCCCCCGACGAGCTGGAGCGTCTGCTGTTCGACGACGTTCCCTTCCTGCCCGTCGCCCAGGAGGAGCACGACACCTTCGCCCAGACCCTGCGCGATCAGGGTGTCGAGGTGCTCTACCTCGAGAAGCTCGTGGCCGAGGCCCTCGACGCCGCCCCCGGCGCCCGTGACGAGTTCCTCGACCAGTGGATCTCCGAGGCCGGCATCACCGGCAAGCACGCCCCGGCCATCATCCGCGAGTACATCGACTCGTTCAAGGACAACTACGAGATGGTGCTCCACACCATGGCCGGTGTGACCAAGCAGGAGGTGCAGCTGCCCGTCAAGGCCAGCGAGACCCTGCGCTCCATCGTGGGCACCGACGGCGACACCGAGAGCGACCTCCTGGTCGACCCGATGCCCAACCTCTACTTCACCCGCGACCCGTTCGCGGTGGTGGGCAACGGCGTCAACCTCAACCGCATGTACTCGGTCACCCGCAACCGCGAGACCCTCTACGGCAAGTACATCTTCAAGTACCACCCCGACTACAAGGACTCCCCGCTGTGGTATCGCCGCAACTCCGCATACCATACCGAGGGCGGCGACGTGCTGAACCTCAACAGCCACGCCATCGCCGTGGGCATCTCCCAGCGCACCGAGGCCGCTGCCATCGACGTCATGGCCAACCACATGTTCTGGGGCCACGAGGACTGCCCGATCGACGAGATCTACGCCTTCAACATCCCGAGCTCCCGTGCCTTCATGCACCTCGACACGGTGTTCACGCAGATCGACGTCGACAAGTTCACCATCCACCCCGCCATCATGGGCACCCTGCAGGTGTTCAAGCTCACCCCGGGCAAGGAGGAGAACGAGGTCAAGATCGAGGAGATGAACGACACCCTCGAGCACACCCTCGCCAAGATCCTGGGCCTCGACCAGGTCACGCTGATCCCCTGCGGCGGCGGCGACCCCATCGCGGCTGCCCGCGAGCAGTGGAACGACGGTTCCAACACGCTCTGCGTGCGCCCCGGCACCATCTGCGTCTACCAGCGCAACAACGTCACCAACGACATCCTCTACAAGGCCGGCATGGAGCTCCTGGTCATCCCGAGCGCCGAGCTCTCCCGCGGCCGCGGCGGCCCCCGCTGCATGAGCATGCCGTTCTGGCGCGAGGACCTCTAAACCTCAGCCTCCTCCGGGGGCCGGCCCGTCCGGCCCCCGGTCGACGCGGGCCTGGGGCCCGCGCTATCCCGATGCTTCAAACGCCGCGCCCCATCGGGGGCGCATGACAGAAAGGAACCGCAACGATGGGTGTCAACATCGCCGGCCGCAGCTTTACCAAGATTCTCGACTACACCCCTGAGGAGATCCAGTACCTCGTCGACGTGTCCAAGACCTTCAAGGACATGAAGCGCAACGGTGTGCCCCACAAGTACCTCGCCGGCAAGAACATCGTCCTGCTCTTCGAGAAGACCTCCACCCGTACCCGCTGCTCCTTCGAGGTGGCCGGCAACGACCTCGGCATGGGCGTCACCTACCTCGACCCCGGCAGCTCCCAGATGGGCAAGAAGGAGTCCATCGAGGACACCGCCCGCGTCCTCGGCCGCATGTACGACGGCATCGAGTACCGTGGCTTCTCCCAGGAGCTCGTCGAGGAGCTGGCCGAGAAGGCCGGCGTCCCGGTGTGGAACGGCCTCACCGACGAGTTCCACCCCACGCAGATGATCGCCGACCTCCTCACCATCGAGGAGAACTTCCCCATGGGCGTCAAGGGCCTGAAGTTCGTCTTCTTCGGCGACACCCGCAACAACATGGGCAACTCCCTCATGGTGCTCTGCGCCAAGATGGGCATGCACTTCGTGGGCTGCGGCCCCAAGGAGCTGCGTCCCACCGACGAGCTGATCGCCACCTGCGAGAAGATCGCCGCCGAGACCGGCGCCACCATCACCTTCACCGACGACCCGAAGGCCGCCGCCACCGACGCCGACGTCCTCTACACCGACATCTGGGTGTCCATGGGCGAGCCGGCCGAGCTCTGGGCCGAGCGCATCAAGGAGCTCAAGCCCTTCCAGGTCAACAGCGAGCTCATGGGCCTCGCCCACAAGGACGCTATCTTCATGCACTGCCTGCCGTCCTTCCACGACACCAAGACCACCATCGGTGAGGACGTCGCCGAGAAGTTCGGCATCAAGGAGATGGAGGTCACCGACGAGGTCTTCGAGTCCCGTCAGTCCAAGGTCTTCGACGAGGCCGAGAACCGCATGCACACCATCAAGGCCGTCATGTACGCGACCCTGAAGTAACTTCAGCTCCATGCGTGCTCCCGAAGGGCCCCGGCAGTTGCTGGGGCCCTTTTTTGCGCTGAATAAAACGGTATATATGTCGCTTCTGTATATATACTTGAAATCAAAGGAGCCTGTTTTGGGAATACCTTCCAGCGTTGTGAGAAAACGGGGGCGAAAGCCTCCCTGCGGAGAAGGAGGGTTCCCTTGTCAGACGGACAGACGTCTGCCGCTCAGTCGGGCGGTGCGGGCAAGATCGGCCTTTTCGGGCTGATCGGTATGGTGGTGAGCTCCTGCATCGGTTCGGGCGCCTTTGCCCTCACCGGTCAGATCGCCCAGGTCGCGGCCCCAGGCCCGGCCCTCATCGCTTGGGGCATTGCCGGCGTCGGCTTCCTCATGCTCGCCCTTTCCCTGAAGAACCTGGGCGAGAAGCGTCCCGACCTCGACGGCATCTTCAGCTACGCCACTGAGGGCTTCGGACCGTTCGCCGGTTTCCTTTCGGGCTGGGGCTACTGGCTTTCCGCATGGCTGGGCAACGTGGCCTTCGCCACGGCCATGATGAGCGCCGTGGGCATGTTCTATCCGCCTTTTGCCAGCGGCAACACCGTGCCCTGCGTGGTCATTGCCTCAATCTTCATGTGGGCCCTGACCTTCCTGGTGATTCGCGGCGTCGAGAGCGCCTCGTTCCTAAACGCCATCGTCATGGTGGCCAAGGTCGCCGCCCTCGCGCTCTTCATCGTCTTCGGTGTCGTGATGTTCAACGCGGGTGTCTTCACCCAGGACTTCTGGGGCCAGCTCTACGACAACCTCGTGGCCATGGGCCAGGCCGGCCCCGACGCCGTGGCCCTGGGATCTGTGGGCCAGCAGGTGGTCAACTGCCTGATCATCATGATGTGGTGCTTCATCGGCATCGAGGGCGCCTCGGTGCTTTCGAGCCGCGCCCAGAAGAAGAGCGACGCTGGCAAGGCCACGGTCATCGGCCTTGTGGCCCTGCTCGTCATCTACATCGGCGTGTCCGTGCTGCCCTTCGGCTTCATGCCCTACACCGAGATTGCCCAGCTCAACGACACCACCTCCATGGCCGAGGTCTTCAACCTCATGGCCCCGGGCTGGGGCGGTCCCTTCATCACCATCGCCATGATCGTCTCCATCGCCGGCTGCTGGCTCTCGTTCACCATCCTGCCCGCCGAGACCACCCAGCTCATGGCCAACCACAAGCTGCTGCCGGCCTCCTTCGGCCAGCTCAACGACAAGAAGTCGCCGCAGTTCTCGCTGCTCGTGGTTGCCGCCTGCACCCAGGCCTTCCTGATCGTCGTGATTTTCTCCGAGAGCGCCTATGACTTCGCGTTCTCCATGTGCACCGTTGCCATCGTGGTTACCTGGGCCTTGGCCGCCGCTTACCAGATGAAGTACTCCCTTGCTCACAAGCAGGCGGGCCAGGCCGTCATCGGCCTTATCGCCCTGGCCTTCTTGGTCGTCGGCGTGCTTTTCAACGGCTGGAGCTTTCTGCTCCTCACCTGTATCGGCTACATCCCGGGCCTCTTCGCCTATGTGAGCGCCCGCAAGACAGAGGGCGTGAGGTCCTTTACGCCGGCCGAGCACGTTGTGGAATACGTCGTCATTGCAGGCGCTGTTCTGGCCGTCATCCTTTTGGCCACGGGCATCATCGTCATCTAGCCTTGCCCTCCATCCCAGGAAAAACCGTGCCCAAGGAAGGGGCGTCGCGCATGTTCGCTCGGCGTCCCTTCTTTGTGCGCCTCCCGACAGATCGTTGCGGCCGTGGCGACGACCCGGCTCCAACATCTTTGAACGGGCACTGGCTGTGCTTTGGGAGAGGGGGGGCGGATGGGCACAGGTCGGCAGGTCTATAATTGTTCATAGGGATGCGCCTTGGGTGCCCATGCATAAGCCAGTGCCGTCTTGCCGCCTGCGTGCACCAGGAAGGTCATTCATAGGAAATCATGAATCAGTGTCCCTTTATTGCGTATATGATGAAAATGGTTTGATGGCGTAAAGTCGGCTAAAACCTTATGGATGGAATATCGGGACAGTAAATGGATAAATCATAACTTAATAAATAATAACTACACGTATTACTAAAGTCGGCTTCTAACTGCGAAAACAGGGGAAATTTGCATTATTTCATCTAGGTTTCCGCGAACGGCCGTAATGTACCAGTAAGCGGTACCTTTTCCGCCTAATCCCAGTTTTCGGCATTAAGGGAATCTTCATATGTATAAAATGAGTCAGGAATCGTTAGGGGAGGGGCTCTGGTGAGCCCCCGCACGGGGCGCATCTCAAAAGAGGTCCGCCCCCAACGAGGAAAGGAGACCCAAGGCATGTCAGACGTGACAAAGCCTAAGAAGAAGCGGGAGATGCTCTCTTCTTACACGATCTTGTTCATCATCCTGATCGTGGTGGCTCTTATCTCCATTGCCATGTCCGCGGCAATCCCGGACATCACTGCCGCCACCCTGGGTGACGTGCTGATGGCCCCCGCAGAGGGCTTCGTCGACGCCGTCGATGTCTGCCTGTTCGTCATGGTGCTCGGTGGCTTCCTTGCCATCGTCGAGCGCTCCGGCGCCCTGAACGCCGGCATCTCGACGCTGGTGCGCGCCATGGGCGGCAACGAGCTCAAGCTCATTCCCATCCTCATGATCATCTTCTCGATCATGGGCACCACCTACGGCTTCTGCGAGGAGTCCGTGGGCTTCTACGCCCTGCTCGCCGCCACCATGATGGCCGCCGGCACCGACGTGCTCGTGGGTGCGGCCATGGTGCTGCTCGGCGCCGGCTGCGGCGTGCTCGGCTCCACGGTCAACCCGTTCGCCACGGGCGTCGCCTCCGCCACGCTCACCTCCATCGGCATCCCGGTGGACCAGACGATCATCATCGTCCTCGGCCTGATCCTCATGGTCGTGGCCGACGTCATCTCGATCCTCTTCGTGTACAACTACGCCAAGAAGGTCAAGGCCGACACCGGCAAGTCCATCCTCACCGGCCACGAGATCGAGGCCGCCGAGAAGGAGTACGGCAGCGCCGCCAAGGCCGTGTCCGAGGCCAAGGCCATCACTGGCCGCCAGAAGGCCGTCCTGGCCCTGTTCGCCGTCACCTTCGTCGTCATGATCATCGGCTTCATCCCCTGGGAGGACCTGGGCGTCAGCGCTTTCAACGCCGGCTACGCCTCCGAGGAGGTCACCGCCCCCATCACCGGTGACGAGATCGTCGCCGCCTGGGGCGACGGCGGCATCGACGGCGACATCGTGTTCAACTCCGAGCCCGACGCCGTCGTGACCAGCGAGACCACCACGTCCCTCGGCTGGTCCGCTTTCCTCACCGGCACCCCGCTCGGCCAGTGGTACTTCGCCGAGGCCACGGCCTGGTTCCTCATCATGGCCATCATCATCGGCGTCGTGGCCGGCCTGTCCGAGCGCGAGCTCGTGGACACCTTCATCGCCGGCGCCGGCGACATGATGGGCGTCGTGCTCGTCATCGCCCTCGCCCGCGGCGTCTCCGTCCTCATGGACGTTACCGGCCTCTCCAACTGGATTCTGGCCTCTGCCGCCGCCGGTCTCAAGGGCATGAGCGCCATCGTCTTCGCGCCCCTGTCCTTCATCCTCTACGTGCTCCTGTCCTTCCTCATCCCGTCGAGCTCCGGCATGGCCACCGTGTCCATGCCCATCATGGGCCCGCTGGCTGTGGAGCTGGGCTTCTCGCCCGAGGTCATGGTGCAGATCTACTCCAGTGCCAACGGCTTCGTGAACCTGTTCACGCCCACCTGCGGCGCCATCATGGGTGGCCTGGCGCTGGCCCGCGTGGAGTACTCCACTTGGCTGAAGTTCGCCACCAAGCTCCTGGCGATCCTCTTCGTGGTCCTCGTCGTCATCGTGACGGTGGCCTGTATGGTGGTGCCCGCCTAGCGGAAGGCGCCATTGAAACTCGCGACCACGGAAGGTCCAAAGAAGGGCCCCGCCGCACTAAGTGCGGCGGGGCCCTTTCCATGGGGCGCGGGGTGTCGACGGGGTCGCGCAGGGGGGCGGGGTGTTTCTAGTAGACCATGCCCATCGCCTCGCGCACCTGGGCGAGGGTCTCGTCGGCGACCTCGTTGGCGCGGCGGTTGCCCTCGTGGAGGATCTCGCGCACGAGGACGGGCTGGGCGGCGAAGGCGGCGCGGCGTTCGCGGATGGGGGCCATGTAGTCGTCCACGACCTCGGTGACGTAGCGTTTGAGGGCGCCGGCGCCGGCGTCGCCGATGGAGTCGGCGATCTCCTCCGGGTCACGGCCGGTCATGACGGAGGCCGTGGTGATGAGGGCCGAGACGCCGGGGCGGTTCTCCGGGTCGAAGGTGATGGTGCGCTCCGAGTCGGTCTTGGACTTGCGGATGAGCTTGGCGGTCTCCTCGGCGGTCATGGAGATGGCGATGGAGTTGCCGTAGCTCTTGGACATCTTGCGGCCGTCGAGGCCCGGGAGGAGCGGGGTGTCGGACAGCAGGCCCACGGGCATGGGGAACACCTTGCCGTAGCGCTCGTTGAAGCGCCGGGCGATGTTGCGGGTGAGCTCGATGTGGGGGAGCTGGTCCTTGCCCACGGGGACGCAGTCGGCCTTGCAGAACAGGATGTCGCAGGCCTGGTGCACGGGGTAGGTGAGGAGCAGGCCGGTGAGGGCGTGGCCCGAGGCCTCCTGCTCGGCCTTGACCGTGGGGTTGCGCAGGAGCTCGCTCTCGCTCACGAGGGAGAGGAACGGCAGCATGAGCTGGTTGAGCGCCGGCACGGCCGAGTGGCAGAAGATCGTGGCCCGCTCGGGGTCGATGCCCACGGCGAGGTAGTCGAGGACCATGTCGTAGGCGTACTCGGTGATATGGGCCGTGGTGTCGCGGTCCGTGATCACCTGGTAGTCGGCGATGAGGATGTTGGTGTTGACGCCCATCTCCTGGAGCCGAACGCGCTCGCGCACGGTGCCGAAGTAGTGGCCCAGGTGCAGGCGGCCCGTGGGGCGGTCGCCCGAGAGGAGGGTGTGGGCGCCACCGTCCTCTCCAAGGGATTTCCACATGGCGTCGGACCGCCTCTGCGCCTCGGCGAAGCTCTCCTCGTTTGCCATGGTTCCTCCTTTGGTTGTGCCCCGGTGGCGGGGCGCGTCTGCAACCCCCTTATACTACCCGGTGCCGGCCCTGGCGGGGGCGCCCGTCCGGCCACGGCGGGACCGCCGCCCACCGCGAGACACAACATCTTGTGTCTTACCCGGGGTTCCCGGCTTTGGCCCGCGGGGCGTGGGGAGGGCCCTGGAGCTGGGTGTTTCGCTCTCGGCCAAACGTGTGCCCCAGGAAGCCCCTGATTGTCCTTCCAATGGTCCCATGGTTGTCATACACCACATATTGTGTTTTATGGTAGTCCTACTTCTAGGGATTGTTGTTCAGGGGACTTTTGCACACCACTACACACGACCGATGTCAAGTCTGTTCCTCGTGACGGAGCCTCCGTATCATAGGTGTCGCCGCGGTCGGCAGGCCGCGGAGACACCTCGATTTCAACCACAAGATGATGTGGTTCACCGTCAAACCGCACGGCCCAAGGAGAGTCCCAATGAAGATCATCAAGCGCAACGGGTCCGAGGCGACCTTCGACGTCGCAAAGATCGTCAACGCCATCCGGGGGGCCAACGTGACCGTCCCCGAACCCGTGCGGCTCACCGAGGCGCAGATCGACGACGCCGCCACCGCCGTCGAGGCCGAGTGCGAGGCCTGCGGCCACACCGTGACGGTGGAAGAGGTCCAGGACATGGTGGAGGACCAGATCATGGCCAAGGGCGCCTTCTCGGTGGCCCGCAACTACATCACCTACCGTTACGTCCAGAGCCTCAAACGCACCTCCAACACCACCGACGAGCGCATCCTCTCGCTCATCGAGTGCAACAACGAGGACGTCAAGCAGGAGAACTCCAACAAGAACCCCACGGTCAACTCCGTGCAGCGCGACTACATGGCCGGCGAGGTGTCCAAGGACCTCGCCAACCGCATTCTGCTGCCGCGCGAGGTGGTGGAGGCCCACGACGAGGGCATCATCCACTTCCACGACGCCGACTACTACGCGCAGCACATGCACAACTGCGACCTCGTCAACCTCGAGGACATGCTGCAGAACGGCACCGTGATCAGCGGCACCCTCATCGAGAAGCCGCACTCCTTCTCCACGGCCTGCAACATCGCCACCCAGATCATCGCCCAGGTGGCCTCCAGCCAGTACGGCGGCCAGTCCATCTCCCTCACGCACCTGGCGCCCTTCGTGGACGTCTCGCGCCGCCGCATCCGCCGCGACTTCGTGCGCGAGCTCGAGGAGCTCGGCATCGAGCCCGAGGAAGGGCAGGTGGGCCGCATCGTCGAGGAGCGCCTCCTCGACGAGATCCGCCGCGGTGTCCAGACCATCCAGTATCAGGTGGTCACCCTCATGACCACCAACGGCCAGGCACCCTTCGTCACGGTCTTCATGTACCTCAACGAGGCCCGCGACGCCCAGGAGAAGCACGACCTCGCCCTCATCATCGAGGAGACCCTCCGCCAGCGCTACGAGGGTGTCAAGAACGAGGCCGGCGTCTGGGTCACCCCCGCCTTCCCCAAGCTCATCTACGTGCTGGAGGAGGACAACCTCGAGCCCGGCCAGAAGTACTACTACCTCACCCAGCTTGCGGCCAAGTGCACCGCCAAGCGCATGGTGCCCGACTACATCTCCGAGAAGATGATGCGCAAGCTCAAGCTCTCGGCCGGTGAGGTCGAGGGTGAGGGCGACGTCTACACCTGCATGGGCTGCCGGTCCTTCCTCACGCCCGACCGCTCCGGCAACGGCTACGGCAACGTGGCCAATGCCGGCGACTACGAGCCGGGCAAGCCCAAGTACTACGGCCGCTTCAACCAGGGCGTGGTCACCATCAACCTCCCGGACGTCGCCCTCTCCAGCGGCGGCGACATGGACGAGTTCTGGCGCATCTTCGACGAGCGCCTGGAGCTCTGCTACCGCGCCCTCATGTGCCGCCACAACCGCCTCAGGGGCACGCTCTCGGATGCCGCGCCTATCCTCTGGCAGTACGGCGCCCTGGCCCGCCTGCCCAAGGGCGAGGTCATCGACCCGCTGCTCTTCGGCGGCTACTCCACCATCAGCCTCGGCTACGCCGGCCTCTACGAGTGCGTGCGCTACATGACCGGCCACAGCCACACCGACGCCGAGGCCACGCCGTTCGCCTTGGCCGTCATGCAGCACATGAACGACAAGTGCGCCGAGTGGAAGGCCGCCACGGACATCGACTTCTCCCTCTACGGCACGCCCCTGGAGTCCACCACCTACAAGTTCGCCAAGTGCCTCCAGCGCCGCTTCGGCGTCGTCCCCGGCGTCACCGACCACGGCTACATCACCAACAGTTACCACGTGCACGTGGCCGAGCAGATCGACGCCTTCACCAAGCTGCGCTTCGAGAGCGAGTTCCAGCGCCTCTCCCCGGGCGGCGCCATCTCCTACGTCGAGGTCCCCGACATGCAGGACAACCTCGAGGCGGTCATGAGCGTGCTGCGCTTCATCTACGACAACATCATGTACGCCGAGCTCAACACCAAGAGCGACTACTGCCAGGCCTGCGGCTTCGACGGAGAGATCAGGATCGTGGAGGACGACGGCAAGCTCGTGTGGGAATGCCCGCATTGCGGCAACCGCGACCAGACCACCCTCAACGTCGCCCGGCGCACCTGCGGCTACATCGGCACGCAGTTCTGGAACCAGGGCCGCACCGAGGAGATCCGCGACCGCGTCCTGCACCTCTAGGTCCGGCCCCATACCCGTCACCGCCGACCGGGCCGCCCCACGGGGCGGCCCGCCCTTCCATCGAGGTCCCATGAACTGCGCCAACGTCAAGTACTGCGACATCGCCAACGGCACCGGTGTGCGGACGAGCCTGTTCGTCTCCGGCTGCACCCACCGCTGCCCCGGCTGCTTCAACGAGGTGGCCTGGGACTTCTCCTATGGCGACGCCTTCGACGAGGCGCTGCAACAGGAGGTCCTCGACTCCCTCGCCCCCTCTTATATAGCGGGCCTGTCCGTGCTCGGGGGCGAGCCCATGGAGCCGTCCAACCAGCGGGCGCTCGCTCCCTTCCTAGAGCGGGTCCGCGCCGAGTGCCCGGGCAAGGACGTGTGGGTGTACACGGGCGACGTCCTCGACGAGCTCCTCGACCCCTCCTCGCCCCGCCACACCGAGGTCACCGAACGGCTCCTGCGGTCCGTGGACGTGCTCGTGGACGGGCCGTTCGTCCACGAGCTCAAGGACATCACCCTGAGGTTCCGCGGCTCGCAGAACCAGCGCATCATCGACGTGTCCCGGAGCCTCGAGGCCGGTCGCACGGTGCTCTGGGAGGATGACCCGGTGTTCGCCCAGCACTCCATGGGCTGCCAGGAGCTGCACCTCTAGGGCCGGGAAACTCCCTTAGATACATCTCAAAATCATTTGCCGACCGTGCGGCCCCTCTCACGGGGGCTGCACGGTGTCTTATCGCCTTTCGGGGCATCGACCTGCAAAGCCGTAAGGCCGCATTGCCGCGTCGACCCAGCGGAAGGAGACCCATGGACTGTCCCTACGAGACGGGGTGGCGCCGCGCCTACACGCCTTCGACCGCTGTGGAGGAGGCGAGTCGGTGAAAGGGGGCGAGTGACTATGGCGAGTCGCGACCTCTCCGTCGACTTCCTCGGCGTCCACTTCCAGAACCCGTTCTGCCTCTCCTCGTCCCCCGTCGGCAACTGCTACGGGATGTGCGCCAAGGCTTACGAGACCGGCTGGGGCGGCGTGGTCTACAAGACCCTGCACACCGACGACTTCAAGGTCAACGAGGTGCCCCCACGCTTCGACGAGCTCACCAAGGAGTGCACGCCGTTCGTGGGCTTCAAGAACATGGGGCAGATCGCCGAACACCCGCTCGAGAGCGACCTTGCGGCCATACGGTGCCTCAAGGCCGAGTACCCGACGGCGTCCTCATCGCCTCGCTCATGGGCCAGGACGAGGGCGAGTGGGAGGAGCTCGCCCGCACCGCGGAGGCCGCCGGCGCCGACATGGTGGAGATGAACCTCTCCAGCCCCCAGATGACGAGCCACGCCATGGGCTCCGACGTGGGGGTGAACCCGGACCTCTGCCGCCGCTACGCCGCCGCCGTCAAGCGCGGGACGTCGCTGCCGGTGCTCGCCAAGACGACGCCAACATCACCGACATGCGCGCGGTGGCCAAGGCCTCCCTCGAGGGCGGGGCGGACGGCATCGTGGCTGTCGACACCGTGAAGTCCGTGGCCAACGTGGATCTCGGCCCGTCGTCAACGGCAAGAGCGCCGTCTCCGGCTTCTCCGGCAAGGCCGTGAAGCCCGTCGCCCTGCGGTTCCTCCAGCAGATGCGCTCCGCCCCCGAGCTCGCGGACCTCCCCGTCTCCGGGATCGGCGGCAACGAGACCTGGCGCGACGCCTGCGAGTTCATCCTCATGGGCGCCACCACGCTGCAGGTGACCACGTCCGTCATGCAGTACGGCTACCGCGTGGCGCGGAGGACATGAAGGACGGCCTCGCCCGCTACATGGGGTCCCAGGGCGTCGACTCCCTCGCCGACCTCGTGGGTCTCGCGGTGCCGAACACCCTTTCCGTCGAGGACCTCGACCGCGACTGCCGCGTGTACCCGGAGGTGGACCAGGACGCCTGCATGGGGTGCGGCCGCTGCTACATCTCCTGCTGTGACGGCGCCCACCGGGCCGTCGTGTGGGACGGGCCTCCTGTAGGGGAGGGGAGCCCTCCGTGGCGGCCTGACGAGATTGGTCGAGATTCTCGGTTGCGCCGCCGGAGGCCTGTGCTAGTATCTTCTTCGCACCACCGATGTCGGAGTGGCGGAATTGGCAGACGCGCTAGCTTGAGGTGCTAGTGACTGACTAAAAGGTCGTGCGGGTTCAAGTCCCGCCTCCGACACCATCGAGAACGAGGCCCGTGTCCCAAGGGACACGGGCTTTTTTCTTGTCGCGCCAATCTTTTTCAGAAATTGGGAACGATCGTGCGGCGGTGCGAGTATCCTCGATACCGACCGCGTTGGTTGGGGGACCGCACCTTCCCGCCGGGTCGGCAGGAAGGTGCCCGGAGGCACCCTGGTGCGTCGGAAGGGCGGGGGAGCCATGATCCTAGGCAGCAACATCACGGCCACCGACACGGGGGGCCGCATCAAGGCCTTCTGCGGGCTCAACGCCGTCTTCGACATCCTCGCCATGGTCGACGACGCCGTGGCGGGCTACGACGCCTCCGGGCGCGTCATCATCGCCAACGAGAACCTCGCGTCGCTCTCGGGGCTCACGCGCCAGCAGCTTCTCGGCATCGACGTCAACGCCCTGTTCCTGCCGCTGTCGGGCATCCCCAACCCCCATGACCGCCTCCCGTTCCCCCTGGACGGCTCCAAGGCGACGCTCCTCTGCCGACGCCCCACGGAGGGCACCAAGGTACGCGTGGTGGTGCGTGCCCGCGCGATGGGGGACGACGGGTCGTTCCTCCTCGTGGCACGGCCCACGTCGGTGGCCAGCGCCCCGGAGCCCGACGGCCCGCGGCCGACGTCTGACGTCTCGGTGGACGGTGCGGCGCTCTCCTCGGACGAGGTCGCCGCCGTGGCCGACGCCGACGTGCGCGTGGCCTCCATCGGCCGTGAGGGGCCCGCCGACGTGGTGGCGCTCATGAGCGAGCTCGGCGGCGCCGTGGTGTCGGGCGACGCCAGCGGCGTCCGGGACATGCTGGTCTCCGAGCTCCGCGACGCCGTTGACGCGGACGCCGGCGCGCTCTACCTGGCCGGATCGGGCGGCTACGCCCTCAAGAGCTTCACGGGCGACGTGGACGGCAGGGAGATGCCCTCCTACATCACGTCCCAGGACCGCCTCGCGTCGCTCGCGGGGGAGGTCCGGCACACCCTGGCCTTCGACCGCCACCGCGGGCTCGACGGCGAGGTCGTCCTCTCCGAGAAGGCCACCAAGGAGGTGCATGGGGCCCCGGAGCTCGAGTCGCTGCCGCTCGTCTCGTTCTTCTCGGTGCCCATCGTCTACGACGCCACGGTCGTCGCTGTGGCCCTCGTGGGGTGGAACGCCCCGCATGCCCTCCACGGCCACGACGCCAAGGTCCTCGACATCCTCGCGCTTCACCACGCCAACGAGCTCATGACCGCCACGCTCTCGGCGAGGGCGCACTCCAACGAGCGCGTGTCCAACGCCGCCAGCGAGCGCCTCCTGCACCTGGAGGGGTTGGGGGAGAAGGCCACGCTCCTCGACTACTACGACGCCTTCGAGGCCATGGCGGCCGCTGTGGGCTGCTCCTTCATGCCCATCTTCAAGAACCTCCACCAGGACACCCTGTTCATCAAGACGCCCGCCGGCGAGCTCGTCGACTTCCCCTTCGACGTGGACATGCTCCGAGACGACGAGTGGCATTACGAGGACGTCCACATCTGGCCGTTCTCCAAGCTCGCCACACTCCGGGGCTGGGTGTCCGAGAAGTGCATCGCCAACGACGGCGTCCTCGTGATCATGGATCGTCTCGTGGGCGAGTCCCGGGGCTTCCTCGTGACCAAAGACGGCGGCACGGCCCTCCCGTCGCTCTCGTACACCTACTTCAAGCGCTTCGTGCAGGACGTCCACCGCCTCGAGCGCCGCCAGACCCAGCGGGCCCAGGACGCCCTCATCAGCCACACGCTGCAGTCGGGCCTGGGCAACCACCTCCAGCACGTGGAGGGGCTCACGGCGCAGGCCATCTACAACTCGGCCACCGAGACGGCCGATGTGGGCGGCGACTTCTACGACCTCATCCGCCTGCCCGGCAACCGTGCCTGCGTCATCCTGGGCGACGTGGCGGGCAAGGGCGTGCAGTCGGCGTCGGTGTCGGCGGCCGTCCGCACGGCCCTCGGCGCCTACTCATGGGAGGGTCTGGCACCCTCCCACATGGTGCGCTCGCTCAACGACTTCTTTCTGGGCTTCTCCCGGCTCGAGACGTTCGCTACCGTGTTCGTGGGCGTCATCGACGTCGCGGAGGGCACGCTCACCTACTGCTGCGCCGGCCACCCGCCCGCGCTGCTGCTGCACCCCGCGGAGCAGCAGACCGAGCTCCTCAGCGTACAGTCGGGGGTCGTGGGGGCCTTCCGTGAGATGGTCTACCGCGACGGCCACGTGCGCCTGCGGCCTGGCGACGAGCTCCTGCTCTACACCGACGGAGCCACAGAGGCGCGGGGCGCCGACGGCACGTTCTTTGGCGAGGTGGGTCTCCGCGACGCCGTGGTGCGCAACATCGACCTCGACGTCCACGACATCCCCGACAAGATCATGGCGACCCTCTACGAGTTCACCGAGAACCGCCTCGACGACGACGTCGCCATGATGGCCGTGCGCTTCGACGGCCTGGACGCCGACAGCACCGCCGGGGCCCCCTCGTGACCGCCGCCGACACCCGCGGCAATCGCCTCCGCGACATCGTGAGGGTGCTCTGGGTGGTCATGGCCCTCAACCTCGTCGTGGCCGCCGCGAAGTTCCTCTACGGCCAGGCTACCGGCTCGCTCTCCATGCGCAGCGACGGCGTCGCGAGCGCCTTCGACGCCCTCTCCAACGTGGTGGGCATCGTGGGCGCGTCGCTGGCGGCGCAGCCGCCCGACCGCGGGCACCCCTACGGCCATGCGAAGTTCGAGACCTACGCCTCCGTGGCCATCGGGGTCATGCTCGTCGTGGCGGCCTTCAACCTCTGCGCCGACGGCGTCGGCGCCCTCATGGGGCGCCGGGACGCCGTCACGGTGAACGTGGGCAGCTATGCCGTCATGGTGGGCACCCTCGCCGTGAACCTCGCCGTGAGCCGCGGCGAGCGGCTGAGCGGCCGCCGCCTCAAGAGCGAGGTGCTCGTGGCCGACGCGCTGCACACCCGTTCCGACGCCCTCGTCTCGGTCTCGGTCATCGTCGGCCTCGTCGTGGTCCAGATGGGCTTCCCCGTGGCTGACGCGGTCGTGTCCCTCGTCGTGGGCGCCGCCATCGCCGTCTCGGCCGTGGAGGTCTTCCGTTCCGCGAGCACGACCCTCTCCGACGCCGCCCGTCTCGACGAGGGGGAGGTGCGCTCGTGCGCCTCCGAGGTGCCCGGCGTCCGCTCGGTTCACAACATCCGCACACGGGGAACCGAGGGGGAGGTCTTCGTCGACCTCCATGTTCTGGTTGACCCCCTTATGACTGTGCTGGACGGCCACGGGGTGGGGGAGGCTGTGGGGGCGCGGCTCCGCGACCGCTTCGGTGAGGTCGGTGAAGTAATCGTTCATATCGAGCCTGACACAGCGCTGGAGCGGCGCCTCGGCGAGGCCGACGACGCCGCCCTCGGTGCCGCCGCGGTGGGTGGACACAGTACCGGCGCTGGGGATACTCCGTCGGGTGACGTCGCCGGGCAGCCGGTGCCCCGATGCCCCCGCTGAGCTTCTCCGGGCGGTCGGCCTGCGAGTGCACGGCGGTGAAGCCGCCAATCAATGCGTTATTGCGACCCAGGGTGTGCTTCTCCTATTTCCTCATCCTGTGGCACGCGCTAACTGTTCGGCGGAGTCGACCTGTTGAGGTCGCTCGCAGGTGGGTATCAGATACCGTGAGGAAATATGAATAAGGGAGACGGGTTGACAGTGCGTGCCGCCTCCCCCAACGGGGAATAGTCTTGGGCGACAAAACGCCAGGGGACAGAGCCCAGACAGGAGGTCACATGCTCATCATCTCCGACTGCATGCTCGTCCCCGTCCAGGGCAACCTCGACGTCGTCACCGCCCCCGCCCTCAAGGGCCATCTGCTCGAGCTCGTGGACGGCGGCTGCAAGCGCATCGTCCTCGACATGGAGAAGGCCGACTACGTCGACTCCACAGGCCTGGCGTCCATCCTCACGGTCGTCCGCGCCGCCCGTTCCCGCGGGGGGTCGCTCACGCTCGTGAACGTCTCCGAGCGCGTTATGCACGCCCTCGGCGTGGGGTGCCTGCTCCCCTTCGTGCCCTGTTCCGCCAGACGCCGCCCCCTGGGACCCGTACCGCCCCTTCCGCCGGGCGCCTCGCCGCTCCGGAGGCTCACGCTCCGCATCATGCCCGAGAACCTCGAGATGGCCCGCGACTGCCTGCGGGAGCTCCTCGAGGGCCTGCCTCTCGAGGAGTCGGAGGTCTTCGACATGACGCTCGCCGCCGGCGAGGCCATGGGCAACTGCGTGCTGCACACCCCGCAGGGCACGGGTTTCCTCACGGTGGCCGTCTACCCCGACCGCCTCGTCATGGAGGCCGTGGACAACGGGCCTGGCTTCGAGATCGGCGATGACGAGGAGCCGGTCGTAACCCTCGAGCACGGTCGCGGCATCAAGATCATGCGCCTGCTCTGCGACAGCGTGGAGATCCACGCCAAGCCCTTCGGTCACGGGACCGTGGTGCGGCTGGTGAAGCTCTTCGGCCGCCCGCTCAATCCCCTGGAGGAGGGGCTGCGCATGATCATGAGCGCCTGAAGGGCCCTGCGGGGGCCTTTTCCATGGCGCGGCGCCGTGGGAGGGGAAGCGCTGACAAAGAAAAAGCCGCCCGGAGGCGGCCTGGAGATTCTGGAGCGGACAACGGGATTCGAACCCGCGACCCTCACCTTGGCAAGGTGATGCTCTACCAACTGAGCCATGTCCGCGTGAAGACTCGACTACTATAGCAGCCTCGGCGGGCGGCGCAAGGCAGAAAGTCGGCAAATCAGGCTCCGGGCATATCTGCCACATCAGTCGTGGAGGGTGTGCGGCAAGAAAAAGGCCGGCCCCGCGGGGCCGGCCGGTCTGTCTGGAGGCGACGCCCAGATTCGAACTGGGGGTAAAGGCTTTGCAGGCCTCTGCCTTACCACTTGGCCACGTCGCCAGAGAATAAAAAGGCCGATCGAAACCGGCCCTGATAAACACTGGAGCGGACAACGGGATTCGAACCCGCGACCCTCACCTTGGCAAGGTGATGCTCTACCAACTGAGCCATGTCCGCTTGCAGGGGCTACTATAGACCAACCCCGGACGGCGATGCAAGGGGAAAAACCCATTCCCTTTGCGGGTACCATTGCGGAAGTACGTTCGCCCGGATTGAGAGTGGAACCGCCCTGTGATCAACACCCTCCTCGTCATACTGCTCGTCATCTTCGTCTGCATGCTCGCCGCCTGGTGCTCGCGCTCGGTGATGGACGCCCAGCTCCGTTCCCGGGGCAGGGCCCGGTCGCTCGGCGAGGAGCGCTTCGAGCCCGACTCGGCCGTGGACGCCGGCACCCTCGGCGGCCGCCGGCGCCTGCCCCGGCCCCTCTGGCGTCGCACCCCGCCCGCGGACCCCGCCTACGGCTCCATGGCCACCCGGCCGGCCTCGGCCGTCTCCTCCGAGCAGCGTCGCGCCGTGCGTCGCGCCGAGCGCCTTGCCCGCGACCAGTACCTCGACCGCGCCACCTTGGGCATCACGGTCTACGTCGTCGTCTTCATCGTGGCGAGCATGCTGGGCCTCTTCGCCGAGGAGGTGTGGATGTGGCACTCCCAGGGCCGCATGGAGAACCGTGCCGGTGTGGTGTGGGGGCCCTTCTCACCCCTCTACGGGTTCGGCGGCCTGCTGTTCACCGTTGTGCTCTGGAACTTCCGCAAGGCCTCCCTCGCCGAGGTCTTCCTCGTCTCCATGGGGGCCGGCGCTGCCATCGAGCAGAGCACCGGCATGGCCATGGAGTACTTCTGGCACGCCCAGAGCTGGACCTACCTCGGCCTCCCCGACGCCATCACCCAGTGGATCTGCTGGTCGTCCATCTTCGTGTGGGGCCTCCTCGGCGTGGTGTACGCCCGCCTCGTCCTGCCCGAGATCGTGTGGGTCGTCGGCGAGCCGTCGCACCGGCTCCAGGGGGTGGTGGTGGCTGTCCTCGTTGTGGCGATCTCCGTCGACCTGCTCGCCACGGCCTACTGCTTCTACCGCATGGGCCAGCGGAGTTTGGGCATACCACCCCAGAACGCCGTCGACGTCTACGTGGACGGCCACTTCAACGACGAGTTCATAGAGGGGCGCTTCCAGAACCTCGTGGTGGGCAAGCAACTCGCCCCCAACGGCTGAGGCGCGAGGGGAGGAGGGCCCATGGGCCACGGGAGGCAGACGGCGGCACCCGACCTTGCGGAGGTGGCGCTCGAGCGGCGCTTCGCGGCCTCGGACTGGGGCCACATGGGGCTTGCCGGCGTGCGCAACGCCCGCGACCTCGGCGGCCTCGCCACGGCCGACGGCCGTGTGGTGGTCCCGGGGCGCCTGCTGCGTTCGGGCGAGCTCGCCGGGGCCAGCGTGGCGGACGCGCGCCTCCTGGCCGACCTCGGGCTTGCGGCCGTGGTGGACCTCCGCACGGAGCGGGAGCGCTCCGCCAAACCCGACCCCGCCGGGCTCTTCCCTGCGGCGAGCTTCGAGTTCCTGCCGGTCATCGCGGCGTCGGCCGCCGGAATCACGCGCTCCATGGGCCCGCGCGAGCTCCTTGCGCTCTTCCGTGAGTACGAGATGGGCACCGAGGGGCGCATGAGCGAGATGTACGCCCAGATCGTCACGGGCGACGAGGGCATCGCGGGCTACCGCCGGTTCTTCGACGTGGTCATGGCCGTGGGAGAGCGGCCGGCACCGTCCGCCGTGCTCTGGCACTGCAGCGCCGGCAAGGACCGCACCGGCATCGCCGCGGCGCTCCTCGAGCACGCGCTCGGCGTCCCCGAGGAGCTCGTGGTGGAGGACTACCTCGCCTCCAACCGCTTCACCCAGCCGGGCTGGGCCCGCGCCGTACTCGCCCTGGCCGACCGCCGCCTCTTCCCGGCCAAGCTGGCCGCCATGGCCCATGTCCTCTACACCGTGGAGGAGGAGAGCCTGCGCCGCGCCTTCGACGCCGTGCGGGGCAGCTGGGGCTCCGTGGACGCCTACCTCGACGAGGCCCTGGGCATGGACGCCGGCCGCGTGGCCCGGCTCCGGGAGCTCTACCTGGTCGACCCGGCCCGCTAGGGGCGACGGGAAAAAGGCGAAAAATGGGTCTTGCATGGCGAGGACGGGGCTCTTATACTCAATTCTGTTGCGCGGGCACGTGGCGCGGCAACCAACGGGCGTTTAGCTCAGGGGGAGAGCGCTTCCCTGACACGGAAGAGGTCACAAGTTCAAATCTTGTAACGCCCACCACACAGTCACAGGCCATCGGGGCAACCCGGAGGCCTGTTTTTTTGTGAGGAGGGTGCGCGGAAGGCGTACCGGTACGGCAGGGCTCCACCCCGGTGAGCCCCTGCGGTGCGGGATAATCGGGACGCGGCGAGTGTTAGCCGTGGCGCGAAGGGGGCGTCGATGCGGGGCGGTTGCGGCACGAACGGCCTTGGATGCGCGGTTTGGTGCGAACGGCCGCGAATGCGCGATGGCAGCGGTATGAACGCCCCCCCCGATGCGCGATTCGGGCCCCGTCTCGCCCCGAAACCGCGCTTTGGAGCCGTCTCAGGCCAGACGGGCCGCGCAACGGGGGCCTTTCGCGCCAAGCCGCATATCGAGAGCCCCTCGTGTCGGGAGAACCGCGCATTCGCGGGTTCCCGTGCCCAAGAAGGGCCGTGGGGGGCGCCTCTCGCCCGACTGGCCGTGCGCCTCGGCCCCGCCTTCGTTCTAGCGCACCTCCGCCCCGAAGGGCAGGAGCGACAGCTTGGCCATCTTGAAGAGCTGCACGCCGAAGGGCGCCCCCACCACGGTGACGCACCAGATGGCCCCTAGGAACAGGTAGCCGAGGGCCATCTCGGCACCACCGAAGACGAGCCAGAGGCCGTTGGCCAGGCACGACGGCAGGCCGCCCCCGTAGACGATCTCCTTGCCGAAGGGCGCGAGGGTGAGCGCGGCCATCTTGAAGGCCTGCCTCCCCACGGGGATGCCCACGAACGTGAGGCACCACACGAGACCTATGAGCAGCCAGGCCAGGGCGGTGACCCACCCGCCGGTGACGATCCATATAATGTTTCCCAGGGTGCGCATGGGTCCTCCTCGTAGGGTCAGGCGGCCGGGGAGGGAGCTCATGGAAGGTCTTTACAGCGTCTATATGGTCCGTTGCTCCGACGGCTCCCTCTACACAGGCTACACCGTGGACGTGGCCCGTCGCGTGGCGTCCCACAACGCGGGCACGGGCGCTCGATACACGAGGAGCCGCCGGCCCGTCTCCCTCGCCGCCGAGGCGGCCTTCCCCACGCGCCACGAGGCCATGCGGGCCGAGGCCCTGATCAAGCGTCTGGACCGCGCCGAGAAGCTCGCCCTCACGCGGCTCTACGGCGTCGACCCGGACCGCTTCCGTGCGGCCGTTGCCGCCCTCATCGCGTGAGACCCCCGATGCCGGGCTGCCCCGTTGTTTCAGGCTGAATGCAACTGATACGAACAATCATTAGTCTGGATTCAACCATGGGAACGACTCCTGAGATTGTCCCTCTGTTATTCCCCCTGAGTTGAGAGTCCCTTTTCTGAGGGTAATTCCGATGTGACCGCAGCTCGGTTCAGGGCTCATCACAAAGGAAATAACCCCATGGACAGAATCGCCCACGCGCCCCTCCTCGCGGCGTCAGCCGCCCTCGCCATCGCCCTTGCGGGCCCCGCCGCCGCGGCCGACGCCGCCGCGCTCCGGTCTGCCCCGGGTCCCGGCGCCCCGGCCGACGAGGACATCGCCACCCTGAGCGAGGCGGCACTCTACGCCTCGTCCGCCGCGGCCCCGCTCGACGCCGGCTCCGTCAAGGACCCCTCCACCTACTGCGAGCTTGACGCCCTCATCGCCCGGGCCAACCGCGACATCCAGGCGATCGCGCGGCGGGGCAGCGCCGGTGCCGGTGTCTTCGGCGGCGTGCCGGGGGTCATGGACGCCCGGGCGCTCGGGGACCGGCTCCATGCGGTCGCCGACGCCGCCACACGCTCCGCGGAGGAGAAAGCGGCCGAGACCCGCGCCGCCGAGGCCCGCGCCGCCGAGCTGCGGGCCGCCGAGGGCTGCGGGGCCCGGGGCTCCTCGGCCGGTGCCGCCGCCCCCGTCGCCGACGGGGCTGCCGATGGGGCCCCGGCGGCCGGCGGTGCCGAGGCCGCCGGGGGCGACGACGCGTGGAACGTCTCCTACCGCGACGAGTACGGGGCGGCCGAGGGCGCGTCCGACGGGGCCTGCACCCAGTGGGCCGACGGCTACTACGTGGCCCACGACTGGTCCGAGTCCGGCGGGCAGATCGCGTCCAGGCCCGACACAGTGGTCGTCGACGGCCAGCGCTACGCCTACGCGGGATCCATGGTGGTGCCCGAGGGCTCCGACTACTATGCGAGCGGCGTCTACGACTTCACCCATGCCGACGGCGGCATCGGGTTCCAGACCTGCTGCGACGGCGGCTACCTCGTGACGCACTACGTCCCGTACTAGCCCCCGACCCTAAGCCTTGGCCGGGGCGTCGGGCGGCAGCCGCATGCCCTCGCGGTCGAGGTCCGCCTGGAGCCCGCGCCACCCCGGCAGCGCCCGGTCCATGACCTCCGAGAAGCGGGGGCCGTGGTCGGGCGCCTCCATGTGGGCGACCTCGTGCACGGCCACGAGGTCGAGGAAGGCCGGGTCGTGGCAGGCGAGGTCGAGCGCGATCGAGACCGAGCCCGTGGACGGCCGGCAGGAGCCCCAGCGGCTGCCCATGCGCCGCACGGTCCACCGGCCGGTCCCTGTGCCGACGGCCCTCTCGGCCCGCTCCCGGGCCCCTGGAACCGCCGCGGCGAGCTCGCTTCTCAGCAGCCCCTCGAAGAGGCGCCTCCTAAGTTGGTGGGTCTCCTCCGAGGGGTCCTTCGGGTCGGGGACCCCGAGCACGAGCGACCCGTCCTCGACGCGGGCGGCCGGCCTCCCCTCCGCCGTCTCGAGGCGCACCGCGACCGGGCGCCCCCAGACGGCGACGACGTCGCCCTCCCGGAGCCGGCCCCAGGCGCGCCTACGCTCGAGCTCGTCGGCCGCAGGCAGGCGCTGGGCGACGGGGGCGAGGACGTCGGCGCCCTCGCCCCCGAGCCATGCCAGCACGGTCGCGCGCCCCATGGACCTCGGCGCCGAGACCGTCACCCGTCCGTCGCGGCCGGGCCGCAGCACGAAGCGCCGCCGTGCCCGGAACACCACGTCCACGGGCACGCCGGCCACCTCGCAGGAGAACCTCCGGATGCGGGCCACGGGTCAGCGTGCGGTGTCGATGAAGACCTTCAGGTACCGGGTGCCACGGTGCGTGAAGCTGTCGCGCCGTTCCACGACGGCCTCGCACGTGCGTCCCGCGAGGGTCTCGAGCACCCCGTAGGAGTGGTGCTGGCGCGGCACGACGGAGTAGGTGGCCGAGGTGGGGGAGCCCTCCACGTCGGTCCCGGCGAGGGTGACGGGAAGCGCCTCGCCCTGGGGCTCGCCCACGGTCACGGTCGCGCGCCCGCCCTGCGGGGCGCCCTCCTCCACGGCGAGGTTGACGACCGAGACGGGGGCGTCGAGGGGCACATCGACGCCGCACTCCACGAAGCGGTACCAGCGCTCGAAGGGGTCGGCCTCCGGGAGCTCGAGCTCCACGCCGCGGTAGCCGCCCAGCCCGCCCTCGGTGCGCACGGCCGCCACCGTGACGGAGTCTCCGAGCGAGAGGAGGGCGCGGACTGCGTGGGTGAGGCCCGTGGCGGCACCCACGAAGGACCCGCCGTACCAGAGGGCGTAGGCCGGCCGGCGCTCGGTGAACGCGCCGGCCCCCTCGAGCGCGGAGCGCTCCCCCTCGGTGAGCGGGTGCGCCTCCATGGCGAAGGCCTCGCCGGGGGCGAGGTGCGAGAGCGGCGCGGGGTCGACGATGCAGGGCGCGCTGGGGACGTCGCCCTCGAGGACTACGGTGCGGGACATGGGGTCTCCCTTCTCCGGGTGCGTGTCGTGGTCGATACCCAACGGAGCCCATCGTGACCGTGGGGCCGCCGCCGTGCCACGGCTCGCCCACGCCGTGCGATAGGGCGGCATGAGACCGTCGACGGCAGGGCCCCGGACCGTCCGGGATGTCGCGATGGGGCGCCCCATTCGACCGTTCGCCCTTCGTATCGACGAACATGCTTACAACCTGTTTTTAACCTGTTAAAGTTGTTCCAGTTGCCAGACGGCTGAGCGCCCTGGGTTGGAGTGATGACCATGAATGCCCCGACAACTGCCATCGACCGATTCTATGACCTGTGCGACGAGTTCGAGCGCCGCTTCGGCGAGAGTTTCTGGATGCCCGCAGGCTGCGGCCTGTCCACCGCCGACGGCATCTATGCCATCAAGAGCGCCATCGAGGCGGGGGAGTGCCGCAACGGCTACGCGGCCTTTGGCCTCGACGAGCCCCACGACGTGGCGAGCTGAGGCCCCGGACGACGGCACGGAAAGGCGCGGCCCCCTCGGGGGCCGCGCCTTTCTCCATATGCGGGGGCGTGCCGGCGGCCTCAGCCGTCGAGCGCGTCCGCGAGGATGCGGATGGCGTGCCCGTAACCCGCGAGCCCCTCGCCGGACACGGTGGCCACGCAGGCGGCGCGCACGTAGCTCACCTGGCGGAAGTCCTCGCGGGACGAGACGTCGGAGATGTGCACCTCCACGCAGGGGATGCCCACGGCTTTGAGGGCGTCGAGCAGGGCCACAGAGGTGTGCGTGTAGGCGGCGGGGTTGAGGACGATGGCGTCGTAGCGGCCGAGCGCGGCCTGGATCTCGTCCACCAGGGCTCCCTCGTGGTTGCTCTGGAAGCAGCGCACCTCGGAGAAGCCCGCGAGCCTGCCCTCGCGCCGGCAGAGGGAGACGAGGTCGGCGTAGGTGCCGCTCCCGTAGATGGCGGGCTCGCGCACGCCCAGCATGTTGAGGTTGGGGCCGTTGAGCACGAGAAGGCGCGGCGTCGCGGGCTCCTCGGCCCGCGCGGTGGCGGCCGCCGCGGCGTCGGCGGCGTCGAGGAGCGAGCCCGGGCCCTCGAGCATGCGGCGGAGCTGGTCGAGGTCGTCCGTCCGGGCCTCCGCGGCGGCGTCCTGTGCGGCCGCGGAGGCCTTGAGGGCGCGGTTGGCCTTGCGCTGGGCGGCGTAGCTGGCCCGTCGGCCGGGGTTGGTGTCGCGCGGCACCTCCTGGCGGGGCCTGGCCTCGCGTCGCGGCGCCCCGACCGTCATGGTCGAGATGGCCTTGGCGGTCTTGCGGCCGAGCGGGAGCCCGGTGAGGTCGCAGAAGTCGAGGGCGATGGCGTCGATGACGGCGGGGCCGAACACGACCTCCACGCCGTTGGTGCCGTGGGAGCGGACGCCGAGGACGCCGTGGAGTGTGCCAAGGCGGTCGGAGTCCACCTGCGAGGTGTCATCGAGCTCGAGCCTCAGCCGGGTCATGCAGATGGCGTTGGCCCTCACGTTCCCCTTGCCCCCGCAGGCGTCGAGCACCTGCCGGGCGGTCTTCCCAGAGTCCACGCGGGCACCTCCCCCTCCATGGCCGACCCTTCGTTACCGGAATCATTTTTCCATGATGGGGGAGCGCGGGTCCGCTGGGGGCGATGTTCCTTTGAACGAGCACGGCTGGCCGCCGAGCGGCGGCCGGGCATGAACCCGGCCGCCGGCGGGCGGTCAGAGGCCGAGCAGGGACCTCACGAGCACGGCGTCGCCCTCGGCCGAGCCGGTGCAGCGCACCTCGAGGTCGGCCCACTCCCGGTAGAGGGGCATGCGCTCGGCGGCCAGCGCCTCCACGCCCCTGGCCGCGGTGAGCGGCCGGTCGTTGCGGGAGAGCTGGTCGAGCGGGCGGTCGAGCATGACGACCGTGCCGTTCTGCTCCATGAGGCGGCGGTTCTCCGGGCGGCACACCACGCCGCCCCCGCAGGCCACGACGAGGCCGGTGTCGGCGCCATGGGCGGCGAGCACCGCGGTCTCCCGGTCGCGGAAGGCCGCCTCGCCGTCGCGGGCGATGCACGCTGCCGGCGTCTCGCCGTACTCCATCTCGAAGGCGTCGTCGAGGTCGACGAAGGGGCGCTGGACCATGCGCGCGAGCCTGCGGGCGGCGCCGGTCTTCCCGCAGCCCGGCATGCCGATGAAGAACACGTTCATGGACCCGCGCTCCAGCTCGCCGGCGATCCGGCCCACGAGGTCGTGGTCGAGCCCCACGCCCTGCCAGAGCTCGCTCGAGCGGAGGGCCTGGGCGACGAGCATGACGAGGCCGCCCTCGGCGGGGATGCCGGCGTCACGGGCGTCGAGCACGAGCCCGGTGCGCAGCGGGTTGTAGACGATGTCGAGGACCCCCCGAAGCCCCTCCATGGCCCCGAGGATGCCGGCGGGGAGGGGCGACGCCGGGCACGCGGGGTACATCCCCACCGGCGTCGTGTTCACGAGCAGGGCCGCGTCGCCGTGGTCCTCCACGAGGGTCCCGTAGCCGTGGCCCGGGCCCCCGGAGCGGCTGATGCGGGCCACCTCGGCGCCGGCCTCGGACAGCACGGAGCCCACGGCCTCGGAGGCGCCGCCGGTCCCGAGCACCACGGCCTTGCGCCCTCGGAGCCATGAGGCGTCGGCCCCCATGTGGCGCCGCAGGAAGCCGTCGAGGAGGAAGGCGAAACCCCACGGGTCCGTGTTGTCGGCGAGGACGCGCCCGTCGTCGAGGCGCACAAGCGTGTTGGCCGCGCCGTGGGCCTCGACGAAGGGCGTGCGGACGTCGGCCGCCTCGGCGGCCAGGCGCTTGTGGGGGATGGTGACGTTGAGGCCGCGCCAGTCGCCGCTGCGGACGAGGTCCGCGGCGTCCGCGGGGTCCGGCAGCGCGTGGAGGGCGTAGGGGAAGCTTCCCAGCTCCCGGTGGATCCGGGGCGACCACGAGTGGCCGAGGGCGCCGCCGAGGAGCCCGTAGGGGGCGTCCTCGGGGGCGGGTCCCTGCTCGGCGTCGCGCACGGCCCGCCCCGCGGCGAGCGCCTCCGCCACCGCGTCGGCGGCGGGCGCTATGACCTCGCGACCCGTCATGGCCTAGACCTCCTCGGAGTAGGAGCCCAGGTAGCGGAACTCCTCGCAGACGTCGTCGAGGGAGCCGACGAGGCGGGTGAACTCGGGCGCGGCCACGGGGCAGTCGACGTCGAAGTAGAACAGGTAGTCGAAGTCGCGGTCGGGGAGGGGGCGGCTCTCGAGCTTCACGAGGTTGATGTCCAGCGAGTAGAAGCGGGCCAGCACCTTGTAGAGGGACCCGGGGCGGTTGGCGACCACGGCCGAGAGCGAGGTGCGGTCGGCGCCGGGGTAGATCTCGAGGTTCTTGGAGATGCAGGCGAAGCGCGTGTAGTTGCCGCCCAGGTCCTGCACGGCGCGGCGCACGGTCTCCAGGCCGTAGACCTCGGCGGCGCTCCGGCTGCCGAGGGCGGCGGCCCCGGGGTTGTCGCCGTCGGCCACCATCTTGGCGGCCACGGCGGTGTTCTCGACCATGTGCACGGTCACGCCCTCCAGGGAGGCCAGGAAGTCGGCGCACTGGTCGATGGCCTGCTGGTGGGAGTAGATGTCCGTCACGGCCTCGAGGGTGCAGCCGGGCTTGGCGAGCAGGTTGTGGTCCACCTTGAGGCGCACGGTCCGCACGATGTGGAAGTCGTAGGCGCCCATGAGGTCGTAGACCTGGTTGACGGTGCCGGCCGTGGAGTTCTCGAACGGCAGCACGCCGTACTGGCAGAAGCCCTGGTCGACGGCCTTGAAGACGCCCTCGAACGTCGAGAAGAACGAGAGGTCGGCGTGCTTGAAGAGCTTGTCGGCCGCCAGCTGGGAGTAGGCCCCCTCCACGCCCTGGCAGGCCACGAAGGCCGTGCGGGGGAAGAGGTCGGGGGTGTCGCGGCGCGCCCGCTCGATGGCCTCGACGAGGTCGGCGTTGCCCGAGACGTAGGCGGACTGGTTGGCCCGCGACACCTCCATGAGGAGGTTGAAGAGCACCACGGCATAGTCGCGGACGCCCTCGGGGGCCGCCTCGGAGACCTCGGCGATCTTCGCGCGTTCGCGGGCGCGGTCGAGCACGGGCAGGCCGCGCCCGGCCTTGTAGGCGGCCACCTCGTCGGTGAGCGCCATGCGCTGGGAGAAGAGGTCGAGGAGCTGGCTGTCGACGGCGTCGATGCGCTCGCGGATCTGGGAGAGGTCTGCCATGGGGGTCTCCTTCCGGTGGGTGACGGTCAGTTGCCGGGGCGCCAGACGGCGTCGCGGGGGGAGAACGTGACGAGGGCGTCCATGAGGACGAGGGCGCAGACGGCCTCGACCACGGGGACGGCCCGGGGGGCGATGCAGGGGTCGTGACGCCCCCTGACGCGGAGCTCGGCCGCCTCGCCCGTCGTGATGTCGACGGAGCGCTGGGGGCGCCCGATGGAGGACGTGGGCTTGACGGCCACGGCCACCCGCAGCGGCGCGCCCGTGGTGAGGCCGCCGAGGATGCCGCCGGCGTCGTTCTTGGCGGGCTGGGGGCCGCGGGCGCCTGGGACGTAGGGGTCGTTGTGCTCGCTGCCGCGCATGGAGGCGGCCCGGAACCCGCTGCCGAACTCCACGCCCTTGACGGCCGGGATGCCGAAGAGCGCCCGGGCGAGGAGGTTCTCGACGCCGTCGAACATGGGCGAGCCCACGCCGGCGGGCAGGCCCGTGGCCACGCACTCCACGACGCCGCCCACGGAGTCGAGGCCCGCCCGCGCCTCCTCGACGGCCGCCCTCATGGCCTCGCCCGCCTCGGCGTCGAGGACGGGGAAGGCGGCGTCGGCGAGGGCGGCCATCTGGGCCCGGAGGGCGGCCTCCGCGCCCGGGGCGTCGAGGCGGTAGACGAGGGGCTCGTCGGCCACGCCCGCGACCTCGGCGAGGTGGGCGGCCACGGAGACGCCGCGCCCCTCGAGCATCTGGAGGCAGATGCCGCCGGCGACGCAGAGGGGGGCGGTGAGGCGGCCGGAGAAGTGGCCGCCGCCGGCGACGTCCTGGAACCCCTCCCAGCGCACCTGGGCGGGCCAGTCGGCATGGCCGGGGCGCGGCACGCGCCGGAGCTCCTCGTAGTCGGGGCTGCGGGTGTTCGTGTTCGCGACGATGGCGCAGAGGGGCGCTCCGCAGGTCTCGCCGTCGGGGTTGAGGCCCGAGACGATGCGCGGGGCGTCGGCCTCCCTGCGCGGCGTGGACCACGGGTCGCGGCCGGGGGCCCTGCGGGCCATGAAGCGCGCGAGGCGCCCCATGTCGGGTCGGAAGCCGGCGGGCAGTCCCTCGACGACGCAGCCGATGGCCTCGGAGTGGGACTGGCCGAAGACGGTGCAGCGCACCGAGGTGCCGATGGTGGAGCTCACGGGCGCACCTCCCTCACGGTGCCGCCGAGGGCGGCGTAGTCGTCGAAGAACCGGGGGTAGCTCTTGGCCACGCACTCGGCCCCCCTGATGGTCACGGGCCCCTCGCAGCGCGTGGCCGCCACGGCGGCCATCATGGCGATGCGGTGGTCGTTGGCGGCGTCCACGGCGCCGCCCGGGAGGGGCGCGCCGCCGTGGACGAGGATGTCGTCGCCCTCCACGGAGACGTCGGCGCCCACGGCCCGGAGGCATGCGGCGACAGTGGCCACCCGGTCGGACTCCTTGATGCGGAGCCGGGCCGTGCCCGTGATGCGGGACGTTCCCGGGGCGAGCGCGGCGGCCACGGCCAGGGGCGGCACGAGGTCGGGGGTCTGCTCGACGTCGAGGGTGGCGGCGCGCGGCTCGCCCACGGAGGCGGAGGCCCACCGGGCGCCCTGGGAGACCGAGGCGCCGAGGAGGGCCAGGGCCGCCGTGACGGCGCGGTCCCCCTGGGCGCTCGTGCGGTCGACGCCGGTGACGGCGACCTCGGAGCCCAAGGCCCCCGCCACGAGCCAGAACGCGGCGTTGGACCAGTCGCCCTCCACCTCCACGGTGCCGCCCGGCGCCACGAGCCGGCCGGTGCCGTCGGCGGCGTAGACGGTGCCGGCGGCGCGGCCCTCGGCGGAGACCGGGCGGCCGAAGCCCGCCATGACCGAGGCGGTGAGCGCGATGTAGGGGGCGGACGCCACGGGGCCGGAGACGTCCACGGACACCGGCCCCCCCACGAGGGGGGAGGCCATGAGGATGCCCGAGACGAACTGCGAGCTGACGTCGCCCGGCACGGCGTACGTGCCCTGGGTCATGCGCCCGGTGGCGCGCAGGCGCCCGTCGCCGCGGGACACGGAGACGCCGTGGGCGGCCAGGGCGTCCTCGAGGGGCGCCATGGGGCGCTCGAGGAGCCGGCGGGCGCCCACGAACGTGGCGTCGGCGCCGAGGGCCGCCGCGAAGGGGACCATGAAGCGAAGGGTGGACCCCGACTCGCCGCAGTCGAGTGTCACGGGCCCCGTCACGGCGTCGGGGACGGGGGAGACGGAGAACCCGCGGCCCGGCACAGCCTCGACGGACGCCCCGAGGGCGGCGAGGCACCGGGCCGTGGCGTCGATGTCCTGGGAGGTGTCCGTGCACTCCACGAACGTGGGCGCGGACGACGCGGCCGCGCAGACGAGGGCGCGGTGGGCGACGGACTTGCTCGAGGGCGCGCGCACACCGCCCTGGAGCGGGCCCGGTCCGACGACGAGGTCCACGGCTCAGCCCCCCATGCCCCGCCGCACGACGGCGGCGTAGCGCTCGAAGGGCATGGGAACGACCTCGGCCCTGCCGACGGCCACGGGCACAACGAGGTTCACGGTGTCGCCGTGGCGCTTCTTGTCGGAGCGGGAGAGGGCGAGGACCTCGTCCACCGACGCGTCGCAGGTCACGGGCAGCCCGCAGGCCTCGATCCCGGCGACGATGGCGTCGGCCACGGCCGGGTCCGTGAGCCCCTCGGCGGCGCAACCCCGGGCCACCACGGCGAGCCCGCAGGCCACGGAGGAGCCGTGGCCCAGGGAGAAGCCGCTGGCGGCCTCGATGGCGTGGCCGGCGGTGTGCCCCAGGTTGAGCGTCTGGCGCAGGCCGCGCTCGCGCTCGTCGGCGTCCACGACGTCGCGCTTGATCTCCACGTTGCGGGCCACCACGGCGGCCAGGCGGTCGAGGTCGAGCGGACGCGCCGTGACGGGGGAGGAGGTGACCTCCCCGAACAGCTCCGGGTCTGCCAGGACGCCGTGCTTCACGACCTCGCCCACGGAGTCGAGCAGCAGGTCCCCGGGCACGGTCTCGAGGCAGGCGACGTCGGCCACCACGGCCCAGGGCTGCCAGAAGGCGCCCACGAGGTTCTTTCCCTGGGGGAGGTCGACGGCCGTCTTGCCGCCGACGGAGGAGTCCACCATGGCCAGCAGGCTCGTCGGCACCTGCACCACGGGGCAGCCCCGCATGTAGAGGGCCGCGGCCAGGCCGGCGAGGTCGCCGGTGACGCCGCCGCCGAGGGCCACCACCGTGGTGTCTCGGGTGCACCCGGCGTCGGCCATGGCCCCGAGGCAGGAGAAGAGCGTGGCGGGGTTCTTGGAGGCCTCGCCGGCGGGGAAGGTGAAGCGGGCGGTGCCGTAGCCGGCCTCGGCGAGCGACCGCTCCACGGCGTCGCCGTAGAGCGGCCCCACGTTGGAGTCGGTCACCACGAAGGCCGTGTCGCCGCCGCAGGCGTCGCGGCACACGGCCCCCACGCGTGGCAGCAGCCCCACGCCCACGGTGACGTCGTAGGGGCGCGACGGAGCGCTCACGTGGACGGTGCGGGTCTCGCTCATCGGTCCGCCTCCTCCTTGGCGCGGTTGCCCTCCTCGAGCAGGGCCTCCAGGGCCTCGCGGTCGCCCGCCGCGATGGCGTCGCGGTACTCGGTCAGATGCCCCACGATCAGGTCGATCTCGTCCACGAGGTTGTCGGCGTTGGCGAGGAACAGCTCGGACCACATGGGGGCGTTCAGCGAGGCCACGCGGGTGAGGTCGCGCCACGACCCCGCCGAGAACCCCTTGCGGCTGGCGGCCCGGGGACTCTTGACGTAGGCGCTGCTCACCACGTGGGCGAGCTGCGAGGTGTGGGCGATCTCCCCGTCGTGCTCCTCGGGCGTGGCCACGGTGACCGACCCGAACCCGCAGGGGGCGAGCAGGCCGGCCACGCGGTCGAGGAGTGCCAGGTTCTCCACCGGGTCGCCCGGGGGCGGGCAGAGCACGAGTGGGGCGCCCTCGAAGAGGTCGGCGCGCGCGTGGGCGAAGCCCGAGTACTGGGTGCCGGCCATGGGGTGCGCGCCCACGAAGGCGAAGCCGTGCTCCCGGGCGACGGCCAGGCAGCGCCCGCAGGGGCCGCGCTTGACGCCGCAGGCGTCGATGACCACGGCGTCGGGCGAGACGAGGCGGGCGTGCTCCTCGAGCCACGCGACGGAGTGGGCCGGGTAGGTGGTGAGCACGATGAGCTCGCAGGTGCCCACGGCGTCGCCCTCGAGCTCGCCGTCGACGGTCTCCACGCGGGCGAGCTCGTAGATGGAGCGGGTGCGGTTCCAGGCCAGGACCTCGGTGCCCCCGCGGTGGAGGGCCCGGGCGAAGGAGCCTCCGATGAGCCCGAGGCCCACGACCCCCACGCGGCCGGGCACCACGGTCCCCGTGGCCGTCACTCGTCCTCCATGGTCACGGCCTGGCGCACGAGCTCGATGCGGCGCATGGCGTTCCTGAACTGCTTGGGGGTGAGGGCCTGGGCGCCGTCGGACCAGGCGTGCTCCGGGCGGTCGTGGACCTCGATCTCGAGGCCGTCGGCGCCCGCGGCCGTGGCAGCGAGGGCGGCCGACACCACGTAGCGGGTGTAGCCGGTGGCGTGGCTGGGGTCGCCCACCACGGGCAGGTGCGACAGGTGGTGGGCCACGGCGATGGCGTTGGTGTCGAAGGTGTTGCGCGTGCGGGTCTCGAACGTGCGCACGCCGCGCTCGCAGAGGACGACGTTCTCGTTGCCGCCGGCCATGATGTACTCGGCGCTCATGAGCCACTCGTCGATGGTGGCGCTCATGCCGCGCTTGAGCAGGACGGGGCGGCGCAGCTTGCCGAGCTCCTTGAGGAGCGTGAAGTTCTGCATGTTGCGGGCGCCCACCTGGAGGACGTCGACCTCCATGTCCTCGAAAAGCTGGACGTCGCGGGCGTCCATGATCTCGGTCACCACGGGCATGCCGAGCTCGGTGCCGGCCTCGTGGAGCAGGCGCAGGCCCTCGGCGCCCATGCCTTGGTTGGCGTAGGGGGAGGTGCGCGGCTTGAAGGCGCCGCCGCGGAGCATGGTGGCGCCGGCCTCCTTGACCTCGCGGGCGATGGCGAGCAGGTTGTCCCCCTCCACGGAGCAGGGGCCGGCCATGACCTGGAAGCTGCCGCCGCCGATAAGGACGCCGTGGCCGCAGTCCACCACGGTGTCGGCGGGGTGGAACTTGCGGTTGGCCTGCTTGAAGGGCTCGGAGACGCGGGTCACGTGCTCGATGATGTCCATGGACTCGAGCAGGAACGGGTCGATGGTGGTGGTGTCGCCGATGAGGCCCACCACGGTCTCGTTGCTGCCCCGGCTCACGTTGGTCGAGAAACCCTTGGACTCCAGCCACGAGACGAAGTGGTCGAGCTGGTCCTGGGTCGCGCTCTGCCTGACTACGGCAATCATCAAGGCGCCTCCTTCTCGATGACTTTCAGTTTTGGTCAATCCGAGCAAACCTACCACAACCGGGCGGGCCGCCACAGCCGGGGACGCGGCGCGTAGCGGGGCGTTTACATCGCAGAGGGTGTCCGCGGCGGCTCTGGGCACCCTTCGCGCCGGGGGGCGCCGATGTCTGTTATAGTGATGGGCGCACGCCGACTTAGCTCAGTGGATCAGAGCGTTCGCCTCCGGAGCGAAAGGTCGTGGGTTCGAGCCCCACAGTCGGCACCACCTGCATCTAGGGCCGGGGTCTGCGCGAGCGGGTCCCGGCCTTTTCCGTATCGCCCGAGGCGCCGAGAGGAGACGCAAGGTGACAGAAGAACGACCCGCGGGGGGCGTCGCGCCCCCCGCCGACCCCACACCGGCCGGCGGCCTCACGGACGTCCGGGCCGCCCGGGAGCTCGCGGAGGGGCGGGGCAACCGCGACACCTCCGCCGGGACGCGCTCCACGGCAGACATCGTGCGCTCCAACCTGTGCACGCTCTTCAACGCCGTCAACGTGGCGCTCGCGGCCCTCGTCTTCACGACGGGCTCCTACCGCAACATGCTCTTCCTGTTCGTGGTGGCCGCGAACGCCGCCATCGGCATCTTCCAGGAGCTCCGTAGCAAGCGGGCGCTCGACCGCCTCACCATCCTCGCCGCCCGGCCCGTGCGGGTGCGCCGGGAGGGCAGGGAGGTAGAGGTCCCGGCCGACGATGTCGTCCTGGGCGACCTCGTGCTCCTCGCCCACGGGGCCCAGGTCCCCTGCGACTGCCTCGTGCGCGAGGGCTCGTGCCTCGTCAACGAGTCGTTGCTCACCGGCGAGTCGAGGCCCCAGGCCAAGGCACCCGGCGACACGCTGCTCTCGGGCTCCTTCGTCGTGTCGGGCTCCGTCTGCGCCCAGGCCACGGCCGTGGGCCCGGACTCCTTCGCCGCCCGCATCGGCGCCGAGGCCAAGACGGCCAAGCCGGTGAACTCCCAGATCATGGCCACCCTGCGTTTCATCGTGCGCCTGGGCACCTGCGTGCTCGTCCCCGTGGGCCTGGCGCTGTTTCTGCGCTCCTACCTCGCGGGGGGCGGCTGGTCGTCCTCCGTGCTCACCACCGTGGCCGCCGTCGTGGGCATGATCCCCCAGGGGCTCATCCTGCTCACGTCCACGGTGCTCGCCGTGGCCACGGTGCGCCTCGCCGAGCGGAACGTGCTCGTGCAGCAGCTCTACTGCATCGAGGCCCTGGCGCGGGTGGACGTCCTCTGCCTGGACAAGACCGGCACCATCACCTCCGGCGCCATGACCGTGCGCGAGCTCGTCCCGGTGGGGGGGACCCGGGAGGCGGCCCTCTCGGCCCTCGCCGCCGTCATGGGCGCCAACGCCGGCGACGCCAACGAGACTGCCCGTGCCTTCCTCTCGTACCTCGAGGGCGAGGGCGTCGCCGCCGAGCCCGCCGTGCGCGCCGTGCCCTTCTCGAGCGAGCGCAAGTACTCCGGCTGCGTCACCGCGGGCGGCGCCTACGCGGTGGGCGCGCTCCAGTTCCTGTTCCCCGACGGCGCGCCGGCCGGTGCCGCCCCGGTGGTCGCGGGCTTCCCGGCCACGGCCCGCGTGCTGGCCGTGTGCGCCGTGGACGGCTTCGACGGCGACGACCGCCCCGTGGGCGCGCCGCGCCTCCTGGCCCTCGCCGCCGTGGCCGACGAGGTCCGCCCCTCAGCCCCCGAGACCCTGGCGTTCTTCCGGGAGCAGGGCGTGCGCCTCAACGTCATCTCGGGCGACGACCCGCGCACGGTGTCGGCCATCGCTGCGGAGGCCGGAGTGCCCGACGCCGGCTCGTGGGTGGACGCCACGACGCTGCGCACCCCTGAGGAGGTCGAGGACGCCGCCGCCCGGTACCGGGTGTTCGGCCGCGTGACGCCGCAGCAGAAGCGCGACCTCGTGCGCGCCCTCCAGCGGCAGGGCCGCACCGTGGCCATGACCGGCGACGGCGTGAACGACGTGCTGGCCCTCCGAGAGGCCGACTGCTCCGTGGCCATGGCCTCGGGCTCCGACGCCGCCCGCGCCGTGGCCGAGATCGTCCTCGTGGACAACGACTTCGCCTCCATGCCCCACGTGGTGGACGAGGGCCGGCGCTCCATCAACAACCTCCAGCGATCGGCCTCGCTCTTCCTCGTGAAGACGGTCTTCTCCATGGCCGTGGGTCTGCTCTGCGTCCTCTTCCCGCCCTATCCGCTGCTGCCGATCCAGCTCACGCTCGTCTCGGTCACCCTCACGGGCATCCCGAGCCTTGTGCTCGCCCTCGAGCCCAACCGCGACCGGGTGAGGGGGAGCTTCCTCGCCAACGTGCTCTCACGGTCGGTGCCGGCCAGCGCCGGCATCGTGCTCGGCCTCGGCGCTTTGGTCCTGGCCCGCGGCGCCCTCGGGTTCGACGACGCCCAGGTCTCCACCGTGGCCACGTGCGTTGTGGCGGTTCTCGGCGTGGCGCTCATCTACGCCGTGTCGCGCCCGCTCAACGCCCTGCGCCGCACACTGCTCGCGACCATGGCCGCGGCCACGGTGCTCGGCATCACGGCGTTCGGCCCCTTCTTCGAGGTGGCTCCGTTCTCAGGGGCGATGTTGCCGTTCCTTGTCCTCGCCTCCGCCGCAGGGTGCGCCCTGTTCGCGGTGCTCTATAAAAAAGGTGGGGAGGCCACGGACAGCGGCCGCGGTCCCTACGTGAGCTTCGCGAGCTACCTTGAGGAGAGAGAGCATGCACATTCCTGACCCCGCGGCCTTTGCCGCCGCCGTCGCCGCAGCCCGCACCCCGCGCACCCTCGAGGCGGGCGGCGTCTCGCGACTCATGGTGGACGTCTCCGGCATCCCCGGCGCCATGCGCCTGCCCTCGGCCCTCGTGCGCCTGCTGGAGAACGTCGTGCGCCGCGCCCCGTCCGACGAGGCCGCCTGCGAGGCCGCCCGCCGCGTGGTCGAGGCCGGCCTCTCCGGCGAGGCGGGCGAGGAGGTCGACTTCATGCCCGCCCGCGTGCTGTTCCAGGACTTCACCGGCGTGCCCGTGTTCTGCGACTTCGCCGCCATGCGCGACGCCATGACGGCCCGCGGCGGCGACCCGGCCCGCGTGAACCCGAGGATTCCCTGCGTGCTCGTGGTCGACCACTCCGTGGCGGCCGACGAGGCCGGCTGTCCGTCCGCCCTGGCCGACAACCTCGCCGTGGAGGCCCGCCGCAACGCGGAGCGGTTCGCCTTCCTCAAGTGGGCCGGGGCCTCGTTCGACAACGTGACCATCGTCCCGCCCGGCCAGGGCATCTGCCACCAGCTCAACGTCGAGCGCTTCTGCGAGGTCGTGGGCACGGACGCCCTCTGGGGCGGCGAGGGGGCCATGGCCTGTTTCGACACCCTCGTGGGCACCGACTCCCACACCACCACGGCCAACGGCCTGGGCGTCATGGGCTGGGGCGTCGGCGGCATCGAGGCCGAGGCCGCCGCGCTCGGCCAGCCCATCCCCATGCTCGTCCCCCGCGTGGTGGAGCTGCGCCTCACCGGCGAGCTCGCCCCGGGCGTGAGCGCCATGGACCTCGCCCTCACCGTGGCCGAGCTCCTGCGCGCCGAGGGGGTCGTCGGCCAGGTCGTGGAGGCCACGGGCCCCGGCGCCCTGTCGCTCTCGGTCACCCAGCGCGCCTGCGTCTCCAACATGTGCCCCGAGTACGGCTCCACGGCCGTGCTGTTCCCCATGGACGGCAAGCTCTTCGACTACCTGCGCCTCACGGGGCGCGACGGGGCGGAGGTCGCCTTCGCCGAGGCCTACGTGCGGGCCCAGGGCCTGCTCGACCCCGAGGTGCCCCGCGTCTACGGCAAGACGCTGGAACTCGACCTCGCGTCGGTGGGGACCTCGCTCGCCGGCCCCTCGCGCCCCCACAACCGCACCACGCCCGCGGGGCTCAAGGGGCGCTTCGAGGGGGCCGCGGCCCGGAACGGCCACGGCGACATGGCGGAGCGGTTCACCGTCGAGACGGGGGAGGGCACCTTCGAGCTCGGCCACGGCGCGATCGCCATCGCCGCCATCACGAGCTGCACCACGGCCACGGACGCCGCGATGGTCGTCGCGGCCGGCCTCGCCGCCAGGCGCGCCGTGGAGGCCGGCCTCGCGCCCAAGCCCTGGGTCAAGAAGGTCCTTGCGCCCGGCTCCCGCGCCGCCGGCCTCCTGCTCGAGCGCGCGGGGCTCAGGGGGCCCCTCGAGCGCCTGGGCTTCTACACCTGTGGCTACGGCTGCATGAGCTGCATCGGCAACTCCGGCGAGATCCTCGGGTGCCTCAAGCCCTGGGCCAGCTCCATGGAGCTGGCCAGCGTGCTGTCGGGCAACCGCAACTTCGACGGCCGCATCTCGCCGGACGTCGCCCAGAACTACCTCGCGAGCCCGGCCCTCGTGGTCGCCTACTCCATCGCGGGCACCGTCGACGTCGACCTCTCCGTGGAGCCCCTCGGCACCGCGGCGTGCGGCTCGCCGGTGATGCTCGCCGACCTCATGCCCACGGACGAGGAGGTGGCGGCCGTCCTCTCCGAGGTGCTCGACGCCAGCCTCTACGAGGAGGGCACGGCCTCCCTCATGGAGGGCGACGCCACATGGCGCCTCATCGAGGCGGCGCCGTCGGCCACCTTCCCTTGGGATCCCGACTCCACCTACATCCGCCGCCCGCCGTACTTCGAGATCGCGGAGGCCTGCAGAACCTTCTCCCTCGAGGGCGCCCGGTGTCTCGTGGACCTCGGCGACTTCGTGACCACCGACCACATCTCGCCGGCCGGCGCCATCGCCGCCGGCTCCCCGGCCGCCGCCTACCTCGAGGACCGGGGCGTCGACCCGGATCGGTTCAACACCTACGGCGCGCGCCGCGGCAACCACGAGGTCATGGAGCGCGGCACGTTCGCCAACGTCAAGCTTGAGAACCGCCTTGCCGGCGGCGAGCGGGGCTGCGTGACCCGCGACCTGCTCACCGGCGACCTGACGAGCGTCTGGGACGCTGCCGAGGACTACCGCGCCCACGGCGTGCCCCTCGTGGTCCTCGCGGGCAGGATGTACGGCAGCGGCTCCAGCCGAGACTGGGCCGCCAAGGGCCCCCTCCTCCAGGGCGTCCGCGCCGTGGTGGCGGGCAGCTTCGAGCGCATCCACCGCTCCAACCTCGTGGGCATGGGCATCGTGCCCCTGGAGCTCGTGGACGGAGACGCGGCGTCGCTCGGCCTCGACGGCTCGGAGGTCATCTCCGTGGACCCCGTCGACTTCTCCGGCGGCCTGCCCGACCCCGCCGTCGTGTGGGTGCACGGGCTTCAGCGTGGTGGCAAGACGGTCGATTTCCGATGCCGCGTCCGTGTGGACACGCCCACGGAAGGGGCGTACCTCACCGCAGGCGGTATCCTTCCCTACGTGCTCGAGTCACTGCTCTGACGTTCACAACGGAGGTGTGCCCGTGAAGAAATGCCCCCACTGCGGCTCGATCGTGGCCGACGACGCCGTCGTCTGTCCGGCCTGCCATGCGGAGCTCGACCTCACGGCGTCGCTTCCCAGGCTCACCGGCTCCTACTGCCCCAGCTGCGGCGCCCTCGTCCCCGAGGGGTCGACCAACTGCCCCAAGTGCGGCATGTGGGTCGAGTCGCGCCCGGCCCCCAAGCGCGGCCGGCGGGTGCAGGCCACCGTGGGCGACGACCCCGCCGCCCCGGACGCCACCAACGAGCTCCCGCGGTTCGAGTCGGCCGTGCCGTCCGAGAAGGACCTCCGCGATCCCTACCTGCGCGAGCACCCCGTGAGGCTCCGGGCGGTCTTTGTCGCGGCCGCGGCCTGCGTGGCCGTCGTGGGCGGGGCCGTGCTGCTCATCGCCCACCCGTGGGACCCCGACGCCTTCAGCATCCGCGCCACCGCGCCGGCGGACACCTCCCAGGCGGGCTTCCCCGGCACCGTGGACACCCTCAAGGGCCAGGACTCCAAGGGATCCGGCTCCGACACCGTGAAGTCCGGCGACGAGACCACCTACGAGGGGCTCTCGAATGCCTATACCGCCCTGGGCGACCTCTCCGGGCGCCTGGACGACTCGGTGTCGGAGCTCGAGGAGAAGGGCTTCTCCGGCACGGCCCAGGAGCGTCAGGAGGGCCAGAGGCGGGCGGCTACGCTCGGCGTGGAGATCTCGAACTGCATCTCCGACATCCAGGGCGTCGACACCACGAGCGGCACCTATGAGGACGAGCGCGAGGAGCTGCTCAAGATGGGCAACTGGCTCCGCAACCGCTCCGACATCGTCTCGTCGGCGTGGAGCGAGGCGGCCTCCGCCCCCGACCCCTCCTCGGCGCGCGAGGAGGTCCTCTCGTCCGTGCGCGGCGAGGCGTCCTCGTTCGGGTCCCTGTTCAAGCAGGCCTACTCGTCTTTCTCGATCCAGGCGCCCGCCGACGGGTCCTCCTCCTGAGCGCGCCCGTCGATGCCGTTCCTGTGAACGGTGCGATCGGTTGGTAAAATTCTGCGGATACCCTCGGTCTCGGAGGAGGACCCCCATGCCCATTGACCCGCTGCACACGCCCGAGTACGTCCCGGTGGGGGACGAGTACGCCACCATCGTCACCAACAAGGGGACCGTCGTCGTCGAGCTCGACGGCCTGGGCGCCCCCGTCACCGTGGGCAACTTCTGTGAGCTCGCCGAGTCCGGTTTCTACGACGGGGTCAAGTTCCACCGCTATGAGCCGGGCTTCGTCATCCAGGGGGGCGACCCCATCACCCGCGACATGGACCCCTCCGACGTCGCGGCCGGCATCCCCGGCCCCGCCGGCGTCCCCGGCACGGGCGGCCCCGGCTGGTGCATCCGCCACGAGTACGACGTCAACCCGAGGAACAGCCACGTCGACGGCGCCATCGCCATGGCCCGCTCCGCCATGCCCGACTCCGCGGGGTCGCAGTTCTACCTCTGCCTGGGGCCACAGCATTTCCTCGATTCCGGGTACACGGTATTCGGCGTCACCGAGGAGGGGCTCGACGTCGCCCACAGCCTCCGCGCCGGCGACGTCATCGAGTCGGTCACCATCAGCCACGGCAACCCGGCCGCGTAGCCTCCGTCACACGCAGCACCACCACACCAGGGAGGATCCACAGTGGATCAACAAGCATTCCAGAGCGGCCGCGCCGCGTACATGAACGGCGACTACTCGACGGCGGCCACCCTGCTCGGGGCGGCGACCAACCCGGGGGAGGTCTACGCCGCGGCGGACCACATGCGCGGCAACGCCCTCATGAAGCTCGGCCGCTACCGCGAGGCCGCCGAGGCCTACCGCCTCGCCCTGCGCGACCGCTCCTACGGCAAGGTCGGCGCCCTCAACACCAACCTCGGCCGCGCCCTCGCGGCCTCCGGCGACGACGTGGGGGCCGTGCAGGCCCTCAACGCCGCCCTGGCCGACCCCTCCTACACCAACAGGTACAAGACCCAGATGGCCCTCGCCAAGGTCTACGAGCACGAGGGTCAGATGCGCGAGGCCGGCGCCGCCTACCGCGCCGCCGCCATCGACGAGAACAACCCCGACCCCGCGGTGTCCCTCGTGGCCCTCGGCCGCTGCTTCATGGAGCTCGGCCGTCCCATCGACGCCGTGGAGGCCTACCGCACGGCCCTGGACTTCTCGTCGTCCACCGGCTCCCAGGCCGCGGTCTACGCCCAGCTGGGCGAGGCCTTCGTGGCCGCCAGCCGCATGCAGGAGGCCCTCGACGCCTTCAACCACGCCACAGCGGACGGCACCTACAGCCTCAACCCGGCCCAGCAGGCCTCCTTCACCGCCGCCCAGAACGCCGTCGCGGCCCTCACCGGCCAGAAGGGCGGCGAGACCGACGCCATGCTCGCCGCCGCCGGCTACGGCGGATCCGGCTCCTTCGACCCGCTCGACCCGCTCGGCAAGTCCGGCGAGTTCATCCCGTCGCCCGAGGACACCGGCTTCTTCTCCATCTCCGAGCAGGACATCGTCGAGGCCGAGAAGAAGGAGAGCAAGGTGCGCCGCAAGAAGAAGCGTACCGGCGTGAAGGTGCTCGTCTGCGTCGTTGTGGTGCTCGTGGTGGCCGCCGCGGCCCTCGGCTTCGCCTACTGGCGAGGCTACGGCTGGCCCACCCAGGAGGACGTCGTGGCCGACCTCTTCTACGCCAAGACCGACGGCACCGACACCTCGGCCTACATCGCCCCCTCGGTGTCCGAGGACCAGCGCGCGGCCATCGAGGCCATCCTCCCGTCCGGCGCCACGGTGACCGTCGACGGCGTCGACCGCTCGGCCGACTCCTCCACGGTGAGCTGCACCGCGGCCCTCCCCGAGGGCGGCAGCCAGGCCTACACCGTCACGCTCGCCCGCGAGGGCATCGGCTGGAAGGTGACCGACGTCCAGCTGGCCTTCGACTCCTCCTCCAACGCCGGCACCGGCACGTCGTCCACATCGGGCACCGTGCCGTCCGACGCCGGCATGGACGCCGGCGCCGCCACGCCCGACCCCACCTCGACCGACGGCACCCCCGTCACCGACCCCTCCTCCGCCCAGTAAGCCCGTGAACCCCGCGGGGCCGCGCCCCGCCGACCCGTCTTTGACCCGCGCCCGCAAGGGCCCTCCCGAAAGAATGGTGCCATGTCGCTCTTCGACAACCTATTCGGCGAATACGGCGGTGACCTCGCCATCGACCTCGGAACGGCCAACACCCTGGTGGCCGTCCGCGGCGAGGGCATCGTCCTCAACGAGCCTTCCGTGGTGGCCATCGACCGCAACGAGGAGCGCGTCCTCGCCGTGGGCGTCGACGCCAAGCGCATGGTGGGCCGCACCCCAGGCTCCATCACCGCCATCCGGCCCCTGAAGGACGGCGTCATCGCGGACTTCGACGTCACCGAGGTCATGTTGCGCTACTTCATCGAGAAAGCCCGCGAGCGCCGCTACCCCTGGTCGCCGCGTCCCCGCGTGGTCGTGTGCGTGCCCTCGGGTGTCACCTCGGTGGAGAAGCGCGCCGTCTTCGAGGCCACCATCCAGGCGGGCGCCCGCCAGGCCTACCTCATCGAGGAGCCCATGGCCGCCGCCATCGGCGCCGACCTTCCCATCGAGGACCCCACGGGCTCCATGGTCGTGGACATCGGCGGCGGCACCACCGAGGTGGCCGTCATCGCCATGGGCGGCATCGTCGTCTCGCAGTCCATCCGCACCGCCGGCGACGAGTTCGACCAGACCATCCTCGAGCACGTGCGCAACGCCTACAACCTGTCCATCGGCGAGCGCACGGCGGAGGACATCAAGATCAAGGTGGGCTCCGCCGCCCCGCTCAAGGAGGAGCTCGACGTCGAGGTCAACGGCCGCGACGTCATGAACGGCCTGCCCAAGACGGTCCGCATCGAGTCGGAGGAGATCCGACGGGCGCTCAACCGGCCCCTCGACGAGGTCACGAAGGCGGTCAAGGACGCCCTCGACGTCACCCCGCCCGACCTCGCGAGCGACCTCATGTACTACGGCATCATGCTCACGGGCGGCGGAGGCATGCTCCGCGGCCTCGACCAGCGCCTGCGCGAGGAGACCGGCGTGCCCGTGAACGTGAGTCCCACGGCGCTCGAGAACGTCGTCAACGGCTGCGCCAAGGTCCTCGAGGCCAACGCGCTGTCCGGCGGCTTCGTCCAGACCTCGGGCCAGTAGGCGGTCGCCGTGCCCTCTCCCTCCATGGGCGTCCCGGGGCTCAAGCGGGGCCCCTCGTCCCGCGTCCGGGTGCTCGTCCTGCTGCTCGCCGCCTCTGCGGTCATGTTCACGTTCTCGGCCAACGACCCCGGCACCGGCCCCCTCTCCGTCGTGAAGGGGGCCGTGCAGACCGTGTGCCTGCCCTTCCGCTACGCGGGCGCCGTGGTGAGCTCGCCGTTCTCGGGGCTCTCCAACCTCGCCAGCAACCTTACGGCCGACCAGGGCTCCCTCTCCGAGCTCAAGGAGGAGAACGAGCGTCTCAAGGCCGAGAACGCCCAGCTCAAGGAATCGAGCCTTGCGGCCGACCGCCTCGAGCGGCTCCTCGAGCTCCAGAACACCTACCGCCTCGAGTCCACGGGCGCGCGCGTGGTGTCGGGGGCCGTGGACTCTCTCACGTCCACCATCACCATCGACAAGGGTTCGTCCCAGGGGCTCGCCGTCGGCATGCCCGTGACCGACTCCTACGGATTCATCGGCCAGATCAGCTCCGTGGGACCCACCACGTCGCAGGTGCGCCTCATCACCGACGAGCGTTCCGGCGTCTCGGCCATGGTGCAGTCGAGTCGCGCCCAGGGCCAGCTCGTGGGCCAGGGGACCGACATGCTCAGGCTCACCCTCGTGCGCACGGACCAGGCCGTGGAGGTGGGCGACCTCGTCGTCACGAGCGGCCTCGGCGGCGTCTATCCCAAGGGCCTGCTGCTCGGCACCGTCACGAGCGCCGAGCGTCCCTCCGGCGCGCTCTACTACGAGATCCTCGTGCAGCCCGCCGCGCTCACGTCCAACCTCGAGGAGGTGCTCGTCATCACGTCGCTCACCCAGGAGCAGACGGCCACGGCCGAGGAGACGGCCGCCGCCGACGCCCAGGAGGAGGGGAAGGCCCCCGCACGGCAGGACCAGACCCAGCAGTCCCAGCAGGGCGACGGCGCCCAGACGGCGGGCTCGGGGTCGGACGGCGACGGTGACGGCCAGACCGCGGACGGCCAGGGCGCGGACGGCTCCGACGCCCCCGCCCCCGACGGACAAGGGGAGGGTTGAGCGCCGTGATCGTCAACGACTCCAACCAGCGCCGCCGTGTGGTGCTCCTCCTGTTCTGCGTGTGCTTCGTGCTCGAGGCCGCCCTCGGTCCCAACATCGCCGTCGCTGGCGGCCGCATCGACTTCATGCTCATATTCGCGGGCTGCGTGGCCCTCTCCTTCGGCGGGACCTACGGTGTGCTCTGCTCGTTCGGCGCCGGCCTGCTCTTCGACCTCATGACCTCGGGCCCGGTGGGCGCCATGGCGTTCCTGCTCACCCTCTCGTCGTTCTTCCTCGGGGCCGAGGACCGCGACCGCCTGGCCGACGACATGGCCGGGGCCTGCCGCCTGTTTTTCGTCTCGGCGGCCGCCGTCGAGCTCGCTTACCAGCTGTGCCTCGCGCTCACGTCCCAGCAGGGTTCTTTCGTGGACGTCGTCTTCCTCCGCTGGCTCCCCTCGACGCTCCTCGATTGCGTTGTCTTCCTGCCCTTCGTGTTCCTCCTCTCGCGGACCGGGTCGTCGGGGCCCCAGCTCGGGAAGAAGAAGAGCGGTAGGACCCGCAAGGGGTCCTACCGGATCAAGGGGCTCTAGGACCCGTCGGGGGGAGATAGATGGATTTCGCTACCGTCGTCCTCATAATCTGCGCCGTCATCGTCGTGGTTGCCGTCGTGGCCGTCGTCCTGGTGGTCCATGCCCACGGCGGCCGCTTCACCGTGGACATCGGCGGCCAGACGCCCCGTGCGGCCGGCGGGAACGACACTTCGCCCGAGACGGGCTTCAAGACGCGGCTCCGCGGCCTCGGCCTGTTCTCCGGCGGTGTCGTGGCGGTCCTGCTCGCCCGCGTGTGGTCGATGCAGCTCATGTCCAACGACGAGTACACGAGCCAGGCCGAGCGCAACCGCACGCGCACCATCACCACGGCTGCCCCGCGCGGGCGCATCCTCGACCGCAACGGCGAGGAGCTCGTCACGAACCGTCCGTCGCTCACGGTGGTGGCCCAGGCCGACGTCGCCGACGACGAGCGGGAGCTCCAGCTCCTCGGCAACCTCCTCGGCATGCCCCGCATGGCCGTGAAGCGGAACATCCAGGACACCACCGAGGGCGCCCAGAGCAGCCGCACCGTGGCCGTGGACGTCTCCCGCCGCATCGTGGCCTACCTCGAGGAGCACCCCGACCTCTTCCCAGGCGTCACCGTGGAGCAGCGCACCCAGCGCCACTACCCCCACGGCAAGCTCGCGGCGCACGTGCTCGGCTACACCGGCACCGTCACGGCCGACCAGCTCGAGGCCTCCAAGGACTCCGAGGACGGCATCGCCTACGAGTCGGGCGACATCACGGGCCAGGCCGGCGTGGAGTACCAGTACGAGAGCGTGCTCCAGGGCGTCCGCGGCGAGCAGAAGGTGTTCGTGGACGCCGACGGCGACGTCACGGGCTACTCCACCTCGGTGCCCGCCGAGGCCGGTAGCGACGTCGTCCTCACCATCGACGCCAAGATCCAGCAGGCCGCCGAGGACGGCCTGCAGCACGCCATCTCCAAGGCCAAGGCGCTCCAGAACAAGGCCACGGCCGGCTGCGTCGTGGTGCTCGACTGCACCAACGGCGAGATCCTGGCCATGGCCAGCTACCCGGAGTTCGACCCCTCCATCTTCGTGGGCGGCATCTCCAACGCCGACTGGGAGGCGCTCTCCTCCGAGGCGTCGGGCTACCCGCTCATGGACCGCGCCGTCTCGGGCACCTACGCCTCGGCGTCCACCATCAAGCCGCTTTCCGCCCTCGCCGCGCTCAACAACGGCATCGCCGACGCCTCGACCACCTACGACTGCACGGGCTTCTGGACGGGCTTCGGCAGTGCCTACGGCCAGTACTGCTGGGACCATGACGGCCACGGCATCATCGACCTGCGCAACGGCATCGTGTACTCCTGCGACACCGTGTTCTACGAGATCGGCAAGGCGTTCTTCGAGTCCGACAACAAGGAGGGCCTCCAGGACACCTACAGCCGCTGGGGCCTCGGCAAGAAGACCGGCGTCGACCTCCCCGGCGAGGCCGAGGGCCGCGTCCCCACGGCCGACTGGAAGTGGAACTACTTCTCCTCCTATCCCGAGGAGGACCGCACCTGGAGGGGCGGTGACACCACCAACCTCGCCATCGGCCAGGGCGACATCCTCGTGACCCCGCTCCAGATGGCCTGCATCTACATGGCCATCGCCAACGACGGCGTCATGTGGCGTCCCCACGTGCTCAAGTCGGTGACCTCCAAAGAGGGTTCCGGCACCGTGGCCGACTACAAGGTCGAGAAAATCAACGAGGTGGAGGAGAAGGACGAGTACATGGCGCTCATCCACGATGCCCTGCAGGGCGTGATCTACGAGGAGGACGAGGCCGTCACCTCGCATTTCACGAGCCTCCCGGTGAAGGTGGCCGGCAAGACCGGCACGGGCGAGAAGGCCGGCAAGGACCCCACGGCGTGGTTCTGCGCCTACGCGCCGGCCGACGACCCCAAGTACGTGGTCTGCGCCATGCTCGAGGAGGGCGGCTTCGGCTCCACGAGCACCATGTACGCCGTCCGAGACACGTTCGGCGGCATCTACGACGTGCCCGACCAGTCCACCGCGGACTCGTCGAGCAGCGCACGGTAGGGGAGGGACCATGGCAAGGCATGCTGCGCGCCGCTCCACCGGCGTCCGGGACCCCGGCTTCTCCGAGGTCGTCTCCACCCTGTTCGGCGGCAGCGCTGGCAAGCGCCCGGGCGGCGCGAAGGCCCGCATGCCGCGGGGCAGGGGCGTGCTGTCGGAGCTCTACCTCCCGGTGCTCCTCCCGGCCGTCCTGCTCGTGGCCTACGGCCTCCTCGTCGTCTGGTCGGCGTCGCTCACCATCGCCGACGCCTCGCTGCCCCGCCAGCTCCTCGGCGTGGCCATCGGCCTCGTCGCGGCGGCCCTCGTCTGGCGCTACGACTACCGCGACCTCGCCAACTACACGACGGTGCTCCTGGTGGCAGACGTCGTGCTGTTCGCGTTGCCTATGGTCCCCGGCCTCGGCTACGAGGCCAAGGGCATGACCGGCTGGATCCAGGTGCCGGGCGTAGGCCTGCGCCTGCAGCCGTCCGAGATCATGAAGCTCGTGACCATCTACCTCATGGCCGGGCTCGCGGCGCAGTACAACGGGCGCATCAAGTCGTTCTCCGAGTACTGCCGCCTCTGCGGCATGCTGCTCGTCCCCTTCGTGCTGCTCCTCACCCAGGACCTCGGGTCGTCGCTCATCGTGCTGGTGTCCGGGGCCGCCATCATCATCTGCGCGGGCGCCAGGAAGGAGTGGGTCATCCCCACCATCGTGCTCATCGTGGTGGTGTGCGCCCTGGCCATCTTCTCGTCGCTCACGCCGGGGATGCCCGACATCCTCAAGGAGTACCAGCTCAAGCGCCTCATCGTGTTCGTCGACCCGTCGGTGGACCCCTCCGGCGACGGCTACAACCTCCAGCAGGCCAAGATCGCCGTGGGCTCCGGCGGGTTCCTCGGCAAGGGCATCGGCCACGCCTCCCAGGCCGGGCAGGGGTTCCTCCCCGAGGCGCACACGGACTTCGTCTTCGCCCTGCTCGCCGAGGAGTTCGGCTTCGTGGGGTCCGTGATCCTGCTCCTGCTCTTCGGCTGGCTCTGCTTCGCCGCGGTGGGCCTCGCCCTCAAGATCGAGGCGCCCTTCGCCAAGCTCGTCCTTGTGGGCGTCGTGGCCATGTGGTCGTTCCAGCTCCTCGAGAACGTGGGCATGTGCCTGGGCATCATGCCCATCACGGGCATCCCGCTGCCCTTCATCAGCTACGGCGCGTCCTCCATGGTGGTCCAGCTCACCGCCGTGGGTATGGTCCAATCGGTGTGGCGCCACCGGGTGAAGTCCGCCTAGGACGTCCGGCGACCGCGCCCGCGTTAGCATCTTCCCCGTCCCCGAGCGCCCCCGCGGCGCCTTACTAGGAGGTCCCATGGCCAACCCAGCCTCGACGTTCTCCAGCCTCAAGGAAGTCCTCGACGCCGGCCGCGACGCGACGGCCGCCACCGACGCGCCGGTGCGCCTCGCCGTGGAGCTCGTGGGCGGTGCCCCGGCGGACACCGTGGCCGCGCTCAAGGCGGCCCTCGTTCCCGAGACGCCCCACGGCATGGTCCATGTGGGCCGGCTCGTCCACGGCGCCCCCGTGGTGGTGAACCCCGAGGCGGACGCCTGCGTGATCGTGTGTGGCGACGATGCCCCACTGGCCGCCGGCGCCGCCCGCGGCTGGGCCAAGGCCGGCGTCCCGGTGTGCCTCGTGGGTCGCGGCGCCTCCGCCGTGCCCGAGGTGGGCCTGGTGGGGGGCGCCCCGGTCGGCTCGGTGGCGGACGCGGACGCGGGCCGGGCCGTCAGGGGGTTCGGCGAGTGGCTCTCCCGTGCCACCGACAAGGCCTGGGCCGTCGCGGCCAACTTCCCCTTCTGCCGGCGCCCGCTCGCCGAGGAAGAGGTGCTCTCCTGCGCGGCGGCCAACGCCGGCGTGGGGGCCGTGGAGTTCGTCAGGGGCGCGGACTTCCCCGTGATGTGCGCCACGGAGTCGTCCATGGTCATGAGGATCGCCTCCATGTACGGTGCGCCCACCGGCGCCGCCCGCGTCCCTGAGCTTCTGCTCGTGGTCCTCGGCGGCATGGCCATGCGCGCCGTCGCCCGCCGCGGCTCCCGGCTCCTGCCCAAGGGGGCCTGGGCCGTCAAGGGGGGCGTGGGCTGGCTCGGCACCTGGCTCACGGGCCAGGCCGTCATCTGGCGTTTCGAGGAGGCCGAGGAGTTCGACCGCCGCGCCGCGTGGGTGCGCGACCGCGTGGGGGAGGCCGCCCGCGCCGCGGCCGACCGCGCCGCGGCGCTCACGGGCGCCATCGTGGAGGTGGAGCCGGGCGCGCTCTACACTGAGCCCGGTACGCGCTCCGTCGTGCCCGTGGACGTGGTCGACGTGGTCCAGGCCCCGTCGGGCCGCAGCTGGTTCGAGGTCGGCGGCAACGCCGGCGCCGGTCGATAGGAGAGCCGTGTCCCTGCCCAGAGAGAACCGATTCGACGAGATCGCCCCGCTCCTGCCCAAGGTGGAGAAGCCGGCGCGCTATCTCGGCCACGAGTGGGGCTCCACGGAGCCCGACGAGGACGCCTTCCACGTGTGCATGGTGTTCCCGGACGTCTACGAGATCGGCGTGCCCAACCTCGGCGTGGCCATCCTCTACCGCGCCCTCAACCGCACACCGGGCCTCTCCTGCGAGCGCTGCTACCTCCCGTGGCCCGACATGGCCGACGCCATGCGCGCTGCGGGCGTGCCGCTGCTCTCCCTGGAGAGCGCGTCCCCCGTGGCGTCCTTCGGCATGGTGGGCGTCTCCATCGCCCACGAGCTCGCGGGCACCAACGTCGTGGAGGCCCTCGACCTCGCCCGCATCCCCGTGCGCGCCTGCGACCGCGCCGAGGACGATGCCATCGTCGTGGCCGGCGGCCCTGGCATCTGGAACCCCGAGCCCCTCGCCCCCATGTTCGACGCCTTCCTGCTGGGGGAGGGGGAGGAGCACATCGTCGAGGTGGCCGAGGCGGTCAAGGCGGGTCGCGAGGCCGGGCTCCCCCGCGCGCAGATCGTGGCCTCGCTCGTGGACGTGCCGGGCACCTACGTGCCGAGCGCCTACGAGGTGCGTCGCGACGGCGAGGGCACGCGGTTCGGCTACGTGGTGCCCAAGGAGGGCTCCGGCGCTCCCGAGGTGGTGCTCCGCCGCGTGGCCGACGACTTCCGCGCGTCGGACCCTTGCGCCGGCACCATAGTCCCCTCCCTCGAGACGGTCCAGGACCGCCTGAGCGTCGAGGTGCTCCGCGGCTGCGCCCGCGGCTGCCGCTTCTGCCAGGCCGGCATCACCTACCGCCCCGTGCGCGAGCGCGACGCCGACGACGTCGTGGCCGCCTGCGTGGAGGGCCTCGCACGGACGGGCTACGACGAGGTCTCGCTCATGAGCCTCTCCACCACGGACCACTCGCAGTGCGCCCGGATTCTCCACCGCCTCAACCGGTGCTTCGAGGACGAGGCCGTGCGCGTCTCCATCCCGTCGCAGCGGCTCGACTCCTTCGGCGTAGAGATGGCCCTCGAGGTCTCCGGCGCCAAGCGCGGCGGCCTCACCTTCGCCCCCGAGGCCGGGAGCCAGCGCCTGCGCGACGTCATCAACAAGAACGTGACCGAGGAGGACCTCGAGCGCGCCGCCCGCAACGCCTTCGAGAACGGCTGGCAGCGCATGAAGCTCTACTTCATGATGGGCCTGCCCACCGAGACCGACGACGACATCCGCGCCATCCCTCGCCTGGCCGAGAGGGTCCTGGCCATCGGGCGCGAGATCGTGCCCAAGGGCCGCCGCGGCTCCCTGTCGGTCTCCGTGTCGGTGGCTGTCTTCGTGCCTAAGGCCCACACCCCGTTCCAGTGGTGCGGGCAGCTTCCCATCGAGGAGGTGCGGCGCCGCCAGGCCCTTCTCCTCGAGACGGTGTCCGACCGTGCCGTGCGCGTGAGCTACCACGATGCCGACACCTCGATGCTCGAGGCGGCCCTCTCCAAGATGGGCCGCGAGGGGTTCGACCTCATCTACGGCGCGTGGCGCCGCGGCTGCCGGTTCGATGCTTGGACCGACCGGTTCCGCTTCGACGGCTGGTGCGACGCCGCCGGGGAGCTGGACATCGACCTCGCCGTCACAGCGACGGAGGAGCTCCCCCTGGACGCCCGGCTGCCGTGGGACCACGCGAGCCCGGGCGTGTCCAAGGGCTTCCTCAAGCGGGAGTGGCGGCGTGCCCTGCAGGGAAAGACCACCGGCGACTGCACGCGGGAGAGCTGCACGGGCTGCGGCATCTGTCCCACGCTGGGCGTCGAGAACGTGTTGGCGGGTGAGCGATGATGGCCGAGAACGAGCGGTTCCTGCTGAGGGTCCACTACCGCAAGGAGGGGCGGCTGCGCTTCCTCGGGCACCTCGACGTCATGCGCGCCCTCGAGCGCGCCGTGCGCCGGGCCCGCCTGCCCTTCTGCGTGACCCAGGGCTTCTCGCCCCGCATGAGGTGCGCCTTCTCGGCCGCCCTGCCCCTGGGCGCGGCCTCGGCGAGCGAGTACCTCGACCTCACCCTGGGCTCCTACGTGCCGCCCGAGGAGGCCCTGGCGCGCCTCGCGGCGGCGCTCCCGGCCGACCTCGCCCCCGTGCGGGCCGCCTACGTCTACCCGCGCTCGCCGGCCCTCGGTGCGTGGCTCGACCGCGCCTCGTGGCGCCTCTCGCTCGCCACGGACGCCACCGCCGACGAGGTGTCCGCGGCCGTGGCAGCCCTCGCCCGGGCGGGGGAGCTCACCTACCTGAGGGGCCGCAAGGAGAAGCGGGTGGACCTCGGCCGCACCCTCGTGGGGTTCGACGCGCGCGACGTCGACGGCGGCGTGGAGCTCACGGTCCGCACGCGCTCGTCCAACGAGGGCGCCCTGAGGCCCGAGGTCCTGGTCCGGTCGGCCTTCGCCGCCCCGGCCCTGGAGGGGCGCTCCCTGGACGGGGTGGACGTCTTCCGGTTGGGTCAGTGGCACGAGGAGGAAGATGGCTCTCTTGTGGAAGCCTTGTAATGGGCGCCGCTCGGTCTACTATGACTAGGATAGCCGGCTTCAGGGGAGCCTCCACGGCGGCCTTGGAGCGGGCCCGTTGCGGCGACATCCGGGAGACCGTTGGGCCTCGTTGACGCTTGTGCGCCGGCGGTCTATCATGGACAATTGTTGCACTCACCTCGCAATGAAGGGTTCGATCACATGTACGCAATCGTTTCCACAGGTGGCAAGCAGTATAAGGTTGCCAAGGGCGACGTCCTCGACGTCGAGAAGCTCGACGCGCAGCCTGGCGAGCAGGTCCAGCTCGACGTCCTGCTGCTCAACGACGGCGCTGCCACCACCGTCGACCCGGCCGCGCTCGCCGGCCAGAAGGTCACCGCCAAGGTCGTCGACCAGCACAAGGCCCCCAAGGAGATGGTCTTCAAGTTCCACAAGCGCAAGCGTTACCAGCGCACCAAGGGCCACCGCCAGAACCTCACCCGCATCGAGGTCACCGAGATCCCCGGTGAGGCCTCTGCCCCCGAGTCGGCTTCCACCGCCGAGTAGACCAGAACCCGGATTCAAGAGTTAGGCAGGTTTTCACCATGGCACACAAGAAAGGCCTCGGCTCGTCCCGCAACGGCCGCGACTCCAACGCCCAGCGACTCGGCACCAAGATCTTCGGCGGCCAGGCCATCAAGACCGGCCAGATCATCGTGCGCCAGCGCGGCACCCACATCCACCCCGGCGAGAACGTGGGCATCGGCCGCGACGACACCCTGTTCGCCCTCGCCGACGGCGTGGTCGAGTTCACGAAGGGCGCCAAGCACAAGGTGCACGTGCGCCCCGTCGAGGCCTAAGGCCTCGTTCCTCCATCAAGGATCGGTCCGGGACCCCCGTCAACGTCGTCGGGGGTCCTTTCTTTTAGCCAGAAGGAACAAGCCATGCCGCAGTTCACCGACATTTCCCGCATCAACGTGTGCGGAGGCAACGGAGGCGCCGGTTGCATGAGCTTCCGCAGGGAGGCCCATGTCCCCAAGGGAGGGCCCGACGGCGGGGACGGCGGCCACGGCGGCAACGTGGTCCTCGAGTGCGACCCCCAGCTCTCCTCGCTCATCGACTACCGCTACAAGCACCACTTCAGGGCCGAGCGCGGCACCCACGGCCAGGGGGCCCGCAAGCACGGCCGCGACGGCGCCGACCTCGTGCTGCGCGTGCCCATGGGCACCGTGGTCCGCGAGCTCGACCCCGAGACCATGGAGCCCGCGGCCGAGATCTGCGACCTCACCGTCCCCGGCGAGCGCGTCGTCGTGGCGCCGGGCGGCGTCGGCGGCCGCGGCAACATCCACTTCGTCACGTCGGTGCGCCGCGCCCCGGCCTTCGCCGAGAAGGGCGAGCCGGCCCGCGACCACTGGATCGAGCTCGAGATGAAGCTCATGGCCGACGCCGCCCTCGTGGGCATGCCATCCGTGGGCAAGAGCTCCCTCATCGCCCGCATGAGCGCGGCCAGGCCCAAGATCGCCGACTACCCCTTCACGACGCTGGTGCCCAACCTCGGCGTCGTGCGCGCCGGGGACACCTCCTTCGTGGCGGCCGACGTCCCCGGCCTCATCGAGGGCGCGAGCGAGGGGAAGGGCCTCGGCCACGAGTTCCTCCGCCACATCGAGCGCACCGCCCTCATCATGCACGTGGTGGACGTCACCGGCGGCCTCGAGGGCCGCGACCCCGTGCGCGACTACGAGGTCATCAACGAGGAGCTCGCGCGCCACGGCGCCGAGCTCGCCGACCGCCCCCAGGTGGTCGTGGCCAACAAGTCTGACATGCCCGGCGCCTCCGAGGCCGTGGAGCGGCTCCGCGAGCGGGCCATGGCCGACGGCCGCCCGTTCTTCGCCGTCTCCGCGGTCACCGGCGCCGGCATCGACGCCCTCGAGCGCGCCGTGGGGGCCATGGTGTCCGACCTCAGGGCCCAGGTCGAGGCCCCGACCGCCGACGCCTCCGAGTTCGAGCGGGTCTGGGAGGCGCGCCGCGAGCGCAACGACCGCGCCATGACCGTGCGCAACCTGGGGGGCGGCGTCTGGGAGGCGTCCGGCGTCAACCTCGAGCGAGCCGTGGTGCAGACCGACTGGGACAACGAGGAGGCCGTGGGCTACCTGCAGCACCGCTTCGACCGTATGGGCTTCGACGCCCTGCTCGCCAAGTCCGGCGTCAGGGCCGGCGACGAGGTGCGCGTCCTCGACTTCGCCTTCACCTACGAGGGAGCGCCGTCCGAGGACGACTTCGCCGAGCTCGACGGGGAGGCCGCCGAGGACGGGGAGGGGGAGTCATGAGGCACTCCGAGGAGCTCGACCGCGTCATCGTGGCCAAGGTGGGCTCGTCCACCCTGGTGGGCCCCGACGGGTCCCTGGACTACGCCTACCTCTCCTCCCTCGTCGACCAGCTCGTGGAGCTCAAGGGGATGGGCTTCCGGCCCGTGCTCGTGTCCTCCGGCGCCGTGGCCGCGGGCATGGAGCGCCTCGGGCTCGCCGAGCGGCCCTCCGACATCCCGGCCCTGCAGGCCTGCGCCTCGGCCGGGCAGGCGGCCCTCACCGAGGTCTATGCCGAGCGGCTCGCCGCCCACGGGTGCCCCTGCGGCCAGGTGCTGCTCACCCGCCGCGACGTCGTGGACCGCCGCGGCTACCTCAACGCGCGGAACACCCTCGACTACCTGCTCGAGCTTGGCGCCGTGCCCGTGGTCAACGAGAACGACACCGTCGCCGCCTACGAGTTCGTCTTCGGCGACAACGACATGCTCGGCGCCATCGTGTCCACCCTCGTGGGTGCCGAGCGCTATGTCATCCTCTCGGACATCGACGGCATGTTCACCGCCGACCCGTCCACCCATCCGGACGCCGAGCTCATCGAGCACGTCGACCGCATCGACGCGGACCTCGTCGCCTGCGCCGGCGGTGCCGGGTCGTCGGTGGGGACGGGCGGCATGGCCGCCAAGCTCCGCGCCGCCCGCGCCCTCCTCGCCGCCGGCATTCCCATGACCATCTGCCACGGGCGCCGGCCCCGCTCCCTCGTGGACGCGGTGCTCGGCCGGGGCAGACGCACGGAGTTCGGCAGCCCCGGGGCGCCGCGGGAGCAGGCCAGGAAGCTCTGGATCGGCATCGCCAACAGGGCGGCCGGCACCGTGGGCGTCGACGCCGGGTGCGCCGACGCCATCCGCAGCCAGGGGGCGTCGCTGCTCCCCGTGGGCGTGCGCTCCGTCTCGGGCACCTTCGACGAGGGCGACGTCGTCTCGGTCGTGGGGCCGGACGGCGCCCTCGTGGCCCGCGGCGTCACGCGCTACTGCTCCGCCGACCTCGCCAAGTCGCGCGGCCTGCCCCTCGACGTGGTGGCCCGCTTCCTGCCCGACAAGGCCGACGTCCCCGCCATCCACCGCGACGAGCTCCTCGTCTTCTAACCCTTCCACCGAGAGGTCCGACCATGACCGAGTCAAACGCCACCCGCTGCGCCAGGGCCGCCAAGGCCGCCGCACCCGCCCTCGCCGCCGCCCCCGCCGAGACCCGCACCGCCGCCATCCTGGCGGCCGCCGCGGCCATCGACGCCGAGGCCGACGCCGTCTGCGAGGCCAACGCCCGCGACATGGCCCGCGGGCGCGAGGCCGGCATGCCCGGCCCGCTGCTAGACCGCCTCCTGCTCGACCGCGACCGCCTCGCCCAGGTGACCTCCGCCATGGCGGAGGTGGCGGCCCAGGAGGACCCGCTCGGCGCCGTCGAGGGGGGCCGCGTGCTCGCGAGCGGCATCTCCCTCACCGAGGTCTCGGTGCCCCTCGGCGTCGTGGCCATCATCTACGAGGCGCGCCCCAACGTGACGGCCGACTCCATCGCCCTCTGCCTGCGCTCGGGCAACGCCTGCGTACTCAGGGGCGGCTCGGCCGCCATGGAGACCTGCGCCGCCATGGCCGCCGCGGCGCGCCGCGGCATCGCCTCGACGGGCCTCTCGCCCGACGTCGTGCGCTACGTGGAGTCCACCGAGCGCTCCTCGTCCGTCGACCTCATGCACGCCACGGGCCTCGTGGATGTGCTCATCCCCCGCGGCGGCGCCTCGCTCATCCGCACCTGCGTGGAGGAGTCCACGGTCCCCGTCATCGAGACCGGCACGGGTAACTGCCACATCTACCTCGATGGGAGCGCCGACGCCGCCATGGCCGAGGCCATCGTCGTCAACGCCAAGACGAGCCGCCCCGGCGTCTGCAATGCGGCGGAGTCGCTCCTCGTGGACCGCGCCGCCGCCGACCGGCTGCTGCCCGGCGTGTGCCGCGCCCTCGCTGAGCGCGGTGTCGCCCTCGTGGGCGACGAGGGGGCGCGCGACGTCTGCCGCGCGGCCGGCATCGAGATGGCCGAGGCCTCCGAGGACGACTGGGGCCGCGAGTACCTCGACCTCGCCATGAGCGTGAGGCTCGTCGACGGCGTCGACGAGGCCGTTGCCCACGTGAACCGCTACGGCACCGGCCACTCCGAGTGCATCGTGACCGAGAGCTACCGCGCGTCCGAGCGCTTCCTCGCCGGCGTGGACGCGGCGGCGGTGTACGTCAACGCGTCCACCCGCTTCACCGACGGCGGCATGTTCGGCCTCGGGGCGGAGATCGGCATCTCCACCCAGAAGCTCCACGTGCGCGGGCCCATGGGCGCCTCGGCGCTCACGTCCACCAAGTACGTCCTCAGGGGCGACGGGCAGGTGCGCGGGTGAGCGCCTGGGAGGGGCTCCCGCGCCTCGGCGACGACCCGGCCCGCACCTACCGGCTCGGCGTGATGGGCGGCACGTTCGACCCCATCCACAACGGGCACCTCGTGGCCGCCGAGCAGGTGGCCGGCGACCTCGACCTCGACGTGGTGCTCTTCATGCCCGCCGGCAGCCCCGCCTTCAAGCAGGACCGGCCCGTGTCGGCTGCGGAGGACCGGTTCGCCATGACGCTGCTCGCCACGGCCGACAACCCCGTCTTCGAGGCCTCGCGCCTCGAGGTGGAGCGGCCCGGCGTCACCTACACCGCCGACACCCTCGAGGAGCTCCGCGCCGCCTACCCGGACAACGTCGAGCTCTTCTTCGTCACCGGCGCCGACGCCATCATCGACATCGTGCACTGGCACGACGCCGCCCGCATCGCGTCCCTCGCCACGCTCGTGGGCGTCACGCGCCCCGGGTACGACCTCGAGCGGGCGCGCCGCGCCATCGAGGCCTCGGGCCTCGGCTTCCAGGTGTTCTACCTCGAGGTTCCCGCCCTCGCCATCAGCTCCTCCTACCTGCGCCGCCGCCGGGCGGCCGGGCAGTCGCTGCGCTACCTCACGCCCGACTCCGTGGTCGGCTACATCGAGAAGCGCGGCCTCTACGGCTGGGAGGCCGTGACGGGGGAGTCCGTCGGCGGCCAGGGGAGGGAGTCGTGAGCGCCGCGCCCGACACCTCGCGCTTCGAGGCCCTGCTCGAGGCGCCCTCGACCCTGTCCGGCGCCCAAGCCCGCACCGTGGAGGGGCTGGAGGCCGACCTCTCCGACCGTCTCGCCCACCGCCCGGGGCGGCTCGCCCACTCGCTGTCCGTGGGCCGCACGGCCGAGGCCCTCGCCACCGCCTACGGCGTCGACACCTTCGACGCCCGGGTGGCCGGCATCCTGCACGACTGGGAGAAGGCGCGCCCCGACGCCGAGCTGGTGGGCCCGGCCGAGGAGGCGGGCATCGACCTCGGCGTGCCCCTGGACCTCGTGCGCCCCCTCATCCACGGCCTGCTTGCCTCCAGGACGCTGCCGGGGCGCTACCCGTGGTTGTCACCGGGGGTGCTCCGCGCCGTGGCGCGCCACACCACGGGGGCCCGGGACATGGCGCCGCTCGACGAGGTGCTCTTCGTTGCCGACGGCATCGAGCCCCTGCGCGGCTCCAAGGGGCCGCTCGACGCCCAGCGCGCCATGGTGGGCGAGGCGACTCTCGACGACCTCTACCGCACCTGCTTCTGCGACGGGGTGGCCTACGTGGTCCAGACCCGCCGCTACCTCTATCCCGGTACCATCGACATCTACAACGAACTCGTCACAGGAAAGGACGCGACCCACCGATGAGCACGCCCCAAGAGATCGCCCGCACGGCCGCCGAGGCCGCCGACTCCAAGAAGGCCCAGGACGTCGCCGTCATCGACGTCACCGGCAAGAGCGACGTGTGCGACTGCATCGTCGTCGCCACCGTCGCCAACAACCCCCAGGCCCACGCCGTCATGGACGCCGTGGAGGAGGCTGTTCGCACCGGGTGCGGCGTCAAGCCGCTCTCCGTGGAGGGCAGGGACGGCATGTCCTGGGTCCTCATCGACTACGGCCCCGTGGTGGTGCACGTCTTCAAGCCCGAGCAGCGCGCCTTCTACCGGATCGAGAACCTCTGGGCCGACGCCCCGCGCATCGAGATCTGAGCCGGCGGCGTCACTTGTTCATGGGCACCGTGTCGCTCGTCTCGTCCTTGAGGCGGAGGTCGCGCCCGTAGGAGACCGCGCCGGCGCCGAACCGCTCCCGCAGCTCGTCGAGGGCCACGCTGAGCTCCCTGCGCCCCTTGGGCGCGGGGGAGCCTCCGTCGCGCCCGTCCCCGTCGCCGCCCAGCATGGCGTCGGGGAAGAGCGTGGGCTGCTCGGGGGCGGCGGCCTCGCCGAAGCGCGAGACGCCCACACCCACGAGCCGTACGGCCACGCCGGGGCGCCACACCTCGTGGAGGAGGTCGAGCGCGGCGCGGCCGAAGACCGACTCGTCGTCGGTGGGAGCCGCCAGCCGGCGCTGGGCCGTGCGGCCGTGCTCGAAGTCGAACCTCAGCTTGAGGGTCACCTCCGACCCCGCGAGCCCCTTGGAGCGCAGGCGGGTGCCCACCTTGGCCGCCACCGAGAGCACGGCCGCCTCCACGTCGGCCGCCTGCGTGAGGTCGCGGGCGAACGTCCGCTCGTTGCTCACCGACTTGGGCTCCTCGGCGTCGTCGGCCGCGCGGACGGGGGAGTGCTCGCGGCCCGCCGCTCGCTCGACAAGGGCGGGCCCCGCCACGCCCAGGAGCCGGGCCATCTCGGCCGGGTCGCCGGCGGCGAGCTCGCCCAGCGTGCGGATGCCGTGGGACAGGAGGGTCCGTTCGGTCGCGGGGCCCACGCCGCTCATGTCGCGCACGGGGAGGTCCCGGAGGAAGAGCGCCTCGGTCCCGGGCGGCACCACCGTGAGGCCGCGGGGCTTCTCCTTGTCCGACGCGATCTTGGCCACGGTCTTGGACGTGGAGAGCCCGATGGAGCACGTCACCCCCAGCGCCGCCACGGCGTCCCGCACCCGGCGGCAGATGGCCACGGGGTGCTCGCGCGAGAAGCGGCCCGGCGTCACGTCGAAGAAAGCCTCGTCGATGGACACCTGCTCCACGAGGGGCGTCTCGGCCAGCAGGATGTCCATCACCCTGCGGCTCATCTCGCGGTAGCGGTCGAACCTCCCGCGGGTCCAGATCGCCTGGGGGCACAGCCGCTCGGCCTGGGCACTCGGCATGGCCGAGTGAACGCCGTAGGCGCGCGCCTCGTAGCTCGCCGTCGACACCACGCCGCGCCTACCGGCACTGCCGCCCACGATGACGGGCCTGCCGCGCCACTCGGGGTGGTCGAGCTGCTCCACGGAGGCGAAGAAGGCGTCGAGGTCCAGTAGGCCCACGGCGGGCCCCTTCCAGGGGATCGCCTCGAGCTCGTGGGGGCGGCCGGCGTCGGGTCCCATGGTCACGCCATGGGCAGCGAGAACGAGAACGTGGTGCCGTCCTCGTCCGTGCTCGTGCACGAGATGGAGCCGTCGTGGCCGTCGACGATGGCCTTGGCGATGGGCAGGCCGAGGCCGAACCCGCCGGTGGCGCGGCTGCGCGCCCTGTCGGTGCGGTAGAAGCGGTCGAAGATGTGCTCGATGTCGGCGGGGGAGAGGGTGTCGCCGTAGTTGCGCACTGAGAAGACGGCCTGGCGCCGCTTGGCGTTCACCTTGAGGGACACGTCCACGGTGTCGCCGCGCGTGGAGTACTTCACGGCGTTGTCGAGCAGGATCTTCACGACCTTCTCGATGAAGCCCGGGTCCGCCTTCACGTGGACGCCGCCCTGGATGTCCTCCGAGATCATGTGGCCGCTCTCGAAGGCCACGACGTCGAACTGCATGGTCATGCCGCTCACGAGCTCGGAGAGGTCGCAGTCCTCCATGTGGTAGACCGACCCTCTGTTGAAGCGGTCCTCGTCGGCGCGGGAGAGCTCGAGGAGGCTCGTGACGAGCTCCTTCATGCGCTCGGCCTCCATATCGGTGGACTCCACCCAGCGGCGGTCGTCCTCAGGGATGCGGTCGAGGTCGCCCTTGAGGATGTGGGTGTTGGCGAGGATGACGGCCAGCGGGGTCTTGAGCTCGTGGGAGGCGTCGGCCGTGAACTGGCGCTGGGCCTCCCAGGAGAGGCGTACGGGCCGCACGATCCAACGGGAGATGTGCCACATGACGAGCGCGATGACCGAGAGGCCCGCCACGCCCACGGCGATGTTCACGTAGAGCTGGTTGGAGAGTGCCTGGCCGATGCCGGTGGTGTTGGCGACGGCGATGCGCTCGCCGGAGGGGGTGGCGCCGCGCTTCCACACGATGTCGAAGTCGGGGAGGTAGCCCGTCTCCCCGTCGGAGGCGTCGCTCGCCGACAGGGCGGCCGAGACGGCCTTGGGGCCGATGATGGCCGCCGTGTCGTTGCCGACGATGCGGCCGGTCTCCCTGTCGATGTCGATCCAGTAGACGGCCATCTGGCCGTAGCCGTGGCGGTCGCCGTCGCCCGAGGCCGCGAGCACGCCGATGTAGGGGCGCATGGGGGTGGTGGTGTCGAGGACGCGGTCGAGCGACGCCATCACGAACTGGCCGAGCTGCTGCTGGGTGGTGGTGTAGGAGACGGCGAAGGCGCCGAAGAGGACCAGGGCGAGCAGGGTCATGGTGAGCACCATGAAGTTGCGTTGGAGCCTCTCGAGCATGGAATCCCTGCGCTTCCCCCGTACGACCGAACGCCCCCATCATAGCGTCTGCAGACTCGGGCCCAAAAGGGGAGGCGCCCCGCACCGGCCGGTGCGGGGCGCCTCGGGTGCGCCGGTCTGGGCTGTACGGGGCCTAGCCGAGCTCCTCCAGGCGGTAGCCGAGCATGCGCAGGGTCGTGATCTGCACCTCGGAGTGCAGGTGGGAAAGTTTCTTGCGCAGGAAGGAGATGTAGGCCTCGGCGGAGTTCTCGCTGGTGTCGCCCTCGGTGCCCCAGATGGAGGCGAGGAGGTCGTGCTTGGAGACCACGCGGCCCGTGGAGCTCATGAGCATGCGCATGACCTCGAACTCCTTCTGGGAGAGGTGCACGTCGCGGCCGTTGCAGCGCAGGTCGTGGGTGTGGAGGTCGAGGGCCAGGTCGCCGAACTTCATCTCGTCGATGGGCACCTCGCCCTTGCGGCGGGAGAGGGCGCGGATGCGGGCGAGCAGCTCGTCGGTGTCGATGGGCTTGGTCATGTAGTCGTCCGCGCCGCAGTCGAGTCCCTCGATCTTGTCGGTGGTGGAGGTCTTGGCGGTCACGATGATGACGGGGGTGGCCACGCCGTCGCGACGCAGCTGGTGCACGACCTCGAAGCCGTCCATCTCGGGGAGCATGACGTCGAGGACCACGACGTCGTACTCGCCGGTCTTCGCGAGCTCGTAGCCGGCCTTGCCGTCGTATGCGGCCTTCGCGTGGCAGCCGTCCTCCGTCAGGACGTGGCACATGGCGTCGTTGAGGTTCTTCTCGTCTTCGACAACCAGGATGTTCATCGCTCCTCCTTGCTCTGGACCCTTGCGCCCGGGAATCACGGTGCGGTCGCACGTGCTTCTTGCTGTGTCTTCAACCGTGTACCCATCATCTGAAAATGAGACACCACGATCGGCGACTTCTTTTCAAGCATCGGGATTCTCACGCATTCGATACAATTCGAGCCACGTCGGTCGGGCTCCCGGGGCCGCACCGTGGGAAAAGTGTGGCGAGCGCCAAAAGCGGGGGTTTCACGCCAGGCCGCCATGTTCTATGATTATCGACGCTTTTGTGTGGTTTGCGCCCCATGGCCCGGCCAGGGCGCATTCGTCTAGAGGAGTCCCATTGGCAGTCAAGATCCGTCTGGCCCGTCACGGTGCCAAGAAGCGCCCGTTCTACCGCGTCGTCGTCGCCGACGAGCGCATGCCCCGCGACGGCCGCTTCATCGAGCAGGTCGGCATCTACAACCCGCTCACCCATCCCCATGTGATCGAGATCGACCTCGACAAGGTCGACGCGTGGATCGCCAAGGGCGCCAAGCCGAGCGACAAGGTCGCCTCCCTCATCGAGATCGTGCGCGAGGGTGACAAGCCCGCGCCCGAGAAGAAGGTCAAGAAGTCCAAGAAGCAGATCGAGAAGGACCGCGTAGCCGCCGAGGAGGCCGCCGCTGCCGCTGCCGAGGACGCCGAGTAGCATGGCCGACACCGAGAGCCAGGACGTCCGGCTGCCCGACGAGATGCCGTCCGACCGCGTCGCCGACCTCGTCGAGCTCGTGGTCTGCGGCCTCGTGGACGACATCGACGCCGTGTCCCTCGATGTGACCGACGCCATGGAGGGCACCCTCATCGAGGTCACCTGCGCCCCCGACGACGCCGGCAAGGTCATCGGCCGCCGCGGCCGCACCATCAAGGCCATCCGCACCCTCGCCCGCGCCCTCGGCGCCCGCGTGGGCACTGCGGTCGACGTCGAGGTGCTGGGCTAGACCCATGGCCTCCCGGTATCGCATCGTCTGCTCCGTCGCCAAGGCGCGCGGGGCCAAGGGGGAGATCGTCTGCGCACCCGTGGACGGTCTTCCCTTTCTTCTGAGGCCCGGCATCACGGTCCACGTCGTGCCGCCCACCCTGCACGGCGCCCGCGTCACCGAGGTCGAGTCGGTCCGCGACGGCGGGTCGGGCCAGGCCGTGCGTCTCGCCGGCGTGGACTCGCTCGGCGCGTCCGAGGAGCTCTGTGGCCGCTACCTGCTCGTGGACGAGGCCGACCTCCCAGAAGACCTCCTCGTCCACGACCCCGCCGCCATCGTGGGCATCGAGGTCGCAGACGCCGCCCGCGGCCCGCTCGGGACCGTCTCCGCGGTAATGCGCGGCCCCGCCAACGACGTCTGGGAGGTCCGCGGCCCCTACGGCGAGCTCCTCGTCCCCGTGGTGGACGGCTTCATCGTCTCGGTGTCGCCCGACCGCGTGGTCATGGAGCTGCCCCGCGGCATCGTGCCCGAGGGAGGGGAGGGGGTGCCGCGATGATCGTGGATGCCGTCTCGGTGGTCCCCGAGGTGTTCGGCCCCTACATGGACGCCTCGATCCTGGGCCGCGCCCGGCGCGCCGGGGTCTTCGAGTTCCGGGCCCACGACCTGCGCCGTTGGACCCACGACCGCCACCGCACCGTGGACGACGCGCCCTTTGGCGGGGGGCCGGGCATGCTCATGAAGCCCGCGCCCGTCTTCGAGTGCGTCCGCGAGCTGGCGGGGGAGGGGGCGGCGCCCCGCACGGTGTTCTTCTCGCCCGCCGGCCGCACCTTCACCGAGGACGTGGCCCGCGAGCTCGCGGCCGAGGAGCGCCTGCTCTTCGTCTGCGGCCGCTACGAGGGCATGGACGAGCGCTGCTACACCCTGGCCGACGACGTGCTCTCTTTGGGCGACTACGTCCTCACGGGCGGGGAGCTCGCCTGCATGGCCGTCACCGACGCCGTGGTGAGGCTGCTCCCCGGCGCCCTCGGCGACGAGCGGTCGGCTCAGGAGGAGTCGTTCTCGGACGGGCTCCTCGAGTACGCCCAGTACACCCGGCCCGCGTCGTTCGAGGGCATGGACGTGCCGGGGGTGCTCCTCTCGGGCGACCACGCCCGGGTGGACGCCTGGCGCAGGCGCGACGCCCTCGTGCGCACCGCCCGCCGACGCCCCGACCTCCTCGCCTCCGCGCCCATCACCGACGAGGAGCGCGCCTTCCTCGTGGAGTCGGGGCTCCTGTCCGGGTAAAGTCGATGGAACGAGTCGAGGTCGAGGAGGCAGCCATGGCAGGTACCGGTTCCGCTGGGAGAAAGGGCCCGTCCCGCCTCCGGGACGTCGTCGAGTGGGTGGCCGTGGTCGCCGTGGCGGTGGCCGTGGCCGTCTTCGTGCGGGCCTACGTCGCCGAGCCCTTCGAGATCCCCACGGAGTCCATGGTCGACACCATCCAGGTGGGCGACCGCGTGCTGGGGGAGAAGGTCAGCTACCTCGGCTCCGGGCCCGCCGCCGGCGACGTCGTCACCTTCCACGACCCCGAGCAGCCCTCCACGACGCTCATCAAGCGCGTCATCGCCACCCCCGGCCAGACCGTCGACATCCGCGACGGTGCCGTCTACGTCGACGGCGAGCGGCTCGACGAGCCCTACACCGGGGGGAAGCCCACCGAGCCCATCGAGGGGCGCCACGCCGCCTTCCTCGACGGCGACGTCTCCTACCCGCTCACCTTAGGGGAGGACGAGTACTGGGTCATGGGCGACAACCGCACCAACTCCCTCGACTCCCGCTACTTCGGGCCCATCCGCCGCGACTCGGTGACCTCCAAGGCCTGGTTCATCTTCTGGCCCCTCAACGACGTGGCGCTCCTGGGCTAGGCGGCTCCCCCTCACCGGCGGTCCCCGAAGGGCTAGTATTGGAAGCCGCCATGACCGCACGCACCCGAGGGGAACGAAGCCTATGCACAAGGACGCACTGACGTTCCAGGCCATGATCCTGGCCCTGGAGCACTACTGGGCCGGTTGCGGCTGCACCGTGATGCAGCCCTACGACTCTGAGGTCGGGGCCGGCACCTTCCACACGGCGACGTTGCTCCGCTCCCTCGGCCCCGCCCCCTGGGCCTGCTGCTACCCGCAGCCCTGCCGCCGCCCCGCCGACGGCCGCTACGGCGAGAACCCCAACCGCATGCAGCACTACTACCAGTTCCAGGTGCTCATCAAGCCCAGCCCCGCCAACGCGCAGGAGCTCTACCTCGGCAGCCTCGAGGTCATCGGCCTCGACCCGGCCAAGCATGACGTGCGCTTCGTCGAGGACGACTGGGAGAGCCCCACGCTGGGCGCCTGGGGCCTCGGCTGGGAGGTGTGGCTCAACGGCATGGAGGTCACGCAGTTCACCTACTTCCAGCAGGTGGGCGGCATCGAGTGCGACCCGGTGCCCGTGGAGATCACCTACGGCCTCGAGCGCATCGCCATGTACGCCCAGGGCGTCGACTCCGTGTACGACCTCGTGTGGAGCTACCTGCCCGACGGCACGCCCATGACCTACGGCGACGTCTTCCTCGAGAACGAGCGCGAGTTCTCCGCCTACAACTTCGAGGTCGCCGACGTCCCCATGATGCGCCAGAAGTTCGACGACTACGAGCGCGAGTGCCGCCGCTGCCTCGAGGCCGGGCTGCCGCTCCCGGGCTACGACTGCGTGCTCAAGTGCAGCCACGCCTTCAACCTGCTCGACAGCCGCGGCGCCCTGTCCGCCACCGAGCGCACCAACTACATCCTGCGCGTCCGCACCCTCGCCAAGGCGGCGTGCGAGTGCTACCTCGCCTGCGTGGCCTCCAAGGAGGTTGAGTAAGCCCATGACCCAGACCAAGGACTTCCTGCTCGAGATCGGCTCCGAGGAGCTGCCGAGCGCGCCCCTCGACCGTGCCGCCGCCCAGCTTGCGAGGCTCGTCGAGGCCGGCCTCGACGACGCCGGCCTCGCCCACGGCGGGGTCCGCGTCGTCTCCACCCCCCGGCGCCTCGCCGTGCTCGTGGCCGACGTCGCCTGCGCCACCGAGGCCGCCCACTCCGTCATGCGCGGCCCGGCGGCCGCCATCGCGTTCGACGCCGACGGCAACCCCACCAAGGCGGCCGTCGGCTTCGCCCGCGGCAAGGGCGTGGACCCCGCCGACCTCGTGGTTCGCGGGGACGGTGGCAAGGACTACGTCTTCGCCGAGGTGGACGAGCCCGCCGTTCCCGCCGAGCAGATCCTCGCGCCCCTCTGCGAGCGCGTCATCGCCGGCCTCGACTGGCCCCGCAGCCAGCGCTGGGGCTCCACCCACGAGCGCTACGGCCGGCCCGTGCGCTGGATCTGCGCCCTCTTCGGCGACGAGGTGCTCGACGTCTCCTACGCCGACGTCACCTCCGGCCGTACCACCCGCGGCCACCGCGTGCTGGCCCCCGGCGAGCACGTCGTGCCCGAGCCCTCCGCCTACGAGGCCGTGCTCGAGGACGCCCGCGTCCTCGGCCACGAGGAGCGCGCCGCCCGCATCCGCGAGGGCATCGCCGCCGTGGAGTCCGAGCTCGGCGTCACCGTGGACACCCCGGCCCGCGTCTTCGACGAGGTGGTCAACCTCTGCGAGTGGCCCACGGTCCTGGTGGGCCGCTTCGACGAGGAGTTCCTCTCGGTCCCCCACGAGATCATCTGCGAGTCCATGCTGTCCCACCAGCGCTATTTCCCCACGTACGACGGCGACGGCAACCTCACCCGGGCCTTCATCGTCGTGGGCAACGGCGACCCGGCCTGCTCCGAGACCGTGGTGGACGGCAACGAGCGCGTGGTGCGCGCCCGCCTCGACGACGCCAAGTTTTTCTTCGAGGAGGACCTCAAACACCCCCTCGAGGACTACCTGCCCAGGCTCGAGACCGTGACCTTCCAGGAGCGCCTCGGCACCATGGGCCAGAAGGCCGCCCGCATGGTGGCCCTCGCCCCCGCGGTGGTCTCCGAGGCCGGCGGCACCGAGGAGCAGCGGGACCACGCCCGCCGCGCCGCGCACCTCGCCAAGGCCGACCTCGTCACCCAGGCCGTCGTGGAGTTCACGAGCCAGCAGGGCGTCATGGGCGGCTACTACGCCCAGGCGGCCGGTGAGCCCGACGAGGTCTCCAGCGCCGTGGCCCAGCACTACCGCCCGCGCTTCGCCGGCGACGAGCTCCCTGAGGGCCTCGTCGCGCGGGCCGTCGCCGTGGCCGACAAGCTCGACACCATCTGCGGCATGTTCGCCATCGACGAGCCGCCCACGGGATCCTCGGACCCCTTCGCCCAGCGCCGCAGCGCCATCGGCGTCATCCACATGCTCGAGGACATGCCCCAGGCGAGCCTCTCCGACCTCATCGATGCCTCCCTCGACGCCTATGCGGACCAGGGACTCTCCTTCGACCACGGCGCCGTCGCCCAGAGGGTGAGGGAGTTCTTCCTCGGGCGCCTGGCCACCATGGCCAAGGACGAGGGCATCGGCCCCGACACCGTGGCCGCGGTCTCCGCCGCCTCGGTGATCGACCCGGCCGAGTTCTTCCAGCGCGCCCGGGCCCTGGAGCGGGCCCAGGTGGAGGACCCCGAGCTGTTCGAGGCCCTCGCGGGGGCCTACGCCCGCGCCGCCAACCTCGCCGACGCCGACCTCGGCTGCGACGTGGACGAGAGCGGCCTCGGCGACGCGGAGAGGCGCCTCCTGGACGCCTGTGTGAACGGCCAGGCCGCCGTGTCCGCCGCCCTGGCCTCCGGCGACTACGAGGGCGCCCTGGCCGCCCTCGGCGCCCTCAGGGGCCCCATCGACGGCTTCTTCGACGAGGTCATGGTCATGGACGACGACCCGGCCGTGAGGGAGAACCGCCTGCGGCTCCTCAACCGCTTCGCCGCCGTATTCTCCGGTGTGGCCGACTTCGGCGCCTTGGGAAGGGGTCGTTAGGCAACCAACTCCCTTGTTATTTTGAAAAGGCCGCCTGCTCCCAAGCGTTGCAGGCGGCCTTTAGTTACTTGTAAAATTGCCAAGGCCCGTCAACGACAGACTCCTCGCAAGGAGGTCCCTTGGCTAAGTACAGTTTCGAAGGGGAGGCCATCGACTACGCGCCCGACTGCGCGGTCATCCACGTCATCTCCGACTCCCTGGGGGAGACGGCGTCGAGCGTGGTCACCGCGGCCGCGGCGCAGTTTCCCCTCGGCTCGGTGCGTATCCGACGCCTTCCCAAGCTCCAGGCGCTCAGGCAGGTGAGGGAGTACTTCGACTCCCTCGACCCGGAGAGCGCGGAGCACCCCAGTGCCGTGTTCCACACCATCGTCGACCCCGACCTCCGTCGCGAGGTGCGCCGCGAGCTCGACGAGCGCGAGATCCCGTCGGTCGACCTGCTCGGCCCGGGCATCGCCATCCTCTCGTCGCTCACCGGCAAGGAGCCCGTGGGCATCCCCGGCATCAACCACGAGGCCGACGACCGCTACTTCCGCCGCATCGACGCCATGGAGTTCTTCGTCGAGCACGACGACGGACGCAACCCGCAGGACCTGCCCAAGGCCGACATCGTGCTCATCGGCGTCTCCCGCACCTCCAAGACGCCGCTGTCCATGTACCTCGCGTTCATGGGATACAAGGTGGGCAACGTGCCCCTGGCCCTCGGCGTCGAGCCCCCCATCGAGCTCGAGGAGGTGGACCCGGCCCGCATCTTCGGGCTCATGTCCACCACCGACACCCTCGTCTCCATCCGCACGCGCCGCCTGTCCAAGGACGGGGCGTCCGACTACGCTGCCTCCTACGCCGACCCCGCCGAGGTGGTGGCCGAGCAGGCCGAGGCCCGCAAGCTCATGCGCCACCTGGGCTGCATGATCATCAACACCAGCGGGAAGGCCGTCGAGGAGACCGCCAACGAGATCATCGCCCAGATCGAGGAGCTCAAGCGCATCCGCGCCGAGTACGCCGCCCGGGAGCGGGAGGCCCAGGGCTCCGAGTAGGTCCTTGGCCATTCACCGGTGGACAACCTTCGCCGGTTTTGGTTGGATACTGATATATGTATCGGCACGAGGCGCCCTTCGGGGCGCGAGAGAGGCGCATCCCGTGCGCCGCAAGCAAAAGGGAGATTTATGGCTGACCCGAACAAGCATGTGTACCGCTGGGGCATCGACGCCTCCGGCAACGACATCACCGAGGCCGACTCCTCGATGAACTACGTCGTCGGCGGCAAGGGCGCCAACCTGGCCGAGATGGCCAAGATCGGCCTGCCCGTGCCCCCCGGCTTCTCCATCACCTGCCAGACCTGCGTCGCCTATTCCGGCAACGACAACACCTGGCCCGAGGGCGTCCTCGACGAGATCGACGCCGCCCGCGCCGACCTCGAGGAGCGCATGGGCAAGCGCCTGGGCGACCCGGCCGACCCGCTGCTCGTCTCCGTGCGCTCCGGCGCGCCGTTCTCCATGCCCGGCATGATGGACACCGTCCTCAACCTCGGCCTCAACGACGAGTCCGTGGAGGGCATCATCGCCCAGACCGAGAACCCGCGCTTCGCCTGGGACTCCTACCGCCGCTTCATCCAGATGTTCTCCAACGTGGTCATGGGCGTGGACGCCGACCTCTTCGAGAACGCCATCACCCAGCGCAAGCTCGCCAAGGGCGTCAAGAACGACACCGACCTCACGGCCGACGACCTCAAGGAGCTCGTGGCCCAGTTCAAGAGGATCTTCTCCGACAACGTCGACACCCAGGCCCACCCCGAGATCGTGGTGGACGGCGTCGCCACCTTCCCGCAGGACCCCTACCTGCAGCTGAAGCTCGCCATCGAGGCCGTCTTCGGCTCCTGGATGAACGAGCGCGCCATCCTCTACCGCCAGCAGAACAAGATCCCCGACGACCTCGGCACCGCCGTCAACGTCCAGATCATGGCCTACGGCAACAAGGGCAACGACTCCGCCACCGGCGTCGCCTTCACCCGCAACCCCGCCGACGGCACCCGCGAGTACTACGGCGACTTCCTGGTCAACGCCCAGGGCGAGGATGTCGTGGCCGGCATCCGCAACACCCAGCCCATCGCCGAGCTCAAGGAGATGGAGGGCCTCGAGGAGGCGGGCGCCCAGCTCGAGGACATCTTCGAGCTCCTCGAGAACCACTACCACGACATGATGGACATCGAGTTCACCATCGAGAACGGCAAGCTCTGGATGCTCCAGACCCGCGTGGGCAAGCGCACCGCCCTGGCCGCCCTCCACATCGCCATCGACATGGAGCGCGAGGGCCACATCACCAAGGAGCAGGCCGTCTGCCGCGTCAACCCCCAGCAGCTCGACCAGCTCCTGCACCCCCAGATCGACCCCAACGCCAACCTGGACGTCCTGGCCACCGGCCTCAACGCCAGCCCCGGCGCCGCCGTGGGCGAGGTGGTCTTCTCCAGCGCCGACGCCGTCGACTTCGCCGAGCAGGGTCGCCCCTGCATCCTCGTGCGCTGGGAGACCAACCCCGACGACCTCAAGGGCATGGTCGCCGCCGAGGGCATCCTGACCTCGCACGGCGGCAAGACCTCCCACGCCGCCGTCATCGCCCGCGGCATGGGCGCCCCCTGCGTCTGCGGCGTTGAGGCCCTGAAGATCGACGCCGCCAACAAGGAGGCCAAGGTCAGCGGCACCGACGTGGTGCTCCACGAGGGCGACGTCATCACCATCGACGGCACCACCGGCCGCGTGGTCCTCGGCGCCGTGGAGCTCGTGAAGCCCGAGCTCGCCGGCGACCTCGACACCATCCTCCAGTGGGCCGACGAGATCCGCGACGACGAGTCCCTCGGCCGCGTCATGGGCGTGCGTGCCAACGCCGACAACCCCGAGGACGCCAAGCTGTCCCTCGAGTTCGGCGCCCAGGGCATCGGCCTCTGCCGCACCGAGCACATGTTCCTCGGCGACCGCAAGCGCATCATCCAGGACTACATCCTCTCCGAGGACAAGGACGTCAAGGACCGCGCGGTCAAGGACCTCACCGAGGCCCAGGAGGGCGACTTCCTCCAGATGCTCGAGACCATGAGCGGCCACCCGATGATCATCCGCCTGCTCGACCCGCCGCTGCACGAGTTCCTCGACAGCCCGCGCGAGCTCGCCGTCGAGATCGCCAAGATGGAGGCCACCGGCGCCGACCCGGCCCTCATCGCCGAGAAGAGCGCCCTGCTCGCCCGCATCGACGCCATGGCCGAGGCCAACCCCATGCTCGGCCTCCGCGGCTGCCGCCTCGGCATCATGTACCCCGAGCTCAACGAGCTCCAGGTGCGTGCCATCGCCACCGCCACCGCCGAGCTCAAGGCCCGCGGCCTCGACCCCGAGCCCGAGATCATGATCCCGCTCGTCTCCACCGCCGAGGAGCTCGCGATCGTGCGCGCCCAGGTGGAGCAGGTCATCGCCGAGGTCGAGAAGAAGTTCGGCTGCGAGCTCGACATCCCCGTGGGCACCATGATCGAGCTGCCCCGCGCCGCTGTCACCGCCGACGAGATCGGCAAGTACGCCGACTTCTTCTCCTTCGGCACCAACGACCTCACCCAGACCGCCTTCGGCTTCTCCCGCGACGACGTCGAGAGCGCCTTCATCCCCACCTACCTGCGCAAGAAGCTCCTGCGCACCAACCCCTTCGAGACGCTCGACGCGGGTGTCGCCAAGCTCGTGGGTATGGGTGTCGAGGGCGGCCGCGAGGCCAACCCCGGCCTCGTCTGCGGCGTCTGCGGCGAGACCGGCGGCGACCCCGACTCCATCGTCATGTACTACGACCTCGGTCTCGACTACGTCTCCTGCTCGCCGTACCGCGTGCCCATCGCGCGCCTCACGGCGGCCCAGGCCAAGATCGCCGCTGCCGGCAAGATGGGCCACGTCGACAAGTAGGCCCCTCCCGTACCCATACCGGCAGCTGAAAGGCGGCCGTCCCGGAAGACCGGGGCGGCCGCCTTGTCCATGGCGGGCGGTTTGAGAACGAGGACGCGGGCGGTCGGCGGCCGCGGTCGGTGCGGGTACCTGCGGGAGGTGCCGACGTCCCGGGGCGCGACGCTCAGCGGTCGGCCACCGTGCTCTCGCCGTGGTTCCAGAGGATGTCGTCGGTCTCCTCGAGCCCGCGCCCGTTGGCGAGGCACCAGGCGATCACCGTGTCGCGCCGGTTGTCGGCCATGAGCGGGGCGTGGCCGCCCAAGACGAGCATGTGGCTGGCCTCCTCGGGGGAGAGCTCGAGCCCGAACGCCAGCTGCAGCAGCTTGTCCCGGGAGGCGTGGCGCGACCCGGCGATGATCTGGTAGCCGAAGGTCGAGTTGAGCTTCGACGCCCTGATGGCCTCGATGCGGGTGCACCGGCGGGACTCCAGCGTGGACTTGAGCCAAGACACCAAGGTCTCCTGCGAGAAGGGTCTTGCGAGAGCCTTCTCGAGAGAGATGCCAGCGAGCTTGGTCAAGTGTTCGGTTCCCATGGCGACCCCACGTTTCCCTTCACCGGATGTTATATATGATGATGCACAAGTTGCGAGTCCTATTCATCAGCTAGTGGCTGAATCTTCCCATTTCTTTTCTTTTCCCATAGAGGGACAGTGGGGCCGCTTCTTTGGACCTCCCGTGAATCGACGTCCGTCCCTTGTGCGGGATTGACTCCACCGCTACCATGTTCGTTCGTGTGCAAAGCTATGTGTCGGCCGCAGCGCGGCGGCACCTCTAGGAAGAGGAACCATGGATTACATTCGTGCCATCGAGCGCCAGCAGATCCGCGAGGACATCCCCACGGTCATCCCGGGCGACAACGTGAAGGTGCACTACCGCATCAAGGAGGGCGACCGCGAGCGCGTCCAGGTCTTCCAGGGCGACGTCATCCGCATGTCCGGCGAGGGCGCCCGCGAGACCTTCACCGTCCGCAAGATCTCCTTCGGCGTGGGCGTCGAGCGCACGTTCCCGCTCTACAGCCCCAAGATCGCCAAGCTGGAGGTCGTCCGTCACGGCGACGTCCACCGCGCCAAGCTCTACTACCTGCGCGACCGCGTGGGCAAGGCCGCCCGCATCCGCGAGAAGCGCTAGGCCGCAGACACCCGCACCCGAACGCGCCCGCCCCGAGCGGGCGCGTTTTTTGTGCGCACCAGAAGGGAGCGTGCCATGGAACCCGCCTCCGCCGTCGCCCGGGCGCTCAGGGAGGCCCCCCTGGAGGGGCTCGAGGCGCTCATCGAGGCCAGCTCCGACGACCCCCGCGCCACGGTGGCCTCCGCCGTCGCCCGGGCCCGCCGCCGCCTCGAGCGGGAGCGGGCCGACCGCGAGCGTGTGGCGGGGCTCTACCGCACCATGGACGGGCTCGCCGAGGGCGGCCTGGCCGTGGGGGTGGACGAGGTGGGGCGCGGGCCCCTGGCCGGCCCCCTCGTCGTGGGGGCCGTGGTGCTCCCGCCGGAGCCCATAGTGTGGGGCATCGACGACTCCAAGCGGCTGTCGCCGGCCGCGAGGGAGCGGCTCGACGCCCGCATCCGTGAGGTCGCGACGGCCGTGTCCCTCGTCTGGGTGCCGCCCGCGGATATCGACGCCCACGGCATGTCCGCCTGCCTTCGCCGCGCCATGGGGGAGGCGGTCTCCGCCTGCGGCGTGGAGCCCGACGCCGTGCTCATCGACGGCAACCCCGTCCACGCGCACCCCCGGGAGCGCTGCCTCGTGGGCGGTGACGGCAGGGTCGCGTCCATCGCCTGCGCCTCCATCGTGGCCAAGGTGGCCCGCGACCGGCGGATGGTGGAGCTCGACGCCGCGTACCCTGGGTACGGGTTCGCGTCCAACAAGGGGTACGGCTCGGCGTCCCACATCGCCGCCATCCGCTCCCTGGGGCTGACCCCCGAGCACCGGGCCTCGTTCTGTGGCCGTTTTGTGGACTGAGCGGCGAGGGCCCCTGGGCGCCCGTCGCCCCATCCTCCGGAGGAGAATCGAACCTTGATGAAGGCCCCCGCCGTTGCCGGGGGCCTTTCCTGTGTCCCCCGGTTTCCGACCGTCGGCGGTCGGGGCCGTGTCGGGCAGCCGTCGGGTACCGGTCGGGAACCGGTCGGGGCCGCCTTCCACCATGGTGCCCGTCCAGCGGGTCCCAGACACGAGGAGGAAGCCATGGAGGACGTCAGGGGGGTCATGGAGGTCACGGGGGCGTCGGGGGCTGACGAGGCGGTGGTCGTGGACCAGGGCGTGGCCGCCGACACGTCGGTGCCGCCCTGGGACGCCTACCCGCGCCCCCAGAAGTCCGTGCGGGAGTACACGGAGCGCGAGCTCGGGGCCGAGGGCGAGCACCTCGCCCAGGTCTACCTCGTGCGTCGCGGGCTCGAGATCCGCGACCTCAACTGGGTGTGCCCGGGCGGCGAGGCGGACATCGTGGCTGCCGAGGAGCGCGGGTGCGTGGTGCTCGTGGAGGTGAAGTGCCGCCTGGCCATCGACGCCCCCGAGGAGCCCATGCCCGAGCTCGCCGTCGACCGGCGCAAGCGCGCGAGGTACCGGAGGATAGCCCTCTACTACCTCTCGGAGCACCCGGAGGTGGACTCCGTGCGCTTCGACGTGATCGCCATCAACATCGTCCAGGAGCGGATGGCCCGCCTCCGCCACCTGGTGGGGGCCTTCGCATGGGACGGCCAGTGAGCCGCCACGGGGCGTCGGTCCACACGGCGGTGCTCCGCGGCGCCGAGGCCGTGCCCGTGGACGTGGAGGTGGACCTCGCGGGCGGCATTCCCGGCATCAACATCATCGGCATGGCCGACAAGGCGGTGCTCGAGGCCCGGAGCCGCGTGCGGTGCGCCTTCCGGGCGAGCGGGTTCTCGCTCCCGCGCATGAGCGTGACGGTGAACCTCGCCCCGGCGGACGTCCGCAAGGCCGGGACCGGGCTCGACCTGCCCATAGCGGCCGCCATCCTGGCCGCGGCCTCCCAGGTGCCGAGGGAGGGGCTCGACGGTTACCTCCTCGTGGGGGAGCTCGGGCTCACCGGGGAGGTCTCCCCGGTGCCGGGGGCCATCGCGTTCCAGAAGCTCGCCGCCGAGCAGGGTCTCGTCCTCGCCGGGGCCCCGGGGGAGGCGGCCCGGGCGCCCATCGGCGCCCCGCCGGTGCCCGTCCCGTGCCTCTCCCGGCTCAAGCAGGGCATGGGCGCCCTCGCCGAGGCGGCGGCCGGGGCCCCGGTACCCGACGCCGTGCGCCCGGGGCCCCAGGAGGCCGTCGACTTCTCCGACGTGGTGGACCAGGAGGCGGTGAAGAGGGCCTGCGTCGTGGCGGCGGCCGGCGGCCACGGCATGCTTATGGTGGGGCCGCCGGGGACCGGCAAGACCATGGTCGCCCGGCGCATGGCCACCGTCCTGCCGCCCCTGGAGGGGGAGGAGCTCATCGAGGCGGCCGTGATCCACTCGGCGGCGGGCCTCGACGCCTCCGGCATCCTCGCCGGCGAGCGGCCGTTCCGCGCGCCGCACCACACGGTGTCGTGCGCCGGGCTCGTGGGCGGGGGCCGCCCGGTGGGGCCAGGCGAGGTGTCGCTCGCCCACTGCGGGGTGCTCTTCCTCGACGAGCTCCCGGAGTTCGCCGGCAACGTGCTCCAGACCCTGCGGCAGCCGCTGGAGGACAAGCGCGTGGTGCTCGTGCGGGCCGACGGCACCTACCGGTTCCCGGCCGACTTCCAGCTCGTGGCCGCGGCCAACCCGTGCCCCTGCGGGCACCTGGGGGACCGCGGCCGGGAGTGCACGTGCTCGGCGGCCCAGGTGCAGCGCTACCAGGCCCGGGTGGGCGGCCCCCTCATGGACCGCATCGACATCGTGTGCGACGTCGCGAGGCCGAGGCCGGGCTCCATCATCCGCGGCGAGGAGGGCATGGGCTCGGCCGAGATGCGCGACCAGGTGCTGGCGGCCCGGGAGTTCGCCTCCTGGCGCCGCTCCCAGGGCGTGGGCGACGGCCCCGTGTCGTCCCTCGGGCTCGACGAGGCGGCGTCCGGGCGCCTCGACCTCCTCGCCCGCACCGCGTCGCTCGGCGGCCGCGCCGTCACGCGGATCGCACGGGTGGCGCGCACCGTGGCCGACATCGAGGAGAGCCGGGCGGTCACGGCGCGGCACGTCGCCGAGGCCTCGCTCTGGCGTCAGAGGGAGGTGGCCTGACATGGCCGACATGACGGCGGGGTTCGAGCTCGTTCCCGGCGACGATCTGTGGCCGCCCCTGGTGGGGGAGGGGTCCGGCATCGACCGCATCTACGGCCGCGGCGACCCCTCCGTGCTCTCGACGCCCTGCATATCGGTGGTGGGGGCCCGACGCGGGACGCCCTACGGCCTGGCCGTGGCCTCGCTGGCGGGCCGCGTGGCCGCCGAGGCCGGGCTCACGGTGGTGTCCGGCGGGGCCATGGGGGTGGACGCCGCCGCGGCGCGGGCGGCGCTCGCGGCGGGCGGCCGCACCGTGGTGTGCGCCGGCACCGGGGCCGACCTCGTGTACCCTGCGAGCAGCCGCGACGTCTTCGAGGGGGCGACCGCCCAGGGAGGGGCGGTCGTCGCCCTCGCCCCCTGGGGGACCGGGCCGAGCCGGTGGACCTTTCCGAGGAGGAACCGCCTCATCGCCGCCCTCTCGCCCGTGCTCGTGGTGACCGAGGCCGGGCTGCCCTCCGGCACCTTCTCCACGGCCGACGCCGCCGTGGAGCTCGGGCGCACGGTCTACGCCGCGCCGGGATCCATGTTCTCGCCGTCGTCGAGGGGCACCAACCTGCTCATCTCCCAGGGGGCCACCATGATCGTGGACGAGGAGTCCATGGAGATGTCCATCTCCATGGACTACGGGGTCCTGAGGAGCCCTCGCATGCGCACGGCCAAGGACCGGGGCAGGCTCTACTCGGCCCTCGTGGGCCAGGCCATGCGGCCGGACGACCTGGCGGCGGCCCTCGGGAAGGGTGTGCTCGAGGTCATGCGCCTCCTCGCCGACTACGAGGCGGAGGGACTCGTCCGCAGGCTGCCCGACGGCCGCTACAGCCCCACGGAGGCGGCGCTTCTCGACGAGGTCTGAGGGGCGGTACGGGGTATGCTTGGACGACGGCGGAACGGGGGGGCGGAGCGCCCGGGGAGGGGGACACGTGGAGAAGGTCACCGTGATCGGCGGCGGTCTGGCGGGCAGCGAGTGCGCCCTGGCCCTGACGGCCCGCGGCGTCCCGGTCCGCCTCGTGGAGCAGCGCCCCGGCGGGGACGCCCCGGCGCACCACACCGACGGCCTCGCCGAGCTCGTGTGTTCCAACTCCCTCAAGTCGACGAACCCCGAGAGCGCCGCGGGCATCCTCAAGGGCGAGCTCCACACCCTGGGCTCGCGCCTCCTGCCCCTGGCGGAGGCGTGCGCCGTGCCCGCCGGCGGCGCCCTGGCCGTGGACAGGGCCGCCTTCTCCCGCTCGGTCACCGAGGCCGTGGGGTCCGAGCCGCTCATCGAGCTCGTCCGCGAGGAGGCGACGTTCATCCCCGACGGCCCCGTGGTGGTGGCCGCGGGGCCGCTCTGCTCCGACGCGCTCTTCTCCGCGGTCTCCGACCTTCTGGAGGCCCACGGGACCCCGGGCTCGCTCTCGTTCTTCGACGCGGCGGCCCCCATCGTCGACGCCTCCACCATCGACCGGTCCGTGGTCTTCACGCAGTCGCGCTACGGCGCGGAGGGGGAGGGCGACTACCTCAACTGCCCCCTGGACCGCGGTGAGTACGAGGCCTTCGTGGAGGCCCTCGTGGGTGCGAGGCGCGTCGTGCAGAAGGACTTCGAGCAGCGCGACCTCTTCCGGGCCTGCCAGCCGGCCGAGGAGGTGGCCCGCACCGGCGTGGACTCGCTGCGCTACGGTGCCATGAAGCCCGTGGGTCTCGTGGACCCGCGCACGGGCTCGCGCCCCTGGGCGGCCCTCCAGCTGCGCGCCGAGAACGCCGAGCGGAGCGCCTACAACCTCGTGGGCTTCCAGACGAACCTCGCCTGGCCCGAGCAGCGCCGCGTCTTCTCCATGGTGCCGGGGCTCGAGAACGCCGAGTTCTTCCGCTACGGCGTCATGCACCGCAACACCTTCATCGACGCGCCCCGGGCCCTGGACCGCACCTTCCGCGTGCCCGGCACCCGGGTGCGCTTCGCCGGCCAGATCTGCGGGACCGAGGGCTACGTGGAGGCCGTGGCGTCGGGGCTCCTGGCGGCCCTCAACACCTACGCCGACCTCGCGGGGGCCCCGGCCGTCGACCTGCCCCGCACGGGCGCCCTCGGCTCGCTCGTGGCCTACGCCACGGACCCGGCCACGGTCGACTACCAGCCCATGCACGTGAACTTCGGCCTCGTGCCGCCCCTCGATGGGCCACGGCGCAAGAAGCGCGAGCGCTACGCCGCCTATGCCGCGCGGGCGCGGGCGGACCTCGACGCCTGGGTCGCCGGGCGCCCCGACCTGTTCCCCGGGGCGGCGCGGCCGTGAGCGCGGGCTGGGAGGGGAGGCTGGGGGACTTCCTGCACTTCCTCGCCACGGTGAGGAACCTCTCGCCCAACACGGTGCGCTCCTACCGCTGCGACCTCGAGGGCTTTCTCTCGTGGTGCGACCGCACCGGCACCGACCCGGCGGCGCTCGGCCCCTCGGACGTCCGCGCCTACCTCGGGGAGCTCCGGCGGGCCCGCTACGCGGGGCGCACGGTCTCGAGGCGGCTCTCGGCGCTCCGGACCTTCTACGACTGGCTCGGGAGGGAGGGCGTCGTCGAGGGCAACGTGGCCGCGGCCGCGTCGTCGCCCAGGACCGGGCGGCCCCTCCCCGAGGTGCTCGACGACGACCAGGCATCCGCCCTCATCGCCGCCGCGGACACCTCGACCCCCGAGGGTCTCAGGGACCGCGCGCAGGCCGAGCTCATGTACGCGTCAGGCGCGCGCATCGCCGAGGTGGCGCACCTCTCGGTGGGCGACGTCGACCTCGGGGCCGGGGGCGTCCGGCTCTTCGGCAAGGGCTCCAAGGAGCGGCTCGTCCCGCTCTACCCGGCCGCCTGCCGCGCCGTGGGGGCCTACCTCCGCGACGGCCGGCCCGCCCTCGCCGCGCGGGCGGCGCACGCCTCCGACGCCCTGTTCCTCTCCAGCCGCGGCAACCCCATGGGGGCCGACGCCCTGCGCGTGCGCTTCGAGCGCCTCGCCGCCCTCGCCGGCCTGCCCTCCTCCGTGACGCCCCACGCCATGCGGCACACCTTCGCCACCGAGCTGCTCTCGGGCGGCGCCGACCTCAGGAGCGTCCAGGAGCTCCTCGGGCACGCCTCCATCTCCACCACCCAGGTCTACACGCACCTGTCGGTGGACCGCCTCAAGGAGGCCTCGCTCCAGGCCCATCCCCGGTCCGGGCGGTGAGCCGCGGCGCTTTTGTGGGGTCCCGGTAGAGAAGGGCCGGTCCTGAACTGGGGGTGGCGCCGGGGGGCCTCCGTGCCTATACTGTGGTCTTGCTGTGCAAAAGCACAGGAGAAGACACACGCGTGGCCACTCGGCAGCCGCGGTGCCCGGACCTACAAGCCAGGGTCCGGGTGGCTGGCCGGGGACGACGTCACGCGGAGGAACAACCGAAGGAGAACCATGGCTGTCAAGATCAACATCAAGACCCTGCTCGACGCCGGCTGCCACTACGGCCACCAGACCCGCCGCTGGAACCCCAAGATGAAGCCCTACATCTTCGGCGAGCGCAACGGCATCTACATCCTCGACCTCAAGCAGACCATCGTCGACGCCGACAAGGCCTACACCTTCCTCAAGAACCTCACCGCCAAGGGCGGCACCGTGCTCTTCGTGGGCACCAAGAAGCAGGCCCAGGAGCCCGTGGCCGCCCAGGCCGAGCGCTGCGGCATGCCCTACATCAACAACCGCTGGCTGGGCGGCGTGCTCACGAACTTCGTGACCATGCGCTCCCGCATCGAGCGCATGACCGAGCTCGAGGCCATGCAGGAGGACGGCCGCATGGCGCTCCTCCCCAAGAAGGAGCAGTCCGTGCTCACCAAGGAGCTCGAGAAGCTCACCAAGAACCTCGGCGGCGTCCGTGAGATGAAGGCCCTGCCCCAGGCGCTCTTCGTGGTCGACACCAAGCGCGAGGAGATCGCCATCCGCGAGGCCCGTCGCCTGAAGATCCCCGTGGTCGCCCTCCTCGACACCAACTCCGACCCCGACGTCGTGGACTACGGCATCCCCGCCAACGACGACGCCATCCGCTCCGTCTCCCTCATGTGCGAGCTCATCGCCGACGCGGTGCTCGCCGGCAACGGCCGCGAGCAGATCTCTGCCGAGGAGATGGCCGGAACCCCCGCCGTCACCGACGCCGTGGAGAACCAGATCCTCGACGTGCAGCCCGAGGTCTCCGACGCCAAGGCCGCCGTCTCCGTGGACGGCCGGACCGTCGAGTCGGTGACCACCGCCGAGACCGACGACAAGGTCGCCCGCTAACCCACCCGTCCGCGCCGGCGCAGCCGGCACCCAGCCAATGAGAAGAGGTTCCATGGCCACCAAGATCACCGCCCAGATGGTCAAGCAGCTCCGCGAGATGACCGACTCGCCCATGATGGAGTGCAAGAAGGCCCTCGTCGAGGCCGAGGGCGACCTCGAGAAGGCCGTCGACGTCCTCCGCACCATGGGCATCGCCAAGGCCGTCAAGAAGGCCGGCCGCGACACCAACGAGGGCACCGTGGGCGCCTTCGTCACCGCCGACGGCCACAAGGGCGCCCTCGTTGAGGTCTCCTGCGAGACCGACTTCGTGGGCACCAACCCCAAGTTCACCGGCTTCGCCACCAAGCTCGCCGAGGTCGTCGCCGACAACGCCCCGGCCGACGTCGAGGCGCTCAAGGCCCTGCCCTTCGAGGGCGCAGACACCGTGGACTCCGCGCTCACCGAGCTCATCCACACCATGGGCGAGAACATGAAGATCGCCCGCTTCGTCGTGCGCTCCGTCCAGGACGGCGCCCTCTCCAGCTACGTCCACGGCGGCAAGCTCGGCGTGCTCGTGGAGTTCGCCTTCTCCAAGCCCGCCACCGCCGAGAACGACGCCTTCAAGGCCTACGCCCACGACGTCGCCATGCAGGTGGCCGCCGCCCAGCCCGTGGCCGCCCGCATCGAGGACGTCCCGGCCGAGACCGTCGAGCACGAGGTCGCGATCTACAAGGCCCAGGCCGCCGAGTCCGGCAAGCCCGAGGCCATCCAGGAGCGCATGGCCGAGGGTCGCCTCAACAAGTTCTACAAGGAGAACGTGCTCACCGAGCAGGTCTTCATCAAGGACTCCGACCAGACCATCCGCTCCCTCGGCGAGAAGGTCTCCAAGGAGTGCGACGACAGCATCTCCATCGTCGCCTTCGACCGCTTCTCCTTCGGCGAGTAGGCCGAGGGCAAATCCGGCTCTCTGACAGGGGCGGGGACGGTGCGAGCCGGCCCCGCCCCTGTCCATGGGCTATGATGATGCGGCACGGGCCATCACTCGAGACGGGACAAGCGTGGAAGACTACAAGTACCGCCGTATTCTGCTCAAGCTCTCCGGAGAGGCCCTCATGGGCGACGGCGAGTACGGCATGGACCCCAAGATGCTCGAGCACCTCGCCGAGTCCATCAAGACCATCCATGACGACGGCATCGAGGTGGGCATCGTCGTCGGTGGCGGCAACATCTTCCGCGGCATGGCCGGCGCCGCCGCGGGCATGGACCGCGCCCAGGCCGACTACATGGGCATGCTCGCCACGGTCATGAACGCCCTCGCGCTCCAGGACGCCTTCGAGAAGGCCGGCATGATGACCAGGGTCATGAGTGCCATCGAGATGCACGAGGTGGCCGAGACCTACATCCGCCGCCGCGCCATCCGCCACCTGGAGAAGGGCCGCGTGGTCATCTTCGCCGCCGGCACGGGCAACCCCTACTTCACCACCGACACCGCGGCGGCCCTCCGCGCCTGCGAGATCGACGCCGACTGCCTCATGAAGGCCACCAAGGTCGACGGCATCTACGACAAGGACCCGATGAGGCACGAGGACGCCAAGCGCTACGACACCATCAGCTACCGCGACGTCCTCGCGCAGGGACTCAAGGTCATGGACGCCACCGCCACGGCCCTGAGCCAGGACAACCATATGCCCATCATCGTCTTCGACATCTCCGAGGACGACGTGTTCGAGAAGGCCCTTAAGGGAGAGTCGGTGGGAACCACCGTCGTGGAAGAGGAGACCCTCTGATGAGCGATACCATCAACAACGCAAAGAGCAAGATGGAGAAGTGCCTCGACACCCTCAAGGCCAACTTCTCCAAGGTCCGCACCGGCCGCGCCAACCCCCACGTGCTCGACGCCATCAAGGTCGACTACTACGGCGTGGAGACCCCGGTCACCCAGCTCGCCGGCGTGAAGGTCCCCGAGGCCACCATGCTGCTCGTCGAGCCCTGGGACAAGTCGGTGCTCAACGCCATCGAGAAGGCCATCCGCAACTCCGACCTCGGTATCAACCCGTCCAACGACGGCTCCTCCATCCGCCTGCCCTTCCCGGCCCCCACCGAGGAGCGCCGCCGCGAGCTCGTCAAGGACTGCAAGGGCTACGCCGAGGAGGCCCGCGTGGCAGTGCGCAACGTCCGCCGCGACGCCAACGGCAAGATCGAGCGCGAGGAGGAGAACTCCGAGGACGACGTCCGCCGCGAGCAGGCCGAGGTCCAGAAGCTCACCGACTCCTACATCAAGAAGATCGACGAGGCGCTGAAGGCCAAAGAGGCCGAGGTAATGGAGATCTAGGTTGCGATACGACGCAGACGCGCTGGCGCGTCATTTCGCCGACGGTCCCGGCGACGTCTCCCTCGCCGACGTCGACATGGCGCGCCTGCCGTCCCATATCTCCATCATCATGGACGGCAACGGCCGTTGGGCCGAGGCCCGCGGCATGGAGCGCCCCTACGGCCACATGGCCGGTGTGGACTCCCTCCGCGAGACCATCACCACGTGCGTGCGCCTGGGGATCGACGCGCTGTCCGCCTATGCCTTCTCCATGGAGAACTGGAAGCGCCCGCAGCGCGAGGTGGACATGCTCATGCACCTGTTCGCGACCACGTTGGTGAACGAGCTGCCGCTCTTCGTCCAGGAGAACGTGCGCCTCGTCTTCCTCGGCGACCTCGAGGCACTGCCCCGGGAGACCCGGGAGGTCTTTGAGGAGGGCCTCGCCAAGACGGCGTCCCATACCGGCATGGTGCTCGCCCTCGCCGTGAACTACGGCTCCCGGGCCGAGATCGCCCGGGCCTGCCGGCTCGTGGCGGCCGACGTCGCCGCCGGTAGGATGGACCCCGGATCGGTGGACGAGTTCGCCGTGGCGGAGCGGCTCTACACGGCCGGTCTGTCCGACCCCGAGCTCCTCATCCGCACCTCGGGCGAGCTCAGGCTCTCCAACTTCCTCCTCTGGCAGCTCGCCTACGCCGAGTTCTACGTGACTCCCGTGCTCTGGCCGGACTTCGACCGCTGGGAGCTCCTGCGCGCCGTCGCGTCGTTCCAAGGGCGCGAGCGCCGGTTCGGGGGAGTGGTCCAAGGGTGAGCGACGACTCCAAACACAACCGCGGCCCACAGGGGCTCGAGAGGCCCATGGACAAGTACGAAAGGAAGCGCGACGAGCGCGAGGAGCTCCGTCTCGAGGGCGGAACCCGCAGCTCCCGGGTGCGTTCCGGCACCGAGAAGCTGCTCACGCGCACGCTCTCGGGCCTCTTCTACAGCGTCACCGTGCTCGTGTGCATCTTCTGGGGGCCGGTGCCCTGCGCCGTGCTCTTCTGCGCCATGGCCTGGCTCTGCTGCTCGGAGTTCTTCCGCATCGCCCGCATGCTCGGACGCATGCCCAACGAGCTCATCGGGCTCACGGCGGCCGTGGCCTTCGTCGTGTGCCCGCTTCTGCCCGACGTGGCCCTCATGGTTGTCTTCTCGCTTCTGGTCCTCTCCTGCGGGGTGTGGTTCGTCTGGACCGCCCGCGCCTCCATCAGCGACGCCGCCATCACGGTGCTCGGCCCGGTCTACACGGGGTTCCTGCTGAGCTCCGTCATGTACGTCCGCGTCATAGACATCCCGAGCCAGCCCATGCCCGTGGCGGCCCTGCTCACCTTCGGCGTGATCTCGTCCATCTGGATGAGCGACGCCGCGGCGTACTTCGTGGGCCAGCGCTTCGGGCGGCACAAGATGGTGCCCAAGATCAGCCCCCACAAGACCTGGGAGGGCTTTGCCGGCGGCATGGTCGGCTCCGTCTTCGTGTGGCTGATCATGTGGGTCGTGGGACTGCCCTGCGTCACGCTGCCCCTCGCACTGCTCGGCGGCGTCTGCGTGGGCGCCGTGGGCGTCATCGGCGACCTCTTCGAGTCACGCCTCAAGCGCGCCGCGGGTGTCAAGGACTCCGGCAACTTCCTGCCGGGTCACGGCGGCATGCTCGACCGCACCGACTCCATCCTCTTCGGCTCCATGACGGCCTTCTTCATCCTCAGGCTTGGAGGGCTCCTATGAACATCTTCGAGGACCGCGCGCCCTCGCCGCCCCGCCCCACGCCACTGCGTGTGGCCGTCCTGGGCTGCACGGGCTCCATCGGCCGGCAGGCCCTCGACGTCGCGAGGCAGCACCCGGAACGCGTGGAGGTGACGGCGCTCTCTGTGTACGGCAGCACCGCGGAGCTCGTGGCCTTGGCCCGGGAGTTCTGTCCCTCGGCCGTGGCCGTGGCCGACCGCTCCCACGGCGACGACGGCGTCCTCGACGGCCTGCCGTCTGGCTGCGGCCTGTTCCTCGGCGACGAGGGGGTCATGGAGCTCGCCTCCCTGAACGACGTGGACTGCGTCCTCGTGGCAGTGGTGGGGGAGGCCGGCATCCACGCCGCCCACGCCGCCCTGGCCGCGCGCAAGGTGCTCGCCTGCGCCAACAAGGAGGCCCTCGTGGCCGCCGGCGACCTCCTCATGCCCATGGCCGAGCCCGGCCGCCTCATACCGGTGGACTCCGAGCACTCGGCCATCTACCAGTGCCTGGTGGGAGGCCGCGAACGCGAGCTCCGGCGCATCTGGCTCACGTGCTCCGGCGGCCCCTTCCTCGGGCGCACCCGCGAGAGCCTCGCGTCGGTGACCCCCGAGGAGGCGCTCGGCCACCCCACCTGGGCCATGGGCCCCAAGATCACCGTGGACTCCGCGACCCTCATGAACAAGGGCCTCGAGGTCATCGAGGCCCACCACCTCTTCGACGTCCCCGTGGACGCCGTGGAGGTCCTCGTGCACCCCCAGAGCAAGATCCACTCCATGGTGGAGTTCGCGGACGGCTCCACCGTCGCGCAACTCGGCCCCTCCGACATGCGGATCCCCATCCAGTACGCCTTCAGCTACCCGCACCGTTGGGACGCGCCCTGCGAGCCCGTGGACTGGCGGACGGCGGGGGAGCTCACATTCGGCGCCCCCGACACGGAGACGTTCCGCTGCCTGGCCCTGGCACTTCAGGCGGGGCGGGTCGGCGGCACGCTGCCCTGTGCCATGAACGCCGCCAACGAGGTGGCCAACCAGGCATTCCGCGACGGGCGCCTGGGCTTCCTCGCCATCGCCGAGGTGGTCTCCGCGGTCATGGACGCCACCGTGCCCGAGCCGGTGGAGTCGCTCGCCCAGGTGGCCGAGGTCGACGCCCGTGCCCGCGCCAAGGCGGCCCAGGCGGTCTCGAGGCTGTCGTGCTAGCCGGGCTCGGCGGGGCGGTCTCCGCTATCCTCTGGGGCCTCGTGCTCCTCTCGGTCCTCGTCTTCGTCCATGAGGGCGGTCACTTCCTCGCGGCCCGTGTCCTCGGCATCCGCGTGCGCGAGTTCTTCCTCGGCATGCCCTGCCGGTTCCGCCTCGCATGGGAGTCGCGCCGCTACGGCACCGTCTACGGCGCCACGCCCCTGCTGCTGGGCGGCTATACCATGGTCTGCGGCATGGACGGCGCGTCGAGCCCGCACCTCGCCGGCGCCCTCGCCTCGGTGGCGGCCCACGGTCGCGCCACGGTGGACCAGGTGGCCGCCGACGCCGGCTGCACGGCCGAGGAGGCCGTCGAGGCGCTGGCCACCCTCGCCGATTGGGGCTCCGTGGCCCCGTACTACGACCCCGACCTCGGCGAGAGGCCCACGGATTCCACGTGGCCCTCGTCCTTCGAGACCTTGGAGCGCGACCCGTCGCTCCTCACCAAGTACGACCGCGGCCACGACTTCTCGCTGCCCGGCACCACGGCCCAGGGCGAGCCCCACGCCCTCGGGGAGGGCCCCGAGGCCTTCCTCGCCGCCGAGCGCTCCCACACCTACCTTGCCCACGGGTTCTGGGGCCGCACCTTCGTCCTCGTGAGCGGCGTTGCCGTGAACCTCGTCTGCGGGATCCTGCTCGTCGTGGCGGTGCTCACCCTCGCGGGCGTCCCCATGGTGGGCGACGCCCCCGTGGCGGGATCGGTGACCGAGGGGTCCCTGGCCCAGCAGGCCGGCATCGAGGCCGGCGACGAGTTCGTGTCGGTGGACGGGACCCCCGTCTCCACCTGGCAGGGGACCGTCGAGGCCGTCCGGGAGGCCCTCTCCGAGGGCACCGACTTCACGGTCACGGTGAGGCGCGACGGCAGGCCTGTGGACGTGGGCGTGGCCCTCGACGGCCCCGCCGAGACCCTCGGCATCCAGGGGACGGTGGAGAACGTGCGCCTCGGCATCGGCGAGTCCCTCTCCTATGCCCTCTCCTACGTGGGGGCGACCGCCTCGTTCATCCTCAGGCTGCTCCAGCCCGCCCACATCGGCGAGGTCATCGAGAGCTCCAGCTCCGTCGTCGGCATCTCGGTCATGGCCAGCGAGGCAGCGAGCCAGGGGATGGCGTCGTTCGCACTGCTCGCGGCCGCGGTGTCCCTGAGCCTGGCCTTCATGAACCTGCTGCCCATACCGCCGCTGGACGGCGGCAAGGTCGTGATCGAGGCCATCCAGGCCGTGCGCCGGCGCCCCGTCTCCATGCGCGTGCAGCAGGGTGTGTCCATGGTGGGTATAGCCCTGTTCATGCTCCTGTTCTTCGTCCTGCTCCGGCAGGACATCGTCCGCTTCGTCTTGGGAGGCTGACCATGGAAGACCTTCGGCGCGAGGCCGGGCTCCTGGGTGACGGCGCCCCGGGGCCCCTTCCCCGCACCCTCACCCGGCGGGTCCACGTGGGCCCGGTGGCCGTGGGCGGCGGCGCCCCCGTGGCCGTCCAGTCCATGACCTGCACCCCGACCCAGGACCCCGCCGCCACGCTCGCCCAGGTCGCGGCCCTCGCCGAGGAGGGCTGCGAGATAGTTCGTGTCGCCGTCCCGTCGGCCGACGCCCTCGACGGTTTCGGCGAGGTCTGCGCCGAGAGCCCGCTGCCCGTGGTGGCCGACATCCACTTCGACCACCGGCTCGCCCTGGGGGCGTGCGCCCGGGGGGCCTCTGCCCTGCGGATCAACCCCGGCAACATCGGGTCATGGGCCAAGGTGGACGCCGTGATCGACGCCGCGGGCGAGGCCGGCATCCCCATCCGTATCGGCGTGAACGCCGGTTCCCTCGACCCGGCCGTGGACGCCCGCGAGGACCTCACGCAACCCGAGAAGCTCGTGGAGAGCGCCCTGTCGTTCGTGCGGCACTTCGAGGGGCGCGGCTTCCCCGACATCGTGCTCTCGGCCAAGACGCACTCGGTGCCCTCCACCATCCGCACCAACCGGGAGCTCTCGGCCCGCATCCCCACCGTGCCGCTGCACCTCGGCGTCACCGAGGCGGGGGGCCTCGGGCCCGCCACGGTCAAGAACTCCGTGGCCCTGGGGGTGCTCCTCTCCGAGGGTATCGGCGACACCGTGCGCGTCTCCATCACGGCGCCGCCGGAGGAGGAGGTTCGCGTCGCCTGGAACATCCTGCAGTCGGTGGGCCTGCGCCGCCGCGGCCCCGAGATCGTCTCGTGCCCCACGTGCGGGCGCTGCCGCATCGACCTCATGGGTCTCGCGTCGCAGGTGGAGGAGCGGCTGCGGGGCGTGGAGGCGCCCATCACCGTGGCCGTCATGGGCTGCGTGGTCAACGGGCCCGGTGAGGCCCGTGCCGCAGACATCGGCATCGCCGGCGGCGACGGCCAGGGCCTCCTCATCGCCGGCGGCGAGTCGCTGGGGTCCGTCCCGGAGGGGCGCCTCGTCGACGCCCTCATGGAGGAGATCGACCGCCGCTACGGCGACGGCCCGCGCCCGTAGGGGCCGCACGGGCCGCCCGTCCCCGCGCCCGGGGCGGGGAGGCCCACATCACCGGGCGCACGACCACGTACCAGACCGGAGGAGCCTAAACCGTGAAGACGTTCCAGACCATGAGCTCGCTGTACGCACCCACCCTCAAGGAGGACCCGGCCGACGCGGACCTCGCGAGCCATCGCCTCCTGCTGAGGGCCGGCATGATCCGCAAGACCGCCGCCGGGCTCTACTCGTACCTGCCGCTCGCCTGGCGCTCCCTCGAGAAGATCGAGGACATCATCCGCGACGAGATGGACACCCACGGGGCCCAGGAGGTCCTCCTGCCCATCCTCACCCCGGCGGAGCTCTGGGAGGAGTCCGGCCGCTACGATGCCTACGGCCCCGAGCTCATGCGCCTCTCCGACCGCCACGACCGCGACTTCGTGCTCGGCCCCACCCACGAGGAGACCATGACCGACCTCGTGCGCGGCGAGCTCCGCTCCTACAAGCAGCTGCCGGTCAACCTCTACCAGATCCAGCAGAAGTACCGCGACGAGCTGCGCCCGCGCTTCGGCCTCATGCGCGGCCGCGAGTTCATCATGAAGGACGGCTACTCCTTCGACGCCGACGCCGAGGGCATGCAGCGCTCCTTCGACACGATGTACGACGCCTACTCCGGCGTCTGCGACCGCTGCGGCATCAAGGCCCTCCCGGTGGCCGCCGACTCCGGCCAGATCGGCGGCTCCACCTCCATCGAGTTCATGGCCCTCGCCGAGGCCGGGGAGGCGGCGCTCGTCTACTGCCCCGACTGCGGCTACGCCGCCGACGAGGAGGCCGCCACGGTGGTCATCTCCGTCGAGGACGGCCCCGAGACCCACGACCACGAGCTCGAGTGCGTGGAGACGCCCGGCGTCCACACCATCGCCGAGCTCGCCGGGCTCTTCGACGTCCCCGAGGCCGCCTGCCGCAAGGCCGTGGCCCTCGTGGACGGCGAGGGGAGGCCCGTGGTGTGCATCGTCCCGGGCGACCACGAGCTCAACGAGGTCAAGGCGTCCCACGCCTTCGGCGGCTACCACCTCATGAGCGATGAGGAGCTCGAGTCGTTCGGCCTGTTCAAGGGCTGCATCGGCCCCGTGGGGCTCCCCGAGGGCGTCTCCTGCGTCTGCGACGTCTCCCTGCGCGGCTCCCTCAGCTGGCTCGTGGGCGCCAACCGCCCCGAGAGCCACTACCTGGGCGCCCGCCCAGGCCGCGACTTCGAGCCGGACGCCTGGGAGGACCTCGCCAGCGCCAAGGCGTCGGACGCCTGCCCCGTGTGCGGCAAGCCGCTCGCGGCGGCCCGCGGCATCGAGATGGGCCAGATCTTCCAGCTCGGTGACAAGTACTCCCGGTCCATGGGGGCCACGTTCCTCGACAGGGACGGCAAGGAGCGGTACTTCCAGATGGGGTGCTACGGCATCGGCGTGACGCGCACGCTCGCCGCCGTGGTCGAGCAGTGCCACGACGACTCCGGCATCGTGTGGCCGGTCTCGGTGGCGCCGTTCGAGGTCGAGGTCGTCGCCCTCGACACCGCGGACGACCTCGTGTGGCCCGCCGCCCAGCAGGTGGCCGACCAGCTCGTGGAGGCCGGCGTCCAGGTGCTGCTCGACGACCGCAAGGAGCGCCCGGGCGTGAAGTTCAACGACGCCGACCTCCTCGGCCTGCCCTACCAGGTGATCCTCGGCAAGAAGGCCGTGGCCAAGGGCATGTGCGAGGTCAAGGACCGCGCCACCGGCGAGCGCCGCGAGGTGGCCATCGACGAGGTCGTCGTCGAGGTGGGCTCCGAGGTCATCGCCCGCAGGCGCTAGGCGCGGGACCATCCGACGGGCCTCCATGGGGGAGGGGGCGCCCCGACCGGTCTTCAAGCCGGTCGGGGCGCCCCCTCCCATTCATAGACAAGTCGCCCGGCTGCGCCTAACGGGTCGCCCGGCGCTCCGCGGCGGCCCCGAGGGCGGCCAGGGCGTCCTCGGCCACGAGCTCCGGCGTCATGCGCGCCTGCTCCACGAGGGTGTCGGGGTCGTAGCGGTCGGGGACGTCCTTGGGGAAGCCCCTCACGACCACGGCGACGCCCAGCGGGGCGAGGGCGGCGGCGACCTTCTGTCCGAACCCGCCGTCGGCAAAGCCGTCCTCCAGCGTGATCACCGCGTCATGGCCCTCGGCGAGAAACGCCGCGAGGTCGGCGTCGACGTCGGAGACCACGCGGGGGTTCAGTACGGTGGGCTCGATCCCGGACCGCTCGCGCACGATGCGCGCGGCCTCGAGGGCGCAGGGGTAGAACGTGCCGGCGCCCACGATCGCCACGCGGGAGCCGCGGACGACGTCGGGGAGCGCGTTCTTCACGGGGGCGCCGCCCGGCACCTTCACGGCCACGGGGCCGTCGCACGTGTCGAGGGCCCAGTCCATCATGGCCTCGAACTCGGGGACCGTGGCCGGTGCCAGGTAGGTGACGTGGGGGATGGCGCCGAGCATGGCGATGTCGCCGAGCCCCAGGTGCGTGGCGTCGGTCATGGAGTAGACGGACCCGCGGTCGACCATGAGCACGGCGTGGGCGCGGTTGACGCCGAGCTCCTGGACCACCTGGTCGTAGGCGCGCCCCAGGAACGTGGAGTAGAGGCACACCACGGGGCGCATGCCGGCCGAGGCGAGGCCGACGGAGAAGGTGAGCGCCGTGGCCTCGGCGATGCCGACGTCGACGAACTGGCGCCCCGCCGCGGCACGCATGGCGGGGGTGAAGCCGAGGCCCGTGGGTGTGGCCGCCACCACCGTCATGGTGGACGGGTCTGCCGCCATGCGGCGGTTGAGGTACCCCGTCGTCACGTCGCTCCAGGCGAGGGGCGCGGCCCCGTGGGCGCCCCCCTCGAGGGGGCCCACGTTGTGGAAGGTCTCGGGGTCGTCCACCGCGGGGCCAAAGCCGTGGCCCTTCTCGGTGTGGACGTGCACGACCTGTGGGCCCGACGCGTCGCGCGCCGCCTCGAGGGCCGGGACGAGCGCGGCGACGGAGTTGCCGTCCTCGACGTAGCGGTAAGAGAAGCCCAGGTCCGTGAAGAAGTTGCGCTCGACGTCGCTGCCCGCCTCGCGGAGCCTGCGGAGTTCCTCGTAGAGCGAGCCGTGGTTCTCGGCGATGGACATGTCGTTGTCGTTCACGACGACCACGAGGTCGTCGCAGAGCTCCCCGGCGACGTCGAGGCCCTCGAAGGCCTCGCCGCCCGAGAGGGAGCCGTCGCCGATGACGGCGACCACGTGGCCCTTCATCCCGGCCATGGCCCGACCGCGCGAGATGCCGGCCGCCAGGCCCACGGACGTGGAGGTGTGGCCCAGGACGAAGGGGTCGTGCTCCGACTCGGAGGGGCTGGAGAAGCCCGAGACGTCGTCGTAGTGGGCCGGGTCGAGGAAGGCCTCCTTGCGGCCCGTGAGCATCTTGTGGGCGTAGGTCTGGTGGGACACGTCGAACACGATGGCGTCGGTGGGGGAGTCGAAGACCCGGTGGAGCGCCACCGTGAGCTCGACGACGCCCAGGTTGGGGCCGAGGTGGCCTCCGTGGGTCCGTGCCCGCACCATGAGGGCGTCCCGAATCTCGGCCGCCAGGGCCTCGAGCTCGGCGACGCCCATGCCCTTGAGGTCGCGGGGGGAGTCGATGGTCTCGAGATACATGGGTTCGGGGTTCCTTCGCTCGGTCGGTGGCTACGCTCCTGTAGATACCCGTGCCCTACAGCTTAACCACCGCAGGGGCGGGGCCGGTCTGCGCATGGCGCCCCGGTCGACAAAGGGTGCCCAACGGTAGTCGGGCCATGAAAAAGGGCGGCGACCGAGGCCGCCGCCCTGTTGCGTGTGGTGGAGATAAGGGGGATCGAACCCCTGACCTCATGACTGCCAGTCATGCGCTCTCCCAGCTGAGCTATATCCCCGTGGGTTGGTGCGTCGTCAACTATAGCAGAGGGCGGCGCGAGTGCAACGGACCATCTCCTCTCCATCAAACCACACCGAAGATGTGCAGAGACTGGGGGGCGACAGGGGCGTGGGGTATAGTCGTTCAGACCGAGTTAGGGGCCCAGGGACCCCTGTCGCACACTAACTGATGGGAGTACCACATGGCTGACGCAGCGGTTCCCGGCACGCTCCAGGTCTCCAACGACGTCATCGCCGACCTCGCGGGATACGCCGCGATGATGTGCTACGGCGTGGTGGGCATGGCCTACACCGACGACCAGCAGAACCTCCAGACCCTGCTCTCCATGAGCCAGATGTCCAAGGGCATCGACGTCGACATGGACGGCGACACCGTCTCCGTCACGCTCCACGTGGTGGTGGACGCCGGCGTCAACATGCGCTCCGTGAGCCAGAACCTCGAGAGCAGCGTCAGGTTCATGCTCGGGCAGGTCGCCCAGATCGATGGCGCGGAGGTCCACGTGGTCATCGAGGATATGAGGGTGCGCTAGGCACCGCAGGCACCAGACGGCAGGCACGGGGCACGGCCCCGGAGAGACAGACCGGAGTTACCACAGAATGATTGCGAACGTCATACGCCACTGCTTCCCCGTCGCCGCCCAGGCGGTCGCCGACAGGGCGGACGAGATCAACAAGCTCAACGTCTTCCCCGTCCCCGACGGCGACACCGGAACCAACATGAGCCTCACGCTCAAGACCGTGGTGAAGGAGGTCGAGGCCCTTCCGGCCAACGCCCCCATGGAGGCCGTCGCCAAGGCCATCACGCACGGCTCGCTCATGGGCGCCCGCGGCAACTCCGGCGTCATCACCAGCCAGATCCTGCGCGGCATGGCCGAGGGCCTCGTCGATGCCAAGGGAGACCCCGTCACGGTCACCGACCTCGCCGCCGCATGGCGCCACGGCCGCAAGGTCGCGTTCCAGGCGGTCCGCAAGCCCGTCGAGGGGACCATCCTCACCGTCGTCTCCGACCTCTCGGAGCGCGCCGACGAGCTGGCCCACGACCGCTCCATGTCCGTGGAGGAGGCCCTCAAGGAGCTCGTGTCCGAGGCCTACGAGTCCGTGGCGCGCACCCCCGACCTCCTTCCCGTCCTTAAGGAGAACGGCGTCGTCGACTCCGGCGCCTTCGGCTTCGCGGTGTTCTTCGAGGCCTTCGTGAACGCCTGCCTCGGCACCGACTCCTCCGTGGACTTCCGTACCACCGTGGACAGCTCCGACGCCAAGCGCTCCGTGGCCGCCAGCGTGCACATCGAGCTCAACGACGACTGGGAGGGCTCGGAGTACCGCTACTGCACCGAGTTCCTCTTCCACGCCGACAGCTCGGACTTCGACCAGAAGGCCGCCCTCGACTTCCTGGCCACCATGGGCGACTGCGAGCTCCTCGTGGGCTCCAACCCCGACTACAAGATCCATGTGCACACCAACGAGCCCGACCGCGTGCTGCACCACATGCTCGGCCACGGTCAGATCTTCGAGGTCTTCATCCACAACATGGACCTCGAGGCCCACGACCGCACCGCGGCCATCGCCGCCGACCGGGAGGCCGCCGGCGCCCCCAGGAAGAAGCTCGGCGTCGTGGCCGTGGCGGCCGGCGACGGCGAGGCCGAGATCCTCGAGTCGCTCGGCGTGGACGTCGTCGTCTCGGGCGGCCAGACCATGAACCCGTCCACCGCCGACATCCTCGACGCCGTCGAGCGCGCCAACGCCGAGCACGTCATCGTGCTGCCGGACAACGGCAACATCCGCATGGCCGCCGAGGCAGCGGCCAACGCCTGCGACACCTGCGAGGTCGCCGTGGTCCCCACCAAGACCGTGCCCCAGGCCTTCGCTGCCCTGTTCGTCCTTGAGACCGACGTCCCGCTGGCCGACAACGTGGCGGCCATGACCGAGGCCGTGGCCAACGTCCGCGACGGCGAGGTCACCCGTGCCGTGCGCGACTCCCAGGCCGCCGACGGCTCCCCCATCAGGTCGGGCGACGTCATGGGCATCCAGGACGGCGCCATCACCGTGGTGGGCTCGTCCGTGGACCAGGTCACCCTCGACCTCGTGCGCCGCATGCAGACCGAGGAGGAGGGCGACACCCTCACCATCCTCGCCGGCGACGAGCTCGACGATGAGGCCTTCCAGGCCCTCTGCGACGCCATCGAGGAGGCCATGCCCGACCTCGAGGTCGACCCGCACCGCGGCGGCCAGCCCCTCTACCCCGTGATCTTCTCCATCGAGTAGTCCCGAGGGAGGCCCATGGCAGAGCCAGGGACCATCGTCGTTCCCGCGACATCCGGCCGTCTGACGCGCACCTGCGCGCTGGACGACCGCGTGTCGCGGCTTCGTCATGTCTCGGGGCAGCGTCTCGCCGCCCTCGAGCGCATGGGCGTGCGCACCGTGCGCGACCTCTTCCTCCACCTGCCCCGCCGCTACCTCGACTTCTCCCATGTGGTCCCCATCGCCCACGCCGACGTCGGCCAGGAGGCCACCGTCGTGGGGCGCATCGACCGCGTCGAGCTCAAGCGCCCCCGGCCCCGGCTGCCCATCGTCGAGGTCTTCGTCGTGGACGACACGGGCGTCATCCGTGCGTCGTTCTTCAAGCAGCCGTGGCTCAAGGACGCCTTCTCGGTAGGCGATACCGTCGCCCTCTCCGGGAAGGTGACCTTCGCCTACGGCTTCAAGCAGATGGCCTCGCCGTTCCACGAGGTGCTGGGCCCCAACGAGACGGGCGGCTACTCGCGTGTCGTGCCGGTGCACCCGGTGAGCGAGGGGCTCACCCCCGCGTGGATGCGGCGCATCGCGAGCTGCGCGGTGGCCGACTTCTCCGACGTCTGCGATTTCCTCCCGGCGTCCCTCGTCGCGGCGCGGGGCCTTATGGGCTGGGGGGCTGCCGTGCGCGCCGCGCACTTCCCGTCCTCCCTCGACGAGGCCGAGCGCGCTCGCCGGCGCCTCGCCTACGACGAGCTCCTCTGCCTCCAGCTCGTGCTCCGGGCCCGCCACGCGCTGGAGGGGGCCGGCCGACCCGGCTTCTCCCACACCGTCGACGGTCCCCACGTGGCGGCCCTCCTCGACGCCCTGCCGTTCGACCTCACCGGCGAGCAGCGGGCGGCCGTCGACGACATCCTCGCCGACATGGCGTCGCCCCGGCCCATGAACCGTCTGCTCCTCGGCGACGTCGGCACGGGCAAGACCGCCGTGGCGGCCGTGGCCATGGCCGCCTGCGCCGACTCCGGCACCCAGTGCGCCGTCATGGCGCCCACCTCCGTGCTGGCCCGCCAGTACGCCGAGAAGACGGGCCCCGTGCTCGACGCGGCCGGCGTGACGTGGCGCCTGCTCACGGGCTCCACGCCGGCCGACGAGCGCGCCTCGGTGACGGAGGGGGTGGCGTCCGGGGAGGTCGCCGTCCTGTTCGGCACCACGGCGATCCTCTCCGAGGACGTGCGGTTCCGCGACCTCTCCCTCGCCGTGGTGGACGAGCAGCACCGCTTCGGCGTCAACCAGCGCACGGGCCTCAAGGGCAAGGGCGAGGCGGCCGACGTCCTCACGATGACGGCCACGCCCATCCCTCGCACGCTCGCCCTCTCCGTGTACGGCGACGTCTGCGTCTCATCCATCCGCGAGCGGCCGCACCCGGGGGCCGGCACCACCACGACGGTGGTGCCCCCCGAGTCGCTCGACATCGCCTTCGGGGCCATCCGGGAGGAGGTCGCCGCCGGGCATCAGGCCTACGTGGTCTGCCCCCTCGTGGACGACGCCGACGACGGATCGGAGCTCGACGACGTGCCCGAGGGTTCCGACCGCACCCTCAAGAGCGCCCGGGCGGCCTTCGAGGAGCTCTCCCGCAGCGTGTTCCCCGACCTCTCCGTGGGCCTGATCCACGGGCGCATGGCGCCCGCCGAGAAGGACGCCGCCATGGCCGCGTTCCGCGACGGCGCCGTGGACGTGCTCGTGTCCACCACCGTCATCGAGGTCGGCGTGGACGTCCCCAACGCCTGCGCGATGCTCGTCTACGACGCCGACCGCTTCGGGCTCGCGACGCTCCACCAGCTCCGTGGGCGCGTGGGGCGCGGCGCCGTGGCGGGCAGGGTCTTCCTCGAGACGTCGTCCAAGAGGGGCACGCCGGCCCGCAAGCGCCTGGCGGCCCTCGAGCGGAGCGCCGACGGGTTGGAGCTCGCCGAGCTCGACCTCAGGCTGCGGCATGAGGGCGACGTGTTGGGATACCGTCAGTCGGGGGCCGCGACGCTGGCCCTCGTGGACCTCGCCGAGGACGGCGACCTCGTCGAGGCGGCCCACGGCGACGCCCTCGCCCTGCTCGAGGCGTCGCCCGACCTCTCGGTCCCGGGGCTCAGCCCCCTGGCCCACGAGGTCGAGGAGCGGTTCACGCTGTACTTCAAGGACGGGGGAGGGGCATGAGGGTCGTAGGCGGACAGTGGAGGGGGAGGCCCCTCAAGGCCCCCGAGGGCTCGGGCACCCGCCCGTCGACCGACCGCATGCGGGAGGCTGTGGCCTCCATGGTCGCGTCGGCCCACGGGCTCGACCTCGGCGGCGCGTGGGTTCTCGACGCCTTCTGCGGCTCCGGGGCCCTGGGCCTCGAGCTCGTGAGCCGCGGCGCAGAGGGGTGCGTGCTCGTCGACCGCGACCGCCGCGCCCTCGCCTGCGCCCGGGGCAACGTGCGGTCCCTCGGTGCCGACGGGTGCGCGAGGTGCGTGCCTGGTGACGCGGTCGCCTGCGCCCGTGCGGGGCGGCTGGGCGACCGGCCGTTCGACATCGTCCTGCTCGACCCGCCCTACCGCCTGGACCCGGGCCTCTCGGCGTCGCTCCTCGACGCGCTCCGCGGGCGGGGGCTCCTGGCCCCGGGGTGCCTCGTGGTCCACGAGCGGGCCGCCGACGCCGCGCCGCTCGAGGCCGACGGCCTCGAGCCCCTCAGGGAACGCCCCCACGGCGGGAGCGTCGTGACACTGCTGGAGAGCCGCACGGGAGAGGAGGGCCCCGATGCCCGATGAGGCCGGTCCCATAGACCACGTGGTGGTGCCAGGCACGTTCGACCCGGTCACCTACGGCCATCTCGACGTCATACGGCGGGCCACCCGCATCGCCCCGGAGGTGACTGTGGCCGTGGCCGTCTCCCGGGACAAGCGCGGGAGCGCGCGGGCCTTCACGCTCGACGAGCGCGTCGCCATGGTGCGCGAGGCCGTGGGAGAGCTCGGCATCGGCGACGTGCGGGTCATGGCCATGGACGGCCTGCTCGTCGACTTCTGCCGGAGGATCGGCGCCGGGGCCGTGGTGAAGGGCCTCCGGGCCACCACAGACTTCGAGTACGAGCTCGCCCAGGCCGACCTCAACGTGCGCATGAGCCCCGACCTCGAGTCGATCTACGTCATGAGCAACCCTGAGTACGGCTACGTGTCGAGCTCCATCGTGCGCGAGATCGCGGCCCTCGGCGGCGACGTCTCCCTGCTCGTGCCGCCGTGCGTGGAGCGGCGCCTCAAACGGCGCTTTTCGGGCGGGGACGTCGGGATTCTCTGAATTGCGGGCACTGCGTGCGGCCCGTGTTAGGATTAACGAGTATGCGTCGTCCCAGCGTCGCCCGAAGGCGATGCTCGTGCCATCACCTTGAAAGGAGCCCATATGCAGCCGGGTGAGGAGCTCGAGAACCTCGTGGCGGAGCTCGAGGACATCGTGAGCCAGGCCAAGCCCACCTTCGGTGGAGGCGGCCAGAAGAAGATCGTCGACAGCGAGGAGATCTACCAGATCATCGACGACATCAAGGACACCTTCCCCGAGGAGTTCGCCACCGCGCGGCGCATCCTCAAGGAGCAGGACGAGATCCTCGCCCACGCGCAGCAGCAGGCCGACTCCATCATCGCCGATGCCCAGCAGCAGGCCATGATCCTCGCGGGCGACCAGGAGGTCGTGCGCCTCGCCCAGCAGAAGGCGGACGACATCCGCGACGCCGCGCAGCAGTACGAGCGCGACACCCGCTACAACGCCGAGGAGTACGTCGAGGAGATCCTCGAGCACCTCGAGGACAACCTCAAGTCCATCGTCGTCCAGGTGACCCGCTGCCGCCAGACGCTCACCGACAAGGCCGGCGGCCGCTCGGGCCAGCAGAACTGGTAGGGGAGCGGCGTCCATGGACATCAAGCCCATCATCGTCCACATCGACGACCACCTCGCGCTGCCCGGCGACACCTGGCCGGTCTCCGGCCACGTGGACGTCCACGGCTACGGCCTCGGCGACCACGACTTCTCGGTGCCCGACGGCATCGACTACGACATCGTGCTCACCAACACCGGCGACGGCATCCTCGCCACGGGCATCGTGAAGGCCGACGTCCTCGGAACGTGCGACCGCTGCCTCGACGAGGCGCGCATCTCCATCGCCTCCGAGGTCGACGAGTACTTCCTCTTCGAGCTGCCGGACGCCTCCGAGCAGTCCGACGACGAGGACGACGTCGACTTCTCGCTGGTGGACCGGGAGAACGGCACCGTCGACCTCGCCGGGCCCGTCAACGCCGCCGTCATCATGGAGACCCCGTTCGTGGTGCTCTGCCGCGAGGACTGCAAGGGCCTCTGCCCGGACTGCGGCGCCAACCTCAACGAGGGCGACTGCGGCTGCGCCGAGGCCCACGGGGACGACATCGACCCCACCAACCCCTTCTCGGTGCTCGCACAGCTCAAGCGAGACGTCGCCGAGGGCGAGGTGGAGGAGCGCGCCGCCCAGGACGCAGCCGACGAGGCGGCCGCGGAGGCCTGGGCCGAGGCCATGGACGCCGCCGAGGGCGACGAGTCCTAGGGGATACGTGAACATACCGTGCATGGGAGGCCCCGGCCGCCGCGGGTGTTTACAACCCCCGCTCCCGTGCTAGTATTATCAGCTGTGTGTTTGTGGACGTTGCCCACCCCGGTGGAGCGATAGACAGATCGGAAGAGGTTCATCATGGCAGTACCCAAGCAGAAGAAGGGCCGCGGGGCCACGCACTCCCGCCGTTCGGCCAACAGCAAGCTCGCGATGCCCGCGCGCTGCACGTGCTCCCACTGCGGTGCCGTGAAGCTCCCGCACCGCGTCTGCCCCAACTGCGGCTACTACCGCGACCGTCAGGTCATCGCCGTCGACTAGTCGCCCCCGCTGCTCATCCTGGGTTCGAGGCCGCCTTCCGGGGCGGCCTTTTCCGTGACGGGCGCCCATCACGGGTAGTATTGACAGGCGGGCGGGGCCGATGGCCCCGCGGACCCTCAAGGAGTGCCAATGAACACTGTCTGCGTAGACGCCATGGGCGGCGACCTCACCCCGGACGTCGTGCTCTCCGGCATCGACCTCGCCTTCGGGGCCGACCGCGACCTCACCGTGCTGGTGGCCGGCGACGCCTCGGTCGTGGAACCCTTCTGCGCCTCCCGCGGCCGCGCCGTCCCGCTCGTCACCACCGAGGTCATCGCCATGGGCGAGCACCCTGCCACGGCCGTGCGCGCCAAGCGCGACTCCTCCATCGTGCGGGGCTGCCGCGCCGTCCGCGAGGGCGACGCCCAGGCCTTCTTCTCCGCAGGGTCCACGGGCGCCGTGCTCGCCGCCGCCACCGTCACCGTGGGCAGGGTCAAGGGCGTGTCGCGCCCGGCGCTCGCCGCGGTGCTCCCGGGCCTCGACGGCCATCAGACCGTCTTCTGCGACCTCGGCGCCAACGCCGACTGCCGCCCCGAGATGGTCGTGCAGTTCGCGCAGATGGGCGCCGTCCTCGCCGAGGTGGAGGCCGGGGCGGGGCACCCGACGGTGGCGCTGCTCTCCAACGGCACCGAGGAGACCAAGGGCAGCTCCCAGGCCCTCGCGTTCCACGGGGCCCTCGAGGAGGCCGCCGACGCCGGGCTCGTCGACTTCGCCGGCAACTGCGAGGGCTCCGACATCCTGCTGGGGTCCCACGACGTCATCGTCTCCTGCGGCTTCGCCGGCAACATCGCGCTCAAGGCCATGGAGGGCACGGCCAAGTTCATGGCGGCCCGGCTCAAGGCGGCCGCGGCGTCCTCGCCCCGCTCCGCGCTGGGTGCCCTCCTCGTGAAGCCCGCCTTCTCCGCCATCGCCGCCGACCTCTCGGGCGACGTCCACGGCGGCGCCTGCCTCCTCGGGCTCAAGGCCCCCGTCCTCGTGGGCCACGGCCACACGAGCCCCGAGGCCGTCATGAACGGCACCCTCGCCGCCCTGCGCACGGTCCGGGAGGACCTGTGCGGTCGCATCGCGGCGAGCCTGCGGGCGGACGCGTGAGCCCCGCTCCACTACACTGTCAGAGACCTGCGCCCGCGCGGGCGCGCGACCGGAAAGGCATGGAAGCTATGGACCGCAACGAGCTCTTCGACAAGGTCGCCGAGACCGTGGCCGAGACCATGAACGTCGACGCCGAGGACCTCACCCCCGAGACCACCTTCGAGTCGCTCTCCGCCGACTCCATCGACCTCATCGAGCTGGTGACCGCCCTCGAGGAGGACTTCGACACCGCCATCGACGACGACCGGCTCACCTCCATCAAGAGCATCGGCGACGCCGTCGACCTGCTCTCCCAGAACCTCTGAGCCGCACCATGGTCGAGGTTCCCCCCAGCAAGGTCGCCCAAGCCGAGCGGATACTGGGCCACCGGTTCGCCGACCGCCGGCTCGTGGAGTCGGCGCTCTGCCACCCCTCCGCCGTGGAGGGCGGCCCGGTGTCGGACTCCTACGAGCGCCTCGAGTTCCTGGGCGACTCCATCCTCGGGGCCATCGTGGCCCTCGACCTCTTCCGCCGCTTCCCGGGCATGGACGAGGGCGAGCTCTCCCGCCTCAAGGTGACGCTCGTGTCGGGCGACACCCTGTCCCGGGTGGCCGCCGACCTCGGCGTGGGGGAGTGTATCGTCTTCGGCGCGTCCGAGGAGAAGACCCAGCTCCGGGGTATGCACTCCGCCCTCGAGAACGTCTACGAGTCGCTCGTCGGCGCCCTCTACCTCGATGCCGGGCTCGGCGAGGCGCGCCGCTTCGTCCTCGACACGCTGGGCCCCCACGTGGACTCCCACAAGGCGCTCCGCCCCGTGAGCCCCAAGTCGCGGCTCCAGGAACTCACCCAGCGCGACCTGCACTGCGGGCCCGAGTACAAGGTCGTGGCCGAGGAGGGCCCGGCCCACGCCCCCACCTACACCGCCGTTGCCATCGTCCAGGGCGTCCGCGTGGGCCGTGGCAAGGGCCCCACCAAGAAGGCGGCCGAGGCCGAGGCCGCACACCACGCAATCCTGAGGCTCACCGACGGCACCGGCGAGGGCCAGGTGCACTCGTCGGTGCTGGCCTCCGACGTAGACGGGCAGTCGTAGCCGTGTACCTGAGATCGCTCACGCTCAAGGGCTTCAAGTCCTTCGCCGACCGCACCCACATGGTCTTCGACCCGGGCCTCACCGTCGTGGTGGGTCCCAACGGCAGCGGCAAGTCCAACGTGAGCGACGCCATCCTCTGGGTCCTCGGAGAGCAGAGTGCCAAGCAGCTCCGCGGCCAGGCCATGGAGGACGTCATCTTCTCGGGTTCCTCCGCCCGCGGGCCCGTGAGCGTGGCCGAGGTCACGCTCGTGCTCGACAACTCCGACCACCGCCTCCCGGTGGACTTCGACGAGGTCGCCGTCACTCGGCGCATGTATCGCTCGGGTGAGAGCGAGTACCTCGTCAACGCGGCCCCGGCCCGCCTGCGCGACATCCAGGACATCCTCCACGACTCCGGCCTGGGCAAGGACACCCACTCCATCATCAGCCAGGGCAAGCTCGACGCCATCCTCTCCAGCCGCCCCGAGGAACGCCGCTCCCTCATCGAGGAGGCCGCCGGCATCTCCAAGCACCGGCGTCGCAAGGAGCGCTCCATGCGCAGGCTCAAGGCCATGGAGGAGAACGTGCGTCGTGCCCGGGACATCGACCGCGAGATCCGCCGCCGCCTGAAGCCCCTCGAGCGCCAGGTGGACAAGGCGCAGCGCTTCGCCGATCTCGACGGGCGCCGCCAGACCCTCGAGACCCAGCTGGCCGTGGACGACCTCCGGCAGCTCAAGGAGCGCTGGGACGCCGTGGCCGCCCGCCGTCGCGAGGCCGAGGCCGACGTCGAGATCTGCCGCTACCGCGCCGGCGAGCGCTCGGCCGAGCTCGAGAAGCTCCAGAGCCTCCTCGAGCAGAAGGGCCTGTTCGTGGGCGACCTTGGCGAGCAGCGCCGCCGGGTGCAGGACCAGCTCGGCCGCATCGAGAGCGACATGCGTCTCCTCGAGGAGAAGGGCCGCAACATGGTGGCCAAGCTCTCGGACACCCGCATGGCCCTCTCATCCATCGACCACCAGGCATCGTCGGCCCGGGCCGAGCTCGACGCCGCCGCCGCGGAGCTCGACGGCGTCGCCGCTCGGCAGCGCGTGGTCTCCTCCGAGAGCACCGTGCTCCAGGAGCGCGCCGACGGGTGCGCCCGCACGCTCGCGGTGGCCGAGGAGCGCGCCGCCGACGCCCAGCTCGCCCTGCGCTCAGCCCAGCGCGAGAACGACTCTGCCGTGCTCGAGCGAGCCCGGATCAAGGAGCGTCTCGCCAATGCCGAGGTGGAGGACGGTCTGTTCCAGACGCGCCTAGACCAGCTCGACGAGGACGTCGAGGCCGGCCGCGCCGCCCTCGCCGCAGCCCGGGCCAAGGCTGCCGAGACCCAGAAGGCCGCCGACGCGGCGCGCCGCGACCTCGACGCCGCGGCTTCCGCCATCTCGAGGGCGTCCAAGGCCCTCGGCGAGTGCCGCAAGGCCGAGGACTCCGCCCGCTCCCGTCTCACGGAGCGCAGGGCGCGCCTGGAGGCGCTGCGCAAGGTCGCCGCCTCCGCCAAGGGCAACCCGCGGTCGCGCGGCGTTGCCGAGCGGGCGGGCGGCTCCCTCGCCGAGGGCACGCTCTCCGCCCGCCTCGCGGCCCCGGGCGGCCTCGCGCCGCTCGTGGAGTGCCTGCTGTCCGACGCCATGGAGGCGCTCGTGGTGGCCCCCTCCGGCGACATCGCCGCCGTGGCCGAGACCGCCGCGGCCACGGCCGGGACCGGCGCCGTGACCCTCGTGCCGCTCGACCCCGCGGTGCCCGACCCGGTGCCGGGCGCCCCCGGGGAGTCCCTCGTCGCGCTCCTGCGGGAGGCCGACCCCGACTGCCCGGCGGCCGAGCTCGCCCTCCTCGCGCCCGTGCGCGTGGTGTCCGGCGCCCGGGAGGCCGTGGAGGCCCACGGCGCCTGGCCGCAGTGCGTCTTCTGCACCCGGGACCTCGTGGTGGTCGACCGCGAGGGCCGCGTCACGGTGGGCCTCGCCGACCCGTCCGGCTCCGGCGTCATCGAGCGAAACGACGAGATCCGCTCCCTCGAGGCGGCCATGGGCGGCCTCGAGGAGGCCGTGTCCGCGGCCCGGGCGAGCGCCCAGGAGGCCAAGGCCGCCCTCGACGCCGCCCGCCGGGCGCAAGACGAGGCCCGCGACCGCGCCTCGTCGCTCCGCTCCGAGTCCGACTCCCTCACCCGCGAGGCCTCGCGCCTCGAGGCCCAGCTCTCCCGTTCCGAGGCGGAGCGCGCCTCCGTGGCCGCGCGCCGCGAGAAGGCGGGGGAGAAGGCACGCGCCGAGGCGCCCCGCCTGAAGGAGCTCGAGGCCACCGTCGCCCGGAGCGCCGCGGCCATCGAGGAAGCCACCGCCGCCGTGGAGGCCTGCGCCAAGGACCGCGAGCGGGCCGCCTCGGAGGCCTCCGAGGCCAAGGAGGCTGCGAGCTCCTCGGCGGTGGAGCTCGCCACCCTCACCGAGCGCCGCCGCCACCTCACCGAGCGCGTCGACTCCCTCGAGAGGTCCATGGAGTCGCTGGCGGCGCGCCGTCAGAGCGCCGTGGAGGGCACGCGCTCCCTCGAGGTGCTGCGCTTGCGCATCGACCCGCTCCACGAGCGCTACGAGGGCATCCTCGAGGCCGCCCGCGCCTGGGCGGGCCGCCTGCGCGACCGCGCCTCCCTCGCCGAGGCTGACAGCGAGTCGCTCAAGAAGACCATCGGCGACGCAAAGGCCGCCTCCGAGGAGGCCTCCGCGGCGCTCGACGGCGCCAAGGCCCGCCAGGCCGAGCTCGACGTCGAGGCCGGTCGCCTCGAGGTGCAGGTGGAGAACGCCGTGAACGCCGTGCGCGAGTGCTCCGCCGTCCCCCTCGAGGAGGCCCTCGAGCTCCCGGCGCCCGAGGATCGCGCCGCGAGCGAGGCGGAGCTCGCCTCGCTCGTCGCCTCCATCAGGAACCTCGGTCCCGTCAACCAGGTGGCCATGGAGGAGTACACCGAGCTCAAGGAGCGCGCCGACTTCATCGCGTCCCAGCTCGCCGACCTCGAGCACGCCAAGGGTGCCATCGACAAGATCAACGCCGCCATCGACCGCAAGATGCGCCGCGCGTTCGTGGAGACCTACGGGACGGTGAACGCCAACTTCCAGGAGATCTTCTCCATGCTCTTCCCCGGGGGCAGCGCCACCCTCGTCATGGACGACCCCGACCACCCGGCCGAGACCGGCATCGAGATCGCCGCCCAGCCCAAGGGCAAGCGCATACCCAAGCTGGCGCTCATGAGCGGCGGCGAGAAGTCGCTGACGGCCCTCGCCCTGCTCTTCGCCGTCTACAAGACCCGGACGGTGCCGTTCTACGTCTTCGACGAGGTGGAGGCCGCCCTCGACGACTCCAACCTCGACAAGCTCCTCGGCGCCATCGAGCATCTGAAGGAGACCACCCAGCTCATCGTCATCTCGCACCAACGGCGTACGATGGAGCAGGCGGACGTCTTGTACGGGGTCTCCATGCAGGCCGACGGGGTGAGCAGCGTCGTCTCCCAGAGGCTCGACCAACAGACAGGAAGGGTGGTGGATGCCTGATGGGATTCGCCGACAGGCTCAAGAAGGGGCTGAGCCGCTCCCGCGAGGCCCTCAACGAGATCTTCTACTTCGGCGGCGAGGTCGACGAGGACTTCTGGGAGGACCTCGAGGACACCCTCGTCATGGGCGACCTCGGTGCCGAGGTGGCCATGAACGTCACCGACGACCTCCGCGAGCAGGCCGCCCGCGAGAACCTCCGGACCGACCGCCAGCTGAGGCGCGCCCTCTCCGAGCGCCTCGCCGCGGAGTTCTGCCCCGTGGGGCGCGACCCGTTCGACGACCTGCCCAGCTGCGTGCTCTTCGTGGGCATCAACGGCGCCGGCAAGACCACCACGGTGGGCAAGCTCGCCAACGACGCCCGCGAGCGCTCCATCCCCGTGGTCATCGGCGGGGCGGACACATTCCGCGCCGCGGCCATCGAGCAGCTCGACGTCTGGGCCGAGCGCGCCGGCGTGCGCCTGGTCACCCGCGACCGCGGCGCCGACCCGGCCTCCGTGTGCTACGACGTCCTCGAGGCGGCCGAGCGCGACGGCTCCGAGCTCGTGCTCATCGACACGGCCGGGCGCCTCCACACCTCCAGCGACCTCATGCGCGAGCTCGCCAAGGTGGTCTCGGTCACGCGCAGGCGCTCCCCGATGCCCGTCTCCGTCGTGCTCGTCATCGACGCCACCACGGGTCAGAACGGCCTGTCCCAGGCCAAGGAGTTCGATGACGCCCTCGACCTCGACGGCGTCATCGTCACCAAGCTCGACGGCACCGCCAAGGGCGGCATCGCGGTCGCCATCAGCCACACCCTGCAGCTCCCGATCCTGCGCATCGGCGTGGGCGAGTCCATCGAGGACTTCCAGCGCTTCGACGCCCAGGCCTTCTGTCGCGCCCTGGTGGGCGAGGAATAGGGGTCCCATGTTCAACAGCCTGTCCGACCGACTCCAGGACACCTTCGACAAGCTCCGCGGCAAGGGGCGCCTCACGGAGGATGACATCAACGTCGCCATGCGCGAGATCCGCCTCGCCCTCCTCGAGGCCGACGTCAACTTCAAGGTCGTCAAGCGTTTCGTGGCCGCCTGCAAGGAGCGCTGCATGACGAGCGAGGTGCTCGACTCGCTCACGCCCTCCCAGAACGTCGTCAAGATCGTGCTCGACGAGCTCACCGAGCTCCTCGGCTCCACGGAGTCCAAGCTCGTACTCGCCCAGAACCGCATCCCGAACGTGATCATGCTCGTGGGCCTCCAGGGCTCCGGCAAGACCACGGCGGCCGCCAAGCTCGCCCACCTGCTCAAGAGGCAGGGCAAGAGCCCGCTGCTCGCGGCCTGCGACGTCTATCGCCCCGCGGCCGCCGACCAGCTCGCCACCCTCGGCGGCGAGCTCGGCGTGCCCGTGTACCGCGGCGACGGCGCGCACCCCGTGGACATCGCCCGCGGCGCCGTCCAGGAGGCCGTGGACACGCTGCGCGACGTCGTCATCGTCGACACCGCCGGACGTCTCCAGATCGACGAGGCCATGATGCAGGAGGCCGTGGACATCAAGGCAGCCGTCCGCCCGGACCAGGTGCTCATGGTGGTCGACGCCATGACCGGCCAGGACATCGTCAACGTCGTCTCCGAGTTCGCCGAGCGCACGGACTTCGACGGCGTCATCATGTCCAAGCTCGACGGCGACGCCCGCGGCGGCGGTGCGCTCTCGGTGCGGCAGGTCACGGGCAAGCCCATCAAGTTCGTCTCCATGGGTGAGAAGCCCGACTCCCTCGAGGTCTTCCATCCCGACCGCATGGCCAAGCGCATCCTCGGTATGGGCGACCTCTACGGCATCATCGACGCCGCCCAGCAGGCCGCCGACGAGGAGCAGGTTGCTCGCGCCGAGAAGATGCTGCGCGAAGGCCTCACCATGGACGACATGCTCCACCAGCTGCAGTCCATCCGGAAGATGGGCGGAGTCCAGAAGATCATTTCCATGCTGCCCGGCGGCGAGCGGATGCTCGGCCAGATGGGCGGCGACGCCGTGGACGACAGCTCGCTCACCCGCATCGAGGCCATGATCCGCTCCATGACGCCCGAGGAGCGCGCCTGCCCCAAGATCATCAACGGAATGCGGCGCTCGCGCATCGCCAAGGGATCGGGCCGCACCGTGCAGGAGGTCAACGCCCTCCTCAAGCAGTGGGGAGAGATGAACCGCATGATGGGGCGCATCCGCGCCATGGCGAGCTCGGGCGACATGAGCCCCAAGGCCATGAAGCGCATGATGGGGCAGATGGCCCAGATGCCCCAGCAAAAGAGGGGCAGACGCCGCTGACAGGCCCGTCCCACCGCTTGCGCAAGGCCTCCTTTCCTTTGGGAAGGGAGGCCTTTTTCTGTGCTTAGGCATATTTATGGAGAAAATGTATACGCACCGCTCAAGGGCGGATTTTGAGGTCCTGCTGCACATTGTGCTCAGATGCTGTGCATAATGAGGGCCATGGAAACGAGGGGAGTTACCGGCAATCCTCTTCCACAGGCTCTATAACACCTGTTAGATAACGGCGTATTTGTGGCGATAACCGTTTGCCACATCGCATAGCTGTCGTTTACAAATCACTTCCTTATATACGCAGGATAGACATTCATGCCTTCTTGCTCTGTGCCGCCGCTGTCTCGCGATTGCTGCCTCTCTTTAGCAACCCGGCTTCGCCACTGCCGGCCCAGCCGATCCCAGGGTCGGCGCCCGCTTCGGTTCCCAGGTTCGGAGGTGCCCATGGGCAGGTTTCGCTCTCTCATCATCAATGCCCAGATCGTCGTCTTGGTCGCTGTCGTGTTTGTGTCCTTGGGCGCCGAGGCGCTGGGGTGGGGCGCCTATGCCATAGCCACGGGCTCCATGGAGCCTTCTGTTTCCGTGGGGTCCCTGGCAGTCTGTGCCCCTGTCGGGGGCAGGGCGCCTGTAGAGGGCGAGGTCGTCGCCTACGAGAGGGCGGGGACGGTGGTGGTCCATCGCGTCGTGTCCGTGTCCGGCGACGGCTCGCTTGTCTGCAAAGGTGACCGAAACGACGAGCCCGACCCCGGGACGGTTCGCGCCGAGGCGCTTGTCGGCCGTCTGGTGTTGAGCGTCCCTGCGGCAGGCGCGGCTTTGTGCGCGCTTGCAGAGCATCGGGCCCAGGCCGTCTGCGCGCTGGTTGTCCTGGACGCTGCCCTGTGCTTGCTCCCGGGCGCCGCAATTCCAAGGCGTCCCAAAAGACGTCGAGGTAAACGCCCCGTTGTGGGCTAGGAGAAAAGGAGGGGTCATGAAAAGGAGTCAGGCGTTGTGGAAGTTGAGGCGCAAGAGGATGGCCAAGAAGGCTGTGGTGGCTGTGGCCGCGGCATCGATGGCGGCAACGGTCGTGGTCGGGGGCGCGGTGGCGTTCTTCTCAGACACCGACTCGGTCACCAACGTGGTCTCCGTTGCGGAGAGGCTCGACGTGGCCGTGGAGGAGCCTGCGTGGAACCTTGAGGACGGCGACGGAGACGGGGTCCCCGATGCGGCCCAGAACCTCGCCCCAGGGCAGGTGGTAGCCAAGGACCCGCGCGTGGCCAACAAGGCGGGTGTCGACTCGTGGTGCATGGCGCAGGTGAGCGTGCCGGTGCACGAGGTCTCGCTGGTGGGGGAGGACGGCAGGAGGCGCGACCCTGCCCCGGCCGAGCTCTTCTCCTGGGAGCTGGGCGAGGGCTGGGAGGAGTACGGAACGGCTTTCCTCACGGAGGACGGCTCGGCCGCTGTGCACACCTACCTCGCTAAAGACGCCGTTGCCGTAGGGGCCCAGACGCCGCCCGTCTTCACCCAGGTGACCATGGCCGACGTGTTGGAGGGGTCCGTCTCGGGCACTTGTTCCATCGACGTCAAGGGCTTCGGCGTGCAGGCCCATGGCTTCTCGTCGCCGTCCGAGGCATGGGGGGCCCTCCAGGGTCTCGACGCCCCCGAGGATCCGGTCGAGCCATGAGCTGCGGGGCGAAAAGGCGTGCGCGTCCTGCCGGCAAGGTGGCCGCGGCCTGGGGTTTGGCGGTGCTTCTGGGCACTGCCGCACCTCCTGCGCTGGCCTTTCTGAACGCTCGAACGCAGGAGGTGCCCAATGTCCTCTCCGTGGGCGAGGAGAAGGTGGAGATCGTCGAGGACTTCGACCCCAACCCCAAGCGCGACGGATGGGTCAAGAAGAACGTCCGGGTGAGAAACACCGGGAATGTGCCCTGCTATGTGCGTGCCTTGGCCGTGCCGTCCACCTCGCAGGTCGACTGCTCGTTCTCATGGGGCACTTCCGGCTGGGGCGCACCGGACGCGGACGGCTACCGCACATGCCGGGCCCCGATCGCCCCGGGCGAGGTGAGTCCGCCCCTGTTGAGCGGCTTGTACCTCGACGCCCCGTCTGCGCCCCGCGACCTTCAGGTGCTCATCTACGTAGAGAGCGTCCAATCGAGTGGGTTCCCAAACGCCCAGGCGGCATTCGCCGCTCTGAGAGGAGAGGAGGAGTCATGAAAACGCTTGGAAGGCGTCCTGCGCTGGGTCTCGGAGTGCTGGCCATGGCGGCCCTTGTCGCTCAGGCGCCCGTCGGCTTGGGGTCGAGCCAGTCGCTGTGGCGTGCCATGGCACATCTGGCCACCGATACCGTGGACATCGGCCTCGACGACCACCGCATTGAGGAGGGGACTGGCATTGTCGCCGAGTCCGCCGTGCCCCATGCCGTGGACATCCGAAACGAGGGGGCGCCGTGCTGGGTGCGCGTCCGCACCGTGGCGAGCCTCGGCGGAAGAAAGGACGCGGTCTTGGAGCCTGCAGCCGTTCCCGAAGGGTTCGTCGTATCGGCCGACGGCAACGCCTACCTTGAGCGGCCGCTCGAGGAGGGCGAGGCGGTCACGTGGACCGAGGACCTTTACGACCCGTGGAAAGACGGCTCGTCTCTCGGTAGAAAGGCGGAGTTCACGACCGTGGTGGAGGCCATACAGCGAGACCACGTGTCACCGGAGCTCGGGTCTGCGTCGCCCTGGGGAGACGTTGCCGTGGAGCGCTGCGTTGCAAAAAGGAGCGACCCATGAGGACGCGGCTACCGCTCGCGCTTGCGGGCTGCACTCTGGTGTGCGCGCTGGCCGGACCCCGTACGGTGCTGGCGCTCGATGCCGAAGCGATCTACCGGGGCCCGGAGGGATTCGCTGCGGACGTGGCACAGCTCACGGAGGCCTTCGAGCGTGCCGTGCCCGGCGACAGGCAGGAGGGCGGCCTGTCTTTGGAGAACGGCGGCGAGGCACCCATTGTCGTGACGCTGTGGACGGAGCCGGGAGACGCCGTGTCCGAGGTCTTGCTCGAGGAGGCGCGCCTCACGCTCACGGCGGAAAGCGGCGAGCTCCTGTTCGACGGACCTGCGGTGTTCGAGGGTGTTTCCAGCCCGTTGGAGCTTGGCACATTGGCGCCTGGCGAGCAGGTGGGCATCGGGTTCTCCTTGTCTGTGGACGAGTCGGCTGGCAACGGCGCGGCCTTGCGCGAGGCAGCCGTGGACGTGGTTCTTTGCGCCGACGAGCTGGCCGGGGAGGGGGTGGCCGAAGAAGCCGTGGCAGGCCAGGAGCGCGTGGGCTCTATGGCCCGTACCGGTGACCGCCTTTCGTCTGTTGGCGCCTCGCTCCTTGCTTTTGCGGCGCTGGCCACGGCGGCGGTCCTTGGCGCGCGACCTAGAAAGGGGGACGTATGAGGCGCTGTGCTTCTCTGGGGGCTCTCGCAGCGACGGCGGCCTTTGCGGCGCTGTTCGTTGTGCCGGGCATTGCCATGGCCTACGAGGTCGCCTATGTGGACTCGTACAACGAGGTGCCGGTGACCGAGGCCTACCTCAACCGTTTCGACGGCAGGCTGCCCGACGAGGCGAGCTGCTCACCTGCGGTCAAGACGAGAAAGGAGGCCGACGGTGCTGTGCGCTATTACGTGGACGACACATCCTATTCTCCTGAGAGCGCGCCCAAAACCGTGAAGGATGCTGTCAGGCTCGTCTACCGCAAGGCGGGCACCGCCTTGGACGGCCGCTCTCTTGACGTGACCCTGGCCATGGATGTGACCTGGAGCAACAAAAGCCCTGAGATGGCCGGCGGACTGCCGACGTTTCTGAGGACGCCGGGCGTGTCGGGCAGCGCGCTCGACTGGGAGGCCGGGTCCCTCGTTCCCGTGGCGGGGCGGCCGTGGGATTCCGCCAAGATGAGCATCGGCATCTCCATAGCCAACCGTCTCGAGGTGACTTTGAGCGACACGGGCAGGCCTTTCGAGGGACGCGTCCTCCTCTGGCTGCGCGACCTCGACCAGTGGACCGGCGGCCCCTTCTCCCGCGAGACCATAGAGCTCGTCTCGGGATTTGCCAATGACGTGTACGTGGGGAAGAACACGCGGCTCTCCCGCGACGATTTGTCCAAGGGCCTTTTCCGCCCCGTCGACGGGGCGGGCGACGACGGCTCGCGTACCGACTTCGTGGCCTTTATGAAGGGCGGACGGGCGCAGCTGCGCTGGCAGGGCGAAGAGTGCAGCACCGCGTTTCGCTCCATCTATCCCGAAAGCTACCCGCCCATCGCCGACGACCCGGTCTACGACCCCGTGAAGTCGGTGACGGCGGTGGCGGGCAAGCCGGTCCCGGACCCTGCCTTTGCCACAGCGCTGCCGGGCCAGACTGTCACGTTCGAGGTGGAGCAGGCGCTGCCCTACGTCGTAGAGAGCAACAAGCCCCAGGTCGTGCGCTTCGTCGACGACCTCAACAGCCGCTTCGACCCCTCCACGGCAAAAGTGAGGGTCTTCCAGGGCGACAAGGACGTCTCCGACAACTGGAGGGTTGCGGTGAGCGGGAGCCGGGTCACCGCGACGGCCGTGGACACCCAGAAGGCAGTGCTGGGACTCACCTTTCAGGTCACTGCCACGCTTAAAAACGACGCCTCGGGAACGGTCGTCAACCGAGCGATCACCACCGTGGTCACGAGGACCCAGCAAAACGTTGAGAAGCAGTCCAACGCCGTGAAGGTAAAGGTGGCGTCCGCCCCCAAGGAGCTCGTGGTGGTCAAGCGGGTCAAGGCGCGAGACCTGCTGGTCGCCCATGGCATGCCCTCGTTTCCCTTCAAGGTGACGGTGCGCGGCGCCAAGGGGGACCTTGCAACCCTCTACGGGCTGGCCTCGTTCGAGGGCGACCGTGCAGACGCGGGCGACGGGTGGGTGGCCGCCCAGGCCACGTTCGACCTCACTCCCTTTAATCCCACGTCCATCGACGCAATCGTCGTTGAAGAGGTGCCGGTGTCTCGCTATCGGCTGGTCGAGGCTGCGGGAAAGGGGCCCTGGGAACGCGAGGGCCGTCGTTTGACGCTCTCATATGGGACGGTGCCCGACACTTCCGGCTTGGAGTGCACGTTCACCAATGAGAAGGTCACCGACCGCTGGTTCGGCCACGCGGCCGCAGCCGTGAACGACCTGTCGCTCGAGCCATAGAAAATCGGCCCGCAGCCATTTTGAAAGGCTGCGGGCCGACCCGTGCGCGTTTCAAACCAAGTTTTAGCCGTGGACCGCCACGACCGTACCGCGGTCGATGAGCGAGCACAGCTCGGCGGCTTTGTCGGGCGGGAGGTTCACGCAGCCGTGGCTGCCGTTGCTCTGGTAGATGGACCCGCCAAAGGAGCCGCGCCAGCTGGCGTCATGGAGGCCGATGGAGTTGCCTACGAACGGCATCCAGTAGGAGACAGGGGTCTCGTACTCGGGCTTTCCGGTCTCGGGGTCCTTTTTGCCGATGAGGGTGCTTTCTGGGTTCGACTTGTTGAAGTAGTCGTCGATGAAGTAGACGCCCGTGGGGGTCTGGTAGTTCTTGGACGCGTCGCCGCTCACGATGTCGGCCTCCCATGCCAGGGAGCCGTTGGCGTCATAGAAGCGGGCGTGCTGCTCGGCAAGGTCGACGTCCACGTAGGAGTTACCCCAGTCGCGCCCCGAGGCGTCGGGGAGGGCCTGCGCCGTCTGATGGGTGGGGATGTCGATGGTGGCGGTCTTGCCCTCCTTCACGCCGGCGACGATGAGGTCGGCAAGAGAGCCGGAGTCCACGTTCCACCCGTAGGTGCCTCCCACCACGGTCACGACCTTGCCGTCGGGCCGCGTGTAGGAGCGCTCCGTGCCCACGGTGTCGAGGCTGCGGGAGAGCTCTCCGCTGCCCCATTCCTTGATGGCGTCCTCGTTGAGCGTGGCCTTGAGATTGCCGTCCAGCGTCACCCAGTCGATGATCTTGGAGGCGTCGATGGTGCCGGCGTCCTTGCCGTCGAGGTTCAAGGAGAGCTTGGCCGTGAGGAACGAGTTGGCCTCCTCGGCCGCCTTCGCGAGCTCGGGGGCGTCTTTGGTGACCTTGGCCTGGACGTAGTCGTCGGCGGGCAAAGACACGCTGCGCTCCAGGGTGTCGAGGGCCCCTTCGACGGTGGCGACCGCCTTCTGGCCATCGATTTTCGTGCCGGCCTTCTCCTCGGTCACGACGAAGGATGTGCTGGCGCTGTCATAGGCGATGGTGGCGTCTACGGCGTCGGTGCCCTTGGCGTTGGCGGCGTCCACAGCGGAGTTCACAAGGGTGGTCACTTTGTCTCGGTCGTAAGAGGAGCCCCGGGCATGGGTGAGGTCGTGGGAGAGAAAGACCTCAGCCGGCCACAGCCAGGGGTGTGTCTCAGAGATGGCGTCGCGCACATAGGCTGCGGCGTCGAACGTGAGGCCGACCTCTGACGACTTGATGGTGAGGTCGAGGTTCTCGCCTGTCACATGGAGCGTGTAGGCATCGGTGCGGTCGGTGAGGCCCGACTGGACGTCGGCGGCGGTGCGCAGCGACACGTTGCGGCCGAGGATGCGCGTGTTGGGCATGAAGACGTTGGAGAAAACCACGACCCCCACAAGGTAGAGGGCCGCGACGGCTCCTGCGACTATCAGGGCGATCCGGGCACCTTTGGGCAGTTTGGGCACTTTCGCGCCCGTGGGATGGTTGGCCATGCTGCTTCGCTTCCATGGGTGTCGGCGCCTGCGCGCCGCGAATCGTCAGACAGGGTGTATGGTAACCCAAGGCCGCAGCGGTCGTCTGCGGAAGTTCATTAGTGGAAGTTTTGAGGTCACGATGGAAATACGCTGCACGGCAGGTCTCGACGATCCGCGCCTCGCCTTGTTCTGCGGCCTCACCGACCACGAGCTGCGTCGATCCGTCGAGGCGGAGCACGGCATCTTCATCGCCGAATCGGCCAAGGTCGTGCGAAGCGCGCTTGCGGCCTGCGTCCGCCCTGTGGCCTTTCTGCTCGAGGACCGTCGCCTCGGTCAGGCGGCCGCGCTTATTGAGGCCGCCGGCCCCGATGTTCCCGTGTTCGTCCTCGACCGCGAGGAGATCTCGCGCATCGTGGGCTACCCGCACAATCGCGGCGTCCTGTGCGCCATGGAGCGCCCGGCCCCGCGTCCGGCAGACGAGGTCCTTGCCCAGGCGAAGACGTGCGCCGTGGTGGAGGCGGTGACCGACACCACCAATGTAGGCGCCATCTTCCGCTCTGCTGCGGCGTTGGGGTGCGACGCCGTTCTCCTCACGCCCACGTGCGCCGACCCTTTGGCCAGGCGCTGCGTGCGCGTGTCCATGGGAAGCGTCTTCTCCGTGCCGTGGGCACGCACCGGCCCGTGGCCCGAAGAGGGCGTCGAGCTCCTTCACGGTCACGGGTTCACCGTGGTGGCCTGCGCCCTTTCCGCCGACGCCTTGGAGCTCGGATCGGCCGCAGCCGATGCTGTCGAACAGCCGGCGCTCCTCTTCGGCACGGAGGGCGACGGCCTGGCGCCCTCCACCGTGGCCCTTGCCGATCGTGTGGTGCGCATCCCCATGGCGCACGGCATCGACTCTTTGAACGTGGCGGCTGCGAGCGCCGTCTTCTTCTGGCAGTACTGCCGCAGATAGGCTCGCACGGGCTTGTGGTTCTTTTGGTCTGCCCGCCCTGGGCCGCCGCCCCCGCGGGCCCCGTATGTTTGAATGTCCAAACGTATGTTCCGCGGGGTCTGCCCCGCCTGCGACCCAGTGAGGAGGTGCCCATGGACAACAAGAAGAAGCGGCAGTCGATGATGCTCTACGCCATCATCGCGGTGGTCGTGGTCGTGGTCTTGCGTTCCGTGGTGTATCCCAACGTGGTCGGCCAGTCGGTGAAAGAGGTGGACTACTCCACTTTCATATCCATGGTCGACGACAATAAGGTTGAGAAGGTTCAGCTCAACACCAACAACGACTCCATCCTCTTCGTCACGGGAGAGGGCGACGGCGCCCAGACCTACCGCTGCAACGCCTTCCCCAACGACACCACGCTCGTCAAGCGCCTTGAGGACCACAACGTGCAGTTTGCCGCCGAGATTCCCGACGAGTCCTCCAACATGCTGCTCTATGCCCTCATGATCTACGGGCTGCCCATCTTGCTCCTCATCCTCGGCGGCTGGTTCCTCAACCGCCAGCTCAAAAAGTCGATGGGCGACGATGGCCCGTCCATGAGCTTCGGCGGGGGAGGCCTTGGCGGCTTTGGCAAGTCCGGCGCCAAGGTCGTCGCCGAGAAGGAGACGGGCGTCACTTTCAAGGACGTGGCCGGCCAGGACGAGGCCAAGGAGTCTTTGGCCGAGCTCGTGAGCTTCCTCGAGAAGCCGCAGCGCTACGAGGCCATCGGCGCCAAGCTTCCCCGCGGCGCCCTGCTCGTGGGCCCTCCGGGCACCGGCAAGACGCTTCTGGCCAAGGCCGTGGCCGGAGAGGCCAAGGTGCCGTTCTTCTCCATCTCGGGCTCCGAGTTCGTGGAGATGTTCGTGGGCCGCGGCGCCGCCAAGGTGCGAGATCTCTTCAAGCAAGCCAACGAGAAGGCCCCCTGCATCGTGTTCATCGACGAGATCGATACCGTAGGCAAGCGCCGCGACGCCGGGCTGTCCACTAACGACGAGCGCGAGCAGACCCTGAACCAGCTGCTCACCGAGATGGACGGCTTCGACAACCACAAGGGCATCGTGGTCATCGGCGCCACCAACCGCCCCGACACCCTCGATCCGGCCTTGCTGCGCCCCGGTCGTTTTGATCGCCGCGTGCCGGTGGAGCTGCCCGACCTTGCCGGCCGCAAGGCCATCCTCGCCCTTCACGCCGACGACGTGAAGATGGAGGGGTCCATCGACCTCGATGTCATCGCCCGCGCCACCCCCGGCGCCTCTGGCGCCGACCTCTCCAACATCATCAACGAGGCTGCCCTTCGCGCCGTGCGCATGGGCCGCAGCCGCGTGACCCAGGAGGACATCCAGGAGTCCGTGGAAGTGGTCATCGCCGGCGAGAAGCGCAAGTCCACGGTTCTCTCCGACAAGGAGAAAAAGATCGTGGCCTACCACGAGATCGGCCACGCCATGGTGGCGGCCGCCCAGAAGGGCCAGGCCCCGGTCTCCAAGATCACCATCGTGCCACGCACCTCGGGGGCCCTCGGCTACACCATGCAGGTGGAGGAGGACGAGCACTACCTGGTCACCAAGGAGGAGGCCATGGAGCAGATCGCCGTCATGTGCGGCGGCCGCTCGGCCGAGGAGCTCATCTTCAAGCAGGTGACTACCGGCGCCTCCAACGACATCGAGCGCGCCACGAAGCTCGCCCGCAACATGGTGACCCAGTACGGCATGAGCGACCGCTTCGGCATGGTGGCCCTCGGCCAGGTGCAGAACCGCTATCTCGGCGGCGACGCAGCCCTCACCTGCTCGGAGGGGACGGCGCAAGAGATCGACGACGAAGTCATGCGCATTGTCGAGGAGGCCCATCAAAACGCCCTCAAGATCCTGCGCGAGAACCAGTTCAAGCTCCACGAGCTGGCTCGCTACCTCCAGGTGAAGGAGACCATCACCGGCGAGGAGTTCATGGCCATCTTCACCCGCGACAACGACTTCCTGCCCAAGAGGGAGGACGACGCCTCCTAGGCACCGGCGCGGCATGCCGCGAGGGCCCCGGTGCGGATTCCCGTCCGCGCCGGGGCCCTCGCCGTTCGACGATCTGCGACCTAGCCCCGTGTCGCCCGCTCCTTGAGGGCGCCGGAGTTGTAGGCGTCCAAGAGCCTGCGCAGCTCCACGATGCGCTGGCGGATCTTCGCGCCGGTGTCGCTGTCCTCCACGAGCAGGGGCCGATCGGAGGTCTCGAAGCGGTCGGTGTCGCTCATGATGTCGGCGTTGAGGTCGAGCACGTCCCCGATGGAGGTGAAGGCGCGGTGCGCCTTGATGCGCAGGCCCGAGGAGTCGGAGATGAGGGTGTAGCCGGCGATACCCGTGGTCTTGTGGTAGGCGGTGCAGAAGCCGCCGTCGATGACCACGAGCTTGCCGCAGGAGCGCACCGGGCTCTCGCCGGAGCTCGCCTTGACCGGCGTGTGGCCGTTGACGATGTGTCCGTGCTCGGGGCTCACGCCGAACTCCCGGAGCACCTGCTTGCACACCGAGGGCGACTCGGTGAGCTCCCAGTAGGGGTCCCGGGGCTCCGCCCACGTCGCCTTGTCCGTGACGAAGGTGCGCTCGAACGTCTTCATGACCCTGCCCGAGAGCGGCGACGCGGGGCCGCACCAGAGGTAGTACATGAGGTCGAGGTTCCCCTGGTCGGGCTCCATCCAGGCTTGGCGCGCCTCGCGGTCCAGCCAGTCGAACAGGTCGCGCCCGGCCAAGCGCCGCCCGCGGAGCTCCACGGTACGAAACAGCCCGTCGCCCTCCGTCATGGGGACGCAGGCGTGGAAGAGCAGGTTGTCGTTGGAGATGCGGTAGAGGCTGCCGCGCTCGTAGAGAAACGCAACGTGGCGTCGCAGGCGCTCGGAGTCCGCGAAGGCCTCGGCCATGGCGTCGATCACCTCGCGTTCGCCGTCGGTGAGCGCAAGTGGGTCGGCCGGGTTGAGCGTGGGGAAGTCCACGGTGGCGAGCGGGGCGTCCCCTCCCGGCAGGTGCACACAGTCCCCCTCGACGTCCACGAGGGGCAGCAGGAGCCGGTCGTCCATAGCGAAGTCCGGGTTGCGGCGGATGAGCTGACCCTCGAGCTTGAAGAGGATGACCGAGATGGCCTTGTCGATGGGGGAGAGCACGTCGCCGTCGCGGTAGGTGCGCTCCGCGAACAGGGCGAGCTCGCGCATGGAGACGCCGTAGGAGCTCTCGAGGATGGAGAGCGCCCCGTAGCGCAGGTTGTTGCGCACCACGGCCGCCTGGCAGGCCAGCGACCCCGCGGCCGCGCCCATCCACACGATGTCGTGGTTGCCCCACTGGACGTCGGTGGAGGGCATCTCGAGGAGCCGGTCGCAGATGCGGTCGGCGTGGGGCCCGCGGTCGAAGAGGTCGCCCACGATGTGGAGGCGGTCCACGGCCAGGCGCTTGATGAGGGCGGCGAGCGACTCCACGAAGTCCGGGCCGCTCCCCGTGTCCACGATGGTGTCCACGATGCGCTCGTGGTAGCAGGAGCGGTCCTCCGACTGCCCGGCCTGGTCGCGGAGGAGCTCGTCGATGATGTAGGCGTAGGGCACCGGCATGGACTTGCGCACCTTGGACTGGGTGTAGGCCGAGGCGAAGTGCTTGGCCACCCGGAGGAGCCGCAGCAGGTGGACGCGCCACCAGGTGAGGTCGATGCCCCCGAGGTCGGACTCGGTCTTGGCGAGCTTCTCCTCGGGGTAGTAGATCAGGGTGCAGAGGTCGTCCTGCTCGGCCTGGGAGAGCCCGTCGCCGAACTCGGCGCGCACCCGCTCGCGGATGACGCCCGAGCAGTTGTTGAGGATGTGCTCGAACGCCTCGTACTCGCCGTGGACGTCGCTCATGAAGTGCTCGGTGCCGCGAGGGAGGCCGAGGATGGCCTCGAGGTTGATGATCTCGGTGAAGACCGACTGACGCGTGGGGAACTGCTCGCTCAGGAGCTCGAGGAAGCGCCCCTCGGTGCCGACGGGTTCCATGGCCCTCCTTCAGGGTGACCGGCGTTTCGGGGTCAACCGTAGCACGGCTCCGCGCACGGCCGCCGGCGGTCCACCCAACCTGCGCAGTGGTATTATCTCTTGCACATGTGCACACACGTCCCCACGTCTGGAGATGGCCCATGGCCAACAGCTACAAGAAGACCACCAACCTTCCCAAGACAGGCTTCCCCATGCGCGCCGGGCTCGCGTCGTCCGAGCCCAAACGCCTCGCCGCATGGGAGGAGGCCGACGTCTACGGCCTCGCGTGCGAGCAGAACCGCGGCAACGAGCCCTTCGTGCTGCACGACGGGCCCCCGTACGCAAACGGCCCCATCCACCTCGGCCACGCCCTCAACAAGACGGTGAAGGACTTCATCAACCGCTACCAGATCATGCGCGGTCGCGAGGTCTCCTACGTCCCCGGCTGGGACTGCCACGGCCAGCCCATCGAGCACAAGGTCGAGGAGCACCTGGGCACCGAGCGCTTCAACGCCACCGACCCGTCCGAGATCCGCTCCCTCTGCCGCCGGTTCGCCGTCGAGAACATCGACCTCCAGCGCCAGGGCTTCCGCCGCCTGGGGGTCCTCGGCGACTGGGAGCACCCCTACCTCACCCTCTCCAACGACCACGACGCCGCCGACATCGAGGTCTTCAAGCGCATCTGGGACACCGGCGCCATCTACCGTGGCCGCAAGCCCGTGCACTGGTGCACCCACTGCCACACGGCCCTCGCCGAGGCCGAGATCGAGTACGCCGACGTCACCGGCCCGTCCATCTACGTGGGCTACGCCATGGAGGACGTCCCCGAGGGCCTGGCCGACGCCGGCATGCCCGTCTCGGTCATGATCTGGACCACCACCCCGTGGACGCTGCCCGCCAACGCCGCCGTCGCCATGAAGCCCGAGGCCACCTACGTGGCCCTGGCCCACGACGGCCGCGCCTACATCGTGCTCGAGGACCTCGCCCCCCGCGTGGCCTCCGTCGCCGGCTGGGAGCCGGGACTCGTGGAGGTGGGCGGCGAGCCCTGGCGCGCCACGGCCGAGGAGCTCAGCGGCCTGCGCTACCACCAGCCCGTGTTCGACGACGTGCTCTGCCCCGTCATCACGGCCGACTACGTGGGCACCGAGGACGGCACCGGCATCGTGCACATCGCCCCGGGCCACGGCGCCGACGACTTCTACGCCGGCGTGGCCGCCGGCATCCCCGTGGTCATGCCCGTGGACGACGACGGCCGCTTCTACTCCGGCGACACCTGGGGCACCGGCGGCCCCTGGAGCGGCATGGAGGTCACCGAGGCCAACCCCAAGATCGTGCGGTGGCTCGAGGACCGCGGCGCCCTCGTGCACGCCGGCACCGTCGAGCACAGCTACCCCCACTGCTGGCGCTGCAAGAACCCGGTGATCTTCCGCGCCACCGACCAGTGGTTCGTCTCCATGGACGACACGGGCCTGCGCCGGCGCTCCCTCGACGCCATCGAGAACGAGGTCCGTTGGTACCCGGCCTCCTCCGTCAAGCGCATCCGCGCCATGGTGGAGGGCCGCCCCGACTGGTGCCTGTCGCGCCAGCGCGTGTGGGGCGTGCCCATCCCGTCGTTCACCTGCGCCGACTGCGGCGCCTCCGTCATGAACGACGCCACCCTCGACGCCGTTGTCGCCCTGTTCCACGAGAAGGGGTCCGACGCATGGTACACCGACGACCCGTCCTCCTACCTGGGCGACGCCGACGTGTGCCCCGAGTGCGGCGGCCACCACCTCGTGCCCGACCGCGACATCCTCGACGTCTGGTGGGACTCCGGCGTCTCCCACACCGCCGTCCTCAAGGATCGCGAGGGCCTCGCATTCCCGGCCGACCTCTACGTCGAGGGCTCCGACCAGCACCGCGGCTGGTTCCAGAGCTCCCTGCTCACCTCCATGGGCGCCTACTCGTGCCCGCCTTTCAAGGGTGTGCTCACCCTGGGCTTCACCTTGGACGGCCAGGGCCGCAAGATGAGCAAGTCGCTCGGCAACACCGTCGACCCCAACGAGATCTTCGACACCCTTGGCGCTGACATCGTGCGCCTCTGGGTGGCCTCGGTGGACTCCACATCCGACATGGCCTGCGACAAGGAGATCCTCGACCGCGTGTCCGACGCCTACCGCCGGTTCCGCAACACCTTCCGGTTCCTGCTCGGCGAGCTCGAGGGCCAGTTCGACCTCGACGCCGACGGCCTGCCCACCTCCGAGCTCACCGCCCTCGACCGGCTGGCACTCGCCCGCCTGTCCGAGGTGCACGCGCAGGTGGAGGAGGCCTACGGCGAGTACCGCTTCAACCAGGTCTACCGCCTGCTCTACGACTACGTGGTGACCGAGCTCTCCAACGGCTACCTCAACGCCACCAAGGACCGCATGTACTGCGACGCTGCCGACTCCGTCGCCCGCCGCAGCGCGCAGAACGCGTGGTACCAGATCCTGTCCATGCTGCTCCGCGACCTCCAGCCCATCCTCGCCTACACCTGCGACGAGGTCCTGGCCTACGTGCCGGCCTCCATGCGGGAGGGCAAGGGGTTCGCGGCGCTGCTCTCCTGGTACGAGGCGCCCATGGACGCCGCCGAGCGCGACGCCCTGCTGCCCGCCTACCGCGTGCTCACCGAGGTCCGCAACGCCTACACGAAGGCCTACGAGGAGGCCCTCGCCTCCGGTGCGGTCACGGAGAAGACCACCCAGGCCACGCGCGCGTCCGTCACGCTGCCCCAGGCGTCGCTCGACCTCCTCGCGCCCATGGCCGGCGACGTCGCGGAGTTCCTCGTGTGCTCCGAGGTCGAGCTCTCCTGCGGCGACGGGCTCGCCGTGACGGTGGCGCCCGCCCGCGGCGAGAAGTGCCCGCGCTGCTGGAACTGGCGCGAGCTCGGGGACGACGGGCTCTGCGACCGCTGCCACGAGGCCGTCTGCGCCTTGGAGGGCGATGCGTAGGACCATGGGCCGCAGCGCCCGCATGGGCCTCGCCCTGGCCGTCGCGGCGGCCTGCGTCGCCCTCGACCAATGGACCAAGGCCCTCGCCCTTGGCAATCTCGTCCCGGGCAGGCCCATGACGCTCGTGCCGGGCGTCATGGACCTGCTCCTGGTACGCAACACCGGGGCCGCCTTCTCCATCGGCGAGGGGGCGGGCTGGGTGTTCGTACTCGTCTGCCTCGTGGTCTGCGCCGCCGTGGCCGTGGCGCTCTGGCGCGCCCGCGACGTCCCGGTGCCGCTCGTGGTGTGCGCGGGCCTCGTGATGGGCGGCGGCGTGGGCAACCTCATAGACCGCGTGACCCGCGGGTGGGTCTGCGATTTCTTCGCCACCACGTTCGTGGACTTCGCCGTCTTCAACGTGGCCGACATCTTCGTCTGCACGGGCGTGGGGCTCGGCATCGTGCTCACGCTCGTCTGGGACGCCCGTCGGGCCCGCGAGGGCGAGGCCAAAGACGGCCGCGCCGCCCGCTCCGTGGCCCGCGGTGACACCGAGGGGACCGGAGGCCGCTCCGCGGCCGACCGGCTGCGCGGCAAGGGGGGCGGCCGCCGTGGCTGACCGCATCGTGAACCTCATGGTCGACGACGCCGGTGACGGCATGCGCATCGACGCCTGCCTGGCGTCCTTCGACGGCATGCCGAGCCGTAGCGCCTGCGCGAGGCTCGTGGGTGACGGCCGCGTGACCGTCAACGGCGTCTTTGTCCGCTCCAAGAGCGAGCCCGTGTCCATGGGCGACATGCTCCAGGTGACGATCGCCATCCCGGAGGTCCCGGCGGAGGGGGAGGGGCCCCTCCGCCCCGCCCCCATCGACCTCGACGTCCGCTTCGAGGACGATTACCTGCTCGTGCTCTCCAAGCAGGCGGGGCTCGTGTGCCACCCGAGCCCCGGCCACACCGACGACACCCTGGCCAACGCCCTCGTGGCCCGGTGCGGCTACGCGCACCTCGGCACGCTCCAGGGTGAGGACCGCCCCGGCATCGTGCACCGCCTCGACCGGGACACCTCGGGCCTCATGGTGGCGGCCAAGGACGACGTCACGCAGGGGGCGCTCCAGGACCTCATCCGCATGCGCACGCTTGACCGCCGCTACGTCACCCTCGTGCAGGGCTACGTGGCGCCTGAGACCGGCCTCGTGGACGTGGGCATCGCCCGCTCCACCCGCGACCGCCTGCGCATGGCCGCCACGGACGCCCCGGGGTCGCGGGAGGCCATCACCACGTTCACCACGCTCGAACGGTTCGAGGCCGGCCCCCGCGACGAGGGCTACTCGCTCCTCGAGTGCCACCTCTACACCGGCCGCACGCACCAGATCCGCGTCCACATGGCCCACATCCACCATCCCGTGGTGGGGGACCCGGTCTACAGGGCCGGCGACCCGAGGCGCAACCTCGGTCTCGACAGACAATTCCTCCACTCGTGGCATATAGAGTTCGATCATCCCCGCACCGGCGAGACCCTGTGCCTGGCAGACACGCTGCCGGCCGACCTGGCTGGCGTCCTCGACGCCCTGGCCGACCGCTCCATGGGCCGCACCGAGGCGGGGGAGCGCATCGTGCCTGCGCTCGGTCCAGCACGAGCCTGACAGAGAGGGAGCACCGTGGAGCTCACCCGCCTCGGCATCACGCCCATCGTCGTGTTCAACACGATCATCTTCCTGTTCTTCACCGTGGCGTTCTTCTACCAGATCGTCTACTTCCTCGTGGGGCTCCGCCGCGGCGAGGTGGAGCTGCCCGAGGCCAAGAAGAACCACCGCTACGCCTTCATGATCGCCGCCCACAACGAGGAGGTCGTCATCGGCCAGCTCGTGAGGTCGATCAAGGAGCAGGACTACCCGGCCGAGCTCATCGACGTCTACGTGGTGGCCGACGCCTGCACCGACGCCACGGCCGAGCGGGCCCGGGAGGCGGGCGCCTACGTCTACGAGCGCAACGACCTCGCCCGCAAGGGCAAGAGCTGGGCGCTCGACATGGGCTTCGACAACGTGCTCAACGAGAGGGGCGACGACTACTACGATTCCTTCATCATCTTCGACGCCGACAACCTGCTGTCCAAGGACTACGTCAGACAGATGAACAAGGTCGTCGACCTCGGATACCTGGCCGCCACGAGCTACCGCAACTCCAAGAACTTCGACTCCTCCTGGATCAGCTCCGCCTACGGCATCTGGTTCCTGCGCGAGGCGCGCTTCCTCAACAACGCGCGCATGATGCTCGGCACCGGCTGCGCCATCTCGGGCTCGGGCTGGATGGTCTCCAACAAGATCATCCGCTCCATGCACGGCTGGGCCTTCCACACCCTCACCGAGGACATCCAGTTCTCCACGTTCTGCGCCGCCAACGGCATCCGCATCGCCTACGCCCCCGCCGAGTTCTTCGACGAGCAGCCCGTGACCCTCAAGGCGTCCTGGATCCAGCGCATGCGGTGGACCAAGGGTTTCTACCAGGTGTTCTTCTCCTACGGTGGCGACCTTGCCCGTGGCATCGGCTTCGGCAGGTTCTCGAGCTACGACATGCTCATGACCATCGCCCCGGGCATGATCCTCACGCTCCTGTCGGCCATGGTCAACGCCACCTACCTCGTGGTGGGCTCCATCAGCCACGGCTTCCTGGCCACCCAGTCCGAGATCGCCATGTGCGTGGGCTCCCTCGTCATGACCTTCGCCTCCATGTACCTGGTCTTCTTCGTGCTCGCCCTGCTCACCACCGTGGCCGAGCGCAGGCACATCCACGCCACCAAGCGCTGGCGCGTCTGGGCCAACGTCCTCACGTTTCCGTTCTTCATGATGACCTACATCCCCATCACCGTGATCGCCCTGTTCAAGAAGGTCGAGTGGGTGCCCACCAAGCACGAGTTCGCCATGTCCGTGGACCAGGTCACGGCCGACTGACGCTGCTCCGAAGGCTGCCGGGTGCGCTATCATCATGCGATACCGCCGTCGTGCGGGGCCCGACACCTGTGAAAAAAGGAGCTGCCATGGCAACGTTCTTCCCTGGTGAGTCGCACACCTTCTCCGAGTACCTCCTGGTACCCGGGTACTCCTCCTCTGAATGCGTCCCCGGGAACGTGAGCCTTGCCACGCCCCTGGTCAAGTTCCGCCGTGGCGAGGAGCCGGCCCTCACCCTCAACACCCCCATGGTCTCGGCCATCATGCAGTCGGTCTCCGGCCCGCGCCTCGCCATCGCCCTGGCCCAGGAGGGCGGCATGAGCTTCATCTACGGCTCCCAGACCGCCGAGGACGAGGCCCGCATGGTGCGCGAGGTCAAGGCCTACAAGGCCGGTGTCGTCACCTCGGACTCCAACCTCACGCCAGACATGACCCTGGCCGAGGTCATGTGCCTCAAGGAGCGCACCCACCACTCGGCCATGCCCGTCACCGACGACGGCGGCCCCCACGGCCGGCTCCTCGGCATCGTCACCTCCCGCGACTACCGTCCCAGTCGCGACGCCGCCGACAAGCCCGTCCGCGACTTCATGACCCCCATCGACCGCGTGGTCACCGCCCCGGCCTCCTACACGCTCTCCGAGTGCAACGACATCATCTGGGAGAACAAGCTCAACCAGCTCCCCATCGTCAACGACGACGGCACCTTGGTGGGCATGGTGTTCCGCAAGGACTACGACTCCCACAAGTCCAACCCCAACGAGCTGCTCGACTCCTCCAAGCGCTACATCGTGGGCGCCGGCATCAACACCCGCGACTACGCCGAGCGCGTGCCACTGCTTGTGGAGGCCGGCGCCGACGCCCTGTGCATCGACTCCTCCGAGGGCTTCTCCGAGTGGCAGTCCCGTACCCTGTCCTGGATCCGCGACAACTACGGCGACGCCGTCAAGGTCGGTGCCGGCAACGTGGTGGACGCCGAGGGCTTCCGTTTCCTGGCCGACGCCGGCGCGGACTTCGTCAAGGTGGGCATCGGCGGCGGCTCCATCTGCATCACCCGCGAGCAGAAGGGCATCGGTCGCGGCCAGGCCTCGGCCCTCATCGACGTCTGCGAGGCCCGCGACCGCTACTTCGAGGAGACCGGTGTCTACGTGCCCGTGTGCTCCGACGGCGGCATCGTGTACGACTACCATATGACCCTGGCCCTGGCCATGGGCGCCGACTTCCTCATGCTCGGCCGCTACTTCGCCCGCTTCGACGAGAGCCCCACCGAGCGCGTCACGGTCAACGGATCCTACATGAAGGAGTACTGGGGCGAGGGTTCCGCCCGCGCCCGCAACTGGGCGCGCTACGACCTCGGCGGCGACAAGAAGCTGAGCTTCGTCGAGGGCGTCGACTCCTACGTGCCCTATGCCGGCCCCCTGCGCGACGGCGTCCAGAACTCCCTGCTCAAGATCCGCTCCACCATGTGCAACTGCGGGGCCCTCACTCTGCCCGAGCTCAAGGAGAAGGCACGCCTCACCTTGGTCTCGGCCACGTCCCTCGTGGAAGGCGGGGCCCACGACGTGGTGCTCAAGGAGCCCAACCAGCAGGTTACGCTCAATTTCAACTAGGCTCCTGTCGGGCGCGAACCGTCCGGCTCGCAGCCCAGCCCCGCTAGCCCCCTGGGACCTCTCGTCTCAGGGGGCTTTTCTGTGCCTCTCCGCCCCTGAATCGCGACGTGTCCTCAGTTCACTTTAAGAGATACCTGTGCCATAGTGGCATATTAAGACTCTGTTCAGATATCCGCCCCTCACCGGGGCGCGGTGGTTTGGAGGCAGCCATGGCAGACAGCGCCAGAAGGGCGGCGGGACATCGCATCCTCGCCATCGCCCTGTCGGCCCTTCTCGTGGGCCAGTCCCTCGGACCGGCGGCCTATGCGCGGCCGGATGCGGTGCCCGAGGCGGTCCTGCAGGAGCAGGTGGCCGACGAGCGGCCAGAGGGCCCTGCCGAGCCTCCGGCAGGGGAGGGGGAGGTCGGGGACCGCACGGCCCCTGAGGACGACCCGGATGGCCCCGACGTCGCCGACGACGACGCGGCCGCCCTCCTCGCGGCCCTCGCCACCGCCCCCTTGGCGGCCCTGGAGCCCCGGGCAGGTACCGGCGACTTTGCCGTCGCCGGCGGCGAGGAGGGCGTCGACTACGCCTTCGACGGCAGCGTCCTGCACATCATGACCTCCACGCCCCTCACCGTCTCCATGGCCGCAGGCAAGACGGGCACCGCCCACACCATCGACATCGACGCGGGGGTCAAGGCGGACCTCACCCTTGCCGGGGTGAACATCTCCACTGCCGCCCGCTCTCCCATCAACCTGGTCACCAACTCCGACGAGGACGGCGACGGGGTCAAGGTCCGCAACGCCGCCGACATCGTCGACAAGACCACCCTGCACCTGACCCTGGCCGACGGCTCCTCCAACTCCCTGGTCAACACCGTTACGGGGGCCAACGGCTGGCCGGCCATCCGTTGCGGTTGGGGCTCGGTGCTGATCGTCGACGACGCCCGCACCAACGTCCGCGCCGGCGGTTCCAAGTTCGACCTCTCCGACATCGTCACCCCGGCCGACGGCAAGGTGGCGGCCGACGTCACGCTCCTGGACGGCACCGAGCTCAAGACGGACGACCCCCTGACCCGTCTCGAGTCGTCCCATCCCGGCACCCTCACCGTGCAGGGTGGCGGCCACTCCGCAGGCATCGGTTCCGGGCCCAAGGAGAACGCTGGCACCATGGTCTTCAACGGCGGCATCGTCTCAGCGAAGCCCCTGCCGTTCAACAGCAGCAACTGGAGCTATGCCAACGGGTCCGCCATCGGTGGCGGCTCGGCCGGCTCCGGCACCGTGACCATCTTCAACGGCGGCCGCATCACCGCCCAGGGAGGCTCCTGCGGCACCGCCATCGGCGCCGGCTTCGGCTACCACGACATGACCGGCCACCACGGGTGCACCGCCAAGGCGGATGCCATCGTGGTCCCGGCTAACAAGGCGGAGAACATCTACTCCTACGGCTACACGTTCTTCGACGTGCCTGTGAGGGGGTCCGCCTTCGACGGCGGCGCGCTGCAGAGCGGCGGGTACAACGCCTACTTCACCGTGGCCGGCGACATCTACATCAACGGTGGCTTCGTCAACGCCATCGCCGCGTACCACGGCAACGCCATCGGCCAGTGCTGCGCCCACGGCCCGGCGTCCAACCTGAACCACATCATCAAGGTGACCGGTGGCACCGTCATCACCTCGGTGGGCAACAAGACCTCCACCAACCCCACCATGTACGCCGTGGGCGCGGCCCAGGGCTACACCATCGTCACCGGCGGCTCCGTCATGGTCGAGAACCGCACCGACGGCACCTACTCGCCCATGTTCCAGGGCATCGGCGACACCGCCTTCAACACCCAGGGGGTGGAGAGCTGGGACGACGTCGAGGCCTTGGGCGGCTCCTTGCCCGACACCGACAAGGTGCAGATGCTTACCATCAACCTCTCGAGCGAGTTCGACGAGTCCGAGAACAAGACCGTGCCGGTGACCAAGTGGAAGCTCGAGGTCGACAACCAGGTCCAGGCTTACGGGTCGCCCTCCTACCTCAACGACGGAAGGCTCTATCTGTGGCTGCCGGCCACCGCCACGGGCAAGAACGTGACGGTCACCATGTCCTACCTCGACAACGACGGCGTCGAGCACGACATCGAGCCCATGTACGTCGAGGAGGTGGGCGGCTCCCAGGGCTCCACCCTCAAGCGCTACATCGACATCGACGTCGACAAGCTCACCGACGAGCAGAAGGAGTACTTCTCCGGGCTTCAGAAGGCCTACGACGGCCTGCCCTTCGAGACCCTCACGGTCTCTGATGAGAAGCCCATCGACACCACGCCCTTCGAGACCAACGGCAAGCTGCTCACGGACCCCACCAAGCTCGAGGTGAGCTATCAGGCCTACGACGGCGAGGGGGGCAGCCCACTGCCTGGGAGCTCCGTGATCCACGACGGGAAGATGCCTGCCGACACCGGCACCTTCCGCTTTCAGCTCATCTCCAAGCAGTTCGCCGAACAACCGGGCTTCATGGAGAACTACTGGGGCCACCGCATCACCGGCTGGTCGAGCGTGACGCCGGTGCCGGCGGTGGTCAAGATCTCCGAGGCCGACGGGACCGCCTGGGTGCGCCTGGCCGACGACGGCAGCTACGAGCTGGTGAAGGAGACCGACACCGAGCCCGGCAACCGCCTCCGCCTGGCCTTCACCTTGCGCAGCGCCAAGGGGACCGCCGTGACCTGCAAAGCCCCCACCGGGTCGTTCCAGGTGCTCATCGACGGCAAGCCCGTGGGCGAGGCGGTGCCGCTCACCGAGGAGGCCATGAAGGCCTCTCCCGGCTCCTCCATCGCGATCAAGGAGGGCGCCACCGACGCCTCGGCCAACACCCCCGCGGCCGTGGCCGGCGAGTCTGGCCGCTGGGAGACCCAGGTGGTCTACTACCTCGACCCGACGCGCCTCGACGGCGCCCTGGACGTGCTCGACGGATCGTCCGGCAACAGCCACGACGTCACCGTGCGCTACATCCCCGACAAGAACTATGTGGAGGGCACCGAGGCCAACCCCGAGAACGAGGCCACCAGGCCCACCACCATCGTCCCGGTGAAGCCGGAGGGCACCGTGAGCCCCGACGACCCGGACAAGGTCGAGGTGGAGGACGGCAAGGACCCCGACCCCGGGACGCCCGACCCCGACAACCCCACCGGGAGGCTCCAGGTGGTCCGCAAGACGGTCACCGTCAACTACGGCGACTTCCACAGTGAGGACGCCGAGGTGGAGGACTTCTTCGGGCTCGCCCTCACCTCGACCTCTTCCGCGCCGGGCTCCTTCTCGGTCTCCAACGGGGCCGTGGCCGACCTGGTGTGCGGCGAGGACGGAAAGCCGGTCCTCGACGACGGCAGGCTCCAGGTGCGCGTCAACAGCTGCGGCACGTCGACGATCGTCTTGGAGCAGGGGGCCAACGCCCTCTATACCGGCATCAAGTACATCATCACCGTCAACGTGCGGCCCGACCCTGGCATCGTGCCCCACGTCCAGATCCGCCTCACCTGGCGAAACCTCACCGCCTCCGAGGGCGAGGGCCTCGCCCCTGTGGCCAGGCTCATGGTCCGCGCCCTGGGCGCCGCCGACTCCGCCCTCCCCGCGCCCCTGGCGTCGGTCGGACGCGCCCACACGCCCCCGCGCCCCGGCGACGTCATCGAGTACACGGTGACCGGCCTCAACCTCACCCCCGGCTCCGCCTGGCAGGCCGCCGAGCTCACCGATGCCATCGACGAGAGGCTAGAGTTCGACAACGACTCGGTGCAGATCTGCCCCAACTACCCCACGCGAACCGACAAGAGCACCGACCTCGGTTCCGACGCTTTCTACGAGGGCTTCGACTGGGACGCCCTGACCTGGTCCGACGTCGACCCGGCGCACTTCACCTACCAGAGGCCCACGCTCACCAAGGGGGTGGGCACCGTCTACGGCGGCCAGTCCACCTCGGTGCGCTTCCGCGCCACGGTGGGGATCGACAAGGGCCTCGGGGACAGGCCGGGCGACGACGGCAGGCTCCCCGAGATCTCCAACCTGCCCGGTGGCGGCGGTGGCTACGGCAAGGACGAGGCCGACCTCGACCCCGGCGAGGAGGCGGTGCCTGTCGCGCCGCTCCCCGAGGAGAACGTCGTGGTCGTCGGCGGGGGCGACCCCGAGCTCGGGAAGCCGTCGGTGCCCGAGCCCACCCCCGTCCTGCCCAAGGACCCCGTGGCCGCCGACATCCTCACCACGGTCGAGGTGGGGCATGTCGAGCACCGCGAGGAGCACGACGACGACCGCATCCTCGTGGGCGACGTGTTCCGCGTGACGGCCACCTCCACCAACCGGGCGCCCGACTCGAAGCTGGCGAACGCCGTGATCAAGGTGACCCTCCCCGAGGGCATGAGGCCCAAGGCGGGGACCATCCGCCTCACCGATGCCGGCGGCACCGTCTACGAGGTGCCCAACGGCGCCTACGACCCCGAGACCGGCATCGTCGCCGTCAACGCCGGCGACCTCTACGGCGGCGAGAGCGCCCGCCTGACCTTCGACGTCGAGGTGGTGTCGGTCTCTCCCGACGGCTCCGACCCCTCCGCCCCGCCCGTCACCGGCTCCACCCTGGGCGAGACGCCCACCGACGAGTGGGAGCGCGAGCACCCCGACCCCGACGACCCCGACGGGCCCCAGGACCCTGTCCCCGACCCCGTGCCCGGCACACCCTTCGTGCCCGGCGCCCCCTGGTCCGACCTGGAGGACGAGCTCGTCTCCACGCCCCCGGCGAGCGACCCCGACATGCCCCCCGTGCTGCCGGCCAGCCCCCGGCTCCCCGGCGACGGGGCCGAGACCGACGTGCGCGTCACCAAGACCGCCGACAACCTGAGCAGGGACGACGGCACCACCCGGGTGGGCGACACGGTGCGCTACGCCGTCAAGGTGGAGAACGTCGCCGCACAGACCGCCTGGTACGACGTGGTCGTGGCCGACAGGCTCCCCGTGGGCCTCGAGCCCGTGGCGGGCTCCATCTCGATCACCGGCCCCGACGGGGTCCGCCGCGAGGTGCCCGACGACGCCTACGACCCCGCCACCCGCCGCCTCGCCGTGACCGCCGGCGACCTGCACGGGCCCGCCGCGGCCACCCTCGTCTTCGACGTGACCGTCACCGACGGGGCCGTGGGCGCCGACGTGGGCAATGTGGCCGACGCGTTCGGCACCGCCCCCGCCGACGTCGACCTCGACACGGTGGCCCCGGGCGCCCAACGCCCCGCGGGCGGGGAGCCCTTCGTGCCGTCGGACGGTTGGGACGCGTGGCTTGCCGGCAGGTCCCCCGTCTCCAACCCGGATCCGGCCTACCCCGACGGCGTCGGCGCTTCCGGCGGCGTTCTCCCGTCGGACGACGGCGTCTCCGGCGGCGCCCCAGGCGCATCCACCCTGCCCGCCACGGGCTCCGGGCATCCCGGGACCCTGCTGCCCGCCACCTCCGACGTCGCCTCCATGGTGCCGGCGCTCGCGGGCGCGGCCACGGCCGGCACCCTCTGCCTCGCCCTCGTCCTGAAAAGGAGGCGCTAGGGGAGGGGACCCGGCGGTTCCTGCAGAGGGGGGGCGGTCGGCCATCGGCCCGGCCGCCCCCTTTCTCCGCGCGGGGGGCTGGCTGCCTGGGCGGCCGACGCCATTTGCTAGAATCCCATGAGCATGAGCGATCCGGCCCCTGTGGGGGCCGTCACCGAGAAGGAGTCTTCCATGGGCGACCACAGCGAGCACGAAGGGCGCGTCCCCGTCTACGACGCGGGCGCCATCGAGGAGAAGTGGCAACGCGTCTGGGAGGAGCGGGGCCTCTTCCGCGCCGCCGACGACGGCCGTCCCAAGAAGTACGTCCTCGAGATGTTCCCGTACCCCTCGGGCGACCTCCACATGGGCCACGCCCGCAACTACACCATCGGCGACGCCATGGCGCGCCAGGCCCACATGCAGGGCTTCGACGTCCTGCACCCCATCGGGTTCGACGCCTTCGGCCTCCCTGCGGAGAACGCCGCCATCAAGCACCGCACGCAGCCCGCCAAGTGGACCTACGGCAACATCGACCAGGCCGTGGCCACCATGCGCCGCATGGGCTTCTCCTACGACTACGACCGCATGGTGAGGACCTGCGACCCCTCCTACTACCGCTGGGGCCAATACCTCTTCCTCAAGATGTGGGAGAAGGGCCTCGTCGACCGCCGCACGTCGCCGGTCAACTGGTGCCCCACCTGCAACACCGTGCTCGCCAACGAGCAGGTCACCGAGGGGCGCTGCTGGCGCTGCGGCACCGTGCCCGAGCGCCGCGAGCTCACCCAGTGGTACCTCAAGATCACCGACTACGCCGAGGAGCTCCTCGACGACATCGACCGCCTCGACCGCTGGCCCGAGCGCGTGAGGCAGATGCAGCGCAACTGGATCGGCAAGTCCGAGGGTGCCGAGATCGACTTCGCCCTGGCCGACGCCTCCGGCGAGCCCACCGACCTCAAGATCACGGTGTTCACCACGCGCCCCGACACGCTCTTCGGCGCCAGCTTCTTCCTGCTCGCACCCGAGTACCCGCTGGTCCACGAGCTCGTGGACGGCACGGAGTACGAGGGGGCCGTGCAGGAGGTCATCGACATCGCCGAGGCCACGAGCGCGGTGGACCGCCAGTCCAGCGAGGTGGAGAAGCACGGCGCCTTCACGGGCCGCTACATGGTGAACCCGGTCAACGGTCGGCTCCTGCCCATCTGGGTGGCCGACTACGTCATCACCGACTACGGCACCGGCGCCGTCATGGGCGTCCCCTGCGGCGACGAGCGCGACTTCCAGTTCGCCCGCAAGTACGGCCTGCCCGTCCCGCCGATCATCCTCCAGGAGGACGACCCTCTCTTCGATGGGCTCTCCGGCCAGGAGGACCTCGTGGTGACCGACGTGCCCTGGGACCACGCCATGGACGCCGAGGGCGTCATGGTGCAGTCCGGTCCGATCACGGGCATGCGCGGCGGCAAGCGCTCCGAGGCCGCCAAGGCCGTCGTCGACCTGCTCGCAGGGCGCGGGCTCGCCCGCGAGGCCGTGAACTTCCGCCTGCGCGACTGGCTCATCAGCCGCCAGCGGTACTGGGGCAACCCCATCCCGGCCGTCCACTGCGAGCACTGCGGCATCGTGCCCGTGCCTGAGGACCAGCTGCCCGTGACGCTGCCCGAGGGCCTGGACCTCGCGGCGGGGGAGACCCTGGCCGAGTGCCCCGAGTTCTACGAGACCACGTGCCCCGTGTGCGGCGCCCCGGCCCGCCGCGAGACCGACACCATGGACACCTTCACGGACTCCAGCTGGTACTACCTGCGCTACTGCGACCCGCACAACGACCACGAGCCCGTGGGCCGCGCGGCGGCCGACCGCTGGATGCCCGTGGACAACTACATCGGCGGCATCGAGCACGCCATCCTGCACCTGCTCTACTCGCGCTTCTGGACCAAGGTCATGCGCGACCTCGGCATGGTCTCGTGCGACGAGCCCTTCACCGACCTGCTCTGCCAGGGCATGGTCAAGGACGAGAACGGCGAGGTCATGTCCAAGTCCAAGGGCAACGTCGTGGCGCCTGCGAGCGTCATCGAGCCCTACGGAGCCGACACCATGCGCCTCGCCATCCTGTTCATCGCGCCGCCGGAGAAGGACTTCGACTGGGACCCCCAGGCCGTGGCCGGCTGCAACCGCTTCCTCAAGCGCGCGTGGAAGAGCGTGTGGGAGGCCTCATGCTCCGCGACGCCGGGCGCCGAGCCCTCCATGGACGCGCTCGACGACGAGGGCAGGAAGCTCCTGCGCGCCGTGCACCGCCTGGGCATCAAGTGCACCGACGACTACGGGCGTAGGCAGTACAACACCGCCATCTCGGCGCTCATGGAGCTCGTGAACGCCGGCAACGCCTACCTCGCCGCCACGGCCTCCGGGGAGCGCGACGGCGCCCTCATGGCCCGCTACGCCCACGACCTCGTGGCCATGCTCTCGCCCGTCTGCCCCCATTGGGCCGACGAGCTCGCCTCCGAGGCCCTCGGCATGGAGGGCTCCATGTACGACGAGCCGTGGCCCACGTTCGACGCCGACCTCACCCGCGAGGACACCGTCGAGATCGTCGTCCAGGTGCTCGGCAAGATCCGCGCCCGCATCCAGGTGGCGCCCGACGCGCCCCGCGAGGAGCTCGAGCGCGCAGCGCTCGAGGCCGTGGCTCCCCAGCTGGAGGGCAAGGACGTCGTCAAGGTGGTCGTCGTCCCCGGCAAGCTGGTGAACGTCGTCGCCAGGTAGCAGGCCGCAGGGCCCGTCCCATCGGGACGGGCCCTTTTTCGTTCCCTCTGCCCATGCGCGGCGCCCCCGAATTTCCCGGAACCGCGCAAATTCGATATATTGGCTGAAAGATATCGGCGAACACCGGCCGCCCCCGGGACCATGGGACCGGGGGAGGGGCCGTCAGGAGGTCCCCCATGAAGTGCCCCCAATGCGGTAAGGACCTTGGAAGCGACCTGCTCCCCGCGCGCTGCCCCGACTGCGGGGCCAACCTCCGCGACCCGGCCCTCGTCTCCGGGTCCCGGGACGCCGGCGCCTCCCGCCGCTCCGTCGAGGGGCTCACGGGCATCGGGAAGGGGAGCACCAAGGACCGTGGCCGCCACAGGGTCCAGCTCGCCCTCGCCGTCCTGATCGTGGCCGTGTTCTGCGTCGGCGTCGTCTGGATGGTGCGGTGGGCCCAGGGGACCCTCAGTCGGGTGCCCGACGTCGTGGGCTGGCGCTACGAGCGCGCCGAGAAGGAGCTCAAGGCCCTCGGCTACGACGTGGATCGCGAGGACGTGGCCACCAAGGACGCCTCCGCCGGCATCGTCGTCTCGGCCGACGTCCCCGAGGGGGGCTCCGGCACCGCCCGGCTCCAGGTGGCCACGGCGCGCACGATGCCCGACGTCGCCGGCATGGGGCTCGAGGAGGCGGAGGCGGCCCTCGACGGGGCGGCCATCCCCTACGCCGTGGAGGAGCGCACGGGGGACGGCGAGGACGGCCGGGTCCAGGGGGCGTCGCTCGAGGCGGGGCGCGAGGTGGTGGGCGACACCACCGTCACCCTCTACGTGACCAGGCTGCCGCGCGTGCCCGACGTCATGGGCAAGACCCGCCAGGAGGCCGTCGCGGCCCTCTCCGAGGCCGGCCTCGGCTACGAGGTGGAGAGCGTCCCCCACGAGGACGGCAAGGCCGTGGGCACCGTCGTCTCGGTGGACCCGGCGGCCGGTACCGCCGTCAAGCCTGGCGACAAGGTGAGGATCGGCGTGGTGTCCCAGCGCAAGAGCCTCTCCCAGGCCACTGCGGAGCAGGCGGTGGCGGCCGTGTACGACGCGGTGTCCCCCGGTGACTCCATCGGCTCCGCGCTCTCCGCGCTGCTCTCGCCCGAGTCGCCCTTCGCCGGCAAGGGCGCCCACGAGGTCTGGTACGGCATGGTCAAGGCGGCCGGCGGCCACGAGGGCGTGGACGCGCGGATCCAGTCGCTGCCGCGGTCGGTGAGCTCCGCCTCCATCGACGTGTCCGACGACGGCTCCTCGGCGGAGGCCCGCGTGTCGGTGCACTGGGACTGGACGTCCCTGGGCGACGGCTACCAAGGCGTGACGTCCGACGACCTCCACACGGTCACCATGACCTTCGACGACGAGGGCCGGCTCCTGACGTTCTACGACCCCCAGACCGATGTCCCGGCCTACCGGGTGGAGTCCTGACCCTCGATTGTGGAGACTTGACGGTCGTCGGCGCCCCATGCCATACTGGGCACCGTAAACATGCAGTTCAATCGGGAAGTGGGAGCGTTCGTCGCCCCGCTTCCTTTTTTTGGGAAGGTGGGCCATGGCTGTCAAGGACATCAGGTCGCGGCTTCTGGAGGCCCTCGAGGCCGAGGCTGCCGCCCACGGGGCGGACATCGTCGACGTCGAGGTGGCCGGTGCGTCCAAGGCGCCCGTCGTCCGGGTTCGCGTCGACCGGGCCGAGCCCGGCGAGCCCGTCTCCCTCGACGAGGTGGCCTCCCACAACGGGTGGGTCGGCGACGTCGTCGAGGCGCTCGACCCCTTCCCGGGCTCCTACACCCTCGAGGTCTCCTCGCCGGGCCTCGACCGGCCCCTGCGCCGCCCTGCCGACTTCGAGCGCTTCGTCGGCGAACCCGTGCAGGTGCGCATGGCGGGCCACGGGGGTCGCCGCACCTTCACCGGCACCCTCATGGGCCTCCAGGGCGACGACGTCGTCGTGGAGTGCGACGACGGTACCCACGCCCTGCCCCTCGCCGACGTCCAGTCGGCCAAGCTGAGGCCCGTCTTCTAGGGCGCGGGCTCCCCGGAGCCAACGCCCGTTTTCCCAGCCACCCACAAGAGGAAGGGGTGCCGCAGATGGCCGCCACCCACGACAACGAGAAGAACAACGAGATGATGGAGGCCCTCATGGCGCTCTGCCATGAGAAGCACATCGACGAGCTCTACCTGCTCGACCGCCTCGAGCAGTCGCTCGCCAAGAGCTACGCCGACCTCGACCCCGACCGCTTCCCCGACGGCGCCAAGGTCACCATCGACCGCACATCGGGCCGGTTCTTTCTCTACCGTCTGGTCCCCGAGGGCGAGCCCGACCCCGAGACCGGCGAGTACACCGAGTTCCGCGAGGAGGCCGTAGACGACCCCGGCATCTCCCGCATCGCCGCCCTCCACGCCAAGAGCGAGATCGCGGCCATCACCCGCAACGCCGCCCGCCAGATGATCTACGAGGAGTTCTCGGAGCGCGTCGGTGACATCATCACCGGCACCGTCATCCAGTCGGTCCCCGACTTCACCATCATCAAGATCCGCGAGGGCATCGAGGCCGAGCTCCCGCACTTCGACCTCCGCAAGAACAACGAGGAGCGCCAGGAGCGCAACGAGCGCCCCGCCGGCGAGCGCTACCGCCACGGCGACCGCATCAAGGCCCTCATCATCGAGGTCCGCGACCCGCAGGCCCGCATCCAGCCCGTCCGCGGCGAGTTCTCCCGCCCCTCCATCGTGGTCTCCCGCTCCCACCCCGACCTGCTCCGCCGCCTCTTCGAGCTCGAGGTCCCCGAGATCTACGACGGCGTGGTGGAGATCGAGTCCATCGCCCGCGAGCCCGGCCGTCGCTCCAAGGTGGCCGTGAGCTCCCTGGACGACCGTCTCGACCCCGTGGGCGCCTGTGTCGGCCCCAAGGGCAGCCGCGTGCGCACCGTGGTCTCCGAGCTCCGCGGCGAGCGCGTCGACGTCGTGCTCTGGAGCGACGACCCCGCCAAGCGCGTGGCCAACGCCCTGTCGCCCGCCAAGGTGACCCGCGTCATCGTCGACCCCGAGCACACCTACGCCACGGTGATCGTGCCCGACGACCAGCTCTCCCTGGCCATCGGCAAGGAGGGCCAGAACGCCCGGCTCGCCGCGCGCCTCACCGGTTACCATATCGACATCAAGAGCGAGGGGATCGCCCGCGACCTCATCGCGAAGATGCGCAAGAAGGCCGAGGCCGCCGAGGACCTCATCGATCAGGACCAGGAGCAGCCCGCCACGCGTTGCGCCCACGTCTCCGAGAATGGGACGCAGTGCCGCAACATGGCCCGGCCCGGCTCCAAGTACTGCGGCGTCCACGAGGCCGCCGCGGAGGGGGAGAGCCTCCTCGACCGCGAGTACGACGCGATCGACACGTCCGATGACCCCGATTCCCTGATCTAAGGCGCATCAGGTCCCCGTCGTTCAGGTTCCAGGAAGGTTAGGTTGCATGGCAAAGACGCGCGTCAGCGAACTCGCCAAGGAGTTCGGCATCACGAGCAAGGAGATGCTCTCCCATCTCAAGGACATGAAGATTCCGGCGAAGTCCGCGTCGTCGGCCCTGGAGGACGCCTACGTCTCCATGGTGCGCAAGAAGCTCGCCCCCCAGCTCAAGGCCCGCGAGGAGGAGCTCCGCGCCGCCCAGGAGGCCGAGGAGGCCGCCCGTAGGGCAGAGGAGGAGGCCCGCCGCGCCGCCGAGGAGGCCGCCCGCCGCGAGGTCGAGGAGCGCCGCCAGCGCGAGCGCGCCGAGGAGGAGCGCCGCCGCGCCGAGGAGGAGGCCCGCCGCGCCGCCGAGGAGGCCAAGGCCGCCGAGGAGGAGCGCCGCCGCGCCGAGGAGGCCGAGCGCAACCGCGTGAAGGACACCGCGCCCAAGAGCATGCCCAAGTTCACCAGCCTGCTGGAGCAGATCGCCCAGCAGGAGGAGGTGCTCAAGCAGAAGAAGGAGGAGGAGGCCAAGCGCCGCGAGGAGGACAAGGCCAAGCGCGCCTCGCGCCCCCAGGAGCGCCGCGGCGGCGGCCGTCAGGACCGTCGCGGGCCGGCCGCCATGGACGTGGCCCCCTCGCCGGAGAAGGCCGCGGCCTCCAACCGGCACAACAAGCGCCACCACGGCCACGAGGGCCCCGACGAGGACCGCTACAGCCGCATGGCCCGCTCCGCCGAGGAGTACAACCGCGAGCGCGTCCTCGAGGACGCCCGCGCCTCCGTCGAGGAGGCCAGCCGCGAGTCCACCGGCCGCCGCAAGAAGCGCAAGGAGCACAGGAAGGCCCAGGCCGCCCAGGCGGCCAAGGAGCAGGCCATCCAGGAGGCCCTGGCCAACGACCAGGACATCTCCAAGCTCGACGTCGTGAAGGTGCCGCAGGGCGCCACCGTGGCCGAGCTCGCCGACCTCCTCGACATCCCGGCCTCCGACATCGTCAAGCGCCTCTTCCTGCTCGGCACCCCGCTCACCATGACCCAGTCGATGTCCGACGAGCTCATCGAGCTCGTGGCCGACGACCTGGGCCGCGAGGTCAAGGTCATGACCAAGGAGGAGGAGAACTCCTTCACGTTCTACGACGACCCGGCCGACCTCCTGCCGCGCGCCCCCGTGGTCACCGTCATGGGCCACGTCGACCACGGCAAGACCTCCACCCTCGACGCCATCCGCCACACCGGCGTGGCCGAGGGCGAGGCCGGCGGCATCACCCAGCACATCGGCGCCTCCCAGGTGAAGATCAACGGCCGCACCATCACCTTCGTCGACACCCCCGGCCATGAGACCTTCACCGCCATGCGCGCCCGCGGCGCCAAGGTGACCGACATCGTGGTCCTGGTCGTGGCCGCCGACGACGGCGTCATGCCCCAGACCATCGAGTCGATCAACCACGCCAAGGCCGCCGGCGTGCCCATCGTCGTGGCCGTCAACAAGATCGACCGCGACGACGCCAACCCCGATCGCGTGCGCCAGGAGCTCACCGAGTACGGCGTCATCCCCGAGGAGTGGGGCGGCGAGAACATGTTCGTCAACATCTCCGCCAAGAAGAACATGGGCATCGACGAGCTGCTCGAGACCATCCTGCTCCAAGCCGACGTCCTCGAGCTCAAGGCCAACCCCAACACCTTCGCCTCCGGCTACGTCCTCGAGGCCAAGCTCGACCGCGGCCGCGGCTCGGTGGCCACGCTGCTGGTCAACCGCGGCACCCTCCACGTGGGCGACGCCCTGGTCGCCGGCATGAGCTACGGCCGCGTCCGCGCCATGCTCGGCCAGAACGGCCAGCCCGTCACCGAGGCCGGCCCGTCCGACCCGGTGGAGATCCTGGGCCTGTCCTCGGTGCCCGCCGCCGGCGACGAGTTCCGCGTCTTCCAGGACGAGCGCGACGCCCGCGACCTCGCCGAGTCCCGCTCCCTCAAGGCCCGTATCGAGGAGCAGAACAAGGTCAAGCACGTCACCCTCGAGAACCTCTTCGACACCATGGAGGACGCCGAGGTCAAGGAGCTCAACCTCGTGGTCAAGGCCGACGTCCAGGGCTCCATCGAGGCCCTCTCCGACGCCTTGGGCAAGATGGACCAGTCCGAGGTCCGCATCAACATCATCCACAGCGCCGTGGGTGCCATCTCCGAGACCGACGTCATCCTCGCCGACGCCTCCAACGCCATCATCATCGGCTTCGGCGTGCGCCCGGAGGCCAAGGCCCGCGCCGCGGCCGAGCGCGACAATGTCCAGATCAAGTGCTACCAGGTCATCTATAAGGCCATCGAGGACATCGACGCCGCCCGTGTGGGCATGCTCAAGCCCACGGAGGAGGAGGTCCAGACCGGCGTCGCCGAGGTCCGTGACACCTTCAAGGTGCCCAAGGTCGGCATCGCCGCCGGCTGCATGGTGACCGAGGGCGAGATCTCGCGCGACGACTCCGTGCGCCTCACCCGCAACGGCATCGTGGTCTTCGACGGCAAGATGGCCTCCCTGCGCCGCTACAAGGACGACGTCAAGAGCGTCAAGGCCGGTTACGAGTGCGGCATCGGCCTCGAGAACTACCAGGACATCCATCCCGGCGACCTCATCGAGGGCTACAAGATCGTCCAGGTGGCCCGCACCGAGTAGGCTGCCGCCGGCCGTATCGCCCGGGACCGATGCGCGGGGCCCCTTGCCACTGGCGGGGCCCCGCGCATCGACCCTCAAGGAGGCTGACCATGAAACAGAACAAGAACTCCCGGCGCATCAACGAGCAGGCGCGCGAGAAGCTCGCCCACATCCTCCTGTTCGACGTGAGCGACCCCGCGCTCCAGCAGCTGACCCTCACGGGCTGCGAGGTCTCCATCGACAAGAGCTTCCTGCGCGCCTACGTCTCCTGCGACGCGGACCGCTACGAGGACGTCCTCGCGGCCCTCACCCGCGCCCGCGGCCGCATCCGCTCACTCCTGGGCCGCGCGCTCGGCTGGCGCGTGACGCCCGAGCTTGACTTTCGCATCGACACCTCCACCGACGAGGCCGAGCGCATCACCCGCGCCCTCGAGAACGTGCCGCCCACCCTTTCCGTGGAGAAGGACGAGGACGGCTACCCCGTGGCGCCCGAGGGCGCGGGCGAGCCCGGCGACGAGAGGGGCTGAGGCTTGGCCATGGCCTGTCCAGTCGCCATCGGCGAGGCCCAGCGCAGGGACTTCGCCTCGATCGCGGCCCTCGTCGAGGGGGCCCGGACCATCGTCCTCTGCGCACACACGAGGCCCGACGGCGACGCCGTGGGGTCCGTGCTCGCCATGGCCGAGGTCGTCCGCGCCCGCTGGGGCGAGGGTCGGGAGGTCACCTGCCTGCTGGCCGACGACGGCCCCGTGCCCTCGACCTACCGGTTCCTGCCGGGCTCCGACACGTTCGTGGCCGCCTCGGCCTACAGGGGCGACCCCGACCTCTTCATCGCCCTCGACCTCCCCACGCCCTCCCGGCTCAACCACGCCCGGGCGGTCATGGAGCGATCGCGGGCCGTCGCCGTCATCGACCACCACCCGGCCGACGAGCCCTTCGGCACGCCGCACCTCACACGGACGGAGGCCGCGGCGACCGGTGTCCTCGTGACGGAGTTCGCGCTCTTCGCGGGCGTGGAGCTCACGCCCGCCATGGCCAACGACCTCTTCTGCGCCGTGCAGACCGACACCGGCCGGTTCCAGTACCAGAACGCCGACCCCGAGGCGTTCAAGGTGGCGTCGCTCCTCGTGGACGCCGGCGCCGACCCGTCGTGGGTCTCCCTCAATGTCTACCAGAGCTTCAGGCTCCCGTACCTCCACCTCGAGTCCATCGTCATGGGCCGCATCGTCACCCTCGACTGCGGTCGCATCGCCTACAGCTACGCCACCCGGGCCGACCTCGCCCACACCGGGGCCGAGGACGACGAGTGCGACGGCCTCATCGACAGCGTGCGCTCCATCCGGGGCGCCGAGGCCGCGCTCTTCCTCAAGGAGTCGCCGACCCCGGGCGTCGTGCGCGGCAACCTGCGGGCCAAGGGCGACGTGGACGTCTCCGCCGTGGCCAGGGCCATGGGCGGCGGCGGGCACCGTGCGGCCGCCGGCTTCTCCGCCGACGGCACCATCGACGACGTGTTCGCCCAGGTGTTCCCGCTCCTCAGGGAGGTCGTCTCGGGCTGCCCGCCCTGCGGGGGCGCCCGGTGAGGCGCCGGGAGAGCGCGGTGGACTGCCTGTTCGCCGTGGACAAGCCCCGGGGCATGACGAGCCACGACGTCGTGGACGCCTGCCGCCGCGCCCTCCACGAGCGCAGGGTGGGCCACGGCGGGACCCTGGACCCCGACGCCTCGGGCGTCCTCGTCCTGGGCGTCGGGCAGGCCACGCGCCTCCTCGGCATCCTTACGCTTGCGACCAAGGCCTACAAGTCCACGTTCCGGTTCGGCTGCGAGACCACGACCGACGACGCCGAGGGGGCGCCGGTCCGCGTGGCCAAGGCGCCGGCACGCCTCGCCGACCCCGTGGTGGCCGCCGCGGTCGTGGCCTCCATGCCCGGCGACGCCATGCAGGTGCCGCCGGCCTTCTCCGCCGTGTCCAAGGACGGCCGGCGCTCCTACGCCGCGGCGCGGGCGGGGGAGGCCGTGGAGCTCGACCCCAGGCCCGTCTCCATCCTCCGGGCCGAGCTGCTCGGCACCTCCCTCTACGACGGCGTGGTCTCCTGGGACGTCTCCCTCGAGGTCTCCAAGGGCTGCTACATCCGCTCCATAGCGCGCGACCTCGGCCGCGACGTAGGCTGCTGGGCCCACGTCTGCTCCCTGCGCCGCACGGCGTCCGGCCCCGTGGGCCTCGCCGACTGCCTCACCCTCGAGGAGCTCGCTGCCGGCGGCGTCGACGCCGTCCGTGCGCGGGCGCTCGACCCCGCGGCGGTCCTCGGCCTCCCGGTGCGCGAGCTCTCCGACCGGGAGCTCGCCGACGCGGCGTGCGGGAGGCGGCTGGCCGCCGCCACCGACGCCGAAGAGGTCGCCCTCGTGCACGGCGGACGTCTCCACGGCGTGTGGGAGCGCCGGGGCCGCTCCCTCGCCTCCAAGATGAACCTCGTCAAGGGCGTAGAGGGGGTGCGCGGTGGGCTCCGCTGACGCCGGCGAGCTCGCCCGCTCCCTCGCGTGGGGCGTCGTCGTGCCCCGGGGCGTCCCCGTCGACGGCGGCGTGCTCCACGGGTGCCCCGGCTCCCCGTGCGTCGCGGCCATCGGAGCCTTCGACGGCATGCACGCCGGCCACCGCCAGCTCCTGGACCGCGCCCGGCGGGACGCCGCCTCCCGAGGGCTGCCGCTCGTGGCCGTCACGTTCGACCCGGACCCCTCCGGCATCCTCGGGCCGGAGCCCCAGCCTGCGCTCCTCTCCCGCGACGACCGCCTCCGTATGCTCTGGTCCACCGGCGTCGACGGAATCCTCGTCCTCGACTTCACGGCCGCCGTGGCCTCGCTCGACTACCGTCGTTTCATGGACGGGCTCGCCGCGACCCTCGGCCTCGCCTCGGTGCACGTCGGCGAGGGCTTCAGGCTCGGGGCCGGCGGCGAGGGCACCGTCGCCCGCCTCGCGGCGTGGGGCGCGGGGGCCGGCGTCGACGTCTTCGGCCACCGGCTCCTGGCCCTCGACGGCTCGCCGGTGAGCGCCACCCGCATCCGGCGGGACGTGGCCGCGGGCGACGTGCAGGAGGCCCGCAGGCTCCTCACGCGGTATCATTTCTCCCACGGGACGGTCGTCCACGGCCGGGGCGAGGGCACGTCCTTCGGCTTCCCCACGGCCAACGTGGTGTGCCCCGCGGGGTCGGTGGCTCCGGCCTCGGGCGTCTTCGGCGGCTACGTCGTCGTCGACGGCCTCGCGTGGCCTGCCGCCGTCAACGCCGGGCTGCCGCCCACCTTCGCCGACGGCGGGGAGGGCGCCTCCGGCCCCTTACTCGAGTGCGCGCTCGTGGGCTTCTCCGGCGACCTCTACGGCGCCGCCGTAGAGGTCATGCTCACCGAGGAGCTCAGGGCGTCGCGGAGGTTCGGGGACGTCGGGGACCTCAGGTCCGTCGTCCTCGGCAACATCGAGCAGGTGCGCCGCCGCCTCGGGGAGGCGCCGGTTAGGTTGGAGGGCCCCCGCTGACGGGACCCCCGGGAAGGAGGGGCATGATCGGCGACGACGAGCGCGAGCGCGTGCGCGAGGCCACCGATTTCGTGTCCCTGGTGGGGGAGACCGTCCAGCTGCGCGAGCGCTCGTCGGGGGACTTCTGGGGCTGCTGCCCCTTCCACCACGAGAAGTCGCCGTCGTTCCACGTCAAGGCGGACACCGGCTTCTGGTACTGCTTCGGTTGCGGCGAGGGCGGTGACGTCTTCAACTACGTCCAGAAGCGCGAGGGACTCGACTTCCCTGACTCCATCCGGTACCTGGCCGACCGTGCGGGCATCGAGCTCCACGAGACGGGCCAGGCCCGGAGGGGTCCGGCCCGGAACCGGCTGCACCTCTGCCTCCAGGCGGCCGAGGACTTCTACGCCAACCAGCTCCTGCGCGTCCGCGGCAAGGCCCAGGACGCCGCCCGCGCCTACTGCGCCGGCCGCGGCATGGGCTCGGCCGTGTGCCGGCGGTGGGGCCTCGGCTACGCCCCCGGCCACGGCGAGCTCGTGCGCCATCTCGGCTCGCTCGGGTTCACCTCCCAGGAGATGCTGGCCGCCGACCTCGCCGTCCAGCGGTCGGGGCGCCTGGCCGACCGCTTCTACGACCGCGTGATGTTCCCCATCCACGACGAGGCCGGCCGCGCCATCGGCATGGGCGGCCGCATCATGGGCGACGCCAAGCCCAAGTACATCAACTCCAAGGACTCGCCCGTGTGGCACAAGTCCAAGCACCTCTTCGCCTTCGACCGCGCCAAGGAGTCGGCGGTGGCCACGGGGGAGCTCGTCGTCGTCGAGGGCTACACCGACACCATCGCGCTCCACGAGGCAGGCTTCACCAACGTGGCCGCCGTCCTGGGCACCGCCCTCACGCTCGACCACATCAAGCTCATCAACCGCCTCAAGTCCAAGCGCGTCGTAGTCATGCTCGACGGCGACGCCGCCGGCCAGCGGGCGGCGGACAAGACCGTGCGGTTCGTGGACAAGACCGAGGCCGACCTCCTCTGCGTCACGCTGCCCGACGACGCCGACCCCGCGGAGTACGTGGCCGCCCACGGCGCCGACGCCCTGCGCGACCGCCTGGCCGAGGCCCGGCCGCTCATCGACGTCGTGCTCGAGCGCCACCTCGACGGCGCCGGGTCCATGGGCCCCGGGCGGCGCGTGCGCGCCATGGAGGACGTGGCCTCCATCCTCGCCCCGCTCAAGGACTCCATCCTCATCGACGGCTACGCCCGGCGCGTGGCCGACGCCCTGGGGACGAGCCCCGAGGAGGCCCTGCGCCGCATCCGGGCCGCCGAGGTCCCCCAGGACGACGACGGCGCCCGCGGCCGGAGGCAGGCGCAGGCCCCGGCCGCGCCCCCCGACGCGTACGACCGCTACCGGGACGTCTACGAGCCCGAGCCGGAACCCGGGGCGGGGGAGGGACCCTGGTCGAGCTGGGGGGAGCCTGTGCGCGATCCCGCCTCGGACCTCGAGGCCCGGGCGGAGCGCGAGCTCCTCGGCGCCATGGTCGCCCATCCCGGCGCGTTCGGCGAGCAGGCCGCCCGCATCGCCTCGACCACGTGGTCCGACCCCCGCCACGAGGCCGTGGCGTGGGCCGTCCTCGGGCTGCCGCCCGGGAGCACGCCCGCCGACGCCGCCCGGGCGGCCACCGAGGCCGTCCCCGAGGCGCCGGCGCTGCTCTCCGGCGCCTCCATCGACGTCGTGTCGAGCGCCCCCGCGGAGTCCAAGGCCGCCTTCCTCGTGGACAACGTGGAGCTCTTCTCGCTGAGGAGGAGGTCCCGCGCCCTCCAGGCGCGCCTCGCCTCGCCGGGCCCCGACGACGACGTGCGCTCCCTCATGCAGGAGGTCGTGGACCTCGGGGCCCGCGAGGCCGCCCTCAAGGAGTCCCTCGCCGGCAGCCACTAGCTTGTAGTTCCCGTGGTCACTCAGGCGTTCGGGTAGACTATTGCACAGTATGCCCATGCGAAGGGAGACCATTGGCAGCCAAGAAATCCCAGAAAAGCCCCGTTCTCTCCGACGAGCTCGAGTCGGTCCGTGCAGGCCTGGTGAAGGCCTCCAAGAAATCGGGCGGCAGCGTCTCCGAGGACGACATCCAGGTGGCCCTGAGCGACATCGACGTCGACGATGCCGAGCTCAACGACCTCTACACGGCGCTCCGCTCCGGCGGCGTCGAGATCGTCTCCGAGGCCGAGACCGTGCCCGACGGCGTTGTGGTGGAGGAAGACCTCGACGACGAGGACATCGACTCCGACATCGACAAGGTCCACGACGACGAGGATGACGACTCGCCCGTCGACGACGACGCCAAGCCCGTGGCCGTGAAGGAGCCCAAGGCCCCGGCCAAGCGCAAGCGCCGCACCAAGAAGCGCCGCACCGACTCCTCGGCCATCATGCTCACCGGCGACCCGGTGCGCATGTACCTCAAGGAGATCGGCAAGGTCGACCTCCTCTCCGCCGCCGACGAGGTGCACCTGGCCATGAAGATCGAGGCCGGCACCGAGGCCACCGAGAAGCTCGAGGCCTTCTCGGCCGGCGAGCTCGACCTCACCCGCGCCGAGCAGCGCCGCCTCATGCGCATCGAGCAGATGGGGCTCGAGGCCAAGCAGCAGCTCATCAGCGCCAACCTGCGTCTCGTCGTCTCCATCGCCAAGCGCTACGTGGGCCGCGGCATGCTCTTCCTCGACCTGATCCAGGAGGGCAACCTCGGCCTCATCCGCGCCGTCGAGAAGTTCGACTACACCAAGGGCTTCAAGTTCTCCACCTACGCCACCTGGTGGATCCGCCAGGCCATCACCCGCGCCATCGCCGACCAGGCCCGCACCATCCGCATTCCGGTGCACATGGTCGAGACCATCAACAAGCTCGTGCGCATCCAGCGCACCCTGCTCCAGGACCTCGGCCGCGACCCCACCCCGGAAGAGATCGGCGCCGAGATGGGCATGAGCGCGGAGCGCGTGCGCGAGATCCAGAAGATCAGCCAGGAGCCCGTCTCCCTCGAGACCCCCATCGGCGAGGAGGAGGACTCCCAGCTCGGCGACTTCATCGAGGACGCCGGCGCCGTGGCGCCCCCCGAGGCGGCCAGCGACTCCATGCTCCGTGAGCAGCTCGAGCAGGTGCTCGACGGCCTCGCGGACCGCGAGCGCAAGGTCATCAAGCTGCGCTTCGGCCTCGAGGACGGTCATCCCCGGACCCTCGAGGAGGTGGGCCGCGAGTTCGGCGTCACCAGAGAACGCATCCGTCAGATCGAGTCCAAGACCCTGGCCAAGCTCCGCCACCCCAGCCGCTCCGGCAAGCTCAAGGACTACATGGAGGAGTAAGGTCCGGAAAAACCGCAGGTGGGAACCATCTTCGCATCGTGCGCCCCGGCACCTCGCGTCCCAGAAGGCGGGAGGTGCCGGGGCGTCTCCCGTTACGGATCGTTTTCGCGCCCGGTTTTTCCGGATTCGCCCTTGCGCCCGCGGCGGAGTGCGCGTATATTCTTTGCTCGTGCCAAGGCGCACCCGATTCCTCGGTAGCTCAATGGTAGAGCACGCGGCTGTTAACCGCGCTGTTGTAGGTTCGAGCCCTACCCGAGGAGCCAGATATCTCCAAGGTCCCGCGAGGGGCCTTTTTTCATGGTGCGGAACCGTGCCTCTATGGCTTGTGTGGCCCCCTGTGAACCTGTGTTAGAGTCATTCTCGCACGCAGAGGTCCATTCGGGCCTTTGAGCTGCGGTTTCCCACCTTCCCCGAAGGAGTAGCGTGTCAAAGCAGACCAAGGTCTCCACGGACGGCGCCAAGGCCGTCGCCACGTGGAACACGGGCATCAAACGCGACTGGTCCATCCTACGCGAGCTGGTGAGCAAGGACTTCAAGCTCAAGTACCGCCGGAGCGTCCTCGGCGTGGCGTGGTCGGTCCTCAACCCACTGCTCATGATGGTCGTCATGAGCGTCGTGTTCACGCACTTCATGCGCGGCGCCAACATGCCGCCCGAGATCTACCCCGTCTACCTCATCATCGGCAACATCACCTTCAGCCTCATGAGCGCGGCCACCAACGACGGCATGTGGTCCATCATCAACGCCGCGCCGCTGCTCAAGAAGGTGAAGATCAACCGCATCGTCTTCCCCGTGCAGAAGGTGCTGTTCTCCCTCGTGAACTTCGGCCTCTCGCTCATCGCCGTTGCCTTCGTCATGGTGTGGGCGCGGATCCCGCTTTCCTGGAACATCCTGTTCATCGTCCCGTTCCTGACCTACATCCTGCTCTTCTGCATCGGCCTCGGACTCTTCCTGGCCACGCTCGCCGTGTTCTTCCGCGACGTCATCCACCTCTGGTCGGTCGTCCTCACGGCGTGGACCTATCTCACACCCATCTTCTACACCATGGACATCCTGCCGGAGTACCTCCAGCACCTCATGCGTTTCAACCCCATGTACCAGTACATCGACTACTTCAGGACCTTCCTGCTCTACCAGCAGGCCCCGAGCCTCCGGGCCAACGCGGCGTGCCTCGTCATGGCCCTCATCGCCCTGGCCGTTGGGTACCTCGTGTTCCGTAAGAACGAGCACAAGTTCATCCTGTACATCTAGGAGCAGCCTTGAACGCCACCCAAACGCCCTCCGAGGGCTTCGACCACCTGTTCGGCGACGACCACGCCGACATCGTCGCGGATGCGCCCGTCTGCATCGACGTCGACGACGTCTCGGTGGTCTTCAACATGGCCTCCGAGCAGCTCAACTCCCTTAAGGAGTACTTCATCTCCCTCGTCCGCCGCGAGCTGTTCTTCAAGGAGTTCCGCGCCCTCAACCACATCAGCTTCCAGGTGCGCAAGGGTGAGGCCTTCGGCCTCGTGGGCACCAACGGCTCGGGCAAGTCCACCATGCTCAAGGTCATCGCCGGGGTCCTCGAGGCCAGCGAGGGCCACGTGGCCGTGACGGGCTCCATCGCCCCGCTTATCGAGCTCGGCGCGGGCTTCGACATGGACCTCACGGCCCGCGAGAACATCTACCTCAACGGCGCGCTCCTCGGCTACACCCGCGAGTTCATCGACTCCCACCTCGACGAGATCGTCGACTTCGCCGAGCTTCGCGACTTCATGGACATGCCGCTCAAGAACTACTCCAGCGGCATGGTGGCCCGCATCGCCTTCGCCATCGCCACGATCACGGAGCCCGACATCCTCATCGTCGACGAGACCCTCTCCGTGGGGGATTTCCTCTTCCAGCAGAAGTGCGAGCGCCGCATCCAGGAGCTCGTGGAGTCCAACAACGTCACCGTGCTCCTCGTGAGCCACTCCATCGAGCTCGTGGAGCGCATCTGCGACCGCGTCTGTTGGATCGAGAAGGGCCAGCAGCGCATGATCGGCCCGTGCCAGGAGGTCTGCGACGCCTACAAGGCACTCGGGAGCTCCTGATGGCGGCGGCGGGGGAGAGGCCCCTCTTCTCGCTCGTCATGTGCCTCTACGGCGTGGAGGCCACCGTGGCCCGCGCCGTGACGGCGGTGCTCGCCCAGCCGTTCGACGACTTCGAGCTCGTCCTCGTCGACGACGCCTCGCCGGACGGCTCCCTCGACGCGGCCCTGGCCGCCGCGGGGGACGACCCCCGCGTGCGCGTGGTGCGCCACGGGGAGAACCGCGGGCTCTCCGGCGCCCGCAACACCGGCCTCGAGGCCGCCCGGGGGTGCTACGTCGCCTTCCCGGACCCGGACGACACCGTGGGGCGCGACTTCCTTCCCGCCGCCGCGGACGCCGTGGCCGCCTTCGACCCCGACATCGTCGTCGAGGGTCTGACCGAGGTCTACGAGCGCGCCGACGGCGCCGTCGAGCGGGAGCGGCCCATCGTTCCCGACGGGGCGCGCCTCGAGGGCCCGGCCGTGGCCCGCGCCGTGCTCCCCCTCGAGGTCAAGACCCTCGTCGGCTACGTCAACTGCAAGTTCTTTCGCATGAACCTCGTGGGGGACCTGCGCTTCGAGGAGGGCACGAGCCTCTCCGAGGACTTCTTCTTCTCCATCGAGATGTTCGAGCGGGCCCGCCGCGTGGCCGTGGTCCCGTGCGCCGCGTACCGCTACTTCAAGCGGCCGAGCGGGTCGCTCACGTCGCGATGGGACGACACCTACTACGACATCCACCGCCGCCGTGTGGCCAGGCTCTACCGCTACCTCTGCGAGCACGGCCTCGACGGCACGGAGACGCGCCGCCTCGTGGGCGTGCTGTACGGCCGCTACATCGTGTCCGCGCTCATGCGGGCCTGCGACCCGCGCTCGAGCCTCGACGCCGCCGGGCGCAGGGACTGGGTGTCGCAGGTCTTCTCGGACCCGCTGTTCGACCGCCTCGTGCCCGTGGCCTACTCCGACGAGAGCCTGGCCACCAACGCGGCGCTCTCGGTGCTCCGCACGCGGGACGTCGGCCTGGCCCTCGCCCTCGGACACGCCGTGGGCGTGGCGAGGGGCGCGGCCTCCGGGGCCTTCGGGCGGATCCAGCAGAAGCGGTAGGGAGGGGCGACGTGGAGAAGCAGCTCACCATAGCCATGCCCAGCTACAACGTGGAGGGGCTCATCGCCCGGGGCCTCGAGAGCCTCTCGGACCCCCGGCTGACGGCGGCCCTCGAGGTCGTCGTCGTGGACGACGGCTCCACCGACGGCACCGCCGATGTCGCGAGGCGCTTCGTGGAGGCGCACCCAGACGTCTTCCGCCTCGTCTCCAAGGAGAACGGCGGCCACGGCTCCGCGGTGAATGCCGGTCTCGATGCGGCCCGGGGCCGCTACTTCCGCGTGGTGGACGCCGACGACTGGGTGGATCCCGACGGCCTGGCCGCCGAGCTCGACCTCCTGCCCGGCATCTCGTCGGACATCGTGGTCGACGTGCGCCGCGACGTCCACATGGGGACCGGGTCCACCGAGCTCAGGCCCCTGCCGGCGGGTATGCCCACCGGTCGCGAGGTGCCCTTCGCCTCGGTGTCGGCCGAGGCCGCCCGCACCAACTGCGTCTCGATCCACACCGTGTCGGCGCGCACGGACTTCCTCCGCGCCTGCGGCGTGAGGCTCCTGGAGCACACGTTCTACGTCGACACGCAGCTCGTCGTGGAGGCCACGGCCCGCGCGGAGACCGTCACCCTGCTCGACATCGAGGTCTACCGGTACCTCGTGGGCAACGCGTCCCAGAGCGTCGCCGCCGAGGGGTACGTGCGGCGCTTCGACGACCACGACCGCGTGGTGAGGGAGGTGTGCCGGTTCGTGGAGGGGCGCCTCGCCGACCCGTCGACGACGCCCGAGGCCGCCGAGTACCTCAGGCTCCGCGCCCGCCTCCTCGTGAACACGCACTACAACGTGATGCTCGTCTACGACCGCGACCGCAGGCGGGGCCGCGCCCGCGCCCGCTCGTTCAGGGCCTGGCTCGGCGTCGAACACCCGTGGCTGCGTGCGGCCACCGACGGCCGCTACCTCGCCGCCCTGGCGGCCGGCGCGGTGCGCCTCGACGCCAGGGCCCTGGACCGCCTGCTCGGCCGCATGGACCACGAGGCTGCCGGGGATTAGCACACGGAGCTGAATTAGTCCACTGCCTATCTCCTCACCGAGTCATTGACGCCGTCGGGGGAAGTCCCTCTGTTTTCCCAAACTGAAATACTTGGTTCGGCCCTAAAAAAGCCGTGACCCTGCCGCTCATCAAGGAGTCGTTCCTCTCCGGCCTCGTGACGGCCTTCGTGCGCTCCATCACCGCCATCTCGGCCATCATCCTGCTCGTCACGCCGTCGGTACTGCTCATCACGGTGCAGATCAACGAGTTCGCCGAGAAGGGCGCCTACGGCATCGCGTGCGCGTTCGCGACGATCCTCATCGCCATCACCTACGGCTCGGTGCTGCTGATGAACCTCGCCATCAGGCACTTCGGAACGAGCCGCAAGGCCAAGGGGACAGACGACGAACTCCCCGAGACCATCAAGAAGGACTACCTCGAAGACAGCCGCCAAGTGGAGGAGCTCTAGACCATGGCAAAAGAGAAGAAGGGCGTTCGCCTCGACCACATCTCCAAGATCTACCAGGACCCCAAGACCGGCAAGGACTTCTACGCCGTGCACGACGTGAGCCTGTCCATCGAGCCCGGAGAGTTCGTCACGCTGCTCGGCCCGTCGGGCTGCGGCAAGACCACGATCCTCCGCATGATCGCCGGCTTCGAGTCCCCCAACGAGGGCGAGATCTACCTCGGCGGCGAGCCCATCAACGAGCTCACCCCCAACAGGCGCGACACCGCCATGGTGTTCCAGAGCTACGCCCTGCTGCCGCACTACAACATCTTCGACAACGTGGCCTACGGCCTCAAGCTGCGCAAGGTCCCCAAGGACGAGATCCGCAAGAAGGTGGTCAACATCCTCGGGCTCGTGGGCCTCGAGGGCATGGAGGACCGCATGACCAACCAGCTCTCCGGCGGCCAGCAGCAGCGTGTGGCCCTGGCGCGCGCCCTGGTCCTGGAGCCCGGCGTCCTGCTCTTCGACGAGCCGCTCTCCAACCTCGACGCCAAGCTGCGTGTGGACATGCGCAACGAGATTCGCCGCATCCAGCAGGAGGCCGGCATCACGGCCGTCTACGTCACCCACGACCAGTCCGAGGCCATGGCGCTCTCTGACAACATCATCATCATGAAGAAGGGCGTCGTGGAGCAGATGGGCGACCCGCATACGGTCTACTACCGCCCCGCGAACGAGTTCGTCGCCGACTTCATCGGCGAGTCCAACTTCCTCCACGGCGCCATCGTGGAGCACGACGGCCAGCACGGCGTGGCCGAGGTCGAGGGGCACCGCGTGCCCATCGCCAACATCGAGCATCTGGGCGACGGCGACGCCTGCACCCTCGTGCTGCGCCCCGAGGCCGCCAAGGTGGCCGACGAGGGCGTCCTGCCCTGCGAGGTCGTCCTCTCGCGCTTCATGGGCAACTACCACAACTACCACGTCAAGGTCGGGGGCACCGTCGTCAAGGTGACCGACTTCAACCCCAAGAACCACAAGGTCTACGAGGTGGGGGAGAGCGCGTTCGTCGACTTCACCCGTGACGACGTGCACGTGCTCTAGCTACCATGGGAGAGGGGCGCCGCGCTGCGACAGCCGGCGCGGCGCCCCTCTCCCTGACCCCGACCCCCGCCGAGGAGGCCCATGGACGCCGCCCCGCTCTTCTCACTGGTGATGTGCCTCTTCGACGTCGAGTCCTACGTGGGGGAGGCGGTCGAGGCCCTTCGCGCGCAGCAGTTCGACGACTGGGAGCTCATCATCGTCGACGACGCGGCGGAGGACCGCTCTGTGCTCCGCGCCCTCAGGGCAGCGGGCCGGGACCCCCGGATCCGCATGGTCCACAACAACGCCAACCTGGGCCTCGCCGCGTCGCGCAACCGCGGTCTCGACCTCGCCCGAGGGCGCTACGTGGCCTTCCCCGACGCCGAGGACCACCCGGAGCCCGACTACCTCTCGGTGGCCGCGGAGGCCGTCGCGGCGGAGGACCCCGACGTCGTGGTCGAGGGGGTCGTCGAGGACTACTTCAACCACCGGGGCAACGTCGCCTTCTCCGAGGAGCTTCGCGCGCCAGCCGGCGTCTACGAGGGCGACGAGGTCGACCGCCTCATGCTGCCGTTGGGCGTGGGCAGGCTCATCGACTTCGTGTTCACCAAGTTCTTTCGCCGCTCCATGGTGGGGGAGGCCCGGTTCGAGGTGGGGCGTCGCCACTACTCGGAGGACTTCTTCTTCGTGCTCGAGATGATGGAGCGCGCCCGCAAGGTCGTCGTGGTGGACCGAAGCGCCTACCGTTTCGAGAAGCACATCCGCGCCGAGCGGAACCTCACCTTCACCGAGGGCACCTTCCTCGAGAGCGAGCGCCGCGTGGCCGCCCTCCAGCTCCACCAGCAGGAGCACGGCCTCGACACCCCCGACAGCCGCCGGGCCCTCGGCGCCGTCTACGGCCGTGCCATCATGGACGAGGTCGCCCGCATCACCGAGCAGATGAGCGACGTTCCCAAGGGTGAGCGCATCGCCTGGCTGGGGAAGGTGAGGGAGGACCCGCTCTTCGAGACCGTCGTGGCGGGGCCAGGGCAGCCCGACGGCTTTCTCGACGGCCTCATCCACCAGGCCCTCGTGGACCCCAATCCCAAGAAGGCCCTGCGCCTGGGCCACCTCATCGGCTACCTCAAGAGCTTCGGCCCCGAGTCGTGGTCGCGCGCGCAGCCGTGATCTTTCGGGGATGTGGGAAACTCCCTTGTTCTTTTCCTTGCCTTCGGGTACAGTGTCCAAGACCTTTAAGAGCGGTACGGGATGCCGTCAAGGCGATAGAACATATCAAGGCCACATCTGGCCCGCCTTCGCACGGACGCCCTGCCGCATCGGCCGGAGCGTCTTTTTTGTGAAAGGAGCCAGATGGAGCAGACGAAGCCCAAGGCCACCATCATGGACGAGGCCACCATGGACCGCGCGATCACGCGCATCGCCCATGAGATCCTCGAGCGTAACGAGGGGGCCGACACCATCGCCCTCGTCGGCATCGTGCGCCGCGGCGCCACGATCGCGCGCAAGCTCGCCGATCAGATCGAGGCCATCGAGGGCACCCGCCCGCAGGTGGGCCTCCTGGACATCAGCTTCTACCGAGACGACGTCACGAGGCGCCTCGCGCCGGTGCTCCACAAGACCGAGATCCCCTTCAACGTCGACGGCAAGGACATCATCCTCGTCGACGACGTCCTCTACACCGGGCGCACGGTGCGCTCGGCCCTCGACGCGCTCATGGACTTCGGCCGCCCGGCCACCATCCAGCTCGCTGTGATGGTCGACCGCGGCCACCGCGAGCTGCCCATTCGCGCCGACTACGTGTGCAAGAACGTGCCCTCCTCCCGCGACGAGGACGTGCGCGTGTGCCTGGAGCCCCTCGACGACCACGTGGCCGTGGAGATCTGGGACGTGGAGACCGAGAAGAAGCCCGGAGGTGCGGCCTGATGCTTTCCGTTCGCAACCTGATCGACACGACCTCTCTCACCGCCGACGACATCACGCAGATCCTCGATGTCGCCCGCTCCTTCGACGAGGTCAACAGCCGATCCATCAAGAAAGTCCCGGCCCTGCGCGGCCGCACCATCGTGAACCTCTTCCTCGAGCCCTCCACGCGCACCCGCAGCTCCTTCGAGCTGGCCGAGAAGCGCCTCTCCGCCGACGCCCTCAACATGGGCGGCTCCACCTCCTCGGTGGTCAAGGGCGAGTCCCTGGCCGACACCATCCAGACCATCGACGCCATGAACGTCGACATGTTCATCTGCCGCGCCAAGTTCGCCGGCACCCCGCACCTCATCACCGAGAACACCGACGCCCGCGTCATCAATGCCGGCGACGGCAAGCACCAGCACCCCACCCAGGCCATGCTCGACCTCTACACCATCCGCGAGCACTTCGGCCACCTCGACGGCCTCAAGGTCGCCATCGTGGGCGACCTGCTCCACAGCCGCGTGTGCGGCTCCCTCGTGCCCGCCCTCAAGACCATGGGCGCCGAGGTCACCCTCGTGGGCCCGCCCACGTTCCAGGTCGTCGACCCCGCTTACTACGGCGTCGAGCAGACGAGCTCCCTCGACGAGGTCATCGAGGAGATGGACGTCGTCTACATGCTCCGCGTCCAGCTGGAGCGCATGGGCGGCGCCGCCATCCCGAGCCGCCGCGAGTACAACCGCCTCTACGGCCTCGACCTCGCGCGGCACGCCCGCATGAAGGAGGGCGCCATCGTGTGCCACCCCGGCCCCATGAACCGCGGCATGGAGATCATGCCCGAGGTGGCCGACGCCCCCAACTCCAAGATCCTGAACCAGGTCAATGCCGGTGTCTGCACCCGCATGGCCGCCATGTACCTGCTGCTCGGAGGAGACGACAATGATGTTGCTTAAGGGTGCCCGCGTCATCGACCCCCAGGTGGGGATCGACGGGGTCATGGACGTGCTGGTCGACGGCGGGCTCATCGCCGAGGTGTCCGAGGCCGTGGACGCCCCCGAGGGCTGCGAGGTCGTGGACTGCGCCGGCAAGGTGCTCGTCCCCGGCCTGGTTGACATGCACGTGCACTTCCGCGACCCCGGTTTCGAGTACAAGGAGGACATCGCGTCCGGTGTGCGCGCCGCGACCCACGGCGGCTTCACCGACGTGGCCACGATGCCCAACACCGACCCGGTGACCGACACCGGCACGGCCGTGCGCTACCAGATCGACCGCGGCGCCGACGCCGGCCTCACCCGCGTCCACCCCATCGGCGCGCTCACCCGCGGCGAGGACGGCGAGTCCCTGGCCGAGATCGGCGACATGGTCATGGAGGGCGCGTGCGGCTTCTCCGACGACGGCCACGGCGTCCAGTCCGCCGGCATGATGCGCACCTGCATGGAGTACGTGAGCCAGTTCGACCGCGCCGTCATCGCCCACTGCGAGGACGAGTCGCTCACCGCCAACGGCGTCGTCAACGAGGGGCGCGCCAGCACCCGCCTCGGCATGTTCGGCTGGCCGGCCCTGGGCGAGGAGCTCGAGGTCATGCGCGACATCGAGCTCTGCCGCCTCACCGGCTGCCCGCTCCACGTGGCCCACATCTCCACGGCCCGCTCCCTCGACCTCGTTCGCGCCGCCAAGGCGGAGGGCCTGCCCGTGACCTGCGAGGTCACCCCGCACCACCTCTTCCTCACCGAGGAGAACATCACCGACTCCTACAACACCAACCTCAAGGTCAACCCGCCGCTGCGCACCCGCGACGACGCCGAGGCCCTCGTGGCCGGCCTCGCCGACGGCTCCATCGACTGCGTCGTGTCCGACCACGCCCCCCACGCCGCCCACGAGAAGGACTGCGAGTTCGAGATCGCCTACTTCGGCACCGTCGGGCTCGAGACCACGCTCCCGCTCATGCTCACCTACCTCGTGGACCGCGGCACCGTCACCTGGCAGCGCCTCGTCGAGGTGCTGGCCGTGGCGCCCCGCCGCATCCTGCGCCTCGCGCCCGTGGCCGTGGAGGCCGGCTCCGCCGCGGACCTCACCCTCATCGACCCCGAGGCCGCCGTCACCGTCACCCCCGAGTACTTCGAGAGCAAGTCCAAGAACTCCGCGTTCCTCGGCCTGCACCTCAAGGGGGCCGCGTCCGACGTGGTGATTGGCGGTAAGCGCGTTCTGGAGGCGGGCCTCGTTCGCTGATGGCATAGACTGACCATCAGCAGCCCGCCTTTCAGAAAGGAGCCCCGTTCATGCCCACCCCCTCGCCGGCACGGGTCCACGACGCCGTCGTGGTGTCCAACGTGCCAGTCGCCTCGAGCCTGTGGAGGCTGGTCTTCCGGGCGCCGCGCCTGGCCGCGTCGCTCTCCAGCGGCCAGTTCTTCAGCATCGCCGTCCCCGGCGAGCCCAAGCAGACCGCCCGCGTGCCGCTCTCCTTCTCCGCCATCGACTACGACGCCGGCACGGTGGAGACCGTCTACGCCGTCCAGGGGCCGGGGACCCGGGCCCTGGCCGCCATGGCGCCGGGGGCCGAGACCACCGTGCTCGGCCCGGGCGGCCACGGATGGTCGATCGACGCCGCAACCCACCGGTGCCTCATGGTCGCCGGCGGCTGCGGCATCACCCCCATCCTCTCGGCGGCCGTCTCCATGGGGCTCGAGGGCATGGACTACGACGTGGTGGTGGGGGCCCGCACCGGTTCGGCCGTCTGGGGCGTCGACCGCCTCGTGGCCTCCGGCGCCGGCAACGTCATCGTGGTGACCGACGACGGCACGGCCGGCGCCAAGGGTACCACGGTGGACGTGGTGGAGAGCGCCCTTCCCACCGAGAAGTACGACCTTGTCCTCACCTGCGGCCCCGAGCCGATGATGAGGGGGGTCGCGGAGCTCTGCGCGGAGTGGTCCGTCGCGTGCCAGGTCTCCATGGAGCGGATGATGACCTGCGGCTTCGGTGCGTGCGCCACCTGCGTGGTGCCCACGGACCACGGCAATGTGGGCGCCTGCATGGGCGGCCCGGTCTTCGATGCCACGGAGGTGGTCTGGTGAGCGCCCCCAACATGGCCGTCGACCTCGGCGGCATCCAGATGAGCAACCCCGTCAACACCGCCGCCGGCACCTACGGCTTCGGTTGGCAGTTCGAGGGGTTCTACGACGTGTCCACCCTCGGCGCCATCACCACCAAGGGATGCGCCGCCGAGCCGTGGCCCGGAAACCCGGCGCCCCGCATGTGCGACGTCACCTCGGGCGTCATGAACTCCGTCGGCCTGCAGAACCCCGGCGTCCGCGGCCTCGTGGCCGAGGCGGGGGAGTACCTCGCCGGCCTTTCCGAGAAGGGGTGCCAGGTCATCTGTCAGGTGGCCGGCCACTCGGTCGACGAGTACGTGGCCGCCGTCGAGCTCTTCGAGGAGCTCGCCCCCTGGGCGGCCGGCCTCGAGATCAACATCTCGTGCCCCAACATCGCCGCCGGCGGCTGCGCCATGGGCTCCACGCCCGAGGGGGCGGCCGAGGTCGTCCGGGCCGTGCGGCCCCGCACCTCGCGGCCCCTCCTCGTGAAGATGGCCCCGGCCCGGGTGGTCGACGTCGCCCGCGCCCTCGAGGCCGAGGGCGCCGACGCCCTCTCGGTCATCAACTCCATCCCGGCCATGGCCATCGACGTTCATACGCGCCGCTCCAAGCTGTCGCGTCCCACGGGCGGCCTCTCGGGCCCCGTGCTCCACAACATCGCCGTGCGCATGGTGTGGGAGGTGGCCCAGGCCGTCGACATCCCCATCAACGGCGTGGGCGGCGTCGCCTCCGGGGAGGACGCGGCCGAGTTCATCCTCGCCGGCGCCACCGCCGTCTCCGTGGGCTCCGCCAACCTCTTCGACCCCGAGTGCGCGCCGCGCATCCTCGCCGAGCTCGAGGAGTGGGTCGCCTCCCAGGGCGTGGACGACGTCAACGAGCTGATCGGAGCCTTCGAATGCTAGTGAGTGCAGACGCCAGGGACCGCGTGATCGTCGCCCTCGACTGCTCGCGCTCCGAGGCCCTGCGCCTCGGCCGCGAGCTCGCCGGCACCGTGGGCTGGGTGAAGGTTGGCATGACCCTCTTCTACGCCTGCGGGCCGGACATCGTGGACTACCTGCGCGGCCTCGGTTTCAAGGTCTTCCTCGACCTCAAGCTCTTCGACATCCCCCATCAGGTGCGCGGGGCGGCCCGGAGCGCCGTCTCCTGCGGCGCCGACATGCTCTCGATCCACGGCCTCGGCGGCGCCGCCATGGTGGCCGCCGCCCGCGAGGGGGCGTCGTCGGTGGGCCGCACCTCGTCCTGCGACATCGTCGCCATCACCGTGCTGACCTCCATGGACCAGGCCTGCGCCGACTCCGTGGGGCTCGCGGGCCCCGTCGACCGCGAGGTGGCTCGCCTGGCGAGCCTCGCCTGCGCCAACGGCGCCGACGGCATCGTGTGCTCGCCCAACGAGGCCTCCGCCATGCGGGCCCTCCTCGGGCCGGCCGCCCGGATCGTGTGCCCCGGTGTGCGGCCTGCCGGCTCCGACCTCGGCGACCAGTCCCGTGTGGCCACGCCCGCCGAGGCGATCGCCCGGGGGGCGAGCCGCATCGTGGTGGGCCGCCCCATCACCGGCGCCGACGACCCGGTAGCGGCCGCCCGGGCCGTCGTGGACGAGGTCGCCGCGGCCCTCGACTGACAGAAAGGACCAGGAAAATGGACAAGCGTCTGGACGACGCCGCCATCATGGGAATCCTCGAGGAGACCGGGGCCGTGCGCCACGGCCACTTCGTGCTCACGAGCGGGCGCCACTCCGACACCTACATCCAGTGCGCGCGCGTCATGGAGAGCCCCACGACCACGGTGGAGCTCGCCAGGGAGGCCGTCGAGCGGCTCCCTGAGGACGTGCGCTCCGCCGTCGACCTCGTGGCGTCCCCGGCCGTGGGCGGCATCACCTTCGGCTTCGCCATGGGCTACGCCCTCGGCGTCGACTTCATCTTCACCGAGCGCCAGGAGGGCAGGATGTGCCTCCGCCGCTCCTTCGAGGTGCCCGAGGGCGCGAAGGTGCTGGTATGCGAGGACGTCGTGACCACCGGCGGGTCCGTCAAGGAGGTCTGCGACCTCGTCGAGGCCGCCGGCGGTGAGGTGGTGGGCGTCGTGTCCATCATCGATCGCCAGACCGACCGTCTCTTCGACGCCCCGTTCTTCCCCTTGCTGGCCGTCGACGCCGCCTCGTGGGACCCCTCTGAGTGCGAATTGTGTGCTAATGGGGGGCGTCCTGAATCCCTCGGGTCGCGCCGGCTTGCAAAATAGCCGCTAGATTGCCAGAATAACCGTGCTGCCGACGCTTTTCGTTATCGGCTGCACACTTGAACTGTGACCAATCGATAGGAGTTATCCATGGCACTTCCTCAGCTCTCTGAAGAGCAGCGCGCCGAGAACCTCAAGAAGGCTGCCGCCGCCCGTCACGCCCGTGCAGAGCTCCGCGAGAAGATCAAGAACGGCGAGGTCTCCCTCGAGGAAGTCTTGAACTCCGACGACTCCGCCGCCACCCGCATGCCCGTGCGCGCCCTCATCGAGTCGCTGCCCGGCTACGGCAAGGCCAAGGCCGCCAAGATCATGGAGGAGCTCGACATCTCCCCCAAGCGTCGCGTCCAGGGCCTCGGCGCCCGCCAGCGTGAGCGTCTCCTCGAGATTCTCTCCAAGTAACCCGTGGCTGCCCGCCTTTTCGTCGTCTCGGGACCGTCTGGCGCGGGGAAGGGGACGTTGGTCTCGGCCGTGCGCCGGGCCCGCCCCGACCTCGGCCTGACGGTCTCTGCCACGACGCGCGCACCCCGTCCCGGCGAGGTCGACGGCGTGGCATACAGCTTCAAGACCGACGCCGAGTTCGACGCCATGGTCGAGGCCGGCGAGTTCCTCGAGTGGGCCCACGTCGCCGGCCACCGCTACGGCACGCCCGTCTCGGAGGTGGAGCGCGTGCTGGCCTCGGGCCACTCGCTCATCCTCGAGATCGACGTCCAGGGCGGCCTCAACGTGAAGCGGCTCATGGACGACGCCGTCCTCGTCTTCATCGAGCCCCCCTCCATGGAGGAGCTCGAGCGCAGGCTTAGGGGCCGCGGCACCGAGTCCGACGAGGACATCGCCCTCAGGTTGGGTCAGGCCGCGGGTGAGACGGCCCTCGCGGCATCCTACGACGCACGCATCGTGAACGACGACCTCGACCGGGCGACAGCCGAGCTGCTCTCGACGGTCGAGGCCTTTGAATCGGAATGAGGTTTCATGTCCATCACCAAGCCCGACATCGACGACCTGCTCGCCAAGACCGAGGAGAACCCCTTCCTGCTGTGCTCCATCGCCTCCAAGCGCGCCTGTGACATCAACAGCATGCTGCGCGGCCAGCACCTCCGCGTCACGGCCATCCAGGACGTCGACGACATCACCACGGTTGTGAGCGGCAAGGACCCCATCTCCATCGCCATGGACGAGCTCGACGGCGGCGTCCTCGGCTACAACGTGGCCGAGTTCGACACCGAGATCGCCGACGGCGACACGAACAACTAGTATGGCTTCCCGCGTCTGCCTGGTCCACTACCACGAGATCGGGCTCAAGGGGAAGAACCGCAAGACCTTCGAGGACCAGCTGGTGGCCAACCTCCGGCTGGCCCTCCGTTCGTTGCAGGTCTCCTCCGTCCGCCGCATCTCCGGCCATATTATGGTCACCTTCTCGTCTCCCGAGGCGCCGTTCGAGGCCGTGGGCCTCATCCGCCAGGTCCCCGGCGTGGCCCGCGTGTCCCTGGCGTTCCGCTGCCTCCAGGACCCCGACGACTACCTGCCCGCAGCCGTCGAGGCCCTGGGTGAGGTCGGCGGGTGCGGCTCCTTCAAGGTGCAGGCCAAGCGCAGCAACACCGACTACCCGCTCCACACCATCGAGCTCAACCGTCAGATCGGCTCGGCCCTCTGCGAGGCCTTCCCCGACCGCAGTGTGGACGTTCACGACCCGGACGTCGAGGTCCGGGCGCTCTTCAACGAGAGCTCCGCCTTCATCTACGCGGCGAGCGAGCGCGGCGTGGGCGGCCTGCCCGTGGGCACCGCCGGCAAGTGCGTGTCGCTGTTCTCGAGCGGCTTCGACTCCCCGGTGGCAACGTGGATGATGGGGAGACGCGGGGCCACCATGGTCCCCGTGCACTTCTCCGGTCGCCCCATGACGAGCGACGGCAGCGAGTGGCTCTGCCAGGACCTGGTGCGCGCCCTCGGTCCCGAGGGCGCGGTGGGCAGGCTCTACGTCGTCCCCTTCGGCCAATGCCAGCGAGACATCGCGCTCGTCGTCCCGCAGTCGCTGCGCATCCTCATGTACCGCCGGCTCATGTACGCCGTTGCCGAGCGCATCGCCCTCGTCGAGGGTGCCAAGGCGCTCGTCACCGGCGAGTCCTTGGGCCAGGTCGCCTCCCAGACGCTCGACAACATCCGGGCTACGTCCGAGGTCGTGACGGCCATGCCGGTTTTGAGGCCCCTCATCGGCTCCGACAAGCAGGAGATCATCGAGCGCGCCAAGGCCATCGGCACCTATGACATCAGCTCCCAGACGGCGCCCGACTGCTGCACGCTCTTCATGCCGAGGAGGCCCGAGACCCACGCCAAGCCGGCCCAGGTGGCCGAGGCGTGGGGGCTCTTCGACCACGACGCCATGGTGGAGGGGCTGCTCCGCACCGTGGAGTATGTGGACTTCGACACCTGCGGCGCCTACCGGCCCCCGGCGCGTTGGCGCGAGCGGCACGACGCCTTGGCGCCGGCCCCGCTCCCCGACGAGGGCTGACCTCCCTCTCCATCGTTCCTCCATACCGACCGGCGGTGTCCCCGAGCAGGGGTTCTGTCACCGCCGGTCGGTCTCTTGTCGGGGCCCGGTCGGGGTCCCGTCGGGACCGTCCCCTAGGCTCGGGCTCCCAGGGGATTCGGCTGAGGGAGGGCCCGTGGCGCAGAGGGGGACGAGGGGTTCCGGGCGGCGTGTGCCGCGGTGGGTGGTCGTCGCGGCCGGTGTCGCCGCGCTCGCGGCGGTCGGCTGGCTCGCGGTGGGCGCGTCCGTGCCCGGGGACGTCGTCATCGAGCGCGGGGGCGACGCCGGGCCGGAGGCGCCCGCCGCGGAGGACCCCGGGAGCGGGGACGGCGGCGCGGGGGATGCGGTCGCCCAGGCTCCCGAGGAGGCCGCCGCGCCTCCCACCGTGCACGTCGACGGGGCCGTCGCGTCGCCGGGCGTCTACTCCCTCGAGGGGGACGACCCCCGCGTCGCCGATGCCGTGGAGGCGGCGGGCGGCCTCGTCGAGGGCGCCGACACCTCCTCGCTGAACCTCGCGGCGCGGGTCGAGGACGCCATGAAGGTCCACGTGCCCGGGGAGGGGGAGGAGGCCGCCGCCCCGTCCTCCGACGGCACGGCGCAGGCGTCCGCAGGCGTCCCGTCCGACCCCTCCGCCCCCGTGAACCTCAACACCGCCACGGCCGAGGAGCTCCGGACGCTGCCGGGGGTGGGGGAGGCGACCGCCGCCGCCATCCTCGAGGACCGCGAGGCCAACGGCCCCTTCACCTCTGTGGAGGACGTCATGAGGGTCTCGGGCATCGGCGAGAAGAAGTTCGCCAAGATGCGGGAGCGGATCCGTGTGTGAGTGGCCGGAGCGCCCCCAGGTACCCTGGGCGTTCGTCGTCTTCCTCGCGGCGGCCGGGTGCGTGGCCCTTCAGCTCCGGGCCGGGTGGGTCCCCGGCCCCGGCCAGGCCGCCCTGCTCGCTGCCGCCTGCGCCGCGGCCCTCGCCGCCGTGCGCAGGATCCGGCCGGCGCTCGTCGGGCGCGCCGCAGTCGCCGCGGCCGCCGTGGGGCTCGCGCTTGTCTCTGGGTCGCTCGAGCTCGCCTCCCAGGCGCGGGGCCGCGCCCTCCTCGAGGGGACGCCCGTCTCGAGGCTCTCCCTCACCACGGTCTCCGACGCCGTCGAGGGCACCTACGGGTGGAGCTCGGAGGCCGAGGCGTCCCTGGGCGGCGTCACGGTCGGGACCGTGCGCTTCCGGAGCGACGTGCCGCTCGGCCTCCGGGAGACCGTGGAGGGGGTGGGGACGTTCTCGGCGCCGGGCGAGGAGTACGCGGCCGAGATGCGCGGCCGCGGCCTGCTCGGGACGGTGCGGCTCTCGACCATCCGCGGCCGTGCTCCGGCACCGGGCCCGCTCGGGGCGTTCGCCCGGGTGAGGGCGTCGCTGCTCGAGGGGTTCCGCCCCGACGCCTCGGAGGCCCACGCCGTCGCAGCGGCGCTCGCGCTCGGGTGGCGGGGGGCGCTCCGCTCCACCGGCATCGCCGACACGGTGTCGGCGGCCGGCGTCTCGCACCTCGTGGCGGTCTCTGGCGCCCACCTTTCCGTGGTGGCGGCGCTATTCGGCGGGGTCGCGTCGCGGGCCAGGCCCCTCTGGGCGCGGACCGCGGTCACCGGGGTCGTCACCGGGTGCTTCGTGCTGCTGTGCGCCGTCCCGGCGTCGGCCCTCCGTGCCTGGGCCATGGCCCTCGCCTCCTCCGCCTCCCAGGTGGCGGGCCGGAGGGCGAGCCCCCTCGCGGCCCTGGGGTGCTTCGGCTGGCTCCTCTGCTGTCTCGACCCGACGGCGGTCTCGGACCTGGGGTTCTCGCTCTCGTGCACCTGCGTCGCCTGTCTCGCTCTCTTCGGCCCGTGGGCCAGGGCCGCCCTGGACCGGGTCGTCCCGGCCCCGCGCCCCCGCCCACACGCTGGGGCGCTTGCGCGCGCCCTCTCGTCGGCCCGCTCGCGCTGCGTGTCGGACCTCGCGGCGGGGCTCCTGTGCTTCGCGGCCTCGGCCCCCATGGCTGCCTCCGCCTTCGGGACCCTGAGCCTTGCGGGGCCGCTCTGCTCCATGGCCGCGGCGCCGCTGTTCCCCGTGCTGCTCGCATCGTCCCTCGCCGCGGTGGCCCTCGCGGCCGTCCCGGTGGCCGGCGCCGTGGCCGACCTCGCCGCCACGGGCGCGGCGTCGGTGCTCCTCGGCATCTGTCGGGCGGCCGCCGCGTTCCCGTGGGCGGTCCTGCCGGTGGAGGTCCCCGGGGCCGTGGGCGCCGTCGCCTCGGTCCCGGCGGCCGCCGCGCTCCTCGCGCTCTGGCCGAGGCCCCGGACGGCCGCGCTCCGGCGCGGTGTGGCCCTCGTCCTGGCCGCCGCCTTCGTCGTCGGGGCGCTCCCTTGGCTCGAGCCGCCGTCCCTGGAGGTGCTGGACGTCGGCCAGGGCGACGCCCTGCTGCTGCGCGACGGCCCACGGGCCGTCCTCGTCGACTGCGGGCCGCCCGGGGGCGGCCTTGCGGCGTCCCTGCGTTCCCGCGGCGTCGCGTCGCTGGACGCCGTCGTGCTCACCCACCAGCACGACGACCACTACGGCGGGCTCGGGGAGCTGGACGGCTCCGTGGCGGTGGGGAGCCTGGTCGTCGCGGAGGGAGTGGGAGCCTCCCTTTGCGAAGGGGTGGCCTCCGCGGCCGACGCACTCGGCGCCCCGGTCCGGGACGTCTCCGCCGGCGACGCGGTCCAGGTGGGAGGATGGAGGCTCGAGGCCCTCTGGCCGGAGGGCCCGGTGGACGGAACGGAGAACGCCCACTCGCTCTGCCTACTCGCCACCCACGCCCGAGGGCTCCGCGCCCTTCTCGCCGGCGACGCCGAGAGGGGCGAGCTCTCGCGGTTCGTCCCGGCGGTGGGGCCCGTGGACGTCCTCAAGCTCGGCCACCACGGATCCGAGGCGTCGCTCGACCGGGCGTGCCTCGGTGCGCTCCGGCCGTCCCTCTGCGTGGCCTCGGCGGGGGCGGGCAACGCCTACGGCCACCCGGACCCCGTGTGCGTCACCCTCGTGGAGGGGAGCGGGTCGCGTTTCCTGTGCACCGCCGAGCACGGCCCGGTGCGTGTGTTCGCCGACACCTCGACGGGGGTCCGGGTCTCGGTGGGACGCCCCGAGGCCCTGGCGGCGTGACCCCCGCGCCGTGGTAGGCTGGACCGACAGGGGAGAGGAGGGCCGGTGGCCCAGCAGCTGTTGCCCGCCTACGTGGCGGTGGGAGACAACAAGGTGATGCGCGAGGAGGCGGTGGCCCGCCTCAAGCGGCACCTCGACCCCGCCTTCGGGGAGTTCAACCTCGACGAGTGCCGCGAGCCCGCCAAGCTCACGCGGGACGGCCTGCTGCAGTCGCTCGACCAGCTCCCCTTCGGGGACGGCCAGCGCTTCGTCATCGTCCACGGGGCCGACCACCTCCCCAAGGACGTGTCGGAGGCCGTCGTCTCGTACCTCGGGGACCCCAACCCCCGCACCGTCCTCCTCCTCACCGCCGAGCGGCTCGCCCGCAACACGCGGCTCTACAAGGCCGTGGCGGCACAGGACCCCAAGCCCGGGAAGAAGGGGCCCGTCACCGTCATCGGGTGCTCGCTCCCCAAGCCCTGGGAGCTCCCGGGTCTCTTCGCCCGCTTCTGCGGCTCCTTCGGGCTGGCGGTCGACCAGGCCGCCGCCGCCGAGGTCGTTGACCGCGTCGCCCCCGCCAAGGGCGACCCGACGCCCATGCTCCGCCAGGTGGCCTTCCAGCTGTCGTCGCGCTACGGAGCCGGCGCCTCCCTGGGCCTGGCCGAGGTGAGGGACTCCGTGGCGCGCATCGTCGAGCCCAAGCCCTGGACCTTCGCCGACGCCGTGGCGGAGCGGGACCTCCCGCGCGCCCTCGAGCTCTACGGCCTATTCCGCGGCGACCCCGAGATCCTCCTCCACATGTTCGCCGTGGACCGGCTCCGCGAGCTCGTGTGCTGCCGGAGCCTCATCGCCCAGGGGCGCGGGACGCCCGAGGCCATGGCCCAGGCCTTCGGCTACCCGTCTCAGCAGAGGTGGCGCTACAAGAACCACCCCCGGTGGGCCAGCGGCTTCACCGACGCCGAGCTCTCCCGCGCGCTCCGCGGCGCCGTCGAGTGCGAGCGCACCCTCAAGGGGTCCGGGAGCTCCCGGACCGCCTTCGTCCGGTGGGTCTCGTCCGTGTGCTCATAAGGGTATGTATCAGGCGCCTTACAATACCGTATGAATGGGGCCGATAGGGCCATGGGCGCCGTGGGGCGGCGCCCCGCTGGTCTAGACTGGTTCCTTGTCACCAAGGAGGTCCAGTGAAGCTCAGTTATTTGGAAGAGAAGATCCACGCGGCCGACCCGTCCGCGCCGCTCGGCACGTCGAACAACCCCAGCAACCGCGTCCTCACCGTGGCCAACGCCGTCACGGTGTGCCGCATCGCGCTTACCCTCGTGTTCCTCTGGCTGTTCGTCACGGGCGCCGACCGCGTTCTCTGCCTCGTCATCTACGCCGTGGCGGCCCTCACGGACTTCGTGGACGGCCAGATCGCCCGGCGCACCCAGACGGTGTCGTGGTTCGGCAAGCTCCTCGACCCGGCGGTGGACCGCTTCCTCCTGTTCACCGGCGTTCTCGGCCTCTGCATCGTGGGCGACCTCCCCGTGTGGGTGCCCGTCGTTCTCATCGGCCGCGACATCGTGCTCGCCGTCGGCATGGCCGTGGTCCGGCGCTACCGTCGCCGGCCCGTCGACGTCCTCTACATAGGCAAGGTGGCCACGGCCCTGCTCCTGGCCGGCTTCTCCTGGCTCCTCCTCGACATGCCGGTGCTCCCGGGGCTCGGGCTCGTGGACGTGCCGTGGCTGCCGCTGCTCAACGGCCAGGCCGCCTGCCCCGCCATCCTTGTCGTGTACGCGGGTACCGTCTGCTCCCTGATAACAGGCGTGCTCTACGTCGTCGAGGGCCTCCAGATCCGCTCCGAGGCGCTGGAGGGGGACCGCACGTCATGACCCGGACCCTCATGCCCGCGGCGCTCCTGGCGCTCCTCCTCGTGCTCCTCGCCCCGGTGCCCGCCGTGGCGGACACCGGCCTCGGCACGCCTGGCGTCACCGAGGCCCAGGCCTGGATCGTCGAGGACTCCACCGGCCGCGTGCTCGCGGAGTCGAACGCCGACGCCGCCTTCGCCCCGGCCTCCATCACCAAGGTGATGACGGCCATGGTGGCCCTCGACGCCGGCCTCCCCATGGACACCGAGGTGGCCATGCCCGCCCATCCCGAGGACGGCTGGGAGGCGGCCCAGGTGGCGGGCTACGCGGTGGGGGAGACCTCCACCCTCGAGGACATGCTCGAGGTCCTGCTCGTGTACTCGGCCAACGATGTCGGCTATGCCATCGCCGAGAAGGTGGCCGGCTCCCAGGGCGCCTTCGCGGACCTCATGAACAAGAAGGCCGCCGAGATCGGCATGACGCGGACCACCTTCAAGAACCCCCATGGCCTCGAGGAGGACGGCCACGAGAGCTGCGCCCGCGACCTCGCCCTCATGGGCCGCTACGCGCTGACCCACTACCCCTTCATCGCCCGGATGGTCCGCACCCACTCGGTGACGGTGCCGGTGAACGGGGAGCAGCGCACGTTCTACTCCACCGACGAGCTCATGCCCGTCTACAGCCCGCTCATCGGCATCAAGACGGGCAAGGTGGAGGCAGGCACCACGTTCCTGGGCGCCGCCCGCAAGGACGGGCTCACCCTCTACACGTGCGTCCTCGGGTGCGTCACCGACTGGGGGCGCTTCGAGGACACGCGGGCCATGATGGAGTGGGCCTTCGACGGCGCGACGGGGCTGACCCTCGCGGACCCCGACCAAACGCTCGAGACGCTGCCGTTCGCCTACCGGTTCGGCTTCTCGGTGTCGGTGCGGGCCCAGGCCGCCGTCACCGGCCTCCTCTGGCCTGACGGCACCGAGTGTTCCTACACGCGGGTCGCCCTCTCCAGCGACCAGCTCGGCATCCCCGGGGAGCCCGCCGGGGCCTGCCTCTGGCGTCAGGGCGACCGCATCGTGGGCGCCTGCGCCTACGTGGTGGACCCCACGGTCTCGCCCGACGCCGCCTGGTCGTCGGACCCGGCGGCGCCCCCGCCTCCCCTTCAGAGAAAGGCGGCATGACATGGCAGACGAGAACGGGACCCCCGAGGCGGTCCCCGGCAACGTGCTGGAGGGCGAGCACCTCCTGCTCGGCGGCTCCATGGAGCCCGACGCCCAGGGGCGCCCCGAGGCCGCCTGGTACGGCGACGGCGCCGGCGAGCCCGCGGCCTTCCGCGAGGGCTGTGCCCTGGCGGACGTGGGCGGCCTCGTGGCCACCTGCATCTCCGGCGACGCCGCGGACGCCTTCGTGTCCGCCGTCTTCACCTGCTACGTCCCGGCGCCCGGCCGGCTCGCCGGCGCCCTGTCCCTCATGGGCGACGGCCGTGTGGCCGCACCGGTGCTCCTGGCCGGGCTCGCCCCCAAGGAGTTCTGCGTCTGGTGCCCGGCGGAGCTCGCCGCGGGCCTCGGGGAGTGGATACGCGGTATCGCCGCCGTGGAGTCCGGGGGCGTCGCCCCGTACTCCTCCGTGGAGTTCTCCCACGGCGCCCCGCTCTCCACGACCCTGATGCTCGCCGGTCCGGAGGCCGCGGTCGTCCTCGGCGACTACCTGTCAGAGGGCGCGTCGCTCCCGGGTCCGGGGACCCTCGCCAACGTGCGTCTCGACGCCATCGACACCGTGGTCATGCGCCCCGAGGTCGGCTCGTTCGCACCCTACCTCGTGGTGGTGCCCGACGCCTCGGCGCGCGTGCTCTGGAGGAGCCTCCTCTCGTTCCAGTCCGTCGCCCCCGTGGGCACCTCCGCCGTGTGGGGAAGGGTCGCCGAGGAGGCGCCGGGCCTCGTGGACTTCCTCGACGACCCCATCGGGCGGAGGCTTCCCGCCGACCTCGGGCTCCAGGGCCTCCTCAGGCCCGGCGGCGACTTCATCGGTGCCCGCGCCCTCGACGGCGCGGGCGGACGGACGGAAGGGTAGGCCATGTACTCGATCTTCACCCCCGACGCCCCCCAGCCCTCGGGGACCTTCTCCCAGGGCGCCTCGGCGGCCCGCTATGTGTTCGTCTCGGGGCAGCTCCCCATCGACCCGGCGTCCGGCGTGCTCCGCGACGCCTCCATCGGCGTCCAGACGGTCCAGGTGATCCGCAACGTGGAGGCCGTCCTCGCCGACGTCGGGCTGGGCATCGACTCGGTCTGCAAGGTCACGCTGTTCCTCACGGACCTCAACGACCTCGAGGCCGTCGACGAGGTGTGCTCGGAGCGGTTCGAGAAGCCGTACCCCGCACGTTCAGTGGTGGGGGTCTCGGCGCTACCCCACGGGGCCTCCATCCAGATGGAGTGCGTGGCCTGCCGATAGGGCGAAGCCCGGGTGACGGAGGGTCCCGCGGGGGTACAATGAGGTCTCAACCGACACTCCAGGAGGCATCGATGCAGAACAATCCGGGCGCTTCCCAGAACAACCAGGCGGCATCCGATTCCACGACCATCTTCCGTATGCCGTCCACAGACGCCACCGTGCCGGACCTCATGGGTGCCCAGCGCCTCGCCAACCCGACGCTCTCCATCGTCAAGGGGCCCCATACCGGCACGACCTTCGTGTTGGACACTCCTGAGGTCACCATCGGCCGCGACCCCTCCAACACCGTGTTCCTCAACGACATGACCGTCTCGCGCCACCACGCCAAGATGCACCTGGCGCCCGGCGCGGACACCGTGGAGGACCTCGGCTCCCTCAACGGCACCTGGGTGGACGGCGCCATCGTCAACCGGGCCATGCTCGAGGACGGCTCCACCATCCAGATCGGCACCTTCCGCATGATCTTCCACACCACCCAGAGCACGAGCCGCATCCAGACCGGAGCGTAAGGAACCCATGGCAGACGCCGGTTACCTCACCATAGGCAAGGTGGTCAAGCGCCTCCAGGCCCAGTACCCCGATCTCTCGGTCTCAAAGGTCCGCTACCTCGAGGACGAGGGGCTCCTCACGCCGTCCCGCACACCGGGCGGCTACCGGCTGTACTCCTCGCGCGACGTCAAGCGGCTCGAGACCATCCTCTACCTCCAGAAGAACCGGTTCCTGCCCCTCTCGGTCATCAAGGAGGAGCTCGACGGCGGGGGGGCGCCGGGCATCGCCGGCACCGACCCCGCCGCTTGCCCCGAGTCCGTCTGCGACGACGAGGAGACCCGCGAGAAGCTCCACCCCCTCGAGAAGGTCCCGGAGCTCCTCGGTGTCTCGATCTCGTTCGTGCGGGACCTCGCCAACAACGGCATCGTGTCGCTGCGCCGCAGCCCCCAGGGCCGCGAGCTTGTGGACGGGCACGACTTTCGCCTCATCCGCTGCGCCGAGGCCCTGCGGCGGTTCGGTATCGAGCCCCGCAACCTGCGCCAGTACGTGAACGCCGCCAACCGCGAGACCGCGATGTTCGAGCAGGCCCTCTCGGTCCTCGGGCCCCGCCAGGGGGAGTTCACCGACGAGCAGCGCGCCCAGTACTCCCAGGCATTCGAGCAGATTCTGCACCTCACAGACTCCCTGCGCGACGATCTCATACGCCGCACCTTCGCCGACGTCCTGCGCAGGCAGGCGCCCAAGGACCAGTGATCCGCCCAACCCCCACACAGACAAGCCATGCGAGCCCAAGGAGAGAGACCCCCATGAGCAAGTTCGACTACCAGGACCTCGTCTGCGACATCCCCGACTACCCTGAGCCCGGCGTCATCTTCAAGGACATCACGCCCCTGATCGCCGACCCCCAGGGATTCTCGGCCGTCATCGACGAGCTCGCGGAGCACTTCCTGGGCCGCGGCATCACCAAGGTCGTGGGCGCCGAGGCCCGCGGCTTCCTCGTGGGCGCACCCGTGGCCTACCGCCTGGGCGCCGGCTTCGTCCCGGCCAGAAAGCCCGGCAAGCTCCCCCGCGAGGTTATCTCCCAGTGCTACGCCCTCGAGTACGGCACCGACGAGATCCAGATCCACGCCGACGCCCTGACCCCCGACGACAAGGTCATCGTCATCGACGACCTCGTGGCCACCGGCGGCACGGCCGTCGCCTGCGCCCAGCTCGTGGAGCAGGCCGGCGCCTCGGTGGAGGGCTTCGGCTTCGCACTCGAGCTCGCCTACCTGAACCCCCGCGACGTCATCGCCGAGACCTTCGGCCAGGAGGTCTTCTCCCTCATCGTCGTGGACTAGCCCTCCCCGCAGGCCCTCCCCATAGAGCGCCCGAACGAGACGGCCGGCCCCCGGGAACGGGGACCGGCCGTCTTCTCCTGCCGTCGGCGCGTACGGAGGGGCTAGTCGAGGAAGGAGCGCCCCAGGGCGTCGGCCTGGAGCATGGCCGCCACGAGCTGCCCCGGCGTCACGTCGCCGGCCAGGTTGTGGATGGACTCGCCGGGGGCGCAGGCCTTCTCGGCGACCGCCGGGAGGCGGGACTCGTCCGTGATGCCGATGGCCTCGAGGGTGAGGGGAAGGCCCACCGACTCCATGAAGGCCATCACCTCGCCGAGCTCCTCGTCGGGGGCGTTCTCGAGCACGAGCTGGACCACGGTGCCGAAGGCCACGATGTTGCCGTGGGGCACGCGCTCGCACTCCTCGAGGGCCGTGGTGCCGTTGTAGACGGAGTGGGCCACGCAGAGGCCCGCGTTGTCGGCGCCGACCCCCGAGAGGTAGATGTTGGCCTCGATGACAGCCTCGAGGCTCGGCACGAGCAGCCCCTTCTCGGCGGCGATGAGGGCTTTCAGGCCGTCGGAGAACAGCGTGTCGCGGCAGAGGCGGCAGAGGGCGAGGGCACTCAGGGTCACCCCGGTGTTCTCGAGGGAGGGGCTCTTGGTCCGGGCGGCGGCGCGGGCCTCGTAGTAGGTGCCGAGGGCGTCGCCCATGCCCGCCACGAGGAACGAGGTGGGGGAGTCGGCGATGATCGAGCTGTCCACGATCACGACGTCGGGGTTCTTGGGATAGAAGAGGTACTCGGCGAACGTGCCGTCGTCGTGGTAGATGACCGAGAGGCCGGTGCACGGGGCGTCGGTGGCGGCCACGGTGGGGACGATCGCGACGGGCTTCCCGCAGTGGAAGGCGCATGCCTTGGCGGTGTCGATGGCGGAGCCGCCGCCAACGCCGCAGACGACGTCGATGGAGTCCTCCTCGACGATCTTCTCCATGCGGGCGATCTCGCCCTCGGACGAGATGCCGCCGAAGGTCTCGAACCTCGCGTAGGTGTCGGTACCCTCGAGGCTGGCGGTCACCTTGGGCTCCACGGCGGCCCGGCCGCTGCGGCTGCAGACGAACAGGAACCTGCTGCCGTATCCCTTGCAGATCTCGTGGAAGTGGAGCAGGACGTCGGGATCCTGGGCGTACATCGAGGGAGCCCGCATTGCCTTGTACATCGAAGTGCCTCCTAAGGTGGGAAGGACGGGGTCGTTCAGAGTCTACGACCGGCGGCCCGGGTCCCGCCCCCCGATCTTCTGCCCTGTGCGGCATTTGAAATAACTGAATAGACCCTGATGAAGGCTGCCGGGAGGGGAGCGCGCTATCATAGGGGACCTGAACGAACTATGAACGAGAGGGGAGGGCGCGTGATGCCGGGTGCCAGCGTGGCCGTGCCCCTCCGAAGGGCGCTTCCGGTGGCCCTGCCTGTCATGCTCGGATACGTGGTCATCGGCCTTCCCGCCGGCATCCTCGAGGCCGAGGTGGGCCTGGAGCCGTGGGCGGCCTTCGTGCTCTCGTGCACGTACTACTCGGGGGCCGGCCAGTTCATGCTGCCCAACCTGTGGCTCGCGGGCCAGGGCCCCTGGTCCATCGGTGCGTCGATCTCCCTGGTCAACATGAGGCAGCTCCTGTACTCGGCGGCCTTGGCCCCGTCCATGGCCAACGTCGCCAAGCCCCTCAAGGCTCTGTTCGCGGCCACCGTCACCGACGAGACGTTCGGCGTTAACATGGAGCGGCTGTCCTCCGACCCCTCGTGGGACGCCGCCTGCGCCACGGCGGTGAACGTCCTTTCCATGCTCTCGTGGGCCACCGCCAACGCCGTCGGCGCAGCCGTGGGAGACGCCCTCGCCATGCCCACCGACGTGGCGAGCTTCGCCATGACGTCCATCTTCATCTGCCTGCTCCTGACCCAGGAGTTCTCGCGCCCCACGGTCGTGGGCGCCGTCACCGCCGCCGTGGTGGTGGCCCTCTGCAAGGCCGTGCGTGCCGGTGGCGTGGCCGTGGTCGCCGGGGCGGCCGCCGGCGTCGCCGTCGCCATGGCCGTCGGGGGCGCAGGGGAGTCCCGGCCCGTCGAGGGAGGCGGGTCGTAGTGGACGTCGCGCTCTTCTGGCCCCTCTACGCCATCATCCTCGCCACCATGCTTGTCTGCCGGTGCGTCCCCATGTTCGTCCTCGGCTCGCGCGAGCTCTCACCCCGTGTGCGCAGGGCTTTGGAGACGATCCCCGTGGCGGCGTTCGCGGCCCTCGTGGCGAACGACCTCTTCCGGCCCGACCTCTGGGCGCAGGGGCCGACGGCCTGCGCGGTGCCGCTCCTGTCCGCAGCCGTCGTGGCGCTCTGCGCGGTGCGCACACGGTCGCTGGCGCTCTGCGCCGCCGTCGGCGTGGCCGCGTACCTCGTGTTGAGCCTTGCGTTCTAGGATGGGTGCCGACGAGCGGGCGCTTGCACGCGTCGGGGGCTCGCAGGTCGAGGGGACTGCGGGTCCAAGGGGAGCAGTTCTCATCCCTCTACTTTACATAACATACATTATCCGAGATTGAGGGGGAGTGATGGACCACTGCCGGAGGGCTCCTCGGCCGGCTGCCGCCACCGGCTGCTACCATGGTGTGTCCCAGTCCCGGGTCGTGCCGCCAGAACCGCCGCGGGTCGTCCTACGTGAACGGAGGCCTGTATGGACCGCATCTCCTGCGACGTCTGCGTCGTCGGGTCCGGCATCGCCGGGCTCTGCGCCGCCGTCGCCGCCGCCGAGGCCGGCGCCTCGGTGACCCTCGTCTGCCAAGGGGCCCTCTGCTCGGGCTCGAGCTTCGCCGGCACCACGTGGGGCCTCGGCATGGTGGGCCCCCGGACCCCCGCACCCGAGGATGTGGAGGCCTTCGTCCGCGCCGTCCAGGGGCCCGGCGGCTCCAAGGCCCAGGACGCCTACGTGCGTGCCCTCGGCAACGGGTTCCACGGGGCCCTGGAGCGGTTCCGGGCCATGGGCGCCGTCATCGAGGACGTCGAGCCGGGCCACGGGGACGACCGCGCCTATGTGCCGTGCTTCGGCTCCGAGGTCCAGGACTGGCACGGTTTCCATGCCCTCGCCTCGGTTCAGGGGCTCCGTAACAAGTTATGTAAAGCTGAGGTCGGCGTCGCCCACCACGCGGAGGTCGTCTCCCTGCTCCACGACCCCGCTGACGGAGCGGTGGCCGGCGTCCTGGCCCTCGTCGGGCCGCAGGCGTCGCCGCTCGTGGTGCGTGCCGGGGCCACCGTGCTCGCCACCGGCGGTGCCGCCGCGGCCCTCTCCCCCACCCTCGCGAGCCCCCTTGCCCGCGGGACCGGTCTCGTCATGGCCACAGATGAGGGTGCCACCTGCGGAAACATCGGATACGGGCAGGTCATGGCCGGTATCCTGACCAAGGGACGCCCCGCCGTCTTCAACGAGAAGCTGTGGGGGCTCACGAGGCTCGTCAAGGACGGCAGGGACGTCTTCGACCTCGCCGGGGTCTCCCCCGCCCGGGCCCGGGAGGCCTTGGAGGCGCACTCCTGGCACGGCCCCTACTCGCGGCAGCGGGTGTCCCGCCTCGTTGAGGAGTCGGTCGCGGCCGTCGGCGGGACGTGCGAGGCCGTCGTCGACCGCCCCGAGGGCGAGGTCCAGCCGTTCGTCGCCACCTACATGGACTGGCTCGAGGGGACCCACGGCCTCTCGTGGGGCGAGCCCATGCCCTTGGCCCTCTTCCACCAGGCCTCCAACGGCGGCGTCCGCTGCGACGTCGACGGCTGGACCCGCGTGCCGGGCCTCTACGCGGCCGGCGAGGTCGCCCCCGTCTTCGCCGTCGACCGGCTCGGCGGCATCGCGAGCGCCACCGCCATGGTGTTCGGTCTTGCAGCCGGGGGCGCCGCGGCACGGGGCGTCATGTCACGGCGCCAAGGTGGTCGTCGTGACCTGTGTTTCCGTGGCGAGGGCGGCGCGCCGCAGGCGGTCTCGTCCCTGGAGGGGCTCTCCCCGGACGGTGCCGCCGCCCTCGGAGAGGCGCTTGCCGGACGGCTCCGCACCGGTGCCCACGACCTCGTGCGCGCCGCCATGGACGAGGCGGGCTCCCCCTTCTAACCGGCGTCGGCGCCGGGTCCCCCCGTCGGCCCCGCGTCGGGTGGCGCAGGCTCGCCCATGCCCCTGAGAAGGTCGCGGACGTGGTCGTGGAGCTCGGGGGCGAGGTCCGAGTCCATGACGAAGAGCACCTGGTCCGCCGCCTCCAGGGTGAGGTCGGCGGTGGGCACGACCCGGCGCCCGCAGCGCTCGACGACGGCCGCCACGCAGCCGGCCGGGAGTGGCAGGTCGGCGAGGCGCCTCCCCTCGGCGGGGGACCCGAACGCCACGCAGACGGCCTCCGTGAGCACCGACCTCCCGTGCACGGGGGACCCGCAGTCGCAGCGGGCCCCCACCAGGGGCTGCAGCAGGTGCTCGTAGTAGCCCTCGGTCTTGGTGAGGTTGGCGACCACGTAGGCCACGAGGGAGACGAGGGAGAGCGACAGCAGCGCCGAGAAGCTGCCGGTGAGCTCGAACACGAGGAGGCAACCGGTCACGGGGGCGTGGATGACGCCGGCGAAGAGCCCGGCGATCCCCAGGAGCATGAAGTTGTTGACGTAGGCCGGGTCCATGCCTAAGACGGCCACGGCGCCGCGGCCGAACAGGGCGCCTGCGAGCGCGCCCATGGCCACGAGCGGGTAGAGGGTGCCGCCCGGGGTGCCGGAGCTCGCCGAGGCGTCGGTGAGCAGGTACTTCCCCAGAAGCAGCCCCGCGATGGCCAGCGTGGGCCGGCCCGAGACGTGCTCGAGGAGCCCGAGGATGGCGTCGCCCCCGCCCAGGAGCTCGGGGACCGTGAAGGCCCCGACGGCGGCCAGGGCGAACGGCACGGCGTACCGGGTACCCGGCGCGTGCCTCCGGATGCGGCCGTAGAGCCGGGTGCCGAGGAACATGCCGCGGTTGTGGCAGGCGCCGAGCAGCCCGAGGAACAGCCCCTGGAGCATCACGATCCCGTAGGTGACGTGCGGGAGGTCCCGGGCGAAGCCGATCGGGATGAGGGGGCCCGTGCCGAGGAACTGGTTGACGATGTAGACGGCGGCCACCGCGGACGACATCGTGCCGATGACGAGCGGTGCCGAGAACGACTTGTGGACCTCCTCCACGGCGAACATGACGCCGGTGAGTGGGGCCTGGAACGCCGCGGCCATGCCGGCTCCCGAGCCGCAGGTGACGAGGAGGCGGCGCTCCCCCTCCGTAGAGCCGGCGGCACGCGCCACGGCGGTGCCGCAGAGGCCGCCGAGCATGACCGAGGGGCCCTCGCGTCCGAGGGAGAGGCCGCCCAGGGCGCAGAGCACGCCCTCGGAGAACTTGGCCGCCATGGTGCGCGCCCAGGGAATCTGCAGGCGCCCGAGGGCGTCGGCCTCGATCTGGGGGATGCCGGACCCCGAGCTCGTGGGCGCCCAGCGCACGAGGGCGGTGACGGCGGCCCAGAGGACGGCCATGACCGCGACCCACCCGGCGACCGCCAAGGGGTTCCCGGCCGCCGCCGCGGTGACGGAGCGCATGGTGCCGTCCGCGAGGTTGAGGGCGAGCCGGAAGAGGCCCACGACGATCCCGGCGCCGAGGCCCACCGCGGCGCCCCCGACGACCATATGCACTTGGAGGCGTCGGGAGAGCCGCAGCGCCACGGGGTTGATCTGCTTCACGGGTCAGGACCTCGACGGGGATGGTTGTCCTCCCCAGTCTAGGACTAGATGACGAGGTTGCCCAGGAACAGGGCCGCGCTGTTGGCGGCGACGGCCCCGTCGGCCGCCGCGGTCACGACCTGGCGCAGGGGCGTTTGGCGCACGTCCCCCGCGACGAAGAGCCCCGGCGTGGAGGTGGACATGTCGGCGCCGGTGACGACCTCGCCGTTCCCGTTGAGCTCGGCGAGCCCCTCGACGAGCCCCGAGGCGGGCACGGTCCCGATGAACACGAAGACGCCGAACGTGCCGGCGCCGTGCTCCACGCGCTCGAGCTCCCCGGTCTCGGTGTCGCGCAGGGTGATGGACTCGGGCAGGCCGTCGCCCTCGAGCTTTGCGATGGCGCAGCGGTAGCGGACCTCGACCTTGGGGTTGAGCTCCACCCGCTCGACCAGGGAGGCCTGAGCGCGGAGGTGGTCCTTGCGCACGACCATGACGACCTTGGAGCAGATGCGCGAGAGGAAGTCGGCCTCCTCGCAGGCGGTGTTGCCGCCGCCCACGACGTAGGTGACCTTGTCGCGGTAGAACATGCCGTCGCAGGTGGCGCAGTAGGAGACGCCGCGGCCACGGAACTCGTCCTCGCCCTCGAAGCCGGCCGGGCGCGGTGTGCCGCCGGTGGCGAGGATGACGGCGCGGGACTGGTAGGTGTCGGAAGCACCCTCGACGAGGAAGAGCTGGGTGTCGGCGTCATAGCCGAGGCCGTGGACGGTGTCCTGTGCGAAGGCGGCGCCCAGGTGCTCGGCATGGTCGTGCATCCTCATGCCGAGGTCGAAGCCCGAGACGTTCTCGATGCCGGGGTAGTTGTCGACGAGGTCGGACTGCGAGATCTGGCCGCCCCAGCTGCCGGACTCGACGGTCACGGCGTCGACCGCGGCACGGTCGGCGTAGATGGCGGCCGTGAGCCCGGCGGGGCCTCCGCCGACGATGGTGAGGTCGTGGTAGATCATGGGCCTGCTCCTTCTCCTGGGTGTGGTTCGGGTTCTCTGCCGATACCTACCCCGCGCCGTGCGCGCGTATCCCTCCCCAACGGGCCTACGGCACAAGACGGGGCCCGTCCCCCTTGGAGGGACGGGCCCCGAGACGGCAGATGTGCTGTGTTCCTAGCGCTCCTCGATGTAGTCGGGCTCGGCGCTGTCCTGCGCGGAGACCTTGGGGAGGATGAGGTTCAGCACGATGCCCACGATGGCGCTGGCGGCCATACCGGGGATGGTGTAGTCGCCCACGGGCATGGAGTAGCCGCCGCACTCCATGCCCACGCCAAGGACGATGGTGACCGCGGCGATCATGAGGTTGCGGTTCTCGCCGAAGTCGATGTTGTTGGTCACGAGCATGCGCAGGCCGTTGCTGGCGATGAGGCCGAAGAGCAGGAGGCTCACGCCGCCCATGACGGGGGTGGGGATGCTCATGATGAGGGCCTCGAGCTTGGGGCAGAAGCCGCCCACGATGAAGGCGAAGCCGGCCGCGTACCAGAAGATCTGGGTGGCGTAGACGCGGGTCACGCTCATGACGCCGATGTTCTCGGCGTAGGTGGTGGCAGGGGGGCTGCCGATGAGGCCCGCGATGCACGTGGCGATGCCGTCACCCGCGAGGGAGCGCGGGAGCATGGGGACGAAGTCCTCGCCGACGACCTCGGAGACCACGAGCAGGTGGCCGATGTGCTCGATGACCACGACGAGGGCCACAGGGGCGATGAGGGCGATGGCCACGGGGTCGATCACCGGGTGGTTCTGGAAGCTCGGCAGGCCCACCCAGGCGGCGTCCATGACCGGGGCGAAGTCGACGAGGCCGAAGAACGCGGCCACGACGTAGCCCACGACGATGGCCAGGAGCACCGGTATGGTGCCGATGAGGCCCTTCATGGACGAGAAGCCCACGGCGGCGAACAGCGTCACACCGGCAACGAGGGTGCCGATGGCGTCGAAGCCCTCGCCCGAGGAGTTGAGTGCCATGTTCACGGCGGTGGCCGAGAGGCCGATGCCGATCACGACGATGATGGACGCGATGAGCACCGGCGGGAGGATGCGGTCGATCCACGCGGTGCCGGCCAGCTTGATGATGCCCGCCACGGCCAGGAACACGAGGCCCGCGCAGAAGATGCCCGAGAGCGCCGCGTCGAGGCCCTGGGTGGCCCCCACGGCCACGATGGGGCTGATGAACGCGAACGAGCTGCCCAGGTAGCTGGGGATCTTGTTCTTGGTCATGAGCAGGTAGCACACCGTGCCGATGCCGGAGCACATGATGGCCACGCTCGGGTGCAGCCCGGTGAGGATGGGGACCAGCACCGTCGAGCCGAACATCGACATCATGTGCTGGATGCCTAGGGGGATCGCCTGCGCCACGGGCACGTGGTCGGAGACCCCGATCACCTCTCTCTGCCTTGCCATACCTCTCCTTTCGTGAGAAAAGCGGGCCCGGTGTGCTTCCCGGACCCGCTTGAATCCGGACCTGTGCGTTCGGACGGGGCTATGAGATGAGGAACGAGACCAGGAAGGCCGCGGCCGCCACCCACATGAGCGGCTTCACCTTCTTGACGTTGCCGGTGGCGACGGAGACCACCACGTAGGTGATGAAGCCGAGGCCGATGCCGGTGGAGATGGAGTAGGTCAGCGGGATGCCGATGACGGTGACGAACGCGGGCAGGCCGTCGAGCTTGCTGGTCCAGTCGATGAACTGGACCTGGTCCATCATCAGGTAGCCCACGAGAACGAGGGCGCCGGCGGTGGCCGGGGTGCTCACGACGGCGATGAGCGGCGAGAAGAAGGCCGCGACGATGAAGAGCACGCCGGTCGTCACGGAAGTGAGGCCGGTGCGTCCGCCGTCCGCGGCGCCGGAGGCGGACTCCACGAACGTGGTGATGGACGAGGCGCCCATGAGGCCGCCCGCCGCCGCGGCGGCGGAGTCGACCACGAGGATCGGGCGGATGTCCTCCACCCTGCCGTCCTTCGTGAGGAAGTCGCCCTGCTTGGCGACGGCGAAGGCCGTGCCCATGGTGTCGAAGAAGTCGCTCATCATGAGGGAGAACACGAACATGAGGAGCACGGGGCTCATGACCACCTTGGCGATGCCCATGACGCCCTGCTCGTCGACCATGAAGGGCGCGCCGAAGGTGGAGAAGTCCAGGGGCGATACGATGCCCGAGGGCATGGTGGTGACGCCCAGCGGGATGCCCGCGACCACGGCGATGAGGATGCCGATGAGGATCTCGCCCGGCACCTTCAGGCAGTAGAGCACGAAGGTGGAGAAGATGGCGATCATGCCCACGATGTAGGCGGGGTCCGTGACGGCGCCCATGGTGATGAGCGTGGACTCGTCGTTGACGACGATGGCGCCGTTGATGAGGCCGATGAGGGCAATGAAGATGCCCAGGCCGGCGGCGATGGCGTGGCGCAGCGAGGCGGGGATGGCGTCCATGATGGCCTCGCGCAGGCCGCAGAGCACGAGGGCGAGGATGACGATGCCCTCGATGAACACGACGGCCATGGCGGCGTGCCAGTCGCCGTTGCACAGGCCCGTGAGCGTGAACGCGACGACGGCGTTGATGCCCATGCCCGACGCGCAGGCCAGGGGGCGGTTGGCGAAGATGCCCATGAGGATGGTCATGACACCCGCGCCGATGCAGGTGGCCGTGACGCCGGCGCCCATGGGGATGCCGGCGGCCGACAGCAGCGCCGGGTTGACGGCGATGATGTAGGCCATGGCCAGGAAGGTGGTGACGCCTGCCCGAAGCTCGGTGCCCACGGACGAGCCCCTCTCCCCCATATGGAAGAAAGACTCAAGGGCACCCTGTCCCCCGGTCGTCCCGAAGGATTTTTCCATGCGATTGTCCTCTCGATCTCTCGTCTTCACCGGGCCGCTCCCTCACGGCGCCGGCCTATGTGCCAGGTGCCTAGGAGGCGCCGCTGGAACCGAAGCCGCCCGCCCCGCGGTCCGTCTCGTCGAGCTCCCCCACCTCGACGAGGGACACGGTGGGCACGCGCTGGATGACGAGCTGGGCGATGCGCTCGCCGCGCTCGATGGAGATGGGGGTCTCGGGGTCGAGGTTGACCGCGCAGACCTTGAGCTCCCCGCGGTAGTGGGAGTCGATGAGGCCGGGCGTGTTGGCCATGGAGAGGCCGCGCTTGAGCGCCATACCGCTGCGGGGCTGGACGAAGCCGGCGTAGCCCTCGGGGATGGCCACGGCGAGCCCCGTGCCGACGAGCCTGCGCTCGAGGGGCGCGAGGACGACGTCCTCGTTGGAGCGGAGGTCGAGCCCGGCGTCGCCCTCGTAGGCGTAGGACGGGAGCTCGACCGTGGGGTCGATGCGCTTGATGGGGACGACGACGGGGGTGTCACTCATCGGCGAGCCTCCTAAGCTCCTCGCTGAACTCATCGATGTCCTTGAAGTCGCGGTAGACCGAAGCGAACCGCACGTAGGCGACGCGGTCGATGTCGCGGAGCCTCACGAGTACCATCTCGCCGAGGTCGCCGCTGGCCACCTCGGACACGCCGCGGTCGCGCAGGCCGTTCTCGACGCCGTCGATGAGGGCGTCGAGCTGGGCCACGTCGAGGTCGCGCTTGACGGTGGCGGCCACGAGGCCGCGCATGACCTTCTGACGGTCGAAGGGCTCGCGCCGGCCGTCACGCTTGACGACCACGAGGGGGAGCTCCTCGCGACGCTCGTAGGTGGTGAAACGGGTGCCGCACCTCACGCACTCGCGCCGCCTCCTGATGGCCTCGTTGCTCTCCGAGGGCCTGGAGTCTACGACCTTGGACTCGTCGCAGCCGCATGTTGGGCAGTGCATGGCATCCCTTCCTTGCCGCGGGGGCGACCGCATGGCGGTACCCGGCCACCGAAAGATAGCACGCGGGCTCCATGGACACTCCACGGTCTCATCACATGGAGAGGAGCCTGTAACAGTGTGTATGAGGACGGGGGCGTTGTAAAGGAGGGGCCTCGCCGTTCCCCGAACAGATGTTTTTGACCGAACGTCCGTTTGCTATGATGGTGGCCACGACCGTACCGACCGTCGGAGGTCCCATGACCCGTCCCAAGCTCAGCCACCGTGTGCAGATGATCTACGACTACCTCGTGGAGTACTGCCACGACCACGGCTACCCGCCCTCGGTCCGCGAGATCGGCGACGCCGTGGGCCTCAAGTCGCCGAGCACGGTCCACATGCACCTCCAGACGCTCGAGCAGAAGGGCCTCATCCGGAGGACCGCCAACAAGTCGCGCACCATCGAGCTCGTGGACTGCCACGGGCCGTCGCGCCAGGCGGTGGAGGACGGCGGCGCCACGCTCGCCCAGGTGGACATCGACATGGACTCCTCCACGCTCCGCCTCCCCCTGGTGGGCCGCGTCGCGGCGGGCGTCCCCATCCTGGCCGAGCAGAACGTTGAGGAGAGCTTCACGCTCCCCACGGGCATCGTGGGCGACAACTGCTCCTTCATGCTCCGCGTCAAGGGCGACTCCATGATCAACGCCGGCATCTTCGACGGCGACTACCTCGTGGTGCGTGAGACCTCGGACGCCGTGAACGGCGAGATCGTCGTGGCCCTCGTGGGCGACGGCGCCACGGTCAAGACGTTCTACCGCGAGAGGGACCGCTGCAGGCTCCAGCCGGAGAACGACGCCATGGAGCCCATCTACGTGGAGAACCCCCGCATCCTCGGCCGGGTGACCGCGCTCCTGCGCACCATCTCGTGACCGTGCCCTCCCCTGCCGGCCCCTGGGAGCACCCCGTCGGCCGCGTGCGGCTCTTCGACGCCGTGCGCGGCTTTTCCGTCGTGTCGATGGTGCTCTTCCATCTCTGCTACGACCTCGTCTTCATCGAGGGGGTCGACGTCGCGTGGTTCGCGCCGCCGCTGCAGGACGTCTGGCGGGCGTCCATCAGCTGGACGTTCCTCCTCGTGTCGGGGTGGATGTGCAGCTTCTCCCACGACAACCTCACGCGCTCGCTGCGCTACCTCGCCGTGGCGCTCGCCATCTTCGCGGCCACGTCCCTGGCGGCCGTGGACGACCCCGTCAGCTTCGGCATCATATTCTGTATAGGCGCCGCCACGCTCGTGGACGCCCTGCTCGAGCGCGCCCACCTGGAGCCGCGCGGGCTCCCGTGCGCCGCGGCGCTCCTCGCGCTCTTCCTCCTGACGCTCGGCGTCCCCTCGCGGGAGCTGGGCGTCGGTCCGTGGGAGGTGACGCTCCCCGCCGGCTGGTACGCCCACCCGGGCCTCGCATGGCTCGGCCTGCCGTCGCCGGGGTTCGTGTCGGGGGACTACTACCCCCTCGTGCCCTTCGCCCTCATGTACGGCGTGGGCGTGGCCGTGGGGCGCTGGTTCGCGCCGCGCGGGTACCCGCGCCGGGTCCTCGCGGCGCGGTGCGCCCCCTTCGAGTGGGTGGGGCGCCACGCCCTCCCCATCTACGTGGTGCACCAGCCCCTGCTGCTCGCCGCCCTCGCGCTCCTCGGCGTCTAGGCGTCCGGGGCCGGGTCGTCGGCCCGGTAGGGCTCCAGCGATCCTGCCAGGCGCGGCGGAACCTTGGCCGTGACGAGCAGGCCGCCGTCCACGTAGGTCTCGCGGACCACCTGCCCGCGCTCGTGCACCATCTTCATGAGCAGGCCCTTGTCGTAGGGCACGAGCGCCGTCACGGTGACGTCGCCCTCGGAGGCCTTGGTCGCCACGGCGTGCAGGAGCGCGCCCAGGCCCGTCTCCTCCTTGGCCGACACCATGACGGCGTCGGGGAACGCCAGGCGCAGGGCCTCGCGGTCCGCAGGGTCCAGCAGGTCCGCCTTGTTGAGGCAGAGGAGGGTCTCCTTGTCGCCCGCGCCTATCTCGTCGAGCGTCCTTCTCACGGCCTCCTCCTGGGCCCTCCAGTCGGGGTCGGAGGCGTCCACCACGAGCATCACGAGGTCGGCGCCGGACACCTCGGCGAGGGTCGACCTGAACGACTCCACGAGCGTGGTCGGGAGCTTCTGGATGAAGCCGACGGTGTCGGTGAGGGTGATCCTGCGGCCCTCGGCGAGGTCGAGGGAGCGGGTGGTGGGGTCCAGCGTGGCGAAGAGCTCGTCCTTGGCGTAGACGTCGGAGTCCGTGAGGGCGTTCAGGAGCGTCGACTTGCCGGCGTTGGTGTAGCCGGCGAGGGAGACGCGGTAGATGCCCGAGTCCCAGCGGGCCTTGGACTGGGTCCTGCGGCGCGAGGCCACCCGCTCGATCTCGCCGCGGAGGTGGGAGATGCGGTCGCGGATGAGCCGTCGATCGACCTCGAGCTGCGACTCGCCTTGGCCGAACCGGCTGCCGATGCCTCCGCGGGTCTGCTCGCCCATGAGGTGGCTCCACATCCCGCGCAGGCGCGGGAGCACGTACTTGAGCTGCGCGAGCTGGACCTGGAGCCTCCCCTCCCGGGTCTGGGCGTGGCTGCCGAAGATGTCGAGGATGAGCGCGGTGCGGTCGATGACCTTCACGGGCTCGCCCAGGGCCCGCTCGAGGTTGCCCTGCTGGGAGGGGGTGAGCTCCTCGTCGAAGACCACGACGTCCACGTCGAGCGCCTCCACGGCCTCCTTGAGCTCCAGCACCTTCCCCGAGCCGATGAAGGTCTTGGGCACGGGGCGGTCGAGCCGCTGCGTGAGGGTCCCCACGACGTCGGCGCCGTCGGTGTCCACGAGGCGGGCGAGCTCGGCCATGGAGCGCTCCTGGGGCCACTCGTCGGCCCGTCCGAGGTCGACGCCCACGAGAAGGGCGCGCTCGCGCGGCAGTGCGGTGGGTTGCGGTGTCTTCCGGGCCATGGAGCCCCCTTTCAGCGCCCCGCCTCGACGGAGCGCCTGAGATCGTCTGTCACGAGCGCGGCCGCCCCCTCGACCGTGGTCTCCCCCATGGGTACCACGGTGGCGCGGCCGTCGCGCCGTATCCACGAGAGCTGCCGCTTGGCGTAGCGCCTCGTGGAGCGCTTCACCTGCTCGCGGGCCTCGTCGAGGGTGCAGAGGCCGTCGAGGGCCGCGAGCACCTCCTTGTAGCCGATGGCTTGGGAGGCGGTGGCGGAGCGGCGGATGCCGGCCTCGTCGAGGGCGCGCACCTCGTCCACGAGGCCGGCCGCGAACATCTCGTTCACCCGGCGGTCGATGCGCGCGTACAGGGTCTCGCGCTCGGGCACGAGGGCCCAGATGCGGGCGGCGTAGTGGGGGTCGCGGTGCCTCAGGTGGCGGGTGCGCTCCGCGTAGGACTCGCCCTGGTCGGCGAGCTCGAGGGCGCGCACCACCCGGCGGACGTTGTTGGGGTGCACCGCCGCGGCGCTCTCGGGGTCGCGGTCGCGCAGGAGGGTCCAGAGGGTCTCGGGGCCCCGCTCGCGGGCGACGGCCTCGTAGCGGGCGCGGGGGCCCGAGGCGGCGTCTCCCGAGGGGAAGTCCATCTCGTCGATGACGGCGTCGAGGTAGAGGCCGGTGCCCCCGCAGAGCACGGCGCAGCCGGCCGTCTCGAGGGACCGGTCCACGCACCGGCGCGCGTCGCGCTGGAAGAGGGCGGCCGAGTACGGCTCGTCGAACCCGGCGACGTCGACCATGAGGAGCTCGGCACGCCGTTCGGCGACCGGCGTCTTGGCCGTGCCGATGTCCATGGAGCGATAGACCTGCATGGCGTCGACGGAGACCACGGGGCAGCCCATGGAGCTCGCCACAAGGTCCGCCACGGCCGACTTGCCCGACGCCGTGGGACCGCAGACGCAGGCGACGGGACCCGGCAGCCCCCCGGTCATCGCGGGTCGCCGGCGCAGGTGCCCCGGAGGTACCACGGGCGGCCGTCGAGCACCTCGACGGGCACGACCTTGCCCACCAGGTCGGCGGAATCCGCGCCCTCGGGGGCCTCGAAGAGCACGGTGACGTTCTCGGGGCTGTGGCCGGTGAGGACGCCGGGGTCCTTTTTGGAGGGGCCCTCAACGAGGACGTCCACGGTGCGGCCCACCTGGCGGCGGTTGTAGTCCCAGCTCTGCTCCTGCACAAGGGCGACGAGCCGGTCGAAGCGGCCCTGAATCTCGTCGCGCGGAGTCGGGTCGTCCACGGCGGCGGCGGGCGTGCCCTCGCGCTTGGAGTAGATGAAGGTGAAGGCGCTGGAGAAGGCGGCCTCCCTCACGAGCGAGAGGGTCTCAAGGAAGTCCTCCTCGGTCTCGTTGGGGAAGCCGACGATGATGTCGGTGGAGAGGGCGATGTCGGGCATGGCGGCACGGATGCGGCGCACGAGGTCGAGGTAGTCCTTCCGGGTGTACTTCCGGTTCATGCGCCGGAGCACGTCCGTGGAGCCCGACTGCACGGCGAGGTGCAGCTGGGGCATGACGGCGGGCAGCTCCGCCATGGCGGCGATGGTCCCGTCGGTGAGGTCCTTTGGGTGCGAGCTCGTGAACCGGATGCGCTCGACGCCGGTGGCGGCCACGGCCCGGAGGAGCTCGGCGAACCGGGGCTCGCCGTAGCGGTCGCGCCCGTAGGAGTTGACGTTCTGGCCGAGGAGGCACACCTCGCGCACGCCGTCCGCCACGAGGGCCTTCACCTCGGCCACGACGTCCTCCATGGCGCGGCTGCGCTCGCGCCCGCGGACGTAGGGGACGATGCAGTAGCTGCAGAAGTTGTTGCAGCCCGTCATGATGGGGACCCACGCGTGGAACGGCGACTCCCGGTGGTCGGGGAGGTCGCTCGAGAACGCGGTGCCGGGCTCCGCGGTGTCGGCCTTGAGGGACGAGCCCGCCTCGGAGCGCGACTCCTCGATGAGCCGCGGAAGGCTGGCGATGGCCTGGGTGCCGAACACGACGTCGACGTTGGGGATGAAGGAGCGCATGGCGTCGCCCTCTCGCTGGGCGATGCAGCCGCCCACGCAGACCGTGCGGAGGCCGGACGGCGGAACGGGCGCGCTCACCATGGCGGAGGCCTGGCCCTGGAGGTGCGTGTCGGCCTTCTCCCTGACGCAGCAGGTCATGAAGACGACGACGTCCGCCTCCTCGGGCGTGGGCGCCTCGAGCATCCCGCAGGAGTCGAGGACGCCGGCGACGCGCTCGGAGTCGTGGAGGTTCATCTGGCACCCGAAGGTCCTCACGTGGTAGGTGAGGCCGGCGAGGCCGCCCTCCCCCATCAAGCCCCCAGCTCCTGGGAGCGCTTGAGCACGGGGGCCGGGGAGGCGGCGGCGTCGCCCACGGCGAGCGGGTGCACGTAGACGGCGATGCGGATGGCCGTGCGGGAGTCGCCGTCGATCTGGATGTCGGAGAAGGTGGGGGCGATGGAGATGTCGAAGCCCGACGGGATGAGGAAGCCGCGCGCGATGGCCACGGCCTTGACCGCCTGGTTCACCGCACCGGCGCCGACGGCCTGCAGGTTGACGGGCACGCCGTCCTTCACCATCCCGGCGATGGCCCCTGCCACCGAGGCCGGGGACGACTTGCTCGAAACTTTCAGGAAATCCATGACCGTTGCTCCAGTGTTGCGGATGAGGTTGATGCGTGGTGCGGTTGAGGCGGCGCTTTGCCAATGGTACCCGAACCGCCCGGTGACCTGCATGGCGGGAAGGGCTCCGTCACCCCTCGTCCTCTTTGAGGAGGGGAAAGGTGACCACGAGGCGGTCCCCGGTGGAGCGCACCGTGGGGGCGTCCTCGAGGGAGACGTAGTAGCGGTCCGCGATGAACGAGAAGGCGCGCTCCATGAGGCGCGAGAACTCCTCGGCGTCACCCTCGTCGATATGGAGGCTCCTGCGGTCCCGGGAGAGGTCCACGGGGCGCCTGCGGCCGGTGCCGTCGTCGGGGCGGTGGGTGAGCCTGGCCATCACGGAGCGGACGGGGCGAATCGCCCCCGAGAGGATGCGGTGCGCCGTGCGCTCGGAGATGGGGAGCCCCACACCCTCGGCGGTCTCCACGAGCTCCCGGGCGTCGGCCGCCACGCAGAGCCGCTCGAGCACGGGGAGCGAGGAGGGGTCGTCCACGAAGAGAATGCCCGTCTCGTCGAGGGACGAGGAGAGGCGGGAGCGCACCGTGGCCACGACCTCGGCCGCGGAGCCGAGGAACACCTGGACCCTCCCCCGCTCCTCGAGGGCGAACTCGCAGCACGTCCGTGCGATGTTGTGGGGCCCGGAGCCCACGGTCTGGCGCCCCTCGTCGTCGGTGGCGAGGGCGGGCCAGGTGGACTGGTCGGCGCGCTCGGGGACGTCGTCGCAGGAGCACATGACCGAGACCGACGAGCCTCCGCCGGGCACGGAGGCGGCGACGTGGGCGTCCTCGGCGTTCTGGCGGATGGAGAAGAGCGCCATGCCGCGGCCGTGGACGCCCCACCGGTCCTCGTGGACCGTGTCGAGCTTGGAGGTCACGCGTGCCTCGAAGATCTGCTCCTGGAGGGCAGCGGGGACGCCGCAGCCGTCGTCGAGCATGACCACGCGCCGTTGGGTGCCGGTGCGACCCGTGGCCACGTAGACCTGGGTCGCACCGGCGTCGCGCGCGTTGCGGAGCATCTCTATGACGACGTCCTCCACGCAGCGGATGTCATGCCGCGCCTGACGGCGCTCCGCCTCGTCGACGACGAGGCGGACGAAACCGTCGCCGAGGTTCTCCTCGACCCGCACGGCCGAGGAGCCGATGACGTCCGACACGAAGTCCGCGAGGTCGCCCATGGGCTACTTGGCCACATCGACGGCGCGGGACTCGCGGATGACCACGACGCGAACCTGGCCGGGGTACTCCATCTCGTCCTCGATCTGCTTGGCGATGTCGTGGGCGAGTACGACGGCCTTGGCGTCGGAGATCTTCTCAGGCTCCACCATGACATGGAGCTCGCGGCCGGCCTGCATGGCGTAGGTGCGCTCGACGCCCTCGTGGGCGTTGGAGATCTCCTCGAGCTTCTCGAGACGCTTGAAGTAGGTCTCGGCGGACTCGCGGCGGGCGCCCGGACGGGCGGCGCTGATGGCGTCGGCGGCCATCACGAGGACGTCGAGGACCGTGGAGGGCTCGACGTCGGCGTGGTGCGCCTCGATGGCGTGCACGACGTCGGCACGCTCGCCGTACTTGCGGGCGAGGTCGGCGCCGATGACGGCGTGCGGCCCCTCGACCTCGCGGTCGATGGCCTTGCCGAGGTCGTGCAGGAGGCCGGCGCGCTTGGCGAGGGCGCAGTCCGCACCGATCTCGGCCGCCATGATGGAGCAGAGCTCGGCCACCTGCTTGGAGTGCTGCAGGACGTTCTGGCCGTAGGAGGTGCGGTAGCGAAGCGCTCCGAGGGTGCGCACGATCTCGGGGTGCAGGTCGTGGATGCCCATGTCGAACGCCGCCTGCTCGCCGGCCTCGACGACGCGCTGCTGGACGAGCTTCTCGGCCTTGGCGTACATCTCCTCGATGCGGGCCGGGTGGATGCGGCCGTCGGCGATGAGGTTCTCGAGGGCCACGCGCGCCGTCTCGCGGCGGACGGGGTCGAAACTGGAGAGCACCACGGTCTCGGGGGTGTCGTCGATGACGAGGGAGACGCCGGAGACCTGCTCGAAGGTGCGGATGTTGCGGCCCTCGCGGCCGATGATGCGGCCCTTGAGGTCGTCGGACGGGATGTGCACGGAGGTGACCGTGATCTCGCCCGCCTGGTCGGCGGCGCAGCGCTGGATGGCGGTGGAGACGATCTCGCGGGCGGTCTTGTCGGCCTGGGCCCTCACGCGCTGCTCGGACTCCCGGAGGATCTGGGCCTCCTCGCGCACGGTGTCCTTGCGGACCCGGTCGATGAGCTCGTCGTGCGCCTCCTCCTTGGTGAGGGCGGCGATGCGCTCGAGCTCGCAGGACTGCTCGCTCACCATCTGCTCAAGCTCGTTGCGACGGCGGTCGAGGCGGCTCTGGGCCTCGGAGAGCTGGTGCTCCTTGCGGTCGAGGGAGTCGTTGCGGCGGTCGAGGGACTCCTCGCGCTGCATGATGCGGGACTCCATCTCGCGGAGCTCGCCCTTGCGGGTGCGGTTCTCCGCCTCCTGGGCATGGCGGAGCTTGAGGATCTCCTCCTGGGCCTCGAGAAGCGACTCTTTCTTCTGGGTCTCTGCCGTGCGGGCAGCCTCCTCGACGGTGCGTCTGGCCGTGTCCTCGGCCTGGCGGACCTTCTCGTTGGCCTCGACGACCCTGGCGTTGGTCTTGCCGTTGGCAACGACCCATGCGGCCACAGCGCCGATGACTAGCCCGACGATGCAGAGCACCACGGTGATGACAGGATCCATGTCGTGCCCCCTCGTCTCTTCAGGTAAAGCTCGTAATCAGAGAGACCGCCTTGCGGCGGGTGCCGAGGAAACGGCCGTTCTGGCCGGGGCCAGGGATGCCTCCAATAAGGACCTGTCGTGCAAATAGGAACCTATGAATATGCAAAATCCCAGCATGGCGTACCGGGACGGACGCTTCAACAGCTCTTGTATCTTACGGGAAGACGCAGGGTAAGTAAAGGTTCGCGGACTGCGCGGCACCGGGCACCGCTATTCATCGCCGTCCTCGAGGAGCCGTGCGGCGCAGCGCTTGGCCACGTCGTAGGAGTACCCGCGGCCCACGAGGTAGCGGACCGTCTTCTCGTAGGGGTTCCTCGCCGGCACGCTGCGGCGCGAGACGAGCTCCCAGGCGCGGTCGAGCTCGGACTCCCCCTCGAGGAAGTCGTCGGGCCAGCCGGCCACCGTGGAAGCGTCGACGCCGCGGCGGGAGAGCTCCTGCTCGATGCGGCGCAGCCCCCACCCGGAGTAGACCTTCGACCTGATGAACGCATCGGCGAACCGCGCGTCGTCGAGCAGGCGCCCCTCCCGGGCCCGGGCGCAGACGTCGTCGACGACGGCCCGTGGGTACCCTGCACGGAGCAGCCTGTCGGCCGCCTCCTTGGAGGAGTAGTCCCGGCGGTCCACCATGGACGTGAGCCGCTTGGCGCAGCAGGTGGTGGAGGCGGCGGCAACGAGACGGTCCATGCCGCCACCCCCCAGGGTGACGGAGGCGTCCTCCCGTACGGCCTTGACCACGGCCCGGGCGACGGCGACGGGCACCTGCAGGGCCTCGTCGTCGCCACCGCCCGGGCGCAGGCGCGCCTTGGGCGCGGGGCCCGAGAACCCGGAGCCCGCGCCCTTGGGCGGGAACGTGACGGTCCACAGGGAGCCGTCTCCCCCCGCGAGCTCCACGGTCTCGCCGCGGGGGGCCTCCGGCCCCGACGACGCGCCGAACCTCATCAGGCGTCGGTGGCCGGCGTGCCGTCGGCCAGCTCGTCCTCGAACTCGAGGCCGCAGGCGATGCGGACCTTGTGGTCGATCTCGTCGAAGAGGTCGGGGTTGGAGCGCAGGAACTCCTTGGCGGCCTCGCGGCCCTGGCCGAGCCGCTCGCCCTGGTAGGTGTACCAGGCGCCGGACTTGTCGACCACCTCGTAGTCCACCGCCATGTCGAGCGTGGAGCCCTCCTTGGAGATGCCGGTGCCGTACATGATGTCGAACTCGGCCTGCTGGAAAGGCGGGGCCACCTTGTTCTTGACCACCTTGACGCGGACGCGGCTGCCCACGAGCTCGCCGTCCTTCTTGATGCCGTCCACCTTGCGGATGTCCATGCGCACCGAGGAGAAGAACTTGAGCGCGCGGCCGCCCGTGGTGGTCTCGGGGCTGCCGAACATGACGCCGATCTTCTCGCGGAGCTGGTTGATGAAGATGCAGGTGGTCTTGGACTTGGCGAGGGACCCGGCGAGCTTGCGGAGCGCCTGGCTCATGAGGCGGGCCTGGAGGCCCACCGTGGTGTCGCCGATCTCGCCTTCGATCTCGGCGCGGGGCACGAGGGCCGCCACGGAGTCGATGACGATGACGTCGATGGCGCTGGAGCGCACGAGCATGTCGCAGATCTCGAGCGCCTGCTCGCCGGTGTCGGGCTGGGAGATGAGGACGTCGTCGATGTCCACGCCGATGCGGGCGGCATAGCCGGGGTCGAGGGCGTGCTCGGCGTCGATGAAGGCCACGACGCCGCCCATGGCCTGGGCCTCCGCCAGGATCTCGAGCGAGAGGGTCGTCTTGCCCGAGGACTCGGGGCCGTAGATCTCCACGATGCGGCCGCGGGGCACGCCGCCGATGCCGAGGGCGGCGTCGAGCGCGATGCAGCCCGTGGGGATGGCCTCCACCTCGAGGTCGCTGCCGCCGTCGCCGAAGCGCATGATGGCGCCGGAGCCGAACTTCTTGCGGATCTCGGCCGTGGTGGCGTCCACCACCTTGTCGCGCTCCTCGCCGGTGGTGCGCTCGGCCACGGTCTTCGTGGATTCCTTCTTCTTGGCCATGGTGCTCCTCTCGTCTCTTTTCTGCCCGGAATGCTAGAAGAACATCTGTTCTATGTCAATCCGACGCCACCATGGAACCAGACGGCCCCGACGGCGCGCCGACCGGTTTCCGACCGCTGTCCGACCGCGGCGGTCGGAGGGGCCTCCGCGCGCGGCGTCGCCGCAGGTGGGGACGGTGGTCCCATGGCACGGCCCGCAGTGGTGCCGTGACCTCTCCCTCAATCCTCCACAAGTGCCGAGAGGTGCATGGCCAGGGCACAGGCCACTGCCTTGAGGCGAACCCCCGCACGGTCGCCAGAGAAGTGGCGGAGCATGGCCCTCTCCCCCTCGGGGCCCGAGAGGCAGAGCCACACGGTGCCCACGGGCTTGCCCGGGACCGCGCCGCCGGGGCCGGCGATGCCGGAGATGGAGACGCAGGCGTCGGCGCCGAGGCACCTCCGGGCCCCCGCAGCCATCTCGCGGACGCAGCGCTCGGAGACGGCGCCCGCCTCGGCGAGGGTGGTCGCCGAGACCCCGAGGACGGACTCCTTGACCGAACAGGCGTAGCTGACCACGGAGCCGATGAGCACCTCCGACGATCCGGCCTGGGACGTCACGGCACCGGACGCGAGGCCCCCGGTGCAGGACTCGGCGAAGCCGACGGTCCTTCCCGCCCCCGCCGCGGCGCGGACCAGCCCCCCCGCGAGGGCGCAGACCTCGTCCCATGTGGGGGCCTCCCCCGTCTGGAACCCGTCGGTGAGCGCGCGCTCCCATGTCAAGGCCATGGCGGCCCCCTCCCCTACGACAGGTACTTCCAGCATTTTGCCAGGTAGTCTGCGCCGGACCAGACGGTCAGCACCACGGCGGCGGCCATGGCGACCCACGAGAGCCCGTAGAGCCAGAGCGTGGGCGCCCATGCCTGGGGCAGGGCCATGGCCACGAGGTAGCCGCCCACGGCCCCCATGGTGGTGGCGGTCTTGGCCTTGCCGAGCCAGCTCGCGGCGACCACGACGCCCTTGGACGCGACGACCATGCGGAGACCCGACACGAGGAACTCGCGGGCGACCACGACCACGACGACCCAGATGGAGACGAGGCCCTGGGCCATGAGCACGAGGAGGCTCGACACCACCACGAGCTTGTCGGCGATGGGGTCGAGGAACTTGCCGAAGTCCGTGACCTCGTTGCGGGAGCGCGCCAGGTAGCCGTCGAGGGAGTCGGTGGACGCGATGGCGATGAAGAGGAGCGCCGTCAGCGCCCACGGCACCGACACGGCGTCGGGCAGCAGGGGCCCGGCGAGCTCGGCGGCCGCGAGCCAGGCGAAGATCGCCACCACCCTGACGACGGTCACGACGTTGGCGGCCGTGGCGATGCCCGGCGCTCCCCCCTCCCGGCTCACGCCGCGCCGCCCTCGAGGGGCTCTCCGACGAGCTCGTAGCAGAAGGAGTCGACGAGGCGCACGGGCACCACGTCGCCCACGGCGTACTCGCCGGAGGCGATGTGGACGGCGCCGTCGCAGTCGGGGGCCTGGAACCAGGCGTGGCCGACGAACTCGGCGTTGCCGTCGCCGTCGTCCTCGACGCCGTCGACGATGACGTCGACGGTCTCGCCCACGTGGGCCGCCGTGGCCGCGAAGCCGAGGTTCTCGGCGATGTCGATGAGGCGCTGGGTGCGCTCGAGCTTCACGTCGTCGGGCACCTGGTCGGGCCTGCGGCACGCCGCCGTGCCCTCCTCGGGCGAGTAGGCGAAGACCGACACGTAGTCGAACTCCTCCTCCTCGAGGAAGTCGCAGAGCAGCTCGAAGTCGTCCTCGGTCTCGCCGGGGAAGCCGGCCATGCCCGTGGTGCGCAGCACCATGTCGGGGATCTCCTCGCGCAGGCGGGCGAAGACCCCCGCCAACTGCTCGGCGTCGCCGGTGCGGTTCATGGCCGACAGCACGGCGCCGGATGCGTGCTGGATGGGGATGTCGATGTAGGGAAGGACAGCCGGGTTGTCGCGGATGGCCGCCACGAGCTCGGGGGTCATGCCCTCGGGCTGCAGGTAGAGCACGCGGACCCAGGCGCCGTGGGCCTCGGCCACGGGGGCCAGGAGGTTCAGGAGGTCGGCGAGGGTCCGGGGCTCCTCGAGGTCCGAGCCCCAGATGCCGGTGTCCTGGCCGATGAGCACGATCTCGCGGGCGCCGCCCTCGAGCTGGCCCTCGACCTCCTCGAGGATCTCGTCGGCCGGCCGCGAGGCGTAGCGGCCCCGGATGTAGGGGATGGCGCAGAACGAGCAGAAGCGGTCGCAGCCGTCCGAGATCTTGACGTAGGCGCTGGCCCCCTGGACCGTGCGGAGCGGGCCCGCGGCGTTGGGGGCGGCGGCGGGCACCCGGCCGAGCACGCGCTCCATGACGCCGGCGATGCCGTCCTCCTCGTCGGTGCGGACGAAGGCCGCCACCTCGGGCAGCTCGGAGGGGAGGTCGTCCCCGTAGCGCGAGGGGACGCAGCCGCACATCACGATGGGCAGCTCCCGGGCGCCGGCGGCGCGCTCCTCGGCGAGCTCGAGGGTGGTCTCGATGGACTCCGATGTGGCGCTCGCGAGGAACGAGCAGGTGTTCACGAGGACGACGTCGGCGTCGGCGACGCCGTCGGCCTCCCCGAAGCCGGCGCGTTCGAGGATCGAGCGCATGCGGTCGGTGTCGACCTCGTTCTTGGCGCATCCGAGGGTGACGAAGAGGACGCGCGGCGCGTCCCCGGCGGTCTCTAGGGTCTCATCCATGGGCACGGGCACCTCAGCGGTAGTTGGTGAACTGGAGGGGCACGTCGTAGTCGGCGGCCCTGACCTGCGCGATGACCTGCTGGAGCACGTCCTTGGAGGGACTGGTCACCCGGAGCTTGTCGTCCTCCACGGCCACCTTGCACTTGAGCTTCATGTCGCGGACGCCCTTGGAGATGCGCTTGGCGAGCTCGCGGTCGATGCCCGACACGATGTGCCCCACCACCCGTACGTTGCCGCCGCTCGCGGCCTGGGGCGCATCCCACTGGACGGCCTTGAGGTCCACGCCGCGCTTGTGGAGGCGCCCGTTGAGGACGTCGATGACCTGGCGCGCCACGAAGTCGGCCGGGGCGGTGACGGTCACGGTGCCGTCGGCCTTGGAGAGGTCGACGGTCGCGCCGGACGACTTGAGGTCGTAGCGCTGGGTGAGCTCGCGCGCGGTCTGCTGGTAGGCGTTGTCGACCTCTTGCATGTCGACCTGGGAGACGATGTCGAAGGAGGAGTCCTTGGCCATGGGTTCCCTTTCCGTACGGGGTGGACGGTGGTGTGCGGCGCTACTCGGCGGCGCCGGACGAGGAGGTTGAGGAGCGGCTCTGCCCCTGGTTCGAGGATGTGGCCGAGCCGTCGGCGGAGGCCTGGTCGTCGGTCGAGGGGCCCTTGACCGTGGCCGTGCCGATGCCGGCTGCGGACGTGTCGAAGGAGACGGGCTGGCCGTTGGCGGTGACGGTGACCTGGGTGGGGTCGGCCGTGCGCACCTCGAGCTCGCCGTCGACGGTGAACTTCTGCTCCCAGGGGCCGGTCACGGTCTGGGCGACCTCGTTGCGGTCGCCGTTCTTGACCTCGACCCACACGGCGGCGCCCTCGGGCACGGAGACCTGGACCTCCACGGGCTCGTCCGCATCGTCCTGCGTGGCGGCGGGCGTCGTGGACGCAGGCTGCGCCTGTCCGTCGCCGGACGTCGCGGAACCGTCGCCGGAGGAAGGGGCCGAGGTGTCCTGGGTCGCGGGCTGCGATGCGGCCACCTGGTCGCGGTTGCCGCCCTCGGGGGCGGGCGCCGTGCAGCTCCTCACGGAGAGGACGATGACGACGATGAGCAGCACGCCGAGGGCCACGAACACTGTGAGCATGGTCCTGCGCGGGTCGGAGAACCAGGCGTCGACCACCCCGAGGACGCCTGAGCGCGGCTGCCTGGAGGGGCGCTGGCTCGGCCGGTGGCGGTCGGTGGCCGACGGGCGCCTGCGCACGTTGGGGCGCTGGGGTGCCGGGGCCTGGGTGCGCGCGCTCTCCCTCACCTCGGCCGAGGAGGCCTGCCGGTAGGTGTTGGCCGCGAGCCCGTAGCGGAGGTCGTCGTCGTACATGGTGGACGAGACGTCGCGGGTCTGGATGTCCGCGGAGGCGTACCGCCGGGCGTCTTGGCGCGCCCGGGCGGAGCGGTTGCGCCCGGCGCGGGCCGACGCCGTGGTGGAGCGCCCGGCCGTCGTCCGATGCGGGCGGTCTGTGTGCGGGGCCCGGGCCGTGTAGGGGCGGCCCTGGGGGTAGTCTCGCTCGGGGGTGCTGCCGCCGACCGGAGGCAGCGAGCCACCCTCGGCGCCGGGCGTCGCGTAGCCGTTCTGCCGCAGGTACCGCTCGGAGTAACCGGCGCTGCGGCCGTTCACCAGCGGCGAGCTGCCGCGGCGCTCCTCGGCGCTGTGGAGGTACGAGCTGCCCACGAGGGTGCCGGAGAGGATGGAGCCGGCCGGGCCCGCCGAGCCGTAGAGGTCGTGGTCCCGGGAGGGCGCCACGACCCCCTGGCGGCCCCGTCCGCGGGCGGGGTCGTCATCGCGGTGCTGCCGGCGCGAGGGACCCGCTCCCTGCCCGTTCGCATAGGCGTGGAGGTCGTCCTGGAAGAGGTCGATGACCTCGCGGGGGTTGAGGCCGAGGTAGCGGGCGTAGCTCGACAGCATGCCCTGGGCGTAGCCGGAGCGCGGGATGCGCTCCCAGTCGCCCTCCTCGAAGGCCACGAGCACCTGCTCCTTGAGCCGGAGCACGCGGGAGGCCTGGGGGATGGTGAGGCCGAGCTGGCGGCGGCGGTTGGAGAGGAAGTCGCTGAATCTGGGCCGTGCCATGGCTTACACCTCCCGGTAGGTCGCGTCGGCGGCCATGAGCTCGTCCAGACCGCGCGGGTCGAGGAGCACGTCTCGGGGCTTGGACCCGTCCGGGGGCCCGACGACGCCCTTGTGCTCGAGCATGTCCATGATGCGGCCGGCCCTAGCGTAGCCCACCTTGAGGCGGCGCTGGAGGCCGGAGGTCGATCCCAGCTGGGAATCCACGACGATCTGGGCGGCCTCCCAGAGCAGCGGGTCGTCCTCGTCCTCATCGTCCTCGACACCGGAGGAGAGCGGGCTCGGCGCCACGGCGGTGAGGATCTCGTCGTGGTAGTCGGGCTCGCCCTGGCTCGCGAGGAACTCCACGACGTTCTCCACCTCCGCGTCTGAGACGTAGCAGCCGAGCACGCGGCGGGGGGTGTTGCCGCCGGTCTTGAACAGCATGTCGCCGTTGCCGAGGAGCCGGTTGGCGCCGGGGCCGTCGAGGATGATGCGGGAGTCGTTCTTCTGGGCCACGGTGAGGGCCATGCGGCTCTCGATGTTGGCCTTGATGAGGCCCGTGACGACGTCGGCCGTGGGGCGCTGGGTGGCGAGCACGAGGTGGATGCCCGCGGCACGGGCCAGCTGGGCGATGCGCACGATGGAGGCCTCCACCTCCTTGCCGGAGACCATCATGAGGTCGGAGAGCTCGTCGACCACCACCACGAGGTAGGGCATGGACTCGGGCGGCACGCCGTCCTTGTCGAGCACGCCGGACTCCACCTTCTTGTTGTAGCCGCCGATGTTTCTCACCCCGGCCTTCTGGAAGACCTTGAGGCGCCGCTCCATCTCGGAGACGGCCCACTGCAGGGCGCTCGCCGCCTGCTTGGGCTCGGTGACCACCGGCACGTAGAGGTGCGGCAGGCCGTCGTAGAAGGAGAACTCCACGCGCTTGGGGTCCACCAGGATGAGCCGGAGCTGCTCGGGCGTGGAGCGCATGAGCATGGACATGATGAGCGTGTTGATGGCCACCGACTTGCCCGAGCCCGTGGTGCCGGCGATGAGCAGGTGGGGCATCTTGGCGAGGTCTGCCACCACGGGCTTGCCCTCGGAGTCGCGGCCCACGGCGAACTCGAGAGGCCCGCCCTTGGAAAAGGGCACGACGTCGCCGAGGTAGACGTTGCGTCGCTCGCGGTTGGGGATCTCGATGCCCAGGTGGCTGGAGCCGGGGATGACGAAGATGCGCACCGACTTGGCGGCGAGGGCCAGGGCGATGTCGTCCTCGAGGTTCATGATCTTGGAGACGCGCTCGCCCTCGCCCATGGCGATCTGGAACGTGGTGACGATGGGGCCGGCGACCCAGCCCACGACACGGCTCGTGGAGCCGAACTCCACGAGCTTGGCCTGTAGGTGGTCGGCCGTCTCCTGGAGCTCCTCCTCCGAGCTGGCCGTGACGGCGGTGTCGCTGGAGGTGTCGAGCAGGGAGAGCGGCGGCAGCTCGAAGGTCTCGGAGCCCTCGCCGGGGCGGCTGGGGTTCTTGGGGGCGGCGACCATGGCGCCCTTGGCCACTCCCCCGCGGGGCGCGTCCCCGGTCCGCGGGGCCTCGGGGGCCTTCTCCGGTGTCGCGGCAGGGGTCCCGGCGCTCACAGCGGCGGCCGTGTCGTCTGCGGACGGTGCGTCCTCCCAGGGCAGCACGGTCGTGGGCGCGGCCTCCGGCGCGGAGGCGTCGTCCTTGGCCCGGCGGCGCCTGCGCTCGACCTTCCTCGTGGGCACGGGGAGCGGCGCCACGACGTCGTCTGCGGCCGCGGCCTCGGGCTCGAGGCCCTCCACCTCGTCGTGGTGCGCCGCGGGGCCCTGGTCCTCCAGGCGCGGGTGGCGCTTGGGGCGCTCCTCGCCGTCGCGACGGAGCACGGTGGTCTTGCGGGCGCCGATGAAGGTGGTCTCGTCGCCCTTCCCCTTGGAACGCGCGCCGCGCTTGGACGGCAGCACGGTGGTCGCCGCCGAGGCGTCGGCGGCGCGGTCCTCCCGGGCGGCCACGCGCTCGCTCCTGCGCTCGGCCAGGTGCTCGTGGGCGCTGGAGGAGGCGTCGCGGATCTTGGCCACGAGCCCGGAGATGGAGAAGCCGCAGATCACGATGCCCGCGACGACCATGCCCACGAGCACGACCATGCCGATGGTCTGGCCCACGAGGGTGAGGAGCACCCAGGCGAGGGCGCCTCCCCAGTAGCCGCCGGCGTTGCAGGCGACCTCGGGGCGGAAGACCCAGGCGGCCTCCGCCTCGGCCGTGGCCGCCGGCACGTAGAGCAGCGAGAGCATGGCCAGCACCGACGTCACGATGAGCACGAGGCCCAGGGCCGCCCGTGCGGAGAGCGGGCCGTCGGAGGGCATGAAGAACGTGATGGCGTAGAGGAGCAGCGCCACCGGCACGAGCATGGCCCCCGCGCCGAACCCGTAGGTGAGGAACGTGCGGCAGGCGTCCGCCACGACGGCGCTCGAGGGGCTTGCCAGGGCGATGGCCATGGCGACCGCCACGACCACGAGGGCGACGCCCACGATGTCGTGCCATGCGGAAGGGGCGACCACGGGCTGCTGGGCCGCTCCCCTCCCCCTCGTCTGGGGCGCCTTCTTCTTGGGTGCGTTTGTTCTGCGTTGGGAGGGCATCCGGCTAGACCTCCATCACGACCGGAATGATGAGCGGGCGGGTCTTGGTCTTGCTCCAGAGGTAGTTGGACAGGGCGTTGCGGACAGCCTTGCGGGTGGCGTCCACGTTGTTGCCGGCCTTCTCCGCGGAGCGGTCAACGGTGGAGCGCACCACGTCCTGGGCCCCGCCGAGGAGCTCGGAGTCGTCGGCGAAGGAGATGCCGCGGCCGGAGATGTCGATCTCGAGGGCCTTGTGGGTGCGCGAGGCCACGGTCACCACGCAGGTGACGATGCCGTCGCAGGAGAGCTTCTGGCGGTCGCGGAGCACCACCGGGTCGGCGTCGGAGATGCGCATGCCGTCGACGTAGACCACACCGGAGTCCACGGGGGTCCCCAGCCTGACCTTGTGGTTGCGCATCTCCAGGGTGTCGCCGTTGTCGATCACGAAGATGTGGTCGGGCAGGATGCCCATGTCCATGGCGAGCTTGGCGTGGGCCCGCAGGTGCACGGCCTCGCCGTGGACCGGGGCGAAGTAGCGGGGGTTCACCATGGCGAGCATGAGCTTGAGCTCCTCTTGGGAGCCGTGGCCCGAGACGTGCACCAGGGCGTTGCTCTTGTCGAAGATGGTGCAGCCCACCTTGGAGAGGGAGTTGATGATGGACTGGACCCCCTTCTCGTTGCCGGGGATGGGGGTGGCGCTGATGATCACCGTGTCCTTGTCGGTGATGGTGAGGGAGCGGTGCTCGCCGTTGGCCATGCGGGCCAGGGCCGAGAGGGGCTCGCCCTGGGAGCCGGTGCAGAGCACGACCACCTTCTCGTCGGGCAGGCCGTCGACGTCGAAGGCGTCGATGATGTCCTCCTCGGGGATGTCGAGGTAGCCGAGCTCCCGGGCGATCTTGGTGTTGGAGATCATGGAGCGGCCGGTTACGACCACCTTGCGCCCCACGGACACCGCGGCGTCGCAGACCTGCTGGAGACGGTGGATGTGGCTGGAGAACGAGGCCACGAAGACGCGGCCCGGGGCGTTCTTGATGATGTGGCGTAGGCTCGCCCCCACCGTGGCCTCGGACCCGGTGAACCCGGGGCGGGTGGCGTTGGTGGAGTCGGAGAGCAGCAGGTCGACGCCCTCGGCGGCGAAGCGGTTGATGGCGCTGTAGTCGGGGCGCACGCCGTCGATGGGGGTCTGGTCGAGCTTGAAGTCGCCGGTGTGCAGCACCGTGCCCTGGGGCGTGCGGATGAAGACGCCCATGGCGCCGGGGATGGAGTGGGTCATGGAGAAGAAGTCGACCCCGAAGGCGCCCATGTCCACGTGCTGGCCGCTCTTGACCTCGACGAGCTGCTCGTTGGTGAGCCTGTGCTCGGCGAGCTTGCCCTCCACGAGGCCGAGGGTCATGCGTGAGGCGTAGATGGGCACCTTGCGGGTGAGGTCGCGCAGGACGTAGGGCAGCGACCCCGTGTGGTCCTCGTGGCCGTGGGTGATGAAGATGCCCCGGAGCTTGTGCTCGTTCTCCAGGACGTAGGTGTAGTCGGGCAGGACGAGGTCGATGCCGGGCTGGTCGTCGTCGGGGAACATCAGGCCGGCGTCGTCGAGGATCATGTCGTCCCCGTACTCGAACACGGTCATGTTCTTGCCGATGCCGTCGAGGCCGCCCAGGGGGATGATCTTGAGGGGCGGGTTCTTTTTTGCCATTGAGGGTGAGTGTCCTTTCGTCGGGGCGCCGTGGCGCCGCGTTCTCCAACTATGTGACGGGGTCTGGAACCCCGCTGCCTAACTGTGCATGACCGACCAGTGTACCCGAGCCATGTGTGCGCAACCTGAAGGGACCGCCCCAGAGGGCTTCAGGTTCCATCGATGGACGGTCATACGAGAAGAGGGCGCCGGCTCGGCGCCGGCGCCCTCGATGCGTCAGTTCCTGACCGTGCGGGGCCTAGTTCTCGTGGTGGCGGCGCAGCTTGCGGGCCGGTGCCTGCTCCTGGGCGTTGCCGTGGTCGCCGGGCTTGCGGGTGCGGGGCTTGGAGCCCTCGCGGCGGCGGTTGCCGGAGTGGCCCTTGGACTCCGACGCGGGGGCCTCGGGCTTGTCGAGGCGGTCGAGACTGACCTTGCCCTTCTCGTCGACCTCGATGACCTTGACCTTGACCTCGTCGCCCACGTTGAGGACGTCCTCGACCCTCTCCACGCGGCCCTTGGCCACGCGGGAGATGTGGAGCAGGCCGTCCTTGCCCGGCAGGAGCTCCACGAAGGCGCCGAAGGGCTGGATGCCCACCACGCGGCCCACGTACTCCTCGCCCAGCTCGGGCACCTTGACGATGGCACGGATGCGCTCGGCGGCCTCCTCGCCGGCCCCGCCGACGCCCGCGATGAAGACGGTGCCGTCCTCCTGGATGTCGATGGTGGCGCCGGTGTCGTCCTGGATGCCGCGGATGACCTTGCCGCCGGAGCCGATGACGTCGCGGATCTTGTCCGTGGGGATGGTGAGGGAGATGATCTGGGGCGCCGTCTCCTTGGGCTGGGTGCGCGGCTCGGGGATGGCGTCGAGCATGGCGTCCAGGATGTAGGCGCGGCCCTCCTTGGCCTGGCGCAGGGCCTGGGCGAGGATCTCGGGCGTGAGGCCCGTGGCCTTGTTGTCCATCTGCATGGCGGTGATGCCGCGCTCGGTGCCGGTCACCTTGAAGTCCATGTCGCCGAGGAAGTCCTCGAGGCCCTGGATGTCGGAGAGCACGACGGTCTTGCCGTTCTCCTGGATGAGGCCCATGGCGATGCCGGAGACGGGGCGCTTGAGCGGCACGCCGGCGTCCATGAGGGCGAGGGTGGAGCCGCAGGTGGACGCCATGGAGCTTGAGCCGTTGGACTCCATGACCTCGGAGACCACGCGGATGGTGTAGGGGAAGTCGTCCTCGTTGGGGATGACGGGGAGCAGGGCGCGCTCGGCCAGGTTGCCGTGGCCGATCTCGCGGCGCTTGGGGGCGCCCATGCGGCCGGTCTCGCCGGTGCAGAACGGCGGGAAGTTGTAGTGGTGGATGTAGCGCTTGCCGTCCACGGGCTCGATGGTGTCGAGGCGCTGCCACTCGTTGAGCATGCCGAGGGTGCAGACGGAGAGCACCTGGGTCTGGCCGCGCTGGAAGAGGCCGGAGCCGTGGACCAGGGGCAGGTAGTCGGGCTTCACCATGAGCGGGCGGATCTCGGTGGCGGTGCGGCCGTCGACGCGCTCGCCGGTCTCGACGACCATCTCGCGCATGGCGTGCTTCTCGAGGCCCTTGAGCTCGACGTTGATGGCGCGGTGCCAGGCGTCGCGCTCCTCCTCGGTGAACTCGCCCTTGACGAGCTCCTTGAGGGCGGCCACCTTGGCCATGCGGGACTGCTTGTCGGCGTCCTTGAGGGCGGCCTCCATCTCGCCGTAGTGGGCGAAGACGCGGTCGTGGACCTCGGTGTTGGGCTCGTCGAGCTCGTAGCTCTTAGGCTCGATGGGGCCGTTGGCCTCGACCCAGGCGTCGATGAAGGCCCGCTGCTCGGCGCAGAACGCGGCGATGGCCTCCTGGCCGAACGCCATGGCGTCGAGCATGTCCTCCTCGGAGACCTCGTCGCCGGAGGCCTCGAGCATGGAGATGAAGGTGGAGGTGCCGGCGAGCTCGAGGTCGAGGTCGGAGACGTCGCGCTCCTCGTAGGTGGGGTTCACGATGTACTCGCCGGTCTCGGGGTCGCGGCCGATGCGCACACAGGCGAGCGGGCCCTCGAAGGGCACGCCGCCGACGGTGAGGGCGGCGCTGGCGGCCATGACGCAGACGGTGTCGACGGGATCCTCCTGGTCGGCCACGAGGGGCATGGCCACGACCTGGACCTCGTTGCGGAAGCCGTCGGGGAAGCTCGGGCGCAGGGGGCGGTCGATCATGCGTGCCGTGAGGGTGGCCTTCTCGGAGGGGCGGGCCTCACGCTTGAGGTAGCCGCCGGGGATGCGGCCCACGGCGTACATCTTCTCGATGAAGTCGACGGTAAGGGGGAAGAAGTCGAAGTCCTTGCGCTCCTTGGAGACCACGGCGGTCACCAGGACCTCCGAGTCGCCCTGCCGCACGACGCAGGCGCCGGTGGCCTGCTTGGCGAGCTCGCCCGACTCGAGGGCGTAGTGCTTGCCGAACAGGTCGAACTCGTGGGTTACTTTGGTCATGTGTTGCCTCTCACTCCCCGCCTGCCCCATGCAGGCGGCTCCTCGACGGGCCGCACGGCCCGCTCGCGCCCGTGGGCGCATATGAAAGGAGCGCCCGCAGGCGCTCCTCCGGTCACGCTGTTACTGGATGTTGTCGCGGATGCCCAGCTTGGCGATCAGCTGGCGGTAGTTCTCGATGTCCTTGGCCTTGATGTAGGACAGGAGGCGGCGGCGCTTGCCGACGAGCATCAGGAGGCCGCGACGGGTGTGGAAGTCCTTCTTGTGGGTCTTCATGTGCTCGGTGAGCTCGCGGATGCGGTCGGTCAGGATGGCGACCTGGACCTCGGGGGAGCCGGAGTCGGTGTCGTTCTTGCCGAACTCGCGGACGAGCTCCGCCTTGCGCTCCTTGGAGATGGTCATGTTCTTCACCTTTCTTTCTCATTCGCCCCGAACCGGGCGCGCCGTCGGTGTCTCGATGCGGCTAGGTACGGGGTACGGACCCGTGGATGATACCACGGGCGCTTTGGGGCGGGCCGTGGCGGTCATGTCCCCACAGTCCCTGCACGCCGCCCGGTCAGAGCCCGAGGAGGAACTCGAAGGCCCGGAGCCTCGCGTCGAGCTGCGTGGCGGCCCAGAGGTGGGCCTGCTCGAGCAGCCAGTCCGACGTCGCCCGGTCCACGGGCGCGCGGAGCAGTTCGTCGAACGTGAGGCCCACGAGCGACCCCACCCACGCCGCCCCCGTGGAGCCGCCGAAGGCGGCGCCGGCCACGCCGTGGGCGCACGACTCGCAGAGGGCACCGCCCGCGGCGGCCGAGAACCACGTGGGAGAGGGGTCGCCGCACTCCACGCAGGCCTCCGTGGCGGGGCGCCAGCCCTGGTGGGACGTCACCTTGAAGGTGTAGGCGGCCACCACGAGCCCGGTGCGGGGGCCGAGCCCGTCCCGGGGGCCGTCGGCCTCCAAGGCCTCCCCCACCGCCCGGAGCGTGCGACGCAGGAGGGCGTAGAGGAACGGGTCGCCGGCGTCCTCGAAGCTCGTGTGGCGGGCCACCTCGCAGACGGCCGAGGCCGCCTCGACGCCGTCGGGCGAGGCCGTCACGGCCGTGTGGGGGTCCTTGAGCGTGGCCTCGGCCACGACGTCGAGGGAGCGCCCCCGCGCCATGAGGAACCGGGTCTCACTGAAGAGCTGCACCCGGCCCGCGAGCCTCCCCTGGGGCTTCCGGGCGCCCTTGGCCACGGCGCGGCGCTGCTGGCCGTCGTCGCAGAGGAGCGTGAGGGCGAGGTCGGACTCCCCCATCCTGATGCGCTGGAGGACGACGGCCTCCACGGGGTAGGTGCGTGCCCTGGCCATGGCCTACTGCTCGGCGCTGTAGCCGAACCGCTTGATGGCCGCGTCGTCGCGGCGCCACTGGCTCTTGACCCTCACCTGGAGGTCGAGGAAGACCTTGCGGTGGAACAGACCCTCGAGCTCAAGTCGAGCCTGAGTCCCGATGCGCCGGATCATGGAGCCGCCCTTGCCCACGAGGATGCCCTTCTGGCTGTCGCGCTCCACGAAGATCGTGGCGCGCACGCTCGCCAGGCCGTCGTCTCGCCACTCGATGCCGTCGCAGAGCACGCCCACGGAGTGGGGCACCTCGTCGCGGCAGTTGAGCAGCACCTTCTCGCGGATGAACTCGGCGGCGAGCTCCTCGTCGGAGGCGTCGACGGGCATGTCGAGGGGGAACCACCGCGGGCCGTAGGGCAGGTGGTCGGTCACGGCCGCGATGAAGGAGTCGACGTTGAAGTCCTCGGTGGACGAGACGACGAGGGACTCGTCGAAGCACGCCATCGCGTTGCCGGCCTCGAGCTGGGCCTGGACCTGCTCGGGGGTGGCGATGTCGGCCTTGGTGACCACGAGCAGGCGCACGGCGCGGCTCTCGTCCACATGCTTGGCCACCCAGGCGTCGCCGGTGCCGGCCGGCTTGGTAGCGTCCAGCAGCATGGCCACGACGTCCACGTCGGCGAGCTCGGCCAGGGCGGCACGGTTGAGCTCACGGCCGAGGGTGTCCTTGGGCTTGTGCAGGCCCGGGGTGTCCACGATCACGATCTGGGCGTCGGGCCGGTTGATGACGGCGCGCATGCGCTTGCGGGTGGTCTGGGCCACGGGGCTCGTGATGGCCACGTGGCCGCCCATGCAGGCGTTGAGGAGCGTCGACTTGCCGGCGTTGGGGCGGCCCACGAGGGCCACGAACCCGCTGCGGAAGTCGTCGGGCACGTCGCCGGGGGCGGACACGGGGGCCACGGCGGCGCCCTGCTCCCCCATCATGGCAAGCTCCTCCTCGTCGAGGTCGAGGCCGTCGTACTGGTTCTCGGTGTCTTCCATGGATCTCCTTCTCGGGTCGGGCCCTCGGGCCTCGCCCGACGTCAGCCGAACTTGCGCAGCGCCGCCGCCACGAAGATGACGATACCCATGAGCGCGATCATGACGCTCAGCGTGTAGACGGCCGCGGCGGCGATGTCCTTGGCGCGGCCCGCGAGGGTGTTGTACTCGGGCGAGACGAGGTCGACGAGCGTCTCGATGGACGTGTTGAGCAACTCGGCCGAGAGCACGACGCCGCACCCGATGAGCAGGCAGGCCCACTCGGTGGCCGTGCAGCCGAGGAACAGGCCCATGGCGACGCAGAACACCAGGCCGCCGACCATGATCTTGATGTTGCGCTCCGTCGTGAAGGCGAAGCAGAAGCCCTGGATGGCGAAGGCGAAGCTCTTGAAGAGCGACGGGTGGTCCTTGTCGGAGCCGGGGATCATGGCTGCTCCTCCCCCCTGTGGCGCGTGGTGGCCACGGGGGCCATGGGCCGCCCGCAGGCCTGGGCGAGGAGCGCGTCCTCCAGGCCCTCCATGACCCGGGCCTCGTCGTCCTCCAGGTGGTCGTACCCCAAAAGGTGGAGGAGGCCGTGGATGGCCAGCAGGCGGGTCTCGTCGGCGGCCGCGGTGCCGAACCGCTCGGCCTGGGCGGCAATGTAAGCGGGGTCGAGGACGATGTCGCCGAGCTCGCAGGGCTCGCCGGAGTCGAGGGATGGGTCGTCGGGGCGCTCGCACTCCAGGGAGATGACGTCGGTGGGGGCGTCGATGCCCCTCCACTCCGCGTTGAGGGCGCGCATCCCCTCGTCGTCGGCCACCGACACGCTCACGACGCAGGGGCGCTCCACCCCCTCGTGGGCGAGCACGAGGTCGAAGACGCGGGAGAGCTCCCGGGCGTCCACGGCGAGTCCTTCGAGCCCCTCGGGGGCCAGTGCGAGCTCGACGGCCATGTCATCTCCCCTCCGCGGCCGCGTAGGCGTCCACGATGCGGCCGACGAGCGTGTGGCGGACGATGTCTGCGCGGTCGAGGTCGCAGAACGCGATGTCCTCGACGCCCTCGAGCACCCGCCGGGCGGAGTCGAGGCCGCCGGTGCCGGCGATGTCGCGCTGGGTGGTGTCGCCGGTGACGACGAACGTGGACCTGAACCCCAGGCGGGTGAGGAACATCTTCATCTGCTCGGGGGTGGTGTTCTGGGCCTCGTCGAGGATGACGAAGGCGTCGTTGAGGGTGCGCCCGCGCATGAACGCCAGGGGTGCGATCTCGATCACGCCCTGATCGACCATGGTGGCGGCCTTCTCGGCGTCCACCATGTCGAAGAGCGCGTCGTAGAGGGGCCGCACGTAGGGGTCGAGCTTCTCCTCGAGGGTGCCCGGGAGAAAGCCGAGGGACTCGCCGGCCTCCACCACGGGGCGCGTGAGCACGACGCGGCCCACGTCGCGCCGCTTGAGGGCCGCCACCGCCATGGCCATGGCGAGGTAGGTCTTGCCGGTGCCGGCGGGGCCCAGGGCGAACGTGACCGTGTGGGTGCGGATGGCGTCAATATAGGAGGCCTGGCCGACCGTCTTGGGCCGGATGGGGCGGCCCCGGTGGGTGACGAGGATGTCGTCGAAGGGCGCGGCCTGCGGGGCGTTGCCCGCGGCGGCCTGGGAGAGCAGGAGGTCGACGTCGGCCTCCGTGGGCGTGCCGCCGGCCTCCACCTCGCGGATGAGGGCCGAGAAGACCTGCACGAGCGCGTTTGCCTCCTCGGCGGACCCGATGACGGCCACGGTGTTGCCCCGGACTGAGACGGCGGCGTCGGTGGCGGCCTCGATGCGGCGCAGGAGCGAGTCGGCGGGCCCCATGACCCTCGTGATGTCTAGGGAGTCTGGGACGGTCAGGCGGACTTGGGTGGGCTCCATGCTCCTCCAAACGGGTGGGACCGGTCGGGTTGGCTGGCCCCATGGTAGTTCAAACGGATGGCGCGGCTCCGCGGGACGCGGCCCGGGCGTCGAGGCGCCCGTCGGCGGCGAGCCCGTGCGGGACGACGTCGGCGAACGCCCCCATGGGCAGCGCGGGGTCCACGAGCACCTCCACAAGCTGCCCCGAGACCGCGCGGCCCGGCCGCTCCACGAAGACGCGCACGGGTGCGCCCACGAACGAGGAGGCGAACGCGCGGCGGGATTCGGCCGCCATGGCCCTCATGGCGCGGGAGCGCCCGGCCGACACCCGCGGGTCCACCTGGCCCGGCGCCGCCGCGGCCCAGGTGCCGGGGCGCTTGGAGTAGCGGAACACGTGCATGTTGGCGTAGCCGATCGAGCGGCAGAACGCGAGGCTCTCGTCGAACTCGGCGTCGGTCTCGCCGGGGAAGCCCACGATGAGGTCGGTGGCGAGCGCGACGCCGGGCACGCGGTCCCGCGCGAGGTCGGCCACCTGGCGGTACCCGCCGGCCGTGTAGAGGCGGCCCATGCGCGCGAGGGTGGCGTCGCACCCGGACTGCAGGGGCAGGTGCAGGAACGGGGCCACGCGGCCGTCGGACCCGGCCATGAGGCGGAGGAGCGCCTCCCCCACCTCCCCCGGCTCCACGGAGCTCAGGCGCACGCGGCCGATGTCGGTGCGCTCCAGGAGCGCGTCGAGCAGGCCCGCGAGCCCGCCGGGGCAGCCGTCGTAGCGGCCGAGGTTGATGCCCGTGAGCACGACCTCGCCGGCGCCGTCGGCCACCGCGCGGCGCACCGCAGACACGGCGTCCTCGAGGGGCAGGGAGCGCGCGGGACCCCGGGCCTTCCAGACGATGCAGTAGGTGCAGCGGTTGTCGCAGCCGTCCTGGACCTTGATCCCCGGCCGCATGCGGCCCGTGGGCGTCACCGAGCCGCCGGCGTCGGAGCGCTCGGCCGCGGGCTCGGGCGCCATGCCGGCGTCGGCGAGGGCGGCGGCCACGACGCCGGGCACGCGGTCCTTGAGCACCTCCACGCGCACGTTGCCGCCCAGGGCGTCGAGCTCGTCGGAGAAGAGGCTCGCCACGCAGCCCGTGGCCACCACGGCGGAGACGCCCGGCAGCCCGGCGGCGTGGCGGACGGCCTTGCGGGCCTTGGCCTCGGCCTCGCCGGTCACGGCGCAGGTGTTGACCACCACGGCGTCGGCCTCCTCCTGGGGGGCGACGACGCAGCCCATGGCCTCGAGCTCCGCCGCCATGGCATCGAGCTCCACGCGGTTGACCCGGCAGCCCAGGTTGACGAGCGCCACCCGTGGCGCACGACCCGACGCCACGGCCTAGCGCTTCTTCTTGCGGCGGCGCCCCGAGAAGGGCCCGCGCTTGGACTTGGGCGCCTGCTTCTTGGGCTTCGGGGCCGCCTTGCCGCCATCCCCGCCCCGGTCGTCGCCGCTCTGAGCGCCGGGGACCTCCACGTCGCGGCGGTTCTGCTCGTGGAGCTCGTCGAGCACCTCCCCCTCGGTGGGGCCCTTCGTGGAGAGGCGGCAACCGCGGCCGAGGGCGATGGCCTCGAGGCGCTCCACCTCGTCGTCGCCGAGGTCCTGGGGCACCACGACGTCCACCACGCACACGAGGTCGCCTCGGCGCTCGGGGGTGCGCAGGCGCGGCATGCCGCGGCCGGCGACGACGAGGCGGGCGCCGGGCTGCGTGCCCGCGGGCACGTCGACCTCGACCTCCTCGCCCTCGAGGATACCGTCCACGGTCACCGTGGCGCCGAGCATGGCCTCGAAGGCGTCCACGGAGAGCGGGCAGAACAGGTCGTCGCCCTGGCGCACGAAGCGGTCGCCCTGGGCGACGTCGACGCGCACCACGAGGTCGCCCGCCGCGTCGCCGCGGACGCCCGCCTCGCCGGCACCCTCCACGACCAGCTGGGCGCCCGTGTCCACGCCGGCCGGGATGGAGATCCTGACCTTCTCGCGGGAGGGGGTGCGGCCCTGGCCGTCGCAGGTCTCGCAGGGGTGCTCGATGACCTGTCCCGTGCCGTGGCACTCGGGGCAGGTGGTCTGGGTCTGCATGCGGCCGAGGATGGTGTGCTGCCAGCCCACCACGTAGCCGGTGCCGCTGCACTCGGGGCAGGTGACCGGGGGCTCGCCGTCGGTGGAGCCGGTGCCGCCGCAGTCCTCGCAGGGGGCCAGGCGGTCGTAGGTGATGGTGCGCTCGAAGCCCGAGGCGGCCTGCTCGAGGGTGATGGTGAGCGTCACGGACATGTCGCGGCCGCGGGTGCGGGGCCGCCCGGCGCCGGAGGCGCGCCCCCCGAAGAAGTCGGAGAAGAGGTCGGCCATGTCGAAGCCGCCCCCGAAGAAGTCGTCCATGCCGCCCATGCCGCCGAAGCCCGATGGGCCGTTGGGGTCGCCGTAGCGGTCGTAGTTGGCGCGCTTGGTCTCGTCGGAGAGCACCGAGTAGGCCTCGTTGACCTCCTTGAAGCGCTCCTCGGCGTCGGGCTCGTCGGAGACGTCGGGGTGCAGGGTGCGGGCCTTCTTGAGGAAGGCTCGCTTGATGGTCTTGGCGTCGGCGTCGCGCCCGACGCCGAGCACCTCGTAGTAATCGCGATGTTGAACTTCAGCCACGGACGTGCAGGCCCCTTTCCCGCCCCTCGCTCACAGGAGGCGCCGTACCCCGGGGCGGCGGCACGGCGCCTGTAGGCACTAGTAGATCCAGCCCCGCGGCCCCACGCGGCCCATGGACTGCGAGCAGCTCATGAGCAGCGTCAGGAACAGGGCGATGAAGAAGCCGTTGGAGAGGCCGGCGAGCACCTGGGTGCCGGCGTTTCTCCACCAGACGCCGTTGTGCTTTGCCAAGCCGCCGCGGACGACCATGAAAAGGCCGATGACCAACGGCACGACGATGATGAAGGCAATGGAGGGGAGTACGTTGAAGAACGCCCCCATGGCGATGAACGGCAGCACGAAACCGACGAGCTGGAAGCCGAGGGCGGCCTCGGGAGCCAGGCGCTCCGCGGGCACGCCCACGCGCACCACGAGGTCGCCGGTCTCGCCGCCGTTGGTGCCGGCGTTGCCCATGCCGGGCACGCGCACGGCGTCGCCGTCGTGGGAGCCGGCCGGGATGTCCACCACGACCTCGGAGGCCGAGAGGACGCGGCCGGAGCCGCCGCAGGCGTGGCAGGGGTCCGCCACCACGCGGCCGGTGCCCTCGCACTCTGGGCACTGCACCTGCATGGCGCCGAAGCCCATGCCGCCGAAGATGGACGAGAGGTCGACGTCGATGGTGCCGGTGCCGCCGCAGGTGGGGCACACCTTGGCGTGCTCGGCCTCCTCCGATCCCGACCCGTGGCAGACCTCGCAGGTGACGTAGCGCTGGTAGGTGATGCCGCGGCGGCTGCCGGCGGCGGCCGTCTTGGCGTCGAGGTCCATCTGGTAGACGACGTCGGCGCCCCCTTGGGGGTTGTAGGCGGGGGTGCGGCGGCGCGTCTGGGTGCCGAAGCCCCCGAAGCCGGCGCCGAAGGGGAACCCGCCGAAGCCGCCGGAGTAGCCGCCGCCGAAGGGCGACTGGGGCGCGCCGGAAGACGGGGAGCCCGCGAAGGGCACGCCCGAGCGCATGGCGTCGTAGCGGCGGCGCTTGGTGTCGTCGGAGAGCACCGCGTAGGCCTCGGAGACCTCCTTGAAGCGCTCCTCGGCGTCGGGCTCCTTGTTGACGTCGGGGTGGAGCGTGCGGGCCTTCTTTTGGAAGGCGCGGCGGATCTCCTCCGTGGTGGCGTCCTGGGAGACGCCGAGGACCTCGTAGTAGTTCTTGTCGGTCATGGCAGACATGGGCTGCATGGCTCCTGTCGTTAGGTGGCGCCCGCGGCCCTTGCCGCGGCACAAACGTTCGCAAACTCACATCTTAGCGCGAAGGACGCAGGTTTCCCAACAACCACGGGGTATGCGCAAACGTGAAGCGCCCGCGCCCCTGGGTCGGGGTGCGGGCGCCGCGGGTGATCCAGGCTGGCGCGCCGGCCTACAGGACGTCCTTGACGGCGTCCTCGACCAGGGCCATGTCCACCGTGGGCTCGAAGCGCGCGACCACGGTGCCGTCGCGGTCGACGAGGAACTTGGTGAAGTTCCACTTGACGTCGTCGTTGGAGGCGTAGTCGGGGTCCACGTTCTCCTTGAGGTAGCCGTCCATGAACTCGGCCTTCTCGCCGGTGAAGCCGGTGAAGCCCTGGGCCTCCTTGAGGAAGGCGTAGAGGGGCAGCTGGTCGTCGCCGTTGACCTCGGACTTCCTGTACTGCTGGTACGGGGTGCCGAAGGTCATGGTGCAGAACTCGTGGATCTCATCGTCGGTGCCAGGGGCCTGGTGGCCGAACTGGTCGCAGGGGATGTCGACGATCTCGAGGCCCTGGTCGTGGTAGGCGTCGTAGAGGTTCTTGAGGTCCTCGTACTGCGGGGTGAAGCCGCAGCCGGTGGCCGAGTTGACGATGAGCATGGGGCGGCCGCGGAACTCGGAGAGGCTGACCTCGGTGTCGTCGGGCTTCTCAAGGGTGAAATCGTAGATGGTGGCCATGGTTGCTCCTTTTGCAGGGGTTTGTTGCCGAGGGGATTCCTACCCATCAGATGGGGATTCAGCCGTGGGACCGCGGCGGCGTGGTGCCGGTGTGTGGGCGACGGCCGCACGGCGAATGGCCGTGAATGCGCGACCATGCTGCGAAGCCGCCCCGATGCGCGATGCTGCGCCGCGAAGGGGCTCCAGTGCGCGATACGGTGCAGCGAAAGGCGGCGAGTGCGCGGCTCTTCCGCGAAGCCGCCCCGATGCGCGGTTGATTGGCCCCCAAAGGCCACCGATGCGCGAAAACGGCCCGAAATCGCGCATCGGCAGCCCTTCACTGCAGATTTGCCGCGCATTGGAGGGCATTCGCCGAAGCCGCGCACTGGGGGACTTTGGCCGAATCGGCCGAGCGGGGCCGATGAGGGCGCCCCCCCACCGCTCCGTGAGGCTTTGCTGCCAACCATGTATGCCACCATCCGTCAGCGCTATCGGCAGGGCTCTGGATAGATTCGTGGGCACCGGTTTCGACAGGGGGAGGTAGGGACGGATGTTCTTGAATCCTTGGTCGTCTATGCGAGAGAACGTTCTGCTTCCAGAGGGCTGGGGGTCGCCCGACTCCATGAGGAAGCGCGGCTTCTGGCTCGACATCATCGCCCGGTCGCTGGGGGCGCTTCCGTTTGCCTACGAGCTGCAGCGCACGATCGGCCCCTACTCGGACCGGCTGGTTTTCGAGTGTACGAGCGAAAGCCGCGCGAGAAGGTTCTGCCAAGAGGTGAACGGCTCGACCCGTAATCCGCTGCACGCCGGCCTGTGGGCAAACTGCGCCTCTCCCCATTCCAACAACGGAAGGGTGCGGGTCACGGTGGATGTGTTCCCGACGGCGGTCACCAGGCTCCAGCCCGAGGTCCTGGAGACGTTCGCGCGTCATTGGCATACGAAATGCCTGGAGTTCGCTGCCGACGTGGTCGTCAATCGCAGCGGCGGTTCTCGAGCCCTGCTCCGAGCTGACAGCACCCCCTGCGTCTGTGGTGTCGACATGCTGACGGGTCGCCCCGTCTCGGTCTGCTTCGAGTCCAGAGCCGGATCCCCTGTGGTCTTCGTAAAAGGGCCGCGCCACGAGGCCGACGGAATCCTCGACACGATACTGCTCGGCCTCGCCCTCGGATACCTCCCCCGGACGGTGCACCTCGTGTTGGGATCCTGTGAGTACGACGACCTGTCACGCTTCCGCGAGCTTCCCCAGAAGGTCGATATAGTCGAACCCTGGGAGGCGGTCGAGATGGCCGCCCTCGAGCTCGACAGACGCAAGCGAAAGCTCGAGGCTTTCCGTCTCGATTACGCATCGTTCAACGACCTGGACGAAAACGACGAGATGAGACCACTTATCGAGGGGATTCACGACCTCTTCGTCCTCGTTCTCAGGGACATCGACCGGCTGACGAGAGATGCCGGGCCGCGCCAGCTCGAGGACCTCTACCGGATCACGGAGTTCGGGCCGCAGTACGGGGTGCAGACGGCGGTGTGGGGGGTCGACGCGTTGCGAGGCGCTGCATCGGGGCAGCGATCTCGTCTTCTGGCTCGACAGATGTGGCCACCCGCCGCGCGAGTTCGGCCTTCTCGTCGACGGGTTGTTCACCTGCTCTCAAGAGACTTCGCGCAGGGATGGCAGACGCCTTTGCGCCGCCTTTCAACCGATAAACGAGAGAACCTTCAGATCGATCGTGGCGCGTTTTGCGTAAGGGCGCCTGAACGGTCGTCTGAAGCCACCAGTGATGCCATACGTCGCATAAGTTGGAGGTTCACCGTGCCCGAGAATCCCTGGTACATGATGGGGAAGAACCCGCTGCTCCCCGATGACTGGGGTGACCGGGAAGGAATGATACGGAGGCGCGAGCGGCTGAAACGGGTGGCCAGGGCCATCGGCACGCTCCCCTACGCCTTCGAAGTGAGCCGGACGGTCGGGCCCTACGGGGACAGGCTTGTCTACGAGGTGCGGTCCAGAGGCGACGCCGACATGTTTTGCGCTGCGGTCAACAGCATGTCGCTCGACTTTATGTCCGTGACCTTTCGCGCATGGAGGATGATCCCCGAAGCGTTTGATGCGGGAGGAAAGGTTGTCGTCGATGTCGCGTCCTCCCATATGCGGAGACTCCCGGCAAACGTCGTCTGCCGTTTTATCGAGTTCTTGAGAGATGGACCAGGGGCCCCGAACGATGAGGCAGTGAGCCAGGGGTGGAGTGACGTGCAGGCGGTGCCATGCGCCCTGGGCGTTGACCTGATAACGGGCGATCCGATCCACATCAGGTTTGGAGAATTCGGCGGCCACCTGTTTGTGAACGGACCACGCCCCGACGCCGAAGGGCTCGTCGACACGGCGCTTATCCAGATCTCCCTTGTGGCACGACCCCATTCCGTGCATCTGGTCATGGGTGAGCGGCAGGACGACCCCCTGCAAAGGTACAGGCTTCTTCCCCAGCATGTGGAGGTCTGCTCGACGAAACAGGCGCTGGAAAAGGGGCTCAAGGAGCTCAACAGGCGGAGGACCGCCCTCGACCCCTATGGCTGCGGATTCGAGATGTTCAACTGGTCGTCCGCCGAGGCGCCGATTAGGCTCTGTTACCACGACTGTTACCACCATGGGTCCGCGGGACTCGGCGACCCCATGAGGTTGATGGTCATATCGATCCCCGATGTGGAGCATCTGCTGAAGGGGGACGTCGGGGTCGCAAAACACGCCATTCGCGAGATCGAGAGGAACGGCGCTCGCTACGGAGTTCACCTTGCGGCAACGATGTCTTTGCCCGGGGCGTACTGCGGGTGCCACAAGGATTCGGCCAACGCCTTCTCCTTTTGCCGTGTGGAGTCATTGCCAAATGACTGCTCCTTGAGGCCGGAACTGCCGATTGCTGGAGGAATGTATTGGTCGTCCAACAGCTTCGATGGGGATGGGTCGGGGCTTGGGCTCGCTTTCGATCCGATGGACGAGAGCACGTTCAAGGCCCTTGCCCTCAGGTATTGCCCGTAAGACACGGGCCGGTGACCACGGACTTCGCGCCACTCGGGCGCCTGGCGCAATCGCCTGGACGTGCGGATCGGTGCCATCCCGCCGCGAAGGGGCTCCAGTGCGCGACGGCCGCGCGGCGAAGGACCCCGATGCGCGATGCAGCACCGCGAAGGGGCTCCAGTGCGCGATATGGCGCAGCGAAGGGCGGCGAGTGCGCGGCCATGCTGCGAAGCCGCCCCGATGCGCGGTTGATTGGCTCCCAAAGGCCGCCGATGCGCGAAAACGGACCGAAATCGCACATCGACGGCCCTTCGCTGCAGTTTTATCGCGCATTGGAGGGCTTTGGCCGAATTGCCCGAGCAGGAGGACCGATGAGGGCGCCCTCCCCCACCCAAAACTCCGTCGTCAGAACGACTCCATGGAGTGGCCTGGGAGCATGCAACGACCCTCGCTGCATGGGATCCATACGCAGAGTGATACGGGTCACAATCTACCACCATAGGACAGACCTGCACCCCTGCGGCCTCGTAGAATTAGATTCAGGCATGTCACTCAAAACAGACAGGAGGAACAATGAGGCCGGTAGAAGACCATGACCTAAAGACGAAAAAGGCGAAGTACATTCACAGTCTTATTGAGGAAGCCAAGAGCGGCGTGGCAGGAGCCAGTGAAGATACCCCAGACTTCTACTCCCAGTGGCTCCAAGGGGACGTCAAGAAGCACCTCGCCTTCATGAGCCTTGCAAGGCGCGACGGCGACATGAACGGCATTCGCAAGCAGGCAGAGCTTGCGCAAGAGGCATATGTTGCAAAGGCCGCCTCCCTCTACCGAGCACTCGACGATGCGGTTGTGCGCACGGAACGCCTCATCGCGAGCAATGAGTATTATCACGCCGAACTCACCGATGAAGAGCTCCTCGCCCTTCCCGAAGTCCCCGTGGACGACCTTTCTTTCGAGCTTGGAGCCGATGAGAGCGGCGAGCCGGTACGCCTCGACTTTGCCGAAACCCCTCACCTTGTCGAGCTCTGCGTGTTCGGAACGGGAGGACCACAAGAGTCGCTGGTAGATGTTGTTGCAGGAGCTCTTGGTGAAAGATGCGGGGTTCAGTTTGTCGCAATCGGGCCGTCGTCAAAGCGCTGCAGTGACGACGCTTCTCCACTTTGCATCCCACGTGCCTGTAGCCCCTATGCCAAGTCAGCTTCCGTCGATTGGCTGACGGCTGAGATGGAACAGCGCAAGAGACTTCTGGCCCTAGGGATGCAAACGGGCCCCGAGCTGTTCGTCTTCGCAAGCGATATGGACGCCGACAGCTGGCTGTATGACTGGGACGGTCTAAGGCCTGTTGCGGAGGAGGGCCGCGACCTCGGTGTCCACTTGGTGGCTACTGTCGACAATCTCTGGCACATGAAAACCGCAGTCGAACCGCCGACAATCGACGGGCTTGTCAAGACGAGCCTTGACGACATGGTCATTTCCATTAAAGAAGAGAGTATAGGCGATGGAGGTTCCCTGTACCGCCTTCTCACCTCCAAAGAGTTTGATATTTGGGCTGAATACTGCAAGCAACTGGAAGCACGGAAGAGCTACCGCTCGGAATTGCAGTCGATAAAGGATTTTGGCAGCCAGTTCGCTCGAGGAGTCGCCACGTTCCAAGAGCTTCTTGATTACGGGCAATTGGATCATAAGGCTCGCTTTGAACTGCTGCAGACAATCCACGACCGGAAACGGGAGCAGCGTGGATAAGGCGTAGCGCCATCCTACCGATCAGGCCCCGCCCCGTGAAAATCCATGGGGCGGGGCCTGCTGCATTCCTCATATCAACCGAGATGCGATGGGCCTTGTCGTTGCCGGCGTCCAGTACGGCCCGGCCACATTGCAGCGAGTCACCAGTTGAGAAGCAGAAGCAGCGCAGCGGCTCCAGCGAAGCGCTTCTACCTGCCATCGACGCGGGCAACGACGTTGCCACCCCAGTCGGAATCGAAAATGATGCCGTCCTCTTCCACCCTTCCAATCGCGCAACAAATCGCGTTACTCAAACGCTGGCATTACATGTATTGTTCGGCCCACAGAGGATAGCTCTTATCGAAATGTTCTTTATAGATGTTAATACCCTGTTCGTTGTTACGGGACTCTAGTATGCCAAGGATGTCGTCTTTTGCAGGGATCGGATCGGCGTACCTAGTATCAAGATCCCAGGCGGAATAGAGAAGATGTGCCCTTTGGTACAGGTCGTTACAGAGGTTGTCCAGTGCCTGTGCGGCCTCGTATAGCCTGGATTGCGGAGAAAACGCCCCGCTACGCAGCTTATCCTGAAGCGGAGTCCATGTGCCGGTGATGTCCTCGACTATTCGTAGGCAATCGGTGGCATACGCACGTCTTTGCTCTAACGAACCGGTGAGGTAACTGTCGTTAAATTGCTGCGCTGCAATCGAGATTCGGCTGTCAATCTGTGCAAGCTCTTCGTATATCTCATTAAGCTCTTGAGCCTGATAATCAATGTCAATGTCGTTGTCTGATGTTTCCACTGCTGTCATGGCATTTGGCAGATTGTCGGAAGACGAAGCCTCCTCCGGACTGCTGTTCTCCGCTGCCGGTCCCGCTGCTGGCGACGCAACCTCGTCAGTTGAAGAGCTGTCAGCTGGAGCACTACCGGCATCGGTACTAGCTGGAGTCAGGTTGATGGCACAGACAGCGAGCGCCACGACAGCGACCGTTACCAAGACTCCCAGCACGATCCTTCTCACGCTTCGGCGCCTGCGTGCTTCAGTAGCCGCACCCTCGATGGCGGCAAGCTCCTCGCGGGTCGACGCAAGCTCGAGCTCGGTTTTGCTCAACGAGTTGCTGAGCTCCTCCTCGTCTTTTGCTGCCTCTTCCAGGAGATGCGTCTGCTGCGATAGCTCATCAAGGCTGTCGATTGCTCTCTCGGCGCATGCGATGATTCGGTCGTTGTTCATCATCTGGATGACAAAACCGTTGACCAGTGCCTCGGCCCTGTTGCCGGCATCCTCGATCTCGCGTCGTGAGTCGACAAGGGCATTCTGCTGCTCCTCGTACTCCTCTGCGGCGTCCTCAAGATCCTCCTGAGCGAGGATGACGGCCTCTTCTGCCTCGTCGAGCTCCAGGGCACGGGCGGCAGAAGCGTTGGAAGCATCAGCGAGGTTACCCTGACTGACACTCCTCTGAAACTGCTTCATGGATCGGGTGGAGGCGTCGCCCCCAAAGCTGCGCACGGTATCCGTGACGGCCGTTATGGCCGCGAAACCTTCCATGCTCTTTGCGGAGTCGTGCCTCTGTTTGGCCTGCTCTCGCCGCTCGAGAGCCCTCTCATAGGCACGCTGCGCCCGGTCAAGCTTCCTTTTGAAGGGACGCAGCCGCTTCTCGTCGCCTTTCCTGGCCTCATCACGCCTCTCGATCAGGGACCAGCATTGCCCCTGGATCTCGTCGTATTGCTTTTGCGCCTCTGCCCTCATGAGGCTCGCCGAGCGGTAGTTACTCCTCTCCGCTTCCATCCTCGGGGCGATGTTCGCAAAGGCATCCTGTTTCTCCTGGATGTCCCGCCTCCTCTGCTCGAGCTGGTCCTCGAGCCGGTTCTTGCGGTCGACAAGGGAGCTGACCCGCTGGTTCAGATCGTCGTGCTCCCTGATGATCTGAGACCCTTTCGAAGCCATTACCGACCAGTCCCTTCCGTCTCAAGACCCCAGTTCTGGTCGATATCGAAGGACTCCGACGAGAAAGCCTCCTTGGCGACCTTTTGTGCGGCGAGAAGGGTCTCAAGCTCCCCTCTGCGAATGACGGCGCCGCACTGCCTCAGTGCCCAGCCGTACCGCTTTCTCCCCTCATGCTCGTAGGCTCTCACCTCGATCTCCACCTGACCGTCGCGAATGGCCCAGGAACCCTCGTCGTACTCTTTCCAGTCTTTGTCCAGGATGCCCATGGGTCAGCCCTCCTCGGAATCGTCGTTGGAAAGACCCTCGGGGATGACCACGCCGGCCTGCTCCAAGAACCTCAGGAACGACCCTTCGATCTCTGCCGTGCGTTCGTCGATCTCGCGGGAGGCAAAGTCGTCGTTGCCGTCAGCAAGATCGAGGAGTTCCTGGACGGCGGTACCGGCCTTCCCTGCAGTCAGTCCGCGGTAGATGGCGCGTTTGTCGGAGAAGTCGTAGTCCGCCGCACGGATGTTGATTCTCTTCTCGAGCAGGGCCTTGTTGCCGAGGGACTCCAGCTGATCGTCAGTGATCTCGCCTGGGTGGTTCTGATGACGCTTCCTCGCGTAGATGTGCTCGACATCGAAGTCGGTTCCCAGTTCGATAGGTGCCTGGCCCGCGTTGCTCATCATTCGCCAGGCGAGAATTCCCTTGTTGATCCTCTTCCAAGGACCGAGCACTTTCAGCGCATCTCGCATCTCGTGTTCGGTAAAGCGGCCTTCAAAGGGCGAGCGGTCGATGCGGCCTGCCAGGAACCCGGCCTCCTTGTCGATCTCGCGACGCTCCCAGGTGCTCGTGGCACCGGCCACCACGGCACCGTACAGGAACGCGATGAGCCGCTGGAGGTAGCTATGGAAGGCATCCTGGTCAAGACGCCCGCTGTCGTTGCGGTTCATGAGGTAATAGTTAGAAACGGCGTCCTGCCAGAGCTTGTTGGGCGCGAACCTGAGTACGAAGAAATCCTTTAGCACAGGGTCGGAGAACCCTTCCCCACCCTCGTAGCGATTCCAAAAATCGACGAGGTCCTCGAGGTCACTGAGGGTTTTCTCCTCCTTAAGGATGGCGTTGCGGTCCCGGCTGAAGAAGTCTCGGACGGCGGGGCGGTTGGTCGAGCCCGCATAGCTGAGTCCGCGCAGGTATCCCATGTAGAGGCGGAACAGCTCGGTCATCGGCGAGTCCTCGGCGAGCAGAGGGCCGGCAAGTTGCCGTTCAATCTCCTTCCAACGGCTGTCGAACTCCTCTGCCCTTCCCCGGCTTCGGTAGTGCTCATACATCGCGGCTTTGAAGATGTCTGAATCCGAGAGGGGAAGGCCGCGATTGTTGAGCGTCGAGAAGATGCGGAGAGCGGAGTCCCTATCCTCGGACTCGATGGGGAGCAGGATGACGTTTCTCAACAGCCGATTGACCAGGAACTTAAAATAGTCCGGGTACTTGCTGACATAATCATCCGCAGCGTTTAGGAAGAAGCGGAAGTTCGCCGCATAGCGACTGGTCATGTCGTCATCCACGATGCCAGACGCGAGAATGGCACCGAGCTCCCCGAGGTCGTCATCGGAAGCGACGGAGGACTGAAGTTTTGACTCCCCTGCTATGGGTTTGCCGAACTCGCCAACCTTCCATATCGCCTTTTCGATGTCGTCCCTGAGCGAGGCATTGTCCTTGTCGTTCATGTGCTCAAGCCTCGAGTAAAGAACACGCAGGAGCAGCATGAGCGTGGTCAGTCGCTGCTGGCCGTCGATGACCTCGTAGAAGCCAGAATCGGTCTGCTTGAACGTTACGAGAGGACCGAGAAAATACTCGCTGTCAGCCACAAAGCCGTTCGGATCGTTGTCGGGGACAGTAAAGGAGCAGATGTCGTCCCAGAGCGTCTCGCACTCCTCGACACCCCAGGCGTAAGGACGTTGATAGCTGGGGATATGAAAGCTCGCCTTCTCGTTTCCGAGCAACTCGAGAACCGTTTTCTTGCCTGCTTGCAACTCTGCCACTGCTCTCTCCATTTCTGAGTCTAAACTGATGTCAGTTGACTGCATTGTCACTTATATCGAGGTGCCTTTCAAGCAGTGTCTCATTAAGGATGGAAGCTCTAGGGAGGGGCTTCCATGACCGACTGGGACATCCGCATGCAGACCGGGCTGCGCATCAAGGAGCTTCGCGCCGCCGCAGACCTGAGCCAGGACGACCTCGCCTACGCCATCGACATGTCCCGCTCCTACCTCGCCGAGGTGGAGACCGGCAAGCGCAACATCTCCCTCCAGAACCTCGAGCGCATCGCCCGCGGCCTCGGCATCACGCTCGACGAGTTCTTTGACTCAGGCTACTTCCGACGGGGCGCCGACGCCTAGACCGTCCCCCTCGGTCGTGCCGCCCCCCTCCCGTTCCAGCATGGCCCGCACCTCCTCGCCGTAGACGATCCCGCGGTCGTAGAGGAGCTGCGCCACCTGGCCGTGCAGGGCCCAGTGCCCCATGAGCAGGGAGCGGACCTCGGCCATGTCCCGCTGGATCCGGTCGACGGCCGCCGCCTCGCGCCGGGCGATGCGCTCGGGCGACGGCGGCGTGCACCTCCGGTTGCGTTCGCCGATCACGTTGAGGTGCTGGACCCCGCCCACACCGTGCATCAGGCCGCCGTAGACGATGTCGGTGACCTTCTCCAGGTCGCTGTGGGGCCCCGTGGACCATGCCCCGAAGGCGACCTCCTCGGCCACGAGCCCGCCCAGACCCACCAGGACCTGCACGTCCTCGGGGGTGCGGTCGGGCGAGAAGGGCTTGTGGTCGCGCCGCACCCTCGTGAAGCCGCGCCCTCGCCGGGCGCCGGAGCCGAGGAGCACCCCGAAGCCCGAGCACCCGGGGTCGACGAGCTCCATGACCAGCAGGTGGCCGGCCTCGTGGCAGGCGCAGCGGGCACGGTCGCAGTACCGCTTGGTCTTGGCGGCCGCCTGCCAGTCCATGGGTTCCTTGCAGGGGCGCCAGGCCCTCCCCTCCCAGTGCTCGACGCACACCCGCACCACGTGCTCCGTCGTCACGACGTCGCTCCCCTCCGATGCCGCGACGACGGCCGCGGCGTTCACGCGGGCCTCGAGCTCGGCGCACGACATGGGGAACTGCGCCACAACGTCGGGGTCGATGGTGTTGGGGATGGAGTGCTCCCTCAGGTAGTGCGCGGCGATGCGACGGGCGTCCTCGTACTCGGGACGCACGAGGTAGATGGTGCGGTCGAAGCGTCCGGCACGCACGAGCGACGGCGGCACGGCGCGCAGGACGTTGTTGGCTGTGGCGAGCACGAAGACGCCCTTGCCTGCGTAGTCGTCGATGCAGCTCTGCACCGCCACGTACTCCGGTTCGCTGGCGCGGTTGCGGTCGCCGCTGCCGAACTTGTCCAGGTCGTCGAGGAAGATGATCGAGGGTGCCTCCTCCGCGGCTCTGACGAAGGCGTCGCGGATCTGGTCGAGGAACTCGTTGCCTGCGACGGTACGCCGCAGCGTGACGCACGGGCATCCGGCAGCCTCCACGAAGCAGCGGGCCATGAGGGTCTTGCCGAGGCCCGGCTCGCCCGCGATGAGCAGCCCGTTTGGGACGCGGGCGCCCAAACGCTCGTAGGGGCTTGGGTCTACGAGCACCGACGCGATGCGCTCGAGCTCGGAGACGACCCTCCGGTAGCCGATCACCTTGTCAAACGGGCCCATGGGTCTCCTCTCGGGGTCGGGATGATGCGGTGAAGGTTACGGCCCGCTGAAAGAGGGACTATGCCGTATGGAGGCATATCGCGGGAGGCGCGAACGCGGTCGACCTATGCCACCATCCCTCATGGCGGGCCGCAGAGGGCAGCTACGCTGGCCACAGCCCAAAACGAGGAGCGCCGGTGAACCCACCTTTCACGCCGCCGTCTTTCGGCCGAATCAAAGACCTCTTCAGACGCGTCTCCGGGAAGCCGGGGCCGGCCCCAGACCTCGGCACCGGGATCGTCGTGTCGCGCATCGTGCCCAAGTCGCGGATGCGCCGGATGGAGCTCACCGAGGTACCGGGGCTGCCCTCCCCCGCCGCCGCCATCGTCATGACGTCGCGCCGCAAGATCGCAGGGGTCGAGGAGGGGCCCGACTGCCTCGTGCTGGAGTTCGCGGACGTCGCCTACGAGCACCCGCAGGCCATGACGCGGGAGCAGGCAAGGGAGGCGGCAGCGTTCTTCCTCGGGCACCGGGGTCGCGGCACCATCATGGTCGCCTGCGACAACGGTCAGGCCTGCTCGGCGGCCATGGCCGCGGCCCTGCTGCGGTCCTTGGGCGAGGACGACGGCTGGATCTGGGACAACCCGCGGTTCCGCCCCAACCAGCGGGTGTTCGCCCTCATGGCGGAGGCGTTGGGCATCGAGCTCGCGGACGGCGAGGTGGAGGCCTTGGTGGCGCGCAACGAGGAGGCCTTCCACATGGCGATGGTGCGTGGGCGGGAGGGCGAAGGGGGCCAAGACCACCTGGACAAGCCGGCAAACGTCATCGACAGGACCTGACGACGGCGCAGAATGCAGGCTGAAATGTATTCCCTCATTAAAATGTCATTCAGCTTCACGGAGCACCGTGCCACAATGGGTCTCGCAGATCCAGCTGACGGTACGGAGGCGCCATGGCCGGCCATAAGAGAGAGACGCATGTCGAGGAAGACCTCGCACCGCGCAAGGCGTCGAGCCCCGAGCGCATGCTTGCGCTGTGGGACCTCCTGTGCCGTCGCACGTCCGAGGAGGACGGCGAGGGTGTGACCCTCGTGGCGAGCGCCTGGGACGAGGGCGACCTGGATGCCCCCGACGACATCCTGACGGCCCTCGAGCGCGGCTACGGGCTGCTCGTCTCCGACGCCCAGTATGACTCCGACCGCGCCCACGAGAACGCGCTCCAGCGGATCCGCCGCGACTTCGGCGCCATCAACCAGCTGTTCGCGCGTCGCGATGTCATCGCGGACCCGGGCAGAAAGCCCACCCGGACCGTCACCTCGCGCGACCGCAGCGGCAACCGCTTCACCTACCACGTGGAACGGCCCTTCTCGGCCGAGGAGGTCTTCATCCTGGCAGACGCCATCGCCCACTCGCGCCTTGCCGACGCCCGGGCCAAGGACCGCCTCATGAAAAAGGTCAAGCTGCTGCACCACACCCCCGAGCACGGGTCCGTGGCGCCCTGCATGAGCTACCGGCCGCGCGCCGAGTCGTCGGCGGCGCTCCTCTCCACCTATCAGGCTGTGGCCCGGGCGGCGGGGCGGCTCTCGTCCGTGGGCGGCCGAAGGGACGCCACGATCGCCCCGGTGTCGCTCATCTACGGCACCCTGGGCCCCGACCTCGACCTCGTGGCCCAGCCCCGCCACGACGGTGAGATGCGTCGGCTGCTGCTGCCAGTGGCCGTGCACGAGGACCGGGGCCGCTACTACATGAGCGCCCGGTTTGTGACCGTGGAGGAGACCTGCGACGGCCCCCGCTACGTGGTGCACAACAACGGCTACCTCAACTACCGGCTCGACCGCGTCATTCCCGGCAGCGTGGAGGACTGGGCCGACGAGGGCCATCTCGGCCTGCTCCCCTACCGCCTCCTTGACCCGGCCCCGGGCAAGCGGGCCGGCCTCACCGAGCAGGAGCGCTACACCCTGGAGACGAGCTACGAGATGTATGCCACCTCGGACCCCCTCATGCTCGAGCTGGAGGCCGAGGGCTCGGTGCTCAAGGCCATCGCGGACTCCTTCGACCCCGACAGCGAGGACTCGCCTTTGGCCCGCAAGAACTCCGTGCGGGTGCTCGACGACGGGCGCACCCGCATAGAGGTCCCGGTGTCCGACGGCGCCGCCCTCATGGGAAGGCTCGCGAGCTTTGGCACAGAGGCCAAGGTCGTGGGCGACCACCGGCTCAAGGAGACATACGCGCGGTTCCTCTGCGACGCGCTGGGGGCCTACGTCGACGACCCGCAGGTGGGAGCCGAGGTGCGCGCCTGGGCGAGGGGCGTGGCCGAAGGCGGCGGCGAGTAGGGGGCACCGCCGCGGTTGCCGGCGCGCGACCGGGAGGCCGCAGGGAGCCGAAGTCGGTTGCGCGATATAAGCGCTGCAACTTAATGGAAATATGCGAGCCACCGGCGCCGGAGGCGGCTTTCATCCATAATTTTCATCGGTCTATTCATGATGGAACATTTATATCGCGCAACCCGGCACGGGACCGGCTGAAGGCCGCACTCGAGAAGGGGCATCCCCGCCCGGGGCCGTCAGTCTCCGTCCGCCAAGCCCCACAGCTCCCCGAAGACCACGTTGCCCATGAGCCAGCCGCGCTCGGTGGGCGCAAAGGCCCCCGACGGGGTCTCGGCAAGGAGCCCCTCCCCCACCAGCGTGTCCACGGCGCGGTCCACGGCCGCCGCGCCGACGGCGTCCCGGGCGCGGGCGAGCAGCCCCGGCCCCAGCCCGTCCGACGTCCGCGCCGCGAGCATGAGGTCCTCGGCGGCGGCCTCCCCGGCCGTGAGCTCCTCTACTCCAAAGGACAGCCGCGACGGGTCCCCCTCGGCCGCGGCCACCTCCCGGGCGGTCGAGTCGCAGGTGAGACGAACCCGCGCCGTGGAGGCCGCCACGGCGGGCAGCCCCGGCGCCAGGCGACGCAGGCGCCCGTAGAGCCCGCAGTCGGCCATGGACGCCGCCGCCGTGCCGAGGCCCAGGTAGGGCGTGCCGTTCCAATAGGAGAGGTTGTGTCGGCAGCGCTCGCCGGGCCGCGCGTAGCTCGCCACCTCGTAACGCGCGAAGCCCAGCCGGCCGAGGACCCGCTCGGCCGCCTCCATGGCGGCGGCCTCCTCGTCGTCCGAGGGCTCCTCCATGGACCCCTCCTCCACGGCCCGCCCGAAGACCGTACCCTCTTCGATAATGAGCGGGTAGACGCTCACGTGGCTGGCACCGGCGGCGACCGCACCCTCCACGCTGGCGGCGAGGCTTGCCGGCGTCTGGCCGGGGACGGCGGCCATGAGGTCGGCCGACAGGCGGAGCCCGCTGGCTGCCGCCTCACCCAGGGCCCGCCGGGCCGCCTCACCGTCATGGACGCGCCCGAGGGCCCGGAGCTCGTCGTCTGCCAGAGACTGCACGCCCAGGGACACCCGGGTGGCGCCGGCGTCGCGGGCGGCAGCCGCCAGGTCGGGCGAGAAGGAGTCGGGGTTGGCCTCGAACGTGAGCTCGCCCACGGACGGGACGGCACCGATCAGGAAGGAGAGGCCCTCGCCCCCCAGGAGCGACGGGGTGCCCCCGCCCACATAGGCGGTGGAGAGACCGTCGAGCAGGCCCTCCCCCGCCATGCGGCGCACCATGGCGGCGAGCGACCGGGCGTACACGGCCATGAGCGGGTCGCGGCGCCCCGTGGCCGACGAGGCGAAGTCGCAGTAGGCGCATTTGCGCACGCAGAACGGCACGTGGAGGTAGAGGGCCCGGAAGCCGGTCGCGTCCGCCATCGTCGCCCCTCTCATAATCAAGGTCTGTAGTGACAAAAGTGCCCGACCATTGGGACAAAAGTGTCCGGGTGTTGGGACAGGGGCGTCACTGCGCGGCGACCGCCTCGATGAGGGCGAGGTAGTCGGCGGCGGTGTCGCAGTGCATGGCGCGCTCTCGCCAAGAGGCGGCCTCGGGCATGCCCTTGAGGTACCAGCCGGCCAGCGACCGCGCCCGGGCGATATGCGCCCCCGTGGCCTCGAGCAGCCGCACGTGGAGGGCGAAGGCCGCCAGGCGCTCCCCGACCCCGCGCCCCGCCACGGGCTCCCCCGCCAGGACCCGCGCGGCGTCGCCGAAGATCCACGGGTCGCCGTAGGTGCCCCTCGCGCAGTAGACGGCGCAGGCGCCGGTCCCCTCCTTGAGGCGTGCGGCCGCCGCGGCGTCGAGGGCGTCGCCCGAGGCGATGACCGGCACCGAGACGGCTCGGACGACGTCGGCCACGGCCCTCGCGTCGGACTCCCCGCGGTAGAACTGGCTCGCAAACCTGCCGTGCACGGCCACGGCCGCGACACCGGCCTCCTCCAGCCGGGCGGCGAAGGCCGGCCCCACGGTCTCGCCCGGCCTGCGGCCGATGCGGATCTTGGCCGTCACGGGGACGGCGTCGCCGGCTCCCTCGCGGCAGGCCGCGACGATGGCCGCGGCGCGGTCCGGGTCGTCGAGGAGCGCCGACCCCTCGCCCTTGCGGGTGACCTTGGGCACGGGGCAGGCCATGTTCACGTCGATGGCGGCCAGCTTGCCGCCCACGCGGTCGTGCACGGTGGCGGCGGCCTCGGCGAACTGCGCGGGGTCGGAGCCAAAGAGCTGCACCACGATGTCCGGCTCCTCGGGCAGCGGGTCCACGAGGCGCCAGGTCTTCTCGTTCGCGTGGTGGAGGCCGGCCACGCTCACCATCTCGCTCACGGCGAGCGCCGCCCCGCCCGCACGGGCGAGGAGGCGGTAGGCTCCGTCGGTGACGCCGGCCATGGGGGCCATGAGGAAGGGGTTGGCGGCGAGGCGCTCGGCGAACGTCCCCTCCCGCGGGAACGGCGCGACGGCCGGGGCGAGCCCCGCCGCGGGCCCGTAGGTGGCGAGCAGCTCGCCCGGAGTGGGGGCCACGGGCTACTCGTCCACCTTGAGGATGGCGAGGAACGCCTCCTGCGGCACCTCGACGCTGCCGATGGACTTCATGCGCTTCTTGCCCTCCTTCTGCTTCTCGAGCAGCTTGCGCTTGCGGGAGATGTCACCGCCGTAGCACTTGGCGAGCACGTCCTTGCGCCGGGCCTTCACGGTGGAGCGGGCGATGATCTTGTTGCCGATGGCGCCCTGGATGGGCACCTCGAACAGCTGCCGCGGGATGATCTCCTTGAGCTTGTCGCAGAGGCCGCGGGCCAGCGTGTAGGCCTTGTCCCTGTGGACGATGAACGAGAGGGCGTCCACGTCGTCGCCGGACAGCAGGATGTCGAGCTTCACGAGGTCGCTGGGGCGGTACTCGGAGAACTCGTAGTCCAGCGAGGCGTAGCCCTTGGTGCGGCTCTTGAGCTGGTCGAAGAAGTCGAGGATGAGCTCGGCCAACGGGATGTCGAACCGCATCTCCACCGACTTGTCCGACAGGTAGTCCATGTTGGCCATGACGCCGCGGTGCTCCACGGCCAGCTGCATCACGGCGCCGGTGAACTCGGGCGGCACGATGACCTTGGCGGAGAGGTAGGGCTCCTCGATGTGGTCGATGCGCGTGACGTCGGGGAGGTCCTGGGGGCTGCGGACGTCGGTCGTCTCGCCGTCGGTGAGGTAGACGTGGTAGTCCACCGACGGGCTCGTGGCGATGAGGTCGAGGTCGAACTCGCGCTCCAGGCGCTCCTTGACCACCTCCATGTGGAGGAGGCCGAGGAAGCCCACGCGGAAGCCGAAGCCCAGGGCCACGGAGGTCTCGGGCTCCCACACGAGGGACGGGTCGTTGACGTGCAGCTTCTCCAGGGCGTCCCGGAGGTCCTCGTAGTCCTTGTTGTCCACCGGGAAGATGCCGGTGTAGACCATGGGCTTGGCCTCGCGGTAGCCGGGCAGCGCCTCAGCGCAGGGGCGATCGCGGTACGTGAGGGTGTCGCCTACGCGCACGCTCTCGGGGTCCTTGAGGCCGGTGACCACGAAGCCCACCTCGCCCGGGCCCAGCTCGTCCACGAGCACCTCGACCGGGCGCTTCACGCCCACGCCGTCGGCCAGGAAGTCCTGGCCGGTCTGCATCATGGTGAGCTCGTCGCCCTTGGCCACGTGGCCGTCGAACACGCGGACCATGGCCACCACGCCGCGGTACTCGTCGAAGTACGAGTCGAGCACCAGCGCCTTGAGGGGCGCGCCCGCGTCGCCCTCGGGGGGCGGCACGAGGAAGACGATGGCCTCGAGCAGGTCGTGGATGCCCTCGCCGGTCTTGCCCGACACGCACACGGCGTCCTCGGCGGGGACGGCCAGCTCGTCCTCGATCTCCACCTTGACCTCGTCGGGGTGGGCGCTCGGCAGGTCGATCTTGTTGATGGCAGGCACGATCTCTAGGTCGGCGTTCATGGCCAGGTTGGCGTTGGAGACGGTCTGGGCCTCCACGCCCTGGGTGGCGTCGACCACGAGCACGGCCCCCTCGCAGGCGGCCAGGGAGCGGGAGACCTCGTAGGTGAAGTCCACGTGGCCCGGGGTGTCGATGAGGTTGAACTGGTATGTCTCACCGTCGTCGGCCGTGTACATGACCCGGACGGCGTTGGACTTGATGGTGATGCCGCGCTCGCGCTCGATGTCCATGGTGTCGAGGAGCTGCGACTCCATGTCGCGCTCCTCCACTGTGTTGGTCATCTCAAGGATGCGGTCGGATATGGTGGACTTCCCGTGGTCGATATGGGCGACGATGGAGAAGTTCCTGATGTGAGAGAGATCTGTGGTAGCCATAGGAGCCAGTCTAGCATGGGCCAGACGGCCCGGCCGGGGCGGGAGATGTGCGGACTTTTCTCCATAGTGCGCCGTAGATGCGCTGTTCCGGGCCCCCTATGCTAGTATTGCGAAGTTGCCTCACCGTGTCTCAACAAGAGGCCTCACAGTATCGCATCGAAAGGAACCGCACGTGGCTAACATCAAGTCGCAGAAGAAGCGCAACAAGACCAACGAGAAGGCCCGCATCCGCAACAAGGCCGTCCGTTCTGAGCTCAAGACCGCCATCAAGCACGTTCGCGAGGCCGTCGAAGCCGGCGACGCCGCCCTGGCCCAGGAGAAGTGCAATCACGCCTGCCGTCTTCTCGACAAGGCTGCCTCCAAGGGCATCATCCACAAGAACCAGGCCGCCGACCGCAAGTCCGGCATCCAGAAGCTGGTGAACTCCATCAACTAACACCCTTCTGGGTTCGTGTGTGGCTGTCGCTCCTACCCCACGAGGATCTGGCAGACCTTAGAGACACGGAACATCGGGCGCCTCCCGGGGATCGGTCCCCTCGGGAGGCGCCTTTTTCATGGGACGGCGCCCGTGTGGACGTGGGGTCCCATGAGCCCGGGCACTCCCGTGGGCGTGGGCGCCGGGTTTTTGCGACCACCTTTGCGACCATTTTGCGACCATTTTGCGACCAAAAGAAAACAGGCCACCGGGTTACCCCGATGACCTGCTGTTTCTCTGGTGGGCGATGCTGGGTTCGAACCAGCGACCCCATCCGTGTGAAGGATGTGCTCTACCACTGAGCCAATCGCCCGTAGGTGCGACGCTGCCGCACGGATATTTATATTAGCAGAAGCGTCTCGGCGTGCAAGGGCCAATTTGGATTACTTTTTCGACGCCTCCAGAACGCGGCGACCGAACATCCAGCCCGCGGCGCAGACGATGAGGGCGACCACCTCGAGGACGATGCTGGGTATGTCCTCCCCCAAGACCCGTCCGCCGAGGTCGTGGCCCACCACGAGGGTGTAGACGAGGCAGAACAGCTCGAAGAGCGAGAGGATGGCCGCACCCACGTTGAACCTCCCGGAGCGCGACGGGGTGTTGGCTCCCTTGACGCCTGCCATGCCGGTCCAGATGCCGAACAGGCCCTGGAAGGTGTAGCTGGCCACGAGTACGAAGCCGGCGGAGTGCCAGCCGTTGGTGGCCACCGTCACGATGCACAGGGCGTCGTAGACGAAGATCACCAGGGACCAGGCCAAAAGGATGAGGCTCATGACCTTCATGAGCTTGCGGTCGTTGGACATGGTGTCCGCTCCCTCCCCCGGCTCGCCCGGGACAGCTGTCAATGGCGTTATGCAGTGTAACCGTTTGCCGTCGGGCGATACGACGGCTTGAGCCGCGCCCGGCACCTCGCGTAGGCGCCGGCCATGAGACCGGAGCTCACCACGGCGCAGAAGAGCTGCTCCGTGCCGTCGGGCGACCCCATGGCCCTCACCACGAGGGCCAGCACGAGCAGGGAGAGCGCGGCGACGAGCCCCGCGAAGAGCAGGCCGAGGCCGACACGGGCATCGCTCTGGCGCCTGGCCCCGCGCACGTTGAAGACGGCGCACACGACGAAGTAGGCTCCCTCAAGAAGGAGTATGAGGCCCGTGGTGACGCCGGAGCCCATGATCGAGACGAAACCGGGCTCGGCCATGGGCACGGACGCCACCTTGGCGAGGTAGGTCATGGCCATGACGCACTCCATGGAGCCCCAGATGACCATGAGCTGGCAATAGCCGGTGATGAGCCGCGAGAGCCCCTCGGGACACGCCACGGCGTCGGAGTCGGGCTCCTCCGGTGGCGGGACGACGACGTTCTCCGTGACCACCCAGCGGAAGACGACCGTGAGCATGAGCATGAGCGCGAAGGTGGAGAAGAGCACGGGGTCCGCCTGGGTGAACGACCAGGCGACGCCGGCGAGGTAGAGGACCACGAGGGAGGCAGAGGCCCTTCCCAGCCAGCGCGGCACGCCCCTGGTAGGCGCGCGGAGGGCACGCGAGGCGAGGACGATGCCCGTGGCGCACGCCCCTACGGCAAGGGCGAACAGGAAGATGAGGCAGGCACCCGCAGGAAGCGAGACGAGCACGACCCGGATGGGGGCCGAGAAGCCGCCGGGCCGCCCGCTCACCCACGCGGCAGCACAGGCGAGGAGGTAGATGACGAAGCCCATGGCCGCCCCCGTGAGGACGAGGTAGGCCACGGCGGCGTTGCGCACGGCGGAACGGGCGCGCGGGGTGTTGGCCAGGACAGAGATCCTTCGGTTCAATCGTCCTCCCTCACGAGACAACGTACTGGGCGGTCTTGTACATGGTCACAGTGGCCGCCGGGCTGTCTCCGGCATACTGGACGGCCTCCACGGTGTGCGTGCCCTCGCTCAACCGGTCACCCGAGAGCGGGACCACCGTGCGATCCTTGGGTGTCTCCTGCACCTCCACCATGTCGCCGTCCACGTAGATGAAGAGGAAGCGCGACGTCGAGAAGAACTCCGTCACCAGGGTCACAGGGACCCCGGACCCGTCGGAGGGGGCGGACACCTGCATGGGCTTCCCGTAGGCGGAGGTGGAGTCGTCCGTGCGGATGACGAGCAGCTCGTCGGCGTCGGGCTTCCGACCGTGCCCCACCTTCCGGGTCTGACCCAGGGTTGTGGCCCCCGCGGCCTTCGCGCTCCCTGCCGTGCAGGAGGAGAGGCCCACGGGCACGCAGAGCACCGCGAGGGCGACGGCGACCGTCAAGCCCTTTATCGCGGTGGTGCGTCCTCTACCCGCCGAGTCCCGTGCCATGGTCCCTCCTAACAGGGTGAAACGTCAGGGCCGCGATCTATCCGAGGACGGTCGCGACGCAGCCTCTCAATTCGAGGTACTGACCATCGGCGACCTGCACCTCCGTGGAGCCGTCGACCGATCCGGAGGCCACGGGCTCCGACCCGGGGGCGTCTGAGTCGAGCACGGCGTAGGAGGCGGCGCCGGAGCCGTCCGAGGTGACCGCGTAGCGGGCCGCGGGGCAGTCGGTACCCACCTTGTAGATACCCGTGCCCTCGACTTCTTGCGCGTCGGTGGCGGATATGTCGTCACCCGAGGCGAACGTGGCGCCCGAAACCTCCACCTTCTGGCCGTCCGAGAGCTCGAGCCAGCACTGCGTGGTGAAGGAGGCGGCATCGCCGCCGTCCACGGAGACGGCGGCGGTCTGCCCGCCGGCCGCCAGGAACTTGTACTGCCCCGCGTCAAGGTTGGTGCCCACCGTATAGGAGCCCGACTTGTAGATCATGGTGGCGCCCTTCTTGGCCACGGCCGGGGCGTCGGTGCCCTGCACGCGGGGGGCCTGGGAGCCGGGACCGAGACGCCAGAAGACGCTCAGGACGAAAAGCACCGCCACGACGGCCACGAACGCGGTGGCAGCCTTCTTGGACACCTTGGGGAACAGCCTGCGGTCCCCCTGACGGGCGCGGATGCGCCTCTCGCGGGCCTTCGCCTCCTTGGCCTCGCGCTTCTGCCTGCGCCGGTCGGCGGGGGTGAGGGATCGGTCGTTCTTGTCGGCCACGGGAGGGGTCCTTTCCGGTCGTCCTGGGTGTGTGCCAGCAACATCCCATGGTAGCCACCCTTCCGGCCCCGTTAGGCCGGGCGGCTTCAGAGCCTGAAATGCCCCACAAGGTCGGGGCGGGAGGCCAGGACGTCCTCCTCGAAGGAGCGCCGCAGCGGGCCCTCGTGGTGGATGAGGTAGGGCACGCCGTCCCCGTCGCGGACATCGGAGACGACCGCCACGTGGTCGGAGAACACGGCGATGTCCCCCGCACGCCACGCGGCGGCGTCGTAGGGGTCGAGCGTCAGCGAGGCAGCATGGATCCCCAGGTAGACGGCGACGTTCCTCACGCTCCGGTAGTCGATGGCCCGGTCCGGCTCCCCCACGCCGTAGGCCCCGGGGCGGCGCGGATGTCCTCGTCCACGAGGGACTGCAGGTCCCACCCGGCGCCCTTGAGGGGCGGCGAGGAGGTCGGTGCACACGCCCCGGCCGTCCGTGGGCGGGCCGCCCTCGTAGTAGGCGCTCCCGTAACGGGGGCGCGTGGCCGTGTAGGCGCGGGCCGAGGCGACGATGTCCTCGGGGTCGGGCACGCCGTCGCCGTCCCGGTCGCCTGCGGCCCCGTCGCCTTCGACGAAGTCGGATTCGGGCAGCCCGTGGGCCGGGGTCGGGTCCGGTCCGAGGGCGAGGGGCCAGAGCACCCATGCGGCGACGGCGACCACGACGGCGCACAGGGCGACGACGGTCCACGTCTTGCCTGGTGAGAGGGGCTGTTTCGACATCGTGACCCAATCGGCGAAAAAAAGTGCTTGCGGAGGCCTCGGCTTCTGCTATAGTTATCGACGCACCAACCCACGGGGATATAGCTCAGCTGGGAGAGCGCATGACTGGCAGTCATGAGGTCAGGGGTTCGATCCCCCTTATCTCCACCACATGATACAGGGCGGCGGCCTCGGTCGCCGCCCTTTTCTGTATCGGGCCTATAGCATAACGGTCAATGCAGAGGACTCATAATCCTTGGAGTGTAGGTTCGAATCCTACTGGGCCCACCAACCTCCAACTGTGCGAACCCCCTCGCCCGGCGCGTCCGAGCAGGGGGTTCGCTGTGTCTCGCCGACGGGTTCGGACCGTGGGCCCCGGGGCCTCTCCGGCCCGTCGAAACGCCTTCGATGCGCGGCTCCCCGCCGAAAGGCGGTGGATGCGCGGCCCGCCTGCGGCCAGAGGCCCCCGATGCGCGTTCTGGGCCCGAAACCGCGCATCGGGGGCGCTTTGCCGGGGACAAACCGCGCACTCGCCCGCCCTCGCCGGACGGTCGCGCACCCAGGGCCTCTCGCCGCGGGCTACGCCCTCCTCGCCGTGGGGCAGGGCGCATCCGAGGGCCTTCGCCGCAGGCCGCACCCCCCCTCGCCGCAGGTCATGCCTCCTTAGTCGCATCCCTCGAACTGCGAGTTGTAGAGCCTGGTGTAGACGCCGTCCTTCGCGAGGAGCTCCCTGTGGGTGCCCTGCTCCACCACGTCGCCGTGCTCCATCACCAGGATGTTGTCGGCGTTGCGGATGGTCGAGAGCCGGTGGGCCACCACAAAGCTCGTGCGGCCGGCCATGAGCCGGTCCATGGCCTCCTGGATGAGCACCTCGGTCCGCGTGTCCACGTTGGAGGTGGCCTCGTCGAGGATGAGGATGGGCCTGTCGGCGAGCACGGCCCGCGCGATGGTCACCAGCTGGCGCTGGCCCTGGGAGAGGTTGGTGCCCTCCTCGTTGACCATGAAGTCGTAGCCGCCGTCCAAGGTGTTGACGAAGTGGTCGCACCGGGCGACGCGCGCGGCCTCCTCCACCTCCTCGTCGGTGGCGTCGAGCCGGCCGAACCGAATGTTCTCGCGGACGGTGCCCTTGAAGAGCCAGGAGTCCTGCAGCACCATGGCGAAGTTCCCGCGGAGGTCGGGGCGCGACCAGCGCCTCACGTCGAGGCCGTCGACCCGGACCCCTCCCCCGTCGACATCGTAGAAGCGCAGCATGAGCTTCATGAGCGTGGACTTGCCGGCACCGGTGGGGCCCACGATGGCCACGGTCTGGCCGGGGTCCGCCGAGAAGGACAGGCCGCGGATCACGGGCTCGTCGGCCTTGTAGCCGAAGACCACGTCGTCGAAGGCCACCGAGCCGTCGCGCGACGCGGGACGCTCGGGGTGCTCAGGCTCGGACTCCACGGGGGCGTCGAGGAACTCGAAGACGCGCTCGGCGGCCGCGGCCATGGACTGCAGCATGTTGCCGACGTTGGCCAGCTGCGAGATGGGCTGGGTGAAGTTGCGGACGTACTGCATGAAGGCCTGGATGTCGCCGATGGAGATGGTGCCGGCCGCGGCGAGGCCCGCGCCCACGACCACGACGCCCACGTAGCCCATGTTGGACACCAGGTTCATGAGGGGCTGCATGAGGCCGGAGAGGAACTGGCTGCGCCAGGCGCTGTCGTAGAGGCCCTCGTTGGCGGCGTCGAACTCCTCCACGGACGCCTGCCGACGGCTGAAGGCCTGGATGACCATCTGACCGGCGAAGTCCTCCTCGACGATGCCGTTGACCGCGCCGAGGGTGCGCTGCTGCTGCACGAAGTAGCGCTGGGAGAAGTGGACCACCACGAGGACCACCACGAGGGCGAGGGGCAGGCAGAGGAACGTCACGCCGGCCATGACCGGCGAGATGGAGACCATCATGGCGGCGACGCCCACGACCTGGGTGACCGAGGTCACCATCTGGGACAGCGACTGGTTGAGCGAGGCGCCCAGCGTGTCCACGTCGTTGGTGATGCGGGAGAGCACGTCGCCCTTGGAGTGGTCGTCGAAGTAGCCGAGGGGCACCTGGGAGATGCGCTCGGCGATGTCGGAGCGCAGGCGGTAGCAGACCTTCTGCGAGACGCCGGTGAGCAGGATTCCCTGCACGGCGGAGCAGCCGGCGGAGGCCAAGTAGAGGCCCAGCAGGAAGAGGGCCGTGCGGCCGATCCAGGCAAAGTCGATGCCGCCGGTGCCGCCGACCTTGGCCACGAGGCCCTCGAAGAGCTTCGTCGTGATCCGGCCGAGGACGTCGGGGCCCACGACGTTGAAGGCCACGGACGCGACGGCGAAGAGCAGGGCGAGCACGAGCGCGGCGATGTGGGGCCGGGCGTAGGACACGAGCCGGCGCAGGGTGCCGCCCAGGTCCTTTGCCTTCTCGCCGGAGCCGCGGTGGCGGCCGGGGCCTCCCATGGGGCCGCGGGCCATGGCGGGGGCACGGTTATCGGCCATTGTCGGCCACCTCCTCGGGGTCGTCGTGGGTGGGGGCGTCGTCGTCCACCAGGCCGTTGGCGCGGGCCTCGGTGAGGTCGAGCTCCTCGTCGGAGAGCTGGCTGCGCGCTATCTCCAGGTAGGTGGGGCAGGCGGCGAGCAGCTCCTCGTGGGTTCCGCGGCCCACGAGGGTGCCGCGGTCGAGGACGAGGATCTCGTCGGCGTGCATGATCGTGGCCACGCGCTGGGCCACGACGACCACCGCGGCCCCGCGCACCTGGGACGCCAGCGCGTCGCGCAGACGGGCGTCGGTGGCGTAGTCGAGCGCCGAGAAGGAGTCGTCGAACACGAGGACCTCGGGCCTGCGGGCCAGGGCGCGGGCGATGGAGAGGCGCTGGCGCTGGCCGCCCGAGACCGAGGTGCCGCCCTGGGCCACGGGTGTGTCGATGCCCTCGGGCAGCTGGTCCACGAACTCGGCCGACTGCGACACCTCGAGCGCCCAGCGGAGGTCCTCGTCGGTGGCGTCGGGCGCGCCGAAGAGCAGGTTGCTGCGGATGGTGCCGGAGAACAGCAGGCCCTGCTGCGGCACGTAGCCGATGCGGCCGCGCAGGTCGTCGAGGGCCATGTCGCGCACGTCCACGCCGTCGAGCGACACGGTGCCCTCGGTGGCGTCGAAGAACCGCGGCACGAGCTTCACGAGCGTGGTCTTGCCCGAGCCCGTGGAGCCGATGATGGCCGTGGTGCGGCCGGGCTGCGTCCTGAAGCTGACGGAGGCCACCACGGGGTCGGCGGCGTCGGGGTAGCGGAAGGTGACGTCGTCGAAGACGAGCTCGCCGACGGGCGCCCCATCGGGCACGGGGACGGGGTCTGCCGGGTCCGCGACCAGGGGCTCGCAGTCGAGCACCTCGTCGATGCGCACGGCCGAGACCTCGGCGCGCGGCAGCATGACGGCCACCATGGCGAGGATCATGAACGCCATGACGATCTGCACGCTGTAGGAGATGAACGCCATCATGGTGCCCACCTGCATGGTGCCGTCGTCCACGGCGAAGCCGCCGAACCAGACGATGGAGAGGGCCATGAGGTTCATGAGCAGCATGATCGCCGGCATGAGCAGGCTCATGGAGCGGTTGGTGAACAGCTGGGTCTCCTTGAGCTCGGTGTTGGCCTCGTCGAAGCGCTCGAGCTCGTAGGCCTCGCGGCCGAACGCACGCACCGGCATGAGGCCGTCGAGCATGTTGCGCGACACCAGGTTGAGGCGGTCCACCAGCGACTGCATACGGCGGAACCTGGGCATGGTGAGGCCCATGAGCACGCCGACGACGGCCAGCAGCACGAGGAGCGCCACGGCGATGATCCACTCGAGGCCGCTCCTGGTGGCGCACACCTGGATGAAGGCGACGATGCCCATGATGGGCGCCAGGAGGATCATGCGGAGCATCATGACCACGACCATCTGCACCTGCTGCACGTCGTTGGTACAACGGGTGATGAGCGACGACGGCGAGAAGCGGTCGACGTCGTAGGGCGCGAGGTCCATGACCTTGGAGAAGAGCCGGTGGCGCAGGTCGCGGGCCACGGACGCGGCGGTGCGGCTGGCGATGAGGCCCACGGCCACAGTGGTGGCGAGGGTCGCCGCGCAGAGTCCGAACATCACGAGCGCGGTGCGGGCGAGGTAGTCGGAGCGCACCCGGTCGAGGTCCACGCCCTGCGACCCGTAGACGGAGCGCACGTAGTCCACGGCGCGCTGGGACGTCATGGACCCGGCCATGGCGTCCATGGCGTCCGACATGGCGTCGGCGGCGTCCACGAGCTGCGCGCGGTCCACGAGGCCCGCGTCGTAGAGCGCGCGGACCACGTCCAAGGTGAGCCTGCCGTCGGAGGCGGCGAGCACCCGCTGCACGGCGGCGAGCCTCTCGCGACCCTGGGGCGTGGCGGCGAGCTTGGCTGCCTGGGGCGACGACCCCATGTCGGAGAAGGACGCCGCGCCCTCCATCTTGGAGGGGTCGATGCCCTGCCCCAGCGAGAGGGCCACGCACTCGGGGAGCGCCATGGCCTCCCCTACCTCGCCGTCGTCGGCCGCCTGGGCCTCCGTGCCGGTGTAGGTGCGGATGCCGTCGGCGTCGGGCTCGCCGTAGACGCTCTCCACGAGGGCGGCGTGGGGCTCGGGCATGAACATCTCGAGATTGGCGAGGTCCCGCTCGGAGATGGTGCGGGGCACGGGGCCCTCGATGCCGCCCTGCTGCACGCCGACGTCGATGATGTCGCTCATATAGCCGGGCAGCGCCAGCTCCAGGTTGGCCTGGACCACGAGGAGCGCGATGCAGAGCGCCACGGCGAGGCCGTGGCCCTTGAGGAACCGGAACACCCTCATGACCCGCACCTCCCCTGCCACTGGGACTGCTGCCGGTGGGCCTGCTGCCATTGAGCGCCCCCGAGCACGGCGACGATGCGCCCGAGTATGCGCACGAGCTCGCGGGAGTCCTCCTCGCCGAGGGCGTTGAGGAGGTCGGCCGTGTGCCGGGCGAGCGCCTCGTTCATGAGGGCGTCGACCTCGCGGCCCTTCTCGGTGAGACGCACCTCCACGCGGCGGCGGTCGCCTGCGGAGGGGCCGCGCTCCACGAGGCCCTCCCGCTCGAGGGCCGAGAGGATGTTGGAGACCCGCGCCGGGGTCAGGCCGAGCTGACGGGCAAAGAGCGACGGGCTGGCGCAGCCGCCCTCGTCGGACAGCACTCCGAGAAGGCCGATGCACCCGCGGCCAGCGTCCTCGAGGCGCAGGCCGTGGCCGTCGAGGTGCGCCAGCGGCGGCCTCACGAGCCGCCTCGCGGCGAACGCCTCCTCCAGGAACCGGCCCGCGAGCTCGCGTATCACCTCGGGGACCGGCTCGCCGGGCGGCGTGGCGCAGGTACCATGGGGTTCCTCCATGGGCTCCATGGCTCTCCTTTCTGCGGAAAACATTTTCTAGCAGAAATTATTTGTCCCATGGGACCGCCGGTCAAGGAGGAGGAGATGAAGAAACGCACAGACCGTGTACGTTCGTTGCACGTCCGGGGGCCTGTGCTATATTTGGACAGCTGTTGCATGTAGGCGTGCGCAATGGCGCCCGCGTAATGGAGGAAAACAAATGTCGAAGGTCTGCGAAATCTGCGGTAAGCACCCGGTTGCTGGTCACTCCATCAGCCACTCCCACCGCGTCACCAATCGTAAGTTCCGCCCCAACATCCAGCGCGTCACCGTCTTCAAGAACGGTCACAAGCGCAAGATGAACGTCTGCACCCGCTGCCTCAAGAAGGGCAACCTCGCCCGCTCTGCCGCCCAGTAAGGCGCGAGACATCTACGCGGCGTCGCACGCGATCGGCGACTCGGACCCCCTGGTTCCACGGAACCATGGGGTCTTTTCCTGTCGACAGGATGGGCGACAAGCGCCGCCGCCCCACCCCGGGACGGCGGCGCTCCCTTGCGTGTGGGCGCCGGGATTTTGCCCCCGGTTTTTGCGACCAAAAGAAAACAGGTCACCGGGTTACCCCGATGACCTGAGATTTCACTGGTCGGGTGGACTGGATTCGAACCAGCGACCCCTTGACCCCCAGTCAAGTGCGCTACCAAACTGCGCCACCACCCGTTCTTGCTGCCCGCGGGCAACAGAGAGAACTCTACCACCCTGCCGGGGGCCGTGCAAGCGAAATCGCCAGGTTTCTCGGACATCGGCCGACGGTGCCCCGTCCCCATATCAGAACATCTGTTCTATACTGGGAAGCCGGGAGCGAGGAGGAGCCCATGGACCAGTCTGCCAGAACCTACGCGTGCATAGACCTCAAGAGCTTCTACGCGTCGGTGGAGTGCGCCGACCGCGGCCTCGACCCCATGTCAACGCGCCTCGTGGTGGCGGACCCCTCCCGTAGCCGGGGCACCATCTGCCTCGCGGTCTCCCCTGCCCTGCGGGCCCTCGGCATGCCGTCGCGCTGCCGCCTCTTCCAGGTGCCGGCGGCCCTCCACCCCGTCGTGGCCCCGCCGCGCATGGCGCTCTACATGGAGACCGCGGCGGACATCTACGGCATCTACCTGCGCCACATCGCACCGGAGGACATGCACGTCTACTCCGTGGACGAGGTCTTCCTCGACCTCACCCAGTACCTCCCCTACTACGGCGTGAGCGCCCGCGAGCTCGTGCGCGGCCTCATGGACGAGGTGCGGCGCGAGAAGGGCGTCTACGCCACGGCCGGCATAGGCCCCAACCTCTTCGTGGCCAAGGCCGCCCTGGACGTGGAGGCCAAGCACGACCCCGACTGCATCGCCGAGCTCGACGAGGAGTCGTTCCGCCAGCGTCTGTGGTTCCACCGCCCCATCACCGACATCTGGGGTATAGGCCCCAACATCGCCCGGCGGCTGGCCGCACGGGACATCCACGACCTCGCCGGCATCTGCGCCGCCCCGGAAGCGGACCTCTACGGGGAGTTCGGCCGGAACGCCGAGTACCTCATCGACCACGCCTGGGGCCAGGAGCCTGTCACCATGGCCCAGATCAAGGCCCACGTCCCTAGGTCGCGCTCCCTCTGCACGGGTCAGGTGCTGCCGCGCCCCTACTCGTTCGCCGAGACGCGGACGGTCCTCCGCGAGATGGCGGGCGACCTCGCCCTGGACCTCGTGGAGAAGGAGCTCTCCTGCGGCAGCCTCTCCCTCTCCGTGGGCTACCAGGAGCCCCGTGGGCGCGCGCCGTCCCGCCGCGGCCGCCCGGGGTCTCGGGCTTCCACGTCGCGCCGGCTGGCGGCGCCGGTCTGCACGCCGGAGTCGCTGGTGCCGCTCGTCCTGGAGCTCCACGGCGCCGTCGCGGACCCGGGGCGCGCCGTGCGGCGGCTGTCGCTGTCGGCGGGGCACCTCCGGTGCCTCGGGGAGGCCCAGCTGCGGCTGCCCCTCGAGGAGGGAGGGGCAGCCATGGAGCTCTCCCGCACGGTCAACGCCATCCGTCGGCGCTTCGGGGCCAGCGCCGTGGTGCCGGGCGCGTCGCTGCGCGGCGAGGCCACGGGACGCGAGCGGCACTGCCAGATAGGGGGCCACCATGCCTGAGGGTGACGACCGCCGCCGGGCGCTTGTCGCGCGCATCGCGGCCAAGGCGGCCGCCGCCCCCCACGTGGCCCGCGACCATGCCGACCGTGCGTCGCAGTTCCTGCCCTTCGCCGCTCTGACGGGCTACGAGGAGGCCCTGCGGGAGCGGGAGCGCCAGAGCCCTCGGGAGCCGCCGGGCTGACGGCACGGGCCCATCCGGGCGCCGGGCCGGGGCGCCTCGTCGGCACAAAAAAGAGGCCTTCGCCTCGGCGAAGGCCTCAAAGCATCGGGATGCTCATGGATTATCACCTGATGGGGGACGAAAGTTTACTGCTCCTCGATGAGCGCGCGGACGTTCTCGCGGTAGAGCTCGGGGACCTCGGAAAGACGGGTGATGTTGCCTCGGATCATGTCGGCCCAATACCTAACCATACGACCTCCTCTGTCGTGACTTCGGGCTGCCGCTCTCGGCGCCCCTTCATGCGGCTGAACGGTTTACAAAGCGCACCGTTCCCGCGTTGGGAGAAGTATAGCCACCGTCCCTCATTTTTAGACCATGGAGGCACATATATGTCAGTCCCGCCGCCGCCTTGCCGCGGCGCTCCCGCAAGGCTACGCCGGGATGTCGCCCGCGAGGCGCTCCCTGAACTCGTCGAGGGACACGACGTCCGAGCCGTAGCAGCGCCTGAAGTACTCCAGTGCGCCGGCCTCGGAGCCCACGAGGGTGCTGCGGCAGGCGTCGGCCACCACGAGGGAGTCGTAACCCAGGAAGTAGGCGTCGGCGAGGGTGTGGAGCACGCAGATGTTGCTGTCGAACCCGATGGCAACCACGCGGTCGCAACCGAGCTCGCGCAGGGTGAGGTCGAGGTCGGTCTGGAAGAAGCCGGAGTAGCGGCGCTTCTCGATGACGAGGTCGCGGTCGCAGGGCCCGAGGCACGCCGCCGGCCGGGCGCCCGCGGAGCCCGCGATGCCGTGCTCGCCCCAGAGCTCCAGCTCTCGGTCGAGGCCCGGCACGTGGGCGTCGTCGAGGAAGATCACGGGGATGCCGCAGGCGCGGCACGCCCCCACGACCTCTGTGCAGGCGGAGGCGAAGGCGTCGAGGGCGGGGTCGGCCTCGCGGCCCTCCACGGTGGCCTCGAGCACGTCGACGACGAGCAGGGCGGTCTTTCCCGGTTCCACAAGCATGGGGGCTCCTCGGACGAAGGTGTCTTTAAGCTATGATAGCCCAGCGTCCCGGCGGCCCTCACCGCCCGCGCGCCCGAGAAGCACCCCGCCCGAAGGAAGGTCCCATGGGTCGCGTCCTGCTCGCCTGCCTCGTCCCGCTCCTGCTCGCCTGCCTGGCGTTCGCCCTGGCCTTCACCGGTGCTGCCGCCCAGGTGGGCGCCGCGGCCACCGCGCTGCTCGTGGCGGCCGGCGGTCTGTTCGCCGCCGCCTGCTTCAAGGCCATCGGCGCCGCCATCCACGGGAGCTTCGCCAGGACCCTCGAGGGCCGCGGCGAGCCCATGCCCGTCTCCCCCGAGGAGGTGACCCGCTCCCGCAGGGTCGCCGTGGCCCTCTCGGCCGCAGGTGCCGCCTGCCTCACCGCGGCGTTCGCCGTGGCCGGCCCCGTGCTTGGGCGCATCCTCATGGGCATTCTCAGCCTCTAGGCGGACCCGCCCCGTCCGCCGGCCGGGTCCTTGAAAGCCCGTCGGCCCCCACGGTTATATAGACACCGGTGGGAACGGACGACGGGAGGCGCTATGGGGGACGGAGGAACGGACGCGAGAAGACCGGGCAAGGGCGTGTTCGCCCGTGTGGTCCTCATGGTCGTGGGCGTGCTCCTCGTGGGCATGGCGGTGGCCCTCTCCAAGCACGCCCTCACAGGCACCACGCTCATCTCCGTGATTCCGGCCGTCGTCTACGACCTGCTGCGCGACAACGGCGTCGCCACCGTCACCCTGGGCATGTGCTCATTTGCCATGAACGCCGCCTGCCTCGTGGTGGAGCTCGTCCTCCTGCGCAGGCGCTTCCCCGTGGCCCAGCTGCTCCAGGTCCCCGTGGTACTCCTCATGTCGGCCTCGGTGGACATGTGGATGCTGCTCTTCGAGGCCATCCCCAACGACGTCTACCCCGTCCAGCTGCTCTGCACGGCGGTCTCCGTGGCCGTGCTCGCCCTGGGCGTCTACCTGCAGACCACGGCCGACGTCCTCATGACGCCGGGCGACGCCCTCGTGTCGGTGATCACGCGCCTCACGGGCCGCACCTACCACAAGGTGAAGGTAGCCTTCGACGTGGTGCTCGTGGCCACCGGCGCCGTGCTCTCCCTGCTGTTCTTCGCGGAGCTGCGAGACGTCCGCGAGGGCACCGTGCTGGCGGCCGTGGGCACCGGCATGGTGGTTGCTTTCTGGGCGAGGGTCCTCGCCCCCGTCATGCGCCGGGTGCCCAAGGACCCTGTGCCTGGCATCCCCGCCGTGGTTCCCGAGGACCTCGACCGGAGCCTGGACGAGAACGACGACCGCGGCATGTGACGCCACGGCGCCACGGACGCACGGATGCGCTGCCGTGGCGTCCGCCCTCCCCTACCCCTCGAACTGGCTCCGGTAGAGCTTGGCGTACTCGCCGCCCAGGGCGAGGAGCTCCTCGTGGGTGCCGCGCTCCACGATGGTGCCGCGGCCCATGACGAGGATCTGGTCGGCCGAGCGCACCGTGGAGAGCCGGTGTGCCACCACGAGCGAGGTGCGCCCGGCCATCATGGCGTCGAAGGCCTCCTGCACGAGGGCCTCGGTGCGGGTGTCGATGGAGCTCGTGGCCTCGTCGAGCAGCAGGATGGGCGGATCCACGAGCATCACCCGGGCGATGCAGAGCAGCTGCCGCTGCCCTTGGGACAGGCCGGCGCCGCCCTCGCCCACCACGGTGTCGTAGCCCTCGGGCATGCGTTCGATGAAGTCCGCCGCGAAGGCGCGCTCCGCGGCGGCCCACACCTCCTCCCGGGTGGCGTCGGGCCGGCCGTAGGCGATGTTGTCGGCCACGGTGCCCTCGAAGAGCCAGGTGTCCTGCAGCACCATGCCGAAGGCCCGGCGCAGGCTCGCCCGCGTGAGCGCGCGGGTGTCGCGGCCGTCCACCCGGATAGTGCCGGAGTCGGCGTCGTAGAAGCGGAGCAGCAGGTTGATGAGGGTGGTCTTGCCGCAGCCCGTGGGACCCACCACCGCCACGCGCTCGCCGGGGTCGGCGTGCCAGGTGAGCCCCTCCAGGAGCGGCCTGCCCGGCTCGTAGCCGAACGACACGTCGGAGAAGCCCATCTCGCCCGCAGGTTCCTCGGGGAGCACGAGGGCGTCCGCGGGGTCGGGCTCCATCTCCGGGGCGTCGATGAGCGCGAAGAGCCGCCGCGCGCTGGCGAACGCCGTCTGCAGTTGGGTCATGACGCCGGAGATGTCGTTGAAGGGCTTGGTGTACTGGGTGGTGTAGGACAGGAAGCTCTGCACGCCGCCGATGGAGAGCGGCCCGGGGAACCCGGTGAGGCAGGCCCAGCAGCCGATGGCCGCCACCACGGCGTAGACCACGTTGTTGGCGAAGCGGGTGCCGGGGTTGGTGAGCGACCCCGCGAACTGCGCCCGCTCGCCCACGGTGTAGAGGCGGTCGTTGAGGGCGGCGAAGCCCTTCTCGGCCTCCCCGGCGCGGCCGAAGGCCCAGAGGAGCCGCTGGTTGGAGACATGCTCCTCCACATAGCCGCCGAGGTCGCCCTGGATCTCCTGCTGGGCGGCGAAGCTCGTGTGCCCCACCTTGGCGATGAAGGCGGCCACGAGTACCGAGACGGGCGTGACCACCACGACGACCACGGCGATGGCGGGCGAGATCCAGAACATGAACGCCAGGGTGCCCACCACGGCCACCACGCCGCAGAAGAGCTGCTGGACGCCCTGGAGGAGGCCGTCGCCCACGGCGTCGGCGTCGTTGACCACGCGGGACATGATGTCGCCGTGGGGGTGGTCGTCGATGTAGGAGACCGGGAGCCGGCGGAACTTGCCGTAGGCGGCGTCGCGGAGGTCGCGCACGGTATCGTAGGTGAGACGGCTCGTGGTGTAGCCCTGGAGCCACTGGAGCAGCGCCACGGCGGCCACCACGCAGGCGAGACACCCCATGAGCCACGCGAGATCGCCCCAGGCCACCTGACCCGGCCCCACGACGGCGTCGATGGCCAGGCCCACGAGCACCGGCACCGTGAGCGCCAGGCCCTGGGACCCCACGGCCGTGAGGAACGCCGCGGCCACGAGCCCGCGGTGGGGCCGCACGTAGGAGACGATGCGCGCGAGAACCTCGCGCGGGGCGGCGTCCTCCCACCTCATGCCAGCACCTCCTCGCGCTCGAGCTGGGACAGGCACGTCTCGCGGTAGACGGGGCACGTCTCCACGAGCTCGGCGTGGGTGCCGAGGCCGGCCACCCGGCCGCGGTCCAGCACGAGGATGCGGTCGGCGTGGCGCACGGAGGCCACGCGCTGCGAGACGACGATGCGCGCCGGGCCGCCCTCCCAGGAGCCGAGGGCAACGCGGAGCCTGGCGTCGGTGGCGAAGTCCAGGGCCGAGGCGGCGTCGTCCATGACGAGCACCTGCGGCGAGCCCACGAGGGCGCGGGCGATGCAGAGGCGCTGGCGCTGGCCGCCGGAGAAGTTCCTGCCGCCGGCCTCCACCGGGGCGTCGAGCCCCTCGGGGCGCCCCCGCACGAAGTCAGCGGCCTGCGCCCGCTCGAGGGCCTCCCAGAGCTCGTCGTCGGTGGCCGAGCCGTCTCGCCACAGCAGGTTGCCGCGTATGGTGCCGGACAGCAGTGCCGACTCCTGGGGGACGAACGACACCGCCGACCGGAGCCCCGCGAAGGGCCACGCGTGCACGTCGGTGCCGAGCACGGACACCGAGCCGGACGAGACGTCGTAGAAGCGCCCCACGAGGTCGGCGAGGGTGGACTTGCCCGACCCGGTGCCCCCGATGACGCCCAGGACCTCGCCGGGGCCGATCGACACCGTGATGCCGTCGAGGGCGGGCCTGCCGCCCCCGGGGTAGGTGAACGAGACGCCCTCGAAGGCCACGGCCGGGGCGCACGCGACGGGCGCGGGCACGGGGCCGCCGGGGTCGCGCACGGTGGGCTCCCAGTCGAGCACCTCGGCCACGCGGCCGGCGGAGGCCTGGGCGCGGGTGAAGATGACCACGAGGTTGGCGATGTAGGCCACGGACACGAGCACCTGGTTCATGTAGCCGATGAGGGCCATGAGCTCGCCCTGCTCGAGGTCCCCGGCAAAGACCTGCCCGGCACCGAGCCAGAGGATGGCGCACACCCCCACGTTGAGGATGAGGAAGGTGGCGGGGTTGAGCAGCGCCGAGAGGCGCCCGGCCGCGACGGCGTCGGCCGCCTGGTCGGTCGCGGCCCGCTCGAAGCGCCGCTCCTCGAACCCCTCGCGGGAGAAGGCGCGGACCACGCGCACGCCGGCCAGGGCCTCGCGCACGATGGTGCCGATGCGGTCGAGCTTGGCCTGCATGGAGACGAAGTACGGGATGCTCCGGCGCATGACAAGGTAGAACACCAGCAGCGTGGCCGGCAGGCACAGGCAGAAGACCGACCCCAGCACGGGGTCGAGCGCCAGGGCGCACACGATGGCGCCCACGGCCAGCACCGGCCAGCGGATGACCTGGCGGATGAGCATGGCCACGGCCACCTGGAGCTGGTTGACGTCGTTGGTGATGCGGGTGATGAGCGACGGCGTGCCGAAGCGGTCCACGTCGGCGAAGGAGAAGCGGTTGACCGCGGCGAAGAGCTCGCGCCGGATGTCGGTGCCCATGCCCTGGCTCGCCAGGGACGCCATCTTCTGGCACACGAGCGTGAAGCCGAACCCGCAGAAGGCGAAGGCCACGAGGGCCACGGCCCCGCGGGTCACCACCGAGGCGTCCCCCCGCCGCACGCCCGAGTCGATCATCCAGGCGATGACCAGGGGCGTGAGCAGGTCGAACACCACCTCGAGCGTCTTCATGAGCGGGCCGAGCACCAGCCAGCGCCGGTAGGGGCCGAAGAACCGCCTCGCGAGCTCCGCCATGGCCTACTCCACGCCCAGGCGGTCGGCGAGCTCGAGCCACTCGTCCTCGAGGGACGAGATCTCTCCCCTCGCGGCGTCGAGGCGCCCCTGGAGCGCGCCGAGGGCCTCGTAGTCGCTGCCGTCGGCCGCCGCCATCTCGGCCTCGATGGCGGCAGGCTCGTCACGGAGCCTCTCCAGGCGCCGTGCCACGGAGTCGAGCCTCCGCTTGAGGTCGCGGCGCTCGGAGTTGGTCATGGCGCCGGGCGCGGCGGCCGCCTTGGGAGCGGCCTCGGGCCCGGAGGTGTCGAGCCCCCCGGCGGCAGCGTGCGGCAGGGCGAGGAACTGGTCCACACCGCCGGGCATGTGGCGCAGGGTGCCGCCCACGATGGCGTACTGGTCGTCGGTGACGCGCTCCATGAGGTAGCGGTCGTGGGTCACGAGCAGCAGCGTGCCGGGCCACTCGTCGAGGAGCGACTCCATGACGGCGAGCATGTCGGTGTCGAGGTCGTTGCCCGGCTCGTCGAGCACGAGGACGTTGGGCTCCTCGAGCAACACGCAGAGCAGCGCGAGGCGCCGGCGCTGGCCGCCCGAGAGGTCCTTGAGGCGCGTGAGCGTCTCCTTGGACTCGAACCCCAGGCTCTCCAGGAGCGACGTCGTGGACTGCTCCTTCCCGCCGATGACGCAGGTGCGGCGGTACTGCCCGAGGAGATCGGCCACGGTCCAGTCGCCCTTGTCGCCAAAGTTCTCGAGCTGCTGGTCCATGCGGCCGATGCGCACGGACTTGCCGCGCCTGACGGTGCCCGCCAGGGGGCGAAGGTTGCCGAGCACGGTCTCGAGCAGCGTGGTCTTCCCGGCGCCGTTGGCCCCCAGGATGCCGATGCGCTCACCCGGGCCTATGAGCCAGTCGAGGCCGCTCACCACGGGCGCGGAGCCGGAGTGGCCGGCCGCGACCCCCTTGAGCTCGAAGACCTGCTTGCCGAGGCGCGCCACCGAGAGGCGCTTGAGCTCGAGCTCGTTGCGCAGGGGCGGGTCGTCGGCCACGAGGGCCAGGGCCTCCTTGATGCGGAACTTGGGCTTGGAGGAGCGCGCCTGGGCCCCGCGGGAGAGCCAGGCGAGCTCGCGGCGCAGCGTGTTCTGGCGGCGCTCCTCGGTCCTTCGGGCCTGGCGCTCGCGCTCCACGCGCTGCTGGATGTAGGCGGAGTAGCCGCCCTCGAACGGGTCGATGCGCCCGTCGTGCACCTCCCACATGGAGGTGCAGACCTCGTCGAGGAACCAGCGGTCGTGGGTCACGCAGAGCAGCGCCCCCTGGCCCTCGGGCCACCGGTGCCGCAGGTGGTCGGCGAGCCAGCGGATGCCCTCCATGTCGAGGTGGTTGGTGGGCTCGTCCATGAGCAGGACGTCCCAGCGCCCCACGAGCACGCGGGCGAGGTCCACGCGGCGGCGCTGGCCGCCCGAGAGGTGCCCCACCGTGTCGTCGAGGGGGATGCCGCCGAGGAGCGCCCCCGCGATCGAGCGGCAGGCGGGGTCGGACGCCCACTCGTAGCGGGGGACGTCGCCGAAGACGGCCTCGGCCACCGAGGCGCCGTCGTCCAGGGCGTCCGCCTGGCCGAGCATGCCAACGGAGATGCCGTTGCGCCACGTCACGCGGCCGGAGTCTGGCTCCAGGGTCTTGTCGATGAGGCGCAGGAGGCTCGACTTGCCGTCGCCGTTGCGGCCCACGATGCCGCAGCGGTCGCCGGCGGCCACCGTCGCGGTCTGGTCCACGAGCACGTGCTTCCCGGGCCACTCGAGGCTCACGTCCTCGAGGCCGATGAGGATCTCCAAGGTGTCACGCCTCCTCGGCGGCGGCGCGGAGGACCGCGATCTCCTCGGCGTAGCCGGCCAGGTCGTTGGGGGTCTCCAGGATCATGGGCAGCCCCGCCAGGCGGGGCTCGCGCACCACGGCCTCGAAGAGGTCGAGCCCGATGGTGCCCAGGCCCAGGCGCTCGTGGCGGTCCTTGTGGGAGCCCACGGGGTTCTTGGAGTCGTTGAGGTGGAGCGCCATGAGGCGGTCGAGCCCCACCACGGAGTCGAACTCGTCGAGGACGGCGCCGAGGTCGGCCGCGACGTCGTAGCCGCCGTCGGAGACGTGGCAAGTGTCGAGGCACACGCCCACGAGCCCGTCCAGCTCCACGGCGTCGATGATGGCCGCGAGCTCCTCGAAGGAGCGGCCGAGCTCGGAGCCCTTGCCGGCCATGGTCTCGAGGAGCACCTTGGTGCGTTGACCCTCGCGGAGCACGTCGTTGAGGCCCTCGGCCACAAGCTCCACGCCCCGCTCGGCACCCTGGCCCACGTGGGAGCCGGGGTGGAAGTTGTAGAGGCACCCGGGGATGAGCTCCAGGCGCTCGATGTCCTCGGCCATGGTCTGCCGGGTGCGCTCGCGCACCTCGTCCTTGGCCGAGGCGAGGTTGTACACGTAGGGGGCGTGGGCCACGAGGGGTCCGAACCCGTTGTCGCCCATGACGGCGAGCAGGCCGTCCAGGTCCTCACGGTCAAGGGCGCGCATGGCGCCACCGCGCGGCGGGCGGGGGAAGAACGCGAAGGTGTCGGCCCCGATCTCGAGGGCCGTGGCCCCCATGGCGCGGTAGCCCTTGGTGGTGGAGAGGTGGCACCCGATGTACGGCATCACGCGGCACCCCCCTCGCGGCCGAGGTCGGCCTGGACGCGGTCCCAGATGTCCGCGGCCACCTCGGCCTTGGTCAGGGTGTCGAGCTCCTCGGCGCCGGCGTCGTCCACGAGCCACACGTGGTCGGTGTCGGAGCCGAAGGCGGAGTCGGGCCGGGAAACGTCGTTGGCCACGAGGAGGTCCACACCCTTGGAGGCGAGCTTGGCCCGGGCGTTGTCGAGGAGGTCGCGGGTCTCGGCGGCGAAGCCCACCACGTAGCCCACCTCCCCGGACGCCGCGAGGCCGGCCAGGATGTCGGCCGTCTCCACGAGCTCCACCGAGCCGAGGCGCCCCTCGGCCTTCTTGAGCTTGTGGTCGGCTGGGGCGGCGGGGGTGTAGTCCGCCACGGCGGCGGCGCACACGGCGACGTCGGCCCAGGGGGCGCGTGCCATGACGGCGTCGCGCATGTCGGCCGCGGAGACCACGTCGACGCGCGTCACGCCCGCCGGGCAGGGAAGCGACGTGGGACCTGAGACCAGGCACACCTCGGCGCCGCGGCGCGCGGCCTCGGCCGCCACGGCGTAACCCATCTTGCCCGACGAGGCGTTGGCGATGTAGCGCACGGGGTCGATGGCCTCGTGGGTGGGCCCGGCGGTGACGAGCACGCAGGTCCCGGCGAGGGGGCGGTCGCGGAGCGCGAGCACGGCGGCCACGACGTCGTCCACGGGAGCGAGCTTGCCCTCCCCCACGTCGCCGCAGGCCAGACGGCCCGAGACCGGCATGACCACCCCTGCGCCCCGGGAGCGCAGCGTGGCGACGTTGGCCTGGGTGGCCGGGTTCTGCCACATATGCACGTTCATGGCCGGGGCCACGAGCACGGGGGCCGTGGTGGCGAGGGCCGCCGAGGTGAGGCAGTCGTCCGCGATGCCGCAGGCGAGCTTGGCGAGGACGTCGGCCGTGCAGGGGCACACGAGGAAGGCGTCGGCCCACTCGCCGAGATCGATGTGCGGGATGGGAGAGGGGGGCCAGTCGAAGACGTTCCTGGCCACGGGCACGGAGGTGAGCCCCTCGAAGGTGGCGGTCCCCACGAAGCGCGTGGCGGCCTCGGTCATGGCCACCCGCACCTCGCAGCCCGCCTTCTGCAGGCCGCGGCACACCTCGGCGGCCTTGTAGGCGGCTATGCAGCCGGTGACGCCAAGAACAACGTTCATAGGTCGGAACCTCGCGGGTCAGGAGAAGTCGGTGATCAGGATGCGGTGGCAGTAGGGGCACTCGTCCACCGGCTGGGCGCGGCGCTTGAGGTCGGAGTACTGCGACGGCTGCAGCGTGACGCGGCAGGCCGAGGGCTTATTGCCGTCCAGGGTCTCTACGGCCACGGTGCCGAAGCGCTTTCTCGCCTTGATGTAGCGGAGCTGCAGCTCGGGCGGCAGCGAGCCGGAGATCGACTCACGCTCGCGGGTCAGGGCCTCCTGGCGGTCGCGCAGGGCGAGCAGGGCCTCCTTGGCGGAGGCGGCGAGCGACGCGGTCTCGGTGTCCAGGCGCTCCTGGAGGCCGCGGGCGTTCTTCTCGGCGCGCTCGGCGGTGATGAGGCGCTCGGTCACGGCGTCAGACTCGAAGTCGATGCGCTCGAGCTTCTTGGCGATCGTGGTGAGGCGCGCCTCGAGGTCGGCCGCGGCGCGGTAGTCGGAGGCGCCGTCCTGGGAGGCCGAGATCTCGTCGAGCTGGCGCTCGCAGTCTCGGCGCCGGTGCCCGAGGTCGTTGAGCTCGATCTCGAGGTCCTTGCGCTGGCCCACGATCTTGGTGAGCTCGCCGTCCACCTTCTTGCGGGCGGCCTTGGCGGCATCGATCTTGGCCCGCTGGGGCAGCTCCCTGCCCTCCTTGGAGATGCGGAGGAGCTCGAGGTCGATCTCTTGGAGTCGTCGCAGGGCGTCGGCGTCGGTCATGGGCAGTCCCCTCGGATTCTCGGCCCCGGGGCGCGGGGCGGCATTCATCGGCCTATGGAACGTGGGTCGAGGCAGATGCGCCAGTGTGCCTGCTCCGCCAGGGTCACCACGGGCACCGAGTCCTGGCGCTCGGCGACACTGGCTGCCAGCAGGCGGGCGTAGGGCAGCTCCGACACGTCGTGCCCCAACAGTATAACCGCGCACCCGGCCTCCACGGCGGCCAGCACCCGATGGTAGCCGAGCTCCCCCGTGACCACGGCCTGGCAGCCCTGGGCCACGGCGGTCTCCCAGAGGTCGCCGAGAGACCCAGAGCAGAACCCCACCCGCGTGCAGGGGGCGTCCGGGTCGCCGTAGAGCGTGGGCGGGCAGCCGTAGGCCTCGCCGAAGCGCTCGGCGAGCTCCGCCGCCGTGAGGCCCTCGCCGTCGAGGACGGCGCCGAAGCCGTCGGGCTCCTCCAGCCTGCCGACCGCATGCAGGTTGGTGAGGCGCGTGGGCACCGCCAGCGCGGCCGCGGAGCGGTCGAGGTTCGTGTGCATGGCGATGAGCGAGACGCCCAGGCGCGCGGCCTCCCACACGAGGCTGCCGCCGAGCGACGACGTGGCGACGGACGGCGTGACGGTGCCGGGGGCCTCGAGGAAGGCCGGGTGGTGGGTCACGAGGACGTTGCAGCCCTGCGCCGCGGCGCGGGCCAGGGTGTCGGGCAGCGGGTCGAGCGCGCAGGCCACGCCGGTGACCCCGGCGGAAGGGTCGCCTACGGAGAGGCCCACGCGGTCCCAGGGCTCGGCGAGGTCGCGGGGGAAAACGCTGAAGAGCATGGCCTCGATGTCGGAAACGAGCACGGTGCCTCCTTCGGCGGGTTGGCGGAGGGTCAGGCTATGGTACCCCCGGCGACCACGGTGTCGCCGTCGTAGACGGCGCAGGTCTGGCCCGGGGCCGCGAGGGTGCCGGGGCCGGCGAGCCCCACGAGGGCCTCGCCGGGGGCGGTGACGGTGACGGTCGCCGGCTCCGGGCGGCCGCGGTGGTGGGTCTGCACGAGGAGGTCGCGCCCCCGGTACCACGCCGGGTCGTGGCCGAGGACGACCCCGGTGAGTGGGAACGACGCCCTGAGCGGGCGCACGCCCGTGCCCACGCGGACCTGGCGGGTGGCCGGGTCCGCGGACGAGACGAACCACGGGCCGCCGCCGGTGCGGATGTTCAGCCCCTTGCGCTGGCCCACGGTGAACCCGGCGATGCCACCGTGGCGGCCGAGCACGCGCCCCTCCTCGTCCACGATGTCCCCGGGCTCGAAGGCGTCGGGGCGCCGCCCCCGGAGGAACGCACGGTAGTCACCGCCGGGGGCGAAGCACACACCCATGGAGTCGGGGGCGTCGGCGGCGGGCAGGGAGGCGGCGCGGGCCTCCGCCCTGACCTCGGACTTCGTGGCGCCCGAGAGGGGCGCAAGGAGCCGGGCCACCTGTGCCGGGGACAGCTCGCAGAGGTAGTAGCTCTGGTCCTTGGAGCGGTCCTCGGCCCGGGCCACGTGGGTGACGCCGTCGTCGCCCGCCACGAGCCTGACGTAGTGGCCCGTGGCCACCCGGTCGCAGCCGAGGGAGTCGGCGAGGTCGAGGAGGGAGGCCACCTTCACGGAGCGGTTGCAGGCCACGCAGGGGCTCGGCGTAATCCCCGCCGCGTAGGCCTCGGCGAAGGGGGCGCACACCCGCCGCTCGAAGGCGTCGGAGACGTCCACGGCGTGGTGCTCCACGCCGAGCGAGGCGCAGAGGGCCCGGGCGCGGGCCATGGCGTCGTCGGGCGGAACGGGGACGCCCCCGCGGGCCATGACGAGCGTCGCGGCCACGACCTCGTGGCCCCGGGCCAGGAGCCGGGCCACCGTAGCGGAGGAGTCCACCCCTCCCGACAGGCCCACGAGAACCCTCACGCCACCACCCCTTCCACAAGCGCGGCCCGACGGGACGCCGCGCGACGACCGGCCCACCCGCAGGACCTTCCACGGGTACGAGGGCACCCGCAGGACCTTCTGCGGGTGCCGGAGGACGGGAAAACCGCTCGCGGAAGCCTCCGCGGGTAGAAAAACCACCTGTAGAACGTTCCGCGGGTGCCGGGGAGAATCCGGGGCCGCCCGCCCCCTACCCTAGCGCCAGCGCGCGACGACGGCCAGGAGCTCGTCGCAGAAGGCGTCGAGGTCGGCCGGGTCCACGCGCTCGTCGAACGAGACGCGCAGCGACCCCAGGGCGAGGTCGCGCGGGATGCCCATGGCCGTGAGCACGTGGCTCGGGTCGAGGGAGCCGGAGCTGCAGGCGGAGCCGGCCGACACCTCGAAGCCCGCGGCGTCGAGGGCGAGGATGAGGGTCTCGGACTCCACGCCCTCCACCACCACCGACACGATGCCGGGCAGGCGGTCGTCCCCCACCTCGGCGCCGGCCGTGGGCCGGATGCCCGTGCCCGGCGCGCAGAGGCGCCCGTAGACCCCCCGGGCGAGGGCTGCCACCGCGGGGCGCACCTCGGGGATGGCGCCCACGCAGAGCTCGGAGACCGCTGCGAGGGCCACGGCGCCGGCGACGTCGGGGGTCCCGGGGCGCCGGCCGCCCTCCTGACCGCCGCCGAACTCCTGGTTGCGGTAGGGTGCCCCGCCGCGCACGGCCAGGGCCGCGGTGCCCTGGGGGGCGCCGATCTTGTGGCCGGCGATCGAGACCCCGTCCACGGGGGAGAGCCCGAGCGGGATGCGGCCGAACGCCTGGATGGCGTCCACGAACACGAGGGCGCCCGAGGCCTTGGCGGCCTCGGCGACGGCGGGCACGGGTTGCACGACGCCCGTCTCGTTGTTGGCGGCCATGAGGCAGACGAGGGCCACGTCGTCGCCCAGGAGCGGGGCCACGCGGTCGGGGCCCACGGCGCCCGAGGGGTCGGGCGAGGCCACGTCCACGGAGAAGCCCCGAGCCTTGAGGGGCGAGGCGAGATCGATGACGGAGTCGTGCTCCACGGCGCTCAGCACCACGCGGCGCCGCCCGGGGTCGCGCTCGCGGGCGCCCTCGGCGAGGCCGACGACCCCGAGGTTGTTGGCCTCGGTGCCGCCCCCGCAGAACGAGACGTCCATGGGGCGGAACCCGCACCCCAGGCACGCGGCCACGGTGCGCCGCGCGCCCTCGAGAGCCGCCTGGGCCTCGCGGCCGAGGGTGTGGAGGGAGCTCGGGTTGGCGCATGCCCAGGGCTCGGCCTCGTAGGCGGAGCGGGCGGCCACTGCCTCGGGCCGTAGGGGCGCCGAGGCCGCGTAGTCGAGGTAGACGAATCGACGGTCCATGTCAGGCGCGCCCCGTCCTTCCGAGGTACCCGGCCCGGCGCAGGCGTTCGACCGCCGCGGCGCGGTCGGGCCTCCCGAACACGGAGCTACCGGCCACGAGCACGTCGGCGCCGGCGGCCACGATGTCGGCGGCGTTGACGTCGCCCACGCCGCCGTCCACCTCCACGAGCGGCGCCGCGCCCACCCGCTCGCAGAGCCTGCGGAGGTCGCGGAGCTTGCCGAGGGTGGACGGGATGAACGACTGCCCACCGAAGCCCGGGTCGACGCTCATGACCAGCACCATGTCGAGCTCGCCGAGGAGCGCCTCGAGGGCGCCCACGGGCGTGCCGGGGTTGAGGGCCACGGCGGCCTTGGCGCCGGCGGCGTGGATCTGGGACACGATGCGGTGCGGGTGCCGCGCCGCCTCCATGTGGAAGCTCACGACGTCGGCGCCGGCGTCGAGGTAGAGGCCCACGCACTCGTCGGGGTTGGTGACCATGAGGTGGACGTCGGCCGCGAGGTCGCCCTGGCGCCTCACCGCGGCCACCATGGCGGGGCCGAACGTGAGGTTGGGCACGTAGTGTCCGTCCATGACGTCGATGTGGGCCCAGTCGGCCGTCTCGATGGCCTCGAGCTCCGAGCGGAGGTCGAGCAGGTCCGCCGAGAGCAGCGACGGGGCGATGAGGACGGGCGCGTCTTCCATGGGTACTCCTCGGCGGTTCGTCATCGGGCGTCGCCTCCCAGTCCGTAGAACTCGTCGTAGGGCATGCGGTCGAGAAGGCGGCGCATCTCGCCCTGGAGGGGCGCGTGGTCGTAGAGCACGGCGTGCACGGCGGCCACGATGGGGGCGTCCACGCCGAGCCTCCCGGCCAGCTCGTGGGCGGAGCGGGCAGCGGCGGCGCCCTCCACCACCATGCGGGTGCGAGCCTGGTACTCGTCCAGGGTCTCCCCCGCCACGAGGGCGGCGCCGAACGTGCGGTTGCGGGAGTGCGGCGACATGCAGGTGGTGGCGAGGTCGCCCATGCCGGCGAGGCCCATGCAGGTCATGGGCTCAGCGCCCATGGCGCAGGCCAGGCGGCCGATCTCGGCCAGGCCGCGGGTCATGAGCACGGCGCTCGTGTTGTCGCCGAGCTCGAGGCCGCGGGCGATGCCGCAGGCGATGGCCACCACGTTCTTCACGGCGCCGCAGGCCTCCACGCCCACCATGTCGGACGACACGTAGGCCCTGAAGGAGGGGGCGATGAACAGCGAGCGGAAGAGGTCGGCCACGGCGTCGGAGGCGGCGGCCACCACGGCCGCGGCCGGCTTGCCCTGGCAGATCTCCTCGGCGTGGGTGGGGCCCGAGAGGCACGCCATCCGGCCCGGCCCGCCGCAGACGTCGGCCACCACCTGGGTCATGAGCATCATGGTCCCGGGCTCGACGCCCTTGGTGAGCACGCAGACCGGGACGTCGTCGCCCAGGAGCGGCGCGAGCCTCTCGGCGGTGGGGCGCATGAAGGCGGAGGGAACCACGACGACCACGGCGTCGGCGCCGTCCAGCGCCTCCCCCATGGAGGAGGTGGCGCGCACGTTGGCCGGCAGCTCGTAGGAGGGAAGGTAGAGCGGGTTGCGGTGCCCCTCGGAGATGCCGCGGGCGACCTCGTCCTCGAGGGCCCAGCCGCAGACCTCGCCGGCGTTCCGGGCGAGGAGCCCGGCCGCGGCCGTGCCCCATGAGCCCATGCCTACGACGGCGACCTTGCCGCACACGGTGCCAGCCATGTCACTCACCCTTTCCGGTCTCGTCCTCGATGTGTCGGGTCACGGCCTCCTCGTCGCCGAAGAACAGGCCGGTGCCCGGCACGGGGACCCGGGAGGCGTCCCGCTCGGCAGCCTCCTCGGCGGCCTCCTGCACCCGCTCGACGGACTCGGCGCGCTCCCCGGCGTCCACGGCGGCGTCCTCGGCCAGCTCCGCGCGCTCGGCGCGCTGCAGGCGCGACGGGGCGTCGTCGGTGCCGGAGACGGAGACGTCGGCGCGGGCGGCGGCCACGGAGGCCACGGCCTCGGAGGGGGCGTCACCGGTCCTCATGGAGAAGGTCGACTCGTCCCCGGCGCGCATCTTGGCGATGTTCTGGCGGTGCGCCCAGACCACGACCACGGCGACGACGACGAACGGCAGCTCGAAGGCCCAGGAGGAGGGCTGGTAGAGGAAGAACGCGAGGAACGGCAGGGCCACGGCGGCGGCCACGGACCCCAGGCTCACGACCTTGGACGGCACGGTGCAGAGCGCCCACACCACGAGCAGGCCGAGGGCGATGGGCCATGAGATGCCGAGGGCCGCGCCGAACCCCACGGCGATGCCCTTGCCACCGCGGAAGCGCAGGTACGGCGAGAAGACGTGGCCGCAGACGGCGGCCAGGAACAGGCAGGCGCCGGCCCAGGACCACGCGCCCATGGGCAGCGCCTGGGAGACGTCGCCGCCGAAGCAGAAGAACGCCAGCACCCACGTGCCGAGTAACGTGCACACGAAGCCCTTGGCCACGTCGCAGACCAGCGTGAGGGCGGCGGCCTTGGGGCCGACCTCGCGCGCCACGTTGGTGGTGCCGATGTTGCCGGAGCCCTTGGTGCGCACGTCGACGCCGTCCGCGTCGCCGAAGATCAGGCCGAAGGGGATCCCGCAGATGCAGTAGGTGGCGAGCATCAGCAGGAGCAGGACGAGCATTACGGAGATGCCCATGGCGGTCACGAGTCCTTTCTACGGAAGCGGAGACGCACCGGGGTGCCCTCCAGGTCGAAGTTCTCCCGGAGCCGGTTCTCGAGGTAACGGCGGAAGTTGTCGTCGACCACCTCGGGGTAGTTGCAGAAGAACGCGAAGACGGGGGGCCTCGACCCCGTCTGGGTGCCGTACATGATGCGCAGGCGCTTGCGGTCGCGCGACACGGTGTGGCCGGTCTCGCGCAGACGCTGCAGCAGGTCGTTCAGGGCCGACGTGGGCACCTGGCGCGAGCGGTTCTCGCAGACCTGCGCCACGAGGGCCCAGATCTTGTCGACGGAGCGGCCGGTGAGGGCGGAGATGCGCAGCCGGGGCGCCCAAGGGGCGAAGTCCAGGCGGCGGTCCACCGACATGACGCACTCCTCGCGCTTGCGGTCGGTGTCGGCGAGGTCCCACTTGTTGAGCAGCACCACGAGGGCGCAGCCGCGCTCGATGGCGAGGCCGGCGATCTTCTGGTCCTGCTCGGTCATGCCCTCGGAGGAGTCGACCACGAGGAGGCAGACGTCGGCCTCGTCGATGGCGCGCAGGCCGCGGACCATGGAGTAGTACTCGATGTCCTCGTGGACCACGGAGCGCTTGCGCATGCCGGCGGTGTCGACGATGCGGAAGGGCACGCCGTCGCGCTCCACCACGATGTCCACGGCGTCGCGCGTGGTGCCGGCGACATCGCTCACGATGGAGCGGGTGCGGCCGGCGATGCGGTTGACGAGCGACGACTTGCCCACGTTGGGGCGGCCGATGATGGCGATGTTGACGGTGCCCTCGGGGTAGACGTCGTCGTGGGCCACCTCCTCGGGGAAGGAGCCCACGAGGTCGTCGAGCAGGTCGCCCGTGCCGGTGCCGTGGAGCGCCGAGAGGGCGCGGGGCTCGTCGAGGCCCAGGGAGTAGAAGTCCCAGAGCGCCGCCTCGTTGGTGGGGTCGTCCACCTTGTTGACGCAGAGGAAGACGGGCTTGTCGCTGCGGCGCAGGATGCGCGCCACGGCCTCGTCCTCCTCGGTGGCGCCGGTGCGGCCGTCCACCACGAACACGATGGCGTCGGCCTCCTCCACGGCGGCGAGGGCCTGCTCGCGGATGCGGCCGGAGAAGGCGTCGTCGGTGCGGCCGGTCTCGATGCCGCCGGTGTCTACGAGCACGAACTCCACGCCGTTCCAGTCGGCCTCGTGGTACGAGCGGTCGCGCGTGACGCCGCGCGACTCGTGGACGATGGCGTCGCGACCCTGGGCGATGCGGTTTACCAGGGTGGACTTGCCCACGTTGGGGCGGCCCACGACGGCGACGATGGGTTTGGGCATGGATCACTCCTCGGCAGTTCCGACATAACCCCTTGATTATGCTTGTTACCCGTTCAGCAGGTGCCCGTAAACGCCGTCCACGAGGCTCTCCGGCAGCGTCTCGATGAAAAAGGCATCCCCGCCGCGCTCGGCGAGGGCCGCGACGACGTCCGCCGCGGCCATGCCGTCGAGGGTCACGGAGTCGAAGTTGAGCATGAGGTCGGGCAGCACCACCACGGTGCGCGACAGGTCGGCCGGCAGCTGGGCGAGGATGTCCTCGGCCACGATGAGGCCGGTGACGTTGACGTCGCCGCCGAAGTAGTCGTTGCGCACGGCGAAGGCCTCGGCCCGGGGCGCCCAGCCGACCCCCTCGAGGAAGCCGCGGTACACGCCTTCGGCGGCCTCGCCGCACACGAGCAGGAGCCCGAGGTCGTCACGCTCCAGGGCGCCGGCGACCGCGGCCGCCCTCCCGGGCAGCTCCGCCACCACGCGGGAGGTGTCGTCGATGAAGCTCCTGAGCATGCCGATGCCGTCGTAGAACTGCGGGTAGCCGTCGTAGTCCTCGGCGGGCGGCGGGTCCAGGCGGGCGGCCACGTAGAACTCGTCCGAGAGCTGGAACCGCGTGATGCCCAGGGTGGCGCGGGCGCGCCCCTGGTAGGGCGCCACGGCCTCCACCACGGCGCGGGCGGCCTCGGGGTCGTCGGAGTAGCTCCTCGTGAAGGGCGAGTTCTTGGTGTAGCCCATGGGCACGATGGCGAGAGAGGTGACGGCAGGGCGCGCCTCCACGTAGTCGAGGGTGCGGAGCAGCTCCTCGCCGTCGTTGAGGCCCGGGCAGAGCACCACCTGGGCGTGGACCTCGATGCCCTCGTCGCACAGGCGCTCGAGCACCTCGAGGCCCCGGGCCTCGTTGCGGCCCATCATGGCCCGCCGGGCCCCGTGGGACACGGCGTGGATGCTCACGTTCATGGGCGAGAGGCGGTACGAGACGATGCGCTCCAGGTCGTCGTCGCCCACGTTGGTGAGCGTCACGAAGTTCCCCTGGAGGAAGCTCAGGCGGTAGTCGTCGTCGCGCAGGTAGAGCGAGTCGCGCATGCCCTCGGGCAGCATGGCCATGAAGCAGAAGACGCAGGCGTTGCGGCAGGTGCGGATGCCGTCGAACAGCACGTCGGAGAAGGCGAGGCCCCAGTCCTGGCCGGGCCCGCGCTCGAGGGTGCAGGCGCAGGCCTCCTCGGAGCCGTCCTCCCCCACCACGGCGACGTCGAGGTCCACGGAGGCGCCGTCGGCCTCCCAGCGCCAGGTGATGATGTCGTCCAGGGGCACGCCGTTCACGGCGTCCACACGCATGCCCGGCTCGAGCCCGGCCTCCCACGCGGGGCTCCCCTCCTCCACGGAGGCCACCCAGGCGCCGAGCACCGGGAGCTCCTGGCGGCCGTAGTCGGCCCGCTGCCGCTGCTCGCTCACCGGCCCTCGCCCACCATGGCCTCGAGGGCCTCCACGACCTCGTGGATCTGCGTCGCGGGCGTGGAGGCGCCGGCGGTGACGCCCACGGTGTCCGCGCCGGCGAGGAACGCGGGGTCCAGCTCGGAGGCGGACTCCACGTGGCACGTGGGCACGCGGCCGGCGCAGATCTCGGCCAGGCGCGTGGTGTTGGCGGAGTTCTTGCCACCGATGACCACCATGGCGTCCACGGAGTCGGCCAGGCGCGCGGCCGCCTCCTGGCGCTCGCGGGTGGCCTCGCAGATGGTGTTGTGCACGCGCACCTCGCCGAACCTCGCGAGGAGCTCGGAGACCACCTCGTCGAGGAGGCCCTTCTCCGTGGTGGTCTGCACCACCACGCCCACCCGCCTGGCGTCGGGCAGGGCCCGGGCGTCCGCCGCGGACCCCACCACGTGGGCGCCGGGGGCGTGGCCGAGGATGCCCTCGACCTCGGGATGGCCGGCCTGGCCCACCACGACCACCTCGTAGCCCTCGGCGGCCAGGCGCTGCGCCGCGCGGTGCACCTTCTTGACGTAGGGGCAGGTGGCGTCCACGACCTCGAGCCCGGCCGCCGCGGCCTCGTCGGCCACCTCGGGCACGACGCCGTGGCTGCGGAGCACGAGGCGGTCGCCCGCCGGGAGCCCCCGGATGGCCCCGTCGTCCACGGCGTCGGCGCCGCGCTCCTCGAGGGAGGCCACCACCTGCGGGTTGTGGATGAGCGGCCCCATGGTGTGCACGGGGGTGCCGCCGGCCGAGAGGACGCCGTCCACGAGGGAGAGGGCGCGCTCCACGCCGAAGCACGCCCCGGCGCGGTCGGCCACGACGATGGTGGCCACGGCTACCACTCCCCCGGGTGCTCGCGGCGGAGCTCGGCGCGGAGCTCCCAGACGCGGTCCATGGCGCGTCGCTCCATGGCGTCGAGCTGCTCGCGGCGCCCCTTGACGCCGAGGGCGCCGAACCTCAGGGGGCGGCCCACCTTGAAGAAGACGCGGTGGGGCCGGGGCAGGCGCTTGCCCTCGGGGGTGACGTCCCTGGCCCCCACCACAGCCATGGGGGTGACGTCGGTCTTGGCCATGCGGGCGATGAGGGCGAAGCCCCCGTGGATGTCGGCGGTGCCGTCGTCGTCGCGGATGCGGGTGCCCTCGGGGTAGATGAGCACGGACTCGCCGCGCTGGATGGCGCGCTTGGCCCGGCGCACGGCCTTGAGGTCGGCCGTGCCGCGGTCCACGGGGATGCCGCCCACCCGGGTGAAGACCCACCGGGTGAGGTCGCTCCTGTTGAACTCCTTCTTGAACACCGGGCGGATGCGCAGGCCGTGGCGCCAGAACATGACCACACAGATCACCGGCTCGACCATGGAGACGTGGTTCATGACCACGACGGTGCCCTTGTCGCGGCGCTCGAGCTCCTCCATGAGGGGCTCGGCGTCCTCGAAGCGCCAGGGCCAGTACAGGCGCGTGAAGCCGTACACGACGGCGCACGCCGCCGAGTAGACCATGCGGCTGGGCAGGGGGAACTCGGCCATGCCGTGGTCGTAGTAGTCGTCCCACGTGTTGTGGAAGGGCCGCATGGGGGCGTCCCCGCCCGCGGCCTTGGAGGCCTTGGCCGACTTGGCGGCCTTCCCGGCCCCCTCCCCCGCCTCGGAAGCGGGAGCGGGCTCAGGCTCGGCCTTAGGGGCCTCCTCGGGGGCGTCCTTCGGCGCGGCCTCGGCGGCCGCCCGCTCCCGGGCGCCGTCCACGAGGGAGGCCACGGCATCCACGACCTCGTCGGCCGTCATGGAGGTGGAGTCCAGGCGCACGGCGTCGTCGGCGCAGCGGAGCGCGCCCACGGCGTGGGCCTCATCGCCGGCGTCGCGAGCCAGGATGTCGCGGCAGATGCGCTCGTAGAGGGCCAGGTCGCGGACCTCGGCGCCGGGAGTGCGGGGGTCGGTGCCCTCACGCTCCATGGTGCGGCGGCGGGCCCGGGCCGCGGCGTCGGCGGAGAGGAACACCTTCACGTCGGCGTCGGGGAAGACCACGGTGCCCATGTCGCGACCCTCGGCCACCACGTCGCCGGCGGCGCCCACGGCGCGCTGCTGGGCCACCATGGCCTCGCGCACGGCGGGGACGCCCGAGACGGCGCTCACGTTGGAGTCCACCTCGGCCGTGCGGATGGCGGAGGTGACGTCGCGGCCGTCGAGGAGCACCGTGGGCGCGCCGCCGGGCTCGGCGGCCGGGCCGAAGGCGATGGTGACCGAGCGTGCCAGGGCGCCGAGGGCGCAGGCGTCGGAGGGGTCCACGCCCCGCTCGAGGGCCGCCAGGGTCACGCAGCGGTACATGGCGCCGGTGTCCAGGTAGGTGAGCCCCTCGCGACGGCCCAGGGCCCTCGCCACGGTGGACTTGCCGGACCCCGCGGGGCCGTCGATGACCACGATCATTGATTCTCCTCCTTCTCCAGGGCGGTGCGCGCCCTGCCTCGGGCCGCCACCTCCTCGGGCGTGAGCCCCATGGCACTGACCATAAGCCTGGACGAGCCGTCGCCGACGAAGATCTGCGACGAGACGTTGCCTATGGCCATATCCCAGAATCTGTCCACTTCCATACCGTAGGCGGCGCCGAGGAGGGCCCTCGTCATGCCGCCGTGGGTGACGCAGGCCACGCGCCCCCCGAAGCCGCGGGCGTCCTCGAGGAAGTCCGCGGCCCGTCCCATGAGGTGCTCGAACGACTCGGCGCCCGGCGCGGGGCGCGAGCGCCCGTCCGGGCCCACGGGCCAGGGGAACGCGAGGCCGCGCTCCCGGCCCTCGGCCGCCGTGAGCCCCTCGAGCGCGCCGAAGTCTATCTCGACGAGGCGCCCCTCCACCTCGGGCTCGATCCCGAGACAGAGCGCCGCCCCGAAGGCGATGGAGCGGCAGCGCACGAGCGGCGACGTCAGGATGCGGTCGGGGCGCCAGTCCACGAGGGCCCGCACGGCCCGGGCGCACTGCAGGGCGCCGCGGTCGGACAGCTCGACGTTGCGCCGGCCCGAGAAGAGGTGGGCGGTGTTGCCCAGGGTCTCGGGGTGGCGCATGAACAGGACCTCGCTCACGGGCGCCCTCCCCTCCCCCTGCGGCGTGCGGCGGCCTCGGCCTTCACGCCGTCGAGCTCCCGGGCCTCCCCGTCCGTGAGGGGGCGCCAGGCGCCCTCGGCGAGCCCTCCCAGGCGTACGGGGCCGAAGCCGTCCCGGTGCAGCCGCACCACCGGGTGGCCGATGGCCTGGAGCATGCGCTTGACCTGGTGCTTGCGGCCCTCGTGGATGGTGAGGGCCACGACCGACATGCCCTCGGGAACCCCGTGGGGCGCCACGGCCGCCACGCGCGAGGAGCGCGGCGAGAGCACGTGGCCGCGGGCGGGCGCGCAGGGGCCGTCGTCGAGCTCGATGCCGTCGTGGAGCGGCTCCAGCTCGTGGGGGCGCACGACGCCCTCCACGAGGGCCACGTAGTCCTTGGACTTCTCGGCGGACGGGTGGGCGAGCGCCTGGCCGAGGTCGCCGTCGGTGGTGAAGAGGAGCAGCCCCGTGGTGTCGCCGTCGAGGCGCCCCACCGGGAAGAGCCCGGGGTGCTCGGCCACGGGCACGAGCTCGGCCACGCAGGGACGGCCCCTGGGGTCGCGCATGGTGGTGAGGTAGCCCGCCGGCTTGTTGAGCACGATGGTGAAGGGGCCGTCCCCGAGGAAGACATGCCGGCCGTCCACGCGCACCTCGTCCACGGCGGGGTCCACCTTGCTGCCGAGCTCGGTGACCGTCGCGCCGTTCACCGTCACGCGGCCGGCGGTCATGAGGTCCTCGGAGCCGCGGCGGCTGGCCACGCCGGCCCGGGCGAGGAACTTCTGGAGCCGCATGGGCACCACGGCAGGCGCGCCCTCACTCGTCGTCATCGTCGTCCACCTCCAGGAGGCCCGGGTCGATGTCGTCCAGCACGTCGCCTGTGACCTCGACCTGCCCCGTCACGACCTCCTCGTCCAGCTCCGCGCCGTCCAGGCCCTCACCGTCGTCGGCCGGGGCCGGGGCCGCGCGGCCGCCCAGGCGCTCGATGATGAACCGGCGCGAGGCCTCGTCGGGGGCGAAATCCTCCAGGGGCGGCAGCGCCTTGATGGACGAGAGGCCGAACCGCTCGAGGAAGGCCGTGGTGGTGCCGTAGAGTACGGCGTGGCCGCGGTCCTTGTCGCGCCCGGCCTCGCGCACGAGGCCCTTGTCGATGAGGGAGGCGATGACGCCCTCGGAGTTCACCCCGCGCACGGCCTTGACGCCCTCGCGGCTCACGGGCTGGTGATAGGCGATGACGGCGAGGGTCTCGAGGGCGGCCTGGGAGAGCTTGCGGGTGTCCCATGAGGCCACGAGGCGCTCCACCTGGTCGTGGTAGGCCGGGTGCGTGAACAGCCGCCAGCCGCCGGCCACCTGCCGGAGCTGGATGCCGCGGTTGGCGTCCTGGTACTCGGCGGAGAGGTCCGCGAGCGCCTCCACCGCCTCGCCCGGCGCGATGCCGAGCACCTTGGCCACGGTGGTGGCGGGCAGCGGGTCGGAGGACACGAGCAGCAGCGCCTCTATGCAGCCCTTCTGGGAGTCGGCCGGCAGGCGGTCGAGGGTCTCGTTCATAGGTCGTCCTCCATGTCCTGGATGTCGGTGGGCTCGTAGGGCCCCGAGCCCTCCACGCAGGCGACGTCGATGTCGCCGAAGAGCTCCCTCTGGGAGAGCCGCACCATGCCGCGCTTGAAGAGCTCGAGGATGGCGAGGAAGGTCACCACCACGGTCTCGGGGTCGCGGGAGCCGTCGAGGAGCTCCGAGAAGGTGGCGAACCCGCGGGAACGCACCACGCGGTCCACGCTCGCGGCCGTGAGGGCCACGGGGAGCCGCTTGGGCGCCACGTGCTCCGCCTCGAGGAGGAACCCCTGGCGGCGCGACTCGCAGTCGGCGCAGATGACGGCCAGGCCGCGCAGGGTGACGCCCTTGAGGAAGTCGGGCATGACGCCCAGGAACTCCGGGTCGGGGCCGGCCGTGCGCGGGTGCATGCGCGACTCCGCCTCCATGCGGGCCCCGAGCGCCGCGCCGGCGTTGCGGAACTGCTTGTAGGCCATGAGCCGGGCCACGAGGACGTCGCGGGCCTCGTCTGGGGAGAGGTCGAGCAGGTCGTCCTCGTCCTCCTCGTCGCCGCGGGGGCGGCCGGCGCCGTCCTCGGGGACGAGGGAGGCGGCCTTGATGTCGAGCAGCGTGGACGCCACGAGGACGAAGTCGCTCGCCACGTCGAGGTCCATCTCGCCCATGCGCTCGACCTCGGCCAGGTACTGGTCGGCCACCTCGGCGACGCTGATGGCGCCGATGTCCACCTTCTGGCGGCTCACGAGCGACAGCAGCAGGTCGAAGGGGCCCGAGAACGAGCCGGTCTGCACCCGGAACGACACCTACAGGCCACCTCCCCAGAGCATGACGTCGTAGAGGCTGCCGGCGGTGACGTCGAAGTACGCGCCGAGCGGGTTCACGTGCAGGAAGTCGGGCAGCAGGTAGAGCACGACGATGAGCACGGGCATGGCGTAGCGCTGCACCTGGTAGTAGGCGTCGAGGGCGCGGCCCTTGAGGAAGAAGCCGATGACGTGGGAGCCGTCGAGCGGCGGCAGCGGGATGAGGTTGAAGAAGCAGAGCACGAGGTTGACCCACACGTAGTCGGCCAGCACCTGCACGAGCACCGGCGCCTGGAGGAGCGCCATGGGCCAGAGGGCCACGACGGCGCGGAAGACGAGCGCGCCCACCGCGGCCTGCACGAGGTTGGAGGCGGGGCCGGAGAGGGCCACGAGCACCTCGTCGCGGCGCCGGTGGCGCAGGCGCCACGGGTTGTAGGGCACCGGCTTGGCATAGCCGAAGACCGGCCCGCCGAGGAGCACCATGACGAGCGGGAGCACCACCGAGCCGAAGGGGTCGAGGTGCCTGAGGGGGTTGAGGGAGAGGCGCCCCTCGTCCTTGGCCGTGGAGTCGCCGCAGAGGTAGGCCGTGTAGCCGTGGGCCACCTCGTGGAGCGTGGCGGCCCACATGACGATGGCCACGGTGATGACGGCGTCGAGGAGGTAGGACAGGACGCCGGCGCCGGTGAGATACATGGCCCTCCCCTCAGCGGACGGCCGACGAGGCCCGCATGAGGCCCCAGTCGAGGACGAACAGGAAGACGGCCACCAGGAAGAAGTCGCCGCGGAAGGCGCCGCCGAGCGGCGTGGGGATCACGAGCAGCCCGGAGACCGCCGTGGGCACGAAGTCGTTGAGCCCCATGACGATGGAGACGAGGCCGAGGTTGGTGGCCGTGCCCAGGCAGAGGACCACCACCAGCGCGGAGAGCACGATGGCGGCGGCGCGGCAGAGGTAGGCGAGCGCCCGGAAGACGCGGGAGGCGGCGGCGCTAGCCATCGACCTCGGCCTCCTCGATGAGCGTGGAGAGCTCCAACCACTCCTCCTCCAGGGAGGAGATCCTGGCCTTGAGGTCGTTGTACTCCTTCATGGCCTCCTCGAAGCGCGCGGCGTCGGCGTAAAGCTCCTCCGACGCCATGAGCTCCATGAGCTCGTCGTAGCGCCTGTGGGCAGGGTCGAGCTCCCTCTCCACCTGGCGCAGGCGCTTCTTGGAGCCGGAGAGGCGCCTGTTGCGGGCGTTGCGGGCCTCGGCCTCGGCGCGGCGCTGCTCCTTGGTCTTGACGTTGCGGCCGGCGGGCTTGGGCGCCTCCTCGGCCGCCCGCTGCGGCGCCTTGGCCTTCTGGCCGATGGCCACGACGTTGCGCGAGCCGGCCGCTGCCGAGGCGGCCTCGGCGTCCGCCCGTGAGGCGAGCTCGGCGCGCTTGAACAGGAAGTAGTCGTAGTCGCCGTCGTAGACCGTGACGGTGCCGTCGCGGACGTCCACGACCTTGTTGGCCACGGCGCGCACGAGGTGCTCGTCGTGGCTAATGAGCACGATGGTGCCGTCGAACTCCTTGAGGGCCTGCTCGAGCACGTCCACGGAGTCGATGTCCAGGTGGTTGGTGGGCTCGTCGAGGCAGAGGAGCGGGTCGGGCGACACGAGCATCTTGGCGAGCGCCAGGCGCGCCCGCTCGCCGCCGGAGAGCATGGAGACGCGCTTCTCGACGTCGTCGCCGTGGAACAGGAACGCGCCCAGGAGCTGGCGCTCCTGGGACGTGGTCCAGCCGGGGGCGGCGGCGTCCATCTCCTGCATGACGGTGTTGGCGGCCGTGAGCTCCTCGAGCTGGTGCTGGGCGTAGTAGGCGAGCTCGACGTTCTTGCCGAGGTAGACCGAGCCGGCGTCCGGCTGCAGGTGACCGCAGATGAGCTTCATGAGCGTGGACTTGCCGGCGCCGTTGGGGCCCACGAGGGCCACGTGGTCGCCGCGGTAGAGCGTGAGGTCGGCGTCCTCGTAGACCACGTTGTCGTCGAAGGCCTTGCGCACGTGGTCCACCTTGACGACCTCGTCGCCGGTGCGCGGCGGCTCGGGGAAGCGGAAGTGCACCTTCTTGGACTGCTCGGGGAGCACCACGAGCTCACTCTTGATCTTCTCGATGCGGGCCATGCGCTCCTGGGCCGCCTTGGCCTTGGTGGGCTTGTAGCGGAATTTGTCCACGAAGACCTGCATGTGGGCGATCTCGCGCTCCTGGGCGGCGCGCTTGGCGCGGAGCTGTTCGAGGTTGGCCTCGCGCTGGCGCAGGTAGTCCGAGTAGTTGCCGGTGTAGGTGCGCAGGGAGCGGTTCTCGAGGGCGGCCACGTGGTCCACACAGGCGTCCATGAAGGAACGGTCGTGGGAGACGATGAGGACGACGCCGTCGTAGCTGGACAGGAAGCCCTCGAACCACTGGACGCTCTCGAGGTCGAGGTGGTTGGTGGGCTCGTCGAGCAGCAGGACGTCGGGGTGGCGCAGCAGCAGCTTGGCGAGGCTGATGCGCATCTGCCAGCCGCCGGAGAACTCGAAGGCCGGCTTGTCGAGGTCCTCCACGGGGAACCCCAGGCCGCACAGGATCTGGCGGGCGCGGCTCTCGAGCTCGTAGCCGCCGGCGGCCTCGAAGCGGTCGCGGGCGCGGCCGTACTCCTCCATGGCGGCGTCGAGGGCGTCGGGGTCCTTCTCGGTGGCCATGACCTGCTCGAGCTCGGAGATGCGCTCGCCCAGGTGCGCGATCTCGGTCGCGGAGGCCATGACCTCCTCGAGGGCCGAGCCGTCGCCGGCGAGCTCCGCCTCCTGCTCGAGGTAGCCCACGGTGGCGCCCCGGGCGAGGGTCACGGAGCCCTCGTCGGGCGACTCGAGGCCCATGACGATCTTGAGCAGCGTGGTCTTGCCGGCGCCGTTGGGGCCCACGAGGGCCCAGGACTCGCCGGCGTTGAGCTGGATGGTGGCGCCCGAGTAGAGGACCTGGGGGCCGAAGGACTTTGCGACCTTGTCGATGAGGAGGATCACGGGGCTTGTTCCTAGTCTTGCGTGAGGTGGATGGCGAAGCCCGCGACGGGCTCCTTGAAGTAGACGAGCTTGGTGGAGCCGTCGGGCAGCAGGACGCGGGAGGACTCGTCGACCTCGAAGCCGCGGGCGGCGAACCAGGCCTCGGCGGCGGGGATGTCGTCCACGTGGAAGCCGATGTGCCCGTGCTCGCCGCGGCCGCAGCCGCGCATGGTCTCCACGAGCGTGCCGCTGAACAGCGACACGGGGGTGTCGGTGCGGGGCAGGCCCATGAGGCGGGAGAAGGCCTCCGCGATGGAGGCGGCCTCGGCGTCGTCGGCGGCATTGACGCCCACGTGGGCGATGCGCAGGCCGAAGAGCTCTACAGGGTCCTCGCTGGGTCGTTCCATCGGTTTGTCCCTTCACCGTGTGCAGGCAGTACCGTCAAGTATATGCCAGCGCCCCGCGGGGCTGTCACCCCCGGCCGGAAACGCGGCACGACCGTGCAGGAGACGCGCACAATCGCGGTTTGTCCTCATCGACCCGGCAAGGATGCGGGGATATCCGGATCTCCCCTCACCCGGCGCTGCCCGACCGGGGGCGCCGGCTCAGCCCTCGAACAGGAGCACGAGGCAGCAGCCCGCGTGGCACTCCACCTCTCCCCCGCCGGCGGCCTCCACCACGTTGGAGACGCCGAGGTCGTCCAGGGCGTCGAGCCACCGGTGGTCCAGCGGCCAGTGGAGGCCGCGCTCGGAGATGCAGGTGCCGTCCGCGAGGGGCACCGCCGAGACCGTGCGCCCCCTGCCCTCCACGCGCACAGAGGGCAGCCCCTCCGGCGAGAGAACCCAGCCCCGCCAGCCGTCGCCCACGAGGGCCACCGGGCGCCCGCTGTGCCGCCGCGCCACGCCCAGGACGCCCAGGCCGTGGTCGACGCGGCCGCCGGTGGCGCAGAGCAGGGTGAACGCCGGGATCGTCCCACGGGCGGCCGCGACGGCCTCACCCAGGGCGAACGCGGCCTCCAGGTCGGTCATGTCCTTCTCGCACGGGAGGGCCACGCGCTCCGGCACCGCCGAGGCGACCCACGCGAGCACGTCGGGCCCCGCGGAGTCGCCGTCCCCCACGAAGGCGTCCGGCACAACCCCGGCGTCGCGACACCACGCGGCGCCGCGGTCGGCCGCCACGACGTAGTCGGCTCCGGCGCAGCATGCGGCCAGCAGCTCGCGGGAGCAGGGCTCGGGCGAGCCGGCCACCACGGCCACCGAGAGGCGACCGGCCGTCACAGCGCCTCCAGCACCTCTCGGAGGGTGACGCCGCGCCAGCCGTCGGAAAGCGCCACGTCGGCCACGGCCTCCATGTCGCCGAGCCTGTGGCGGCTCGTGGGCCAGGTGAGGCCGAGCGTGGGGAAGCCCGCCCCGTGGGCCACGGTCACGGCGTGGAGGGAGTCGTCCACCACGAGCACCCGCGCGGGGTCGAGCCCGTAGTCGGTGGCCGCCGCGAGCCACATGCCGGGCTCGCTCTTGCTCGGGTAGCCCATGGACACGGAGTAGATCCGGTCGAAGAAGCCACGGAGCCCGTTGGCTCCGAGGCCGCACTCGACCTCGGGGAGCTCGGAGCAGCTAGCGACGGCCATGGGCAGGCCGGCGTCGCGCACCTGCTCCAGGAACTCCCTGGCACCGGGTATGGCCGGGACGTCGTTGGCGTAGTGCCAGTGGGCCCGCTCCATGACCTCGGCCTTGATCCGGGCCGGGTCCACGTCCAGACCGTTCTCCCTCACGAACATGGCCAGGCCCTCGTCGGCCCCCATGGTCTCGGCGCGGGCCTGGTGGGTCTGGGCGGCCTCCTCGCCGGCGTAGGCGGAGAGGACCTCGGGCAACACCGAGCGCCACATCCCCATGGAGTCGAGCAGGGTGTCGTCGCAGTCGAAGACTATGGCCTTGATGTCCACGGAAACCTCCCTCTTTCCAAGCGGTCCACCAGACTCTAGCGCAAGGGCGTCGCAGTGTTTATGGAGGGGACAGCCGAGGGGTACAGTTATGCGTCGCACAGCATCGACGAAAGGAACGCCATGGCCCGCTACGACTACCGCTGCACCGAGTGCGGAACCGTCTTCGAGGTGGAGCACCCCATGGGCGAGCGCCCGGAGGTGGCCTGCCCGGCCTGCGGCGCACCCTGCGAGCGCGTCTTCGAGGCGAGCGCCATCACCTTCACCGGCTCCGGCTTCTACAACACCGACAGCCGCGACTCCTCGGGGTCGGGGTCCCACTCAACGTCGTGCGCCGGCTGCTCCGGCGGCGACTGCTCCGGCTGCCACTAGCGGCACCTACGGCGCCCGGCCGGGACCGGGGCGCCGCCTACCCCCGCCTGACGAGCCGGGCCGCGAAGTGCCCGTCGGGGCCGTCCGTGGCGGGCACGCTCGCGAAGTCGCCGGACGGGAGCACCCACCGGCGCACCATGCCTTGGAACGGCACCGGCGCCGCGGCCACGCCGGGCGCGCGGCCGCAGTCCTCGCGACGGAAGCCGCGGCCGGCGGGGCTGTCCAGGAATCGGTCGACGACGGCCGGGCCCTCCTCGTCCAGGACCGAGCACGTGGCGTAGACGAGGGTCCCGCCCGGGGCCACGCGTCTCGACGCCGCCTCGAGGATGCGGCCCTGGAGGGCCGGCAGGCCGTCGGGGTTGTCGGCGTCGAGCGCCGAGGGGTCGAGGGCCCAGGAAATCTCCGGGTGGCGGCGCATGGTGCCCGTGCCGGAGCAGGGCACGTCGCAGAAGACGGTGTCGAAGGAGCGGTCCAGCTCGCGGGGCAGGCCGGGGCCGTCGAGCAGACGGGCGTCCCAGGCCATGGAGGTGACGGACGCCTCCCAGCCGTGGCTCACGCGCTCCCGGGCCAGCTCCACCTTGGACTCGGAGAGATCCACGGCCACCACCTTGGCCGGGCCGCCCAGGGCCGCCGCGGCGTTCTCCAGGAGGATGGTCTTGGTGGCGCGCCCCTGCCCCACCTCGAGCAGCGCGGTGCCGGGAGCCGGTGCGCCGATGCGGCTCACCATCTGGGAGCCGAGGTCGCTCACCACCACGTCCACCGAGCCCACGAGGCCGCTCCGGGCCAGGGCGGCGGGCTTCTCGAGCAGGAACGACCCGGGCAGCGCTACGGGCACCGGCGCCGTGCCGCTCTCGCGCAGGCGCGTGTAGGCCTGGGCGGCGTCGCACACGCCGGTGTTGGCGGCGACCCACGCGGGGGCCGGCTCCAGCTGGGCCAGGGCCATGGCGGCCGCCTGGGGCGCCGGCAGCGAGGCGCACAGGCGCACGGCGAGCCAGGAGGGCATGCCGGCCACGAGGGAGACGTCGGCCACGGAGACGGGCACGCCGCCCGCCAGGGCCGCCGTCACACGCTCCCGGGCGCTCCGCACGCGGGGGCGGTCGCAGGAGACCACCTTGCGGAGCACGGCGTTGGCCAGGCCGGACGCGCGTCTCGCCACGGTGCGCACGAGCTCCACGCCCTGGAAGACGGAGACCTCGGGCGAGGTCTCGAGGTACATGACCTCGAAGCATGCCACGCGCAGGGCGTCGCGCACGCGGGGCTCGAGGTCGCGGGGGCGCCGCAGGTGGCTGTCGAGCACGGCGTCGAGCAGGCCGCGGCAGGCCGTGGACCCCAGCACGAGGCGGGAGGCCAGGCCGCGGGCCTTGAGGGAGAGCCGCGCCATCTCCGGGGCGGCGCGCAGGAGCTCGCGGGCGTAGGCGTCGCGACGGCGGGCCCGGGAGACCACGGCCAGGGCCACGGCGCGGGAGGGCGAGACCTCGGCCATCAGATACGCTCCCAGCGGCAGTCGGGGTCGTCGTGCAGGCCGCGGGCCCACTCGCCGGCGGCCATGGCGCGCTTGCCGTCGGGCTTCACCTCGAGCAGCTCCACGACGCCGTCGGAGCAGCCCAGGGCCACGCGGCCGTGCTCGATGCGCAGGTGCCCGGGACGGGCGCCGAGGCCGGCCACCGTGCGGGCGGCGAGCACGCGCATGCCGCGGCCGCCGGCCCTGAGGCGGGCGGGGGCGGCGTCGCTCGAGGCCAGCACGCGGCGGACGTTGGCCACGGCGGTGTCGCCGGGGTCCAGGCGCATCTCGGCCTTCTCCACCTTGGGGGCAAAGGTCACGAGGGACTCGTCCTGGGGCGTCCAGACGGCCTCGCCGGCCTCGACGGCCACGAGGGCGCGCACGAGGAGGCGTGCGCCCAGGTGGGAGAGCTCGTCGGTCACCTGGGCGCTGTTCTTGCCGTCGATGGGCACAGAGCCCGTGAGGCAGAAGTCGCCGGCGTCGAGCTCCTTGACCACACGCATGATCGAGACGCCGGCCGTGCGGTCGCCGGCCAGGATGGCGCGCTGGATGGGGGCGGCGCCGCGCCAGCGCGGCAGCAGCGACGCGTGGACGTTCACGCAGCCGAGGGGCGCGAGGTCGATGACGCCCTGGGGCAGGATGCAGCCGAAGGCGGCCACGCACAGGATGTCGGGCTCGAGGCCGCGGAGCCACGCCTGGGTCTCGTCGTCCATGCGGGTGGCCTCGCGCACGGGAAGGCCGAGGCGCGCGGCGCACGCCTTGACGGGAGAAGGGTCGAGGGTCTTGCCGCGGCCGCGCACGGCGTCGGGGCGCGTGACCACGCCCACGACGTCGAAGGTGGCGTCGAGCGCCTCGAGGGAGGGCACGGCGAAGTCCGGCGTGCCCATGAAGACGACGCGCATGGCGGCCCCCTACTCGGTCTCGCCGGGGCGGACGCCCTCGGCGATGGCCTGGCGGACCCGGGTGGCCGCACGGGCGCGCGCGATGGGGCCGAGATGGTCGAGCATCACGGTGCCGTGGAGGTGGTCGATCTCGTGCTGGAGGCAGCGGGCCAGCAGCGTGCCGTCGGCCTCGTAGCGCATGAGGTCGCCGTCGAGGTTCTGGGCGTGCACCACCACGTGGCGGGGACGCTCCACCTCCACGGTGACGCCGGGGAACGACAGGCAGCCCTCGGAGCCGGTGAAGGTCTCCTCGGACTGCTCCACGATCTGGGGGTTGATGAGGACGTAGGGGTTCTTCTTGGTGCCGTCGCCGTAGTCGCAGTCGATGACCACCATGGCCACTGACTCCCCCACCTGCGGGGCGGCCAGGCCGCAGCCCTCGGCGGCGTACATGTCGTCGATCATGCGCTCGGCGAGGGCGCGCACCTCGGGGGTTATCTCGTCGATGGGGCTGGCCTCGCGGGTGAGCACGGGGTCGCCCATGAGGACGATGTCATCAAGCATCGCATCTATATCGGCCATGGGTCTCCTCACGGTAGGTTTTCCACCCAGCATTCTACCCGGAGAGGGGGACCGTGAGCGGGGAGCTGCAGTGATGTGCGTGTGGGGGTCGCGCGGGGGACCGACGGGGGTGGCGGCGATGCGGGGGGAATCGCGATTTCCCCTCACTTCATGGCGAGAAATGAGGGGAAATCGGGATTGTTCCCCATCGGAGGGAGCCGCGCGAGGGGCGGGCGTCTCACGCTCCACCCTGCCGCGGCTGGAGAACGGCGACCCCTCTGCCGCAGCGGGTGAGAAGGGCCAGGTGATAGGGCGGCTCAAGGTCTTCTGCGAGGGGCGCAGGGTGGGAACCACGCGCTTCAACCTGAGGCGAGATACTGCCTCTCAGACCTCACTGGACACGATCGAAGACCATGGTGGCCTGGATGCGGTCACCACCACCAAGACCCACGCTACCGCTGGCGGAAGTCGAGATCGTGCGCAGGCGATAACCCCTGGCCGCCTGTTTTGTTGATAACGTTCTCCAGCTCCACAAGGTTGCCGGACCCGGTGCCGAGGAACTTCTCCTTGAGAGTGACCTGCATCACCACGTAGGGACGGTCGCTACCCGAAGCCACCGAAAACGTGGACTCCTTCTTCGCGTTCTCAAAGAAACCATGGCATCCCCTTACTTATGACCCTATACAAGGAACAGTATACAGAATCCTTTCAGAATTAAAAGCATACTGTCGATCTAAAACTCGTTTTGGACATGTAAGGGGTGAAGATGCGCATCGTAATCGATAGATGCCGAGACAGCCGCCCGATAACCTCAAGCCTCGATTTCGAGGCCTACTCCGATATCGCTGGCAATGGCGAATAGGGACCATGGAGCACTTCTACGTGCGAGCTCTGCCCTGTAGGCCTCCCACTGGTTCTCGTGCCGCCATTCTTTCTTGAAAAACGGGTAGTCGCGCCAGTAGACATCCGGTACAAAGCTGACGAGCGGAAACCCGAATCGAACGGCCCCGGCCTTGGGTGCCCCCATCCTGGAGATAGAGCCGTCGTGCTTCAGACGGTTGTTGGCGAACTTTAGTGCGAGTACGGCCGGATTCTCCTTATCATCCTTGAGGTCGGGGCGGACGTCGCAGACCGCGACGAGGGCCCCGACCGCGCCGAACAGGGCGCAGTCCACCTCGACAAGGTCGAGGGCACCTGATTCGGCGGCGTGCCACTTTTCGACCGCGCGCCGCAGATTTGCGTGGTAGCGCTGGGCCATCGCTGTGAACCGGTCGACCTTACGCTCCCAATCCTCCATATGACCCCATTCTCATCACGACTGGATCAGATACATCCGCGCTTATTCGATGTCCATTGACCACGCAGCCGGCCAGTTGTCCGGGTGCGGCAGCTCCTCCAACGGGGGCAGCGAGTCCATGACATCCAAGGTCTCCATGGACACGCGGATGACGCTCTCCAGCAGGTCCACGATGTAGCGGGGGTTGTCCGGCGCATAGAGGTTGGGGTCGTTGACGATTCCACTCTTCTTGTCCGTGGTCACCTTGTAGCGGTCCACGAGCCAGGCGAGGGCGCTCTTGCCGTTGACCACGTAATCCTGGGCCCGCTCGGGGATGCCGCGCAGGGTGAGATTGTCGGACACCTTGAGGACGGTGAAGTCCTTGACGAGCTTGCCGGTCTCCTTGTCGCGCACCTTGCCCCAGGCCATCTTCTCGGTCCGTCCGGGGTTCTCCGAGCAGCCGACCTCCTCAACGGGCCAGGGCTCCACCGACTCGTAGTTCACGTGCAGCTCGCCGAGCTTGCGGCCGGCCTCCTCGAACGCGCGGAAGTCCTTAGCGAGCGGTATGCGGGGCAGCTCCTTCTTGAGGTTGTTGGCAAAGCGCCTGCGGTACTCCGGCGAGTGGAGCAGTCCGTAGACGTAGAAGAAGATGTCTTCCTTGGTGATAGAGGTGTCGTCGTAGGCCTGTTGGAAGACGGCGAGAGCCTCGTCGGTGATGGCATCGTGGCGCACGGGGGCAGAATTGCCGAGAAGGCCGTCGACTTCCGCTTCCTCGTACCAATACAGCGGGAAGCATTGACTGTCCCCTACAAAATGAAGGTCAGGGATGACTGAAGTCAACAATACAGTTCCCCGAGAAATACAAATTGCAATATTCTCGAAACTAAGAGCATGCTGCATTATGCGAACACTACATGTTTCGAAAGATTCCTTCGTCCCCTTGTCCGAAGGGAGCGGGAACAGTCGAGGTTGCAGCAACGTCCTTTCGTTCATCACCTTGTCGTAGTACAAGAATTCTTTACAGAAAGGCCTGTAAGAGCCAGCAACCATGGCATTGTCTTTATACGAGATGAGTTTCTTATCATCCACGTAGTCCCGCATGCGCCGAGTCCAGCTAAAGGAAGTGTCATCTCTCGGCACATCCTTACTCACGTCATTCCCATGTATTACGACATTTGTATTATCTACCAAATTATGCATATTTTCAGCTACTAACGAAGCACAGAAGCCCCATGCCCATGCATCTCGTCCGGTATTAATTCCCAAGGACCAGATTTCGAACAGGCCCATAGGATTCTTTCGCTTCTTAATTCCAATTGGCGCAAACTCATACCACGAATCATCACGCTGGTCGAGCCAATCTCCGTGTCGATCAGGAATGAGTGGAGCCCACTCCGGGTCACCCTCAACAGCCTCTTTGAGAATATCCAGTTTTTGTTGACGATTAAGATAGTTTCCGATGTCACGATACCAAATTGCCCCGTGCTCTTTCGAACCTGGGTTCTTTACCAATAACGTTATCGCGATAGTTGCGCGGGAACCAGAATCGAAGATTTTGCCGCCCTCCCGTTTGGACTCTTCGCCCTGGGTCCGCTGATTACCCCGAAGGTTATACACATAAATCGAATTAAAATCGTCGGTAAAACACTGACGGACGCCAACACCTGCATCGCCTGTTAACCAGCCACCATTGGAGACAAAACACACAACGCCAGATTCTCCAATACGGTCAGAAGCCCACCTGAAGGCACGAATATAGTGATCGTAGAGAGAGTTCTTTAGCCCAGCCTTGCTCCTGTTAGCGTAAGTCTCGGAAATACGGTTATCCAGGGTCTTATACTTTGCGTTTTGAATACCAGTGCCGTCCTTGTCAACTTTCCGGTACGGCGGGTTGCCCACGATGACCGTGATGGGCGTGTTCACCTGCTCCTCGATGCGGTCGCTGTTCTCCAGGAACGTGCGCCGGTCGATGACGTTGTCCTCCTCCCCCAGCTGGAAGGTGTCGCAGAGGAGCGCCCCGGGGAATGGCTTGTAGGCCCCGCCCATGCGGGCGTGGTAGGACTGCTCGATGTTGATGTCCATGATGGTGGCGGCCAAGGGCACGATCTCGTTGGAGTGCAGGTCGTGCTCGTACTTGTAGGGCAGGTCCTCGTCCGAGATGAGGGTGGGGTCCTCGATGAGGCGCGTGAGATAGGTGCCCGTGCCGGCAAAGCCGTCGAGGACGTGCACCCCCCTGTCGCCGAGATGCTGGCCGAACTCCCGCTCAAGGGCCCTCTGCACCATGTGGAGCTGGGCGTCCACCACCTCCACGGGCGTGTACACGATGCCCAGCTCCTCGGCGGTGCCCTTGAAGGCCGTGGCAAAGAAGTCGTTGTAGAGCTCCTTGATGAGGTTCTGCTTGGCGGCGTCGCTCTGCACCTGGGAGGCGATGACACGCACCTGGGAGTAGAGGTCGTTGAGCTCGGGGCTGTCCAGCGACGACCTGAGGCCCGCGTCGTAGAGGGCCGTCAGGGCGCGGTCGATGCCGGCCACGATGGGGTTGCCCTCGCGCACCTGGTCCTGGTTGAACAGGGCGTCGAAGATGGGCTTGGTCACCTCGTGCTGGGCCAGCACGTCCACGGCGCGGTCCGCGTCGTAGTCGGGATTCAGGGTGCCCCGGAGGCCGGTGAGGAACCCGTCGAAGGCGTCGGCCGCCTCGCCCGGCTCGGCCACGAGGGAGCGAATCTGGTCGGCCCGGGCGCGGGTGACGGCGCCGACATCGCCCGCCCACTCGTTCCAGTAGATCTTGGTGCCGCACTTGCGCACGATCTGGGCGCGGATGGCGCGGGCCATCTCCTGGAGGGATTCCTCGTCCTCGCCCAGGAGGAGCTGCCCCTGGTTGGGGTCCACCTCGCCGCGCTTGAGCTTCTCGGGGGCCGTGGGCTCGTAGTCTTCGTCACGGGCATCCTCCCCCACCCGGTGAGCGCGGTGCGCGACGTTCTTGGGCCTGTCGAGACGGGAGGGGTCGAGCACCTCGAACTCGACGACCTCCTTGAGGGACTCGGAGTCGCCCAGGGAGGCGGCGTTGATCTTGGCGTCCAGGCGCTCGTCATGGGAGCGCAGGGCCGAGACCACATCCCAGATGCGGCCGTACTCGCGGCTGGACGAGAGGGCCTCGCCGGGGTCGCTGCCGTCCGCCACGAAGATAGGGATGATGATGTAGCCGTAGCGCTTGCCCGCCGACGTGCGCATGACGCGCCCGACGGACTGGATGATGTCCACCTTGCTGCGACGCTTGGAGAGGTAGACGACGGCGTCGAGGGCCGGCACGTCGATGCCCTCGGAGAGGCAACGTGCGTTGGAGAGGATGCGGCAGACGTCGTCGTCATCGCCGCCCGCAAGCCAGTCGAGGCGCTCGGCGCGCTCCGGGGCGGTCATGGTGCCGTCCACGTGCCTGACGTCCACCCGCACGTGACGGCCGCCGTCACCGGAGTCCGAGCCCTCCTCCTCCATGCCCTGGAGGTAGGCGTCCACCACATGCTGGAACTGGTCGGAGAGGAACTTGGACGCGGCGATGTTGGCCGCGAAGGCGATGGCATGGTGCAGCACGCGACGGGTGTCTTCGCCCTCGACGACGCCGGCACCCTCGATATCCATGACGCCGCCGGCATGGGTGCGGTCGAATAGCGCCTTCCACACGCCGAGGAATCGCGCGGCGTCGGGCATCTCGATCTCGTTGGCGTTGTTGGCGACGAGACGCTGGATCGACCGCGGCATCATGGACTGGTCGACCTGCATGACCACGAGCTTGTAGTCGGTGAGCAGGCCTTGGTTGACCGCGGCCCCAAAGGAGAGCCGGTGGCAGATGCGGCCGTAGACCTCGGGGTTGTCCATGGACGCCACGAGGCCGTCGGAGACCTTGGCCATGCCGGCGAGCTTCTCGTCGTCCTTGGTCTGGTAGACCCGGGGCGTGGCCGTCATGTAGAGACGGCGCCGGGCGTCGATCCAGGCGTTGTCGTGGACGCGCACGAAGGCGGTCTCGTCGGCCTTGCCGTCCTCGCCGTGCATGCGGCCCGTGGTGCGGTGGGCCTCGTCGCAGATCACGAGGTCGAAGGAGGGCAGGCCCGCCTCCTGGGCCTCATGGATGACGTCGATGGACTGGTAGGTGGAGAAGACGACGTTGAGGGCGCCGGGGTCGGCGCGGAAGCGCGAGGCCAGAAGGCCCGAGTTGGTGGTGGCGGGATACGGCACCATGGAGAGGGTGCCGTAGGACTCGGCCACCTCGGCCGGGTCCCCCTTGCCCAGGCTCGACGCCTTGGGGTCGGAGCACACCACGTAGGGGTTGAGACGGCCGCGCACCTGCTCGGCCCAGTCGCGCATGGACTGGGCCACGAGGCTGATGGACGGGGCGAGGAAGAGCACCGTGCCGCCTGGCACGAGCTCCTCGGCCAGGCGCAGGGCCGTGAGGGTCTTGCCGGTGCCGCAGGCCATGACGAGGGTGGTGCGGTCGGCCGTCTCGAACTCGGCCTTGACGGCGTCGATGGCCCTGCGCTGATGCTTGCGGGGCTCAAAGACCAGGCGTTCGCGGCCCTGCCGCACCTCCTCGCAGGTGAGGTGCATGCCGTTGGTGTAGAAGTCCTGCCACGGGAGGTTGGACCGCTCGATGTCGTCGAGGCCGATGCGCACGACGTTGTCGTGCTCGTTGATGTAGGCCTCGAGGTTCTTGGTGAGCTTTACGGCGGTGTCCGCAAGGACCCGGTAGGTGTAGACGTCCTCCGTGGCCTGCATGAAGAAGGTGGCCACGGAGCCCTCGGACAAGGCGGCGTCCGTGTAGCACTTGGCCTGGATGGCCCAGTACTCGCCGGTCTTGGCGTCACGGGCCACGAGGTCGATGCCCACGTCCTGCTTGCCGTTGTTGGTGGGGGCGTCGGCCCACATCCAGACGCCGTCGAACCTGTCGGCATAGAGCGGGTCGTTCTCAAGGAAGAACTTGACGGCCCGCTCCCAGGCGGTGCCCTGGTCCTTTTTGTTGACGGACTCCGCGACGATACGGTCGAAGACCTCGCGGACAGATAGGTTGACCTGGCTCTCTCCCACGCTTGCGTCCTTCGAACGGACGCGGCGGGTGGCCCAAGGTCACGAAAAGGTAGTCGTTTTGAGAGGGTATTATCTGAAAATGAACCGAAGTAACTACCTGCACATTTCGCGGCGGGTCAGCACTCGAGAAGGCGCTTGAGGGGGCTCCTCAAAACGACTACGTTCTGCGAAGTTCACAGGAGAAGCGCAGACGGTCCCACCATTCCCGGTCAGCCCGTCGTCTGGGCGCAGGCACCGTCCTCGGCCCTCCAACGGTCGAAGGTCGAGACGCTCACTTGGAGGCGACGGGCCGCCTGCCTGCGGGTAAGGTCGCCGCGGAGGAACTCCTCCCTCACGGCCTCGTAGCAGTCGGGGCGCGCGATCCTGGGGCGCCCGAGGTGCTTGCCGCGGGCCCGTGCGGCGGCGATGCCCTGGGCCTGCCGCTCGCGGATCTTCTCCCTCTCGAGATGGGCCACGTAGGCGAGGAGCTGGAGAACGATGTCCGAGATGAAGGCGCCCGTGACGCCCTCGGCGTCCGAGCGCGTGTCCAGCAGCGGCATGTCGAGCACCACGATGTCCACGCCCCTGTCGCGCGTGAGCTCGCGCCACTCCGCGATTATCTCGTCGTAGTTGCGGCCGATGCGGTCGATGCTCAGCACGTAGAGGACGTCGCCCGCCCTGAGCCGCCGCTTGAGACGGCGCCACCCCGGGCGGTCGAAGTCCTTGCCGCTGGCCTTGTCCTCGTACACGGCGTCGAGCCCCAGCTCCGCGAAGGCGTCAAGCTGGCGGTCGAGGTTCTGGTCTACGGACGACACGCGCGCGTAGCCGAAGGAACGGTGGTCCATGGAGCCCTCCCCTCGCGATCCATGGGCAAAGACGCGGCACCGGGGCGACGCGGGAGGGGGTCTCTCTCCAGTATAGCGTACATCTGTTCTGTTTTGGGAGGGCTGGCAGGACCGGTGCAGTATCAGTATCATGATTTGCATATCTGATACCGATCTAGCTCACATGATACCGAAAGGAGCCCTCCATGCACCTCTTCGAGTACCCCTGGCCAGAGCTTGCATCGGACCCGACCATCCTTGGGCTCCTCGCAGAGACCGAACGCGGACGCGGCGCATGGGAGGCTGTCAGTGACGGAAGGGCCGCACCCCTCTCCTCCATGGCATCAGACACCAGGATCATGAGCACCCTGGCCTCCAACGCCATCGAGGGAATCCGCGCCACGCCCGAACGCGGCCTTGCCGTGGCCGGAGGCATTGCAGCGCCGTGCACCCATGACGAGCGTGAGATCGCGGGCTACAGGGACGCGCTCACCCTCGTGCAGGAGAACCACGGCGCCATGGAGCCCACTCCCGGGCTCATCCTCCAGCTGCACCGCGACCTTTACAGAAGGAGCGGGGAGTCCATCGGGGGCCGTTTCAAGGACAGCGACAACGTCATCGCGGAGGTCGGGCCCGACGGCGCCCTCTCCACAAGGTTCAAGCCCGTCTCCGCGAGCAGGACACCGGATGCCGTGGAGGAGCTCTGCCGGGCATGGTCGGCAGCTCATGAGGACGGCGGCGTTAGCCCGCTCCTCCTCTGTGGCGCCTTCGTCCTCGACTTCACCTGCATTCACCCGTTCTCGGACGGCAACGGACGCATGAGCAGGATCCTGACACAGCTCCTGCTCCTCAAGGACGGGTACGACGCCGTGCTCTACTCCCCCCTCGAGGCCGTCATAGAGCGCCGTCGTCCCGAGTACTACGACGCCTTGCAGGCATCCTCCATGGGATGGCACGAGAACGCGTCGGACCCGAGGCCGTTTCTCACCTTCCACCTCGAGGCCTTGACGGAGTGCCAGCAAGAGGCTCGCCGGAGGCTCGAGGGCCGGGGAGGCGCCCCGACATCCAAAGGCGACAGGGTCGTCGAGTTCATGGCCTTCCACCAAGGCCCGTTCCGGAAAGCGGACATCTTGGCCGCCCTGCCAGACATCTCCGAGATCACGGTCAAGAGGGTGCTCGCGCAGGCCCGGCGCGACGGCTTGCTGGAGCTGCTGGGGTCGGGGAGGTCGTCCGCCTACCTGTGGAGGGGCGACGCGGGCCGCCCGTAGACGACCCTTCGGTGAGTGAAAACCCGCTCACCGAAGCCCCTGGACCCCCAGAAACCGCTCACTGAAGCCCCTGAAGCCACTCACCGAAGCCCGCCGCCACCTACAGCAGGTCGTAGGCGTCCACGTCGATGGCCACCGAGACGCCCCGGCTGTCCACCGCCGAGCAGGCCCTGGCCAGAAAGCCGCCCAGGTCGCCGTCCACCGGCGCCTTCACCAGCACGTGGCGCCGCAGGCGGTCGGCCACCTTGCCCTTCACGCACTCCGCCGGCCCCACGACCTGCCAGCCCTGCCCGCCCTCGGCCTGGGAGCGCAGCGCCGCGGCGATCTGAGCCACCACGCGCTCCACGAGCGCCCCGTTGACGCCCGACACCACCACGTTGCCCAGCCGCCTGAACGGCGGGTAGGCGGCCTCCTCGCGGTCGGCCAGCTCGAAGGCCCTGAACGCCGCGCGGTCGTGGCCGGCCACGCACGTCACGGCCGGGTGCGTGGGCCAGTAGGTCTGCACCAGCACGCGGCCCGGGTCCTCGCCGCGGCCCGCGCGGCCCGCCACCTGCTCCAGGAGGTCGTAGGTCCTCTCGGACGCGCGGAAGTCGGGCAGCTTGAGGGTGGTGTCGGCGTTGATGACGCCCACGAGCGTGACCTCGGGGAAGTCCAGGCCCTTGGCTATCATCTGCGTGCCGATGAGCACCGCGCCGTCCGCCGCGTCGAACTCCTCGAGCAGCGCCTGGTGGGCCCCCTTGCCCCGGGTGGTGTCGGCGTCCATGCGCACGACGGGGGCGTCGGGCAGCATCATCCGCAGCTCGTCCTCCACGCGCTGGGTGCCCACGCCGTAGGCGGCGAGGTAGCGGCTGCCGCACGCCGGGCAGTGCGTGGACGGGTTGGGAAACGCCGCCTGGGGCCAGGTGCGCCCGCAGGAGTGGCAGGCGAGCTCATGGGTGCGCTCGTGGTAGGTGAGCGCCGTGGAGCAGTGCGGGCACGTGGGCACGCACCCGCAGTCGCGGCACATGAGGAACGTGGCGAACCCGCGGCGGTTGAGCAGCAGCACAGACTTGTGCCCCGCCTCGAAGTTCTCGACCAGGGCCTTGCGGAGCGGTGCCGAGAACGGCGAGTTGTTGTTGGCGGCAAACTGGCTGCGCATATCCACGACCTGCACCGCGGGCAGCGTCGCCCCGCCGGGGCGCTCCTCCATGGTCACCGACGTCCACGAAGCGCCGCGCCACGACCCGCGGGCGCAGCGGGCCACCGCCTCCATGGACGGCGTGGCGCTCCCCAGCACGAGGGCGCCCCCGCGCAGGCGCGCGAGCTCCGCGGCGACGTCACGGGCGTGGTAGCGGGGCGCCTGGTCCTGCTTGTAGGAGTGCTCGTGCTCCTCGTCCACCACCACGAGGCCGAGGTCGGCCATGGGCGCGAACAGGGCCGAGCGGGCGCCCACCACGACGCGGGCCTCGCCGGAGCGGATGCGCTCCCACTGCTCGCGGCGCTCGCCGGTGGAGAGCCTCGAGTGCAGGATGGACACCGTGTCGCCGAAGCGGCTGCGAAAACGTCCCACGGTCTGGGCCGTGAGCGAGATCTCGGGCACGAGCACCACGGCGCCCCTCCCCTGCCCGAGCACCCGCTCGATGGCCGAGAGGTAGACCTCCGTCTTGCCCGACCCCGTGACGCCGTCCACGAGCACCACGCCGCCGGAGCCGTCGGCCACGGCGGCGTCCACGGCGTCGAGGGCCTGCACCTGGCCGTCCGACAGGCGCTCCGGACGGGCGGCCCGGGCGCTGGAGAGCGTGGTGGCCGGGTCCTGGGTGCGGCGGCTCTCCACCACCACGACGCCCTTCTTGGCCAGCGCCGTCACGGCCCCCTGGGCTCCCGGCACCACGGCCTTGAGCTCGGCGAGGCGCTGCGGCCCCTCGGCGAGGGCGGCGAGGAGCTCGCGCTGGCGCACGGCGTTCCTGCGCGGCTCGTATCCGTCCGCCCCCTCGCCCAGGCGCACCCAGCGGTCGTCGGCGGCCTTGACCTGCTCGTTGACGAGGCGCCAGGGCCCCGAGCCGTCGTCGCGCACCACCTTGACCGTCTGGCCCGGCGGCAGGAGGAGCCTCAGGCAGGAGGCCGGGGGTGCGGCGTACTCGTGGGCCATCCAGAGGGCGAGCCGTGCCGCCACCCCGTCGAAGGCCGGGGCGGCGAGCACCTCCTCGACGTCGCGCACCTTGGCGGGGTCGACGCCGGCCGGGGGCTCCTCGTCCATGGCCACCACGTAGCCCACGGCGGAGCGGCCCGAGAAGGTGACGAGCACCGTGGCACCCACGTCCACCTGCCCGGCGAGGCGGTCGGGCACCCGGTAGTCGTAGGGCTCCGTGAGGGCGCGGGTGGGGATGTCGAGGACGACGGAGGCGAAGGGCACGGGCTCTCCCTGGGGCCGGGGCTGGCAGGACCATCCAGTGTAGCCCCACCGAGCCGTTTGGCAGGAAGCGCCACGAAGGCGGCGCACCTGTCGGCGGGCACCCTTGGCGACACGCCTGTCGGCGCCTGTGTCGACGCCCCTGTCGACCGGCGCACCTATCGGAAATCGCGGTTTCGGACCGCCGCGGCCCGGGCGCCCCGGCTCAAGGCGGCTTGAAACCGCGATTTCAGGCCGTTCCGGGCCGTCCGATGGCGACAGCCCCGTCCGCGACCGCGATTTCAGGCCGCCCGGTGGCGACGGTCCCCGTCGGAAGCCGCGGTTTCAGACCCCCCGGCCGCCCGCGATGCCCCCCCACGGAAAAGGCCGCAACCTCCCCGAACCATCGTCGGGGCGGCCGCGGCCCGTTGTAGAGCGACCGGCGTCCGGTCGCCGGATCGCCGTGGGGCTACTCGGTGAGGGCGGCCACGGCGGCCTTGAGCTCGTCGGCCTTGTCGGTGGCCTCCCAGGTGAAGTCGGCGTCCTCGCGGCCGAAGTGGCCGTAGGCAGCGGTCTTGCGGAAGATCGGGCGGCGCAGCTTGAGGTCGCGGATGATGGCGCCGGGGCGCAGGTCGAAGACCTCCTTGACGGCCTGCTCGATCACGGCGTCGGGCACCACGCCGGTGTCATGGGTGTCCACCAGAACGGAAATGGGGTAGGCCACGCCGATGGCGTAGGCGAGCTCAACCTCGCAGCGCTTGGCGAGGCCGGCGGCCACCACGTTCTTGGCCACCCAGCGGGCGGCGTAGGCGGCGGAGCGGTCCACCTTGGTGGCGTCCTTGCCCGAGAACGCGCCGCCGCCGTGGCGGCCCATGCCGCCGTAGGTGTCGACGATGATCTTGCGGCCGGTGAGGCCGGTGTCGCCCATGGGGCCGCCCACCACGAAGCGGCCGGTGGGGTTGACGTAGATCTCGGCGTCGGACCAGTCGATGCCCTCGCCGTCGAGCACCGGGGCGATGACATGCTCGATCATGTCGCGCTTGATGACGTCCATGGACTCCACCGAGGGGTCGTGCTGGGTGGAGAGGACCACGGCGGTCACGGCCTTGGGCTCGTCGTCCTCGTAGCGCACGGTGACCTGGGTCTTGCCGTCGGGGCGCAGGTAGGGCACGGTGCCGTCCTTGCGCACCTTGGCCAGGCGCTCGGAGAGGCGCTGGGCCAGGTGGACCGGCATGGGCATGAGGGTCTCGGTCTCGTCGGTGGCGTAGCCGAACATCATGCCTTGGTCGCCGGCGCCGATGCGGTCCTCGAGCTCGGCGGCCTCGCCGCGCTGGGCGCTGTAGGACTCGTCCACGCCCATGGCGATGTCGGGGGACTGCTCGTGAATCATGTTGATGACGCCGCAGGTGTCGGCGTCGAAGCCGTAGGCAGGGTCGTCGTAGCCGATCTCGCGGATGACGTCGCGGGCGATGTGCTGCACGTCCACGTAGGCCTGGGTGCGGATCTCGCCGGCCACGAGCACGGTGCCGGTGGTGACGAAGGTCTCGCAGGCGCAGCGGACGGCGTCCACGTTCGCGTGGCGCCCCGACGGGGAGACGTAGCCCTTGGCCTCGAGGTCGGCCTCCTTGGCGAGGATGGCGTCGAGGATGGCGTCGGAGACCTGGTCGCAGATCTTGTCGGGGTGCCCCTCGGTAACGCTCTCGGAGGTGAAGTAATGGGTCTCAGTGGCCATAGAGTCTCCTTTGCGGCGCCATGCCGCGTCGTGCGGCGAAAACAGTCCCCACGTTATTACCCCGGGGGGAGTGGAACAATCCGGAAAAATCACCTCGATGGTCCCCCGCGGGCCCCCAAGGCCAAAAGAGCGTAGCGCCACCGGGAATCCGGGGCAAAGGGCCGCGGCAGCTGGCATACAAGCGGACCCCTCCCCCGCCTCCGGGACGGGACGGGCCATACTGGGGATTTTCGGGACGGCCCTGCAGACCCTCGACCTTCCATGGGGAGACGCGTGCACAACATACTTCTGATATTCAAGCGGGACCTCGTCCGCATCCTCAAGAACCCGGTGGCCCTCGTGGTCACCCTGGGGGTGGCGGTGATTCCGGCCCTCTACGCGTGGTTCAACATCCTGGCCAACTGGGACCCCTACGAGAACACCGGCACGATCGCCGTGGCCGTGGCCAACGAGGACGACGGCGCCGACGTGGAGGGCCAGGGCCACGTGGACGTGGGCCAGGCCGTGGTGGACGCCCTCAAGGACAACCACAAGCTCGGGTGGGCCTTCGTGGACCGCGACGACGCCCTCTCCGGCGTGGACTCGGGCCGCTTCTACGCCGCCATCGTGATCCCCGAGGACTTCTCGGCAGACCTGGCCTCGGTGGTCACCGGCAGGCTCGACCGCCCCAGGCTGGAGTACTACGTCAACGAGAAGCTCAACGCGGTGGCCCCCAAGGTCACCGACTCGGGGGCCTCCACGGTGGAGAGCACCGTCAACGAGCAGTTCGTCTCCACCGTGACCGACGTGGTCACCGAGAAGGCCAAGGCCCTGGCCGGGGACGTCACCCAGGGCACCCAGGGGGCGGCCGACAGCGCGTCGGCGAGGATCCGCGAGGCCAGGGGCGACCTGGAGGCCATCGGCGGCCTCGTGGACAAGACCCGCGACACCTGCACGTCGGCGCAGGCCGCGGCCACCGACGCCCAGGGGGTCCTGGACAGGCTCTCCTCCACCGTGGCGGGCTCCTCCGACACCCTCGGCTCCGCCCTCTCGCAGCTCGGCGAGGCCAGGGACCAGGCCCGCACCCTCTCCTCCCGCCTGGACGACGCCCTCGTGGGCGGCGCCACCACCATGGCCGGCATCTCGTCGACGGCCTCCCACGACATCGGCGCCCTCGCGGGCGACATCGGCGGCGCCCGGGCCACGGTTGACTCGGCCGCGGCCCAGCTGCAGTCGGCCCAGGACGGCCTCTCCCAGGCGAAGCAGCGCCTCGACCAGGCCGTGGCCGACCTGCCCGTGGACGGCCCCCTCGGCGACCGCGTCGCCGAGCTCAGGCAGCGCCTCCAGGAGCAGTCCGGCCGCATCCAGGCCCAGCTCGACGCCCAGCAGGAGGCCCTGGACCGGCTCTCGAAGCTCTCTGACGCCGTGAAGAACGCCACGTCGGCGGCCGACTCCGGCGCCCAGGGGGTCAACGACGCCGTGAAGGGGGCCGCCGACGGGCTCCTCGACACCCGGGAGGCGCTCTCCCGCGACTCCCTGCCCCAGGCGGGGCAGGCCCTGGACGACTTCGCCGGGGCCGGCTCGTCGCTCCAGGGGGTCCTCGCCTCCCTCTCCACCTCCATCGAGGGGGCCAGGGGGTCCCTGGGCCAGCTCGTCGCCACCGTGCAGGAGGCCGACGGCGCCCTCGGCAACACCCGCGAGGCCCTCGACGGGGCCATGGGCACCCTCGACTCCCTCTCCGCCGACCTCGCGGCCGTGACGAGCTCCGAGGCCTTCTCATCCCTGAAGGAGCTCACCGAGGTGGACTCCGGGCGCCTCGCCGACTTCATGGGGTCGCCGGTGGCCATCGAGCAGAAGGCGGTCTTCCCCGTGGCCAACTACGGGTCCGGCGTGACCCCCTTCTACACCGACCTCGCCCTCTTCGTGGGAGGGTTCGTGCTCGTGTCCATCTACAAGCTCGAGGTGGACCGCGAGGGCATCGAGAACCTCAAGCCCTGGGAGGCCTACTTCGGCCGGTGGCTCCTGCTGTTCGTGGTGGGCGTGCTCCAGGCGCTGATCACCTGCGTGGGCGACCTCGTCCTGGGCATCCAGTGCGTGAGCCCGGCCGCCTTCATCCTCGCCGGCGTCGTGGAGTCGTTCGTCTACGTGAACATGGTCTACGCCCTGGCCGTGGCCTTCAAGCACGTGGGCAAGGCCCTCGCCGTGCTCATCGTCATCCTGCAGATCCCGGGGTCGTCGGGCCTCTACCCCATCCAGATGCAGCCCGACTTCTTCCGCGCCCTCTCCCCGTGGCTGCCCTTCACCTACGGCAACAACGCCATGCGGGAGGCCATCGCCGGCTTCTACGACGGGCACTTCGGCCACGACCTCCTCATGCTGCTGCTCTTTGTGGTGCCCTCGCTCCTGGTGGGCGTGGTGCTCAGGCGCTACCTGCTCAACCTCAACCGCCTCTTCGACGCCAAGCTCCGCGACACCGACCTCATGATCTGCGAGCGCACCGAGCCGCCCGAGGCCCACTTCCGCCTCTCCACCCTGCTCAAGGCCGCCCTCGACTCGGAGTCCTACCTCAAGGTCTTCAACGAGCGCTGCACCTGGTTCAACCGCCACTACCAGCGCATGGTCCACGTGGGCTTCCGCTGCCTGGTGCTGTGCTCCACGGTGCTGCTCGTGCCCATGTTCGCGGCGGGGCCCGAGGTCAAGTTCACCGTCCTGGTGATATGGATCTGCGCAATCCTGGCACTCATCGCCTTCCTCGTGGTGGTGGAGTACCTCCACGAGCGCATGAACGAGAAGACCGACCTCACGTCGCTGCCCTGCGACCGGCTCCTCGAGATGGTGGGAGAGAGCCTCGACCGCGAGGTGGCCCCCATCGCCCCGTTCTCCCGGATGGGGTGGCCCAAGGGGCGCCTGGCGCAGCTGCTCAAGGACGCCAGGGCGGGCGAGCGCAGGGACGGCGACGGACCGGCGGAAGACGACCGCGGGAGAGGGGGTGACGGGCGATGAGGAAGGTCTGGAAGCTCTTCTGCCTCGACGTTCGCCACGCCACCATGAACGTCATCGCCGGCATCGTGTGCATCGGCCTGATCATCGTGCCGTCGCTCTACGCGTGGTTCAACATCGCCGGCAGCTGGGACCCCTACGCCAACACCAGGAACGTCAAGGTGGCCGTGGCCAACACCGACGAGGGCTACACGAGCGACCTCATGCCCATGGACATCAACGTGGGCGAGAAGGTGACGAGCGCCCTGCGGGAGAACGACCAGATCGGCTGGGTCATCACCGACAAGGACGACGCCATGGGCGGCCTCGAGGCGGGCACCTACTACGCGGCCATCATCATCCCGCCGGACTTCTCCCGCAACCTCCTCGGCGTGCTCGACGACGACGCCGCCAAGCCCACGCTGGAGTTCTACAGCAACGAGAAGGAGAACGCCATCGCCAACGTGGTGACCGACAAGGCCTCGGGGGCCCTGCGCGAGCAGATCGACACCACCTTCGTGGAGACCGTGGGCAGGATCGGCACGTCGGCCCTGGGGTCGCTCTCCGACTACCTGGACTCCGACGCCATCTCCTCCCTGGCCCAGAGGCTGCGCGCCAGCGTGGGGACCACGGCCGACTCCCTCGACCGCACGGCCTCCGACGCCCGCGCCTACGCCTCCCTGGTGGGCTCGGCCTCGTCGCTGCTCTCCGGAGCCCAGGGGCTCCTCGACACCACGGCCCCCGAGGGGGCCTCCATCCCCCAGGCGCTCTCCCAGGCCGCCTCGGGGGTCCGCTCGGCCGACGACGCCCTCGGGTCGGCCGACTCCGCCATCAAGGACGCCCTCTCCGGCTCCGCCGACTCCCTGGACGCCGTCTCCGCCAAGATCGACGCCGCCTTTGCCGACGCCGGCGACAAGACCCAGACGGTCGCCGACGGCCTCGACGCCGCTGCCGGCACGGCCCAGGAGCGCAAGGAGGCCGTGGACGCCCTGGTGGAGGGCTTCACCGCCCAGAGGGACCAGCTCCAGTCCATCCGAGACGCCCTCGACCAGGCGGCCTCGTCCGACGGGTCGGTCACCGAGCCGGAGCGGGCCGCCCTGGCCGCCGTGGACCGCGCCATCGCCGCGGCGGAGCGGGCCCTCTCGTCGCTCTCGTCGGTCTCCCAGACCCTGGGGGACCTGGGCGGCTCCCTCACCGCCACCGCGTCCGACCTGCGCCAGGGCGCCACCGACGCCGCAGGGGCCAAGGAGCGCCTCGACGGCATCGTGGGCCAGGCCAAAGACGCCGTGAAGGGGGCGGACACCACCTACGGCGACACCCTCGGCCGCTCCCTGGCGTCGCTCGCCTCGGCCGTGGACGGGGCCAGCGCGGACGCCTCGGCCGTCCAGGGCTCCCTGGACGACTCCATGGAGAGCCTCTCGGCGGTGTCGGGCCAGGCCGCCTCGGACCTCTCCTCCATCCGGTCGGAGCTCTCCGGGGCCGCCGACGACCTCGCCGCGAGCGCCTCGGACCTCAGGGACCTCCAGGGCCGCATCGACGCGGCCCTCGCCTCGGGCGACATGGACCAGCTCCGCCGCATCCTCGGCGGCGACCCCGCGACCCTGGCCGCCTTCCTCTCGGCCCCGGTGGAGCTGGAGCGAAACGCCGTCTACCCCGTGGCCAACAACGGCAGCGCCATGGCCCCCTTCTACACCACCCTCGCCCTCTGGGTGGGGTCGCTCATCCTCGTGGTCATCGTCAAGGTGCAGCCGAGCGAGCGTGAGCTCGCCGAGGTGGGCGGCGCCAGGCTCTGGCAGGCCTACTTCGGCCGCATGGGCGTCTTCGTGCTGCTGGCGCTCCTCCAGGCGGCCCTGGTGTGCGCCGGCGACCTCTTCTACCTACAGATCCAGTGCGTCCACCCCGGCCTCATGTTCCTGGCGTGCTTCGCCTGCGCCTTCGTGGACGTCAACATCATGTACGCCCTCACGGTGTCGTTCGGCGACGTGGGCAAGGCCATCGCCGTGTTCCTCCTGGTGATCCAGGTGGCCGGCTCCGGCGGGACGTTCCCGCCCCAGATGCTGCCGGGCCCCTTCCAGGCGGCCTACCCGTTCCTGCCGTTCGTCCAGGCCATCCAGCTCATGCGCGGCGCCGTGGCCGGGGTCTACGGCATGGACTACCTGTGGCACATGCTGGCGCTGCTGGCCTTCATCGTCCCGTCGGTGGTGCTGGGCCTCTTCCTGCGGCGCCCCCTCATCCGCCTCAACGAGTGGATGGAGCACCAGCTGGCCTCGACGAAGGTGATGTGAGGGGAGCCGTGGCGCCCAGGGGCCGTAGTACCATGGGTTGGCATTGCACCCCGTGTTAGGAGCAGTTTTGAAAGACACAGCCGTCCGCGTCCGATTCGCGCCGTCCCCCACCGGCAAGCTCCACGTGGGAGGGGCGCGCACCGCGATCTACAACTGGGCCTTCGCCCGGGCCAACCACGGCACCTTCATCCTGCGCATCGACGACACCGACCCGGCCCGCTCCACCAAGGAGAACGAGGGCGTCATCCTGCGGGCCATGCGCTGGCTGGGCCTGGACTGGGACGAGGGCCCCGGCGTGGGCGGCGACCACGGCCCCTACAAGCAGGCCGAGCGCCTGGACATCTACCGCGAGGCGGCCGAGAGGCTCGTGGCCGAGGGCCGCGCCTACCCGTGCTTCTGCACGCCCGAGCAGCTGGAGGCCGACCGCGAGGCCGCCCGCGAGCGCAAGGACCCCTTCCAGGGCTACCAGGGCCGCTGCCGCGACCTCGACCCCGCCGAGGCCCGGCGCCGCGTCGAGGCCGGCGAGCCCCACGTGCTGCGCATCAAGGTGCCCCGTGACCGCGGCGACGTGGTGGTGCGCGACGCCGTCCACGGCGAGGTGACCTTCAACGCCCGCGAGCTCGACGACTTCGTCATCGTGCGCTCCGACGGCACCCCCACCTACAACTTCTGCACCGTGGTGGACGACGCCCTCATGGGCATCACCCACGTCATCCGCGGCGACGACCACCTGTCCAACACCCCGCGCCAGGTCATGGTCTACGAGGCCCTCGGCTACCCCGTGCCCGAGTTCGCCCACATCTCCATGATCCTGGGCGCCGACGGCAAGAAGCTCTCCAAGCGCCACGGCGCCACCTCCGTGGAGGAGTACCGCGACGCCGGCTACGACCCCGAGGCCTTCGTGAACTACCTGGCCCTGCTCGGCTGGTCCCTCGACGGCGAGACCACCATCGTGCCGCGCGAGGTGCTGGCCCGCGAGTTCTCCCTCGACCACGTGTCCAAGAACCCGGCCACCTTCGACCCGGCCAAGCTCGACTGGATCAACGGGCGGTACTACGAGGCCATGGGCGACCTCGAGTTCGCCCGCCGCGTGCTCGAGCCCGCCCTCGTGGCGGCCGGCCGCGAGGAGCGCGGCTGCGTGGACGCCCGGCCCGAGTGGTTCTCCACCCTCGCCGCCATCCTCAAGCCCCGCACCAAGCGCGCCTCCGACGTCGAGGGGCTGACCGCGTTCCTCTACTCCGGCGACACCCCGCAGATCGAGGAGAAGGCTTGGACCAAGGCGCTCGCCAAGGACGGCGCCGCCGAGGCCCTCGCCGCCGCCAGGGCCGCCCTGGAGGGCCTGGCCGACTTCGACGCCGGGTCCGTCGACGCCGCCCTCGAGGCCCTGCCCGAGGAGCTCGGCACCAACAAGCGCAAGTTCTTCGCGGCCGTTCGCGCGGCCGAGACCGGCTCGCTCGTCTCGCCGCCCCTGGGCGCCTCCATAGAGCTCCTGGGCCGCGCCCGCGGCCTCGCCCGCCTGGACGCCGCCATCGCCAAGGTGGCCGCCGGCTCCAGGGAGGCCTAGCCGCCATGCTGCCCAGCGCCTTCGAGGTCCTCGGCCCCGTGATGGTGGGGCCCTCCAGCTCCCACACGGCGGGCGCCCTGCGCCTGGCCCGCGTGGCCCGCGAGATCGCCCCCGGGCGGGTGTCCTCCGTGGAGTTCACGCTCTACAACTCGTTTGCCAAGACCTACCTGGGGCACGGCACCGACAAGGCGCTGGTGGCCGGCATGCTCGGCCTCGACACCGACGACGGGCGCATCCGCGACTCCTTCTCCCTGGCGGCAGAGCAGGGCCTCGCCTTCTCGTTCCGCACGTCCGACGAGGGGACGGGCCTGCACCCCAACACGGTGGACATCGCCATGGGCCTCGCCGACGGCGGGTCGCTCACGGTGCGCGGAGAGTCCGTGGGCGGCGGCCGCGTGCGTCTCTCGGCCGTGGGCGGCGTGGCCGTGGACGTGGCCGGCGAGTACCCCACGCTCTTCGTGCACCACGGGGACCGCCCGGGCGTCCTGGCGCGCCTCACGGGGGCCCTGTCGGCGGCCTCCATCAACATCGCCACCATCCGCACGTTCCGCGACGCCCGGGGCGGCGACGCCTACACCGTGGCCGAGCTCGACGAGGCCCTGCCCGCCGAGCTCGTCGCCGCCGTGGGGGCCGCCCCCGGCGTCATCTTCGCCACGTCCCTCACCATCCCCGGCGCCCTCCCCGTGGCGGCCGAGGGGCCCCAGGGGCCCGACTTCTCCTGCGGCGCCGACCTCCTCGCCCTCTGCCGGGAGCGGCACGCGTCCATCGGCTCGGTCATGCGCGAGCGCGAGGCCGGCCTCGCCGTGGGCGGGGCCCGGGCTGCCGACGAGACCATGGGCCGGGTGCGCCGGGCCATGGAGGTCTCCGTGCGCGCCACCGTGGAGCGCCCCGAGTGCTCCCTGGGCGGGTTCCTCCACGGTCAGGCCCGCGCCGTGGAGCGCCGCTCGGGCGCCCTCGCCGCCCCGCTCCTGGGAGGCGCCCTCTCCGCCGCCGTGGCCGGCGCCATGGCGGTCCTCGAGCGCTCCGCGGCCATGGGCGTCATCGTGGCCGCCCCCACCGCGGGCTCGGCCGGCGTCGTGCCCGGCGCCCTCATCGCCTGCGCCGACGCCCTGGGGGCGCAGGAGCGGCTGGAGGGCGCCCTCTGGTGCGCCGCGGCCGTGGGTGCCGTCGTCATGGCCAACGGCAGCGTGTCGGGGGCCGAGGGCGGGTGCCAGGCCGAGGTGGGCACCGCGAGCGCCATGGCCGCGGCCGGCCTCTGCCAGATGCTCTACGGCAGCCCCGAGACCTGCCTCACAGCGGCCTCCATCGCCCTCGGCAACCTCCTGGGCCTCGTGTGCGACCCGGTGGGCGGCCTCGTGGAGTTCCCGTGCCAGAACCGCAACGCCATCGGCGTGGCCAACGCCTTCACCTCGGCCCAGCTGGCGCTCTCGTCCGTGGGCTGCCCTGTGCCCTTCGACGAGGCCGTGCAGGCCATGACGCTCGTGGGAAACGCGCTGCCGGTGAGCCTCCGCGAGACCGCCCAGGGGGGCCTTGCCGCCTGCCCGAGCGCCTGCGCTGCCTGTGGCTCCTGGGACTGAAGCCCCTGATACACCGCTCCGGCGGCCCGATGCGGCGGCAGGCGCTCTTTGGGTAGGGACCTACCCAGACAAGCCCCGAACCCGGAGAGGAGCCGCCCGTGCCACCGGTCCCCCACACGCCGCCAAAGACGGGAGACGCCCCCGACGTCCTGGACTACGCCACCAAGGGCCAGGCCGTCGCGGCGCTCGAGGCCTGGGAGCAGGGGCGCGCCGTCCCCGAGGGCGGCCGGGCCCCGGCGGCCCCCGGCCCCAAGGCCAAGCCCGACCGCAAGGGCGCCGTCGTGGGGGCGCTGTTCATGGCGGCCGTGTTCGCCTCGCTCCTCGTCTACATCGAGGGCAGCGGCCGGGGTCCGGCGCTCATGGACGCCCTGGGCCGGGTCCAGGCGCCCTGGGTCTGGGCCACCTTCGCCGTCATGGTGGCCTACCTGCTCTTTGGCACGCTTGCCTTCGTCACCACCGTGGCGGTGACGCCCGACGCCCCGGCGGGCTTCCTCGACCTGTGCTCGGCGGAGGCCGCCGGCACCTTCTTCGGCAACCTCACCCCGATGATGGCGGGGGCCGTGCCGGGCCAGATCTGGCGCCTGGTCAAGGGCGGTCTGGGGCTCGGCGCGGCCGGCGCAGTGCAGATCACGCGCTTCCTCATGTTCCAGACGGCCGAGATCGTGCTCGGCGGCGCGCTGCTGGCCCTCACCTGGGACCGCTTCTACGCGCAGGTGGGCGCCGTCATGTTCGTGAACCTGTTCCTGTTCGCCTTCAAGGCCGCCCAGATGGCGGTGCTGCTCGCCGCCTGCCTGTTCCCCGACTGGGTGACCAAGGTGGCCCTCTCCGCCCTGGACCTCGTGGACCGCAGGAGCCTCTTCGGCCTCCGCAGCCGCACGGAGGGCTGGCGCTCCTCCGTGAGGACGCAGGTGGCGCAGTTCTCCTCCACGTTCCGCACGGCTGTGCGCCACCGCGGCGCCATGGCCGTCATGCTCGCGTTCTCCATGGCGCAGCAGGCGTGCCTGTGGGTGTCGCCGTGGTTCGTGCTGGGGGCCTTCGGCATCCACCAGGACCCCCTCGTCACCTGCGCCGCGGGCTCCCTCGTGCAGTTCGTGGCGAGCTCCATCCCGCTGCCGGGCGGCACCGGCGGCGTCGAGGCCTCCTTCGCGCTGTTCCTGGGGCCGGTGTTCGGCTCCGCCGCCACGGCCGGCTACCTCGTATGGCGCCTCGTGACGTTCTACGGCTACACCGCGCTCTGCGGCGCGGCTACCATGGTCTCCACCAAGCCGTCCTCCCCCACCGTGCGCCGGCGGATGCGCGGGCTGGTGGAGCGACTCGGATCCTGAGGCCGCGACCGGAAAGGACCCCATGGACAGGACCCTGTACCTCTGCGGAGGCTGCTTCTGGGGCATCGAGCACCTGATGGAGGGCATGGCCGGCGTGACGTCCACCGTGGTGGGCTACGCCAACGGCGACAGGCCCGAGGACGCCGTCTACGAGCGCGTGTGCGCCGGCGGCACCGGTTTCAGGGAGTGCGTGAGCTGCACCTTCCGCGGGGGCGGAGACGTCGCACGGTCCCTGCTCTTCTCGTTCTTCTCCGTCATCGACCCCACGGCCAGGAACCGCCAGGGCAACGACGTGGGCGAGCAGTACCAGGCCGGCGTCTTCTGGGAGCCGGGCGACGGCGCCACGGAGCGAGAGGTACTCGCCGTGGCCGGCGCCGTGGCGAGAAGGCATCCAGGGTTCGCCGTGGAGCTGGGCCCCGTGGAAAGCTTCTATCCCGCCGAGGGGTACCACCAGCGCTACCTGTACCGCAACCCCGGCGGCTACTGCCACATGGCGCCGGGCCTCATCCGGGCGCTCCAGGACGGCACGGTGGACCCGGCGGAGGGGTACCGGCTGCCGTAGGCGGCCGCGCCCGCGGGCAGGTGGGCAGGCAAGGCGGGCGGGCTCGTCCGGCCTCAGCGCCTCCGGCCGCGCCTGGACACCGAGACGTGCGCCACGCGCCCCTTGCGGGTGCGGAACCGCTGCCAGCGCTGGTAGATGGAGCGGCGGTGCGACGAGCGCAGCGTGGTGAGCGGCAGCGACACGGCCGTGGGGATGAAGAACGTGATGAGGCGCCAGACGATGAACCCGGCGGCGGCCGCGCTGCCGAAGATGGGTCCGAAGAAGAGCGCGAAGCCGGCCTCGTTGCCGCCGGTGCCGCCGGGCAGGGGCACGGAGTTGCCGATCATCTGCACCATGGAGGCCGCGGCGAGGCACGTGACGAAGTCGGCGTCGCCGCCGAAGGCGCGGAGCACGAACCACGGCACGGCGTAGAACGCGAGCATCTGCCCCAGCGTCACCAGGAGCGTGAGGGCGAGGGACTCCTTGTGGCGGAACGAGTCGCGGAAGGTGCCCCCGAACGACATCACCTGGGTCTGGAGGACGTCCTCGTAGCGCTCGACGCGCTCGCGGGAGAGCCAGCCGTGGCGGCTGGCGAAGCCCAGCCCCCAGTGACCCACGCGGTTGACGAAGCGCGGGAAGAGGCACACGCAGAGCAGGCCGAGGGCCTGGGCCGTCTGGATGATGAAGACGACGATGTTGACGAAGACGATGTCGCCGTAGGTCTCGAGGAAGAAGTCGAACCGCAGGAGCAGCAGGACAGCGGCCACGACGACCTCGCCGGCCTGGTAGATGACGAAGCGCGTGAGCTGCGTGGCGGAGGCCTCGCCCACGTCGAGGCCGGCCTGTGTGAGGCGGAAGATCTGGGCCGGCATGGTGCCCGTGCTCATGGGCGTGAGATTGCCGAAGAGCACGCCGTTGGCCTCCACGGACATGCAGTCGCGCAGGCCCAGGGGGCTGTCGGGGTCGATGTAGGCCGCCAGCACGAAGGCCAGGGACCCGAAGGCGAAGTTGAGCCCCATGACGAGGAGCCCGGCCACGAACCAGCCGGCCTCGGCGTTGTGAAGCGCGCGGACGAACTCGTCGAACTGCCCCGAGACCACGATCCAGAGCATATTGGCGGCGAGCACCGCCGCCATGAACAGGGCGCCCTTGCGGGCCTTCGCCTTGTCGCGGCTCTCCTCCTCGCCCACGCGGGTGCGCGGGCCCGCGTGGGACCCCTTGGGCCTGGGGGCGGGCTTGGCGGCGGCCTTGGAACCGGCCTTGGCCTTCTTGGGGGCGCGGTGGGCGGCGCCGGCCACGCCGATGCGGAGGCCCTTGGGCTTGGCGCGGCGGGCGGTCTCGTCGGCGGGGCGGGCACCGGGAGCCTGAGAGGCGTGTTCGGCGGGCTCGGCGTTCCCCGCATCAGCCCCGTCGACGTCGAAGAAGCCCAGGGCGTCCTCCAGCGGCTGCTCCGCGGCCTCGAGGGCCTGGGGCGCGGGGCCGTCGGCGGGGAGCTCCAGGCCGTCCACGTCCACGACGGGGTCGACGGGGCGGTCCTGGGGGGCGTCGGCGGAAGACGCGGTGTCGACCCCGTCGCGACGTCCCTCGTCCATACCCCTCCCCTCTCCGACGGCATTCCTCAAGCTCATTCTGATGGTTATACCTGAACCGCCGCGCGCCCTGACGCTGTGCCGTGCGCTCCACGGGAAAAGCGGGGCCAGCAGGGCGGCAGGCATGGACGAACTGCCGCGAGACAAAAACGCGGGCCCCAGAGGGACCCGCGGTCACGTTTGGTAGCCCGTACCAGATTCGAACTGGTGATCTCCGCCTTGAGAGGGCGGCGTCCTGAACCGCTAGACGAACGGGCCGTATGTGAGGGCCGCCGGAGCGACCCGTAGTGCGTGGTAGCCCGTACCAGATTCGAACTGGTGATCTCCGCCTTGAGAGGGCGGCGTCCTGAACCGCTAGACGAACGGGCCGTAGGGGATGGCTGGGATGGAGAGAATCGAACTCCCATTGACGGAACCAGAATCCGCTGTCCTGCCGTTAGACGACATCCCAATATCCCTGTGCGCCGATTGCTCGGCGCGAGTAGTTACATTAACGCAATGCCCTGGGCCGTGCAACCCACAATCGCGACGAATTTGCCACCGGCCCGTTTCCGCGGCTCGGGGAGGTCAGACGGGGGTCCGTCGCAGCCCGCTCCCCTACCCGCGCGCCGGCAGCCTCGGCGACAGCAGCCACGTGGCGCCGAGGACCACGGCCGTGGGGACCGCCCACCCCAGGCCCACGCCGGCCAGGGGCAGCCAGTCGAGCACGGTGGGCGCGCCGGGGGCCAGGACCCCACATGCGGCCTGGGCCACGCCCAGCACCGCGGCGCACCCCACGGCCGCCGGCCAGCACCACGGCCGCCGGTCGAACGCCCCGGCGCCGAAGGCCATGAGCACGAGCACGATGGCCGGCGGGTAGAGCGCCTCGAGCAGGGGCACGGAGAGCGCGAGGATCTGGGTGAGCCCCACGTTGGACACCACGCAGGAGAACGCGGCGAACGCGGCCGCCCACGCCACGTAGGTCACGCGCCCCAGACGGTGGGCGCCGGGCTCCGGGGAGCCGGCGCCGTAGGTCTCGAAGAAGTACGTGCCGCAGCAGCTCACGAGGCCCACGCAGACGTTGAGGCACGCGAGCAGGAAGATGGCGGCCACGAGGGCCACGCCGGCCGTGCCGAAGTGCCCGTAGGCCGCGGCCGTGAGCACCTCGGCGCCGTTGGACGCGCCGGGCGCCACGGTGCCCATGGTGGCCCCGAGAAACGAGAACGCGCAGTAGATGACCGCCATGAGGGCGCCGGCGCCGAGGCCCGCCAGGGAGACCTCGCGGGCCTGGGCGCCCCTGTCGGCCACGCCGAGGGACCTCAGGTTCTCGGCGACCACGAGGCCGAAGGTCATGGCCGCCAGGAGGTCCATGGTCTGGTAGCCGGTCACGAAGCCGTCCACGGCGGGAGACGCCGCGTACGTCGCCTGCACGGGCCCCGGCACGCCGAGCGGGTCCACGAGACTCGCCACGGCGAGGACGGCGATGAGGGCCACGAGGGCCGGGCCCGTCACCCTGCCGAGGAACCGCGAGAGGCGCCCCGGGCGGAGCGCCATGGCGAAGGCCACGGAGAAGAACGCCACCGAGAAGACGAGCTGGGGCACGGCCTTGGAACCGTCGGGCAGGAGCGGCGAGAGCATCTCGAAGGCCGTGGAGCTCGTGCGCGGGATGGCCAGCAGCGGGCCGATGGAGAGGTAGACCAGGGCCACGAACACGGCCGAGAAGCGCGCCGAGACCCTGCCGGCGAGCGCCCGGGCGTCGCCCGCCAGGGCCACGGCCACCACGGCGAGGACCGGCAGCCCGATGCCCGACACCAGAAACCCCACGGTGGCCGGCACGGCGGCCGTGCCGGCCTGGAGGCCCAGCAGCGGCGGGAGGATGAGGTTGCCCGCGCCAAAGAACATGGAGAACAGCATGAGGGCCACGACGAGCCGCGCCCTCCCGTCGAGCGGTCGGACGGGGCTCGGGCTAGACTCTGGACGCTGTCCCATGGGCTCTCCTCGCGGATATGCAAAACGGCCGGTGCCGGGTGTGTACCCCCGGCACCGGCCGCCGTTTCCCTTAAGGGACACCCCGTGGGGCCCCTAGGCCTTTCCACCGTCCCGGCGCTCGGCCTCGATGGCCGCCATGACCTGGGCCATGACGTCCGTGGAACCCAGGTCCTCGGGGATGAGGAGCGTCGAGGAGCCCTTCTCGGCGAACTTCTCGAGCATGCCCAGGCGCTGGGTGAACATGAGCAGCATGTTGGCCTCGTTGCTGGAGAGGCCCGACTCCTGGATGGTGGAGAGCGAGCGCGCCAGGCCCTCGGCGATGGCGATGCGCTGCTGGGCGATGCCCTCGCCCTGGATCTTCATGGACTCGGCGTCGGCCTGGGCGGCGATGACGGAGCGTGCCTTGGCGGCCTCGGCCTCGTTGGTGGCGCTCACGCGGTCGTTGGCCGTGGTGATGATGCGGTTCATGGACGCCTGGACGTCGGCCGGGAGCTTGATGGAGGTGATGAGCGTGGTCACGATGGCGTAGCCGTAGCCCACCATCTTCTCCTTGACGTCCTCGCCGATGGCACTCGCGATGGCGTCCTTCTCGGAGAAGACGGTCTCGAGGTCGCGGGTGGGAATCTGGGAGCGCAGGGCGTCCGCGAAGTAGTCCTTTATCTGTCCCACGGGGTCGGCGAGGGTGTAGACCGACTTGTAGATGCCGGACTCCCGGACGTCGGCGCAGGGCTCCTGGTCCACCCGGTACTGGATGGCCACCTCGAGGCCGATGGTGACGTTGTCCTTGGTCTTGGCGTCGTAGTCCAGGTGGAGGTCCTGGGTCATGAGCGAGACGTCGTGAGCCGTCTCCACCACCGGGACGAGGAGGTTGAGACCCGGCCGCAGCACGCGGTTGAAGCGGCCGAAGCGCTCCACGACGGCCACGTGCTGCTGCCTCACCACGACCACCGAGGCGAAGAGCGCCCCCACGGCGGCGACGAGGAGCACGATGGGCAGGATGCGGTCGAACAACAGCATGGCCAATCCAATCTTTCGGGCCCGCGCGGGGCCTATCCTTTGAGGTAGAGGTCCCTGGGGACGAGCCGCGACTGCCACAGGCTCGAAAGGCCGTGGAAGATGCGCCGCTCGTCGTGGTCGGTGAGGCCGTTCTCGGCGAGCTGGATGAGGCGCTGCACGAGCGTGGTCATGGGGGTGCCGTAGACCTCCGCCTCCCAGCCGAGGGTACGAAGCTGCCAGTAGGCCATGCGGACGTCCTCCTCGGTGCGGCCGTCCACGAGCAGGGCGCTCGCCCGCCCGAAGGCGTCGGCGTCGTAGAAGACGCCCTTGACGAAGGCGGCGAGGGCGGCGGCGAGTCGGGGCGGCATGGAGTCGGCGTCGCGCATCTCGACGATGCCCTTGAGGCGCACCGTGGGGAACACCATGGACAACATGTGCGCGACCTCGCCCCCGGAGAGGTCGCGCATGGCCATGATGTCGGCCTCGGTGGCGGAGCAGGTGGAGATTGTGAGGCCGTGGTCGTCCGTGAACAGGATGGGCCTCACGCCCATGAGCCAGTCCACGTAGGACTCCGGCGAGAAGTCCCCGTCGAACGTGCCGGGCACGACGCCGCAGCGGTCGCCGTCCACGGAGTCCCAGATGCGCGAACGCACCATGGACGGCGTGTCGCAGGGGGCGAGGCCGCGCCAGGAGCTCACGTTGTCGCAGAGGAACGAGAGGATGGGGCCCAGGGCCACGGCCAGGCGGAACTGCCCCACCATGGAGTCCTCCTCGCCGCAGTCGATGGAGACCTGGGTGGAGGCCGAGAGCCGCATCATGTCGCGGGCGTAGCGGCCCGTGCGGGAGAGGTAGGCGTCCATGAGGCGGTAGCGCTCCTTGGGGATGAGCGGCACCTCCCGGGGGTCGGCCGTCACGGGGTCGCAGCCCAGGGCCACGAGCTGCCACTCCACGCCGAGCTCGTCGCAGATGGCGAGGAACTGCTCGTCGAAGGCCTCGAGGGCGCCGAGGAGGTCCACCACGCTCGACGAGGGGCCCACGGAGGCCTCGAGCTGGCCGCCAGGCTCCAAGGAGACCGAGATGCCCACGGAGCGCCCGCAGCCCACGTCGACCGTGCCCGCGTAGCCGAAGACCCTGCCGTCCACGAGGACACGCTCGTCTGGCGAGAAGTAGCGCTGCCAGCGCTCGAGGAGCGTGGAGATGCCGAGGACGTCGTCGAAGGCCACGCGGGTGCCGGTGACGGGGTCGATGACGATGCGCTCGAGCTCGAGGCCGAGCGTGCGACCATCCTCGGGGCGCCTCGTCCGGGACCTCCCGCCTACGACGGAGCAGAGGGCGGTACGGTTCCTCTCCAGCCTATCGGCCTCGGCGGCGGTGTAACGGGGTTCGCCCATGGAGCACCTTTCGACGCAGGGCAAGGGGCGGCATCCGATCCGCCACGTGCAAGGCCAGTGTACCCCCTCTCCGGAATTCGGTGAAGGGTCTAAGGTTTTCCGCAAACGGATGAATCATCCCCATGTTCCTCGATCCAACGGAGCAGCTCGTCGCGCCCAGGCCCCACCTCGCCCCGGTGCACGGCGTCGAGGGCCGCACGGAGCGCCCGGCCCACGGCCGGGCCCGGGGGCAGGCCGAGCGCCCCCATGACGTCCGCGCCCGAGACCGCGAGGTCGGAGGGCCTGAGGGGCACGCCGGCGGTCAGGAGGGCGCGGCCGCGGGCCTCGAGGGCGTCCACCTCCACGGCGTAGCCGCGGTACGCGGGCGCCTTGCCGGCGGCGTCGGCGCGCTTGAGAGCCATGAGCTCGAAGAAGAGGCCCGGCGCCATGGCCGGGGCCAGGCGGTCGAGGTCGCGGAGGATGGAGGTCACCGAGCGGTCGTCGTCCGCGACGGGCCGGTCGTGCAGGCGCACGAGGGCCAGGGCGGGCACCGCCACGGCGCGCGGCACGGCGAGCCTCGCCATGACCTCCCGCGCGATGTCGCGGCTCCGGGCCGGGTGGCCGAAGAAGTGGGCGGTGCCCTCGGGGCCGTAGGTGAGGCGGTCGGGCTTGCCCACGTCGTGGAGCAGCGCGGCCCACCGCAGGTGCTCGGTGGCCGTGCCGCCCGTGTAGACCTCGACGTAGTCCATGACGCGAGCCACGTGGCCCAGGACGTCCATGGAGTGGTAGGGCGTGCGCTGGGGGAACCCGTCCATGGCGGCGAGCTCGGGCACGGCACAGAAGAGCGCGGGCCGCTGGGTGCGGAGCGCCCCTCCCCCGCGGCCGGTGGCGAGCAGAGCCCGGAGCTCGGACCCGATGCGCTCGCGGCTCACGTGCCGGAGGCCCGGAGCGTGGGCGTCCACGGCGGCCTGGGTGGCCGGCTCCACCGAGAAGCCGAGCCGCGCCGAGAACCGCACGGCCCGAAGCACCCTGAGGGCGTCCTCGGCCATGCGGGCGTCCGGGTCGCCCACGGCCCGCACGAGGCCGCGGGCGAGGTCGTCGCGACCCCCGAACGGGTCGCGCAGGCCCCTCTCCGGGTGCCACGCCATGGCGTTGACGGTGAGGTCCCGGCGGGCGAGGTCGTCGTCCACGGAGTCCACGAACCGCACGGCGTCCGGGTGGCGGGCGTCGCTGTAGGCGCCGTCCACGCGGTAGGTGGTCACCTCCACGGGCACGCCCCCCACGACGGCCGTCACGGTGCCGTGGGCCGTGCCCGTCTCCACCACGGGGATGCCGGCCGCGCGCAGGGCGCGGGCGCCGTCCTCCCAACGGGCGCTCGTGGCGACGTCGACGTCGTGGACGGGGCGGCCGAGGAGGGAGTCCCTCACCCAGCCGCCCACGACCCACGCGCTGTGGCCGGCGTCCTCGAGGGTGCGCAGGACGAACCCGGCCTCCGGAGGGGCGGCGAGGCCGTCGGGCGACCGGAGGCGGGGGGCGTCAGGCAAGGGAGCCCATGGGGTCCCAGGGCGCGAGCACGATCGCCTCGGCGCCGTCCATGACGGAGCGCTCCTCGTCGGTGAGGTAGCGACGGTCCACGACCACCTGGTAGACGTACTGGTCGAACCAGTCGTCGGTGATGGTGTCGAAGCCCTCGCGGCCGTGATCCTTGCCCCAGGAGTTCTCGACCTTCCAGACCTCGGGGCGCCCCTCGGCGTCGAGGCGCACGCCCTCGAGCACCATGGCGTGGGTCATGACGGACTCGCCGTAGTCCAGCCGCTCCTCGCGGTCCATGCAGCCCTCCACCGCAAAGCCGAAGAGCTCGTCCACCTGCAGGGCGCCGCAGGACATGATGCCCTCGTCGCGCACGTAGCTCTGGGCCACGTCGCACCCGAACCACACGGGGCGGCCGTCGCGGAGCTGCGCCACGGCGAGCTCCTTGAGGCGGGACATGGGGAGGTTGAGGTAGCGCACGCCGCCGTCCTCCACGACGTTGCCGAGACGGTCGACGGTGAAGGCGTGCATGAGGGGCTTGTCGGCGGTCTCGGCGTTGATGCACGAGACGAGGGCGTCCACGTCCATCTGCACCACGTCGGAGAAGAACTCGCGGGGCGTGTAGGTGCCGTGCAGCACGAGCCTGCCGTCCTTGTCGCGCAGGCGCACCTCGAAGCTCGCGGGCGGCTCCCCGAGGCAGGTGACGAGCATGGAGTGGACGTCGGCCATCATGGCCCGGCGCAGGCCGTCAAGCTCGGCGGCGTCGGCGCCCTCCCCGTGGGCCCGGCGCAGGCGCATGGCGCAGCCGCGCAGGTAGCGCGTGAGGTAGCGGTCGAGCTCGGACGTGTTGCGGGAGCAGGCGGTCTCGGGCATGGCCTCCTTGGTCACCACGCCGTACTTCTTGACGATGGAGCGGAACATGTCCCACTGGCCGCCGTCGGCCACGGGGTCCTGAAGCAGGTACGACACGAGACGGCCGTCCAGGGGCTCGTCGACGGTGTCGATCGCGTTCACGAGGAACCAGTTGGCCTTCTCGAGCTTGTCGAAGAAGAGCGGGTAGCTCTGGGAGAGCTCGAGGGTCTTGAGGCCGAGGCGCTCGATGACGGCCTGGCGCATGGTGTTGAGGCTCGCGAACATCCAGCAGCGCCCGGAGCGCTGCTGGTCGCAGCGGTCGCCCTGGGGGACCTCGACGTCGAAGCCCATGGCGTTGGCGGCCACACCCTCGGGGACCCGGGCGGCGGCGCGGATGCCCACGGAGGTGACGGCGTTCTTGGCCACGACGTTGGCGCGCTCGCGGGAGAAGCGGGCGAGCCAGGCCTCGCGGTCCTGGGCGGTGACGGAGTCGGCAGGTACGTGTGCCATGGGATACCTCTCTCGAAGCCGGGGTTTTGCCCATCCAGCGTAGCACCGGGCAGGGGGGCGCGGCCGTTGGGGATACACTGGGAGCCGTGACCGAAGGCACGGGAGCGAACGAGGAGGGGCCATGGCGCCACAGGGAACGGGCACGGTGCGGAACGTCGTCTTCGACATGGGCGGGGTGCTCCTGAGGTGGGAGCCCGAGGTCTACGCCCGCAACGTGACGGACAACGACGAGGACGCGGGGCTGGTGCTCGAGGCCCTCTTCAAGGGGAGCGCCTGGACCCTCTCCGACGCCGGCGTGTTCGGCCCCGAAACGGTGCTCATGGAGGCCTGCCACGCCCTACCGGAGCGCCTCCACGGCGCGGCGGCCGAGGCCCTCCGGCGCTTCCCCTCCATGCAGGCCGTGATCCCCGAGGTCAACGAGCTCGGCCGGCGCCTCAAGGAGCGGGGCTACGGCGTCTACATCCTTTCCAACGTGAGCTCGAGGTTCCGCTCGGAGTTCGCTCCGAGGATCCCGCTGTGCGACGTGGCGGACGGCGCGCTCGTCTCGGCGGAGGAGCACATGATGAAGCCTGACCCCATCATCTTCCTGCGCTTCTGCGAGCGGTTCGGCGTGGAGCCGGCCAGCTGCCTGTTCGTGGACGACACGGCGGTCAACTGCGTGGGCGCCGAGCGGGCCGGTATGCACGCCTTCCACTTCACCGGCGACATGGACGCCCTGGAGGCCGAGGTGGCCGGCCTCTCCTGAGCCCCTCCGCACGGGCCCCACGGGGAAGGCCCGCCGTCCCCGTGGGGGCGGCGGGCCTGTGTGCGAGAAGGTGCGAAGCGGGCCTGTAAGCCGGGTTCTGTAATAGACGACCATTTATCTCGAGGCCGCGTCGCCGCGGTCCTTCTCTCGCGCGCAACCCGAACGCGGGTCGGGCCAACCCATGGCGTTCCTATTTGCGCTTGCTCCGGATGGGGTTTACCAAGCCACCCCGTTGCCGGGGTGCTGGTGGTCTCTTACACCACCGTTTCAGCTTTTCCCTTAACCCTTGCGGGCCAGTGGGAGTCTTCTTTTCTGCGGCACTTTCCGTCGGATCGCTCCGCCCGGCCGTTAGCCGGCATCTTGCCCTATGGAGCCCGGACTTTCCTCACCCCCGGAGAGGGGGCGCGGCCGTCCGGCCCGCTTCGCGACCAAGCAGTATAGCATTGCACCAGACCGACGACACCCCGAGGAGCGCCCCGTGAAGACCTATCTCACCCTGAAACCCGAAACCGAGGCCGTCTTCGAGCTCGTTGACCGCAAGAGCCGCTTCATCGCCGCCCTGCGCCACGTGGAGACGGAGGCCGAGGCCGAGGGGTTCGTCGACGAGGTGCGCGCCCTCCACCACGACGCCCGCCACCACGTGCCGGCCTGGGTGCTGGCCTCGGGCAAGGAGCGCGCGAGCGACGACGGCGAGCCCCAGCGGACCTCGGGCCTCCCCTCCCTCGACGCGCTCCGCGGGGCCGGCTTGGCCGACGTCTGCGCGGTGACCACCCGCTACTTCGGCGGCACGCTCCTGGGGCCCGGCGGGCTGGTGCGCGCCTACGGCGGCGCCGTGGCGGGCGCCGTGGAGGAAGCCCGCTCCCAGGGGATCGTGGTGGAGATGCGGCCCGTGACCCGCGTCGCCTGCTGCATCCCCTACGCCTGGTACGACCAGGTGCGACGCATGGCCAGAGACGCCGGCGGCAAGGTGGTGGGCCAGATCTTCACCGACGAGGTGCAGCTCACCTGCGACTTCCGCGCCGGCGAGGAGGAGGCGTTCCGCGCCAAGGTCACGGAGCTCGCCAGCGGGCGGGACCTCTGCGTGGTGCACGGGCCGAGGTTCGCCGAGTTCTGATCGCGGCCGAACATCCGTTTGCCCCTGCTATACTGAGGAGAAGGAACACCCGTTCTACCAGGAGGCGGCGTGGACACCCTCTCTAAGCTCACCATACTGGCGGACGCCGCCAAGTACGACGCGGCCTGCACGTCGTCGGGCGTGGACCGCGGGCCGCGGGAGGGGTCCCTCGGCGCCGCGAGCGCAGCGGGGTGCTGCCACAGCTTCACGCCGGACGGCCGCTGCGTGACCCTGCTCAAGGTGCTCATGTCCAACGCCTGCTCCTACGACTGCGCCTACTGCGTCAACCGCCGCTCCAACCCCCACGCCACGGCCACGTTCGAGCCGGCGGAGCTCGCGCAGCTCACCATGGACTTCTACCGCCGCAACTACATCGAGGGGCTCTTCCTGAGCTCCGGGGTGCTCGGCGGGGCCGACCGCACGTGCGAGCGCATGATCGAGGTCCTCCGGCTCCTCCGAGAGGAGCACCGCTTCAACGGCTACATCCACGCCAAGGCCATCCCCGGCGCCTCCCCCGAGCTTCTCGACGCCCTGGGACGGCTGGCGGACCGCATCTCCGTGAACATCGAGCTCCCCAGCTCGGGGTCGCTGGAGGCCCTCTGCCCCGAGAAGCGCGCGGGCACGGTGCTCTCCCCCATGCGCCAGATCCGGGACACCATGGAGCGGGAGCGCCTCCTCGGCGCCACGGGCCCCGGCTACCTGGGCGGCGGCTCGCACCTCTCGACGGTGAGGCCCGACCTCCCGCCGGCGCCCAGGGGCCTCCCCGGCGCCCGCGGCGGCCTCCGGAGGCGCGGCGGCCGCAAGCCCGGCGCCCCGGCCCCGTTCGCCCCGGCGGGGCAGTCCACCCAGCTCATCGTCGGCGCCTCCCCCGAGGACGACAACCGCATCCTCAAGCTGTCCTCCTCGCTCTACTCCACCTACGGGCTCAAGCGCGTGTTCTTCTCCGCCTACATGCCGGTGGTGGAGGACGGCCGGCTCCCCCACCCCGAGACGCCGGTGCCCCTGCGCCGCGAGCACCGCCTCTACCAGGCGGACTGGCTCATGCGCTTCTACGGATTCACGGCGGACGAGCTCGTGAGCCCCGAGGCGCCCTTCCTGGACCTGGACGTGGACCCCAAGCTCGCCTGGGCCCTCGCCCACATCGACGAGTTCCCCGTGGAGGTCAACACGGCCACCAAGGAGGAGCTCCTGCGGGTGCCGGGCATCGGCCCGGAGGGCGCCCGCAAGATCTGCCGCGCCCGCAGGAGCCACCACCTGGGGTTCGACGACCTCGAGCGCCTGCGGCTCACCCTGCGCCGCGCCCGGCACTTCCTCACCTGCGGGGGAAAGAGGGACCCGCGAAGCCCCGCCGACCCCGAGCTCATACGGGAGAAGGTGGTATCCGATGCCCGAGGCTCCCGCTACAACCGCACCCGCCGCGCCACCGAGGGGCAGCTCGCCCTGTTCTGAGGCCACCCTGCCCCCGGAGGTGCTCCGCGACCTAGCGGCCCTCGGGGCCCGGGGGCCGCTCTGCCTCTCGTGCGAGGCCAGCGCCGAGGGCGTGCTCACGGCCGTGGGCGCCGCCTACCTGGCCCGGCTGCGCCCCGACGCCGTGCGCGTGCAAGCGGAGGGTGCCGGGCAGCCCCGGCTCGGGGAGGCGACCGCCGCCGTGGGGACGGACCCCGCCGTGGCCCAGCGGGTCCTGGACGGCTTCCTCGCCGCCACGGCCCCCATGGCCTCCGGGCGCGGCCTGCCCCGCTACGTGCACTCCCCGCGGCACCTCGTGAGCCTCGTGGCGTCCATGGTGGACGAGCCCGACATGGCGGAGGCCCTGCACCGCTACCTCCGCGGCGGCTTCACCTGGGGGCCGGCCGTGGGCACCCACAACAGCGACCCGGCCATCGCCCGAGCCGAGGAGCTCGCCACGGCCGCCGCCGGCGAGTGCGAGCACGCGCGCCAGTTCATCCGGTTCTCGCGTCTGTCCACTGGCGAGTACCTGGCCGTCTACCGCCCCAAGGCGGACGTCGTGCCCCTCGTGGCCGGGCACTTCCGCCGCCGCATGGGCACCGAGCGGTTCTGCATCGTCGACCCGGCCCACGGCTCGGCCGTTCTGCACGAGGGCGGCCGCCTCGCCCTCGTGCGCCTCGACGGCGAGGCGGCGCGCGAGGCGTGCCGCAGGCTGGACGACACCCACCGCGAGGAGGCCTACGTCCGCGCCCTCTGGAAGGGCTTCTACGACGCCGTGTCCCTCCCCGGCCGTGGCAGGGACCAGCGCGGCTACGACCTCCGCGTGCACCTCATGCCCAAGCGCCTCTGGCAGGGGCTGCCGGAGCTCGACCCGTCCGTCGACACCGCCTGGACGTTCGTCCCTGAGGCCTACCGGGACGGCGGCACAGATAGGGAGGGCCTGCCCCCGTCGGACAGACCCTCCCCCACGCACAGGCTGCGGCCCGCTCAGCCCAGCAGCGACCCGGCCACCAGGAACACGAGCCAGGCCACCACCCAGGCCACTGCCAGCTGGAACACCACCGCGAACAGGGCGTAGCGCGACGAGCCGCTCTCGCTCCTGATGGTGGCGATCGTGGCGATGCAGGGCACGTAGAGCAGGCAGAACGTCATGAACGCCAGGGCGTTGGCCGGGCCGAACCCGATGCCCAGCAGGGCGTCGTGGAGGGCCGCCGTGCCCACGGCCGTGCCGCTCACGCCGAACAGCACGGAGAGGCTGGAGACCACGACCTCCTTGGCGGAGATGCCGGCGAGGAGCGCCGCGGCGAGGCGCCAGTCGCCGGAGCCGAAGGGTGCCAGCGCAGGCGCGATGGCGCGGCCGACGACGGCGGCGAACGACCCGTCCACGTTCTCGCCAACGTAGCCCGTGGCCCCGAAGTTCAGGAGCACCCACATGATCACGGACGCCGCGAAGATGACGGTGCCGGCGCGCTCCAGATAGTCGAGGACCTTGTCCTTCACGTACACCCACACGGTGTAGGCGTCCGGCATCTTGTACTCGGGGAGCTCGATGAGGAGCATGCCGCCCTCGTCGTCGGTGGCGTGGCCCATGACCTTGAGCACCAGCAGCACGAGGAGCGCCACGACGATGCCGAGCACGTACATGGAGAAGGCCGCGAGGCCGGCCCACTGCCCGAAGAACATGCCGCTCAGCAGCACGTAGATGGGGAGCCTCGCCGAGCAGCTCATGAACGGCGTGACGAGCATGACCCGGCGCCGGTCGCGCATGCTCTCAAGGGTGCGCGAGCTCATGATGGCGGGGACGGTGCAGCCGAAGCCCAGGATCATGGGGATGAACGCGCGGCCGGAGAGCCCGAGGGCGCCCATGATGCCGTCCATGACGTAGGCCACGCGGCTCATGTAGCCGGAGTCCTCGAGGAACGCCAGGGCGCAGAAGAGGATGAAGATGTTGGGCAGGAACGTGAGCACGGTGCCCACGCCGGAGATGGCGCCGTCGCACACGAGGCTCACCACCGCCTCGGAGGCGCCGAGGGCCGCAAGGCCGTCGGCCACCCAGCCGTTGAAAAGGTCGAGCCATGTCTGGAAGACGTCCTTCACGGCGTCGCCGAGGACGAACGTGAGCCCGAACACCGCGGCCATGATGAGGAGGAAGACGGGGATGGACCACACCCGGCTCGTCAGGACGCGGTCGGCGCGGTCCGTCGCCTCGGCACGGCGCTCGCGGTTGAACACGCACTCGGCCACCACGCCGCTGATGAAGTCGTAGCGCTCGGCGATGAAGCGCTCCTCGAGGTCCTCCTCGAGCTCGGGGACGTCCAGGGGGTAGTCGCGCCGCACGGCGACGTCGCCCTCCAGGAGCTTCGTCGCATACCAGCGGGGGTTCGCGACGTCGGGGTAGCGCCCCTCGAAGGCCGCCTGCACGGCGTCGATGCGCCCCTCGAGGTCGCGGGAGTAGACCATGACGTTCTCGGCGTGCTTCTCGGCCATGCCGTCGTCCACCGGGTGGAAGTGCTGGATGGGGTCGTGGGCCACGCCGCGGTGGTGGTAGGCGGCGTGGAGGAGCGGTTGCAGGCCCTCGCGCCTGCGGGCGCTCACGGGGATGACGGGTGCGCCCAGGGTCTCCGAGAGGCGGTGAACGTCGATCTCCATGCCGCGCTTGGCCACGACGTCCATCATGTTGAGGGCCACGACCACGGGCTTTCCGAGGGCGAGGAGCTGCAGGGTGAGGTAGAGGGAGCGCTCGAGGGACGAGGCGTCCACGACGTCGATGATGACGTCCGCGTCGCCGGAGAGCACGTAGTTGCGGGCGACCTCCTCCTCCATGGTGTAGCTCGTGAGGGAGTAGGTGCCCGGGAGGTCCACAAGGCGCACCTCGTAGCCCTCGAACCGGGCCGAGCCCTCCTTGCCCTCCACGGTGACGCCGGGCCAGTTGGCGGTCTTGAGGTTGGAGCCCGTGTAGGCGTTGAAGAGCGTGGTCTTGCCGCAGTTGGGGTTGCCCACGAAGGCGATGGTCATGCCCGGGTGGCCCACCTCGGGGCCGGGCTCGGCCCCCACGGGCTCGTAGGTGAAGTGCTCCTCGAAGGCGTTCATCGGCCCTCGCCCCCCTCGAAGCCGCTCTCCCCCGCGGAGACGGAGTCCATGCCGGGCGCGCCGATGGCGCAGCTCGCGGCGGTGGCCACGAAATGCCGCTCGGAGACGAGGCCGTCGGCGGGGGCGCCGACGGCAGGCTCCACGAGGATGCCGCCGCTGATGGAGCGGCCCATGGCCCAGCGCGTCTCGCGCACCCGCACGATCACGGTGCCGCGGCTCTTGTTGTTGAGGACGGTCACCTGGGTGCCGCAGGTCATGCCCACGGACTCGAGCCGGCGCGCCGTGGCCTCGGGGAGTCCGTCGAAGGAGACGAGGCGGTAGGTGCGCCCCACCTCCGCCTGTGAAAGTGCGATGGGCGCCCCGTGGGCGCGCCCCTCATCCGTGGAAGTCACGTCTCAAAACCTCACTGTCGCCCTGTATGTCACTCTACCTGTGCCCGGAGCCGCAGAAAAGTATGCGGCGGGAAACAAAAACCGGGCGCCCCGCTGGGCGCCCGGTCGAAGGCGTCGTGCCCGGAGCCCGTCCTAGAGCTCGATGGAGGAACCCTGGATGGGGAACGGCTTGGCGAAGTGGCACGCGCAGTGGTGGCCGGGCGCCACCTCGCGCATCTCGGGCTTCTCCCGGGAGCAGATCTCCTGGGCGATGGGGCAGCGCGTGTGGAAGCGGCAGCCGCTCGGCGGGTCGATGGGGCTGGGCGGGTCGCCGGCGAGGATGATGCGCTCGCGACTGCGCTGCACATCCGGGTCGGGCACGGGCACGGCCGACAGGAGCGCCTGGGTGTAGGGGTGGTACGGCTCGGCGTAGAGCGTGCACCAGTCGGACCACTCCATGAGGTTGCCGAGGTACATGACGGCCACGCGGTCCGAGATGTGCTGCACCACAGAGAGGTCGTGGGCGATGAAGAGGTAGGCGGTGCCGTACTCCTTCTGGAGGTCGCCCAGCAGGTTGAGCACCTGGGCCTGGATGGAGACGTCCAGGGCCGAGACCGGCTCGTCGCAGATGATGAGCTTGGGGTGCAGGGCGAAGGCGCGGGCGATGCCCACGCGCTGGCGCTGGCCGCCGGAGAACTCGTGGGGGTAACGGTTGATGTGCTCGGGGTTCAGGCCCACGATGTCGAGGAGCTGGCGGACGTAGTCGATGCGCTCCTCGTTGCTGTCCATCTCGTTGTGGATGGCCAGCGGCTCGCTCACGATCTCGCCGATGGTCATGCGGGGGTTCAGGGACGCGTAGGGGTCCTGGAAGATGTACTGCATGTCGTGGCGGACGGCCTTGAGCTGCTTCTTGTGCATCGAGGCGACGTCCTTGCCGTCAAAGACCACGCGGCCGTCCGTGGGGTGGGTGAGGCGCATGATGCAGCGGCCGGTGGTGGACTTGCCGCAGCCCGACTCGCCCACGAGGCCGAAGGTCTCGCCGGGGAAGATGTCGAAGCTCACGTCCTGCACGGCCGAGACCTTCTTGGCCATGCGGCTGGCGAAGACCCCGGAGTCGACGGGGAACTCCTTGGTCAGGTGCTGAACGGAGAGCAGGGGCTCCTTCTTGTCTGCCATGGCTTAGGCCTCGCTTCCGTCGACGTTCTTGGCCCCGTCAGCCACGTCGGCGCTGCGGGAGTTCTTGGGCGAGTTCTTGGCGACGAACTCGGGGTCGTTGCAGTAGTGGCACCGCGCGTAGTGGCCCGACGGCGTGGTGTACAGGGACGGCCTCTCGGTGCGGCAGAGGTCGGTGGCGTAGGGGCACCGCGGCGAGAAGGAGCAGCCCTTGGGCACGTTCACCAGCGAGGGCGGGTTGCCCTTGATGGGCGTGAGCGGCTTCTTCTCGTCGGTCACCTGCTCGGGGATGGACCGCATGAGGCCCCAGGTGTAGGGATGGATCGGCGAGTAGAAGATCTCGTCGGCGGTGCCGAACTCCACGGGGCACCCGGCGTACATGACCATGATCTTGTCGGCGATGTCCGCCACGACGCCGAGGTCGTGGGTGATCATGATGATGGCGTTGCCGTTCTTCTCCTGCATCTTCTGCATGAGCTCGATGATCTGGGCCTGGATGGTGACGTCCAAGGCCGTCGTGGGCTCGTCGGCGATGAGGATGTCGGGGTCGCAGGCCAGCGCCATGGCGATCATGGCGCGCTGGCGCATACCGCCGGAGAACTGGTGCGGGTAGTCCTTCACGCGCTGCTCGGCGTTGGGGATGCCCACCATCTCGAGGAGCTCGGTGGCCCGGTCGAGGGCCTGCTTCTTGGAATAGCCGCGGTGGATCCTCAGGCCCTCCCCCAGCTGGCGCCCGATGGTGTAGACGGGGTTCAGCGAGGTCATGGGGTCCTGGAAGATCATGGCGATGTCGTTGCCGCGGATGGACTGCATCTCCTGCTCGGTCATCTCGAGCAGGGAGCGCCCGCGGTAGCGCACGTCGCCGCCCTCGATGCGCCCCGGGGGCATGTCGATGAGGCCCATGATGGTCATGGCGGTCACCGACTTGCCGGAGCCGGACTCGCCCACCACGCCGAGGGTCTCGCCGCGGTCGAGGGTGTAGGTCACGCCGTCGACGGCCTTGACCACGCCGTCCTGGGTGTGGAAGTACATCTTGAGGTCGTCCACCTCGAGAAGATGGGAGCCCTCGGGGATGGGGGCCGTCTTGAGGTCCTTGACGGACTCGTTCTGCTTCTTGGCCATGGGTCTTTACGCATCCTTCATCTTGACGTCGAGGGCATCGCGCAGGCCGTCGCCCAGCAGGGTGAAGGCGAGCACGGTGGACAGGATCGCGATACCGGGCATGAGCATGAGCCAGGGCTCGGTGGCGAGGTAGGTCTGCCCGTCCTGGATCATGGAGCCCCACGAGGGGTTGGGCGGAGTGACGCCCATGCCGAGGAAGCTCAGGGCGCTCTCGGTGAGGATGGCGCCGCCGATGTTCATCGTGGCGTAGACCACAATGGAGGCCACGGAGTTGGGGAAGATGTGGCGGGCGACGATGCGGAGGTCGGAGGCACCCATGGAGCGGGCCGCGTCGACGTAGTCGTTCTCCTTGACCGAGAGGATGGCACTCCTGAAAACGCGGGCGATGGAGGGCCACCCGAGGACGCCGATGGCGATGAAGACGTTCTGGATGCCCTGGCCGAGCACCGCCAGCATGGCGATGACGAAGAGCGTGTAGGGGAAGGCCAGGAAGATGTCGGCCAGGCGCATGATGATGGTGTCCCAGATGCCGCCGTAGTAGGCGGCGAGGGCGCCCATGATGAGGCCGAGCACCGTGGAGATGGCCGTGGCCAGAAGGCCCACCATCAGCGACACGCGGGCGCCGTAGATCACGCGGCAGAGCACGTCACGGCCGAGGGAGTCGGTGCCGAAGGGGTGCTCCGGCGACGGGGGGAGCCTTGCGAGGTCGGCCATCTGCGACGAGTCGATGGCGATGGGGGAACCGAGCGTCTGGGGGACCCAGAGGTCGGCCGTGATCGCCACGATGGCGATGAACACGATCCAGACGGCGCCGATGACGGCGAGCTTGTTCTTGCGCAGACGCCCGAAGGCGTCGCCCCAGAGGGTGCGGGCGGAGTTGTCATTGTCCACCTCGTCGACCACGGCGTTGTAGGCGCCGCGGAAGTCGCGGTGGTGTTCCGCCTCGGAGTCGTCGTGGTCGAGGGAGACCCGCTCGCCGGCGGCCTGGGCCTCCTCCTCGTGGACCTCGTAGGCCCTGTCCGTCTCTTCTCTGAGCTCCTTGGCGGCCTCGCGGTCGAGGTCCGCCCCATGCTGCTTCTTCTCCATGGGTCTACCCCTCCCCTAGCCTTGGTCCTTGGGCGCGCCGTACCTGATCCTTGGATCGAGGAAGGCGTAGCTCACGTCGACGACGAGGTTGATCACCATCACCACGACGATGATGATGGTGACGCCGCCCATGACGATGGGCCAGTCGCGCTGGGTGATGGCACGGTAGATCTCATAGCCCACACCGGGCCAGTTGAACACCGTCTCGGTGAGGATGGCGCCGGAGAGCATGGCGCCGAAGTCGATGCCGATGTAGGTGACCACGGGGATCAGGGCGTTCTTGAGGGCGTGGTGCAGGATGACCTGGCGTCGGGAGAGGCCCTTGGCCTTGGCGGTGCGGATGTAGTCCTGGTTCATGACCTCGAGGAGCTGGGAACGCATGATGCGGGCGGCGTAGGCCGTGGACACGGCCGCCAGGGTGATGCCGGGCAGGATGTAGTGCACCCAGCTCTCGAACTCGGAGTTGGGGCCGCCGGCACCGGAGATGGGCAGGTAGAAGCCCCCCCCTGTGGCGTTCTTGAGCACCACGCCAAAGAAGAGCTGCAGGAGCATGCCGAGCCAGAAGGCGGGCATGGCCACGAGGACGGCCGTGACCAGGGTCACGAGCACGTCCCAGAACGAGTAGCGTTTGATGGCCGATATGAGGCCGGCGCCGATGCCCACCACCGCCTCGATGACGATGCCCACCAAGGCGAGCTTCACGGTGTAGGGGTACTTGTCGGCGAAGATCTGGGTCACAGGGAGCTTGCGGCTGTAGGAGTTGCCGAGGTCGCCGTGGAGCAGGCCGTTGATGTAGTAGCCGTACTGCTTCCAGAGGGGCGTGGGGATGGTGTTTCCATCCGCGTCGTACAGGGGCTTGCCTTCGGAATCCGTCTCGATGAGATGGTTCGCGATGCGCAGCTGCAGCTCAGTCTCCGGATTGAGAGCCTTGTCGCCGGCGATCAGCTTGATCGGGTCGCCGGGGACGATGTTTTCCATGGCGAACAGGATGATCGTGACGCCGATGAAAACCGGGATGAACTGCAGGAGACGTTTCAGGATGTACTTGACCATACTCGGTGTCTCCTGTGTCCTGGGCCGATACGAAGCCTTGCTTTTCCGTTTATTTTGGCTAAAACAGGGCCTTGGGCAAGTATAGCCGCCTAATGCAAATCCAAGCCCCTCCTATGCACCCTACTACCTACTGGAAACAGTTTCGAAGCAATCCACGGGGCGTTTTGCGCACCGAGGACCCATCTGACCCGCGCCTTGCCAACGAAACGAACAAAACAAGGCACCGGGCCTGAAAGACCCGGTGCCTCGTTATGCAATCAAGGCGGCGGTATATCCACCGAGGCGGCCGTCTGGGCCTAGCCCTCCATCTCCGCGGCGCGAAGCTTGATCTTCTTGGAGGGGTCCACATAGGCGCTCTTGACCTTGTCGGAACCCACGTAGGTGTGCTTGTAGAAGAAGATCGGGATCACCGGGAAGTCCTCGGAGATCGTCTTGTTGACGGCCTGGAGGGTGGCGATGCGCTCGTCGTCGTCGGTGGTCTGACGGGCCTTGTCGAGGGCCTCGTCGACGGCGGGGTTGGAGTACAGGGAGCGGTTGTCGCCGTTGCCGGTGTAGAACAGAGGGTAGAGGAAGTTGTCCATGATGGGGTAGTCGGCGATCCAACCGAGGCGGCCGGCCTGGTAGTCGCCGTTCTGGTAGCGGTCGAGAATGGCGGCCCACTCGCCCTGGTCGAGCTGGGCATCGATGCCCACGGCGGCGAGGTCGGCCTGGATGGCCTCCATGATGTCGCCGTGGTTGCCGTCGCCGTTGAACGAGAGTTGGAAGCTCACGTTGCGCTTGCCGTCGGCATCGGCGGGATAGTACTGGTCGAGCAGCTTGACGGCAGCGTCCTTGTCGTAGTGCGAGTACTCCCAGACGTCGTCCTCGTAGCCGGCGATTCCGGGCGGCACGATGTTGGCGGCCGGGGTGCGGGTGCCGGAGAAGACGGTGTCGCAGATGGCCTGGCGGTTGATGGCCAGGGAGATGGCCTTGCGCAGGTTGGGGTCCTTGAGCACCGGGTCGTTGTTGTTGACCGTGAGGTAGTAGACGGAGGCCTCGTCGCCCAGGAGCATCTGCTTGCCCGGGGTGATGGTGTAGCCGTCCTCGGAGACGCCGTAGGTGTCCTGGGCGCTCTTGATCTGGGCGGTGGGGACGTCGCAGAAGTCGTAGTTGCCGGCCTGGAACTCCTTGTAGGCGGTCTCCATGTCCTTCTGGATGTTGAACTGCACCGCGGCGATGGAGGGCTTGTCGCCCACGTAGTCCTCGAAGCGCTTGACGTTGATGTACTGGCCGTCCTCCCACTTGCCGTCCATCATGAAGGGGCCGTTGCCGATGGGGGCGCGGAAGAAGGTGTCGAAGTCCTCGAGGGCCACGGCGGGCACGGGGCCGAGGGCCGGGTGGCTGGCCACGTAGGGGAAGTCGGCGTAGGGCACCGCGAGCTTGACCACGAGGGTCTTCTCGTCGGGGCAGGTGACGCCGGTGAGCTCGTCGGTCTCGCCGGCCACGAGGGCGTCGTAGCCGTCCACCATGGCGATGTGGTAGTTGACGGCCGAGGGGGACGACTCGTTGGTCTTGGGGTCGACCAGGCGGGTCCAGGCACGCTTGAAGGACTCGGCGTCCACGGGGTCGCCATTGTGGAACTTGGCGCCCTCCGCGAGGGTGAAGGTGAACTCGGTGGCGTCGTCGTTGGCCTTCCAGGAGGCGGCGGCGCTGGGGACGAGCTCGCCCTTCTCGTAGTCGTAGTCGGTCAGGCTGTCGAAGATCTGGTAGCAGACCTGCGTGCCCTCGGACTCCTGGCAGTTGTAGGGGTCGATGGAGACGGGGTTGTTGATGTACACCTTGGCGGTGGCACCGGTGCCCTCGGCCTCGGCAGTGGGGGCGTCGTCGGCCTTCTTGCAAGCCGCGAGCGCCAGAAGCGCGGACGCCGCGGCGGACCCCTTGAGGAACGTGCGGCGGCCGATCTTCACCTGCTCACTCATATGCTCTCTCCTTCTGTCTCTTGGCCATGCCCTCGGCACGGCCAGCAATCGCCGGAGGTTACGGACCTCCATGGAGCGTCTGCATGGGACAAAAGTATTTCTCAAAGTTTCCTGATATGCAAGGAAAACGGCGGATTGCCTTCATTGATTTTATGGATTGTAACGTTTCAGAAATCCAAGGCAGTGCGGGCGGGTGTAAAGAAGGTGCCTTATTTTCCCATGTAGGGACGGCGGTGCGCACCCCATGGCGCGACCGGGCTCCTCCCCTACCCACGGGAAGGCCCCCGGCGCACCGCGTCCGGTGCGCCGGGGGCCTATGCAGGAACCACGGTCTTTTATGATGGCGCCGCCGTCTGCGTCAGGCCTGCAGCTCCCAGGTGGCGGCGGAGGACTGCTCGATAGGCGAGAGGTAGGCATGGGCGATGCGGCTGGAGCCCACCTTGGCGAACTTGTAGTAGAAGAGCGGGACCATGGGCACGTCGTCGCCGGCGATCTTGTTGGCCTCCTGCAGCAGCTGGTAGCGGCGGTCGTCGTCCCTGGTGGCCCGGGCCTCCATGATCAGGTCGTCCACCTGCTGGTTGGAGTAGCCAGAGAGGTTGTCGGCGTTGCCGGTGTAGAGCAGCGAGTACAGGAAGTTGTCGATGGAGGGGTACTCGGCCACCCAGCCGTTGCGGCCCATCTGGAAGTCGCCGGACTGGAGCTTGGTGAGGTAGCTGGCCCACTCGAGGGTGCTCTGCTCCACGTCGATACCCACCTGGTTGAGGTTGCCCTGCACGGCCTCCATGATCTCCTTGTGGGAGCCATCGACGTTGTACATGAGGGTCACCTTGACCCCGCGGCTGCCGCTGGCGTCCTTGGGGTAGTACTGGTCGAGGATGGCCGTGGCCTGGTCGGGGTCGTACTTGCACCAGGCCCACTGCCCCTCCTCGTAACCGCGGCACGGGGGCGGGCAGAGGTTGGTGGCCGGAAGGCGCGTGCCCTGGAGCACGGAGTCGCAGATGGTCTGACGGTCGATGGCCAGGGAGATGGCGCGACGCAGGTTGACGTCGGCCATGGCGGGGTCCTTGAGGTTGAGCACGAGGTAGTACGTGGAGGGCTGGTCGCCGTCCAGGCACTGCTTGCCCGGGGTGATGGTGTAGCCGTCCTCGGAGACGCCGTACTGCTCGTGGGCGCCCTTCACCTGGGCCGTGGGGATGTCGCAGATGTCGACGTTGCCGGCCTGGAACTCGCGGTACCCCGTCTCGACGTCCTTCTGGATGTTGAACGTAAGCTGGCCGATCTTGGGCTTGTCGCCGTTCTTGTAATCCTCGTAGGTCTTGAGGTTGATGTACTGGCCGTCCTCCCACGGGCCGTCCATGGTGTAGGGGCCGTTGCCGATGGGCGCCCGGAAGAAGGTCTGGAAGTCGTCAAGGGCGGCCTTGGGCACGGGGGCCGTGGGCATGATGGAGCAGATCATGGGGAAGTCCATAAAGGGCTCGGAGAGCTCCACCTGGAGGGTGTACTGGTCGGGGCAGAAGACGCCGGCGAGCTCGTCGGCCTTGCCGGAGACGACGTCCTCGTAGCCCTTGACCAGCTTGAGGTAGTAGCTCACGACGGACGGCGAGTCGCTCGTCTTGGGGCTGCAGAGGCGGTTCCAGGCACGCTTGAAGGCCTCGGCGTCCACGGTCTCGCCGTTGTGGAAGGTGTTGCCCTCCTTGACCTTGAAGGTCCACACGGTGCCGTCGTCGTTGCTGCTCCACGACTCGCCGGCGCAGGGCACGAGCTCCTGCTTGTCGAAGTCGTAGGTGCACATGGGGTCGAACAGCTGGCGGGCCACCATGCAGCCGGCCACATCCTGCGCGTTGAAGGGGTCGATCGAGGGCGGGTTGGTGATGAAGTAGGAGAGCTTGCCGCCGCCCTCCCCCGCCGAGGCGCCGTCGCTCTTCTTGCAGCCGGAGAGCGCGACGAGCCCGGAGGCCAGGGCGCACCCCGTGAGGAAGGTGCGCCTCGTCACGCCGCTCGTACCTGCGATGCCATTCATAGATCCCCCTTGGGTCAGCGCGGGCGCCGTCGGCCCGCTCGTCCGGCTGGCGCCGGCATGCGGTGGTCCGGGGGTTTATGCGTCAAACGGCTCGAGTTATACAGTCGTCGGCGGAAGGCACCGATGCTTCACGCATCCACATATACAAAAGGACCGCCACCCCAGGGAGGGGCGGCGGTCCCGGAACGCGCGTTGGCCACAGGGCCTAGCCCAGGCTCCCCTGAGGGAACGTGAGCATGAAGATCAGGAGGGTAGCCGCGAAGACGCAGCAGCTGATCACCGTGAGGCGGTCGAGGTTCTTCTCCCACACGCCGGAACCGGCGTTGGAGTTGTACATCGAGCTGGCAATCATGTCGGACACGCCGGTCCCCTTGCCCGAGTGCATGAGCACGAAGACGATGGACGCGACGGCCGACAGGGCCCAGACGACGATGAGGGCGATGTTCAAGGGACCCACGGGGACTCCTCCTTGCACGACCCGGCCCCGCACGGGGCGGGGCCGGGCAGACGGTTTGAGATCACAGCCCATAAGGCTACCACAGCGTCGCGGGGGACGCCACGGTTCCCTACTCCTTCACGAGCACGCGGCCCGTCATCTCCTCGGGACGGTCGATGCCCATCATCGCGAGGATGGTGGGGGCGATGTCGGAGAGGCGGCCGTCCTCGACGCCGGACAGGCTGGCGTCGGGGTCGACGACGATCAGGGGCACGCGGTTGGTGGTGTGGGCCGTGAAGGGCTTGCGCTCGCCGGTGGAGGAGACGTCGTACATGTGGTCCGCGTTTCCGTGGTCGGCGGTGATGAGCGCGAAGCCGCCCTTGGCCAGGATCTCGGGGACGATGCGGGAGAGGCCGTCGTCCACGGCCTCGCAGGCCGCGGTGGCGGCCTGGACGACGCCGGTGTGGCCCACCATGTCGCAGTTGGCGTAGTTGACCACGTAGAGGTCGGCGGCGTCCTCGCGGATGGACCTGGCGAGGCGCTCGGTAACCTCCGGCTCGCTCATCTCGGGCTTGAGGTCGTAGGTGGCGACCTTGGGGCTCGGGACGAGCACGCGGGTCTCCCCCTCCTTGGGCTCCTCCACGCCGCCGTTGAGGAAGAACGTCACATGGGCGTACTTCTCGGTCTCGGCGGTGTGGAGCTGCCTGAGGCCGTTGTCGGCGATGACGTCGGCCAGGACGTGGGCCGGCACCGTCTTGGGGAAGGCGACCTCGACGTCGAGCTCGGGGTCGTACTCGGTCATGGTGACGAAGCACGAGAGCTCGGGGGTGGAGCGGCGCTCGAAGCCGTCGAAGGTGGCGTCGGTGAGCGCGCGGGTCATCTCGCGGGCGCGGTCCGGGCGGAAGTTGAAGAAGATGAACGCGTCGCCGTCGTGGGTGCCGAGGGCCGCGCCCTCGACCACCATGGGGTCGGCGAACTCGTCGCCGCGCGGGTCCTTCTCGTAGAACGCGCGCAGGCCCTCGGCGGCGCTGGCCACCTCGACGCCCTCGGCGCCGACGATGGCGTCGTAGGCGCGCTCGACGCGCTCCCAGCGGTTGTCGCGGTCCATGCCCCAGTAGCGGCCGGAGACCGTGGCGATCTTGACGTCGGCGCCGGTGGCCTCGGAGACCTTGGCGCAGAAGGCCTGGAGCGACTCCATGAAGCCGGCCCCGGACTGGGGGTCGACGTCGCGGCCGTCGGTGAAGGCGTCGATGCGCACGCGCTGGACGCCGCGCTTGGCGGCCATGGACACGACGGCCTCGGCGTGCTCCATAGAGGAGTGCACGCCGCCGTCGGAGACGAGGCCCATGACGTGCAGCACGGAGCCCCTCTCCTTCACGGCGTCCATGGCGTCGGCGAGCACCGGGTTCTCCTCGATGGAGCCGTCGCGCACCGCGTTGTTGATGCGCGAGAGCTCCTGGAAGACGATGCGGCCGGCGCCGATGTTGAGGTGGCCCACCTCGGAGTTGCCCATCTGGCCGTCGGGCAGCCCCACGTCCTCGCCGGACGCGCCCAGGGTGGTGTGGGGGTAGGTGGCGAGGAGCGACTGGATATAGGGCAGCTTGGCCTGGCTCACGGCGTTCTCGGGGCCGGTGGGCGCGAGGCCGAAGCCGTCCATGATGACGAGGAGGGCGGGTTTCTTTCCCTTGTTGGAACTCATTACTCAGCAGCCCTCTCGACCATGGCGGCGAAGTCGGCCGCAACGAGCGAGGCGCCGCCCACGAGGGCGCCGTCGACGTCCTCCTCAGCGAGGAAGCCGGCGACGTTGCCGGGCTTGGCGGAGCCGCCGTAGAGCACGCGAATCTGGGAGGCGATGTCGGCGCCGAAGATGTCGACGAGGGCGGCGCGGATGGCGCCGCAGACCTCCTGGGCGTCCTCGGGCGTGGCGGTCTTGCCGGTGCCGATGGCCCAGATGGGCTCGTAGGCCACGACGAGCTGGTCGCCGCTCTCGAGCTCGACGCCGTCGAAGTCGGCGCGGATCTGGCCCACGACGAAGTCGACCTGGTTGCCGGCCTCGCGGACCTCGAGGGACTCGCCGCAGCAGGAGATGGGCACGATGCCCGCGGCCAGCAGCGCCTTGACCTTGAGGTTGATGTCGCCGTCGGTCTCGCCGAAGTAGTCGCGGCGCTCGGAGTGGCCCACGATGCAGTGGGTGCAGCCGACGCTCTTGAGCATGTCGCAGGAGAGCTCGCCGGTGAAGGCGCCGGAGGCCTCCCAGTAGACGTTCTGGGCACCGAGGCCAAAGGGGGCGCGGTCGAACTCGATGACGCCGGAGACGCCCTTGAGGTCGGTGGCCGGCGGGCAGACGACGACCTCGACGCCGTGGGTGTCGTGGCCGAGCTCGTTGGCCAGGTCCTGGGCCAGCTGCACGCCCTCGGTGTAGTTCTTGTTCATCTTCCAGTTGCCCGCGATGAGGCGGGTGCGCGTGTTGTTAGGCATCGAGAAGGGCCTCCACTCCGGGAAGGGCCTTGCCCTCGACGAGCTCCATGGAGGCACCGCCGCCGGTGGAGATCCAGCTCATCTTGTCGGCAAGGTCGAACTTGTTGACAGCCGCGACGGAGTCACCGCCGCCGATGATCGAGGTGCAGTCCTCGTTGGCGGCCACGGCCTCGGCCACGGCCTTGGTGCCGTCGGAGAACTGGTCGAACTCGAAGACGCCCATGGGGCCGTTCCAGAAGACGGTCTTGGCGCCGGCGATGGCGTCGGCGTAGAGCTGGGCGGTCTCGGGACCGATGTCCATGCCCATCATGTCGTCGGGGATGGCGTTGGACTTGACGACGACGCCCACGGCGTCGGGGCCGAAGTGGTCGGCGACCACGTTGTCCACGGGAAGGAGCAGCTTGACGCCGTTCTTCTCGGCCTTCTCCATCATCTCGCGAGCGCGGTCAACCCAGTCGGGCTCCTGCAGGGAGGTGCCCACGGTGTAGCCCTTGGCGAGGAAGAAGGTGTAGGCCATGCCGCCGCCGATGATCAGGGTGTCGACGGAGTCGAGCAGGTGGTCGAGCACGCCGATCTTGGAGGACACCTTGGAGCCGCCGACGATGGCGACGAAGGGGCGCTCGGGGGCCTCGAAGATGTTGGTGAGGGTGTCGACCTCCTTCTCGAGCAGGAAGCCGGCCACGGCGGGCAGCTTGGCGGCGGGGCCGACCACGGAGCCCTGGGCGCGGTGGGCGGTGCCGAAGGCGTCGAGCACGAAGATGTCGCCGAGGGCGGCGAGCCTGTCGGCGATCTCGGGGTCGTTCTTCTTCTCGCGCTTGTCGAAGCGGACGTTCTCGAGCACGACGACCTGGCCGGGCTCCATGGCGGCCACGGCGTCGGCGGCCTCCTGACCGTAGGTGTCGGGCACGAAGGTCACGTCGAGGCCGGTGAGCTCGGCGAGCTTCTCGGCGGCGGGCTTGAGGGAGAGCTCGGGCTCCACGCCGTCGCCCTTGGGGCGGCCGAGGTGGCTCATGAGCACGACCTTTGCGCCATGGTCGACGAGGTACTGGATGGTGGGGATGGCCGCCTTGATGCGGGTGTCGTCGGTGACGACGCCGTCGGCCAGCGGCACGTTGAAGTCGACGCGCATGAGGACGCGCTTGCCGTCGACGTCGACGTCCTTGACGGTCTTCTTGGTGAACGCCATGGGACTCCTCCTTATCGGTTTGCAATGGAAGGGGCGCGGACTGGGCTTCGGGCCTCGTCCGCGCCCCTGGCTGACGCTATGGGCGCCTCACGGCCGCGAGACGCTGGGAAGGTGCCGCTTTAGGCGACGAACTTCTCGAAGTACTTGATGGTGCGGACCATCTGGGAGGTGTAGGAGTTCTCGTTGTCGTACCAAGAGACGACCTGCACGAGGTACTGGCCGTCGCCGAGATCCTGGACCATGGTCTGGGTGGCGTCGAAGAGCGAGCCGTAGGTCATGCCCACGATGTCGGTGGAGACGATCTGGTCCTCGTTGTAGCCGAAGGTCTCGGGGTCGGACGCGGCCTTCATGGCGGCGTTGATGGAGTCGACGGTGACCTCCTTGTCGGACTCGACCACGGCAAACAGGAGGGTGGTGGAGCCAGTGGGCACGGGCACGCGCTGGGCGGCACCGATGAGCTTGCCGTTGAGCTCGGGGATCACCAGGCCGATGGCCTTGGCGGCACCGGTGGAGTTGGGGACGATGTTGACGGCGCCGGCGCGGCTGCGGCGCTTGTCGCCCTTGCGCTGGGGGCCGTCGAGGATCATCTGGTCGCCGGTGTAGGCGTGGATGGTGGCCATGATGCCGCTCTTGATGGGGGCGTAGTCGTTCAGGGCCTTGGCCATCGGGGCGAGGCAGTTGGTGGTGCAGGAGGCGGCGGAGATGATGTCGTCGTCCGCGGTCAGGATGTCATGGTTGACGTTGTAGACGATGGTGGGGAGGTCGTTGCCCGCGGGAGCGGAGATGACGACCTTCTTGGCGCCGGCGTCGATGTGGGCCTGGGCCTTGGCCTTGGAGGTGTAGAAGCCGGTGCACTCGAGGACGACGTCGACGTCGAGATCGCCCCACGGCAGGTTGTGGGCGTCGGCCTCCTTGTAGATCTTGATGGTCTTGCCGTCGACGGTAATGGAGTCCTCGCCGGCCTCGACCTTGTGGTCGCGGGCGTAGTTGCCCTGGGTCGAGTCGTACTTGAGCAGGTAGGCCAGCATGTCGGGGCTGGTGAGATCGTTGATCGCGACGATCTCGGAGCCCTCGTGGCCGAACATCTGACGGAAGGCCAGACGGCCGATGCGACCGAAACCGTTAATCGCAACCTTGACTGCCATGCGCTTCTCCTTTCGCGGCCCCTCCCGGACCGAGCCTCTCGGCCGGGTCGAGGGCCATGACTTGAACCACTGCGTGCATAGTAACCCGTTTGGGGCACGCCGGGCCCGAGAACCCACAAATGACTCTGAATCTGCAGTTAGGGCCCATGATTGTCTACGGGCGAGTGGACAACTTTGAATTACGGGCAGGGAGGTAGCAAGAATATTTGTTGTAGTTTATCCATCCTCGCCGGATCGGCCGGCCCCTCCCCCGCCGTCGCGCCACTCGGCGTCGAGGGCCTCGAGCCGGAGCACCCGGTGGTAGAGGGCCGACTTGGAGAGCGGCGGGTAGGCGCGGCGGCCGAGCTCCGCCAGGGGGAGGTCTGGGTACTCGCGGCGGAGATCGCAGAAGGCACGCAGGGCCGGGGGCAGTCCGGAGAGGCCCGGCCCGGCCTCCACGCGGTCTATGAGGGCGAGCTGCTCGGCGGCGGCCCCTGAGGCGCGGCGCGCGTTGGCCATCTCCGCGTTCACGGACCGGTTGACGTCGTTCTTGACGGACTTCATGCGCCGCACGTTGGAGACGGCCCGGGCCGTGCGCGCAGCGCCCACCACGAGGAGGAACCGGACGATGTCGTCGAAGCTCTTGATGTAGATGGCGAACGCGCCGCGGCGGCGGTTGAGCCGGGCCTGGACACCGGCGTCGCGACAGACGGAGACGAGGGCCTCGGCGAGGGCCTCGCCGGTGACGGCCATCTCGAGGTGGAAGTCGCCGCGGGGGTCGGCGATGAAGCCGCCGGCCATGAAGGCGCCGCGGAGGAAGGCCGCGCGCCGCCCCGGCGTGGAGACCACCTGCCCGGGGACGCCCGAGGCGAGCCCGCGGCCGGGGACGAGCACCCCGAGCTCCACGAGGGCGTCCTCGAGGCCGGGCTGGTCGCGCATCTCGATGAGGTAGTTGCGGGTCTTGTGCAGGACGGAGCGGCGCACGGTGAGCTGCGTGTCGAGCTCGAACACCTTGTGGGAGAGGCGGATGACGGTGCGCGCCACGGCCCCCGTCTCGGTGGTCACGCGCACGGCGTAGGCGCCCGAGCCGTAGAAGGAGAGGGTGCCACAGACCCGCACCAGGGCGGAGAGCTCCGAGACATCTGCCTCGGGGCCGCCCTCGACGCGGGAGAGCTCGTCCTTGACCTCGGCGGTGAACGACATGGTCAGCCCCGCTGGGCGCGGTGGAGGTCGCGGTGGGACACCGTGACGCGGTAGCCCTCGGCCTCCAGGTGCGCGGCCGTCGCCTCGGCCAGGGCCACGGAGCGGTGCTGGCCGCCGGAGCACCCGACGCCGATGGAGAGCGAGCTCTTGCCCTCGGCGACATAGCCGGGCATGACGCAGTCGAGCAGCCGCTCCCAGGCCCCCAGGAACCCCTTGGTCTGCGGGTGGTCGAGCACGAAGGAGCGCACCTGCTCGTCCTTGCCCGTAAGCCGGCGCATGGCCGGGTCCCAGTAGGGGTTGGGCAGGAAGCGGACGTCGATCATGAGGTCGGCCTCCTCGGGCATGCCGTACTTGAACCCAAAGGAGAAGACGTGGACCTCCATGAGCTGCTGGTCGGTGAGCTCGGAGAAGAGCCCCTGGAGGCGGCGGCGCAGCTCGATGGGGCGCAGGTTGGAGGTGTCGATGACGTAGTCCGCGCGGTGCAGCACGTCCTCGAGCTGGGCGCGCTCGCGGGCGATGGCGGCGAGGTTGCTCTCCCCCTCCTTGGCGATGGGGTTGCGGCGGCGCGAGAGAGCGTAGCGGCGGCGCAGGACCTCGTCGGAGCTGTCGAGGAAGATGAGGGCCGAGGAGAGCTCGTGGTCGGCAAGCTCGGCGAGGGAGTCCTGGAGCTCGTCGAAGAGCCCCTGGCTGCGGAGGTCGCAGACCACGGCCAGGTGGCGCCCGACGCCGGAGTCGATGCCCACGACGCGGGAGAGCGGCAGCAGCAGCGAGGGCGGCAGGTTGTCGATAACGTAGTAGCCCAGGTCCTCGAACGTGTGCATGGCCTCGGTGCGCCCGGCACCGCTCATGCCCGTGATGACGACGACGTCGGGAACGTCCTCGGTCCTCTCCATGTGAGCTCCTCTCGGCGGGTTCGGGTGCAAGTATGACAGGTGCCGTGCCGGCGCCGGGCCGTCAGGGGACAACGCCCCCGGCACGGAGGGGCGCGCCGTGGTCACCCGTCGGCGGACCCCCTGCCCGCCGCGCGGGCGCGGCCGAGCTCCTCCTCCCACGAGCGGAGGGTCCCGTAGACGTCCGCCGCCACCCGCGCCGGAATGCCGGGGACGGCCTCGATCTCCTCCAGGGCGGCCTTCCGCAGCCCCCTCATGGACCCGAAGGCCTTGAGCAGGGCCCTCTTGCGACCCTCCCCAACCCCGGGGACCTCGTCGAGGACCGAGGCCGTCATGGCCTTGCCGCGGAGCTCGCGGTGGTAGGTGATGGCGAACCGGTGGGCCTCGTCGCGGACGCGCTTGACGAGGTAGAGCGACGGCGAACCGCTGGGGAGCACCACGGGTGCGTCGTCCCACGGCACGAAGAGCTCCTCGTCGGACTTGGCGAGGCCGGCCACCGGGATGTCGAGCCCGAGGGCCTGGAGCTGGCCCATGGCCGCCGTGAGCTGTGGCTTGCCGCCGTCGAGGATGAGGAGGTCCGGCCTGGACCCGAACCTGCCGTCGGCCATGCGCTCCGGCGCGTAGCGGCGCCCCAGGACCTCGGCCATGGACGCGAAGTCGTTGGCCTCCTCCAGGGGCGTGCGCACCTTGAAGCGGCGGTACTGCGACTTGTCGGCCCGGCCGTTGGTGAACACCACCATGGACGCCACCGTGTGGCGGCCGTGGATGGTGGAGATGTCGAAGCACTCGATGCGCAGGGGGGCCTCGGGGAGGGCCAGGGCGCTCTCAAGCTCGAGGAGGGCACGGTTGGCACGGTCGTCCTCGTAACCCGTGCGCATCTTGTGGCGCATGAGGGCGTGGCGGGCGTTGGCAGACGCCATCTCGTGCAGCCGCGCCCGCTCGCCGCGCCGGGGCACGTGGAGGTGCACCCGGTGGCCGCGGCGCTCCCCCAGCCATGACTCGAGGGTCTCGGAGTCGTCCGGCAGCGCGGGCACCTCGATGGCCGGAGGCACCTCGTCGGTGCGCCCGTAGTAGCGCTTGAGGAAGCCCGAGAGCAGCTCCTCCTCGCCGACGTCCATGCCCTTGTCGAGGATGAACTCCGCGCTCCTGACCATGCGGCCCTCGCGCACGACGAACACGCACACGCCAGCGATGGTCTCCTCGCGCCAGAGGCCCACGAGGTCGGCGTCCACAGGGTTGCGGAAGACGACCTTCTGGTCGTTGTCGAGGTGGCCCACGAGGTCGAGCCGACGCTTGTAGCGGCCGGCCTTCTCGAAGTCCAGGTCGCGGGCGGCGGCGTCCATCTCGGCGCGGAGCGCCTCCTTGAGGGCGGTGCGGCGCCCCTCGAGGAACCCCTCCACGGTGCGCACGTTCTCGCGGTACTCCTCGGGCGAGACCGCGCCCGCGCACACGCCGGGGCCGCGGCCCACGTGGTAGTCGAAGCAGGGGCGCCCCGACTCGGCGAGCTCCATGGGCAGGAGGTCGGCCCGCTCCGGGTGGGCGTCGGCGAGGCGCTTGACGCGCTTCCACTCGGCACAGGTTCCGATGCAGAGGGGGCAGAGCTTGCGGACCGTGTCGATGGCCTCCCGGGCGGCGCGGGCGTCGGTGTAGGGGCCGAAATAACGGGTGTGGGGACGATGCCTCTCCCTGGTGTACTTGATGGCCGGGTAGAGGTCGCCCTCGGTGACGGCAATGAAGGGGTAGCTCTTGTCGTCCATGAGGGCGACGTTGTAGGGCGGGTGGTACTGCTGGATCAGGTTGATCTCGAGGACCAGGGCCTCGTGCTCGGAGCCCACCACCAGGTAGTCGAAGGAGGCCACCTGGGGCATCATGAGCGCGATCATGGCGCGCTCGTCGTCGCCGTTCACGTACTGCCGCATGCGGGCGCGCAGGTTCTTGGCCTTTCCCACGTAGAGCACGCGGCCCGAGGCGTCCTTCCACAGGTAGCAGCCCGGGTCCGTAGGGACCCGGGACACCTGCTCGGCGAGGGAGGGGGCGCCGTCGGGAACGGTGCCGTCCTGGGCGGTGCGCGGTCGGTCCAAAGATCCTCCATAACAGGTTGCCCGGTAGAGGGCCCACGGGGGCCCGCGGCTATCATAGGTGCGCACAACCGGTCCCGTGCGCAGCGCGTGGAGGAAAGGTATCACAACATGGAATTGCATGAGATCTCGGCAGCCAGGGTCGAGGAGGCAGCAAAGGAGCACGACCTTCCGCTCCCCGTCGAGCAGACCGAGGACTGGTGCGAGTACGAGTCCACCATCACCGACCGCACCTACTGGGGGTCGGTGGCCTTCGAGCAGGACGGCAGGCCCGTGGCCGTAGCCTCGTTCATGGACTATGAGACCCACGGCTACCACTACCTCCGCGGCCACCACGCCCCCGTATGGCTCGTGCCGCCCACGGCCGACCGGGAGGAGGAGCTTGCCCGGGCCTTGGTGGCCTACGTCAAGAGGCGCGACCCCAAGGTGGCCTTCATCCGCATGGCCGTGGAGCACGAGATTCCCTCGAGCCGTCCGGTGCTCTCCACCAGCCCCTACAACCAGACCGTGGTCATCGACCTCGACCACGGCGACGCCGACGAGATCCTCTCCAAGTTCAAGACCCGCGGCCGCAGGGACGTTCGCAAGTCTCTGCGCGAGTCAAACGAGACCGTGGCCGACGAGACGACCCAGGCCCTGGAGGATTTCGCCCCCTATTACGCGGTGATGGAGGAGACCTGTGCCCGCGACGGCTTCACCCCCTCCCCCGCCAAGGACTACGTGGACATGCTCAAGATCCTGGGCCCCGACCGCGCCCGCCTCACCGCCGGCCGCATCGACGGCGAGCTCGCGTGCTGGGCGCTCAACGTCATTGAGGGCACCCGCGCCACCCGCTACTACGGGGCCTCCCGCATGCTCGAGGGCGTCAAGAACTTCGTGGACGCCGAGGTATTCGAGACCTGCCTCATCCTAGCCGGACTGGGTTGCACCACCTACGACCTCATGGGCATCGGCAACGACTTCTCCCCCAACCTCAAGGGGCTCAACATGTTCAAGACCAAGTTCTCCAAGGACGTGGTGGATGTGGCCCCCGACCGCGACATCCCCGTCAAGGGCCTCTTCTACAAGGCGCTCAAGGGTGCCAAGAGGATCAAGGACCGCTGAGGCACCCAAGGCACGAGACGTGTACGGGCCCGCCCGGAGTCACCGCTCCGGACGGGCCTTTCCCATGGCCCGCGGCCTCAGGGCCCGACGTCCCCGGCGGCCAAAAGAAGAGGGGCCGCACCGGAGAGGGTGCGGCCCCTGCAGGGACGACGCGGAGCACGAGGGTGCGGACCTGTTTAGATGGGCGACCCCGCGCCGTAGAGACGGCTGCCCGCGGTGTTCCAGATGGTTGCCACGCGCACGCCGTCAGGGGGCCAGTTGCAGTCGATCACGGTGCTGCCACCGGCATAGATGCCCACATGGCCCTCCCAGCAGACGATGTCGCCGGGGATGGCGCTGGAGGGCGACTTGAGCCCGGAGGCGGCGGAGACCATGGCGCGCTGGGACGCGGAGCTGTGGGGCAGGCTGATGCCGGCCTGGGCGTAGCACCAGCGGGTGAAGCCGGAGCAGTCGAGACCGGTGGAGGGATTCTCGCCGCCCCAGACATAGTTGACCTTGCCGACCAGGGAGTACGCGGCGCTGAGGATGGTGTTGCGCTGGGCAGAGGTGAGCCCGCCGACAGAGCCGGAGGTGCTTCCGCCGGAAGAGACGGAACCGCCCGAGGCTCCCCCGCCGGAGGTGTCCCCGCCGGAGGTGCCGCCACCGGAGTAGTAGCTGCCGGAGTTGGCGGCAGCGGCGGCAGCGGCGGCGGCCGCCTCGCGCTCGGCGGTCTGGCGGGCGGCCTCGGCCTCCTGGGCCAGGGCCTCCTTCACCTGGGAATCGAGGCTGTTGACATAGGAGTCGGCCTCGTCGACCTTGCTCTTGAGGTCGGCCTGCTGGGCCTCCTGCTGGGAGACCAGCTGCTCCTGCTGGGACTTCTGGTCCTCGAGGGTGGCCTTCTCGTTGTCGAGCTCCCCCTTCTTCACGGCGAGATCGGTGCGCAGGCGGTTGGTCTCCTCGATGTTGGAGGCCTGGGTCTCGCTGATCTTGTCGGCGTAGTAGACCCTGGTCACGAAATCGTCGAACGAGTTGGCCTCGAGGACCAGGGAGAGCAGCGACACGCCGCCGGACTTGTAGTTCTCGGAGACGTTCTCGGCAAGGAGCGCCTGGCGTCTGGCCAGCTCGGCCTCCTTGACCTTGATGTCCTCCTGGACCTTGTCGATGTTCTTTTGGGTGTCCGCGATCTGGGACTCGGTCTCGGAGAGCTGCTCGCGGGTGGCGTTGAGCTGGTCGGAGACGGCCTCGGCCTGGGCGTAGTAGTCGTCGCGGGTCGCCTTGGCCTTGTCGAGCTGGGCCTGAAGCTCCGAGGAGGTTTCGGCGACGGCCGGGGACGGCACGGCCACCACGACGGTCAGGGCAAAGGCCGTGGCGGCGATGGCGGCGCAAACGCTACGGGCTCGTTTCATGGAATCGCTCCTTGATATGGATATGGGGCGCCAAGGCGTCCCTCGTCAGGCTGCGTACCCAGTGTCGCATCTTATCATAGGCCTTCAGGGCGCCAAACTGAAGGGTTTTTCAGCTGCGGGAGGCCTCCACATCCCTAGACCCTCGTCCCCTTGCCGAGATGGATGTTGAACTTCCTCACTTGGTTGAACAGCAGAAGGCGCGCGAGCACCCGGTGCTTGAGGGTGTCATCGGGATTGCCGTAGGGATAGCCGGCCTTTCCTTTTCGGAACATCTCGAGGGCGCGAGCCCTGAGCCCGTCGTCGGCGACGTGGTCGGCCACGACCTTCCTGGGAACCACCGTGTAGAGGAACGAGTCGAAGGCCTCGCGGTACTCCATGGGGTCGTGGAGCACGAAGTCGCGGACGATGGGCTCGGTGAACTCGACGCCGCCCAAGGTGACGTACCAGCTGTTGCGCCCGGGCCTCGTGTTGACCTCGAAGAAGCGGTAGGAGCCGTCACGCTCGTCGAACTTGATGTCGAAGTTGGCCACGCCGTGATAGCCCACATGAGAGAGGAAGCGCTTGGCATCGGAGATTATCTGTTCCACCCGCTCCCCCATGATGCAGCAGGGGTTGCCGATGAGGATGGGCGAGTGGTCCTGGATGACCACACGGCCGCCGGACACCACGCGGGCCTCGCCATGCCGGTCGGTGAAGACCGTGAGCGAGCGCAGGGCCGAGTCACCTCCAGGCACGAAGTCCTGGAGCACGACCTCCTTGGAGTAGCCGGAACGGGCGAGGGAGCCCATGACCTCGTCGAGGCCGCGACGATCGTCGACGGCGTAGACCTTCTCCTTGCCCGGGAACTCGAGCAGGTCGTAGGCCGCCGAGTTGGCCGGCTTGACCACAAGCGGGAACGGCAGGTCGTCAGGCAGGTCGCCCTCAGAGGCAAGGACGGTCCAGGTCTTGGGGTACGGGATGGAGAGCTCCTCGCAGATGCGGTAGAACTCACCCTTGTCGGTGATGCGGTCGAGGAGGGGGAAGTCCGGGTAAGGCACGGCGTAGAACTCGGAGAGCTCCTCGGCGTGCTCGGAGAGGATCCTGGCGTGCCAGTCCGCCGAACCAAGCACGATGCCGAGCTTGCCGGCGGCCTTGAGCCCCTTGCCCAGGGCAAGGAGCTCCTCGAGGAGCCGGCCGGGCTCCCCAAGGTCGGGGACGACGCGGTAGTCGCACAGGCGGCTCGACGAGGTCACCTGGACGTCGACGGCCGATAGGATGACGGGGTCGACCCCCCACCGGCGGTGGAAGGACCTCGCATAGGAGTAGCCGAGAATGTCGCCTCCGATGCACACGGGCTGCAGAAGCTCGGGGACCTGGCTCTCGTCGGTGATGGTGACAGCGGGCATCGTTTCCTCCGTTACATGTTCGATGGGGTCCAGAGGACCTGCTTGACGGCCTCAGCCATGGGTGCCACCGCGTCGATTGGGACCTCGGTGGGCAGGTTGACGATGCCCGCGGTCACCCGGTCGCAGACCGGCAGGGTCCCGACCGCGGGGAGACCGTAGGCTCCGGGGTCGACGACACCGGGGTAGAGTGACGGACGGTACCAGTCCTCAGCGAGGTAACCCAGCTCCCTGACCCTGCGGATCACCTCGCGCGACGTCTCGGTGGAGGGTGCGACCACACTGAAGCGCAGGAGGGGCTGGACGGGGTCGGAGCCCTGGGCCGCCGGGTACGGTACCGAGCCGCCAAAGGCCTCGATGAACGCCGAGACCACCTCCCGGCGCGATCCCATGTTCTGCGGGGCCCGCTTGAGCTCGTTGTTCACCTGGGCACAGATCCATCGATCGGGCGCCATGGGGCCGTGAAGAAGCCCCCCGGCCATCTCCTTGTCGGCCACGGCCGGTTCGAGGAGCCTAGCCGCCACCAGGCTGCGCCGCAGGAAAACGGCGGCCTTGCGGGGCAGGCGGTTGAGGACACGGTTCTCGTTGAGGTAAAGGCGCGCGGCCCTGGCCACGCCTCCGCACACTGGCTCGAGGGCGGCGAGGCGCTCGCGGGCGATGGAGAGGGCCTGGGGCCGGCGACCACGGGGGTTGATCCAGACGGCACCCCCGAACGAGGTGCGCAGCATCTTCTCGGCACCGAACGAGTGGACCGAGACGTCGGCAACGGGACGACCCTGGTCGGTGAGGGCCATGCGAGTGGCGCAATGGGCGCTGTCCTCGAGCACGAGGGCCCCGACCCCGTGGGCCCTCTCGACCAACTCGCGCGAAGAGGCGTCGTCGATGATGCCGAAGGAGTGCTGGAGCACGACGGCCCCGACACCCTCCCCGAGGGGCAGCACGGCCGGGTCGAGGGACACCGTGTCGGCATCGATGTCGCCGTACACCGGGACGAGCCCGGCCACGAGGATGGGGTCCACGGCGGTGCAACAGGTGAAAGGCTGCGTGACGACCGAGCGCACCGAAGGGTCCGACGCGGCCAGGGCCTCGAAGACCACTTCCATGGCGTAGCGGGCCTTGTACACAAGGTACCAATCCTCGGGACTCGTGCGTGTGGCCTCGGCAAGGCCGTGGGTGAGGCGTACGGCCTCGTCTTCCATAGGAACCTCCATCGGACGGCAGTCGGGGCGATTCTACCCCGCCCCTATGAAGACCCTGTACCCGGTGCACCGCTCTCCCCGGGCGACCGGGATGGGCGGGCGCAGGACGACCTGACGACCCCAAACCGCAAGGAGACGACGGCTTCGCACCAAAATGAAAGGCAGTCGGTCTCGGGGACCGACCGCCTCCAGATTGTTCCCCAAGACCGTGGCGGGCGGTTGCGGTCTTGGGAAATGGCCGTCTCGGGGGCGTTGGGCTACGACCCGTTCACCGCGTCCACGTACCAGCTCGTGATGGACGTGGGGTGGGTGATGGCGGTGCCCACGACCACACACCAGGCGCCGGCCTCGACGGCGTCGGCGGCGTCCTGCGGGCAGTGGACGCTCCCCTCACAGACCACGGGGCGGCCCGGGAACTCGGCCACCGCCTGGCGGATGAGGTCGAGGTCGGGGCCCTGGCCGGCCGCCTGGTCGATGGCGGCGCCGGGGTGCGAGAGCGTGGTGGAGCAGAGGTCGCACCCGGCGGCGAAGCCACGGCGCACGTCCTCGATGGAGGAGCAGTCCGCCATCACGAGGACCTCCTCCTTCTTGAGCTCGGCGACGGTCTCCTCGAAGGTGCGGCCGTCGGGGCGCGGGCGGTCGGTGGCGTCGAGGGCCACGATGTCGGCGCCGGCCATGGCGCAGGCCCGGGCGTGGCGCAGGGTGGGCGTGATGAAGACGCCGTCGTGGCCCTCCTTCCAGAGGCCGATGACCGGGACCTCCACACGCCCCTTGATGGCGGAGATGTCGGAGAGGCCCTGGCAGCGGATGGCGCAGGCGCCGCCAAGCTCGCAGGCCCGAGAGATCTGGGCCATGGTCTCGGGGTGGCGCATGGGCTCGCCGGGGTAGGCCTGGACCGAGGCGACGAGGCCGCCGCGGAGCGAGTCGATGAGGTTTTGGGCTGTCATCGCACGATTGCCTTTCTCCCGCCGCAGGCGGGGGTCGCGGCTAGGAGAGGTCGCCATAGCCGTCCTTCACGAAGTGCTCGGCCGCGCCGATGAGCGGCGCGTCGTCGCCGAGGAGGCCCCGCTCGACGGGGAGGTCGCGGACCGGGGCCATGGCGCGGTCGGCATATCCGGAGGCGAGGGCGTCGTGCCAGACGGGGCCGCACTGGACCACGGAGCCCGACAGGATGATTGCCTCGGGGTCGATGAGGTTGGCGGACGAGGCGAGGACGCCGCCCAGGGCGCGGCCGCTACGGGTCTCGGCCGCCACGGCGGCCTCGTCGCCCTCCTCGGCGGCCCGGGAGATGTAGGCGCCCCCCACGGGGTTGCCCTCCGGGTCGGTGTCGGCGCCGGAGAGGCGCACGTACTCCCCCACGATGGCCGGGCCGGCGGCCACTGACTCGAGGTGCCCCACGGCGCCGCAGGTGCACTCGATGCCGGCGGCCTCCTCGCAGGCCATGTGGCCCACGTTGCCGGCCATGTCGTGGGCCCCCAGGGACAGGACGCCCCCGTCCACGATGGCGCCGGAGATGCCGGTACCCACGGCCACCACGAGCACGGACTCGTAGCCGCGGCCGCCGCCCCAGCGGGCCTCGCCGAGGGCGTGGGCGTGGACGTCGTTCAGGACCCTGCAGGGCAGGCCGCAGGCCTCCTCGACGGCCGTGCCGAGCGGGGTGCCCGACCAGCCGGGCATCATCTCGTTGGCGTAGGTGATGTCGCCCGTGCGCGGGTCGACGACGCCGCCGGTGGAGATGCCGACCCCTGCCACGGGACGCGGCGAGCGGGCGACGGCGCCCTCGACGGCCGCGATCACGTCGGCCAGCACGGCCTTCCCCCCGCGCAGCGGGTTGGTCGGGACGCGCTCGACCGACTCGACGACCGGCACCCCCTCCCCCGTGAAGGTCACGAGGCCGCATGCGATCTTGGTACCGCCGATGTCGACGGCGACGACGGTGGTCGGCTCCATGGTCTCTCCCCTCTCTGCGGGCTAGAGCAGGTCGCAGGTGGCCAGGACCTGACGGATGGCCTCGACGTTCTCGCCCTCGAGCTCGGCGACGGGCTCGGGCATGCGGTTGCTGGAGAAGACGCCCATCTCGCGCAGGGCCGTCTTGAACGCGCCCACGCCGGCGCCGTAGCCGCCCACGCCCGTGGTCACCTGGGTGATCAGCATGAGGTCGGCGAGGTAGTCCTGCAGCTCGCGCACGCGGGCCCAGTCGCCGGCCTCGGCGGCACGCCACATCTCCACATAGGGCTCGGGGGCGATGTTGGCGAGGCCGGGCACGGAGCCGTCGGCGCCGCCGAGGTAGGCGCCGTCGACCACGACCTCGTGGCCGGTCAGCAGCGTCAGCGGGTGGCCGATGCGGTCGTTCTCGCGGATGAGGAAGCGGAAGGAGACGTCGTCGCCCGAGGAGTCCTTGACGCCGGCGAGGGTGCCCTCGGCGCCGAGCTCGGCGAGCAGGCGCCAGTCGAGCTTCGTCTGCACGCAGACGGGGATGTCGTAGGCGAACAGCGGCACGTCGACGGCCTCGTGGATGGCGCGGAAGTGCCGGGCCACCACGCCGGGGCCCGGGATGGCGTAGAACGGGGCCGTGGCCACGATGGCGTCGACGCCGAGCTCGGCCATGGAGCGGGCGTGGGCGATGACGGCGTCGGTCTGCATGTCGATGCAGCCGGCGATCACGGGCACGCGGCCGTTGTTGATGCGCATGCCCTCGCGCACCACCTCGAGGCGCGTCTCCTCGTCGAAGAAGGCGACCTGCCCCGACGAGCCCAGGAAGAAGAGGCCGTCGATGCCGGCGTCGATCATGCGGTTGAGGTGCCGCTCGAAGGCCTCGTGGTCGATGGAGCCGTCGTCGAGCTGGGGGACGACGACGGGGGGGACGACGCCGCGGATCTTGAAGTCTGAGCTCATGGGAAACAGGGGTCCTTTCATGGTCTGGCTGTCTATGGAAGGGCCCGGCGGTGCGCCGGGCCCTCGGTGCCTATCGGCCTGCCTCAGGAAGCTTTCCCAAGATTGGGGTGGAGCAACGAGGGGGCCGCGCCGAGCAGGAGCTTGGTGTAGGGGTCCTGGGGGTGCTCGAAGATCTGCTTGGCGGGGCCGTGCTCCACCACGGTGCCGCCGTTCATGACGCAGATCTCGTCGGAGATGTAGCGCACGGTCTGGATGTCGTGGCTGATGAACACCATGGCCAGGCCGAGCTGCTCCTTGAGGTCGGTGAGCAGGTTAAGGATCTGGGCGCGCACGGAGACGTCCAGGGCGCTCGTGGGCTCGTCGGCGATGATGCAGTCGGGGCCGATGGACAGGGCGCGGGCGATGGCCACGCGCTGGCGCTGACCGCCGGAGAGCTGGCCGGGCAGGGCGTCGAGGGCGCTCGAAGGCAGGCCGACGAGGCCGATGAGCTCCTGGATGCGCTCCTCGCGCTCCTCGGGGGTGCCCACCTTGTGCACGAGCATCGGGTCGAGGAGCTGGTCGTGGACGCTCATGCGGGCGTTGAGGGCCGTGGCGGGGTCCTGGAAGACCACGGAGAGCACGGAGCCGATGTGCTTGCGGTCCTCCGCGGTGCGCTTGGTCACGTCCTTGCCCTTGAAGAAGACCTTGCCCGAGGTGGGCGGCTGAAGGCCGCACATGACGTTGGCCGTGGTGGACTTGCCACAGCCGGACTCGCCCACGATGCCCAGGGTCTTGCCGGGCATGACGCGCATGGTGACGCCCTTGACGGCTTGCACGAGGTTGGGGTGGAGCAGGGAGCCGGTGCGGGTCTTGAAGGTGACCTTCACATCATCGAGGAAGATGATGGGCGTGACGCCGTCGACGGTGCCGTCGTTCACGGCGGGGTTCTGGGTCTCGCTCATGGCTTTATGCATCTCCCTTCGGGGTGCTGGGGGTGTTGACGACGGAGGTCAGGCCGGCGGCCGCGAGGTCCTTGTCGGGGAGCTCGGCCACGTAGTGCTCGGTGCCGGGGATCTTCTTGAGGACCGGGCGGACGTCGAGGCCCACCGTGGGGTGGCTCGAGCGCGGCGCGAAGCGGTCGCCGTCGTTGAAGTCCTTGGGGCTCGGGACCACGCCGGGCACCTGGTGGAGCCTGCCGGAGCCGCCCTCGATGGAGAGCACGGCGCCGAGGAGGCCGCGGGTGTACTCGTGGGTGGGGTGCATGAGCAGCTCGATGGTGGGCGCCTGCTCCACGACCTGGCCGGCGTACATGACGGTGATGTAGTTGGCCACCTCGGCCACGAGGGCGAGGTCGTGGGACACGAAGATCATGGCGAAGCCGAGCTTGGCCTGCAGGTCGTTGAGGAGCTTGATGACCTGCTTCTGGACGGTGACGTCGAGGGCCGTGGTGGGCTCGTCGGCGATGATCACCTTGGGGTCGCGGGTGAGGGCCATGGCGATGAGGACGCGCTGGCGCTGGCCGCCGGAGAGCTCGTGGGGGTAGCTCTCGAGGGTGCGGGCCGGGTCGAGGCCCACGAGCTCGAGGAGCTCCTCGGCGGAGCGGGTGCCGCCGCGGTCCGTGAGCTGCTTCATCTGGTTCTTGATGAGCATGGACGGGTTGAGGGCGGAGAGGGCGTCCTGGTAGATCATGGCGATGTCGTGGCCGCGGAGGGCGTTGCGCTCGGCGTCATCCATCTCGAGCAGGTTCTTGCCCTGGTAGAGGACCTCGCCGGAGATCTGGGCGCGGGAGTCGATGAGGCCCATGATCGTGAGGGCGGTGATGGACTTGCCGCAGCCGGACTCGCCCACGAGGCCCATGGTCTGGCCGGGGCGCACGGCGTAGTTCACGTGGTCGACCACGTTGACGTCGCCGTGGCGCGGGAACTTGATGCAGAGGTCCTTGACCTCGAGCACCGGCTGCACGTCGTAGTCGGGCTTGTGGCGGTCGTCGCGCCTGGCCTCGACGGCGGCGAGGGCCGTGAGGGACCTGTCGAGGGAGGCGGCCTGCTGCTTGTAGGCCTCGACCGGGTCGAACAGGAGGCGGTCCTGCTTGCGGGCGTGCTTGCCGTCGTCCTCGATGGGGGCGTTGGGCGCCGCCACCATGGCGTCGGTGATGCCCTCGGAGAAGATGTTGAGGCAGAGGACCGTGGTCATGATGGCCAGGCCGGGGAAGAGCGCCTGCCACCAGCGGCCGGCCAGGACGCCGGAGCGGGCGTCGGACAGGATGTTGCCCCAGGTGGGCGTGGGCTCCTGGATGCCGGCGGAGATGAAGGACAGCGAGGCCTCGAGGATGATGGCGTCGGCCACGAGCACGATGACGTACACGAGGATGGGCGCGATGCAGTTGCGCATGACGTGCTTGACGAGGATCCAAGGGGCCTTTGCGCCCGAGACCACGACGGCGCGGACGTAGTCCTCACCGTACTCGGCCACCACGTTGGCGCGGACGATACGGGTCACCTGCGGGATGTAGATGAAGCCGATGGCCAGCACGATGGAGGGTACCGAGTTGCCGAAGACCGACACGAAGACGGCGGCCAGGGCGATGCCGGGGAAGCTCATCACCACGTCCATGATGCGCATGATGACCTCGGAGATCCACTTGCGGCTCACGGCGGCCACGGAGCCGATGATGCAGCCGCCCACGAGGGCGAGGAGGGTGGCGCCGAAGCCGATGGCCAGGGAGTAGCGGGCGCCGAACATCATGCGGGAGAGGATGTCGCGGCCCTTCTCGTCGGTGCCGAAGAGGAACTCGCCGTTGGGGGCCTGGCGGGACTTGAAGATCTCGAAGGGGCTGTGGGGCGCCAGGAAGTTGGCGCAGATAGCCACGAGGGCCACGAGGACGAGCACCACGATGGAGATGCGGGAGCCGATGCTCATGGCGTGCCAGCGGCGGGAGATGCCGCTGCGGCGCTTGACGGTCTCAGCCACGTTACACGCTCCTGATTCGGGGGTTGATAAGGATATAGAGCATGTCCACCACGATGTTGATTACGATGAACGCGAGGGCAACCACGAGGGTGACGCCCTGGACGAGCGTGGGGTAGTTGGACGTGACGCCGTCGAGGATGGCCATGCCCATGCCGGGGAGGTTGAAGATGACCTCGATGACCACGGCGCCGCCCATGAGGTAGCCGATGCGCAGGCCGAGAACGGTGACCGGCGTGATCATGGCGTTGCGGAGCACGTTCTTGACGATGACCTCGCTGCGGGGGACACCGGCGCCCACGGCGGTGCGCACGTAGTCACGGTCGAGCTCCTCGGCCATGGAGGTGCGGATGACGCGGGTGAGCTGGCCGGCGAGGGGCACCGAGAGGGCCAAAGCGGGCAGGATCATGCGCATCCACCAGCCGCCGGTGAGGAACGCCGGCAGGGCGCCGGAGGCCGGGAAGATCTTAAGGTTGAAGGAGAACACCAGGATCAGCAGGACGGCGAGCCAGAAGGACGGCGTGGCGATGCAGGCGATCGACAGTATTCGGATGACCTGGTCTGGCCACTTGTCCCGGTACACGGCGGCAACCACACCGAGGATGAACGCGACGATGACGCCGATGATGAGGCCGAGGAAGGTGAGCTGCATGGTCACCGGGAAGGCCTTCATCACGCGGTCGGCCACGGAGGCGCTGTTGACGCCGTACTCGCCGAGGCTGCCCTGGAACATGCCCCCGAGGAAGTCTCCGTACTGCACGATCCACGGCTGGTCGAGGCCGTGCTTCTCGCGGTACATCTGGACGGCCTCCTGGGTGGCGCCCTCGCCGAGGGCACCGTAGGCCGGGTCAATCGGGGAGAACGACATGACGAAGAACACCAGGAAGGTGACGCCCAGGACCATGATGGGCAGGGCGATGAGCCTTCGTCCTATCAACCGGATGAGGTTGTTCACGTTGCGTCTCTCCTTTCACAATAGAAACGGGTTGCCTATGTGCACAAATGGGGCGCGGGAAGGCGATGGTGCGGTGCCTCCCCGCGCCCGTCCCGGATCGCTCCGGGGTTGGAACCTTGAAGGAACTTACTTGGCCTTGCAGCCCACGAGGTCGATGCCTGTGCAGCCGATGGCCTGGAAGCCGTCGATCTTGTCGGCCCAGACGCCGGTGGGGGTGACGCGGTGGAGCAGCGGGTACAGGGGCACCTGCTCGGCCAGGAGGTCGAAGCACTGGTTCCAGGTGTCCTGCTGGGCGTCGCCGGTCTCGGTGACGGCCTTGGCCATGAGGGTCTGGAGCTCGGTGCACTTCTCCATGCCCTGCCAGCCGTAGCGGGACTGGGTCCAGATGCCGTCGCCGTAGAACCAGCTCATGAGCAGGTCGGGGTCGTTGCCGAAGACCGAGGGGTCGCCGGAGGCGAGCACCACGTCGTAGGGGCACACGCCGGAGGCGTCGGGCGTGGCCTGGTTGGCGTAGAGGTCGGAGCTCTTCTGGGAGTTGAGCTCGACCTCGAGGCCGGCGGCGATGAGGTCCTGCTGGATCGAGGCGGCGATCTCCTTGATCCAGGCGGTGTCGGTGGTCTGGAGGGTCAGCTTGGTGCCGGTGGCGCCGGCCTCCTCGAGGAGGCTCTTGGCCTTGTCGACGTCGTAGGTGTAGACCGTGGAGGCCTTGTGGTAGCCAGGGAAGTTCTCGGGCAGGTAGCAGGTGGCCGGCTGGGCGAGGCCGTCGAGGGCGTTCTCGATGATCTTCTCGACGTCGACGGCGTAGAAGAAGGCCTGGCGCACGCGAACGTCGTCGAACGGCTTCTTCTTGAGGTTGAACATGAAGAAGGGCAGGTTGAAGCCCTGGACCTTGTCGACGGTGATGCCCTGGCCCTCGAAGTTGGCGATCTGTTCGGCGGGGACGGCCTCGCAGACCATGGTGGTGCCCTCGGTCATGGCCGTGACGCGCGGGTCGTTGTCGACGAGGACGGTGAACTCCACCGGGTTGCTGGCCGGCTTGGGACCGTTGTAGTTCTCGTTGACGGAGAGCTTGATGGACTGCTCGTTGGACTCGTCGTACTTCCAGGGGCCGGTGCCCACGGGGAGCTTGGTGAGCTCGTCCTTGGACATGGAGGCCGGGCAGATCTTGATGATGCAGAGGCGCTTCTTCATGATCTCGGGGTCGAAGGCGTTCTTGAGCTTGAAGGTGACGCCGGTGTCACCGTCGGCCTCGACGGCGTCGATGAAGGTGAGCATGGGCTCGTAGATGTTGCCCTTGTACTCCTCGTCGATGCCCGCGGCGCGCTGCCAGGACTTGATGACGTCGTCGGGGGTGACGGCGGTGCCGTCGGAGAACTTGGCGCCCTCGCGGAACTGCACCTTGTACTCGGTGTCGGAGACCTTCTCGATGTCCTCGGAGGCGGCCAGGGCGGCGAAGGCCTCCATCTTGGCGTAGTCGAACTCGAAGAAGCCCTCGGCCACGCACCAGTTGGCGGCCATGCCGGTGGCGCTGGAGGTGGACAGCGGGTCGAGGTTGCCCTGGTTCTGGTAGGCGAGGCCCGCGGTCAGGGTGGCGTCGGCGCCGCCGGAGCCGGAGCCGGACGACGCGTCGTCGCCACCGCCGCCGCAGCCGGCGAGGCCGAGGCCCGCGGCGACCGCGGCGGTGCCGCCGAGGCCGAGGAAGGTGCGACGCGACATGCCCTTGTCAAACATTGCGTATCTCCTGTCTTCTCTGGCGGTATCCCGCCCTTTTTAAGCCGGTTTTCATGATAGGTCGGCTGCGATTCCGCGCTCTTACAGCTGATATTATTGTCGGCGAACGGCCCCTCACGACCGGGAAGGCCCTGCCAAGCCATAGGCGGAATAAAACATGCCTACTCGCCCACGGGGACATGCCGGGCGCAGGAAAACGCATCGTATTGTCCGTTGGGAGGCCGTCCCCCGCTTTTGCGGTGAAATCTATCTACCGATGTAGATGCATAAGAAGTACGACCTGTCAATGCCGATTCCGGGACCGGGGGGGGCCATGCTCGCCGACCTTCATACGCACACAAGTCGATCCGACGGCACCTGCGACGCCGCCGCCATGGCTGCCGCGGCGCGGGCAGCGGGCGTAGACGTCCTGGCCGTGACCGACCACCTCACGCTGCCGGCGGCCATGGACCCCGCATGCGGGTGCTCCGTGGCCGAGGCAGACCTCCCCACCCTCGCGGTCGAGGTCGCCGCGGCGGCGGAGGGTTCCCCGGTGGAGGTGCTCCTGGGCTTCGAGTGCGACTGGTACCCGGGGTGCGAGGGGAACGTGGCGCGCTGGTCCCGCGGCGCGGCGCTGCTCCTGGGCTCGGTGCACTGGATAGGCCCCCAGGAGGGCGGCGCGTGGATCGACGACCCGGACGACCTGCACATCTGGGAGGAACTGGGGCCCGACGAGGTCTGGCGCCGCTACGCGGCCGCCTGGTGCGCCGCGTGCGAGAGCCCGGCGGGGTTCGACGTCATGGCCCACCCGGACCTGCCGTTCCGGTTTTCGAACGAGGGGCTAGCCCCCACCATGGACCTCTCGGCGACCTTCTCGGCCATGGCCGAGTGCGCCCACGACACCGGGCGGCGCGTCGAGGTCTCCACGGCGGGCCTGCGCAAGGGCGTGGGCGCGTTCTACCCGTGCGGGGCGCTGCTGGACGCGTTCGTGCGCGCCGGGGTGCCGATGACCTTTGGCAGCGACGCCCACCGGGCCGAGGACGTGGCCTGGGGCCTCGAACGGGCCCACGCCTACGCCTGGTGGCACGGTGTGCGGGCCCAGGAGGTGCCGGGGAGGGACGGTTGGCGGAGCGTCCCGCTGTAGGGCCCCAGGGGCGCCATGGGGTGACAGCCCGCCACAACGGCAGGGACGCCCCCCCCCGCGCGACGGCTATTTGAAGCGCGCCGCCAGCTCCCCCGCCAGCTCCTCGAGCGAGACGCCCTGGCGCTCCAGGCAGACCATGAGGTGGTAGACGAGGTCGGCCGCCTCGTAGCGGACGTGGTCGTGGTCGCCGTCCTTGGACGCCAGCGCCACCTCCACCGCCTCCTCGCACACCTTCTTGAGCACGCGGTCCTCGGGCCCCTTGAGCAGACGCACGGTGTAGGAGGCCTCGGGGTCGGCGTCCCAGCGCCCCGCGATGGTGGCGGCGAGCTCCTCGAGCACGGGCCCGACGGGCCTCGGCTCCACGTTGGCGGTCCTCTCCCCCATGGCTAGGCCTCCTCGAAGTCGACGGCGGCCGTGGGCGAGAGCTGCCGGAAGAAGCAGGAGCGGTTGCCGGTGTGGCAGGCGGGGCCGGGCGAGTCCACCTCCACGAGGAGGGTGTCGCCGTCGCAGTCCACCAGGATGCGCCGCACGGTCTGCACGTTGCCGCTCGTGGCCCCCTTGTTCCAGAGCTCCCGGCGGGAGCGCGACCAGAACCACGTGGTCCCCGTCTCGCGGGTGAGCTCGAGGGAGCGCTCGTTCATCCACGCCACCATGAGCACCTCTCCGGTGCCGGCCTGCTGCACGACGGCGGGCACGAGCCCGTCCCCGTCGAGGCGCACGGTGGCCTCGTCTATCTCCACGACGCCGTCGGCGTCACCCTGGGCACGGTCCATGGGTCTCCTCCCCTACGCGTGTTCGTTCCGAGAAGCATAGCGCCGCACGACGCGCGGCCGCGGCCTAGAAGTCCAGCCGCACCGGGATGCCCTGGCTCGCCATGTACTCCTTGACCTGCCTCACCGAGAAGGTCCCGAAGTGGAAGACGCTCGCCGCGAGCACGGCGTCTGCCTCCCCCTCGAGGACGCCCTCGGCGAAGTGCTCGAGGTTCCCCACGCCGCCCGAGGCGATGACGGGGACGGGCACGGCGCGGGCCACGGCGCGGGTGAGGGCGAGGTCGAAGCCCTCCTTGGTGCCGTCCCGGTCCATGGAGGTGAGCAGGATCTCGCCGGCGCCACGGCGGGCGGCCTCCTCGCACCAGGCCACGGCGTCGATGCCCGTGGCGGTGCGCCCGCCGGCGGTGTAGACCTCCCAGCGGTTGGGGCCCGTGGCGCGGGCGTCCACAGCGCACACCACGGCCTGGCTCCCGAAGGCCGCCGCGGCGGCCGAGATGAGCGACGGGTCGCGCACGGCGGCCGAGTTGACCGAGACCTTGTCGGCGCCCGCGGCCACCATGGCCCGCATGGCCGCGAGGTCGCGAAAACCGCCGCCCACGGTGTAGGGGATGCCCAGGCGCCGGCTGGCGTCGGAGGCCATGCCCACGGTGGTGGCGCGGTCGTCGCTCGTGGCGCAGATGTCGAGGAACACGACCTCGTCGGCGCCCGCGGCGTCGTAGGCGGAGGCGAGCTCCACCGGGTCGCCGGCGTCGCGCAGGGACACGAAGTTCACGCCCTTGACCACCCGGCCGTCCTTGACGTCGAGGCACGGGATCACGCGTTTGGCGAGCATGGTCACTCCCCTCCCGCCGCGGCGAGCGCCTCGGCGAGGTCGAGGGTCCCCTCATAGAGGGCCCGCCCGCAGACGACCCCCTCGACGACGCCGTCGCCGAGGGCCGCGAGCCTCCGGACGTCCTCCACGGTGGTCACGCCGCCCGAGGCCGTGACAGGAAACCCGCAGGCGGCCGCGACAGCGCGGTAGGCCTCCGGGTCCACGCCCGTCTGCATGCCGTCGCGGGATACGTCGGTGTACACGAGGTGCGAGAAGCCCATCCCGACCACGGAGGCGAGGAGGGTCTCCAGGGACACGGGGGCCTCGTCGCGCCAGCCGTCCACGCGCACGGCGCCGCCCTTGGCCGCGACGTCGGCCGCCACGGCGTCGCCGAAGCGCGCCACGGCCTCGGCCGCGAAGCCCGGGTCGCGCACCAGCGGCGTGCCGATGGACACGCGGGAGACGCCGGCGTCCAGGAGGCGCTCGACGTCGGCGAGGCCGCGCACGCCGCCGCCGGCGTCCACGCGCACGGGGACCCGCTCGCAGACGGCGCGAATGGCGTCCATGTTGGCGGCGCAGGCCGCCTCGTCCTCGCCGAAGGCGCGGGAGAGGTCCACCATGTGGACCCACCCGGCGCCCGCGGCGGCGAAGGCCTCGGCCTGGGCCACGGGATCGGAGGAGTACACGTCCATCTCGCTGCGGACGCCCTGGCGCAGGCGCACCACGTCGCCCGCGACGAGGTCGATGGCGGGGTAGACGATCATAGGGGCAGACCCCCCTTCACGAGGGCGACGAAGTTCTCGAGGATGGGACGGCCGGCGCCGGAGCTCTTCTCGGGGTGGAACTGGCAGCCGAAGACGTTGCCCTTCCAGACCACCGAGGGGAAGCTACGCGCGTAGTGGGTCTTGGCGCACACCACGTCGGGGTCGCAGCCGTCGTCCAGGGCGTACGAGTGGGTGAAGTACATGTGCGACCCCTCCCCCACGCCGGCGAGCAGGGGGCAGGCGCGGCCGAGGGGCGTGAGGTCGAGCTCGTCCCACCCCACGTGGGGCACCTTGAGGCGCGAGGACTCCAAGCGCGTGCACCCTCCGGGAAGGAAGCCCAGGCCCGGCCGCCAGCCCTCGCCGCCCTCGCGGCCGCGGGAGCAGAACAGCTGCATGCCGAGGCAGATACCGAGGATGGGAACGCCGCGGGCGCGGGCGTGGGCCACGGCCTCGGCCTGCCCGGAGGCCTCCATGTACCCCATGGCGTCGGCGAAGGCACCCACGCCGGGGATGACGAGGCCGTCGGAGGCGGCCGCGACCCCGGGGTCGTCGCTCACCACGACGTCGGCGCCGGAGCGGTCGAGGGCGCGGGCCACGCTCATGAGGTTGCCCTTGTGGTAGTCGAGCACGCAGACGGCCATCAGAGCGTCCCCTTGGTGGAGGGCACCCCGGTCACGCGGGGGTCGGGCCCGCAGGCAAAGCGCAGCGCCCGGCCGGCGGCCTTGAAGGCGGCCTCCACGATGTGGTGGCCGTTCTCGCCGGCAAGCTCGCGCATGTGGAGCGTGGCCCCGGCGTCGCGGGCCAGGCCGGCGAAGAACTCGTGGGCCAGCTGCGAGTCGAAGGTGCCTATGGAGGGCACGGGGATCGGGACGTCCCAGAAGAGCTCGCCGCGGCCCGAGAGGTCCACGCAGGCCAGGACCAGTGCCTCGTCCATGGGCACGAGGCACTGGGAGAACCGGGCGACCCCGGCCTTGTCGCCAAGCGCCTCGCGGATGCACGCGCCGATCACGATGCCGGTGTCCTCCACGGTGTGGTGGGCGTCCACGTCGAGGTCGCCCACGCAGCGCACCGTGAGGTCGAAGAGCCCGTGGCGCCCGAAGGCGTCGAGCATGTGGTCGAAGAAGCCCACCCCGGTGCGGACGTCCACGACGCCGGTGCCGTCGAGGTCGAGGGTGACGGCGATGTCGGTCTCGCCGGTGGTGCGGGTGACGGTGGCTCGTCTCATGGTTCCCCCTAGGAGCTGGAAGGGACGGGTCTGAGGATCCGGCGCAGGGCGTCGAGGACGGCGTCGTCCTCCTCGGGCGTGCCAACGGTGACGCGCAGGCAGTCCCTGAGCCCCGGCGCAAAGGAGAGGTCGCGCACGAGGATGGAGAAGTCCCGGGCGAGACGCTGCCGCACGGCATGGGCGTCCGGCACGCGCACGAGCACGAAATTGGCCTCGGAGTCCCATACGCGCAGGCCGAGGGCGCGCAGGCCCCCCGTGAGGCGGGTGCGCTCGGCCACGACGTCGGCCACCGCGGCCAGGGCGAGGTCGCGCCCCTCCACGACAGCCGTGGCGGCGGCCTGGGACAGCACGTTCACGGTGTAGGGCTGGCGCACGGCGGCGAAGACGTCCACAAGCTCCGGGGAGGCCAGGATGTAGCCCACGCGGGCGCCGGCCATGGCGAAGGCCTTGGAGAGCGTGTGGAGCACGCAGAGGTTGGGATGGCGGTCGAGCAGCGCCGCCGCGCTCCCCATGGACGGCGCGAACTCGCCGTAGGCCTCGTCCACCAGCACGACGCCGGGGCAGGCCTCGCAGAGGGCCTCCACACGGTCCGGGGCCACGGTGTTGCCCGTGGGGTTGTTGGGCGTGGTCAGCACGGCGACGTCCGCGGTGCGCGCGGCGGCAAGGACCTCGTCCCAGGCGGGTTCGAACGTCTCGGGGTCGCGCGGCACGGCCACGACCGTAGAGCCCACGAGCCTTCCGTAGATGTCGTAGACCGAGAAGGTGGGGGGCATATCCAGCACGGTGCGGCCGGCCCCCCCGAAGGCCAGAAGCAGGTCGAAGATCAGCTCGTCCCCGCCGTTGCCTACCACCACCTGGGAGCGGTCGACGCCGTGCCACGCCGCAAGGGCGTCGCGCAGGCCGTTGGCCATGGGGTCGGGGTAGCGGTTGAGGGGCGTCGCCGCCAGGGCCTCGCGGACGGCCCGTTCGAGCGCCGGGGGGCGCGGCCAGGTGCTCTCGTTGGCCGAGAGGTTGACCCGGCACTCCACGAACCCGGGGTCGTAGGGCTCGAGGTCCGCCACCTCCGGGCGCACGAGGGCGCGGGCCCGCTCGGAGAGGCCCATGTCAGTCACCGCCCGTCTCGAAGTCGAGCTCAGGTCGGCCGGGCTCCGAGAGGGTCTCGGGCCAGGCGGCCGCGGCGGCGTCCTCGCAGAGCTCCTCCCACGGGGTCCCAGGGCCGCGCTCGCGCAGGCGGCGGCGCATGCCCACGGAGAGCGCGTGGGCCCAGAGGCCCTCGGCCTGGGCCAGGGTCTGGGTGGCGTCGGCGTCGGCCTCCATGCCGGCCGGCGAGTAGCAGACCACGCTCGAGGAGGTGGTGAAGTCGTCCACGGAGAGCGGGTTCGAGAAGGCGGCCGTGCCCCCGGTGGGCAGCGTGTGGTTGGGACCCGCCACGTAGTCGCCCAGAGGCTCCGAGCTCCAGTGGCCGGCGAAGATGGCGCCGGCGCTGCGGATGGAGCCGAGGAGCGCGACGGCGTCGGCCACGCAGAGCTCCAGGTGCTCGGGGGCGATGCGGTTCACGGCCGCCACGGCCGCGTCCATCGTGTCGCAGAGCACGACGGCGCCCTGGCCGTCGAGGGAGGCGCGGGTGACGTCCGCGCGGGGCGACTGGGCGCAGAGCAGGTCGAGGGCGCCCTCCACGGCGTCGGCCAGGGCGGCGGAGGTCGTGACGAGGTAGCTCGCGGCCAAGGGGTCGTGCTCGGCCTGGGCCATGAGGTCGGCGGCCACCACGGCGGGGTTGGCCGTGTCGTCGGCCAGCACGCACACCTCCGACGGGCCCGCGATCATGTCGATGCCCACGTCGCCCGAGACGCGGCGCTTGGCGGCGGCGACGAAGGCGTTGCCGGGGCCGCAGACCTTGTCGACGCGGGGGATGGTCTCGGTGCCGTAGGCGAGGGCGGCCACGGCCTGGGCGCCGCCCACGGCATAGACCTCGTCGACGCCCGCCACGACCGCGGCCGCCAGGGTGTAGGCGGAGAGCGAGCCGTCGCGCTGGGGCGGGGTGACCATGACCACCCTCCCCACCCCCGCAACCTTGGCGGGGACGGCGTTCATGAGCACGGTGGAGGGGTACTGGGCGCGGCCGCCGGGCACGTAGATGCCGACGGAGACCAAAGGCGACACCTTGACGCCCAGGAGGGTCCCGTCGGGCTTGGTCGTGAACCACGACTGGCGCACCTCGCGGCGGTGGAAGTCCTCGATCTGGTCGTGGGCCCTCTCGAGGGCGGCGAGGAACCGCGGGTCCACCTGGGAGAGGGAGGCGGCCACGACGTCGTCGGGCACGCGGAAGGAGCGTGGGGCCGCACCGTCGAACTCGAGGCAGAAGCCGCGCACGGCCTCATCGCCACCGGTACGCACCGCGTCGACGATGGCCTCGGCGGCCGCCACGGCGTCGGCGGGCAGCGCCCCGGAGCGGCGCAGGTCGTCGTTCGTGAGGGTGGCGCCACCCTCGAGCGTGATCCTTCTCATGGGGGTCAGCCTTTCTCGACGGCGTCCCGGAGCCTAGCCCCGAGCGCCCTGATCCGTGCGTCGCTGCGGAAGGCCGCCGGCCCCGCGAAGAAGCGGGCCGAGCAGTCCATGACGTCGTCGGCCACCACCACGAGGTCGTTCTCGCGCAGGGTGGTGCCGGTGGCGGTGATGTCCACGATGCGGTCGGCCATGCCCACGATGGGCCCGAGCTCGATGTTGCCGTGGAGCGCGAGGATGTCCACGGGGCAGCCGACGGAGTCGAAGTACGCCTGGGTGACGCGGGGGTACTTGGTGGCCACCCGGTAGGAGCCGCGCCGGGCGAAGGCGGCGTCGGCGGCCCCCGCGGAGCCCGCGGGCTCGGCCACGACGAAGCGGCAGGCGCCGAAGCGCAGGTCCTCCAGCTGCACGAGGTCGAGGTCGGCCTCGAACAGGGAGTCGGTGCCGCACACGCCGCAGTCGGCGCCTCCCCAGGCCACGAAGGCGGGGGCGTCGGTGGCGCGCACGATCACGTACTCCACGTCGCCGGCGGCCACAACGAGGCGCCGGCCGGGGTCGCGCAGGTCGTCCACGGGCAGGCCCGCGGCCTCGAGGAGGTCCACGCAGGGCCCGAAGAGCGAGCCCTTGGGCACGGCGACGCGCAGCGGACGGTCGTCTCCCCCGCCGTCGCGGACGTCGAGGGCGCCCTGGAGGCGCTCGAGGGACAGGGCGAAGCCGCAGGCCCCCACGGCCGGAACGTCCAGGTTGGCCAGCACGGCGTCGTAGCGGCCGCCGGAGGCCACGCTCGAGGAGAACCCGGGGGCGAAGGCCTTGAACACGAGGCCCGTATAGTAGTCGAACGAGTTGGCGATGGAGAAGTCAAAGGCCAGGGGCACCGGCCCGGACGCCACGGCCCCGGCCAGGGCGCGGAGCTCCGCCGTGCCGCGGTCGGCCTCGGCCACGCCGGCGGCGCCAAGCAGGGCGTCCACGGCGTCGAGCGCCTCGACCCCGCCCATGGAGCGTGGCAGCCCGCGGAGCGCCGCGGCGGCGGGGCCGGGGACGTCCAGGGAGGCCACGAAGGCGTCGAGGCCCACAAGGTCGGAGGAGTGCACCAAGGCCAGGATCCTGTCGGCCTCGGCGCGGGAGACGCCGGCGGCCCCGATGGCCGCGGCAAGGGGGCGCACCGAGCCGCACACGACCGTGCAACCCGAGAGGCCCACGGCCCCGAGGGTCTCCATGAGGATGCCCACGACCTCCGCCTCGGCCTCGCCGTCGGGGGCGCCCACGAGCTCCACGCCCAGCTGGGTGAACTGGCGCGCCTCGCCGGAAAGGCTGCGCTGCTCGCGTACCACGGGGGCGGCGTATCGCAGGCGCGCCGGGAGGTCGCCCTCCCCCATCCGGCCGGCCACGAGCCGGGCGATGGGCAGCGTGAGGTCGGGGCGCAGCATAAGGAGCCGGTCGTCGGCGTCGATGAGCTGGAACGGCACGCCGCGGATGCGGCCGGCCCGCTCGAGGACCTCGCGGCTCTCGAGCAGGGGCGTCTCCACGGGAAGGTAGCCGTGGTCGGAGAAGACGCGCCTCACGGTGTCGGCCAGGGCCTCGCGGGCCAGGGCCTCCTCGGGCAGGATGTCGCGGAAACCGCGCGGGGTGCCGTGGATCATCGGCGCCTCCTCGGGGACGGGGTCGCGGATGCTTTAGCAGAGTAAAGCACTTTACCCTAGTAAAGTCAACGGGGAGGGACGGCGGCCCCTCCCCGCACCGGGCGGAAACGGCCTCAGCCGCCCAGGTAGGCCTTGCGCACGCGGTCGTCGTGGGCGAGGTCGGCGGCGTCGCCGGCCATGGACACCCTGCCGGTCTCGAGCACGTAGGCGCGGTCGGCGATGGAGAGGGCCTTGGCGGCGTTCTGCTCCACCAGAAGGACGGTGGTCCCCGCCTCGTGGAGCTCTTTGACGATGTCGAAGATCTCGTCCACGAGAATGGGAGCGAGGCCCATGGACGGCTCGTCGAGCATGAGCAGGGAGGGCCGGCTCATCATGGCCCGGCCCATGGCGAGCATCTGCTGCTCGCCGCCGGAAAGGGTGCCCGCACTCTGCCCCTCGCGCTCCTTGAGGCGCGGGAAGCGGTCGAAGACCGTGGAGATGGTCTCTCGGGCCTCGGAGTCGCTGCGGGTGAAGGCCCCCATCTCGAGGTTCTCTCGCACCGACATGTTGAGGAACACGCGCCTGCCCTCGGGGCAGAGGGCCATGCCGCGGCCCACGGTGTGGTGGGCCGGGACGCGGGAGAGCTCCTCGCCTTTGAACTCGACGGTACCGGAGCGCGGGGTGAGCAGGCCCGCCACGGTGTTGAGCGTGGTGGTCTTGCCAGCGCCGTTGGCACCGATGAGCGTGACGATCTCACCCTCCTCGACCTCGAAGGAGACGTCCTTGATGGCGTGGATGTTGCCGTAGTACACGTTGAGGTCGGTAACCTTGAGCAGCGCCATGGCCCTACGCCTCCTTCGCGGACGCGCCGAGGTACGCCTCGACGACCTGGGGGTTGCCCTGGATCTGGTCGGGAGTTCCCTTGGCGATGATGCGGCCGAAGTTGAGCACGGCAATGCCCTCGCAGATGCCCATGACCAGGTCCATGTCGTGCTCGATGAGCAGCACGGCGATCTGGAACTGGTCGCGAATCTTGCGGATGTTCTCCATGAGCTCAGTGGTCTCGCTGGGATTCATGCCGGCCGCGGGCTCGTCGAGGAGCAGCAACTTGGGGCCCGTGGCCAGCGCACGCACGATCTCGAGGCGCCGCTGGGCGCCGTAGGGCAGGTTGCCGGCCTGGACGTGGGCCAGGCCGGCCATGCCGAAGACGTCGAGCAGCTCCAAGGAGCGGTCGTGGAACTCCTTCTCGCTCACCCAGTAGCGGGGCAGGCGGAAGATGCCGCTCCACATGCCGCACCCGATGGCGTTGTGCAGACCGATGGTGACGTTCTCCTCCACCGTGAGGCTCGAGAACAGGCGGATGTTCTGGAACGTGCGGGCGATGCCCATCTGGCTCACCTTGGCCGTGCTCTTGCCCGCAGTGTCGTGCCCGTCGAGCAGGATGGTGCCGCGGGTGGGCTGATAGACCTTTGTGAGCAGGTTGAACACCGTGGTCTTGCCGGCGCCGTTGGGGCCGATGAGGCCGGCGATCTCGGTCTTGCCCACGATGAGGTTGAAGTCCTCCACGGCGTGGAGGCCGCCGAAGTCGATGCCAAGGTGGCGGCACTCGAGCACCGGCGTGGCATGCACGTCGCGTTCGGGGACGATGCCGTCGGAAGGTAGGGGCACCATGCGCGTGCCGCGCTTGGGAGACTGGGGGGCCTTGACGGGCGCCTCGTCGCCCTTGGCGCGGGCGGCCTGCACCCGGTAGGACCCCTGCGCAGCACGGGCCTTGAGGTCTGCAGAAGTCTTCTTGGGATCAGCCACGGCTGTCGCCTCCCGTCGTGACCATGTCGGGGTCCTCGATGGCGTCCTTGTCGGAGAGCCACGGGACCTTTCTCTTGACCGCCTCCATCACGCGCTGTACTGCAGGGATGTTGGGCAGCACCATCACGCAGATGAGCACGACGGCGTAGATGAGCATGCGGTAGTCGGCCATAAAGCGCAGGAACTCGGGCAGGATCGTGAGAATGGCCGCGGCAATGATGGAGCCACGGACGTTGCCGATGCCGCCGAGCACCACGTACACCAGGATGAGGATGGACGTGTTGTAGTCGAAGCGGCCGGCGACGACGCTTGAGAAGTTCATGGCATAGAGCGTGCCCGCCATACCGGCCAAGGCAGCGGCCACGACGAAGGCCATAAGGCGGTACTTGGTGATATTGATGCCCACCGACTCGGCCGCGATGCGGTTGTCGCGCACGGCCATGATGGCGCGGCCGCTTCTGCTGCGCACGAGGTTGAGCACCACGAAGAGCGTGACGAGAATAAGGACGAAGCCGGCTGCGAACGTGGAGAGCTTGTCGATGCCCACGGCTCCCTGGGGGCCGTTGATGATGACGACGCCGTGGTTCATGCCGAGGTCGGCCACCGAGCTGAGCGACATGTGGAGGCCCGCGGCATCGCGGCCCACATAGAGGTTGTTGACGATGTTCTTGATGATCTCGCCGAACGCCAAGGTCACGATGGCGAGGTAGTCGCCGGACAGGCGCATGACGGGCACGCCCACCAAAAAGCCGGCAAGGGCGCCGAAGCAGCCGCCGGTGGCAACCGACACCAAAAGGCGCAGGGCATCGTTGGGGATGACGTCGGCCAGAAGCGAGGCCATGACGACGCCGGTGAAAGCGCCCACGCTCATGAAGCCGGCATGGCCCAAGGAGAGTTCGCCGGAGATACCCACCACGAGGTTGAGCGACACGGCGGCGCAGATGTAGACGCAGATGGGCACGAGCTGGCCCTGGAGGGCGCTCGTGATGGAGCCCGTGGCAATCAGGCCCTGGACGATCAGGAAGGCGATGACCACAAGGGCGTAGGTGCCGAAGGCCCCTCGTACGGCCTCAGAGAGGCGCGCTGCGAACGTGGGGGCCTGGGCCGAAACGGTCGTCTTAGATGCCATGGCCTCCTCCTAAACCTTCTCGGGAACGTACTTGCCGAGCAGGCCGGAGGGCTTGATCAGCAAGACGATGATGAGCACGGCAAACACCACGGCGTCTGACAGCTGGGTGGAGATATAGGCCTTGGCAAAGGTCTCGATGATGCCCAAGAGCAGGCCGCCGAGCACGGCGCCGGGGATGGAGCCGATGCCGCCGAAGACGGCCGCCGTGAAGGCCTTGATGCCGGGCATGGCACCCGTGGTGGGCTGGAGCACCGGGTAGGAGCTGCAGAGCAGCACGCCCGCCACGGCGGCGAGCCCCGAGCCGATGGCAAAGGTGGTGGAGATGGTGCTGTCCACGTTGATGCCCATGAGCCGCGCCGCGCCGGGGTCCTCGGAGCAGGCCCTCATGGCCTTGCCCATCTTGGTCTTGGCGGTGAACAGGCCCAGGGCCACCATGATGACCACGGAGCACGCAATGGTGACGATGGTCTCGGCCGAGATGGTCAGCTGCCCGTCGAAGAGCACGACCTGCGGCCAGCCCGCCACCACGGACGTGAAGACGCGGGGGTTGGAGCCCCAGATGAGCAGTGCTAGGTTCTGCAGCAGGTACGACACGCCGATGGCCGTGATGAGCACCGTGAGGCTCGGCGACTGGCGCAAGGGCTTGTAGGCCACGCGCTCGATGCCCATGCCCAAAAGCGTGCAGACCACCACGGCGGCGAGCACGGCGAGAAGCGGGTTGAGCCCAAGGGTGTTGAACGTGATGAAGGCGATGTAGCCGCCCACCATGATGACGTCGCCGTGGGCGAAGTTGAGCATTTTAGCGATGCCGTAGACCATGGTGTAGCCAAGGGCGATGATCGCGTACACGCTGCCCAGGCTGACGCCGTTGATCAGGTTGGTCAAAAACTCCAAAGCGCCTCCCCTCCTGGTTGGGATTGACAGGCTCCCCGCGCCTAGGTGCGGGGGTCACCTGAATATAGGTGACCCCCGCGGTGTCACAGCTTTCTTGTTACGCAGCACTTACATTGGGCAGTGCTACTCCATGCCAACGTACTGGCCGCCCTGGATGACCATGCCCTTGGGCTCCTTGGAGACCTCGCCCGTGTCGGACCAGGCCATGGTCTCGCCGGTAAGGCCGTCGAAGGTGAAGTCGCCGGAGGTAAAGACCTCCACGAGCTTGTCGCAGACGTCGGAGGCGCTCATGTCGGGCGTGCAACCGCCCTTTTCGAGGGCCGCCTGCAGGGCGTAGACGCAGTCGTAGGCGTCGGCGGCGAACTGGTTGGGGATCTCACCGAACTTGTCCTTGTACGACTTCACGAAGGCCTGGGTCTTCTCGTCGGTGGCGTCGGCGTTGAAGGGGGTGAGCAGCATGACGCCCTCGGCGAGGGACTCGTCGAAGCCCGCGAGGGTCAAAATGCCGTCCATGCCGTCGACACCGAAGAACTTGGGCTTGTAGCCCATGTCGTTGGCCTGCTTGAGGATGATGGAGGCCGGGGTGTAGTAGATGGGGAGGAAGAGAATGTCTGCGCCGGCATTCTTGCAGTTGTTGAGCTGCGTGGAGAAGTCGGTGGCGCTGTCGGCGGTGAAGGCCTCGTTGGCTACCACCTCGAGGCTCACCTGCTTGGCCTCGGCGAGGAACTTCTGGTCGATGCCGGTGGAATAGGCGTCGGAGCTGTCGTAGATGATGCCCACCTTGGTGCCGAGCTTCTGCTCGGAGATGTACTTGGCCGACGCGACGCCCTGGTTGGGGTCGGTGAAGCACATCTGGAAGACGTTGGGCTTGCGCGTCTCGGAGATGTTGCCGCTCGCATCCTCCTGGCCGCCGATGACGTCGGTGGAGGAGGCCGAGGGCGTCAGCTCGAAGATGTTGTCAGCGTTGGCCTCCTTGGACACCGCGATGCACGGGGCCGTGGTGGTGGTGCCCATGAGCATCTGCATGCCCCAGTCCTTGAGGGTGTTGAAGGCGTTGACCGACTTCTCGGCGTTGTTCTCGTCGTCCTCGAAGCGGTAGTCGAACTTGAACGTGGAGTCCGAGGCGTCGATCTCGTCAACGGCGATCTGGGCCGCGTTCTTGCAGGCGTTGCCGTAAATGGCGGTGGGGCCGGTAACGGGGCCGATGCCGCCCAGCTTGAACTTGCCGCCGTCGGAGCCGGCGCCCGCCCCGCCTCCGGAGGCGGAGTTGCCGCATCCGGTGAGGGCCACCGCGCCGGCGGCACCGGCCACACCCATGGCCTGGACGAACCCACGACGCGAGACGTTGGAGAACTTCATGGCTATCCCCCTTGCGTAGTGCGAGAGCCGACGACGTCGAGAACCACGTCGCATCGGCGAACGCGCTGATACCTTGGACAGATGGTAGCGAACGGCCCATGAGCGGTCGGCTCGTTAGCAGAATGCAAAAACAGCTGAAACAAGGTTTTCACTTTGGAGGCCGCGACGGCCTAGGCAGCCCTGCGCGAGGCCACCCTGCCCACCATGGACCGGAGGAAGGACGCCTCGGGGAGGCGAAGCGCCATGGCACCGCCGAAGGTGACCGCGAGGGCCGGCAGGCCCGCCGCCACACAGACCAGGAGGCCCTTGGCGAGGCCCGGGCCTCCGAGGCCGGCGGGGCCGGTGAGCGCCCACACCAGGAGGGCCCCCGCGGCGCCGCCGGCGAGGCCCAGGGCCAGGGAGCGCACGGCGCAGGCGAGGAGGGCCTTGAAGCCGATGGGGCCGAGCTCTCGGCGCAGCTGGACGAAGGTGACCACGTCGACGGCGACGAAGAAGAAGAGCGACGAGAGGCCGGGCACCACGTAGCCCCAGACCGGGGTAAGGGCGAGGCAGAAGACCACCTGGACCACGCCGGCCACGACGTTGGCCACGGCGAACAGGCGCATGCGGCGCCAGGAGGAGCACACCTTCTGCAGGTACGTGCAGACCCCGTAGAATGGCAGCGAGACGGCCAGGGCCGAGAGGTAGCCGGCGATCATGGACGTCTCCTCGGCCGTGAACGACCCGGCGTTGAGAAGCTGGGAGAGCTGGGGCGAGAACACCACAAGCAGGACGGCCATGGGCACGAGGAAGAACAGGATGCGCGAGCACCCCGAGGAGATGCCGGATACGAAGCCGGGGATGTCCCGGGCGGCATAGGCGTGGGATAGCTCGGTGAACATGGCCGTGGTGACCGGCACCGCCAGGATGGCGTAGGGCAGCGTGTACCAGAGCCTGGCGTAGTAGGCCACGGCGGCGCCGGACGACGTGGCGGAGAGCACGCAGCTCGTCTGCACCGAGACGGTGGCGAAGCTCACCACCATGACAACGAGGGAGGGCACGCCGATGGAGAGGGTCTCCCTGAGGGCAGGGTCGTGCAGGTCGACGGAGAGGCGCAGCCGTATGCCGTGGCGCCTCAGGCTGGGCATCTGCATGAGCACCTGCACCGCCACGCCGAGGGGGTTGCCCACGGCCAGGGCCAGCACGGCGGCCGCGGGCTCGGTACCCACGAGCAGGGCGTACGCGGCGAAGCTCGCGGTGCAGATGATGTTGTTGAAGACCGGGGCCGCCGTGGACCAGAAGTAGTCGCGCTCGGCGTTGAGCACCCCGGAGAACACCGAGGAGAGGCCGTAGAGCACGACCTCCACCACGAAGAAGCGGAAGAAGTAGATGGCGAGTCCGTGGTCGAAGTCCTCGGTGGCGCCGAAGGACTGGGTGAGCACCACCTGGGACGCGAACACGAAACCCAGCAGGGCCACCGCCCCCATGACCACGAGCACGATGGTCACGAGGTTGGACGTGTAGGCGCTCGCCCGCTCGCGGCCCCCCTCCTCCTTGACCGAGAGGTAGACCGGAAGGAAGGCGGTGACGAGCATGCCGCCCATGACAAGCTCGTAGAGCTGGTTTGGCAGGTTGTTGGCCACGGTGTAGCAGCTGGCGAGCATGGCCCCGCCGATGGCGGCCCCCTGGCCCCAGGTGCGGAGAAACCCCGTGATGCGGCTGAGGATGACGAGCAGGCTCATCATGGCGGCGCTGCGGCCCACGGAGGCCTCGACGTCGGCCCGCGCCGCGGCGCGGGCCTCCCCCGCCTCGGCGGCCAGCGGGTCGTCGTCGAAGGAGGCCACCGGCAGCACCTCCCCCGGCTCCACCCCCACGAGGGGCGGCTCGCCGGCCAGGACGTCGGCATCCCGGGTGAGGTCCACGGAGCCGGTGTCGCCGGGAGCCAGCCCATGACGGCGGCAGGCCCTGCCGTGGAGGCCGCCCTCCTCGAGGGCCTCCATAAAGGCGGCCGTGGTGTCGGGGGCGGGCGCCGTGCGCCGCAGGTGGCCCGGCCCCTTGGGGCGGTGGGGCTGAGGCAGGAAGGGCGAGGCCGCCGGCGCCGATGGCGCCGCGGGGATGAAGGCGTCGGCCTCGAGGGGGTCGGGGACGCCGGAGGCGATGCGGCGCGAGCGATCGGCGCGCTCGGCGCGGGGGTCGGGCGTGGGGGCGGTCGCCTGGGTCTTGCGCGATGCCTCCAAGGCCGCGACGAACATCATGGTCGAGCCCGGGTCGGTCCCGGGGCCGGGGTCGGCGCGCCTCTCGGGCCGTGGGCCGGGGGCCGCCATGTGCCTCGGGCGACGTTGCGCCATCTCAGTTCCCCTCACGCGTGATGTCGGCCAGGTGCGCCCCCGTGAAGGCCACGAGGTCGGTGGGGTCGAGCACGAGCTGCAGCCCCAGGCGGCCGCCCGACACCGCGACGGAGTCGAAGAGCGTTGCCGCCTCATCGATGATAGTGGGGAACGGCCTCCTCATGCCCACAGGGGAGCACCCTCCACGAACATAGCCCGTGAGGCGCTCGATGGAAGCCACCGGCACGAGCTCGAGGCGCTTGACACCTGCGGCCGCCGCGGCCTTCTTGAGGTCCACCTCGCACGACACCGGCACGCAGCAGACCACGTGGCCGCCGGACGGCTCCTCGCAGACCAGCGTCTTGAAACAGGCGTCGGGGTCCTCCCCCAACGCCGCGGCCACGGAGTCGCCCAGGTGCCTGCCGGGGACGCCGACGCCGTGCTCGTACTCGCGGGCCTCGTAGGCGATACCCGCGGAGTCCAGCTCGCGCATGGCGTTGGTCTTGGTCGGCCCCTTCTCGCGCCGTGCCATGGTGGCGCCCCCTCCCCGAGATCACACAAGGCACTCCGGAGGGTACCCCTAACGGGGCGTCTCCAACGAGGCGCCCTCCCCCGCCTCGAAGAGGCGGGTCCGCTCGAGCACGGGGGCGAGGAAGCGCCCGGTGACGCTCGCCGGGTTCTGAGCGACCTCCTCGGGGGTGCCCTGGACCACGACCGTGCCGCCGCCGTCCCCGCCATCGGGGCCGAGGTCGATGATGCGGTCGGCCACCTTGATGACGTCGAGGTTGTGCTCGATCACCAGCACCGTGTTGCCGGCGTCCACGAGGCGCTGCAGGACGTCGAGGAGCTGGCGGACGTCCTCGAACGAGAGGCCCGTGGTGGGCTCGTCGAGGATGTAGAACGTCTTGCCGGTCTGGCGGCGGTGGAGCTCCTTAGCGAGCTTGACGCGCTGGGCCTCGCCGCCGGACAGCGTGGTGGCGGGCTGCCCCAGGCGCACGTAGCCCAGGCCCACGTCGTAGAGGGTCTGGAGCTTGTTGCGGACCTGCGGGATGGCGCCGAAGAACGCCAGGGCCTCGGTCACCGACATGTCGAGGACGTCGCTGATGGTCTTGTCGTGGTAGGTGACCTCGAGGGTCTCGCGGTTGTAGCGCTTGCCGTGGCAGACCTCGCAGGGCACGTAGACGTCGGGCAGGAAGTTCATCTCGATCTTTATCTGCCCGTCGCCCTTGCACGCCTCGCAGCGGCCGCCGGGCACGTTGAAGGAGAAGCGCCCCGGCGAGTAGCCGCGCAGGCGGCTCTCCGGCGTGGAGGCGAAGAGGGCCCTGAGGTCGTCCCAGAGGCCGATGTAGGTGGCCGGGTTGGAGCGGGGTGTGCGGCCGATGGGGGCCTGGTCGATGTCTATGACCTTGTCGATGGCCTCCACGCCCTCGAGGGTGCCGTACTCGCCCACAGGGCGCTGGGACCGGTGCACGGCGTTGGTGAGGGCCGGGGCGAGGGTGTCGGTGACCAGGGATGACTTGCCCGAGCCCGAGACACCCGTAACCACGGTGAGCGTGCCGAACTCCACGGAGCAGGTGACGTCCTTGAGGTTGTTGTGGCGGGCGCCCGTGATGGTGAGGGCGCCCCGACCCGGGTCGCGGCGGGCCTCGGGCAGCGCGATGATGCGGCGGCCCGACAGGTAGGCGCCCGTGAGGGAGTCGGGGCAGGCCATGACCTCGGCCGGCGTGCCGGCGCACACGACCTCGCCGCCGAGCTCCCCGGCGCCGGGGCCCATGTCCACCACGTAGTCGGCCGCGCGGATGGTGTCCTCGTCGTGCTCCACCACGATGACGGTGTTGCCCTGGTCGCGCAGGCGCTCGAGGGTGTGGATGAGGCGGTCGTTGTCGCGCTGGTGGAGACCGATGGAAGGCTCGTCGAGGATGTAGAGCACGCCCATGAGACCGGCGCCGATCTGAGTCGCCAGCCGGATGCGCTGGGCCTCGCCGCCCGACAGCGTGGCGCTGGCCCGGGCCAGGGTGAGGTAGTCGAGGCCCACGTCCACCAGGAACCGCAGGCGCTCCACGATCTCGCGCACCACGCGGCCTCCGATGAACTCCTGGCGCTCGTCGAGCTGGAGGCTCTGGAAGAACTCCAAGGAGTCGCGGCAGCTCATTGAGCAGACGTCCCAGATGGACTTCCCGCCCACGGTCACGGCGAGGAACTCGGGCTTGAGCCGGGCGCCCCCGCAGGTGGAGCAGGGCTCCTCGCGGATGTACCTCTCGAGCCGCGCCTTCACCTTGTCGTTGGAGGAGTCGGTGTACTTCTCGAAGAGCACCGACCTCACGCCGGAGAAGGTGGTGAGCCAGTGGGTGTCGCGGCCGTCGCGGGTATGGTAGTCCACCCGCACCTTGGTGGACCCAAGGCCGTCGAGCAGCGCCCGGCGCACCTTGGCCGGGAGGTCCTTCCACGGGGTGGCGGGGTCCACGCCGAAATGGACCACCACGGCGCGGAAGATCTGGGGGTAGTAGTTGGAGCGCCCGAAGAAGCTCCCGAAGACCCCGTCGTCCACGGCGGCGTCGGGGTTCTCCACCAGGGCCTCGGCATCAACAACCCGGCGCATGCCCAGGCCGTCGCAGTCGGGGCAGGCGCCATAGGGGGCGTTGAACGAGAAATCCCGGGGCTGGAGGTCGTCGATGGAATGGCCGTGGACCGGGCACGAGAGGGCCAGGGAGTACTGGAGCAGCTCCCCCTGGGCGTCGGGGCCGGCCTCCCGGGGGGCGAGCACGTAGACGCCCACCTTGTCGGAGGCGATGCGGCAGGCCTGCTCCACGGCCTCGGCGATGCGGCTGCGCGAGGAGGGCCTCACCACCACACGGTCGACCACCACCTCGACGGTGTGCTTGTACTTCTTGTCGAGCTTGATGCCGTCCTCGAGCTCCATGACCTCGCCGTCCACGCGCACCCGGGAGAAGCCCTCCTTGAGCAGGTCGGCGAAGAGCTTGGCGAACTCGCCCTTGCGGCCGAGGACCACGGGGGCAAGGACGAAGGCCCGGCGGCCGTCGGCCGCCTCGATGACCTTGTCCACCACCTGGTCGGTGGTCTGCCGCTCGATGACGCGCCCGCACTCCGGGCAGTGGGCCGTACCCACCCGGGCGAACAGGAGCCTGAGGTAGTCGTAGATCTCCGTGACCGTGCCCACGGTGGACCGGGGGTTCTTGGAGGTGGTCTTCTGGTCGATGGAGACGGCCGGCGACAGGCCGTCGATGGAGTCGAGGTCGGGCTTGTCCATCTGTCCGAGGAACATGCGGGCGTAGCTGGACAGGCTCTCCACGTAGCGCCGCTGGCCCTCGGCGTAGATCGTGTCGAAGGCCAAGGAGCTCTTCCCCGAGCCGGAGAGGCCCGTGATGACCACGAGCTCGTTGCGCGGGATGGTGACGTCGATGTCTCTCAGGTTGTGCTCCCGAGCACCGCGGATGACGATCGCGTTGGATGCCACTGGGCGAACCTCCCCCTCACGTGCAGCTGTTCGATGACGGCGCCATGGCGCTCAACCGAACAATTGTACGTTTCAGACCTCGAGGAGGGTGCGGGGCGAGACCTCTTTAGCATCCCTCCACATCTGGGAGGCATCCTCGTCGGTGATGCCGGCGATGACCCGGTTGAGGCTGTCGAGGAAGGCGGTGTCGTCGTGGCGCACGGCGATGCGCAGGGACCCCTCGTCGGCCCGGGGGCACTGGGCAGGGGGGATGGGAGCCACCACAAGCTCGGGGAAGACCCCGGCGCACTGCTCGAAGCCCCGACGGTCGACCACGGTGGCGTCGATCTCGCCGGAGACCACCTTGAGGCAGGGATAGGTGCGGGACCCGTAGGGAGGGACGTGGACCGCGCCGGGGACCTGGGATATGGCCCGGTCGAGGTCGGTGTCGGAGCGGGCGGCCATGCGGGCCCCCTCGAAGGCCTCAAGGGAGGTGGCTCCGGCGAAGCGGGAGTCGGCCCGGCACACCACGGCGAGGTCCACCGCCGCGTAGGGGTCGGAGAAGGTGATGCCGGTGTCGCGGGACCCGTTGAACACCGAGGAGACGGCGACGTCGATGTAGCCGCGCTTGAGGTAGTCGGCGAGATCGGCATGGTCGACGTCGACCATGCGGGGGCGGCAGCCGAGCCCCTCGGAGACGCGGCTGAGGAAGAAGGCGTCGAAGCCGCTGACGTTGTAGTCGCGGTTCTCCAGGGGAAGGGACCGGTCCACAGAGGGGTCCACCAGCATCTCGTAGGCGGGGTGGGCGCAGTCGATGCCCACGCGGTAGGAGGCCTGGGAGACCGCCGGGGGCTCGAGGAACCCCTCGATGCCGGAGCACCCGGCCAGGGAGGCCGTGCCAACGAGGGCGGCGGCGCCGACGATGCAGGAGCGCAGGAAGGCGCGGCGTCCCATGGGCCGCTCGAGAAGGGGCAGCCCGCCGAGGGGCCGACCGGTCTGTGTCATCGAGCCTCCTCTTCCAAACGCCGCCTCCGGGCCAGACGCTTAATTTATCCTTAAAAGCAGCCTAAACCTCCTTGAAATCGAAGTCAACGTCACCGGTTGCCTTTTTCCCTCTGGGAGCACGGATATTGGTACTTACAGGCACAGCGCGGCCGGCCCCCTGTGACCGGGCGGAGCGGGGAGGACGCGGCGCGGGCGGCCGCGTTTTGTCATACTTTCAACCGATGGCCCCGGAGCGGGGCCCTACGAGAAAGGAAGACCCATGCTTCTCGAGAACAAGGTCTGCGTCGTCACCGGGGGCACCCGCGGCATCGGCCTCGCCTGCGTGAGGGCGTTCCTCGCCGAGGGGGCCAAGGTGGCCCTCTGGGGCTCGCGCCGGGAGACCGTCGACGCCGCCCTCGCCACCCTCCGCGCCGAGGCCGGGGACGCCCCCGTCATGGGCATGGCCCCCGACCTCACCGACGCCGCAGCCGTGGCGTCGACCCTCGACGAGGTGGTGGCCGAGTGGGGCCGGCTCGACGTCATGGTCAACAACGCCGGCATCTCCCAGTCCACCCCCCTGCTCGACTACACCCCCGAGGAGTTCCAGAAGGCCATGGACCTCAACGTGACCGCCGTGTTCAACGGGTGCCAGGCGGCGGCCCGCATCATGGTGCCCCAGGGCGGCGGCTCCATCGTCAACACGAGCTCCATGGTCTCCCTCTACGGCCAGAGGTCCGGCGTGGGCTACCCCACCTCGAAGTTCGCCGTCAACGGCCTCACCAAGTCCCTCGCCCGGGAGCTCGCCCCCGCCGGGGTCCGCGTGAACGCCGTGGCGCCCGGGGTCACGGCCACCGACATGGTGGCCGCCCTGCCCGACGAGGTGGTGGCCCGCATCTCCCAGGGCATCGCCATGGGGCGCCCCGGCACGCCGGAGGAGGTGGCGGACGTCTTCTGCTTCCTGGCGAGCGACAGAGCCTCCTACGTCACCGGGACCGTGGTCTCCGTGGACGGCGGCGCCCTGTTCTAACCTTGCCCAAAGAGGGCGGCGGCGCCCCTCCCGGGCCCGGCACCCCCTCCCGGGGTGCCGGGCCTTCTTCCTCTCGGGCCCGACGGCCGGGGCCGGAAGGGGCGGGGCCCCGGACGGAAGTAGAATGGGCCGAGTGAACACACCGCGACAGTGAAGGAGGGCCCATGGCCTGCTCCAAGAAGGACGGTTCCACAGACAGGGACGGCGGCGCGCCCCAGAGGTTCGAGCAGCACCCCCTCTCGGAGGTGGCGTGCGTGGTGGGCGTGGTCTCCGGCAAGGGGGGCGTGGGCAAGTCCCTCGTCTCCTGCAGCCTCGCCGTGGAGCTCGCCCGCCGGGGCCTCAAGGTGGGAATCCTTGACGCCGACATCACCGGCCCCTCGGTCCCCCGCATGCTCGGCCTGGGCGGCCGGCACGCCACCACCATCGGCGACCTCTTCCTGCCGGCCGTGGGACCCCTCGGCATCAAGGTCATGAGCGCCAACATGCTCCTGGCCCACGAGAACGACCCCGTGCTCTGGCGCGGCCCGGTGCTGGCCGGGGCCATCCGCCAGTTCTGGAGCCAGACCTCCTGGGGCCCCATCGACGTGCTCGTGGTGGACATGCCCCCGGGGACCGGCGACGTGGCCCTCACGGTCTACCAGGCCCTCCCCGTGGACGGCACCGTCATCGTCACCACGCCCCAGGACCTCGTCTCCATGATCGTGGGCAAGGCCGTCAAGATGGCCGCCAAGATGGGCGTGGGCGTCCTCGGCCTCGTGGAGAACATGGGCTACGCCACCTGCCCCCACTGCGGCGAGCGCATCGACGTGTTCGGCCCCTCCCACCTGGAGCGGGACAGCGAGCTCGCCGGCGTGGCCGCCCTCGACCGCCTGCCCCAGGACCCGGCCCTGGCGGCAGCCTGCGACGCCGGCGACCTCGCCAGGTGCCTGCCCGCCGACTTCCTGCCGAAGACCGTGGCCCGCGTGCTCGCCCTGGGGAACGAGCCGGCCCCCGTGCCCGACGTCGCCGCCATGGACGCCCGCTACGAGGCGGCCTACGGCGCGGTGCCCCAGCCGACCGCCGAGGAGACCGTGGACATGACCCCCGAGGAGGTCTGAGGTGGCCCGCGCCGGCTCCCCCAAGGGGCGCCGCCTCCATGCCCGGGCCGTGGCCCGCAGGGAGGCCGCCTCCCAGGCCGTCCCCGACTCCTGCGGCGTCTGCGTGGTGGGGGCCGGCGCCTCCGGCCTCTGCGCCGCCCTCGCCGCCGCGCGCGAGGGGGCCGGCGCGGCGTCGGTCGTCTGCCTCGAGGCCGGCCCGCGGGCCGGCGCGCCCATCCTTGCCACGGGCAACGGGCGGTGCAACCTCTCCAACGCGGACCTCTCCCCCGAGCGCTACAACGACCCGGCCCTCGCAGGGGCCGCCATGGGCCCCACCCCCGAGAGCGACGTCCTCGACCTCTTCGGCGCCCTGGGCCTCGCTTGGGACGACGAGGAGGGCCGCATCTACCCGCGCAGCCGCGCGGCCGGCTCCGTCAGGTCGGTCCTGCTGCAGGCCGTGGCGGCCTCCGGCGCCGTCGTGGGGACCATGCGCCCCGTCACCGCCGTGGAGGCCGCGGACGGTGGGTTCCGCGTGGGTTACGAGGAACGCTTCCGCGAGGACGGCGGCACCGGCGGCTGGCGCCGGCGGACGCTCTTTTGCCGGCGCCTCGTCTGGGCCGCCGGCGGCGGCTCCCAGGACGCCCTGCGGCCCCTCGGCGTGGACGTGACGCCCACCTCCCCCGTCCTCTGCCCCGTGGCCGTGGCGCCCTCGTTCGCCGACGCCCTGGGCGGCCGCCGCGCCCGCGGCGCCGTGCGGCTCCTGCGCGGCGGGTCGCCCGTCTGGGAAGGGCGCGGAGAGGTGCTGTTCCGCAGCGGGGCGCTCTCGGGCATCGTGTCGCTCGACCTCTCGCGCCATGCTGTGCCCGGGGACGCCGTGGAGGTGGACCTCGCCCCCGAGGCCTCCCTGGACGACGTCGCCTCGCTCGTGGGCCCCCGCTTCAGGCCCCATGGCGCCGACGGCCTGATCGACCCCGCCGTGGCCGAGGTGCTCGCCCGCGAGGCGTCCGGCTCCCACGACCCGGCCGAGGCCATGGCGTCCCTCGTGAAGGCGCTGCCCTTCTCTGTGACGGGCCTCGCCCACCCCGAGACCGCGCAGGTCACCCGAGGCGGCGTGGCCGCCTCGGCCGTGGACGGCTCCACCCTGGCCGTGCCCTCCGTGCCAGGCCTCTCGGTCTGCGGCGAGGCGCTGGACGTGGACGGCCCCTGCGGCGGGTACAACCTCGCCTTCGCGTGGCTCTCCGGCCTGAGGGCCGGCCGATGCGCCCTCTCAAGCCTGCTGCTCCCCTGAATCCACTCCCCTGAAAACATGGGAACAAGGGGAGAAACGACCACTCTGCCCGGGAAGGCCCCATGATCGAAGTCCCCAACATCTCCGTACCGCTGCGCGACCTCGAGCGTGCCGGTGACGAGATGGCCGCGGTCCGAAAGGCCGCCCAGAAACGGCTCCACGTCGCGCCCGACGCCATCGCCTCCCTCGAGATCCGCCGCCGCTCCATAGACGCGCGCCGCGGCAGGCCCATCACCGTGGTCTACACGGTGCGCTGCTTCATGCGCGGCGGCACCAACTCCGAGCGGGCGCTCCTGTCCTCCATCGGGCGCCGCGGCCGCGGGCCCAAGGTGGAGGTCGTGGAGCCCGACGGCAACCCGGTGCCGCTGGTCTCCGGCGCCCCCCTCTCGGACGGCGAGCGCCCCGTGGTGGTGGGCGCCGGCTGCGCGGGCCTCTTCTGCGCCTGGGCCCTCGCCCGCCAGGGTCTCTGCCCCGTGCTCGTGGAGCGTGGCGACGACGCCGCGCGCCGTACCGCCCTCATCGACCGGTTCGACCGCACGGGCGAGCTCGACTGCGAGTCCAACATACAGTTCGGCCTCGGCGGCGCCGGGACCTTCTCCGACGGCAAGCTCACCACGGGCACGAGGAGCCCCTACCACCGCGCCATCCTCGAGGCCCTCGTGGCCGGCGGCGCGAGTCCCCGCATCCTGTTCGAGGCCAAGCCCCACGTGGGCAGCGACGTGCTCCCCCGCGTGGTGACCCACATCGCCCGGGAGGTCGAGCGCCTGGGCGGCGAGGTCCGCCACCGCTGCCGCCTCACGGGCCTCAGGGTGGAGGGCTCCGGCCTCGGCCGCAGGGTCACCGGCGTGGAGCTGGCCTGGCGGGAGGGGCGGCCGGCCCCCTCGCCCGACGCGCCCGTGGGGGCGCCGGGGCCGGAACGCGCCGAGACCCTCGCCGCTTCCTGCGTGGTGCTCGCCTGCGGCCACTCTGCCCGCGACGTCTTCGAGCTGCTGCGGGACCTCGACGTGGCCATGGAGCGCAAGACGTTCTCCATGGGGGCGCGCATCGAGCACCTGCAGGCCGACGTCGACCGCTGCCAGTACGGCCCGGCCGCCGGCAGCCCCCTGCTCGGGGCCGCCCCCTACAAGCTCGTCTCCCACGTGCGCGGCGCGGCCCCCGCCTACTCGTTCTGCATGTGCCCCGGCGGCTACGTGGTCGCCGCGGCGAGCGAGGCCCACGGGGTGGTCACCAACGGCATGAGCCTGGCCGCACGCGACGGGGCCAACGCCAACTCCGGCATCCTCGTGAACGTCAACCCGGGCGACCTCCCCGGCGACGACGTGCTGGCGGGCGTGGCCCTCCAGCGCCGCTGCGAGCAGACGGCCTACGCCGCCGGCGGCGGGGCGTTCCGGGCGCCGGCGCAGCTCGTGGGTGACTTCCTGGCCGGCACCCCCTCCTCCGGTCCGGGCCACGTGGCGCCCACGTATCCCCGCGGCGTCACCTGGGGGTCGCTCGACGGCCTCCTGCCCGAGACGGTGCTCGGGGCCATGAGGGCGGGCATCCCCGCCATGGCCGGCAAGCTGCGGTGCTTCGCCGACCCAGAGGCTGTGCTCACCGGCGTGGAGACGCGTTCCTCGTCGCCGGTGCGCGTGGTGCGCGACAAAGGATACGAGAGCGTCTCGGTGGCCGGTCTCTTCCCCGTGGGCGAGGGCGCCGGCTACGCAGGTGGCATAATGAGCGCGGCAGCCGACGGCGTGGGCTGCGCCATGGCCGTCGCGGGGCGCATCCGGAACGCCTGACGGGCCCGGCCCCCGCAACGGCGGCGCCCGGCGGGCGCCGAGAACCCGACACAGAGACGACGGCCGGCGCTGGTGACCCCGGCGCCGGCGGCATGGGAGGAACGAGCATGGCGGCAAAGATCATCGTGGCGTGCGGCTCCGGCGTGGCGACGTCCCAGACCGTGGCGAGCAAGGTGCGCCACCTCCTGGACGCCCGCGGCGTCGAGGCCGACGTACAGGCGGTCGAGATCAAGAACCTGCGCCAGGCGCTGCGCGGCGCCGACGCCTACATCTCGGTGGTCAAGACCGACGAGAGCTTCCCCACCCCGGTCTTCAACGGCGTGGCCTTCCTCACCGGCATCGGCCAGGAGGAGGAGCTCGAGGAGCTCGTCAAGGCCATCTCCCGCTAGCCCCCTTCCTAGCGCCGGGGGTTCCTCCGACCCCCGAGGCGCTTGCGCGACGCGTGGGACGACCCCTTGCGGGCGCCGGAGCGCAGCCTCGCGATGACGGCGTCCTCGGAGGTCCCCTCCAGGGCGGCGCGCAGCTCCACCACCTGGTCGCGCAGGGCTGCGGCCCGCTCGAAGTCCGTGGCGTCGCTCGCCGCGCGCATCTCCTCCTCCAGGGAGGCCAGCACCGCCTCGGCCTCCTCCCGCGGGAGCTCCGCCAGCTCGGCGGCCACCTGGGCGGCCCTGCCCTCCCCCGGGGCCGTGCCCGGCGTGTAGAACTCGCCGTGGCCCAGCTCGTCGCCGTCGCCGCCGTGGCGGCGGCTGCGCCTGCCCACGGAGGCGTCGGCCTCCTCGATGAAGCCCGAGATGTCGTTCACGGCCTTGCGCACCGTCTTGGGCACGATGCCGTGCTCCTCGTTGTAGGCCTTCTGGAGGGTGCGGCGGCGGTTGGTCTCGTCGATGGCCTCGCGCATGGAGTCGGTGACGGTGTCGGCGTACATGATCACCTGGCCGTCGGCGTTGCGCGCCGCGCGGCCCATGGTCTGGATGAGGGAGCGCCGGTTGCGGAGGAACCCCTCCTTGTCGGCGTCGAGGATGGCCACGAGCGACACCTCGGGGATGTCCAGGCCCTCGCGGAGCAGGTTGATGCCCACGAGCACGTCGATCTTGCCCTGGCGCAGGTCGCGCACGATGTCCACGCGGTCGAGCGTGGCGGTGTCGGAGTGCATGTAGTTGACGCGGATGCCCTGGTCGAGCAGGTGATCGGTGAGGTCCTCGGCCATGCGCTTGGTGAGCGTGGTCACGAGCACGCGCTCGTGACGCGTCACGCGGTCGCGGATCTCGGACGTGAGGTCGTCGATCTGGCCGCGCACGGGGCGCACGTCGATGGAGGGGTCGAGCAGGCCCGTGGGGCGGATGATCATCTCCACGTCCTGCTGGCTCACGGAGCACTCGTAGTCGCCGGGCGTCGCCGAGACGTAGATGAACTGCGGGATACGGGCCTCGAACTCGTCGAAGCGCAGGGGCCGGTTGTCGAGGGCCGACGGCAGGCGGAAGCCGTGCTCCACGAGGGTCACCTTGCGGGAGCGGTCGCCCTCGTGCATGCCGCGCACCTGCGGCACCGTGACGTGGCTCTCGTCGACGATGCACACCATGTCGCTCGGGAAGTAGTCGATGAGGGTGTAGGGCGGCTCGCCGGGCTTGCGGCCGTCCAGGTGGCGCGAGTAGTTCTCGATGCCGTTGCAGAACCCCATGGTCTCGAGCATCTCGAGGTCGTAGGCCGTGCGCTCCGAGAGGCGCTGGGCCTCGAGGAGCTTGTCGGCGGCCTTGAGCTCGCCCACGCGGGCGATGAGCTCGTCGTTGATGGTCTTGAGGGCGTGGTTGACCTTGGGGCGCTCCGTGACGTAGTGGGAGGCCGGCCAGATGGGCACCGCGTCGAAGTCGCGGATGACCTCGCCGGTGAGCTCGTCCACCTCGGCGATGCGCTCCACCTCGTCGCCGAAGAACTCCACCTTGAGGGGGTGTTCGGCGTAGGGCGGAAAGACGTCCACGGAGTCGCCGCGCACGCGGAACATGCCCCGCTGGAGGTCGAGGTCGTTGCGGTCGTACTGCACGGCCAGGAGGTTGCGGATGAAGTCGTCGCGCTCCAGAGGCGCCTCCTTGTCCACGTTGGGGGCGAGGCCGGCGTAGTCGTCGGGGGAGCCGATGCCGTAGATGCAGGAGACCGACGCCACCACGATGACGTCGCGGCGCGACAGGAGGTTGGCCGTGGCCTGGTGGCGGAGCTTCTCCACCTCCTCGTTGATGGAGGCGTCCTTCTCGATGTAGGTGTCGCTCTGGGGCACATAGGCCTCGGGCTGGTAGTAGTCGTAGTACGAGACGAAGTACACGACGGCGTTGTCGGGGAACATCTCGCGCATCTCGGCGGCCACCTGGGCGGCGAGCGTCTTGTTGGGCTCGAGGATGAGGGCCGGGCGGTTGACCTTCTCGATGGTCTTGGCCACGGTGTAGGTCTTGCCGGAGCCGGTCACGCCCATGAGCGTCTGGTAGCGCAGGCCCTCCTCGACGCCGCGGGCGAGCCTCTCGATGGCCTGGGGCTGGTCGCCCGCAGGCTCGTAGGGCATCTGCACGGAGAAGTCGGGGCTGCCGCCCTCCCGCCCGAAGCGGACGAGCCCGGCGCCCACGCGGCCGCGGCCGGTGTCTCCCTGGTCCATGTGGCTGCCTCCCTTATCGCGTGACGGCGTCGTCGACGAGGCCGTCGGGGTAGAGTGCGCGGTACTGCTCGTAGGCCTCCGTGACCTTCTCGAGGTAGAGGCGGGTCTCGGGGAACTCGATGGCGTCCCTGAAGTCCGAGTCGCCCCCGCCCCAGGCGCTCGCCGCGCCGGGGCCGGCGTTGTAGGCCGCCACGGCCCTGTCGGTGGAGCCGGCGGAGTCGAGCAGCGTGGCGAGGTAGGCCGTGCCGTACTCGATGTTGGTGGCCGGGTCGGAGAGGTCGTCGGGGTCGTAGACGCTCCCGTCGACGATGCCGCGGTCCGCGAGCTCCCGGGCCGTGGCCGGCATGAGCTGCATGAGGCCCTCGGCACCCGCGCCGCTCCGGGCCGTGGAGACCCAGTTGGACTCGCTCTTGATCACCGCGGCCACAAGGGACGGGTCCACCCCGTGGCGCTCGGCGGAGTCCTGCACGGCCTGGGCGTAGTGCACCGGGTAGAGCCAGTGCCGGATCGCCGCGCCCGGCAGGAGCCCCAGGGCCACGGAGAGCGCCCCCATGAGCACCATGAGCAGGATGGGGACGGTGCGGAACCAGCGCCAGAACCGCAGGCGGCGGCGCCCGAGGGGCCCCTTGGAGGCGGACGCCTTGGACGCGGCTCCCCCGGACGGGGCACGGCGGCGCCTGCCGCGGGACGGCCCCTCCCAGGCGCCGTCGTCCCAGGCGGCGCCCTGACGGTCGAGGAGCTCGCGGGCGGCCCGGGCGCGCTGGAGGTCGGCCGGCGGCGCGGCGGCGCGGCGGGCGGCCGGACGGGCCTCGGTGCGGCCGTCCGTGCCTAAGGACCGCTCGAGGGCGGCCGCCCGGGAGTAGACCGTCGGGTCCACGGCGGGGGCGCCGCCGGCAGCCGGGGCCTGGACGCGGGTAGCGCCGGGGTCGGCCACGGCCACGGTGTCCGGCGCGGCCGCGAGGCACGTCGCGCCGAGATCGTCCGCGGGCGGGGCCATGACCGTGGCGCCGGGGTCCACGGCCACGGTGGCCTGGGCGGCGGAGAGCACGGTGGCATCCGGGTCGGCGCCCGACACCAGCCGGGTGGCGTCGGGGTCGGGCACGGCGGCGCCGCCGGCGGCATCGTCCAGGCCCTCGTCGCCGGGGCCCGCGTAGGGGTTGTCCCGCCGGGGCGTCCAGCCCTCAGCTGCAGCCATGGTCCCCTCCTCCCTCCAAGCCGTTGGCGTCCCACCACTCCCGAGCGCGGCGCTCGAGCGTCGCGAGGTCGCCGTCGTTGTCGATGACCGCCGTGGCCCGGGCCTCGAGGTAGGCGTCGGTGGGCTGGCCCTTCACCCGGGCGTCGAAGTCCCCGCCGTCCATGCCGCGACCCTCGGCGAGCGCGCGGCGGCGGTCCTTGCCCGTACGTACCCACACCACGTCGTCGGCCAGGGGGAGGAGGTCCTCCACGCGGTCGAGCAGCGGCACCTCCACCACGCAGGTGGCGGGGCGCGACGAGGCGCACGAGACGGCCGTGAGCCGGTCGGCCAGCCGCTCGCGGATGTAGGGCAGCTCCACGGCCTCGAGCCGGGCCGCCCCCTCGGACGTCGCGAAGGCGGCCCGGGCGAGGGCGGCGCGGTCCACCGACCAGGAGCCGTCGCAGGGCACCCAGCGACCCCCCTCCTCGTCGAACAGCGCGCCGCCCAGGGCCACCTCGGGGCCGAAGGCGTCCACGAGCTCCTCGACGCAGGCATCGTCGGAGGCAAGCACCTCTCGCGAGACGTCGTCGAGGTCGATGCGCTCGGCGCCCAGGGACTCGAGCACGCGGCCAACGCACGACTTGCCCGACGCGGTGCCGCCCACCAGGAACACGGTCCTCATGGTCTCCCCCTCCCTCAGGAACGGCCCTCGAAGGTGGTGCCGCAGCGACGGCAGCGCACCCGCACCTTGCCCTTGCCGCGCGGCACGCGCAGCCGCTGGCCGCACCGGGGGCAGGTGAGCACCTTGTGGCTGCGGCGCTCGCGCAGGGTGCCCGTGGGCGACGAGACCCAGGGGCGCAGGGGCCCGAGACGGCCCATGAAGCGCTCGTTCTCCCGGGCCCGTGCGGCCACGTCGCGCGACAGCATGCGCCACCACCCGTAGACGATGAGCGCGAGGGCCACGACGGACAGCCACCACGCCGGCACGAACAGGTAGACGACGATGAGGGCGAGGGCGACCCACGTGCATACCCGCGTCATGTCGTCGGGGCCGTTTCGCCCCCGCATGAACTCCTGGACCCGCCTGTCGAAGTCTCCCTTGGCCATGGGGCCGCCTCCCGTCGATGGCGGGCGGCCCGGGACCGCCCGCGTCGTATGCGCAGTCCCCTATCCTACCCCGCGGCCGTCGCGCCCGCGACGCGCCCCGGGCACCCTCACAGAGGCTTCGGGTCCCCTGCGGAACGGCGCCCCCGGCCGACGGGGGCCGGGGGCGCCGGGAGGGGCGACGGGGACGTCCGGGGCCGGGCCTAGCAGTGCATCACGAAGGAGGCGGCCAGCTGCTGCACCTTCACCATGGCGTCCACGTGGGTGAGCTCGCGGCCGTGGGTGTTGCGCGTGAGCGGACCGAAGGCCGAGGCCGCCACGTCGTTGGCCGTGAGGAAGGCCCCCATGGCGTCGGTGGAGTAGAGCTTGGCGTTCTGGAGCTCCGGCGCCGTCCCGAACGCGCGGCGGCCGGCCTCCACCACGGCGTTGGTGAGGTCCCAGTCGTAGGGCCCGTGGTAGTCGTCGGCGATGACGGCGACGTCGTGCTCGGTGCCGGGGTACTCGGGCCCCATGAGGGCGATGTCGAGGGCCACGTAGGCCTCGATGTCGTCGGGCAGGTAGGCGCCGCCCCAGCCCACCTCCTCGTAGAACGGGAAGGCCAACAGGATGTCGCAGCTGGGCGTGCTCCCCGTGTCGCCGAACCACTTGAGCAGGCCGAGCAGCGATGCCACGCAGGCCTTGTCGTCGACGAAGCGCGAGAGCACGAAGCCGTTGTCGTGGATCTCGAGCTCGGGCTCGAAGGCCACCACGGCGCCGGGGGTCACGCCGAGGGCGCGGGCGTCCGCGGCGCAGGCGACGTCCTCGAGCAGGTGGATGCGCATGTTCTCCTCATCGCGCTCCCGGCCCTTCTTGGCGTCGGCCCACACGTGGGGCGAGTGGTGGTCGAACTCCACCACGGCGTCGATCTTGGTGCCGTCTCGGCAGATGACGCGGCAGCTCGCGCCCTCGAGGGAGCTGAAGTTGACGCCGCCCAGGTGCCTCCCCCGCAGGGTGCCGTCCTCCTCGACGGAGCAGACGGCCAGGGCGATGGTGTCGAGGTGCGCGCCCAGGCAGACCGTGCGCGAGCGGTCACGGCCCGGGACGCGCACGTAGACGGTGTGCTTGCGGTCGCGGAAGGCGTGGTGGCCGAGCTCGGCGACCAGGGAGGTCATGAGCGGCTCCATCTCGCGGTAGTAGCCCACGGGGCTGTCGCAGCCGATGAGCCTCGCAAAGGTCTCGAGCAGGTAGTCCTTGTCCACCGTGAATTCCATTGGTCCCCCCCAGTATGGTCTCTTCCCTCTTCACCCGTCACGTGCGGCCGGTCGCGCCCTCACCCGCCGGGCGGGGAGCCGAGGCGACGCCCGAGGTGCTCGAGGACGTCCACCATGACCTCCATCTCGCGGACCGGCACGAACTCGCGGCGGCTGTGGGCGAGGTGGTAACCGGCCGACAGGTTGGGACACGGCAGCCCTCGGAAGGTGAGCTGCGCACCGTCGGTGCCGCCGCGCATGGGCACCGCGGAAGGTTCCACACCGACGTCTCGGAACGCGCCGAAGGCGGCCTCCAGGAGCTCGGGGTGCCGGCCGACCTCCTCCCCCATGTTGCGGTAGGTGTCCCTGAACGACACGGAGAGCGTCCCGGCCCCCATGGCGCGGTTAACGTGGTCGCAGGCGGCCGCCATGACGTCGCGGCGCCGCTCGAACCCCGCGCGGTCGTGGTCGCGCACGATGTAGTGGGCGCGCGCACGCTCGCACTCCCCCTCCATGGAGACGAGGTGGTAGAACCCCTCGCGACCCTCGGTGTGCTCCGGGCGCTCGGCGGCGGGCAGCAGCCCGTGGAAGGCGGCGAGGGCCTCGCAGGCGTTCACGAGCACCCCCTTGGCCCACCCGGTGTGCACGGCGCGCCCGCGGGCCTCCACGAAGGCGTCGCAGGCGTTGAAGGTCTCGAGGGTGACCTCGCCCAGGGGGCCGGTGTCGAGCGTGAAGGCCCAGGCGGCGCCCCAGGCGTCGATGTCGAGCAGGGACGCGCCGTGGCCGACCTCCTCGTCGGGCACGAAGGCCACGGCCAGGGGCGGGTGCGGGATGGCGGGGTCCGCCGCCAGGCGCTCGAGGTAGGCCATGATCTCGGCTATGCCGGCCTTGTCGTCCCCGCCGAGGAGCGAGGTGCCGTCCGTCACCACGACGTCGGTGCCCGCAAGGCCGAGCAGCACGGGCTCCTCCTCGGGGGTCACAGCCACCGTCTCGCCATCCACCTCGCCCATGACGAGGGGGCCGCCGCCGTAGCGCACCACCCGCGGGCGCACCGGGTCGCCGACCGCCTGCCACGCGGTGTCCAGATGCGCGCAGAGGCCCAGGCGGGGCAGCCCCTCGCAGCCCGGCGAGGCGGGCCAGTGGGCCGTCACGTAGGCATGGGCGTCCACGGAGACGTCCTCGGCACCGAGTTCCTCGAGCTCGCGACCGAGGAGGGCGGCCATGGCGTGCTGGGAGGGCGTCGACGGCACCGCCCCGGCACCGTCCGGGCTGGACGGGGACGCGATGGCGCAGTAGCGCACGAGCCTTTCTGCGATGTCTCCCAAGGACGCTCCTCTCACCCCTGTCGTGACACCGGTAATTTTAGCGCCCATTCAGCTATCTGCCGCCGAGAACATGGGGCAAGTCGCAACCGCCCGGGAGGAGCCCGGTCTGGCACCCTCGAGGCGACGCGCGGCCCCGTGTATGAGACCCCCATCGTTTTGGTAGGTTTACAGACGACCGACGCGCCCGCCAGAGGGCGCCCAATGCCGGCACAGCCGGCCTCCGGAAGGAGAAACGATGCCCTTCTCCCACAACCCGATCTCGCGCCGCGGCTTCATCACCGGTGCCGCCGCCTCCATCACCGGTGCCGCCGCCACCCTCGCGGGCTGCGGCGGCGCGGGCAACGACGGCGGCAAGGTGCTGCGCTACGGCTGCGCCAACCCCAAGGCCTCCCTCGACCTGCAGACCAACACCTCCAACGAGATCGGCGTGGCCGAGTCCGTGTGCGAGCCGCTCATCAGGTTCAACGAGAACCTCGACATGGAGCCCGTGCTCCTCACGAAGATGCCCGACATCTCCGCCGACGGCCTCACCTACACCTTCGAGCTCAAGGAGAAGCTGCCCACCCACGACGGCGGCAACCTCACGGCCGACGACGTGAAGTACACCTTCACCCGCATGTTCCTCCCCGAGACCAAGAACCCCTCCACCAACGTCTACGACACCATCGTGGGCGCCAAGGACGTCATGGAGGGCAAGACCACCGAGCTCGCCGGCCTCACCGTGCAGGACGACCGCCACTTCACCATGCGGCTCTCCGAGGTCACGGCCGTCTTCCTTCCCATGCTCACCGAGTTCTACGCCCTCATCTACCCCCGGAAGGCCTGCGAGGCCGCCGGCGACAAGTGGGGCACCGGCACGGACTTCGTGGGCACCGGCCCCTTCAAGCTCACGGCCGAGAGCGCCACGGGCCTCACCCTCGAGACCTTCGCCGACTACCACGACGGCCCCGCCAAGATCGACGGCATCGACGTCGTGTACGTGGACGACCCCAACACCCTGGTCATGAACTTCAAGGCGGGGCAGCTGGACCTCGTGAACCTCGCCCCCACCCTCTACGACCAGTACGTCGACGACGAGGCCGTGGCCGGCTCCATCGTCGACTACACGCCGGCCTCCACGCGCTTTGTGAACCTCAACCTCCACGAGGACGCCTTCAAGGACGCCCGCGTGCGCCAGGCCCTGTCGCTGGCCATCGACCGCAACGAGCTCTGCGAGACCGTGCTCCAGGGCGCCTCGGCCCCCTGCACGCAGTTCTGCGCCCCGGGCGAGGAGGGCCACGACGACACCCTCGAGACCCTCCCCCACGACGTGGACAAGGCCAAGCAGCTCCTCGCCGACGCCGGCGCCACCGGGCTCTCCTTCGACTTCCCGGTGCGCTCCCGCGACGAGCAGGTGGCCACCGCGCTCCAAGAGTACTGGCGCGCGATCGGCGTGACCGCGAACATCAACGTCATCGACGACGCCATGTGGATCGACCAGCGCGCCGCCGGCTCGCTCCCCTGCACCCTCATCACCTGGACGACGCTTTGCTGGGTGGGCGCCGAGCACATGCGCTCGTTCTTCTACGCCTCCAAGGCCTCCCAGAGGAGCTCCTTCTACGACTCGGCCACCTTCGACGGGCTCGTGGACAAGGCCGAGGCCACCATGGACGAGGGCCAGCGCACCGACCTCACGCTGCAGGCCGACAACCAGCTCGTCAACGTGGACTTCGGCACCATCCCCGTGGACTGGCCCCAGACCCCCTACCTCAAGGACGCCGACTTCTCGGGCGTCTACCGGGTCTACGACTTCAAGTTCACCAACAAGCTCGCGTAGGGCGCACCCATCATCGAAGGCGGCCCGAACGGCACCGAGCACCTTTCCCATTGCGCGGACACCTCTGTCCCACATTGGAGAAAGGGGCGGCCCTTGCCTTGAGGGACCGCCCCTTTCTGAGGAGACGCAGAATGAAGACCGATTACCCCGACGTTATCGGAACAACGGTTCACGGGAGGGTCGACCGGCCGCTCGGGAGCCGTCACCCGAGCCATCCGGAGACGGTCTATCCGGTCAACTACGGCTATATCGAGGGAGTGCTTGCAGAAGACGGCGAGGAGCAGGACGCGTACCTACTCGGAGCCGACGGCCCCGTGGAGGAGTTCGAGGGCCGCGTCATAGCGGTGTACCGCAGGCTCGACGACGATGAGGACAAGTGGGTCGTCTCACTGGGCGACACGAGCTTCTCGGACGAGGAGATCATGGAGCGCATTCGATTCCAGGAGCGGTTCTTTCGGGGAGTACTGCTCCGCTGAGCCGCGACCCCGGGCCTACTCGCGACGGCCCTCGCGATCGCGGCCTATGGCGACGGCCACGGCAACGGCGGTGCCAATGCGCGAGGCGATGAGGCCAAACTTGGGCAAGCCCGAAGGAACCGCGTCGAAGGCGATGGACAGGACTATGTAGAGGACGACGGCGACAACGCACGCCAGGGTGATCCGCATGGACCTCGTCATCGATGCTCCCTTCGACCGAGGGTCATGGCGTCGAGTCATTCTGACACACCTGCGCTCGGGGGCGGAGGGAGCCTCCCCTGCCCGGCGTCGCACGGAACAGGGCGGTATGGCCCAAAAAGAGACAAGGTGCAGCCGCACGGACCGCTGCCAACGACCCCACAGGAGCCCCGTGGCGGCAATCCCGCTGCCCGATGTGGAGGCATAGAAACGTCATCCTCCCAGGTGTCACCGGAATCCGCCGTCGCAAAGGGCGACGGGCGTGCAGAGGGGTCCGCGAGTCGTCTCAGATGCGCGTTCCGGACCCGAGGGGGAGCCCCTCGCGCCGAGCGGGTGCGAGGGGCTCCCCCTTTGTCATGCTATATCGCCCCGGGCACGGAGGTCCAAGGCGTCGGCACGGCGGCGTGACAGCGACCGTGCCCGACCAACGGGACGACGGTCAGCAGGCCGCCGGGTTCAGGCCGGCCGGCTTGCGCTCCTCGGCCGTGAGGCCCTCGTCGTAGAGGTGGCACGCCACCACGTGGCCGGGCCTAGGCTCCAGATCCGCCGGGACCCTGTCCTCGCACACCCGCATACACGAGGTGCATCGCGTGTGGAAGCAGCAGCCCTGGGGCGGGTGCGTGGGGCTTGGGACGTCGCCCTGCAGGATCCGCTTGTCCTGGATGCGGCCGCCCGCGATGGTGGGCACCACGTCGAGGAGCGCCCGGGTGTAGGGATGCAGCGGGTCGTCGAACAGCGCCTCCTTGGAGGCCTTCTCCATCATGTGGCCCAGGTACATGACCATGACCGTGTCGGCGATGTGCTTGACCACGGAGAGGTCGTGGCTGATGAAGATGTAGGCGAGGCCCAGGCGCTCCTGGAGGTCCTCCAGGAGGTTGATGACCTTGGCCTGCACCGAGACGTCCAAGGCGCTCACAGGCTCGTCGCACACCACGATCTCGGGTTCGAGGACGATGGCGCGGGCGATGCCGATGCGCTGGCGCTGGCCGCCGGAGAACTCGTGCGGGTAGCGGGTGCGGTACGAGAGGTCCAGGCCCACGGCCTCCATGATCTCGTCCACACGGGCGTCGCGCTCGGCCTTCGTCTTGTAGGTCCTCGCGATGTCGATGGGCTCGGCGATGATGTCGGCCACCGTCATGCGCGGGTTGAGCGAGCTGTAAGGGTCCTGAAAGATAAGCTTGAGCTTCTTGCGGGCCTCGGTGAGCTCGGCGCCGGAGAGCTCTGTGAACTCCACCCCGTCGAGCCTGACGGACCCGGACGTGGGGTCCGTGAGCCTGAGCACGCACTTGCCGCAGGTGGACTTGCCGCAGCCGGACTCGCCCACAATGGCGAAGGTCTCGCCCCGGTGCACGTCGAACGAGACGCCCTCGAGGGCGTGCACCACCGTGTCGGAGGTCCCGAAGAAGCCCTTCTTGATGGGGTAGCGCTTGACGAGGTCGCGGACCTCGAGGATGCGGTCCTCCTCGGTGAAGGCGGTCATCGCCCCTCCTCCCAGCGGTCGGTGTACTTCCAGCAGGCCACGCGGTGGCCCTCGTCGCCGTCCACCGGCGTGAAGCCGGGGACCTCGCGGCGGCAGATGTCGCGGGCGTAGGGGCACCGCGGGTTGAACAGGCAGCCCGAGGGCAGCTCGTTGAGCATGGGCACGTTGCCCGGGATGGCGTAGAGGCGCTCGCCGGAGGCGTCCATGGAGGGGATGGAGTCGATGAGGCCCTGGGCGTAGGGGTGCGCCGGGTGGGCAAACAGCTCGGAGGCCCGGGTGTACTCCACCTGGCGGCCGGCGTACATGACGAGCACCCAGTCGGCCATCTCGGAGACGACGCCCATGTCGTGGGTGATGAGCATGACGGCCGTGCCGGTCTCCTGGCGCATGCGGTCGATGAGCTGGAGCACCTGGGCCTGGATGGTGACGTCAAGGGCCGTGGTGGGCTCGTCGCAGATGAGCATGGCGGGCTCGCAGGCCAGCGCCATGGCGATCATGATGCGCTGGCGCATGCCCCCAGAGAGCTCGAACGGGTAGCTCTTGAAGACCTTCTCGGGGGCGGGGATGCCCACAAAGCGGATCATGTCGAGGGCCTTGGCGTCGGCCTCGGCCTTGGCCATGTCGGGGTTGTGCACGAGGAGCCCCTCGGCGATCTGCTTGCCGCAGAGCATGACAGGGTTGAGCGACGTCATGGGCTCCTGGAAGATCATGGAGATCTCGTTGCCGCGGTAGTCGCGCATCCGGTCGTCGGGGAGCTGCACGAGGTCGGTGCCCTCGAACAGGATGCGGCCGCCCACGATCTTTGCCGGTGGCTTGGGGATGAGGTCCATGATGGACAGCGCCGTCATAGACTTGCCGCAGCCGGACTCACCCACCACGGCCAGGGTCTCGCCCCGGCGCATGGAGAAGGAGAGGTCCTGGATGCACCTGAGCTCGCCGGCGTCGGTGAACAGCGTCACGCAGAGGCCGTCGACCTCGAGCAGCGGCCCTCCCTGGCCGCCCTGCCTGTCTTGGGTGTCCGATGCCATGGGACCTCCCTCCTTAGGAGCGCATCTTGGGGTCGAGGGCGTCGCGCATGGCGTCGCCCAGAAGGTTGAACGCCATGACCGTGACGATGATGGCGATGCCCGGGATGACCGAGAAGTACGTGGAAGACTGGATGTAGGGCTGCGAGGCGCTGATCATCTGGCCCCAGCTGGCCATGGGCGGCTGGACGCCCAGGCCGAGGAACGAGAGGGACGCCTCGCTCATGATGGCGCTCGGGATGCCAAGCGTGGCCATGACGATGATGGTGGACACGCAGTTGGGCAGCAGGTGCCGCAGGATGATGCGCATGGGCTTGCCGCCCGAGAGCGTGCAGGCCTGGATGTACTCGGCGCCCTTGAGACGCTTGACGTCGCCGCGCACGAGGCGCGCCATGGAGGTCCAGCCGAGGAGCCCCAGGGCCACGTAGAGGTTGGCGAGGCCCGGCTCCATGACGAACATGACCACGATGGCGAACAGCAGGAACGGGAAGCTGCTGAACACCTGGATGACGAAGGAGATCACGGCGTCGACCTTGCCGCCGAAGTACCCCGCGGCCACGCCGGCGAAGAAGCCGATGACCAGGGCGATGGCCTGGGACACCACGCCCACCGAGAGCGACACCCGGCAGCCGTAGAGCACGCGCGAGAAGATGTCGCGGCCGTAGTTGTCGGTGCCGAACCAGTGCTCGGCCGAGGGCGGCTGCAGCATGGCGCGCAGGTTCTGGGCGTCGGGGTCGTAGGGGGCGATCACCGGCGCGAGCACGGCGACGGCCACGAGGAACAGCACCACGGCGAGGCACGCCATGCCCAGGCGGTTCCTGCGGAAGATCTGCCACGAGACGGCCCAGTAGCTCTGGGCCGCCTTCCTCTTGCCGGCCGCCTGGGCGGCGAGGTTCTGGCGGCTGATCTCACTCGCGAGCTCCTCGGCCCTCTCCCGGCGGCTCCGGGGGCCCTCCCCCGCGTCGGGGTTGGCGCCGACGAGCATCTCGGGATAGGTCTCCTCGTTCACGGGGTTGGTCTCGGAATCGTAGGCCGAGAAGGAGTCGTCGGGAACCGCAACGCCCTCGTCCTGGAGGACCTTGCGGTCAACGGCCTCCTGAAGCTTCCTGGGGTCTTTGACGCTCATCAGTTGGCCCCTTCCTCTCCAAGGCGGATCCGCGGGTCGACCACGGCGTAGAGCACGTCGACGACGAAGTAGACGACCACGCAGATCAAGGCGATGTACATGACGCCGCCCTGGATGAGCGGCAGGTCACGGGCGTTGATGGCGTCGAGCATCATCTTGCCCATGCCCGGCATTGAGAAGATGCTCTCGATGAGGATGGAGCCCGTGAAGATGTCGCCGAGCTGGGTGCCGGCGATGGTGATGATGGGGATGAGCGCGTTGCGCAGCGCGTGGCGCACCACGATGACCCAGTACTTGAGGCCCTTGGCCTCGGCCGTGCGCATGTAGTCCTGGGAGAGCACCTCGAGCATGGACGTGCGGGTGACGCGCGCGATGGAGGCGGCATAGCGTACGCCCAGGGCGATGGTGGGCAGGACGAAGTACGCCGGCGTCTTGATGCCCGAGAGCGGCAGCCAGTGCAGCGTGAGGGCGAAGACGATCTGCAGGATGATGGCCACCCAGAAGACCGGGGCCGATATGCCGAATATGGCGAGGCTCATGAGGGTCTGGTCCACCCACGTGCCGCGTTTGGCCGCGGCCACGACGCCGACCACGACCCCCAGCACGAGGGCGAACACGTAGGCGGAGGCCGCAAGGGCCGCCGTCACCGAGAAGGCCTGGCCCATGAGCTGGGTTACGTCCTTGCGCTGGGTGTAGGACTGGCCGAAGTCGCCGGTGACCATGCCGGCGAGCCAGTCGACGTACTGCTCGGCCACGGGTTTGTCGAGGCCCATGTTGTGACGCACGGTCTCGATGGTGGCCTCGTCGGCCATGTCGCCCATCATGATGCGCACCGGGTCGCCGGGCACGATGTTGAGCATGAAGAACGTTATGGCCGAGATGCAGAGGATGATGCCCACCGCCTGCAACAGCCGCTTCACGAGGAAGTCCCTCATGGTGCTCCTCTCCCACAGATACAAGAAGGGCCGGTTACCGAACCCATGCGGCAACCGGCCCGGCACAGACGCGCGTGCTGAAATAGTTTAGCCCATCGCCTCGGTGTCGATATCGATGTCACGGAAGTGGTAGATCAAGTTGCCGATCTTGGCATTCTTCACCCAAGGCTGGGCGCAGAACATGATCTGCGGGTAGAACAGCGGCAGGCAGGCGAAGTCCTGGCGGCTCATGATGTCGTCGGCCTGGCGGTAGAGCTCGGCGCGATGGTCCTCGTCGGCGGAGCGACGGGCCTCGTCCATGAGACGGTCGAACTCGGCGTTGTTGTAGAAGCTGCCCTTGCCCTTGGCGTTCTCGGAGTAGAAGTAGGTGTACATCTGGTTGTCGGCGTCGGCGTAGAGCGGATACCAAGCCAGGGCCGTGACCTCGTACTCGCCTGCCGCCCAGTCGGTGGCCCACACGCCGGCGTCCACGGTCTGTACGTCCATGTTCACGCCCACGGCCTTCAGGTAGTCCTGCACGGCCACCATAACGGTCTCGTACTGGTTTGTGCGCACCACGCACTTGATGGAGAGGTTCTCGGCGCCGGCCTCGGACAGAAGCTGCTTTGCCTTCTCGGGGTTGTACTCAAAGACCTCGGCGTTGGCATCGAAGCCGGGGACGCCGGGGTTGAGGAAGCCGGAGGCGGGCACGCCCGCGCCGGAGAACACGGTGTCGACAATGGCCTGGCGGTCGATGGCGAGCGAGAGGGCCTGGCGCACGCGGACGTCCTGGAGGGCAGGCGTGTTGAGGTTGAGGTTCACGAACCAGGTGCCCAGCGGCGTGTTGTAGGAGATGAGCTCGCCGACCTCGGGGTCGTCCTTGTACTGCTTGAGCAGGTCGTTGGACAGGTCACACATGTCGATGTCGCCGTTCTTGAAGCTCATGAGCTTGGTGTTGGCGTCGTCGATGAAGGTGACCGTGAGGCCGTCGAGGGCCACGGGGTCGCCGTGGTAGTCCTCGAAGCGCTCGTAGCGCATGAAGGTGGAGTCGTCGTTCTCCACGAGCTTGAAGGGGCCGGAGCCCACGTAGTTGAGCTCGTAGCCCCACTTGTCGCCGGCCTCCTCGCAGGCCCCGCGGGGGAACACGTTGGCGTAGTTGATGCCGAGGTTCTTGACGAAGGCGGCCATGGGGTACTGCAGGGTAAAGGTGAAGTGGGTGTCGTCCTCCACGATGAGGCCGGCGAGGTCGGTGGTCTTGCCTGCAATGACGTCCTGGGCGCCCACTATCATGTCGTACATGTAGGTGGAGAGGCCCGCGGTCTCGGGCAGGAACATGCGCGTGAAGGAGAACTTGACGTCCTCGGCCGTGAGGGTAGAGCCGTCATGGCACTTGATGCCCTCCTTGAGGGTGCAGTGATAGGTGACGCCGTCGTCCCCCACGGTGGGAATCTCGGTGAGCAGGCAGGGCACGAGCTCGTTGTCCTCCGTGAAGCGCAGGAGGCTCTCCACCACAGGGTCGGAGACCGACGACATGCCGGAGTTGGTGTTCTTCTGCATGTCCATGCCCTGCTTGGCGTTGCTCTGGGCCCAGCGCAGGACCTTCTCGGTATTGGCGTCGGCGGTGGGCGCCCCGCCGCAGCCGGCGAGGGTCGTGGCGGCACCGGCAAGGGCGGCGAGACCGGAGCCCCTGACGAAGGTGCGGCGCGAGATTCGGTTGAACACCATGGGGTCCCCCTCTGTTCGTGTGAAGGCAGGCGACGTCCAGGCACGACGGCGCCCTGGGTGCGCCTGCGCGTATGGGAGAACTATGCTGTATTCAGCCTGAATTGGTATGCCTGGCACTCCATCGCTTTACAGAGCTTTTACAGCCCTTACGAATTGAAAAACGTCGATAACCAGAGCTCGGGCACCGGGATGGGCAGTGCGTCAGGCGCGGCCCTGCCGGAGGACTCCGACGCACGCCGCCACGACAGCCTCGAGGCCCCTTGCCGAGAGCGCCGTGTCCATGGACGGAAGAGGCTCGGCGAGGATGCCTCGCGACGCCTGGGCGGGGGTGCCGGGCACATGGACGAAGCCGGCCATGGCGGGCGCCGCCGTGCCGGGTCCGTGGGGCCCGTGCTGCCGGAGGAGGAGCGCGTACATGACCGAGTTGCAGACGTAGAGCCCCGCCGAGCAGGAGAGGTGCGCCGGGACGCCGGCCGCCTGGGCCGCCCGCACGCAGTCGGCCACGGGGACCGTGGCACAAAGCGACCCGGGGGCGCCGGGCACGAGCGGGCGCTCCTCCGGCGCGGACCCGCCGTTGTCGGGACGGTCGGGGGGTGTGGAGGCCAGGTTGAGGGCCACGCGCTCCACGGCGATCCCGGCGGCGCCGCGGTGCTCCCCGCAGGCCAGCACGACGTCGGGGCGCACGGAGTCCACGGCCGCGAGGGCGGCCTCAGCCGCGGCGCCGAAGACGCACGGCAGCACGGCGCGCTCCACAGGGACGCCGGCCACGGTGGCGGGGAGCGCCCCCACCGCCAGCCGCGACGCGTTGTCCTCCTGGCCCCCGAACGGCTCGAACGCCGTCACCAGCACCCTCATGGCCCTCCCCTTCCGTTGTTGCCTCCATGGCCCAGCATAGCGCGACACAAAGGAAGCGCGCCCCCGGCCGGACGGCGGGGGCGCGCTGCAAAGGCTCGGAGCTGGGCTCGGGGAGCGACGGGTTAGTCCTCGTCGACCTCCACGATCTCGGCCTCGACCTCCTCGTCCTCAGGCTTGTCGAGCGGGGCGACCTCGACCTCGAAGCCGAGGGTCTCGGCGGCGGCCTTCATGGACAGGGAGATGCGACGACGGTCGAGGTCGATCTCCATGACCTTGACCTGCACGGTCTCGTTGACGTTGGTGACCTGGGAGGGGGTGTCGACGTGCTGGCGCGCCATCTCGGAGATGTGCACCAGGCCCTCGATGCCGTCGCCGAGGTCGACGAAGGCGCCGAAGGGCACGAGCTTGGTCACGCGGCCCTCGACGATGGCGCCCACGGGGTACTTCTTGACGAGGGTGCGCCAGGGATCCTCGGTGGTCTGCTTGAGACCGAGGGAGATGCGCTCGCGATTGAGGTCGACGTCGAGAACCTGCACCTCGACCTCCTGGCCGACCTTGACGACCTCGGAGGGGTGGTTGACGTGGTTCCAGGAGAGCTCGGAGATGTGGATGAGGCCGTCGATGCCGCCGAGGTCGACGAAGGCGCCGAAGTCGACGATGGAGGACACGACGCCCTTGAGGCGCATGCCGGCCTGGAGCTTGGAGAGGATCTCGGAACGCTCGGCCTTGCGGGCCTCCTCGAGCACGACGCGACGGGACAGAACCACGTTGTTGCGGTTGCGGTCCATCTCGATGACGCGGGCCTCGATGCGGGTGCCGAGGTAGGCGTTGAGGTCCTTGACGCGACGGAGGTCGACGAGGGAGGCGGGCAGGAAGCCGCGGAGGCCGATGTCCAGGATCAGGCCGCCCTTGACGACCTCGATGACCTCGCCCTCGACGTTCTGGCCGTTGTTGAAGTCCTCCTCCACGCGGTTCCAGGCACGCTCGTACTCGGCGCGCTTCTTGGAGAGGATGAGACGGCCGTCCTTGTCCTCCTTCTGAAGGACCAGGGCCTCGATGGTCTCGCCCATGGCGACGATGTCCTCGGGGTTGGCGTCCTTGCGGATGGAGAGCTCACGGACGGGGATGACGCCCTCGGACTTGAAGCCGATGTCGAGCAGGACCTCGTCGCGCTCGATCTTGACGACGGTGCCCGTCACAAGGTCGCCCTCGTCGAAGTCGGTGATGGTGCCGTCGATGAGGTTGTTCATCTCCTCATCGCTGACGTCGTCGAACGAGAAGACGGACGAGTTCTGAATCTCACTCAAAGGTGGACCCCTTTCAAAAACACGGGGCCCCGATGGTCATGGGCTTCGCCTGCAGAGCGACCGGTTGGATAAACCCTTGCTCGACGTCTGAAATCGCATGCTCGGGGGCCGACAGATACTGTGTGCGGGCGTCCGACCCACACGTTGGATAGGGTACCGTGACACACCTCACCTTTTCAAGGCCCATACCAACAATCCTGTGGTGAATTCACGGTGCGCAGGCCCGTCATGGGCCCGGCGGCCGCGCCCCGGCGCCGCGGGCCCTCCCCCGTCCTATGATTGCAGGGCACCCGGACCGATTTCACAGGGAGGGCCCATGGCCACCATCCAGCAGGTCGCGGCCCTCGCGGGCGTCTCGACGGGCACGGTGTCGCGCTACCTCAACGGCGCGAGGGTCAAGGACGCCACCAAGGAGAGCATCGACGCGGCCGTGGCCGAGCTCGGCTACCACCGCAACCTGCTGGCGGGCAGTCTCCGGAGCCGCAAGAGCCGCTCCGTGGGCCTCCTCGTCAACAACATGCTCAACCACTTCGCCACGAGCGCCATCGCCGCCATCGAGCGGGAGATGGAGTTGGGCAACTACATCATCCTGCTGGCTGGCTTCCGCAACGACCCGGCCGTCTTCGAGCAGAAGCTCGGGCTGCTCCTCGACCGGCAGGTGGACGGCATCGTCCTGTTCGAGGGCGACGCTGCCTGGTCGCCGGGCAGGCTCGTGGAGCGCTCCGGCATCCCGGTCATCTCGGTCTCGTCGCCCTACGACTCCCCCTGCGTCGACTCCGTGGTGGCCGACAGCCGCGCCAGCGCGCGCCGGGTGGCCCGCGAAATGCTGCGGGCCGGCCACGAGCGCCTGGGCGTCATCGCCGGCCCCCAGCACGAGCACGTGTCGTCCGAGCGCCTCGAGGGTGTCCGAGAGGCCGTGGCCGAGGCCGGGCTGCCGGAGGGGAGCCTCACCGTGTACCTGGGCGACTACTCGCGCGAGAGCGGGTACGCGGGCCTGGTGGACCTCGTGGAGGGGCACGGCCTCGACACCGTGTTCTGCTGCAACTACGGCATGGGCCAGGGGGCGCTCCAGGCCGTAGCCGAGCGCGGGCTCGTGATCGGCGAGGACCTCAACTACGCGAGCTACGACTACTTCGACCTGGCGTCGCTGTTCTACCCCCGCATCACCACCATCTGCCCGCCCACGGGCGCCATCGGGACCTACGCGGCCTCGCACCTGTTGGAGCTTGTCGAGGCGGGCGTTCCGGCCTCGGGCGAGGTCACGACCTTCCCCGACCTCATCACCTGGCAGCCGTCGTTCACGGGCATCGACCCGGCCCTGCTGGGGCGCTCCGAGGAGGCCTGACAAGGTACCAGGTTGCTTTGTCACCTGAAAGCGGTGGAGGGCGCCCTCAACCGCTTTCAGGCGCAGTATTTCGAAGTGAGCGCCTAACGGCCCTTCGGGCTTCGGGGGACGAGGCCAACCCCGGCCATCGTCACGAGCACGAGAGCGGCCCCGGCAACCGTCACCACAAGAGCGGGAATTTCGATGATGGCGAGCGCAGGAAACAACCGGTCGAGCATGAGAAGGCAGGCGCCGCCACATATCACAGCGAACCCACGGCCTAAGCGCTTCACAAACGCCCCTCTCAGGGGAATGGGGATCTGGGCAACGAGGTGGGGGTAAACAGAGCCCTCGTTTCCGATCAGCGCGACCGCGAGTGCCAGGGACAAACCCATGAACGAAACGATGGTAGGGATAAGGAAATCTACATTCATATCTTTGCCTCAGGCAAAGAGGGCAAGACGCTCGGAATGGCTTCCGGAAGACTAACAACCTGAAATGCAATAGCGGCCGTAACACCAATCAAAATGTTCTGACCGAGCACATAATCGTAATCGTAGACGATACTTCCGCCAGGACGAACACTCTCGTTGGGTCCCTCAAGGAAATCAATTGCCGGCGCACGATACGACGCAAGTACTCCGTGATCATAGCGTTCTTCTCCCATGGCTCTCTCCATTCGTTCACTTTTATCTTGATTCAAGTTATTTTACTTTTTATCAATAAGATCGACCACTGTTCCATGGCCTTGATTCAGGTCACCATCAATCTTTGAAACCTCATCCATATCGCGAGTGCACAAGATACGGGAGCATTGCGACCTGATAAAAGGCAGAGACCAGACCGAGTTGAGACCAGAGGCCCAGTACTCTGCCAAACTGTGCCTCTTGACGTTGCCGACAACCATATTCAGATATGGCGACACGACAATATCGCCGTTTGCGTGCACAGCGACATGAGTTGACAAGCGCTTTGAATCAGCATACCGGACCAAGTGGTCCACGGGATCACCCCATATCAAGGAGACAGAACAGCCGAAAGAGCCTTTCTGCAGTCTTCTGATTTTCCGTACTAAGTCGCCGCGGACGTTGCCGGTCCGGAACTCGTCCAGCTCCTCGGCGAGTTGCTCGGCGGTGTGGAAGTAGTAGTCGTGGTAGGGGCACGGGATGGCGCGGATGCCGCGGATGAACTCGGGCGAGTAGGGCTTGGCCGCGAAGTTGTTCATGGCCAGCGTCTCGTCGTCGGCGATGGTGGCGTAGCGCTCCACGGCCTCGTCCATGACGGAGCGGCCGTCCACGAGGACGTCGGTGGCGAAGACGAAGTGGTTGACGCCCTGAAGCCTGAGCTCGAGGCGGTCCTCGCCCACGCCCATGATGGCGGCTATGCCGGCGCGCATGTTCACCGGCACGTTGCAGAGGCCGATGGCGCGCTGGAAGTCCGTCTGGGTGAGGACGGCCTCCTCGATCATGCCGGACGGGTTTGAGAAGTTGACCATCCAGGCGTCGGGGCAGAGCTCCTGGATGTCGCGGACGAACCCCAGGATCACGGGGATGGTGCGGAAGGCCTTGAACATGCCGCCGGCGCCGTTGGTCTCTTGGCCCATGATGCCGTGGGAGAGCGGGATGCGCTCGTCGAGGATGCGGGCCGGGAGACGCCCCACGCGAATCTGGGTGGTGACGAAGTCCGCCCCCTCGAGGGCGCGGCGGCGGTCGAGGGTGGTGGCGACCCTCATGGGCACGTCGGCGTGCTCCACCATGCGGCGGGCTAGGGCGCCCACGGTCTCGAGCTTCTCCTCGCCCTCGGGGACGTCCACGAGCACGAGCTCGGAGACGGGCAGGCGGTCGTGCCGGAGGATAAGCCCCTCCACGAGCTCCGGGGTGTAGCTGGAGCCTCCACCGATGGTGACGACCTTGACGCCGTTGCCGTTTGCCATGGCTATGCCTCCTCGACGAACGTGAACGGGACCCAGGAGTCGAGGCAGTCCAGGAGACGGGCCTCCGAGTCCTCGACGGTGGCGACGACGTTGCGGGTGCCGTCGTTGGGGATGGGGCGGCGCACGACCTGGAGCTCGCCCTTGTAGCGGCCGCCGCGCTCGTTGACCACCACGACGTCGCCGGGTTCGAGGTCGCGGGTGTCGTGGGCCGGGAAGTCGCGGTCGGCGAAGACGACGCGCGAGGCGGTGCTGCGGAACAGGTAGGGGGAGAGGTCGCCGCGGACGCGGTGGGCGAAGGCGAGCACGTCGCGCTCGGCGTCGCCCACGGAGGGGACCGGGGCCACGGCCATGGCCACGGTGCCGGGCCGGGCAGCCGCGAGGGCGGCGAGCTCGTCGTCGGTGGCGAAGCAGTTGGAGACGAGCAGGTCGTCCACGAGCCCGAGGGCGTACAGGTGGCGCGCCTGGAACGAGACCGGGAGGCCGCGGTGCATCTCGAGGGTGGGCAGGCCGTCCGCGCCGGGCCAGGGGCCGAAGGCGCTGGGGGCCGAGCTGGAGACGAAGGCGGCGAGCCTCACGCCGGCGTCCTTGGCACGGGCGCTCTCGCGGACGAGGAAGTCGAGGCCGAGGCCGGTATAGCGCTGCGGAAAGAAGTTGTGGCAGGCCTGGAGCCGGCCCTTGTCGGCACCGCAGGCGAGGGCGGCCTCGAGGGAGCCGTCGGCGGTGGAGGCGTTGAGCTCGACGACGAGGCAGTGGGGATCGGCGGTCATGGCCGCGACGTCAGGGCCGCCAAAGCCCTCGTCGAGCCGGATGCCGTCGGCGCCGGCCTCGGCGAAGAACGAGAGGTCGTCGGGTCTGGCACCCACACGGGAGAAGACGGCCGGTGCGACGTCGAGGACGACCTCCATGCCGTGGTCGTGGCACACCCGGGAGAGGGCCGAGAACTCCCCCGCCAGCGACGCGCGGTCGCCCTCGGCGGAAAGCAGGCAGCTGAAGACGCGGGTGCACCCGTGGGCCGCAGCCCGCTCCACATAGGCGGCGTTGCGCTCGAAGGAGGCGTGCTCGGGATAGAGCGATATTCCGATGGCCATGGGCCCTCCCCCCCATACGGGCCGGCATCCCGGCGCCGTCGATTTTTGAATCGGTTCAAATATGACTCCATGAATGTACAGCAGGGGGACACCACAGATTTGAACCGATTCAATTCAGACGGCGAGCGGTGGGTAACCAGGCCCAAGCGGCATGGGCCCGGGCCGGCGGGTGCCGGCAGCAGGCGGTTCCTCCTCTCCGCACCTGAACGCGGTTGAGGGCGACTCCCCCGGCGGACCGGCGTCGAAATCTGCCCCCAACCGTGTTCAGGGACGCCGAAATCGCCCCTACCCACGTTCAGGTGCGGTGAAGGTGCGAAGAAGGTCGCCCCTGTTCGCGTTCAGGTGTCGAGAGAGGGGTCCCGGGGCGTCAGGCCTCGAAGCCCTTGTCGTCCGCCAGGCCGGAGCCCGTGGCCGCCGAGACCGCCAGCTGATCGCACCGCTCGTTGAGCTCGTGGCCGGCATGGCCCTTCACCCAGACGTAGCGTACGTTGTGCGGCCTCTCGGCGGCGATGAGGCGCTCCCACAGGTCCACGTTCTTCACGGGCTTCTTGGAGGCCGTCTTCCAGCCGTTGCGCTGCCAGCCGCGGATCCACCCCTTCTCATGGGCGTTCACGAGGTACTGGGAGTCGCTGTGGAGCTCCACCTCGCAGGGGCGCTTGAGCGCCTCGAGGGCGGCGGCGGCGGCCATCATCTCCATGCGGTTGTTCGTCGTGCGCCGGAAGCCCTGGGAGAGCTCCAGCCGGTGCTCCACGCCCGCGGCGTCCACAAAGAGCAGCACGGCCCCGTAGCCTCCGGGGCCCGGGTTGCCGCGGCTCGACCCATCCGTATAGACCGTCACCCTGTCCATCACTGGCCGTCCCCCTCCTCGTCGAGGAACGCGCCGGTCTGGCGGTCCCACAGCATCTCGTAGGCGCCGCCGGCCCCTACGAGCTCCCCGTGCGTGCCGTCCTCCACGACCTTCCCGTCCTGCAGCACCACGATGCGGTCCAGGCTCGCCACGGTGGACAGGCGATGCGCGACGACGATGCTCGTGCGCCCCTCCATGAGCGTGGCCAGGGCCTCCTGGATGAGCCTCTCGCTCTCGGAGTCCAGGGCACTCGTGGCCTCGTCTAGCACGAGGATGGGCGCGTCGGTGAGGATGGCGCGGGCGATGGCCACGCGCTGGCGCTGACCGCCCGACAGCTTGACGCCGCGCTCCCCCACCATGGTGTCCATGCCCTGGGGAAGGCGGTCGATGAACTCGAGCGCGTTGGCGCGCTCGGCGGCGGCGCGCACCTCCTCGTCGGTGGCATCAGGGCGCCCGTAGGCGATGTTGTCGCGGATGCTGCGGTGGAACAGCAGCGGCTCTTGCGGCACGTAGGAAATGGAGCGGCGCAGGCTCGCCTGGGCCGCCGCCGAGACGTCCTGGCCGTCGATGAGGATGCGGCCGCCCTGGAGGTCGGCCAGGCGCAGGAGCAGCGTGGTGAGCGTCGTCTTGCCCGAGCCGCTGCGGCCCACGAGGCCCACCCGCTGGCCGGCGGGCACGTGGAGCGTGAAGTCCGAGAAGACGCGGTCCTCGTCGTCGGCGTCAGGGTAGTGGAACGTGACGCCCTCGAAGTCGATGGCCCCCTCGGTCACCTCGAGGGCCGGCGCGCCGGGGGCGTCGGCCACGAGCAGCGGCTCGCCCAGGGCCACCGTGAGGTCGTAGGCGTCGCCGAAGGCGCGGTTGAGCGTGGAGAAGGTGGACGACAGGCGGTTGAACTGCATGGTGAGGCTGTAGGTGTAGTTGAACATCATCACGAGCACGCCCGGCGTGACGCCGAACCACGCGTTGCCGCCCGCCACGAACACCGTGCACGCGGCCATGATGAGCACGATGATGGAGCTCGTGGCAGCGCCGCAGCGGATGTTGGCGCGCATGCGGCGGGAGTCGGCGGCGCGCACCTCGCGGCTGGCGTCGTCGAAGCGCCCACGCTCGTAGTCCTCGCGGCCGCTCGTCTTGACGGCCATGATGTTGGTGACGGCATCGGCCAGCTGGCCCGAGAGCCGGTTGCCCGCCGCCGCGGCCTCTGCATTAGCCGGCAGGATGCGGCTGTAGAGCCGGTAGACCACGCACACGTAGACCACGAGGAACAGCGAGAGCACGCACACGTACACCGGGACCTCCGCCGCCAGCAGGCCGATGGTGAACACCACGGCCGAGCAGATGGGGATCACGGCGTACTGCAGGCAGTCCATGAGGGTGGTGTAGGCGCCGCAGAAGCGCTGCACCTGGGAGACGAGCGACCCGCCGAACCGGTTGGCGTAGAACGTCATGGACTGGTTGGAGAGTGTGTCGAAGGCCTGGGTGGTGAGGTCGTAGGTGGCCAGGATCTCGACCTTGGCGGTGAAGTAGTCCTGCAGCTTGGAGCAGGCCTGGCCCACGGCGTTCACGGCCACCAGCGCGGCCATGACCGGTCCGAACACCGGCAGGACGTCGGCGGCGGCCGTTCGCCCCTCGCTCACGCGGTCGATCACGAGGCCCATGAGGTACGGGTTCATGTAGGAGAGGAAGAACACGAACCCCAGGCTCGAGAGCACCGCGCCCACGAACCAGGGCAGGTGCCTGGCGGTGACGGCCCAGTAGTGGCGGAGGGTCTGCCGGGTGACGTCGGACGAGACCTTCAGGTTGGGTGACGCGGCGCGCACGGGCGCTCCTTTCGGTCGCGGGCCGAGAAGGCCCCACCTGCCGGGACGGCGGGCGGGGCCTGGCCCTGCAGGGATGCGGGCGGTGCGGGAGGGACCGGGGCCTAGGCCTCCGGGCACTCCAGGAACGCCTTGTAGCCGCGGTAGGCCTCGAAGACGTCGGCCTTGGAGACGACCTCCCAGAGGGAGTGCATGGACAGCACGGCCACGCCGGAGTCGATGACGTCCATGCCGTAGTGGGCCATGAGGTAGGCGATGGTGCCGCCGCCGCCCGCGTTCACGCGGCCGAGCTCGCAGGTCTGGAACGCCACGTCGGCGCCGTCCATGATGGCGCGCACCTGGGCCACGTACTCGGCGTCGGCGTCGTTGGAGCCGCTCTTGCCGCGGGACCCCGTGTACTTGTTGAAGCAGAGGCCGCGCCCGAGGAACGCGGAGTTCTTCTCCTCGAAGCGGTCGGCGTAGGCCGGGTCGAAGCCCGCGGAGACGTCGCTCGAGAGCATGCGGGAGTTGGCCAGGGCGCGGTGCAGGCGCAGCGACCCGCCCTCGCCGGCGAGCTCCATGAGCTCGGCGACGGCGTTCTCGAAGTAGAGGGCGTCCATGCCGGTGGCGCCCACGGAGCCGATCTCCTCCTTGTCCACGAGCAGGCAGGCGGAGGTGCGGCGCGGCGCCTCGACGTCGAGCATGGCGCGGAGGGACGTGTAGGCGCACACGCGGTCGTCGTGGCCGTAGCCCAGGATCATGGAGCGGTCGAAGCCCATATCGCGGGCGGGGCCGGCCGGGACCACCTCGAGCTCGGCGGACAGGAGGTCCTCCTCCTCGATGCCGTAGCGGTCGCCGAGGATCTGGAGCAGCAGGCCCTTGACGGCCTCTCCCTTGGCGTCGTCATCGTCGCCGGAGCCGTCCACGAGGGGCCGGCCGCCCACGATGACGTCGAGCTTCTCGTGCTCCACGGCCTCGGCCATGGGCTTCTTCATCTGCTCCTGGGCGAGGTGGATGAGGATGTCGGAGATACAGAACACCGGGTCGGCGGGGTCCTCGCCCACGACCACGGGCACCACGGAGCCGTCCTTCTTGGCCACGACGCCGTGGATGGCCAGGGGCGTGGCCACCCAGAGGTTGGCCTTGAGGCCGCCGTAGTAGTGGGTGTCGAGGAAGGCGAGGTCGGCCTTCTCGTACACGGGGTTCTGCTTGACGTCCAGGCGCGGGGAGTCCACGTGGGCGCCCAGGATGTCCATGCCGGCCTCGATGGGCTCGGTGCCCACGCAGAACAGCGTGAGGGCCTTGCCGCGGGTGTTCACGTAGAGGCGGTCGCCCGGCTTGACGGCGCGGCCGGCGGCCACGGCGTCGGCGAGGTCGGTGTAGCCGGCGGCCTCGGCCAGGCGCACGGAGGCGGCCACGCACTCGCGCTCGGTCTTGTTCTCCGAGATGAAGGTGCGGTAGTCGGCGGCGAGGGACTCTAGGTCGGCGAGCTGCCTGTCGTCGTAGCGGTTCCAGGCGCAGGGACGTTCCATGGTGGGTGCCTTTCTCTCTGTGCTCGACGTTAGGTGGCAGGGGCGGCCTCCCCCGTCCTGCGGGAGGCCGCCCCGGGTGCGATGCGGTGTGGACGCCCTAACCCGCCAGGTGGCGGGCCGTCTCGGCCGAGATGCGGCGGGGCTGCTCGAGGCCGTCGACGGACTCCTTGGTGACCTCGACGCGCACGACGTCGGGCTCGGAGGGGATGTCGAACATGGTGTCTTGGAGGGTCGCCTCGCAGATGGCCCTGAGGCCGCGGGCGCCGGTGCCGCGCTCGAGGGACTTGGCGGCGATCTCGGTCAGGGCGTCGGGCTCGAAGTCGAGCTGGACCCCCTCGATCTCGAACATCCGCCGGTACTGCTTCACCAGGGCGTTCTTGGGCTCGGTGAGGATGTCCACGAGGTCGGACTCCGTGAGCTCCTTGGTGTTGGTGACCACGGGGATGCGGCCGATGAACTCGGGGATGAGGCCGAACTTGTGCAGGTCCTGGGGGCTCACCTGGGCCATGAGCTCGTCCTCGGACTCCTCCGTACGGGTGCCTAGGTCGGAGCCGAAGCCGATGCCCTTCTTGCCGATGCGGTCGGCCACGATCTTGTCGAGGCCCACGAAGGCACCGCCGCAGATGAACAGGATGTTGGTGGTGTCGATCTGGATGAGCTCCTGCTGGGGGTGCTTGCGGCCGCCCTGGGGAGGCACCGAGGCCACCGTGCCCTCGAGGATCTTGAGCAGGGCCTGCTGCACGCCCTCGCCCGAGACGTCGCGGGTGATGGAGAAGTTCTCCGCCTTGCGTGCGATCTTGTCGATCTCGTCCACGTAGACGATGCCCACCTGGGCGCGCTCGACGTCGCCGTCGGCGGCGTTGATGAGCTTGAGCAGGATGTTCTCCACGTCCTCGCCCACGTAGCCGGCCTCGGTGAGGGTGGTGGCGTCGGCGATGGCGAAGGGCACCTCGAGGAACCGCGCGAGGGTCTGGGCGAGGAGCGTCTTGCCGGTGCCGGTGGGCCCCAGAAGCAGGATGTTGCTCTTGGCGAGCTCCACCTCGCCCTCGCCGTCGTCGGCCGCGGCCGCCGCGCCAAAGGACAGGCGGTCGTCCGCCGGGGCGGTGACGGGGGCGCCCGTCATGATGCGGCGGTAGTGGTTGTACACGGCCACCGCCATGGCGCGCTTGGCGTCCTCCTGCCCCATGACGTACTGGGACAGCTCGTCGTAGATCTCGTGCGGGGTGGGCAGCTCGTCGATGAGCATGCCGGCCGGGGACTCCGGGCCGTCGAGCTGCTCGGCCTCGTTGATGATGTCGGAGCAGGTCTCCACGCACTCGTCGCAGATGTAGACGCCGTCGGGCCCCTGGATGAGCTTGTCCACCTGGTCGCGGCTCTTGCCGCAGAACGAGCAGTGCAGCTCGCCGTCACCGTTGCCCTTCTCGAAGTCGCTCATAGGCTAGTCCTCGCTCGCGTCTGCGCGGCTGGTGATGACCTTGTCGACGAGCCCGTACTCGAGGGCCTCCTGGGCGCGCATGTAGTTGTCGCGCTCGGTGTCGGCCTCGATGCGGTCGAAGGGCTGGCCCGTGGCGTCGGAGAGCATCTGGTTGAGGTGCCTGCGCAGGTAGCTGGTCTCCTCGGCCACGATGCGGATGTCGGTCTGCTGGCCCTGGACGCCGCTGGAGGGCTGGTGGATGAGTACCATGGAGTTGGGTAGCGCGAAGCGCTTGCCCTTGGCGCCGGAGGCCAGGATCATGGCGCCCATGGAGGCGGCCATGCCCACGCAGATGGTGGAGACGTCCGGCTTGATGTAGTTCATGGTGTCGATGATGCCCAGGCCGGAGTAGATGTCGCCGCCCGGCGAGTTGATGTAGAGGGCGATGTCCTTGTCCGGATCCTGACTCTCGAGGTGCAGGAGCTGGGCGATCACCAGGTTGGCGGAGTTGGGGTCCACCTGCTCGCCGAGGAACACGATGCGGTCGTTGAGCAGGCGGCTGTAGATGTCGTAGGAGCGCTCCCCGCGGGGGGTCTGCTCGATGACGTAGGGGATGTTCGGGATGTTGGTGGGCCTGTGGGTCATGTCGCACCTTTCCTCCCGATAAGGCGGTCGGGCGCCCCGGACCGGGGCCCCCGACCGCCATGACCGGGACTGTCTTAGTTGTTGGCGCGCTTCTCGGCAATCTCGTCGACCTCGGTCACCTGGGCGTTGTCGAGCAGCCAGGAGACGGCCTTGGAACGACGGATGGTCTGGCGCACGGCGGGCATCTGGCCCGACTCGGCGAACTCCTTCATGGCCTTCTTCACGGCCTTGTCGGAGTCGTAGACGTCGGAGAACTCGGCCTTGACGTCGTCGTCGGTGACCTCGATGGCGAGGTGCCTGGCCAGGGCGTCGAGGGCGATGGACTGACGGGCGTGCTCGGTGGCCTGGAGCTGGAGGTCGGCCAGGAGCTGGTCGATGGTGATGTGGCGCATCTGGAGGAAGGAGTCCACCGTCTGACCCTGGGCCTGGAGGTCGGAGACGAACTGGCGGGCGATCTCGTCGTGGACCTGCTTGACGTAGTCCTCGGGCACGGTCTCCATCTCGAGGCGCTTCTCGAGCTCGGTGACGGCGCGCTCCTCCTTGAGGGCGGGCAGGTTGCGGTCCTTGTCGCCCTTGATCTCGATGGACACGGCGTCGCGCAGGGCGTCGAGGCCGTCGAAGCCGAAGACGTCCTTGGCGAAGTCGTCGGTGAGCTCGGGCACGACCTTGACCTTGATGTCGTTGACCTTGACCTTGATCTTGACGGTCTGGGCGTCGTCGCCCTCGCCCTGGGTGAACTCGACCTCCTTCTCGTCACCCGGCTTCATGCCCACGAGGGCCTCCTCGAGGGCCTCGGGGAGCATGCCGGCCTCGGTGGCGAGCATGCGGTTCTCGCCGGCGAGACGCTCGCCGTTCTCGATGTCCTCGACGTCCACGTTCACGAAGTCGCCCGAGACCACGGCGTGGTCGCCGTCGGCGTCCTCAAAGCGTGCCTGGTAGCCCATGAGGACGTCGAGCTGCTGGTCGATCTCGGCGGTGGTGGCGTCCGCCGGGGGCATAGAGATGGCGACGGGGTCGTAGGAGCTGAGCTCGGCCTCGGGGATGAGGTTGACGGTGACCTTCACCGTGTAGTCCTGCTTCTCCTGGGCGGACTCGAGGTCCTCGCCGAAGTCAACGTCGCCCACGGGCACGACGTCGAGCTCGTTGAGCACGAGGGGCTCGGCGGCGGAGAGCAGCGCGTTGGTGGCGTCGGCCATCACGGCCTCGCGGCCCACGGCGGCGTCGATGACGGGGCGCGGGGCGCGGCCCTTGCGGAAGCCCTGGAAGTTGTAGCGCTTGGCAATGTCCTTATAGGCCTTGGCGACGGCCTTGTTCACGTCGTCGGCGGGGATGGTGACATCTGCGGAAAGCTTGGAATCGACGGGATCCCCTGCGGTGACGGTGATGTTCAACGTTCCTCCTGAAAAGTCTTTGCCGCGCCATGCGGCTACCCGGGTGCCAGAATGCACCTAGCTTCACGGAGGTACATTGTGCGCCAAGTGGACGCCAACGTCAAAAAAGGGGCGGCCGCTCCACAAAGGGCCCCGGCCGCGGCGAGCCCCCGGTAAGCGCCGGGGGCCGGGTGCGCAGATGGTGCGGGCGAGAGGGCTCGAACCTCCATGGACAGGGTCCACTGGAACCTAAATCCAGCGCGTATGCCAGTTCCGCCACGCCCGCATGCAAGGGCATTCTAGCAGAGCGGCCCCCAGAGCCCCTGCGCTCCCGAGCCCCGCGCGAACCCCTGTGCCTGAAAGCGATTGAGGGCGCCCCTATCCGCTTTCAGACGGATAGGGGCGCTGAGGAAACGTCCTTGTCTGCGCAGGCCTAAACAATGCCCTGGGCGTACATGGCGTCGGCCACCTTGAGGAAGCCGGCGCAGTTGGCGCCCACCACGAGGTTGCCGGGGGCGCCGGCCGCCTCGGCCGCCGCCGAGGCGGTGGCGTAGATGTTCTCCATAATGCCCTTGAGGCGGGAGTCCACCTCCTCGAAGGTCCAGGAGAGGCGCTCGGAGTTCTGGCTCATCTCGAGGCCCGAGACCGCCACGCCGCCGGCGTTGGCCGCCTTGCCGGGGCAGAAGGCCACTCCGTTGGCGATGAGGTACTGGGTGGCGTCGAGGGTGGTGGGCATATTGGCCCCCTCCCCCACCACCTTGCAGCCGCTGGCCACGAGGGCCTCGGCATCGTCGATGAGGAGCTCGTTCTGGGTGGCGCAGGGCAGCGCGACGTCGCACGGCACGGACCATACGCCGCGGCCCTCGTGGTAGGTGGCGCCGGGACGGGCCTCCACGTAGGCGGTGAGGCGCTCGCGGCGGCGCTCCTTGACGTCCTTGAGGAGCTCCACGTCGATGCCGTCGGGGTCGTGGACCCAGCCGGAGGAGTCGGAGCAGGTGACCACGGCGGCGCCGAGGGCCTGTGCCTTCTCGATAGCGTAGATGGCCACGTTGCCGGCGCCGGAGACCACCACGGTCTTGCCCTCGAGGGAGTCGCCCCTGTCGGCGAGCAGGGTGTCGACGAAGTAGACGAGGCCGTAACCGGTGGCCTGGGTACGGCAGAGCGAGCCGCCGAAGGAGAGGCCCTTGCCGGTGAGCACACCGGAGAACTGGTCGCGGATGCGCTTGTACTGGCCGAAGAGGTAGCCGATCTCGCGGCCGCCCACGCCGATGTCGCCGGCGGGCACGTCGGTGTCGGGACCGATGTGGCGCTGGAGCTCGGTCATGAACGACTGGCAGAAGGCCATGACCTCGCGGTCAGACTTGCCCTTGGGGTCAAAGTCGGCGCCGCCCTTGCCGCCGCCCATGGGCAGGCCGGTGAGGGCGTTCTTGAAGATCTGCTCGAAGCCAAGGAACTTGAGGATGCCGAGGTTCACGGACGGGTGGAAGCGCAGGCCGCCCTTGTAGGGGCCGATGGCGCTGTTGTACTCCACGCGGAAGCCGCGGTTGACCTGGACCTTGCCGTCATCGTCTGTCCACGGCACGCGGAACATGACCACGCGCTCGGGCTCCACGATGCGCTCGAGCAGGCCGGTGGCCTCGTACTCGGGGTGGGCGGAGACGGCGGGCTCGATGGACTCCAGGACCTCGGTGGCGGCCTGGACGAACTCGGGCTGGTCGGCGTAGCGGGTCTTGAGCTCGCCGACGACACGCTCTGTATAAGACATGGGGCTCCTCTCGAAGCAAGGCTTGGGGCCTGGCAAACGCTTATCTGAGCATAAGGAGGGGTCAAATGGGCCCGCGGCAGCGCCCGGCTTCCGGTAACAGGATGGATACGGCGGCCGGGCGCCGGCGGCCGCGCTATACTCATGGACCTGACGGGGCGTGGCGCAGCTTGGTAGCGCATCTGCTTTGGGAGCAGAGGGTCGCTGGTTCGAATCCAGTCGCCCCGACCAGAAGACGCACGGGCGTCGGGTCCATGGCCCGGCGCCCGCTCTGCCCTTCATGGGCCCACGCGGCCCGCCGTAGGCTATACTGCTTGTGTTTGCGGGCGTAGTTCATCGGTAGAACCTCAGCCTTCCAAGCTGATGAGGCGGGTTCGACTCCCGTCGCCCGCTCCATACGACAGACCCAGGGCGTCCCGGCAGCGGGGCGCCCTTTCTCGTGGCCCGGCTGTCCCAACACCCGGACACTTTTGTCCCAATGGTCGGGCACTTTTGTCCCAACTGTGGAGGACGGAGGCACCCGCCCCCCCCGACGGCAGCCACAGCCTTCCCGTCCCATCAGCAGCGCAATAGAGCGAGTGACAGATGGGCCAGGCACCGCTGTCACACGTCACACGCCGCGGCGCCCACGCAAGACATGCCAGGCCGCCTTTTCCGGGCGCCCGGGCAAACCCGCCCGGCAGAGACGGCGCAGACGGGTAGCATGGGGCGTGTGCCACCGGCGCAACACTCGGCCCACCGACCCGGAGCAACCATGACCCAGAGCAGACTCGGACGCACCCTCGTGATCGCCAACCCCGCCGCCCACAGCGGCAAGGGGGCCGGCGCAGTGGACTTCGTGGAGCGGTTCCTCCAGAGCTACGACAACGCCACCTCCGGCTTCAAGGTGGTGCGCACCGAGAAGCCCGGGGACGCCCGCAGGCACGCGTCCAAGGCGGCCGGCAACGACACGGTGATCGCCCTCGGCGGCGACGGCGTGATCCATGATGTGGTGAACGGCCTCATGGCGGTGCCCAAACCCAAGCGCCCGCGCCTGGGCGTCATACCCATGGGGTCGGGCAACGACTACGGCCGCACCCTGCACATGGCCCTCAACGACCCCATGGCGAGCCTCGGCCAGGTGACCAACGGGACCCCCGTGGCGCTGGACCTGGGCGAGGTCAACGGCGAGTACTTCTGCGAGACATGCTCCTTCGGCCTGGACGCCGCCATCGCCCTGGACACCATGGGCACGCGCACCAAGAACGGCCTCGCCGGTACCAGACTGTTCGCCAAAAGCGGCTACCGCATCCTCTCCGAGCACAGCGACGGCTGGCACTACGAGATGCGTGTGGACGGCGGCCCGCGCAAGGAGGGCCGGGAGATCATCTTCGCCTGCCAGGTGGGCCCTACCTACGGCGGTGGGTTCAGGGTGTGCCCGGAGGCCTCCCCCGTCGACGGCAGGCTGGATCTCTGCCGCAACGTGCGCATCCCGGGCAGGGCCGCGACGCTCGCGCTGTTCACCGGCGCGCGCTTTGGCATGCACGCCGGCTCCGACGCGGTGGAGATCGCGCCGTTCTCCCGCATTCGCGTGGAGTTCGACGAGGAGCCCCCGGCCCAGGTGGACGGCGAGCCGCTGCACGGCAGGGTGTTCGACGTGCGCTGCGAGCCCAGCGCGCTCGAGGTGCTGGTGCCCAACTCCTTTGAGTGGCACCCCGATCCGGTGACGGTGGACAAGCCGAGCATGACCGAGGGGCTGCTCGGCTCCAAGCTGGCAGGCAAGCTGCGAGGCGAGTAGGCCGGGCGCGACAAGGTACCGGACCGGTGCCGGCGGTGGGTCTCGGCGGTGGGGCTCGGCGGCGGAGCTGGCGGCGTTGGCCGGTGTACGAGACCGCGATTCCAGGTCGGTTCCGAGGTCTCCCGGCTCGCCATCCTCGTCCAGAACGGCCTGAAATCGTGATTTCAGGCCGATAAGGACGGCCGCTCGACCAAAGACACCGTCTGCAACCGCGATTTCCGGACGCCGCAGGCGGCAAGCGCGGCCGGACGGCGCAGGCCCTCCCCCGCTGCCGCTATGATGGGGGCCAGGGAGAAAAGGGAGGGACGCACCATGGTAGAACGCCAGTCGGCCATCGACATCGTCTGCGGCGCCTACGACCGCCTCCCCGGTACCGAGGCCAAGGTGGCCGACTTCGTGGTGCGCAACGTGAGCCGCGTGCCGTTCCTCTCCGTGCGCGAGATAGCCGAGAGCAGCGGCACCTCCGCGGCCACGGTGTCGCGCTTTGTGAGACACATCGGGTTCGACAGCTTCTCCGACCTCCGCATGACCATCGCTGCGGAGGAGGGCGAGGGCGCGGACGGACCCAAGACGCCGGCCGCCGCGTCTGTCTCCACCGCGGACGTGTCGGGGTCGCTCGAGCTCATCCTCGAGACCAAGGTCTCGGAGCTCCGCGCCACGGCCCGCGGGCTCGACCCCGCCGTCGTCTCCCGGGTGGTCGACCTCGTCCAGAACGCCGACTCCGTGGCGTTCGCCGCGGTGGGCAACTCCATCCCCGTCTGCGCCAACCTGGCGTTCAAGCTCGGGCAGATTGGCGTCCGCTGCCAGTGCCCCGCCACCACCGAGTCCATGATCCTGGCCTCGCTCTCCCTCCGGCCCACCGACGTGCTCGTGCTCGTCTCGTCGTCCGGGTACTCGCGGCGCCTCGAGACCATCCTCGACAACGCGGAGGACAGCTCCACCCCCGTGGTGCTCGTCACCTCAAACCCCGCCGCACCTTTCGCCCCGCGCGCGGACTGCGTGCTCCACACGGTGTCGCGGGACCACGCCCTCTCGAGCAGCCAGTTCTCGTCGCACATCTCGGCGGACTTCGTGGTGGAGGCGCTCTTCCTCCTCGTCATGACCGGCCGCAGCCAGGCGCTCGAGCACGCCCGCATGGAGCACAAGTCGCTGGGTCGCGACAAGATGTCGACGCCCACGATGAGCTGATTCCCCCTCTTTATCACTAACTGAATACAATCCAACGCTCACCGGTTGAAACCTACCGCTGGCGGTCCTCAGGCCCGTTCTGAGACGTTGTTTCATTCTCTTCTGCATAATGGAACACAGTTTCATCAAGCACACAGGGCCACCCGGCCCAAGGACCGTTGGAGGGAGAACCATGAAGATCGTCGGAATCTGTGCCTGTTGCAGCGGGATCGCCCACACCTACATGGCGAGGGAGGCGCTCCTGAACGCGGCGGACGACCTCGGCGTGGACATCCACATCGAGACCCAGGGCACCATCGGCGTGGAGAACGAGCTCACGCCCGAGCAGATCGCCGAGGCCGACGCCGTGCTTCTGGCCGTGGACGTGCACGTCGAGGGCCGCGAGCGCTTCGAGGGCAAGCGCGTCATGGAGATCCCCACCGACATCGCCATCAAGGCGCCCCGCCAGGTGCTCAAGAAGATCCAGGCGGAGCTCTAGGAGACCGCCCCGACCCTTACCTTCCCGTACGAGAAAGGCCCACCATGGCTTCAAAGAAGATAAAGGTCCAGTTCAAGCAACCGGTCCTCACCGCCATCAGCTACCTTTTGCCCCTCATCGTCGCCTCCGGCCTCCTCATCGCCATCGGCAACCTCTGCGGCGGCAGCAACGTGGAGAGCCTCGAGGGTATGACCGTGCCCGACGCCCTCACCACCGTCGGCGTCTTCGGTATGGGGCTCATCCCCGCGTTCATCTCGGGCTACATCGCCTACACCCTGGCCGACCGCCCCGGCCTCGCCCCCGGCTTCCTCATGGGCATGATCGCCTCGTTCCTGGGCACCGGCTTTTTGGGCGGCCTCATCGGCGGCTTCATCGCGGGCTACATCGCCCTGGCGCTCGTGACCTACCTCAAGGTCCCCAAGTGGGCCCAGGCACTCATGCCCATGATGATCGTGCCCACGATCACCGCCATCCTCGGCGCCCTCATCATGCTCTTCGTCATCGGCGAGCCGGTCATGGCCCTCACTCAGGCCCTCAACGACTTCATCGTCGGCCTCGACCAATCCGCCAAGCTCGCCTACGGCTTCATCATCGGCTTCATCGGCTGCATCGACTACGGCGGGGCCATCTCCAAGGTCCCCAACCTCATCTGCGACGGCCTGCTGGCCGACGGCATCATGGAGCCCGAGGGCATCAAGGTGCTCGCCGCCATGGTCCCGCCCTTCGGCGTCACCCTGGCGTGGCTCTTCTCCAAGTGGTTCCACAAGCCCATCTTCAACAACGAGGAGGTCGAGAACATCAAGGTGGCCTTCCCCATGGGCCTCTGCATGATCTCGGAGGGCGTCATCCCCATCGCCATGAACGACCTGGTGCGCACCGTCTGCGCCACCTCCATCGGCTGCGGCGTCTGCGGCGCCATCAGCTTCTTCTTCGGCAACGCCAGCCCCGTGCCCTCCGGCGGCGTCTTCGTGATCCCCGCCATGAGCGAGCCTCTCGTGGCCGTGCTGGCGCTGCTCGCCGGCACCCTGGTCACCGGCACCATCCTCTTCCTCCTCAAGAGGCGCATCGACCCCGACGCGGTGGACATCGACGGCAACTTCGAGGAAGAGGAGCTCGACCTCTCCGAGTTCAAGCTCTCCTAACCAGGCACCATCCCGGCGGCCCCGTGGCCGCCGGGTATTCCCTACGGACCCATACCGTTTGAAACGCAAAGGAGTACCACCCATGCTCGTCAACATGAAGCAGATGCTCTCGGTGGCCAAGGACAACCACTTCGCCGTGGGGGCCTTCAACATCAGCGAGTCCAACCTCGTCCGCTGCGTGGTGGAGGCCGCCGAGGCCAACGACGCCCCCGCCATCATCGCCGTGCACCCCACGGAGCTCGACTACTGCAAGGACGACTTCTTCAAGTACGTCATCGCCCGCATCTCCAACAGTCCTGTGCCCTTTGTGCTGCACATGGACCACGGCGACTCCATCGAGAGCTGCATGCGCGCCATCCACGACGGCTTCTCCTCCGTCATGATCGACGGCTCCTCGCTGCCCTTTGAGGAGAACGTGGCCAAGACCGCCGAGGTAGTCCGCTACAGCCACATGGTGGACGTATCGGTGGAGGGCGAGCTGGGCACCATCGGCGACACCGGCACCTCCATCGAGGGCGGCATGACCGAGGTCATCTACACCGACCCCGCCAAGGCGGCACAGTTTGTGAACGAGACCGGCATCGACAGCCTGGCCGTTGCCATCGGCACCTGCCACGGCCTCTATCCCAAGGGCGTGACGCCCAAGCTGCGCATGGACGTGCTCGAGGAGATCACCCACGTGGTGGACGTGCCCCTGGTGCTGCACGGCGGCTCGGGCAACCCCGACTCCGAGATTGCCGAGGCCGTGCGCCTGGGTATCGCCAAGGTCAATATCTCCAGCGACTACAAGAGCGCTTTCTTTGAGAAGGCCCGCGAGGTGTTGAGCCGCGAGGGCTCGGGATGGGACCCCAACAACCTTTTCCCGGAGTGCATCGACGCGGCCAAGCAGGTGCTCACCCAGAAAATGGAGCTCCTGGACAGCTG